>Ga0074193_1000010_pt1 | contig 390177 bp, 358 predicted proteins | sample EPASupsiteHSE605_FD_64523 | JGI IMG/M metagenome (GOLD analysis project Ga0074193, IMG submission 64523) | Bioremediated contaminated groundwater from EPA Superfund site, New Mexico - Sample HSE6-05 | ecosystem: Environmental > Aquatic > Deep subsurface > Groundwater > Contaminated ... | reverse complement strand
GAGAGTAGGTCGCCGCCGGGATTTAATTTAAAAGCCCCACCTCTTTTTTGAGAGGTGGGGCTTTTTGCGTCCTGAATCTTTCTTCGGCTGCCAATATCGACAATATCGAGAATTACTCTGCTCCAGTTGATTGTATACAACACAATAATAGGATTTCCTAAAGCATATTCCCAGCTTCCCAAACAATGGGGTAAGGTCAGTTTGATCCCCATAAGTGTATTCTCCCAGGTGTTAGCTTGCCATGAAATTTCGGTTTTATTATCCGAATTATCATGGTATATAAACGCTATGATTCTCCGCCAAGCACATCTTCGACAACTGACCAACCGGTTGGCTGATTTCCCGGTTGTCGCCATGTTGGGCCCGCGCCAGGTCGGCAAGACGACCCTTGCGCGCCAGCTGGCGGCGCAATGGCGCGGTCCGGTCAAGCATTTCGATCTGGAAGATCCGGAGGATCAGGCGCGCCTTGCCGACCCGGCATTTGTACTGCGTCCTCTTACCGGACTGGTGGTGCTGGATGAGATTCAGACCCGCCCCGACTTGTTTCCGCTGCTACGGGTGTTGGCCGATCGTGAGGATACGCCGGCTCGTTTTCTGATTCTGGGGAGCGCCGCCCCTGAATTGATACGTCATACGGCAGAAACTCTGGCAGGTAGAGTGGTGTTTCACGAGCTTGATGGCTTGGCGCTGGATGAAATTCTACCGGGCCAATCCGATACGAATCTGTTGGATGATCGCTGGTTGCGAGGCGGTTTTCCCCGTGCGTTGCTTGCCAGGAGTCTGGTCGGCAGTCGGGAGTGGCGTGAGGCCTTTATTCGTACCTATCTGGAACGCGATCTTCCGCAATTGGGCATAAACCTTCCGGCTATTACCATGCGCCGTTTCTGGACCATGCTTGCGCACTACCACGGGCAGACCTGGAATGGCAGCGAGTTGGCGCGTGCATTGGGAGTGAGCGACAAAACGGTTTCGCGCTATCTGGATATCCTTGAGGGAACCTATATGGTCTTTCGGCTTGCTCCCTGGCATGCAAATCTCGGCAAGCGAGAGGTGAAAGCTCCGAAAGTGTATGTGGCCGACTCAGGCATCCTGCACAGCCTGCTGGGTGTGGGCGGACGGGATGATCTGCTGGCTCACCCCAAGTGCGGCGCATCATGGGAAGGCTTCATGATCCGTGAAATAATGCGGCGCACCGGAGCAGGGCGAGGTGAAGCGTATTTTTGGGGGGTGCATACCGGCGCCGAACTTGATCTGCTGATTCAGCGTGATGGTCGTCGTCTGGGATTTGAAATCAAGCTGACGCGCTCACCCAAGGTGACGCAGTCAATGCGTTCGGCCTGCGAAGTTCTCGGATTAGACAGACTATATGTGATTTGTCATGGCGCGGGAGAGCCCTGGCCATTAGCGGAACGGATCATCGCTGTGCCGGCCATGTGCCTGGCATCTACGCAATGGTCGCCATGATGCGACACGAAAATGTCATTTCCGACTCAAATAGGGTTTGCAGATATGACGGCGGATAAAACGATGTCGGCCAAAATAACACGGCCAACCCCTTCCGGGGCGGTACACAGGCAGAGGCTCTTCACCCTTCTCGATGCGGGGATGGAAAGGCCCGTTACCTGGGTGTCTGCTCCGGCCGGTTCAGGCAAATCAACGCTTGTCGCCAGTTATCTTGACGCCAGGAAACTTCCCTGCATCTGGTATACCTGCGATGAGGGGGACGCGGACCTCGCCACGTTCTTCTATTACATGGGGCTTGCCGCCAGGAGGGCCGCCCCACGCCTCAGAAAACCGCTCCCGCTGCTGACGCCGGAATACCTGGCCGGCATTCCCACCTTTACCCGGCGGTACTTCGAGAACCTCTACAATCGCATCACCACCATCGTCCTCGACAACTATCAGGATATTCCCGTTGACGCTCCGTTTCACGAGATGATCGCCACCGGGTTCGCCGTTCTCCCGCCCGGCGTGCATGTCGTGGTGATCAGCCGCGACGAGCCGCCCGCCGCCTTGGCCCGTCTGCGTGCACACGACGGGATCAGCCTGCTGGAATACCGCGACCTCCGCTTTACCCTTGACGAATCCAGAGAGCTGGTTCATGGGTGCATTCCCCAACTGGACAATGAACAGATACTGGCGCTGCACGAAAAATCGGCGGGATGGGCTGCGGGGCTGATTCTCATGCTCGAACGGGGACGGCTCGACGGGACCGGGATCGATGCGGCGACGGATGCTGTCCGTGACAGGGTATTCGATTACTTTGCCGGAGAGATTTTCGCCAGAACCGAACAAAGCGTCAGGGACTTCCTGGTGAAGACCGCCTTCCTGCCCGTGCTTACCGTGCCGCTGGCCGAAAAACTGACCGGCTCCGGCACGGCGGGGCGCATCCTCTCCACCTTGAACCGCCGCCATTATTTTACGGAACGGCTCTCCGGCAGCGAACAGGCCTACCAGTACCACCCCTTGTTCCGGGAGTTTCTCCTGAACCGGGCAGAAACGGCATGCGCTCCCGATGAAGTGGCCGCTGTCCAAAGAAAGGCCGCACTGCTCCTGGAACAGGACGGCCGGATGGAGGAGGCGGCCCGGCTGTACGGCGATGCCGGAGACCGGGATGGTCTCGGCCGCATGGTGACCGGTCATGCCAGGGAACTCCTGGGGCAGGGACGCAGCAAGACCGTCGAGGAATGGCTGGCGGCCATCCCCGGCGGGCCGGCGGACGATGAGCCGTGGCTTCTGTACTGGAGCGGGATGTGCGCCATCCCGGTGGATATGCCCCGCGGCCGGGCATCCCTGGAAAAGGCCTTCGCGTCGTTCCGGGCCATGGGCGACACCACCGGCATCTATCTTTCCTGGGCCGGCATCGTGGATACCTATGCCTTCGGACTGGACGAGTGGCAACCCTTGGACGGTTGCATAACGCTCTTCGAGGAGTTGCGGAGCACCTGGCCCGTTTTCCCGTCACAAGAGACAGACCTGATCGCATCATCCCGGATGCTCATCGCGCTTACCCTGCGCAAGACCGATCAGCAGCAGTGGGTACAGGAATGGTTGCAGCGTGTTTCCGCACTCCTTCAGGAAAACCCCTCCTTTGACATCCAGATGGACACCATGTTCTGCATGAGCGTTTATTACCTGTGGAAAGGGGAGTACGACAAAAATGCCCTGCTGTTGGAGCGGGCCGGGGCTGAGATCCGTCAGCGCAAGCCGTCCCCCTTTGCCGTCATCCGGCTGAAATTGATGAAAGGGATTCATTACTGGATCTCCGCCCAGTATGACGCGGCCTTGAGCACACTTGCCGAAGGGCTGGAGATCTCCACCGAAAGCGGCGTGCATGTCTTTGATTCCCTGCTGTGGGGATTCCGGGCGGCGGCGGAAATGGCATCCGGCCATCCGGAGCAGGCGGCGGACCTGCTGAAACAGCAGATGGCCTCCTTGCTTGGCATGGAGAAGACGCTGGACAGCTACTTCTACCACGTCAACGCCGCCTGGTTTGCGCTCCTTACCGGTGCGCCATCCCGTGCCGTCGAACATCTGGATATCGTAGCCGCAAAGGCGGAGCGGATGGGGACTCCCTATTATCGGGCGCTCTGGCATATCGGCGTTGCCCAGACGGAGTTTATGCTCGGTCATGTCAAAGACGCCAAAAAACATATTCAGACCGCGCAGCGTATTAGCCAGACCATGAAGAGCCAGGTCATGGAGTGGTACGCGCTCCTGGTGGAAGCCTGGATTTTGCTCCGGGAGGGGAAGAAAACGGAAGGGCTGCTGTCGCTGCACCGCGCCCTGTCTCTGGGGCGACGGCATGGTTATATCCATCTGGAATTCTATCAGCCTTCCGTCATGCGCCACATTTTTGCAACGGCCCTGGAAGAGGGACTCGAACCTGACTACGTGAAGGGGGTTATCAGGAAACTCGGGCTGACTCCCCCGCAGTCTCCCGACTGCGACGCTTCGGCATGTTGCCTTGAGGAATGGCCCTACCGGATCAAAATCTACACCCTCGGCAGATTCGAGATTATCAGGGACGATGAACCGCTGCACTTCTCCGGCAAGGAACAGAAAAAACCGCTGGAAATGCTGAAATCACTTATCGCCCGCGGCGGTCGTGACGTGCCCGAGGAACGTCTGACCGACGCCCTCTGGCCCGATGCCGACGGCGACCAGGCCCACAAGTCCTTCGAGACTACCCTGGGCCGGCTGCGGCGGCTGCTGGGCGGGGATGCCTTTATTCACTACCGGGCGCGGCAACTGTCCCTGAACCCGCTCTACTGCTGGGTGGACAGCCTTGCCTTGGAGCAACTTCTCGAAAAGATCCGGGAGGCCCCGGCCGATCAGTCCGCGTTGCTCCGCGAAAAGGCGCTCGGCTTGCATAAAGGCCCGTACCTTCCCACGGACGCTGGCCAGTCGTGGGCTATTTCCTTTCGCGAAACCCTGAAAAACGGTCTGCTCCGCATCATCCTGACAGCGGGCCGTCATTGCGAGCAGGCCGGGGACAGGGAGCGGGCAGCTGAGTATTATGCGAAAGGAATCCAAACGGACAGCCTGGCCGAAGAGTTCTACCGGCGCCTCATGATCTGTCAGCGCCAGCTCGGCAACAACGCCGACGCCGTCAAAACCTACAACCGCTGCCGCAGCCTGCTCCAGGCCGAACTCGGTATAGAACCCTCCCCGGAAACCACCGCCGTCTACACCGCCATCGTTCACCAGCAGTAAATCTCTCCTTTCTCCCCCCATTGATTCTTCAATAAAAATTCAATTCCAATAATTTTTCCAATCTGTGGGTCATCTGTGGGTTCCCGCCTGCTAGGGTCGGATCATTATGATCGGTTGTCCTGAACGCGCCGCTTAATCGAGCAAATGCCGTGGTTCGCCCCGGCTTAATATACCCCAAGAAAGGAGTCTTACCATGTCCGAAGAAACAACCATTGCTCAAACCGCCCTTCCCATCAAGCAACTCAAGGAGATCGCCGACAATATCCGGAATATCTCTCCACCTTCGGCCGCAAACGAATTCTGGCTAGACGCGGCAATAACCTACAGCTTCTCCATGAGCGCCGGCGGTGCAAACCTGGAAGGCTGGATCACGTACTACGACGGAACCAAGGTTCATTTCCAGTTAGAGAAGATTACCGCACAAACCGGAACGGCTGCCGGCGCCGGGGCCTTACCCTGGGTTCGGGTAAAACCCGTGGATGACTACTGCGGAGATGGAACGCTGGAACTGAAAGGCTCATTCTTTTCGGCGTCCCTTTACCTGAAATCGCCATCCGGGAAGTCCTTCACCAACCCCGATGGGCTTAGTGCCGCCAGCGCGGGACTGGGGGATTTCCACTTGGCGGGAACGGTCAAGTACACGAAGGCCACCTGATTGGTTTTCCATTCGGGCTTCCGGGGAGAGGCCGAGGGGACGCCGGTGACATGCGTCCCCTCAGCTCCTCCTAAAGCAGCAAACATGAAAAACTCTCTGTGCCCGGTTGAATTTAAAAGCCCCATCTGGTTCTTCTGATGGGGCTTTTTTGCGTCCAATCTTCACTGCCGGCGCTGGCGTTGTATCGTTATTCCTTATTTCTGTGCGTTAGCCTCCTTCTCTTCGACCCATGCCTGGGTCAGTGACAGGTGCCGAAGAAACTCTCCGGCGTACAGAAAGTGAGCTTCGGTGGCGGAGACGTTAATGCTGTCGTCGCCGCGCTGGATGATCAAGGCGTATCCCGCCCTGTTGTTTCGTTCGTATTTCTCGACAGTCAATTTGGTGACTATCTCGCCGTCTTTGCTTTCAAACTTATGGGTGAGGGTTTCTTTGCCCCCATCCCGGTAAACCTTGTTGATCTTGCGGAACAGATCGAAACATTCCCACGGTTCGGCGACAAAGCGTATCTGCTGTGCTTTGCTCTCCATTTTGAAGAAACGAAAAGAAATACGTCCCTCGTGCGGTTTGCCCTCCTGCCGCTTTTCGTAGGAACTGATTTCAACCCCTGCGCTCTTTGCGTAAATGGTAAACTGCGGTACTTTCATCATTCGCCTCCTTTGCAAACAGGGTGATGTAAATACATTACAGACGCACTGATAATTTCCCGGTGATGTTGATTCCATCCGGCGCCACATGGGCCCGGTAGGCCAGGATTTCAACACCGTTGGCTGCTGCCTGGCGGAGCAGTCTGCCATACTCCGGGTCGATTAAATCGGCCGGGGCGACAAATTCGCCATCCGCCCGCTGCACTACAAAGAAATTTACCGCACGGTGTCCCTGCCTGACTACCCCCATCAGTTCGCGGAGATGTTTTTGTCCGCGGGTGGTGGCCGCGTCGGGGAAGAGCACCGCATTACCTTCGACAAGGGTCACATTCTTCACTTCCACATAGCAGAGTTGATCCGCATTGCAAAGGAGCAGATCGATCCGGCTGTTTTCACCATAACGAACCTCCGGCCGGATTGTTTGATACCCCTGAAGTTCAGCGACACGCCCATCTTCGATAGCCTCGCGCACCAGCCGGTTAGGTAGTCCGGTGTTGATCCCGATCCAGCAGCCGTCCGCCTTTACCAACTCCCAGGTGTATTTGAGTTTTCTTTCCGGCTTGTCGCTGCGGGAGAGGAATGCCGGGCTTCCGGGTGTTGCACACCCTTTCATGCTGCCGGAATTGGGGCAGTGGGCGGTGACGATTTCGCCGCTCTCCAGCTCGAAATCAGCAAGAAATCGCTTATAGCGGCGGATGAGCGTGGCTGGAAATAAGGGGGTTGGCAGTTGCATGGAGATGTTAATATCATGGCGGCGGGTAACAATGCAATGAAGAACGTCTGCGGAGCTAGTACCATGTAACACTTGATATTTCGCAACCTGCCCCCCTCCCAACCTCCCCCCGCTTGGGGGAGGAGCTCCCCTGGAGGGGGAAGGCTGGGGAGGGGGTTTAGATGTTACAGTCAGTGCACTAGAGCCTGACCAGGTGGACTGCGCAGGAGATGCAGGGATCGTAGGCGCGTACCAGCATTTCGAGCTTCAGTTTCAACTCAGCCTCGTCTGCACCTTCCATTTCCCTGGCAAGGGCCAGCAGATCACGTTCCATGGCTGCCTGGTTGATGGCGGTGGGGGTGATGATGTCTGCGGCCGTGCAGAACCCCCTGTTGTCGAAGCTGTAGCTGTGGATGAGAACTCCCCTTGGCGCCTCGGTGGCGGCGCTGCCGCTCCCTTTTCGCGGCGCGATAGAAACCGGTCTGTCGGGTTTTGTCTCGAAGCTCAAAAGGGTGGCTATGATCTCCAGGGAGCATTCTACGGCCAGAATCAGCTCTATGGCCTGGGCCAGGTTGTTGCCCCGGATGTCCGTGTCAATCAGTTTTTCCCGCGCATCAAGAAAAGCCTGATTAGCCATGGTTGTCAGCCCCATTCCCACATTGAGCCGGGCTAGTGCGCCGACGATGACGGCTTCTCCTTCGAAGCGGCTTTGCTTGGCATAGGAATGGCCGATGACCTTTTCCGGTAAGGCTTCCCGGTAGTTCGAGGCCATGAAGGATCGACCGTTGCTTAAATCCAGCCTGTCGCCGAACAGCGGAGATGATGTTTCCCCTTGCACGGCCATGAAGATTGAACGCGGCAGAGGGGGGCCGGGAACGGCGAATGAAGCGAATAGATTGCAAGCTTCGATGGTGTCGGGGAGGATGGTTTCGAGTGCCACTTGTAGTTCCCGTAATCCCGCGTGGTTGACCCGTTTTCCCATGCCGCCGGGGACGATGTTCACCGGGTGAATGAGCCGCCCCCCTACGGTTTCCTGTATCAAATTGCCCACTCCTTTTATCCGCAGCCCCAGTTTTAACAGTTCCGGCGCCTGTGTTGCCAGGTCGGCAAAGCTCGCGGCATTATAGTAATCGGGCAGGGCAAGGCAGAAAAGATGGAGGGCGTGGCTCTGGATATGGCCGCCGTTAACGATCAGTTCCCGGTAGAGGCGGGTCTCCTCGGAGACATCGATCCCCAAGGCATTTTCAACGGCCAGCAGGGACGTTACCCGATGGACTGTGGAGCAGAGGGAGCAGATGCGGCAGATGATCTCCGGCACCTCCTCGAAGCTTTTCCCCAAGAGGAGCGCCTCGAACAGCCGCGGCGGCTCGATCAGCGCGAGTTCGACCCGTTCGGCCCGCTTGCCGTCCATGTAGACCCGGGCGATGCCGTGTCCCTCCACCCGGGTGAGGGGCTTTATCTCAATAACGTTGCTCATAGTCCCACTCCGGGTAGAAACGGCGCATCCTGCTGATGATCTCCCGGCGGGAGAACCCCTTTTTCAGCAGCAGCTCCATTTCCGCAGCGACATTGGCTTCAGCTGCCGGCCCTCGGCACCCTTCGCACTTTATGGAAACCGTCGGGCAGCGGGCATTGCAACCTGCCTGGATCAGGGGGCCGAGGCACATCTCGTTCCGCTCGATGAGGAGGCAGAGATTCTCGCGGTTGCGGCATTCCGTGCAGACAGGATAGCCGGGAAACACCGGCAGCGTGCCGTGCAAGATCGATGCAAGGGTTGTCAGGAGCTCCCCCTTCTCCGGCGGGCAGCCGGTGATGGCAAAGTCGACCGTAACAAAGCGCTGAAGCGGTCCGGGCGCAAAGGTCTTGATGCTATGGGCGGAATCGCCGTAGATCGTTTCAGCCAGTTCTTTTCGCGATTCGTTGTTTTTCATGGCCGCTATCCCGCCCCAGATGGCGCAGGTGCCGATGGCGACGAGCAGACTGCTCCGGTTGCGCAAGTTGATGAGCGTTTCCAGGTCTTCCGGCGTTGAAACGGCTCCTTCGACAAGCGCCACGTCCAATGGCCCGCATTCATCACTCCCTGAAAGCCCCATGGGGAACCAGGCAAAGCGGAACCGTTCAGCCACCTGCGGCAGTTCCTCTTCACAGTTGAAGAGGGTGAGCTGGCAGCCGGAGCAGGCGGTAAGCCCGGCGATGGCGATGACCGGCTTGGTCATAAGGCCCCCTCGATGGTTTTCAGGTCGCTGTAGCGGAAAACCGGGCCGTCGATGCAGCAGAGCAACTGTCCGACGGCGCAGTGGGCACAGCGCCCCAATCCGCATTTCATCCTTCTTTCCAAGGAGAGGAGGATGCGTCGGTCGGAAAAACCCAGCCCCTGCAATTCGCCGATGATGCAGCGATAGAGTGCGGGAGGTCCGCAGACGGTTGCATAGCAGTTGTCTGCGGTAATGGGCACCCCCCGCAACAGGTCTGGTAGGAGGCCGATATTGCAGCTCGGCTCACAGGCACTCTCGTCGGCGGCAAAATCGACGGTCAGCATCAGCCGCATGTCCCGGCGGCAGGCAAGTTCCTTCAATTCATCGCGGAGCAAGAGAGCGGAAGGCTCCCTGGCGCCGTACATGAGGGTAATGGACCCGTAGGCATCCCTCTGTTCAAGGAGGTGACAGAGAAGCGAATGGAGCGGCACGATGCCGAGACCTCCGGCCAGGAGCAGGATGTCCTTGCCGGCCATCTCCGCTATGGGAAATCCGCTGCCGAAAGGTCCACGGATGCCGACCACATCCCCCGGCCGTGCCTTGTGCAGGCGGGAGGTTACATGCCCCACCTTTCTCACGCACAACTCAAGGGCGCCGTCATTTCCCGGCGGGTTCAGGGGAGAGAAGGGCGCTTCCCCGGCAGCCGGCGCTGAAACCTGGACGAACTGTCCGGGAACGAAGGTAAAGTCGCGCGCTGCCTCCTCGTTCATCAGCCGCAGCCGGAAGAGTGCCGTGTCGCCGGAGATCGGCTTGATCTCAACAATCTCGGCCGGTGACGGTATGTTTGTCATGTGGTCAACGGGCATTTCCTCACTCCATGGGCCGCTGAATGCAGTGAAACAACTAATCCCGGATTCGGCAGTTGCCGGATTAAGGCTCATCCTCTTGTTGGAAAAGTTCCAGCAGGTCGATCTTCACCGGGCAGACCTCCCGGCAGCGCCCGCAGCCGACGCAGGAGATAACCTCCCTGAGCGGGCCGAAACCGAGGTATTTGTGGATAAACCGGTAACGAAACCTTTCCTGTCGGGTCTTGCGAAAGTTATAGCCGCCGGCGATCTCGCCGTGGGATTTGAAGAGGCAGTTATCCCATTCCTGGATGCGCTGCGCTGTCCTGCCGTCAAGATCGCCGTATTCCCTGATGTCCAGACAATAGCAGGTGGGGCAGCAGAGTGAACACGCGCCGCACGACAGGCAGCGGTCGGCAAAATCATCCCAGAGGGGGCTTTTCGGGAACGTTTCCTGCCGCTCTGCCGCTTTTCGGATACGATCGGCCACCTTTGCCATCCGGCTCTGCGGAGCGGCCGTTTCCGGTCCTTCGGATAGAGATGAAAGCCCGGAGATGATAGTCTCCCCTCTGGGACTTCCCTGGCGCACATGAAATCCTCCCTCCACCTTTTCCAGGTAAATATCGAAATCAACCGGGGTATCGGTTCCCATTTCACCGCAGAAGCAGAATTCGTCGGCTTCACAGGAAAGCCCGATCATGGTGAGTGCATTACGCCTTGCCTGGTAAAGAGGGTCGGGCCGGTCCTGGATGAAAACCCGGTCCAGGTAGGAGATAGCGGCCAGGTCGCAGGGATGGAGGCCGAACAGGATTATTTCCCCGGCGGCAACGGCTGGCTGGCTGTAGCCGCAGTCGGGGGCAAAGTTGAGCAGAGGCGTTCGTGGCGGAAAAAGGTACTTTTTGGGGGGGATGAGGGTGCGCCGATAATCCAGGCAAAGGTCTGAGCTGGAAGCTATGGTGGTAAAGGCCGGTACGCCGTCTTCGGTCAGCGTCGGACCGTGTAGTGTGCCGAATCGGGTTAGTTCCTCAAGAAAGCTCTGGAAAGACTCGTTTGCCAGGAAGTCTTTTGCCATAATTGCCTCCGAGTGAATATCATAATTCTAGCGTGAATTTGACCGGAGGCAAGATGTAAAAGAGGCCGATAGCGTTACTTTTGATAACGGCCTGAAATCACACGGATGCGATTCAGGCCGCATCGGCGTGGCCTATTTGTTTTGGAACGAGTCCGCCGAACTGAGTTTTTCGTAAAGGGAATCCCCCTGCTTTTCCGTTATTTTGATTTCTTCCTTGTCCAATATCTCTCCGGTTGACCGCCAGAGCTGGGTTATGGCGTTGTTGTAATCCGCCAGCGCCTTGATCTGGTTACCCTTGGCAGTTACCAGGTCGTTTTCCACGTCGAGTACGTCTTTGGTGGTCGCCAGCCCCACCTTGTTCTTCTTGATGAAGGCGTCCAGCCGTGCTTCGGCAAAGGCCCTTCCCCGGTCGGTCACTTCCAGTTGCTTGTAGCTCGACTGGAGCCCCCTGATGGCGGTTTTAACCTCATTGGTAATGGAGGATTCCATGCTTTGCAGCTGGGTCTGTGTCTGTTCCAGCACCAATTTACTCTTGATGTAGTCATTTTTTGCCGTCTGATTGCCCAAGGGATAGGTTAATTGGAGGCCGACCCCCCAGACCGGAAAATCGCCTGAGCCGATTCTTTCCAGGTCGCGATTGTATTGCCGGTCCAGGCCGGTAAGGGCGACGTTGGAGGTGAGGGCGAGATCGGGCAGGGTGCGATTTCTTGCTACCCGTGCCTGGAGGTCATTGGTTTTTATGGTAGCCCGCTGACTCAAGAGCTCCGGACGATCAGCCAGCGCCCGCGCCAGCGCATCTTCTTCCACAACCGTGTAGTTTTGCCGGGTCGGCTGGTCGGTGATAAAGATATCGTTTCCCTTGTCCAGCTGTAAAAGGACCCGCAATACGTCCATCTCGTCTTTTACCGCCCGCTCCGCATCGATGATATCCTTTTCACGAGTGGCAACGCCGAATTCGGCGTTCAGGATTTCCATGGCCGGCAGGACCCCCGCCTTTACCTGTCCCTGGGTGTCCAAAAGGATCTTCCGCGCCAGGGCGAGAGAGGTCTTCTTCACCTCCAGGTCTTCGCGCAGGCTGTAGAGCTTGAAACACTCGTTGCGGACCTGCGCCACGGTGTCGCTCAGCTTGGTCTTGAACCGGTCGAGCGTCCCTTCCTTGGCAAATCTCGCTGCGTTGATGTTCAACTCGGTGGCTTCCTTTCCGAAATTTTTCAAGAGCGGCTGGCTGAAGGAAAGGGTGAGGTCCGACTGGTAATAGTTCGCGATTATTCCTCTCTGATCGGCATTGCTGGTGTTCCAGGTGTTGTTGAAGGCCAATCCCACCGTGCCGCCGGTCTGTACGAGCTGGCTGGCGCCCGCATTGAATTGCACTGTCTGCTGGCGGTCCGTGGTCGCACCTGTAATAAAAAAGTTGGCGGGCAGGGTGGTGGAGTGGGTGTAGTTAGTCAGGGCATTCAACAAGGTGTCGTAGATCCCGAGGTTTCTGCGGATATCCGCCTCGGCCATGGCGGGGTTGTAAAGTTCCGCCTTGACGTCCAGGTTCTTTTCCACCGCAAGCTTGATGGCATCCTTAATGGACAGGTTCAGCGGGCCTTCCTGTGCCAAAGCATTGTCGGCGCAATTAAAGAATAGAGCAGCAAGCAGAATGACAACGGTTTTCGTCCAATCAGATTTCATATCAACTATCCTTTTCTGAACATATTTGAATTACTCGTATCTGAGCGCCTCGATGGGATTCATCGATGCAGCCTTTCTGGCTGGGTAGAAGCCGAAGAAAACGCCGACTCCGGCGGAAAAGCCAAAGGCGATGATGATTGTCTGCAGCGAAATAAGCGTCGGCCAGCCGATCAGTTGGGCAACGATGCGTGCGCCTGCAATTCCGAGCACCATGCCGATAATCCCGCCGCAGGTGGTGAGTAGCACCGCCTCGGTGAGGAACTGCAAGAGAATGTCACGTTGCTTTGCGCCGATCGCTATCCGGATACCTATCTCCCTGGTCCGTTCCGTCACCGACACGAGCATGATGTTCATGATGCCGATCCCGCCGACGATGAGGGAGATGGATGCGACCGCCCCGAGAAGCATCGACATTACCTTTGAAGACTGTTCGGAGACGGCCAGGATCTCCGAGAGGTTCCTGATGGAAAAATCCACCTCGCGGGCGGGTCCTATCCGATGGCGCTGTTTCAGGAGCGCAGTCACTTCCTCTTCAGCCTTCTTCAGGACTTCCGCGCTTTTGGCCTGGATCATCATCGCGCCGACAGTGTTGGGAAACTGGCTGCCGAACAGTTTGCGCTGTGCGGTGCGCAGGGGAACGTAGATCACGTCGTCCTGATCCTGGCCTTGAGGGGACTGTCCCTTTTTATCCAGAATACCGATAACTGTAAAGGGGATTTTTTTGATGCGGATGATTTTGCCGACAGGATCAAGGTCGCCGAACAGGTTGTCGGCGACGGTCTGGCCGATCAGGCAGTTCTTTGTCGCGCCGTCCACATCGGACTGGGAGATGTTCCTCCCCGCGACAAGCGGCCATTCCCTGACGGTGAGCATTTCCGGCGTTGTTCCCATTACTATGGTAGACCAGTTCTGGTTCCCGTAGACCACCTGGGCAGATCCTCTTACCGTAGGAGCAACTTCGCCCACCGACGGGCATTCTGCTTTGATGGCCTTGGCGTCGTCGTAGGTAAGGGTCGGCGTGCCGCCGGAGCCGGAGCGCATCCCCCCGCTGGTGGTGGAGCCGGGGATGACCAGGAGCAGGTTGCTGCCGATGCTGGATATCTGGTCGGAGATCATTTTGCTCGCCCCGGCGCCGATGGCCACCATCGCTATAACCGCGGCGATGCCGATAATGATGCCGAGCATGGTCAGGAGGGCGCGCATCTTGTTGACTCGCAGCGCCCGCATGGCGATGAGAAGGCTTTGCAGGAAAGTGGTCATGGTGATTGCTCCTCTGCCGGAGCCGCGACGGTCGGCGTAGCATTCCGGGTGTCGGAAATGATGACGCCGTCGCGGAAGATGATGTGCCTGCCGGTAAAGGCCGCTACCTCCGGTTCATGGGTGACCATGATGATGGTGATCCCCTGGCGGTTCAACTCCTGGAATATCGCCATGATCTCAACGGCCGTCTTCGAATCCAGGTTGCCGGTCGGTTCGTCGGCCAGGATGATCGCCGGTTCGTTCACCAGCGCCCGGGCTATGGCCACCCTCTGCTGTTGGCCGCCGGAGAGCTGGTTCGAGTAATGTCCTTCCCGCCCGGCAAGTCCCACCCGCGCCAGGGATGTATGGGCCCGTTCCCTTCTCTCGGCTGCCGGTACGTGAGCATAGACGAGCGGCAGTTCCACGTTTTCCCGGGCGGTCGTCCTGGCCAGGAGATTGAACCCCTGGAATACGAAGCCGAGCTTCCTGTTCCTGATCTCAGCCAGTTCGTTTCTGGACAAGCCACCGACATTCACCTCTTCCAGCAGGTATTCGCCGCTCGTCTGCACGTCAAGGCAGCCGAGCATGTTCATGCAGGTGGACTTGCCGCTCCCCGACGCCCCCATGATGGCGACGAATTCGCCCCGCCGGATGCTGAAGGATATCCCCTTCAGCGCTTCCACCCTCTGGTCGCCCATGGTATACACCTTGGTGACGTCTGTAATCTTTACCACCTCGTCCATTTAGAACCTCGGTCCCATCGGTCCGCCACCCATGCCGCCCGACTTTTTGCCGGCAACGACCTGATCGACGATCACCTCGTCATTTTCCTTCAGGTTGCCCGAAACGAGCTCCACGAACCTGTCGTCGGCAATCCCCGTTTTTACAGGCACCGGCACCGGTTTGTTCTCCTTGCTCAGTATGTAGACCCGCTGGCTGCCTTCCTTCTTCATCTTGCCTGCGCTCCTGGTTTCATCCCCTTTTTCTTTTTCCTTTCCTTCGCCCTTGGCGCCCTTCAGACCCTTCGGTCTGAACCTTAAGGCCGCATTGGGGATTTTGATCACGTTGTCTTTTTTCATGATCTGGACGGCCACGTTGGCGGTCATCCCCGGCTTCAGCATCAACTCTTTGTTGTTCACACCTATGACCACCACATAGGTGACCACGTTCTGCGTCACGACCGGGGCGTTCCTGATCTGGGTCACGATCCCGGAAAACTGCCGGTCGGGATAGGCGTCCACGGTAAAGTTCGCTGTCTGTCCGACCTTTATCCGGCTGATGTCGGATTCGTCCACGCTGGTATCGATCTCCATCTTGGTCAGGTCCTGGGCGATGGTGAAGAGGGTTGGGGTCTGGAACGAGGCCGCCACGGTCTGGCCGACGTCCACATTCCGCGAGACGACGATGCCGTCAACCGGCGACCGGATCGTTGCGTAGCGGAGGTTGGTCTCGGCCTGCCGAAGTGCGCCGCTTGTCTGGATGACGACAGCCTCGGCCGATTTGACGCCGGCCACGGCCTGATCGTAGGCGGTTTGAGCTGCGTCCAGGTCGCTCTGGGCGATGATGCCCTGCTCCATCAACTGCTTGTTTCTGCCGAGGGTCCTTTTGGTGTCGGCGACGACCACCTTGGCCTTGCTCAGATTAGCCTCGGCGTTGAGGAAATTTCCCCTCGACTGTTCAACCTGGGCAAGGAAGAGGGCCGGGTCGATCTGGGCGATGGTCTGTCCCTTCTTTACCGGCGAATTGAAATCCACGTACAGCTTTGCCAGGGTGCCGGAAACCTGGGTGCCGACCTGCACCGTTACCACTGCCGCAAGGGTGCCTGTAGCGGAAACGGCGGAGACGATCGGTCCCTGTTCTACCTTGACCGTTTTGTATGATGCCTCTGCCGGTTTCCCGGCATAGAAATATATGCCCACGGCAGCTGCAATCAGAAGTATTGCGGCAATAACGATGATTCTTTTCATGTAATACCTCGCTGGTAAAGTGATTCAGAAGCTATTTCTCATCGGCAGAAATGGTGTCGATGTTGGCGCAAATTTTATTGAGGAGCACCTTGAGCAGCAGCTGTTCCTCTTCACTAATCCCCGTGAACACGTCCTCACCCATCCGGCGGGCGACGGGCAAGAGCTGCGCCCGCAACATCCTGCCTTCACCGGTCAGGTTTATAATGAAGGCCCGCCGGTCGTCGGGACTCGCCTCCCTCCTGATAATCCCCTTGTTCTGCAGTTTGTCCAGAATGCGGGTCGTATTGGGCTGGTCCTTGAAAATCTGCTCGGCCAGTTCCTTCTGGGTCAGGCCGTCCTTTTCCCACAAGCGGTTCAGGACCCGCCATTGTTCGACAGTGATGTCGTACGGTTTGAAACGCCGTCCCAGCTCATTTTTAAGCGCCAGGGCCGTTTTATTGATGACATATCCCAGTGGGGCGTCCAGTTTGAATTCCATTGGTGTCCTCAATGACAATGTTTGTTGATAATAATAATTGTCATGACAACATTATTTGTTAAAAAAAGAAGGAAGTAAATCCTTTTTTTGATTAAACGCGCGGAAATTAATTTGGTTGACGTTCGTATGCAATTATTTCTATTCTGGCGCCTTACACGGATGGACCGCTGTCTGCGGGTGAGGCGCAATTCGACATCCTGCCGGAAAGGAATGACCCGATGGACACCGCATTTTACGAGCTTTGCTACGGCAGGGAAGGGATCAACCACAAGCTGTTCATGCTGATCAATCACGCCGACCTGCCGTTCCTGGACACCCTTATGCCGGTCATTACCCTTCTTGGCGGCGCCAGGTTTTTTTACCTGTACTTCGCCCTTATTGCGGTCGTTTATGTTGCCGACAGGAAACTGATGCCGGGCCGCTACCTGGTGGTTTATGCTGTGGCGACCATGCTGGCCCTGCTTGCCGAGAATCTGCTCAAGGAGTTTTTTCACGTGCCGCGCCCTGCCATGGCCATTGGCGTGGAGCAGATCAGGATTCTGGGGGAGATCAAAAAGTACAACAGCCTCCCTTCCGGGCACGCGGTCTTCTCCTTCATGACAGCCTTTGTCCTTTCCTACGGCAGAAGCGCGCGCTGGAAGCTGGGCCTCTTCTTCCTTGCGGCCCTTGTCGCCTATTCGCGGATTTACGTGGGCGCCCATTACCCCCTCGATGTGGCAGGGGGGGCGGCCGTCGGCGTTGCTTGCGGTTTTTTCGTCTGGAAGCTGTACGGGGTTGTGGCCGAGTCGGTAAAGCGCAAAAAGTCCAACGATTGATCCGAAAAACGACAATTAGCCACTAATGACACGAATAAACACGAATGTTTTTAACCCCTTGTTAAGGTCTTGAGTAGTCACCGATCTCTGCATCACAAGAGCTTGTATATTCGTGCAAATTCGTGGCTAAAATGCTTGTTCCCTTTCTTCCCCACCCGATGGGGGCGGGAATATCCTGCTTCAAGATACTTCCACATGCCTCACCCCTTCCGGCCGCCAGGCCGGGGAGATGACGCCGGCCCCCTTCTTCTCGTCGATCAGGCTCCCGTAGGTCACCGTAAAATCCCCGAAACGGTCGTTCACCATATCCATCGCCGCCGTGGCCAGGGCCTTTTTCCGTTCCTCGACAAAGAGGGGGAGCTGCTCCGTGTGATGTCGCAGGTTGGTGATCCGTACGCCGAGGAGACGCACCGGCTGGCGGAGGTCTACGCTGTCCAGGAGCAGCACAGCCGCCTGGTAGATGTCGTCGCTTTGGTTGGTGTAGTTGCCAGCCGTTGCCTGGAGGCTGAAGGTGCTGAAATCGGCGTAGCGTATGGTAAGGGTGACGGTCTTGCCCGCCACGGCATGCTTCCTCGCCCGTCTCCCCACCATCTCTGCAAGCCGGAGGAGGATGGCGAGGATCTCGCCTCGCTCCGTTATGTCCCGTTCCAGGGTCGTGCTGTGCCCCACTGATTTCACGTCCGGAGCCGCCTCGGCGGGGACGACCGGCGCATCATCGATCCCGAGCCCCATCCGGTGCAGCTTTTCGCCGACCACGCCGAAGCGCCTCGTCAGGATATGTACCGGAAACCGTCCCAGCTCGCCGCAGGTCCTGATGCCGAGCAAGGTGAGGGTGCGCTCCGTCTGGCGGCCGATGCCGCACAGTTCCCTGATCGGCAGGTTTTCGAGGATGGCGTCGACCCTTTCCTGGTGGATGACGGTCAGGCCGTCCGGCTTTTTCATCTCCGAGGCGAGCTTGGCAAGGAGCTTGTTCGGAGCGATGCCGATGGAGCAGGTGAGTCCGAAGCGGTCTCTGATGCGGGCCTTGATCAGGTGGGCGATGCGGGATGCGGAGCCGAAGAGGCGGAGCGAGCCAGTAATGTCGAGGAACGCCTCATCGATGGAGAACACCTCCACGAGGGGGGTATAGTCGTGGAGCATGGCCATGATCCGGCGGGAGATGGAGGTATATCTGCGGTTGTTGCCGGGAACGCAGATAAGGTCGGGGCACTTTTGCCGCGCCTCGAAGATCCGCATGCCGGTTTTGACGCCATACCCCCTTGCCTCGTAAGACGCGGTCAGAATAATCGTCCGCGCAGATTTGCCGGTCACAGCCACCGGTTTGCCGCGCAGGGCGGGGTCGGTCTGCTGCTCCACGGAGGCAAAAAAGGCGTTCATGTCCATATGGAGGATGGTGCGCTGGGGCATGGTGTTACAATTCATCTATTCTTGGCCGTCATTTCCGCCTGCGGGGAGGTTCGGTTTTTCATAAAAAACGATGCCGACCCGCCGGATATGATCGATGAGGTCAGGGTCATCAATTTGATGCAGCAGGGAAAGGTCGATTTTATAGGGCAACAGCAGGTCATCCAGTTCAGTTTCTATTTTCAGCAGTTGGGAAAGCGTAACGCCTTCGCCCTTGATGGTGAGGTCGATATCCGAGCCGTTGCGATAATTCCCTTTGGCGCGTGAACCGTAGAGTATTACCTGCTCTATTTGCGGGTGGGCGGAAAAAACCCTGTTGATTTTGTCAATGGTCGCCTGTTTGAGGCCGAATTTCAAATTCCTGTCATCAGCCGGCATTTTTCAGTTCCTGCATTCTTATTTCAAAAGCCTTGAACAGATCATAGTAAAGAGCGGTCACTTTTTCCGCTATTTCGTCGGCAACATCCTGGTTGTAGGTGTGGGACGTCATATTCCGGCTCTGGATCATCTCCATCCACCCTTCGCCATCGGCAATCAGGTTCCTTCGAAATGCCTCGCGGGTTGCGTCGCGGGAACCCGTGATCGAGGTGTTTCCCTGATATTCGAAGTAATCCTTCATGACGTTCCAGGCCAGCTCATGGGTGAACTTAAAGGCTTGAATAAGACCTAGTTGCTCAAGTTGAGATAGGGGGCGCTGTCGGCTGAGTTTCACCGCTTTGCCGAGTTGCAACAGTGCCTTTTGATAATGAGTGAAGCGTTGCTGCCAGCGGATGTCTGGTTGGTTCATGTTTAATTTTCCAATTACAGGTATCAACTGCTCAAATCGCATTTATTCATAATTGCTACTTATCGTCTGTAGACTCGATCGTGTCGTTCTGGGAAAATATTATCTGTGATCCCAGAATATTGAAGTCAAGGAGACCAACATGGCCACAACCAACGAACCGTTAGAAGGTATCTGCCCAGATTGTAAAGCGCAATTAGTACTTGGTGAAGGTATAGTTGAAGGAGATACTTTCAGCCGTGATGCCAGATGTTCCCAGTGTGACTTTGAAGGCGAGCAGATATACAACCTGGTTTTCTCTGAGATTGTTCAAAAATAAGCCTATCAGTCATACGGTCCAAGAAAACGCACTCCATTGAAATGGATCATATGCGTCGGCGCTTCGGCAACCCACACCTCCGTCTCCCAGGAAATTTCCCCGAGGTAGCGCGCCATCTCCGCCCGTGTGGGAAATGCCGTCACATACACCACGCCTGCCGTGCAGCGGCTAAACAGCTTTGCCAGCTCGCTACGCCGTTTCCCGTCAACCGGGCCGTGGCTTGTTACTGCTTCAACGAGCAGCAGCCAATTTTTAGCGGGGTAATAGAGAACGACATCCGGCATCTTGCCATGCATGTCAACTTCCACCCCAAGCGCCAGCAAACCTTCTTTGTCGAAATAACCCCATTTTTCACCCGTATCACCAGCATACAGTACCTTACTCCCCGGTGCGAACCGTGACGCAAATTCTTCGATGATCTCCTTGATGAGTTGGCTGTGCTTCCCCGGCGTCAGTTGTATAGCCCTGCCTTCAGCTATCGTTACCGACACCATAAGCATTTCACGCTCCATGGCGTATTTGCTTGTCAGTCCTGCCCGCTTGGTCAAATAGCTCGCCAGTTCGCTTTTCCAGGTTTTTGCCTTGAAGTGGTCGCGCAAAAAACTCAATGCGCTCGGTTCAATCTGATAGCACCATTTCGGGCTATTGGTCGGTCGTTCCGGTTTATCAGGATTTTCCACGACCAAGCCTGCCGCTACGAATTGATGCATGGTCTGTCGCCTGAAGGTCTCTCTTGTATTCTCGGCGTATGGCTTCCCGTAATTTGAGCGGCAAAAATCGAGGATGGCGCGGATGCCTATCATTGGGCCTTCTGCGTCTTTCCACGTTTTCGGCGGTGTCAGATTCAGTAGTGCCAGCAGGGTAAGGGCGGAGCGTTCATTTTGCTGTGCTCGGGGAAAGTCCAATGCCTGCAGAATGGCAAGTGATTCGTCAATCAGCTTTTGCTGTTTCTTATTCATCAACCAATTCCTTTTCAATGAGATTGTCGATTTCTTCTTGGGATGGAAACGTATCCTTAACCTTATGGCCCCATTTCTCAAGCAATTCGCGGCTCGGATATCTTAGCATGCGTAAATCCGTCGCGTTCACCTGCGTATGGCCGCTGAATTGGCGGAAATAGTCATCCACCAGGGTGGAATTGAGGAATAACGCCAGACCTTTCGCCATTACGGGTGACATCCCCTTTTTCCCTGAATGAAACAGATTGAGATGATTTTCAAAGCCTATACGCGGGCCGGGCACCCGGTCAGGATCATGGACTGTGGCCACAATCCGGCGTTTTTCCTCCTTGCTCGAAAACCGGCGCGTCAAGGTATACCAACCGTTCGGAAAGAGCCATTTACCCGTTTCAATGCAATCCGCTATTGCATTCGGCTTGCGGCTTTGCAGGGGCCATTGCACAAAACCTTTTTCGCAATGGGTCGCATAAATCAGGGGGAACGTCCCTTCTTCCGGCTCCATGCGCAGATATTCCTTCAGGCGGAAATCAACGACCGGACCGGTGGAGACCTCTATGCCAAGCTCTCGCAACGTGCAAGGCAATGACTTGATGCGTCGTTCAACGTCAACCGCCCGCTCATCGAGTGTGACATGGATCACCATGTCTGGATCGTCGGGTTTGACGATCTGGTCGAAATCCGCATGACGAACGGTCATCCCCCCGGTGAAATCGGCCTGTTTCGTGGAGGAAATTACTACTTGTCCTTGGTCAGCACCTTTGATGAGATGGAAAATGATGTTTTCCTGCAAAACCTCATCATGGGCGAAAGCCTTGTCCCTGGATTCAAAAACGTGGATGCGTTCGATGGCAGCCGCTTCAAGAATAAGCCGACGGAATGGCTTGAAATATGGGCCATTGCAGAAACTACGTGGGGTTATGGCAACCAATTCGCCGCCAGGACGAAGCATTTTCAATGCAATCGCTACAAAGGCCGCATAGAGATTAACCGTCTCAATACCGATGGAACGGAGCAGCAACCGGTGTTCACCGTCGCTGCGCATCTTCTTGTAGGGGGGGTTCAAAATGGCGTGCGAAAAGTGCGGTTGTTTATGGTGGGAGGCGAAAAGGGTTTCCTCGATAATATTCCTGCCTGCCATGATGAAATCTTCTGCGCGGATGTCCGCCTCATAGGCGATTCCCGCATCGGCGCACGCTTCGCGGCAGTGCTCCAGCATTTCCCGAAGATAGGGCAACAGGACCGGCTCCACTTCGTAATCCGTTGATGTTATGGATTCCGGCTTCTTCCTTTCCTCGCAACAGCGCCGAACGAAAGCCGCCGTCAGTGCCCCCACGCCCGCACCGGCGTCAAGCAATTCAATATCTCCGGAAGTGTCCTTGAACAGAGATACCATGAATCCGCTTACCGATGAATGGGTCATGAACTGCCCCATGGCGGACTTCCGCTTCCTGTCCAGTTTTCTGTTCGCCCGATGGAGCAGTTCATCAGCCAGATTGGTCAATGGTGCTTTGGGGAATGAATCAGGAATTTTTTGTGCTCTGTTTGGCATCGTTACTTTTCCGGTGTCTTTATTAGCTTGCGAACTTCAGTTTGTTGTCGCGGGAGATTAGCCTGGTTGCATATCGTGTTTTCGTTTATGGAAAATGGAGACTCGACCCTTTTCTTGCCTTTGACCCTTTTCTTGCCTTTCTTTTCTTGCCTTCAACCGTGGGTTGCCGCACTGCGGCTACCCACGGCTAATTTCCATTGCCCCTTTGGGGCAGGAACCTGTCATCGGCCTGAAAGGCCGGACGGAAATCAGCCGGGGGTAAGCCCTGCGGGCTGACCCCCGGAACGGATGACCCGGACCCCGGAACGGGTACGGGTCGCCCCACGGGATCGGTTTATTACCACAGGTACCGTTCATCGAATTCAACATCGGCCTGCCAGAGAAATGCCAGATATTCATCCTGAAACGTCCGCGTCCGGTGGTGCGCTTCCTGGTTCAGGATATACAGCTTGACAGCTTCACGCCGATTCTCGCTCACAGTGAAGGCCCCATACCCATCCTGCCAGGCAAACTCCCTCTGTGAAATCGTTTCATGGACCCACTTTGATGACGAAACCTTGATGTCCCGAAGCACGTCGCATAAACGGTGGGTGGCCTTCAGGCCGATCAGCAGGTGGACATGGTCTTCGATTCCTCCCACGCATTCGGGAACACCACCCATATCGCGGACAATCCCACCGAGATAGGCATGGAGGCGTTCCTGCCATTCCCGGCTGATGAAGGGATGACGTTTTTTGGTGCTGAACACCAGATGGTAATGCAGGCTTAAATGGGTTGATGGCATTGACGCCTCGCCGTGCGTATTCCGGCGCCCCGCCGGGGCGCTGCATTATTATCGTTCGTGTATTCCGTGGGTCGCCGCGTGGCGGCCACCCACGGCTAATATCCCTTGCCCCTCCGGGGCATAAACTTCTATACCGCTACCGCTCCCCGCACCGGGGAAAAGCGGCGTTCGATCCTTTTTCCCGCTTCGAGTATCTGGCGCAGGATCTCGCGGACCAGCTCGACGTCATACATAGACGGCCTCCTGGTCAATGCGACGTTTCAGAAACGCGTTCATCCGCTCCCGGTAATGGACGATGTCTACGTGCTCATGCAGCGCCTCTTCCAGCTCCTCCTTGACATGCACAAGGGTAAACAGGTTGGGTTCCCGCATTTTCACCACCACATCCACGTCGCTCGTTCCCTTCGACTCCCCGCGGGCCACCGAGCCGAAAATCCCGAGAGCGGTGATGCCGTAGTGCTCAGACAATTCCCCCTTGCAACGGCGTAAAACCTCCAGTGTCTCATCTTTGCCGATCATCGCGTTACCTCCTCAACCAGAAGATTTACCACAATACCCCTACCGTTCCTCCACCCCAACGCCTACCTCTATCCGCCGAAAGAGTTTTCCACTATCACTGCAAGAAAAGTGGCAGGATCAACGATCCTTATCCCTTGGAATGACTTCAGGTCCTTGAGGTGATGGTCACCGGAGACGATGAAATCGGCTTTCCCCTCGATTGCGCAGACAAAGTACTTGGTGTCGTCGGCGTCCGCCTGGATGGGATCGAGGGGGAGCGTGCCGGGGGTGATGACGGCTACCGCCCTCAGTTTTTTCACAAAATCGGCCAAGTAGTCGTCCGATCTGTTGAAGCGGTTACGGATCTTCGGGTAGGTGAGGACGCGCAGGATTTCATCGCAGATCGCCTCGGACAGGAGGAGAATGACCTTCTCTTCCCGGACGAGCCGCATGATTGCATCTGGATTCGAGCCCGGCTTCAGCAGCGCGCTGACGAACTGGTTGGCATCGAGAACGATCCGTACCATCGGCTAGCGCCTGACCTTCTTGAGCGCTTCCTCGATATCCCGATCAATGCTCTCTTCTTCGCCGCTCATCGCTTCGCCCTGCAATTCCTCGTACATGCGGAAGAACTCGTCCCGCTCTTTTTTCATGCTCAGGTACTTCTCGATGGGAATGATGGCGACCAAGGGCTTCCCGGCCCGCTCCACGATGTATTCGTCGGACTTCAGCGCCACCTCGTTCATGACCTGGCCAAGGTTCTGGCGGACTTTGATGGCCGATACCTTTTTTAACATTTCTTCACCTCGTGACAGTCATTACAACCATTATGGTCATTATGGTTGTAATGACTGATTTGTCAAGCGGTAAAGAGACCTTATGGAATTCGTAAATTGCAAGAGGTGCATAAACGCAGGTCATACCGTTTCCACCGTCGCCAGCCGCCAGATATGCGTCGTGGCGTTGTAGGTCAGCTCGAAGAGGTCGGCGCCGTCACTGACCGCGAAGTGCAGGCGGACGGCGCTTCCTTCCCGTTCATCCCAGCAGCAGGTGACCTCCTGCACGGTATGTTTGTGCTGACGCCAGTCGAACCAGACCGGTCTGATGCGGTTGCCCGGCCCGAAGATGGCGGCGACCCGGATATGTTCCCGTATTTGCTGTAACATAATTGACTGTTCACCTTTCATGTCCTGTGAGGTCATTCAAGCGAGCGGAAGATGCCGGTCACCTTGCCGATTATATTAACCTCGCCCGCTTCTGCCTTGACGATGATCGGTTCCATGGCGCTGTTCTCCGGCTGGAGGCGGATGCGGTCCTTTTCCCGGAAGAAGCGCTTGAGGGTGGCCTCGTCGTTTATCCGTGCGACGACGATGTCGCCGTTGTCGGCTGTTGCCTGTGGACGGACGAGGGCCAGGTCCCCTGACCGGATGCCGGCTTCGATCATGGAGTCACCCTTGACCCGGAGGAAGAAGCAGTCAGCACCTTTGACTAGGGCACGGTCAACGGCGAAATACCCCTCGATGTCCTCGATGGCCGGCTGCAAGGCCCCGGCCCGCACCACTCCGACAATGGGGATGGAGGTGGCCGCGACTGCGTCGACGAGGACGATGCCCCGGGAGCTGCCGGCGTTTCTTGTGATGAATCCCTTCCGCTCCAGGGCATCCAGGTGTTTCATGACGCCGAGGGTGCCGTTGATGCCGAGATGGCCGCAGATTTCCCGCAGGGTGGGAGGATAGCCGTGGCTTTCCAGGTGGGCGGAGATGAATGCGAGCACCATCTGTTGCCGGGGGGTGAGTTTTTCCATAGATTCTCCATTGCAGTTGTCAAATGGTAACCTATTGTACGGTGGTAGTGTGCCGCTGTCAAGGGGAGAAGATTACTAATATGCATCAAAGGTTGACAAATCGGGCTCTTGCAGGGAAAATGAGAAATAACTTTTTGTGCGGAGGACCGTTTGGATACCGTATCCCTGGAATTGCTTGTTATTTTCATTCTTATCTTGGTTAACGGTTTTTTTGCCTGTTCCGAGTTTGCCATAATTTCCATCAGGAAAAGCAGGATTGCCCAACTTGTTGCGGCGGGTGACGAGCGGGCCAGGATATTGGACGAGCAGAGGAAGGATCCCCATCGCCTCCTGGCCATCGTCCAGATCGGCGTAACTGTCGTCGGTTCCACGGCCTCGGCGGTAGGGGGGATCATTGCTGCAGAGCACCTGAAACCGGTCTTGCTGGCGACGCCCTATGAGCTGGTAAGAAACGCGGCGGAACCTCTTTCGATAACTGTTGTTGTAGTTATTATCTCTTACCTTAGTCTGATCCTCGGTGAGTTGGTTCCCAAAACCATCGGCTTGCAGTATGCCGATATCGTTGCTCTCAGGGTTGCAAAGCCGATCAATGTACTGGAAAAAATAGGGAGCGTCGCGGTTTCCTTCCTGACCGTGTCGAGCAAAACGGTCCTTTGGTTGATGCAAATCAAGGTCGAGGGGCGGGCCTTCATTACCCGGGAGGAGGTGCAGCACATCGTTGCCGAGGGGCATGAAAGCGGGGTGTTCAGCGCGGCCGAAAGCGAGTACATCAGGAATATCTTCGATTTCACCCATACCAGTGTCCGCGAGGTGATGGTGCCGCGCACCAGGATGGCCGCCCTGGACCTGGATATGCCCCGCGAGGGGATGCTCCGCTTTATCCTGGAAAACCAGTATTCCCGCTATCCGGTCTTCCGGGGGAGTATTGAAAATATCGCCGGAGTTATCCACGGCAAGGATTTTCTGGGGCGGATTGTCACTGAGCCGGAGTTCGACATCAACGCCATCGTCCGTTCCCCGTTTTATGTGCCGGAAGGGAAAAGGGTCAATGACCTGCTGAAGGAGATGCAGCGGAAGAGGAGCCATATGGCGCTGGTGGTTGACGAGTACGGTGGGCTCAGCGGTCTTGTCACAACCGAGGACCTGCTTGAGGAACTGGTGGGGGAAATCGAGGACGAGCACGACATCGGCGAACCCCGCCGCGTGCAAAGGCTTGCCGATGGGAGCCTGATCGTGGATGCCCTGATTTCCATCAACGACCTGGAAGATCTGCTCAACGTCAAGCTGGCTCAAGATATCCCTTACGATACCCTTGCCGGGCTGATACTGGACCAGTTGGGGCGTTTCCCGGAAAAGGGGGAAAAATTGGAGTGGAACGATTTTACCCTGGTCTGCGAAGAGGTAAAGAAAACGTCAATCGTGAAGGTGAGGATTGTTGAAAGGCGGTGAAAGGCGGTCGGCGGTCGGCGGTCGGCAGTCGGCAGTCGGTGGTCGGCGGTCGGCGGTCGGCGGTCGGCGGTCGGTGGTCGGTGGTCGGTGGTCGGTGGTCGGTGGTCGGTGGTCGGTGGTCGGTGGTGAAAGGTTGATGGTAGGGGGCGCCTCTTGCGGGCGCCCTTTTTTATTGTCATCCGTGCAGTTTCTTCTCTTTTCTGCTGCCGATGGTTATCGAGGTGAGGATGGAAATGGTCAGGACGCCGACTATCATCCCCAGCGAAAAATAAATGGAGATATGGTAGATATCGGTGAGGAGCATCTTGACGCCGACGAAGGCTAGGATGAACGAGATCCCCAGTTTGAGATAAACGAACATCTCCATGACGTGGGCCAGTAGGTAGTATAGGGATCGGAGCCCCATGATGGCGAAGACGTTGGATGTATAGACGATAAACGGGTCGTGGGTGACGGCAAGTACCGCCGGGATCGAGTCAACGGCGAAGATCACGTCGCTCGACTCCACCACGAGCAGGGTCAGGAACAGCGGGGTGGCGGCCAGGATTCCACCTTTCCTGATGAAAAAACGGTCATCCCGCACCCGTTTGGTGATCGGGACGAACTTCCTTACGATTCGTACCAGGAGGTTCTTTTCCGGCTCGATCTTTTCCTCGCCGCCGAAAGCCATTTTTATGCCGGTAATGACCAAAAGTCCGCCGAAGACGTAGATCATCCAGTGGAACCGTTCAATCAGCTCGATCCCTACCAGGATGAAAATCGCCCGCATCAGCAGCGCGCCGATGATGCCCCATTTCAATATCTTTGGCTGGTGTATCTTGGAGATATGGAAATAGGAAAAAATCATGATGAAGACGAAGAGGTTGTCGACGGAGAGAGATTCCTCGATGATATAGCCGGTAAAGAACTCCAGCGCCTTGGTCGGCCCCAGGTAAAAATAGACCCCGGCGTTGAAGAGGAGTGCCAGCGAAACCCAGACGAGAGTCCAGGTCAGTGCCTCGCGAAATCTGATTTCATGGCTTTTGCGGTTGAATACGCCGATGTCGAGGATGAACATGACCGTCATGACAACGGCAAAGGAAATCCACATGATGGTTTGGGTGGACATTGAGTACTCCGTAAAGATGGTGAAAGGTAGTGAAGGGTGAAAAAGTCTTTTTCACCCTTCACGCGTGGCCGTATCTGTAGAATCGTTATCTTGTGCTGATCAACCCGGTGCAGGCAACGATCAGCGCAACGGCCTGTATGCCATGGCCTCCAGTTTTGCGATCCTTTCTTCCATGGGGGGGTGGGTGGAGAAGAGCTTGAGCAGGGCGCCGCCGGTCAGCGGGTTGACGATGAAGAGATGGGCCGTTGCCGGTCGGGCTTCCTCCATGGGAAGCATCCGCGAGGCGCTATCCAGCTTGCGCAGGGCATTGGCCAGCGATAACGGATTGCCGCAGATCCTGGCCCCCGACTCGTCGGCAAGGTATTCCCGTGAGCGGGAAACGGCCATCTGGATCAGCATTGCGGCAATGGGCGCGATGATGGCCATGGCCAGGCCGCCGAGCATGCCGCCCCCTTCCTCGTCGTTGTCCCGGCTGCCGCCGAAAATGGCAGCCCACTGGAGCATGTTGCCGAGCATGGAGATGGCGCCTGCGATGGTGGCCGCGATGGTGGAGATGAGGATGTCGCGGTTCTTCACATGGGACAGCTCGTGGGCCATTACCCCTTCCAGTTCCTGGGGGGTGAGGATGCGTAAAATCCCTTCCGTAGCGGCGACGGCGGCGTGATCCGGGTTGCGGCCGGTGGCGAAGGCGTTGGGGCTTTCCGACGGGATGACGTAGACCCGGGGCATGGGAAGCCCGGCCTGGACGGCGAGTCGCCGCACCATGCCGTAGAAGGCCGGATTCTCCGCTTCCGTGATCTCCTGGGCGCCGTACATGCGGAGGACGATTTTGTCGGAAAACCAGTAGGAGAAGACGTTCATGGCACAGGCCATGAAAAAGGCGAAGACCATGCCGCTTCTGCCGCCGATGGCGCTCCCCATGGCCACCATGAGGAGGGTGAGGCAGGTAAGGAGAAGGGTTGTTTTGAGCCTGTTCATTGTGATTACCTCCGATTGTGTGAAATCCGCCGGGGTAAATAAAAAAGACCTTTACCCAGGCGTGGTGATATCGCGTTGGATAAAGGTCTTGCATGCGTTGACGTGATGTCTCTGCCCCGGGTCCGGGCCTTTCGGCCGTCTTGACGAACTGAGGGTCGGCCATTTCTCCGGCCGATTGCTACTCCCCTTTATTAATAGAAATATAGTAGGCAAAAGAGTCGTACATGTCAACTGGTTTTCTTCGGTTGGGCTGGACGTACTGCCTGAAAAATAATCACGATTCGGTCAAGAGGATTGCATCGGCGATCTGGCGCAGGGATTTTCTTTTATCCATGGCCAGCTTCTGCATCTTGCGGAAGGCTTCCGGTTCGGAAAGCCCCTGGGTGCGCATCAGGACTCCTTTGGCTTTTTCGATGACCTTTCTGCTTTCGATGGTTTCTTTCAGATCTTCCACCTGTTCCTTGAGTTCATCGATTTCATGGGCATGGGCAAACGCCAGTTCGATGGCGGGCCAGAGGTCCTGGTCGCGGAACGGCTTGGTTAAAAATGCGGCAACTCCGACTTCTTTTGCCTTATTGACGGTATCCGGGTCTATGCAGGCCGTGAGCAGGAGGATGGGGATCTTCAGTTTCTTCCTGATTGCGCGGGCTGCACTGATGCCATCCATTTTCGGCATGGAAACGTCGAGAATGGCTATGTCGGGGAGACGGCTCAATGCCGACTGGACTGCTGCTTCGCCGTCGCCGCATTCTATAATTTCACCAAAGCCCAACTCTTTCAGCCTATTTTTTAGGCTCATCCTGATGATCGGCTCATCGTCGCAGATAAGTACAGTTCTCAATAAAATCACCGCCTTATGTAGTTATTTTCTTCCATCTGGAATGAATCTACCATATAAAAAGCACGAACCATTCCAATCACGGAGAAGTGATGGTATATATCAATATGAAAACAACTGAAGCGGGGTGCGTATCGTGAATAGAAGGATTGTCGTCGTCGTTGGCGCCGTAATCGCCATTGCGGCGGCTGCTGCTTACCTGATAAACAGTAGTTCCCGCAACCGGAAGGGAACCGTTCATGTTTCGGGCAATATCGAAGTGATTGCCGTGGAGGCGAGCTTCAAGGTGCCCGGCAGGGTGAAGGAACGCCCGGTCGACGAGGGGGAAATGGTACGTCCCGGCCAGCTCATTGCCAGGCTCGACAGCGAGGATTTTGAACATGAGGTGTCCCGCACCCGGTCTGAAGCCGAAGCGATGCGGGCGGTGCTGGCCGAACTGGAGGCCGGTTCCCGCCCCGAGGAGATTGCCCAGGCCCGGGCTGCCCTGGCCAGGGCCGAGTCGGAGGCGAAACGGCTCGATACGGAGTATCGGCGGGAAAAGGTCCTGTTTGCCAAAGAGGTGATACCGCAGCGGGAACTGGATACGGCGCGGACCGCCTATGAAACGTCACAGGCCGCGGCACGGGAGGCGAGAGAAGCATTCATCCTGGTACGCAAGGGGCCGCGCCGGGAGAGGATCGACCAGGCAAGGGCACGGCTCCGGGAGGCGGAAGCCGCGCTGGCACTGGCTCAGACCCGCCTCGGCTACACCATGTTGACCGCGACGCTTGCCGGGCTGGTGCTCTCCAAAAACGTGGAACCGGGTGAGCAGGTTGCCGCCGGCACGCCGGTCATCACGGTAGGCGACATCAACAACACCTGGCTGCGGGCCTATATCGCCGAAACCGATCTCGGCCGGGTCAAGGTGGGCCAAAAGGCGCAGGTGACGACGGACACCTGGCCCGGCAAGGTTTATGAGGGGCGGGTGTCGTTTATCTCCCCGGAGGCGGAATTCACGCCGAAGAACGTCCAGACCGAGAAAGAGCGGGTAAAACTCGTCTATCGGATCAAGATCACCATCCCCAATCCGCAGATGGAGCTGAAACCGGGCATGCCGGCCGATGCGGAGATAGCAGTCCGATAGGAGCGAGGAGCGAGGAAGAACTTAATATTTGTAGAACCTCGAACCTCGAACCTCGAACCCTGGAGATGCATGGACGCCATCAAAACCGACAACCTGACCAAGCGCTTCGATGCCCTCACTGCCGTGGATGGTCTGACTCTCACTGTGGCCAAAGGAGAACTGTTCGGCTTGGTCGGCTCGGACGGGGCTGGGAAAACCACCACCATGCGCATGCTGGCCGGGATCATGGAACCGACCTCCGGGGATGCCTGGGTAATGGGGCGGCATGCGGCGCGAGAAGCGGAGTCCATCAAGGAGGAGATCGGCTACATGAGCCAGCGCTTCGGACTCTATCCCGACCTGACGGTGCTGGAAAACATCCATTTTTACGCCGACATCTACGGCCTGCCGCAGAAGGGGCGGGAAGCGAAGGTTGACCGACTCCTCGCCTTCAGCAACCTCGCCCCCTTCAAAAAACGCCGGGCAGGGAACCTGTCGGGGGGGATGAAGCAGAAACTGGGGCTTGCCTGCGCCCTCGTTCATACGCCGCAGGTGCTCTTCCTCGACGAGCCGACCAACGGCGTGGACCCGGTCTCCCGCCGCGATTTCTGGCGCATCCTCTATCAACTCCTCAAGGAAGGGGTGACCATCTTCGTGACCACCGCCTATCTGGACGAGGCGGACCGCTGCAACCGGGTGGGGCTCATTCACAAAGGGAAATTACTTGCCTGCGATGCGCCGCAGGAGCTGAAGAAGCTCATGCCGGGCGCAATTCTCGAAATCAGGAGCGGCGATGCCCGTCGTAGCTTGCGTTTGCTGCGTGAGAGGCTTGCCGGTGTCTCCGTGGGCCTCTTCGGCGACCGGTTGCACCTTGTGACCGGCGACCCGGACGGTGTGCTGGCGTTGGTGCCGGACATCATGCGTCAGGACGGGATTGATCTCTTCGACATCCGCCGGATCGGGCCAAGCCTGGAGGATGTGTTCGTTTCCGTCTTGTCGGGAGGGAAGGAGTGATTGGCTCGGCCAACAATGACTTCGCCGTCTCCCTTCGCGACCTGGAGAAGCGCTTCGGCGACTTCATTGCGGTCAACAAGGTCAGTCTGGAGGTGCGGAAAGGGGAGATATTCGGTTTCCTGGGTCCCAACGGCGCGGGGAAATCCACCACCATCCGCATGCTCTGCGGCATTCTGCTTCCCACTGCCGGGGTCGGAACGGTTGCCGGTTTCGATATCGTCCGCCAGCCTGAAGAGATCAAGAAGAACATCGGCTACATGAGCCAGCGCTTCTCCCTCTACGAAGACCTCACCGTCGAGGAGAACATCGATTTTTACAGCGGCATCTACAAGATACCGGCAGAGAAGAAAAGGTTGCGCAAGGATTGGGTGATTGGGATGGCCGGGCTGGAAGAGCACCGCAGCTCCCTGACCTCCACCCTTTCCGGCGGCTGGAAGCAGCGGCTGGCCCTTGGCTGCGCCATTCTCCACGAGCCGCCGATCATTTTTCTCGACGAGCCGACATCCGGGGTCGATCCGATCAGCCGCCGCAATTTCTGGGACCTGATCTACAGAATGGCGGGTGAGGGGGTCACTGTTTTCGTGACCACCCACTACATGGACGAAGCGGAATATTGCGACCGCCTCGGGCTCATCTATCGCGGCGAACTGATCGCCTTGGGGACGCCGACCGAGCTGAAAACCCGCTACATGGCGGAAGAGGTCGTCGAGGCGGCATGTGAGCATGCCCAGGAGATGATGGACGATATCGAGGCTTTGCCGGGAGTGAAGCATGCCGCCATGTTCGGCAAGGGGTTGCACGTGGTCGCGGAAGACGCAGGGCGGGCGATTCCTGCCATGGCTGCCCTCTTGGCCGAAAAGGGGGTGGCGGTGGAACGGCTGGAAAAAATCACCCCTTCGCTGGAAGACGTCTTCGTCTCGCTCATCGAGGCCCGCGACCGGCAGGAAGCGCCGCAACGGGAGTTCAGTGGATAAAAAACAACAGCAGCATTAGTCAAGCGATTACACTTGATGAGCAAAACAAACTGCTCGTTTGGAAAGACAAAAAAACAAGGACGCAGAAAAATCGGAAAAAGAGGATCAAAACGGATTTAACAGGGTTTGATTAATTCGCAGTTATCGGATTTTTCCGCTTTTTCTGCGGCCCATTGCAGGTTTTGTCTTTCCCGTTTGGTTCCGGCTGCGCCGGCTTAGGATTATGGTTTTTCTTCGTGTTCTTAGTGTCTTAGTGGTGAAAATGGTTTGAGGTGTATGAAGATCCAGCGCATAAGAGCCATTGCCCGAAAGGAGTTCCTCCATGTCTTCCGCGACTGGCGGAGTCTCGGCATGGGGATCGCCATTCCGATGGTGATGCTGTTCCTCTTCGGTTATGCCCTCACCCTCGATGTGGATCGGGTGCCGCTGGTCGTTTGGGACCAGAGCAACACCCCGGCGAGTCGTGAGCTGTTGAGCGGTTTCACCGGCTCCCGCTACTTTGCCCTTCAGCGCCACGCCGCCAGCTACCGGGAGATCGAACATGCCATCGATAACCGTTCCGCGCTCATCGCCCTTATTATTCCCCACGACTTTTCCCGGACCATCGAAGCGGGGCGGACCGCACCGGTGCAGGCCATCCTCGACGGGAGCGATCCCAATACCGCCACCATTGCCCTCGGTTATGCCGAGGCGGTGACCGGCGGTTACTCCCGCTCGGTTGCCCTGGAGCAGATCAGGCGGCTGGGAACGACACCGCCGCGGACCATGATCGACGTGCGGCCACGGGTCTGGTTCAATGCCGACATGACTTCGCGGGACTATATCTTCCCCGGTCTGATCGCCATCATCATGATGGTCATTGCGGCGCTCCTCACCTCGCTGACTGTTGCGCGGGAATGGGAAACGGGCACCATGGAGCAGCTCATCGCCACCCCCCTCACGGGACCGGAGCTGATCATCGGCAAGCTCGCCCCGTACTTCGCCATCGGTATCCTCGACTTGGTCCTCTGCGTGATCGTCGGCCAGCTCTGCTTCAACATCCCGCTTCGCGGCAGCCTCTTGCTCCTTTTTGCCATGTCGCTCATCTTCCTCGTCGGCGCGCTGGGGCTCGGGATACTGATCAGCATTGTCGCCAAGAGCCAGCTTGTCGCCTCCCAGGTAGCACTGGTGGTGACCATGCTGCCGGCGTTTCTCCTCTCTGGCTTCATCTTTCCCATTGCCAACATGCCGCTGCCTATTCAATGGGTGACATACATCATCACGGCCCGTTACTTCGTGGCAATTCTGCGTGGCATTTACCTGAAGGACGTGGGGCTCGACATCCTGGCCGGCGAGGCGGGGTTTCTGGCCGGCTTCAGCGTCGTGGTGCTGACTCTGGCGATCAGGAAATTCAGGAAGAGGATCGAATGAATTTCGATAAAAGGTTTGCCACAAGACACAGAGAACACCTTAAACCAATAGAACGCAGAAACGGCGGAAAAAGAGGAAGAAGCGGATTTGTAAAACAACAAATAATGGTTTTTTATCCGCAGTGATCCTCAGTTTCCGGTTTTTCTGCGTTCCATCAGGTTTTGAATTTGGTTCTGCCTTTCTCTGTGCCTGTGGCAGAAGGGCCTTTTCATTGAATAGAGGTTGTAATGTTCGAACGCCTGAAAACCATGCTCGTCAAGGAATTCATCCAGGTATTTCGCGACCCGCGGATGCGTTTCCTCCTCTTCCTCGTTCCGGCGATACAGACCGTGATCTTCGGCTATGCGGTCAACACCGACGTGCGGCACGTGGCAACGGCGGTCTATGACCTGGACAACAGCCGGGAGAGCAGGGAGCTCGTCGCCCGCTTCGTCCGATCGGGCTATTTCGACGTTACGGAGTACGTAAGCAGTGACCGGCGGGTGCGGGAACTGGTGGACCGTGGGGATGTGAAGGCTGTGCTCCGCATGAACAGCGGGTTTGCACGGACTCTTGCTGCGGAAAGGTCTGCGCCGGTGCAATTGGTCCTCGACGGCACCGATTCCAATACCGCCGCCATCGTTCTCAGTCATGCGGGGAGGATAGCCGCCCGCTATACAGAGGACCTCCAGGCGGAGCAGGTGGCCGGAATGATTGGCCGGCCGCCGCGTCTCGGCGGGGTGCGGCTCGAGAGCCGTGCCTGGTTCAACGACAACCTGGAGAGCCGCAACTTCTACGTGCCGGCGGTGATCACCAACATCGTCTTCATCATCACCATGCTCCTTTCGAGCATGGCGGTGGTGCGGGAGAAGGAGATCGGCACCATGGAACAGATCATCGTTACCCCGATCACCAAGAGCGAATTCATTCTCGGTAAGACGATTCCCTTTGTCCTGATCGGCTTCATCGACGTGGGACTTATTTCCGCCGTGGCTGCCTTTTGGTTCCAGGTCCCGATGCGGGGGAGCATCCCGCTCCTGTTCGGCGCCACGGCATTATTCCTCATGAGCTCCCTCGGCATCGGCCTGCTCATCTCGACGGTGAGCCGCACCCAGCAGCAGGCGATGATGAGCGCCTTCTTCGTCATCTTTCCCGCCATGCTCCTGTCCGGTTTCGCCTTTCCCATCGAAAACATGCCGCCTGCGGTCCAGTGGCTCACCTACCTGAATCCGATCCGTTATTTCCTCGTCATCATCCGTGGGATTTTTCTCAAAGGGGTTGGTGTTGATATCCTCTGGCCGCAATTATCGGCCCTTGCCATTCTCGGAAGCATTATCCTCTTCTTTGCCGTGCAGCGTTTCCACAAGACCTTAAGCTAACCGTCACGCCTGTCAACGAACTCTCCATGTCATCTTTTCCCGCTCGTAACGGAATATGCCCGCTTCAAAATAGATAGCGCTGTTAAATCAAAATGTTAGCATTGATTTTGTTTGTTCGTGTTGTTTGCGAATAATTTACAGTATGCTACAATGATTTAATAAAAATAGCCTAATGTTTTTATGACGGAGAAAACCTATGCCGCGGCTAAGTCCAAGAATCATTGCTACCGTTCCTGCAACGCTCGACACGCCATCTTCAAAAATCGAGATGGTAATTACCGACCTCGGCCTGAACGGCGCTTATCTCAGGGCGCACTCTCCCTTCCCCGGCAAGAAACTGGGCGTGGATACCCCGGTTTTGCTGCAATATAACCTCTTCGGGAAAGGACTTTTTGAGCATCGTGGAAATATAATAAGGAAGGATAACGCCGGTTATGCCGTGAATTTTCCCGGGCTCGATTTTGCCACAAAACGCAAGCTTTGGGAGTTTATCGTCGACAATCTGTCCGATGTGCACGAGTGCCCATTTTGCGGCGAGAGTTACATCACGATGCCGACAACATGCAAAAGATGCGGCTGGGAACTCAATTTCAACCCTCCGGAGTATTTCAACTACTATGAAAAGAACTGCACCATCAAGAAATTGCATGAAAGACTGTCCGGCCTGGATATAGAGCAGTTACAGAAAATCGTCAATTTTATCGACATCGATATTGCAAAGGTTATGGGGAGTGAGGAAATTCAGGAATTTGTCGGCACAGGCAACGCCATGCTGGAAGTGTTCGCCAATATCAGGAAGGTGGCTCCTACCGACCTCACCGTCTTGGTCCTGGGAGAAAGCGGCACCGGCAAGGAACTGACAGCCCAGGCAATTCACGATCGGAGCACTCGCAAGGACAAACCCTTCGTAGCGATAAACTGTGCTGCAATTCCGGACAATCTCCTCGAAGCGGAACTTTTCGGCTATGAAAAGGGGGCGTTTACCGGGGCGCACATCAGCAAAAAGGGGAAATTTGAATTTGCGGACAACGGGACCATTTTCCTGGACGAGATCGGCGATATGCCTCCCAATCTCCAGGCGAAACTGTTGCGGTTTCTCCAGGACAAGATCGTGGAGAGGATCGGCACCGTCGGCGGGAAGAAGGTCAATGTGCGGCTTATTGCCGCCACCAACCGTGATCTTGATGCCGCGATTGCCGAGGGGAAGTTCCGGAGCGACCTTTATTACAGATTGGATGAGTTTACCATTAATCTTCCCCCGGTCCGGGAACGGGGGGAAGATACGGTAATCCTTGCCAAGTACTTCCTGAACAAGTTTTCCAGGGAAGTCGGCTTGACGAAGACCTTTACCAAAGATGCTGCCGACGCTATCCGCAATTACGACTGGCCGGGGAATGTCAGGGAGATAATCAACAAGGTGAGAAGGGCGATAGTTATGGCCGGCGGCAAAACCGTCACTCCCGTGGATTTGCTTCTGGACGTGGCAAAGATGGATGTTGGAGCGGAAAATAATCAGCTGAGCGATGCGTTGGCCCAAATTGAAAGGGCGAAGATCAAAGAAGTTCTCAAAGGCTGCAGCCATAACCTTTCCAATGCTGCCAGGATGCTGGGGATAAGCCGTCCCACCCTGTACCGTCGCATGAAGATTTATGGCATCGATTAGGCGTCACGGGAAGAGTGAACTGTATCAGACTTTTACAGTCACTCTTCCCTGAAAATTACAATAACCCATTGAAAACACAAAGTAACCTCCCTGTTCCCTCCCAATTTGACCGGCTGTAAATTACACTTTTTTAACAATTTTTACAAAATATTTGCCGCATCGCCGGGCTAATGATGAGTAAAAAAAATAAATGTCAACGATATCGCTGTGTTACGGATATTTGCGGTAAGTGGCACAGCAATTGCCTTATAAGGGTAGAGCATGGCATTGTGCCTTGCCAAAATCTTTGTAAGGAGGAATTGTTATGAAAACGAGAGAAAAGAGAATAATTGTTTCATTGGCCCTTGCCCTTGCTTTAGGACTCGGAACTCAAGCCTTCGCGCTGGATGAGGTCGAGGTAACTGGTAACGATCTTGTCGGCGCAGTGGATGGGGGGACCTCCGCCAATGACGATGCCACCGCCGTCGGGCAAAATTCACTGAACGATAATACTGTCATCGGAGAAATTGAGGTAGACAAGTCGACCGAGACTGCCACCCAGAACGGCAGCGAGAACGAGGCGGAAGATGGGAGCGCGGCGGCCAACAACAGCTCTATTGCTGTCGGCGAGGTTGAATTGGACAAGTCGACCAATGACAGCAACAACAACAACTCCAACCAGGACAACAGCTTAGGTAAAACGCAGGTTGCAGTGGAAGTGGAAGACAGTTTCAACGACAGTTCCGACAACTCCAACCAGGACAATACCACAGATTCATTTAACGACAAGGCCGAAGCTGAAGGTGACGGCATATCGCTGGTCGATTCCGAAGAAGTGATCGTTACCAAAGATTCCTTCAACGGCAATATAGGTGAGGTTGAGGGCGGAAGCGTTGCAGCGACGAATGGTGGGACCGCTACCATGACCGACAGCTACAACGAAGATGAGAGCATCAATGCAACAGCCGACAGAGGTGGCATTGCGGTCAATTCTGACGAGGAAGTCGAAATAGAAGTCGCCGAAGATTCTTTCAACAACAAAGCGGAAGAGGGGAGTGTAGCGATTTACGGCGATAATGAAGACGATATCGAAATCGCATCCCACAACACCATCAACAGCGACAATGAAACCACTACAGTCACGGTGGGTAATGTAGTCATCGAAGTTGCTTCAAGCGTTCTGGCTGGTGAGGTTACCGCCAACACGTTAGTCGCTACTCCTACTCTCGACTTAATTACCGGCGAAAACGAAATAGACGGCGCCTCTGTGAACACGACCGGTATCTCGGTGATATCGCAGAACAGCGGTATTCAGTCCCAGGTGCAGCAGGCTGTAACGGTTCAGTATAACCAATAGTCAGCTGTCAGTATTTGCCCGGTGGCGCGCAATAAGGCCGTCACCGGGAGCATTTTTAACCGAAGCCTGAAAATCCTGGAGCAACACATAATAACAGGAGGCAGGGAAATGCGAAGATCAACTAAATCTCTGATTGCCGCACTGGTTTTTTCCGGCAGCGCTTTTCTGGCGCAGGGTTCTTCGGCAAATGAGATCGATCTGGCTTCGGCCGGGCAGATGGATGCATTAAACGAGTCCGGATTGGGGCAAGCGGTATCTAACGAGAACTTGGGAACGCTAACCGGTCGCGAGGATGTGAATATCAACCAATTGGACATGCAGATAAGCACCTCGGACCAGAAAGCCCAAGCGAACGGTAACAGCCTTAGTAACTATGGCACAATCGCCAACGGCGCCAACACCCTCGGCGGGAATGCCTTTTCTCAATCCACCGGGATAGTTACCGTGATTCAGAACTCGGGCAATCAGGTCCTCATTCAGAACGATATGATCTTGAATTTAACGGTAAAATAAAATGGATGCCATGAAATGGTTTCTGATAAAACTTAGTAAACTTCTTGTTTTTTCAGCTTTTCTGTCAGCGACGTCGCCGGCTCAGGCGGGTACCGTAATCGTGCCCGGTGTGTCCGGCGGCGGTTTTATGGTTAAGGTGACGAGCGTGAAGGAAGCGCGCTTCCGTTCCACGATTCTCCAGCAATACGATTTCAGTTGCGGCTCCGCGGCGCTGGCCACCCTGTTGACCTACCACTATGAGGACAAAGTCAGTGAACAGGATGTATTCAAGTTCATGTTCGACACGGGAGACCAGGAGAAGATTCGCAAAAACGGCTTTTCGCTGCTTGATATGAAGAATTACCTTGAGGCCAACGGCTACAGGGCTGCCGGCTACCAAATTACCCTTGACAAGCTGGCGGAGATTGGCGTGCCTGCCATTGTTCTGATCAACATCAAGGGCTATAAGCATTTTGTGGTGGTCAAGGGGATTTCGGCGAAAATGGTGTTGTTGTCAGACCCGGCTGCGGGTGCCAGAACCATTCCGCGTGCCGAGTTCGAGTCTATGTGGAATGGGCTCATATTTATAATATTAAACAAAAAGAACGTAGCAAAAAACCACTTCAACCGCGACCAGGAATGGCACGTCAAAGAAAAGGCTCCTTTGGGATTGGCTTTAAATGCCAGAGAGCTGGCCAATGTGACCTTGATGCTGCCGGGGGTATTACGATGAAAACAGCAATGAATAAACATGTGTTGAGAGCCGTCCTGTTAATGGCAACAGTTATGGCGGCAAGTCATTCGGCTTATGCGGATTCAGTTGCATGCGGCGATTGCAGTTTCGTCACGGACCTGGAGCTGGAAAATATTCGCGGGGGATTTGTTTCCGGCGACGGGCTGGAGATTACCTTCGGCATCGAAAAGACAGTTTTTGTCAACGGCGTGCTGCAGGCAATCAACACCTTGAATATGCAGAAGTGGGGCTCAGAGCAGAGTCAGACTTTGTCTGACCAGGTTCTTTCCAATATGGCGATCTTGCGTCAGAACGGCGACAACAACAGTATTGTGCCGAATTTAGTCGCCAACTCGCAAGGAGGGTTTTTTACGTATATCCAGAACAGCGTGGATAACACGGTCATTAAAAACGTAACCCAGATCAATGCCACCGTAAATGCCCTCAATATGTTCCGCGATATGAACCTGAAGTCAATGATGAATCAACAGTTGCTCAATGCGATGAAGTAATCGTAACGACAGTAGGCGGGTAAAAAAATCCGTCAGTTCCCAAAACAGGGATCTGACGGATTTTTTTGTGAAGTTCGACAGGCTCATGATCTATTTGCCGCCCAGCAGGAAACTGGTCGGTATCCGCACCGTCAATTGCACATTGGGGGAGGTTGGCGTAAGCCCCGCCCCGAGAGAAAAGTTGATGGCTGTTTTGTCGGTCAGCTTGTAAGAACAGCCAAGCAAGAGGCTGCCTACCTGGGTGATGGTCGAACCGGCTATTTCATGTCCGTTCTGTTTCGCTTTGCCGAGGATGATATGATCGTAGCCGATGCTGAAAGAGGCTTTTTCGTTGAGCGCTACGCCGATACCGAAGTTGAAGCCGATGGTGTCGCCGGGGTCCAGTTTACCCTGACCGGAGATTTCGCGATCCATATTCCACATATAGCTAAGCGTGCCGAAAAAGACTGCCGGATCTGAGGCCCAAATTGCGGTTATGCCGGGCTGGATGGCCCAGAAGCCCGATCCAGTGGGGAGTTCGGTCTGCAACGGCACCCCTGACGGACTTGTCACCGTAGAGTCGGTAGAGACTTCAAACGGGTTTTTGCCGGTAATGGACTTGGCGCGCAGGCTGGCAATGAAAAAAGGCCCATTGCCGCCTGGTTGATTAAGCTGGTATCGAGGACCGAATTCCACATCGCCGATGTTGTTCCCCTCGGCGTTAAAAACGGTTGGTGGGATCGTTTTGCCACTCGGATCTTTTGTCGGTTCAAACGATGTGGAATCTGCACGGTATACATACGGGACCCTGACCTCGAATTCCAGACGGTTGGTGATGCCGTAGCGTGCTGCGAGAGATGCTACATAAGTGTTGCTGTTGACGTTCCTGACATCGATGAGTCCGATGGTAAACGAAGGAATAATGGTGTAGCCGCTCAAGGCCACCCGGTTGGATGACGAGTTCACAAACTGGAAAGACGGTTCCAGTACAAGCGTTCCCTTTGGCGTTAATACTCCCGGCTGTTCAAAGATCGTGGCGACTTCAGGTGGCTTGCCTTCCTTGGGTTTCTCCGGCGGCTGTCCGACCGATTGGGGAGGGGGCGGTTCTTTCTTTGGATCGGATTTCTGTTGTGTCGGCGGGCTTTCATTCGGATCGGTCTTGTTCTGGCTCAGAGTACGAGTTTCTTCGGCACTGCGGGTTTTGTCCGTGCCGGGAGCGGAAGTTTCTTCACCGGAGGCCGGCGTGCTTGCCAACAACGCACATGCCAGGCAGACGCAGGCGACAATCTTCGATCGATGTGAAGTCATGTTCCCCCCTTGACGGCATAACACATTAGCTGCATTTAATGACTGTAACAAATTTATCCAATTGCATCCCATTGTCAATGGACGGCGGCTGTGCTTTTTTGTAGTTGCGTTTGTAAATGTTAATTTGTTGGATATAATTTTTATCGTCGCCGGAACAGCGGTGGTTTTCGTTTCTTAGAGCTGAAAGAAGTGTAGGAGGTTAAGATGCACGGTTTGGTTGCTCATAAAAATCTATTTTTTGTGCTGCTTTTCATCACGATTCTTTTTAGCGTGAACGAGGTTTATGCGGTTACCATAGACTCCGTAAAACGCACAAGTCCAGCCGAGCCAACCACCAACGCGGCGAGCGTCGACTACGCGGTCATCTTCAGCGAAGCAGTTACTGGCCTTACGGCGAGCAAATTCACCGTGCCGGTGACCGGCATAAGCGGCGCAGGGGTAACCTCGGTCAACGGCTCTGGGACCACTTGGACGGCTACCGTGGGAACCGGGAGCGGCGACGGCACGCTCGGCCTCACCATGGAAAATTCCACAGGGGTCACGGACACGGCGGGCAACCCCGTGGCCAACCTTCCATTCGACGGAGAGATTTACACCATCGACAAAACCGCGCCGACGGTGGCCATTGGCTCGACGGCAGCGAATCCGACCAGTGTCTCTCCCCTCCCGGTCACTGTTACCTTCAGCGAGGCGGTGACCGGCTTTACGGCTGAAGATATCGCCGTCGGCAACGGCACGGCTGGAGCCTTTGCGGGTAGCGGCGCCACCTATAGCTTTAACGTAACCCCCACAGCCAACGGTCCGGTGACTGTCGATATCGCCGCCGGGGCCGCCTTGGATGCGGCCGGCAACGGCAACAGCGCGGCAGTGCAGTTCAGCCGCAATTATGACAATACGACGCCGACGGTGACCATCGGCTCGATGGCAGCCGATCCGACCAATGTCTCTCCCATCCCCGTGACGGTCACCTTCAGCGAGGCGGTGACCGGGTTTGCGGCTGAAGATATCGTCGTCGGCAACGGCACTGCCGGAGCCTTTGCGGGTAGCGGCGCCACCTATACCTTTAACGTAACCCCCACGGCCACCGGTCCGGTGACCGTCGATATCGCCGCCGGGGCCGCCCAGGATGCGGCCGGCAACGGCAACAGCGCGGCAGTGCAGTTCAGCCGCAATTATGACAATTCTGCGCCGACGGTGACCATCGGCTCGGCCGCAGCCAATCCGACCAATGTCTCTCCCATCCCCGTCACGGTCACCTTCAGCGAGGCGGTGAGCGGGTTTGCGGCTGAAGATATCGCCGTCGGCAACGGCACTGCCGCATCCTTCGCTGGTAGCGGCGCCACCTATACCTTTAACGTAATCCCCACGGCCAACGGTCCGGTGACTGTCGATATCGCTGCCGGTGTTGCACAGGATGCGGCCGGCAACGGCAACAGCGCGGCAGTGCAGTTCAGTCGCAATTATGACAATTCTGCGCCGACGGTGACCATCGGCTCGACGGCAGCCAATCCGACCAATGTCTCTCCCATCCCCGTGACGGTCATCTTCAGCGAGGCGGTGAGCGGGTTTACGGCTGAAGATATCGTCGTCGGCAATGGTACTGCCGGATCCTTCGCGGGTAGCGGTGCCACCTATACCTTTAACGTCACCCCCACCGCTAACGGAGCGGTGACCGTCGATGTCGCCGCCGGTGTTGCGCAGGATGCGGCCGGCAACGGCAACAGCGCCGCCTCTCAGTTCACCCGTAATTATGACAATACGACGCCGACGGTGACTATCAGTTCGACGGCAGCCAATCCGACCAATGTCTCTCCCATCCCGGTCACGGTCACTTTCAGCGAGGCGGTGACAGGGTTTACGGCTGGAGATATTGTCATCGGCAATGGCACGGCCGGCTCCTTTTCCGGGAGCGGTGCCACGTATACCTTTAGCGTCATCCCCACCGCCAACGGAGCGATGACTGTCGCTATCGCCGCCGGTGTTGCCCAGGATGCGGCCGGCAACGGCAACAGCGCGGCAGTGCAGTTCAGCCGCAATTATGACAATACTGTGCCGACGGTGACCATCGGCTCGACGGCAGCCAATCCGACCAGGGTCTCTCCCATCCCCGTGACTGTCACCTTCAGCGAGGCGGTGACCGGGTTTGCGGCTGAAGATATCGTCGTCGGCAACGGCACGGTGACGTCCGGCTCCTTCACCGGGAGCGGTGCCACGTACACCTTTAGCGTCACCCCCACCGCCAACGGAGCGGTGACCGTCGATGTCGCCGTTGGTGTCGCCCAGGATGCGGCCGGCAATGGTAACAGCGCCTCCTCCCGGCTCAGCCGGATTTACGACAATACCGCGCCAACCATGGACGCCGCCGCATCATACGTAAACTCGACCCATGTGGATGTGACCTTCAGCGAGGGGGTTATTGGCGCAGATGTTGCCGCAAACTACACAGCACCCGGTCTGACCATAACCGCGGCAGTATCGCAGGGGGGCACCACGTATCGTCTAACCACCAGTCTCCAGGGAATAGGAACCACCTATAACATAACCGCCAACAACATCTCCGACCCGGCGGGCAACGCCCTGAGCAGCAGCGACAAGACCGCAACCTTCACCAGGACTTCCGCCTCGAACTCCGCTCCGACCACACCGACCCTCAAAGCGCCGCTAGGAACTATTAACAACAAAGAAGAAACCACCCTCACTCCCACTCTCGAAGTCAATAACTCAACCGATGTCGATCTGGACCCACTGCGCTACACCTTCGAGATAGACACGGTCAATACCTTTGACAGCCCCAATAAAAAGACATCATCCCTTGTCCCATCCGGGGCAGGCACAACGAGTTGGACCATTCCATCATCGTCTCCGCTTGTTGACAACACCACCTGGTCCTGGCGCGTAACGGCTACCGACGGCGACAAGAGTTCTTTCCCCTCACAGACGGGCAGCTTCTTCGTCAACACCGTCAACGACGCGCCTGCCGGCCTTGCCGTCAGCTCACCCACCAACGACCCCAAAACCGAGGTAACGGACCTGCAGCCTCCCCTCACCGTCACCAACGCGACGGATCTGGATAACGACACTCTCACCTACGAGTTTGAGGTAGCCACGGACGGCAGCTTTACAAACGTCGTGGCAAAGGCGATCACCGGCGTTGCGCAGGGCACGTCCGGGACTACTACCTGGAAAGTATCGCCCGCGCTTAACGACAACACCCAGTACCACTGGAGGAGCAGGGCAAAAGACCAGCACGGGTTGCCCGACAGCAGTTATAGTGGCTGGGTAACCGCCACATTCTTCACCAATACGAGCAACGACGCGCCGTCTGCCCCGACGGTCAACGCACCGCTGAACAATAATGAAATATCCACCACGCTCACCCCCACGCTCACGATCAACAATTCCACGGATCCGGACCGGGACCCTCTGACCTATACCTTCGAGATCGACACGGATAATAAATTCAACAGTCCCAACAAACAGACCTCCCCCGTGATAGCCGAAGACGCGGGGACAACGACGACGAGCTGGACGCCGGCAACATTGAGTGACAACACCATCTGGTACTGGCGGGTCAAGGTGACAGATATTCACAATGCCGAGGCATGGATGTCAACCGGACCCGACAAGAATTACAGTACCTTCTTCATCAATCAATTCAATGAGGCTCCCAACCCGCCGACCCTCGTCGATCCGCCCAATAACGGCGAGGTGGTTACACGCACGCCGACACTCACCGTGCAAGCCACGGACATCGACAACGATAAACTCACCTACGATTTCGAGCTTTATACTGACAGTAATCTTACCAACCGGATACCCGGAGCCAGGGGCCAGCAGGCAAGCTGGAGGGTCACCGTCAGCCTTGACGACAACACCCGTTACTGGTGGCGGGCCATGTCCATAGACGAGCACGGCGCCGACAGCGGCGTCTGGTCGGCGGTAGGATCTTTCTTCGTCAACAGCAACGGCAATGATCCGCCGAAAATCTGGGAGGTCAAAGTAACCGGCCCCAACCCCATCAGTACCATGACCGGCAATACCGTCAACATTACCTGGCTTGATGAGGACCCGGACAGCAACTCCACAGTTACCCTTTATTATAGCAACAATAACGGCGTGAACGACGGCACCCCGATAGTCACCGACATAAGAGAGGATGATCCCGCAAATAGTTACACCTGGGACACCTCAACTATTCCTGATGGGACCTACTACATCTATGCCGGCATTGTGGACGAATCAAACGTACCCGTTTATGCCTACAGCGCCGAACCCCTTGTGAAAGACAGGACTCCGCCGGTCGCGCCGGTAGTGTCCTCCCCCGGGGGAGCGCTGACCGGGAATCCAAAACCTACCTGGAACTGGAGTTCCGGAGGGGGCGACGGCAGCGGCAACTACCGGTATCAGATTGACAACGGCAATCTGGTTGAAACCACAGCCACAACATACATCCCCGATTCGATACTGGTGGATGTGATCCATACCCTCTCTGTTCAGGAGCGCGATACAGCCGGCAACTGGTCTGACAACGGCAGCTTCGCCATAGAAGTGGATACCGTGGCTCCAACGGCTACTCTGAGCGGCGCTCCGACAGGGGAGACCCAGACGACAAGCGCCACCCTGACTATCGGCGGCGATGGTGTCGTGGCATATAAATTTAAACACATTTATGACAATAGCGTTGCCACAGACTACGCTGACGAAAGACCTGTCTCAGTACCAATCAGCCTTCCTCCACTTGGGGAAGGGGGGCACACCATAGCCGTCATCGGCAGGGATAGCGCCGGCAACTGGCAGGTGGACGGAACACCGGTAAGCTGGATCGTTGACACAATCCCACCGCGGGCCGTTATCAAAGGCGCCCAGCCTGATCCGACCAATACAACAAACGCCAATCTTGCCATCGGCGGGGACGGTGTCGTCGCCTACCGGTACAAGCTTGACGACGGCGCCTATTCCGACGAAAAACCGATTGCGGATGCGATCATCCTTGCCTCTCTTGCCGAAGGGACCCATACTGTGGCCGTCATCGGCAGGGACAGCGCCGGCAACTGGCAGGCGGAAACAAATCCCACGACCATCGGCTGGTTGGTTGATCTGACCCCGCCGATATTGGGCGTCTCCGCACTTTCTGACGGCACAAACACCAACAAGGCGGAACAGAACATTGCGGGGAATGTCAGCGATGCTAATCTCGTGAAGAGTCTTGTCCTCAACGTTACTGGTGCCAGCGTCGGATCATACTCTCTGACGGTAGACGGGAATGGTGCATTCAGTCATCTCCTGACTTTGTCTACCGGAGCTAACGTTATAACCGTCACTGCCACTGACATGGCGGGAAACCAGAAGATCGATACGAGGACGATAAACTATGATTCCAAGGGCCCCCAAATCACTATTGAGACCCCGGTAGATAACATCAAGACCAACCAGCCGGCCGTTGAAGTCAAGGTAGGCACGAACGAGCTCTCCACCTTTGTAATCGTAGCCTACGACGGGTCGCAAACGGAGACCTCCAGGATGTCCGCATCGGAACCGGCCACGAGCTTTACCGTAACCATGAATCTCGTTTACGGCATCAACACCATTGAGGTGACGGCCACGGACGCTACCGGGAATCCCACCTCGGACAAGAGGACCGTGATTTATGACAACCAGAAACCGACACTTGCCGTAACCAACCCGGCCCAGGACATCAGGACCGATCTGACCATCATGACCTTGAAGGGTGTCGTCTCCGATACCTTGAGCGCCGTTACCGTGACCGTAGCCCAATTAACCCAAGACGGGACCGCTGAAGTTCTCAAACCGCCTCCCACGCTTACCGACGGCGAAACCGGGCAGACCTTCGAACAATCGATAACCTTTACGGGAAACAGGGTCTACCGCTTCGTCGTAACGGCAACGGACGAAGCGGGGAACGAAACCAGCGTCCAGCGAAATATCGTTTATGCCAAGCCGTCCAGAGGCGATTTAAACGGTGACCGTAATGTGGATATTCTGGATGCTTTGACAGCGCTGCAGATTTCAACGGGTTTAGTGGCGCAAACAGATACCGCCCTGATTAATGGTGACGTCGCCCCGTTGGTAAACGGCAAATCCGTTCCCGACGGGAGGATAGATGTGGGCGATGCGGTGATAATCCTGAAAGTGGTGGTAAATCTGATCACTTTGTAAAGCCTAACCCCGATGAACGGGATAAGTCCCTTCACGAAAAATTCTTCGCAAAAAACATGCAAATAATTTTTCTAAGTGACTAACGGAAAATGCAGAGGGTGGAGCGAAATGAAAAAACGTATACTGTTCAGGCTGATTTTGTCCCTGTGGGTAATGAGCGTCTTTGGCTGCGGATTCGGCGGTTTCAGCGACAGCAGCAACAGCGGAACGTCGTCCGGCGATTCGAATTCCGCTAACGACACAAAAGTAAGTGGGGTGGTTTCCAAGGGCCTATTCAAAAACGGGACCGTGCGTTTCTATGCCGTCAACTTTGACGGCAGCGAAACATTGTTGAAGACGACATCTATCGGGGCATTCGGAAATTATTCGGCAAGGCTCAGTTCGCAGAAAACGATCACAAGCGGCTCCTACAACGGGGTGGTGCTGATAAAGGCAACCGGTTCCTATATCGATGAGGCAACCGGTGCCGAATTGACCATCGATGACAGCCATCCGCTGCGGGCGATCATCGCAAATCCGTCGGGAACGTTGAATGCATCGGTGACGGCTCTTACGGAACTTGCAACGAGGAAGGCGCTCGCGGTTCAGCGTACGGGCAATCAGCTTGCCGCCACAGATGTAACCAATGCAAATGCCCTGGTTTCTGAAATGTTCAAGGTTGACATCATTGCCACTAAACCGGTGGAACCCGACCTTTCTGATTACGGGTTCGGCAGAGCGTCAACTACCCAGGCACAGAAAGACTATACCCTGGCGCTGGCGGCCATCTCTCAGATGACCAGGAACAATGCCGGAACTTTGGCCGGCACCTTGAACGTCCTTGCCGACGATATTGAAGACGGGGCTATTACTGCCGAAAACGCCACCAATCTCCAGACGGCCTTGATAACTTTTTTAGCCTCGGATAGAAACGTTACCGGCGTCAAGAGCATCAACTCGACAAATCTCTCCAACGCGGGCGGTAGCGTAAAAATCGTCAGGCTCGGGACTGCCGAGAAATTGGGCGCCGGCAATATTATCGGCGGGGTTACGGTAACGTTGAAACTGCCCCCGGGGGTGACGCTAAGAGCTGACTTGTCCGCCCCTGAAATAGCAGAAAAAGAACCACTTAGCGGGGTTGTGAAAGGGTCGGGAGTTATCGCGGCAGGGGTATACGTAAAAGCGAGCTACATCGCGTCATCCGGGGCGCTTCCAGGCATGGTGACCCTCTCTCTGGCGGGCGCCCACGGGTTTTCGGTGGGCGAGTTTGCAACAATAATGTGTGACGTTCCGGCAGGGATGTCTCTTAATTCGACCAATTTCAGCATTTACAAAAACCTTAACGATCCCAACGATCTTAAAAACTTCAAGGCGGTTGACGGGAATGGGGCGGCCTTTCCGGCGGATATCATTACTGTCGAGGTATTGCCGGATTGACGCAGCACATCGGTTAGGAAATTGCATCTTAGCGTCCGGGTTTGAAACTACTGCCTTTCACCCTCCCCCAGCCCCTCCCATCGAAGGGAGGGGGGCCTAAAATCCCCTCTCCCCTGGTGGACCCAAATTGCGGGCCTAAAGGAGAGGGCCAGGGTGAGGGGGAAATGTGCAGATTGCAAGAATCTAACTGAACACTGCTGGGATTGACGTGAATTTTAAACCTGAAAAAAGCAGTTATTGTTTCGGTGGTTAAATATAGGTTATTTATTGCCCATCGTAGACAATGTAATCCTCTGGAAAATGCCCTGGCCCGCCGAGTTGCCGGTATTTACAGCCCCTCTGTCAGATTCGTCCCATAGTTTTATCCTTGACGCCGCCGTTTCCAGCTTCCCGGAAAAAACCGCTCCCCATGGAAATGGTGTTTCAAGCCCATGGCCGACTATCTTTCCCAACTCATCGTCCCTGACTTTTACCTCCGACATGAGGGGGTCGCGCCAGGGCTGTTCCTCATCTTCAGATGTGGACTGGCTCAACCACCCTCTTGTCGAAGTTACAACCGGTTCCTCTGCTTTTCCCCACGCAGGGATCAGGCATACGAGGAGCCAGACTATGGCGGTGACTTTTTTCATCTTCCCAATGGCTCCTTTATTGGTAAATGATGTTGAGCGAAAACGGTAAACGAAAGCAAATACTGTCATCTAACGATCAAATATGATGAGATGTGATTGGATGCTATTAATCTAATAGCAAAGTGCGTACCAACTTGCAACTATCTGATTTTGCACGGTTTGTCTGGGGGGGCTCTCAACACATGTAAAGAATGCGTACAGGTGAAAAAAGTTTCCGCGGCGACTTTATCCGGAGAAATGCGATATAAATCAGGGAGTTATGCGTCTGGCGAAGGGGGGAGACGTGCTGTAAAAAAAATATTACAATTGATCTGTTGAGTTACAGATGAGTACAGAGAATTCATTGTCTCATATGGATGCGGCCTTTCGCAAGAGCCTCAGCTTTTCTGCAAATTGCTCATGATTTCATCCACTTCATCGGCCCCTTTTTTGTAAAGCTTTTCCTCGTCGGGGGCAAGGTGGTAGAGGAGTTTCAGAAACTCTCCGGCATGGACCCGCTCTTCGTCGGCAACATCCTTCAGCACTGCCCGGGCGAACGGGTTGTCAACCGATTCGGCAAGCTGCATGTACATCTGCACTGCTTCGTACTCTGCCGCTACAAGAAAACGAACGGCGCGTATCAGTTCTTCGTGGGTCAATTTGCGATCATTGGCGAGGCCGGAAAATGGTGATCCGAAGTCAGGCATGATATGATCCTCCTATGACGGGTATTGGTAAGAGAAGTATAGTCAAGGCGGATGAAACATCAAGCAGATGCAGCAACATTTTGTCGTTGTCGGACATAACGATAATCCGCGATGGGGTTGAATTTTTCTCAATTTGTCATTCAGGTTGCCGTCCTTGACATGCCATCTCATTTTCTGTATAAAAATCAGGTTGCTTTATCAAGGCAAAAAGGGGCGCATGATGTTCATCCTTGCCAATTTTCTCAATGCAGTAGCCTATGTTCTGGAATTCGTCCTCAATATCTACATGTACATCATAATTGCCCGGGCAATACTCTCCTGGGTCAATCCCGATCCATACAATCCGATTGTCAACTTTCTCTACCGGGCAACCGATCCTGTTCTTTATCGGGTCCGGCGCATGCTTCCCGATATGGGCGGGTTGGATCTTTCGCCGCTGATCGTACTTCTGATCATTTTTTTCCTGCAGAAATTCCTCGTCAACTCGATTTTTGAACTGGTGAGCAGAATGAAATTCGGTTTGGGAGTCATGCCGTGAAAATTACGCCACTCGATATCCAGCAGCAGCAGTTCAAGGGTAAAATGATAGGCGGCTTGGATTCGGAGGATGTGGATGCCTTCCTCCAGGTGGTGGCCCAGGAAATGGAAATGCTGATCCGTGAAAATACCGAACTCAAGGAGCAGCAAAGCCGGAACGCGGCAGCCATCGCCGCCATGGAAGGGCAGGAGTCAAAGTTGCGCGACGCAGTGCTGGCTGCACAGCAAATTTCCGAAGATATGAAGGCCAATGCCCGGAAAGAGGCGACCCTGCTGATTTCGGAAGCTGAATTAAAGGGCGAAAGAATCCTTGCCGATGCCGAAAAAAAGCTGGTCGAGTTGAATAACCAGATACAGGAGTTGCGCAGGGAGAAGCTCCAGTTTGAAACCGCGTTGAAATCCCTTCTGGATACCCACTATAAAATGCTTTCCCTAAATGAAGAATGAGAGCGATACAGGCGGCCTGAAGATAACCGAGACCGCCGACGGTGTAATTTTCACGGTTCATGTCCAGCCGCGTGCCTCGCGCAACGAAATTTGCGGCGTTCAGGGGGATGAGCTGAAGCTGCGCCTGACAGCGCCACCGGTGGAAGACGCCGCCAACAAGCTCTGTGTCGAGCTCCTGGCCAAGGCGCTGAAGGTTGCCAAGTCGCGGGTAACCATAACCGCCGGCGCCAAATCAAGGCATAAGACCGTCAAGGTGGAAGGCATTACCACGGAGCCGGTGTTATCACTGCTCAAATGACATGCGAGGAGATTTGCAGATGAAAGCCAAGGATATAATGGATCATCTACCGTTAACGATTGCTCTTTGCCATGACTAAAAGTCTGACGTCTTAGCGAATCGGTCTTGACAAAATGGCTGTCGAATACATATATTAATTAGAAGAAGAACGTATAAACAGGAGGTTGATTAAAAATGCCACTCTACGAATACCAATGCAACAGTTGCGGCGATCAGTTTGAATTGCGCCAGAAATTTTCCGATGCCCCGGCCAGCGAATGCCCGAAATGCGGCGGGGGGGTAACGAAACTCATATCCCAGGCCGGGTTCTCCCTCAAAGGCGGGGGATGGTATAACGACGGTTACGGCAGCAAAAAGAGTTCCGATGCGCCGGCCTGCCCTTCGGGCGGCAGTTGCGCCGGATGCCCTTCGGCCTCGGCGTAGAACGACTCAAAGAATCCTCCTTTCGGGGGATTTTTTTTTGCCCGCAATCTGCCGGAAATCGCTTTACAAATCCCGTCGCGTTACTTTATTATCTCTAGTTTGAAAATGTTAAAAGGAGTTTATATTTATGGCTAAAATTATTGACGGCAAGGCGATTGCGGCGAAGATCCGCGGAGAGATAACGGCCGAGGTGGCGAAACTGGCGAGCAAGGGGGTAACGCCGGGACTGGCGGTTGTTCTGGTGGGTGAAGACCCGGCCAGCAAGGTCTATGTGAGCATGAAGGAGAAGGCATGCAAGGATGTGGGTATCTTCTCCGATGAATACAAGCTCCCGGTTGATACAAGCGAAGCAGATCTGCTGCTCCTGATCCACAAACTCAATAGCGACCCGAAGATTCACGGCATCCTCGTCCAGCTCCCCCTGCCGAAGCAGATCGATACCGAGAAGGTTCTCGAAGCGATCTCGCCGGAAAAGGATGCGGACGGCTTCCACCCTTACAATGTGGGGCGCCTGGTCATCGGCAAGCCGCTCTTCCAGCCCTGCACCCCTTACGGCGTCATGGTCATGCTCAAAGAAGCCGGCGTGGAACTGGCCGGCAAAGAGGTGGTGGTCGTCGGCCGCTCCAACATCGTCGGCAAGCCTGTCGCCTTCATGTGTCTCCAGCAGAACGCGACCGTGACCCTTTGCCACTCAAAGACCCGGGACCTGGCCGCCAAGGTGGGCATGGCCGATGTGGTCATTGCCGCAGTCGGCCAGCCGGAGATGATCAAGGGGGCGTGGATCAAGGAAGGGGCCGTGGTCATCGACGTCGGTGTCAACCGGGTCGGCGAGAAGAAGCTGGTGGGGGATGTGGAATTCGATGCCGCCGCAGAGCGCGCCTCGGCCATAACCCCGGTGCCGGGCGGAGTCGGCCCCATGACCATCACCATGCTCCTTTACAATACGCTGGAAGCGGCAAAGAGGCGGTAGATGGTCGGCGGTCGGCAGTCGGTGGTTTGTCTGCCATCCACCGCCGACCGCCGCCTGCCGACTGGTTTTCAATATCTGCAACCATAGAAAAGGGCGGTAGATGGTCGGTAGTCGGCAGTCGGTGGTTTGTTTTCCATCGACCATCGACTGCCGACCGCCGACCGATTTAAACCATGATCGTCAGCAAGCAAAAACCCATAGAAGAAATCCTTGCCGCACTGGCCGGGGACGGGAAAGTCTTTCTTATCGGCTGTGCAAAATGTGCCACGGTCTGCAAGGCGGGCGGCGAGGAAGAGGTCTGGCAGATGCAGGAAGTCCTGACCTCCGCCGGCAAAGAGGTGACCGGCTCGGTGGTTATCGACGAGGCCTGCCATATGCTCCGCTCCGGCCGCGACCTGCGCGCCAAGAAGGAAATGGTCGAAGAGGCCGATGCGCTCCTGGTGCTGGCCTGTGGCGCGGGGATCCAGTCGATCTCCGCCGGGACGCCGAAAAAGACCGTTGCCGGCCTTGACACCCTCTTTCTCGGCAATATCCGCCGGTTCGGCCAGTTCGAGCAGAAATGTTCCCTCTGCGGCGAATGCATTCTGACTGAGACCGGCTGTATCTGCCCCGTGACGGTATGTCCCAAGGGTCTCCTCAATGGCCCGTGCGGGGGGATGGACTCTGGTCGCTGCGAGACCGACCCGGAAAAGGAGTGCGTCTGGTTTCAGATTTATGAACGCCTTCAGGCCCAGGGAACCGTGGAAAAACTGAAGAAAACGGTGCCGCAGAAGGATTTCTCGAAGATGCTCAAGCCGGGGAAGCTGAAGATAGATAAGTAAATAAACAGTACATTTTTGCCACAGAGACACAGAGACCCAGAGAAAATCGAAAGATAACACTATGCATAATCTGCGATCTGCGGATTAATAAAGAAGATCCTCAATGACTTCCACATTGCAATCAAAACTCGCATCCGGCCGCTTCGTCCTGACCGCCGAGGTCTGCCCCCCCAAGGGGAGCGACTGCGCGGATTTTCTGGAAAAATCCCGGAAACTATCCGGTTTGGTGGACGCCATCAATGTCACCGACAACCAGGGCGCGACCATGCGCATCTCCCCCCTTGCGGCCGCTGCACTGCTGGTACGGGAAGGGATAGAGCCGATCTTCCAGATCACCTGCCGCGACAGAAACCGCCTGGCCCTGCAAAGCGACCTCCTCGGCGCTGCTGCCCTGGGTATAGAGAATGTACTGGCCCTTACCGGCGATCACATCTCATTTGGCGATCACTGTGCCGGCAAACCGGTCTTCGACCTGGATTCTGTTCAGCTGCTGCAAGCCATCAAAGGGCTGGGGGCGGGGCAGGATCTGGCCGGGAAGTCGGTCACCGGAGCACCGGCGTTCTTTGTCGGGGCGGCTGCCGCACCCGAAGCGGAACCATTTCCCCTGACTTTCTACAAGCTGGAAAAAAAGGTGGCGGCAGGGGCGCAATTTTTCCAGACCCAGGCAATCTTCGACCCGGAACGGCTGCGCCTTTTCTCTGAGGCGGTCAGACCGCTCAAGGTCAAAGTGATAGCGGGGATACTCCTCCTCAAGTCAGCCGGGATGGCGCGTTTCGTCACCAACAACATTCCTGGCCTGAAGGTACCGGCCCCCTTGATAGAAGAGCTGGAAGCGGCTGCCGATCCGCTGGCTGCCGGGGTAGCCATTGCCGGACGGCTCGCGGCTGCCTGCAAACCATATTGCGACGGCCTCCATTTCATGGCCATGGGGAGGGAAGACCTGATCCCGCAAATTGTAGAGGCCGTGAGAAGTGAGAAGTGAGAAGTGAGAAGTGAGAAGTGAGAAAAATCGAAAAACAGGAGCAAAAACATGCAGGTAAAAAAAGCGATTTTTCCAGTTGCCGGACTCGGTACACGGTTTCTTCCCGCCACCAAATCTACTCCCAAGGAGATGCTTCCCCTCATCGACAAGCCCCTGGTGCAGTACGTTGTTGAAGAGGCGGTGGCTTCCGGCATCGAGCAGATTCTGTTCGTGACCGGCCGGAGCAAGCGGGCCATTGAAGATCATTTCGACATTTCCTTCGAGCTTGAATCGCTCCTCTACGATAAGGGGAAGGATGCGGAACTTTCCCAGATCCGTGAAATTGCCGATATGATCAATATCTTCTACGTGCGCCAGAAACAGGCTCTCGGCCTCGGTCACGCCATTCTCTGCGCCAAGGAGTTTGTCGGCAACGAGCCGTTTGCCGTCCTGCTCGGCGATGACATCATCGACGCGGAGAAACCTTGTCTCGGCCAGCTGCTGGAGGTTTACCGGAAGTATCGCGGGCCGGTCCTCGCCCTGGAGCAGGTTCCCATGGAGAACATCTCTTCCTATGGCTGCGTCAAGGCCAATACCATCTCCGAGCGGGTTTTTGAAGTGGTGGACATGGTGGAAAAACCGAAGAGGGAAGAGGCACCGTCGGACCTGGCCATCATCGGCCGTTACATCCTCACCCCCGATATTTTCCCGATCCTGGAGCGACAGGAGCCGGGGAAGGGGGGGGAAATCCAGCTTACCGACGCCATTAAAAAACTGGCAAATGATGAGGCCATCTACGGCTGCCGCTTTGAAGGCATCCGTCACGACTGCGGCGACAAGCTGGGCTTTCTCAAGGCCACGGTGGATATGGCTCTGAAGCGGGAAGAGTTCAACGGCGAGTTCGAAGCGTTCCTGCGGCAAAGGCTAGGAGTCTGTCGGACTCAGGAGTTAATTACGATCCCCTAAGTCCGACAGGCTCCTGCTGCTGAGGCAGCGGCTAATGGAGGGTTCCGCTGATACCTCCCCTGGTTATCCCGTACTGGAAGAAGGCGATCAGGTTGAAGGTGTCCTTGGTGTACCCCTTGGGGAATGAGCCGATCCGCCCTATCTGGTGCAAGGTGCGCAAGACTTCATCATCAAGGATTTTGCTCCCGGAACTCTGCAGGATTTCCACATTTACAATCTCGCCTTTTCTGTTAAAGGTTATCTTTACCGGCGTTACTCCCTGGATTCCCATCCGGGCGGCTTCCGGCGGATAGCGCCAGACCCCGTACACTGCGGTCTCGAAGCGGCGCAGAAACGAGCCGAAGAGGATGTCGTCGGAATTGAGAAACTTCGTTTCCCCTTCCTCCACCTCAGACCCGTATTTTTTGCGGTAACTCTCCTCAAGCTTGGCCATTTTCCCTGGACTTGGAAAAAGCTTTGAGATGTCCGGGACTTTCCGCTCCTTGGGCTTGAACAGGCTTTCCCCTGGCGGGGCTTCTTTCTGTGGCGCTTCTCCCCTCTCCACAGGTTGCTGCGGCATCCTTCTTTCTCCGATCTGCGGTTGTCGCGGCATGATGTGGGCAGGGGGGGGGGCGATTTTCTCCACTTCCCGCTCACCTTTCGGCGCCATCTCCTTTGCCACCCGTTCCCTTTTCTCCGCGAGCCGCTTTGCCTCTTTTTCTTCCTTGGGCGGGGCGGCTTTTTGCTCGGGCAGATCCCGCAACTCGACCATGTACGGTTCCTGCTTGATCGTCTTTTTTTCCTGGGGGAGAAATATGAAAAGGGCGAATACCGCCACATGGAGAAGGACGGAAAACACCAGTAGGTAGAGAAAAGCTTTTTCGATGTATTTGTCGGACATTAATCTCTGTTGGACAACTTTTGGAGTTTTTCAGCCGGAGGTTTGGATAGAAACATTGTAAGCCGGTAGACCTTAAAATGCAAACCGGATCAAAACCTGGGGAAGAATGTCTGATAGAGGAGGGCTGCGCCAAAAAGCAGAAAGAGGCAGCCTGCTGCCCTATGGATATACGATAGCGGGACATGGCGGGTAAGCTGCCGGCCGATGAATATGCCTATCAGCGAAACCGTCCAGAGGGCCAGGGTCGAACCGGTGAATACGGCAAAGGGCGACTCGTGCTGCGCAGCCAGGCTGGTGGTGACCAACTGTGTCTTGTCGCCCAGTTCCGCCAAGAGGATCATGGTAAATGATTTTGCGATCGGTCCCCTTGCGCTGAAGCGCTTTTCCTCGGCCTCTTCCTCGTCATCATCATTGCCTGCGGCGCGCAGGGTGGTAACGCCGAAGAAGAGAAACAGCGCAGCGGAGACGATCTTGATCCAGAAAATGGGGAGAAAGGCGAACAGCACCTTGCCGACCAGCACGGCTCCCACGTTTAACAAGGCGAAGGCGGCGGCGATGCCGATAAAGATCTTTTTCCATGGATATCTGGTGGCGAGCGCCATGGCGGTCAGCTGGGTCTTGTCCCCCAGTTCCGCCAGAAAGATTATGCCGAAGGTACTGAAGAATACAGTTGAATTCATTAAAGCTCCTGATATGTTTGCGGATGGTAAAAGATTGCCCGAAAAATTGCAAGAGGGGATTTGTCTGCGTCTTTTTGCAGCAGCAGTAGCTTTTGCACAAATTAGCGGGCAAAAGTGCACGGGTGTGATTAAATATTGTGCAAATGCTGACCGATAAAGCGAATGTTTTTGTCTGTGGAAATAAAAAGTCCGTCATTTCAGCTTGTTAGCAGTTGGCATGGTCAATGCTAAAGTAAAGCCATACATCATAGCGATGATCTGAATACGCTGCGGTATTCGACTATTATATGTCACAGGCAAAGGCGCCACCATAATTCAATGGGGCGCCTTTTTTGTTGCCCCGAAAATTCACTTGCGGTCCACAGATTAGTGGACGAAAGGAGCAGAACATGAGACAGATCGCGATTTACGGCAAAGGTGGCATCGGCAAGTCAACCACAACCCAGAACACGGTGGCGGGGCTCGCCTCCCTCGGCAAGAAGGTGATGATCGTCGGCTGTGACCCGAAAGCGGACTCCACCCGGCTTATCCTCCACGCCAAGGCACAATCGACGGTTATGGACCTGGTGCGCGAACTGGGCACTGTTGAGGACCTGGAACTGGACGACGTGCTGAAGGTTGGTTACGGCGACGTCAAGTGCGTCGAGTCCGGTGGTCCTGAGCCAGGTGTCGGCTGCGCAGGCCGCGGCGTTATCACCGCCATCAACTTCCTCGAAGAGAACGGCGCCTATACCCCTGACCTTGATTTCGTCTTCTATGACGTTCTCGGCGACGTTGTCTGCGGCGGGTTCGCCATGCCGATCCGTGAAGGTAAGGCAGAAGAGATCTACATCGTTTGTTCCGGCGAGATGATGGCCATGTATGCTGCCAACAACATCGCCAAAGGTATCCTCAAGTATGCCTCTTCCGGCAAGGTGCGTCTGGCCGGGTTGATCTGCAACGCCAGGAAGACCGACAAAGAGTTTGAACTGGTCGATGCCCTCGCCAAAAAGCTCAGCACCCAGATGATCCACTTTGTTCCCCGCGACAACCAGGTGCAGAGAGCGGAGATGCGCAGGATGACCGTCATCGAATACTCCCCCGAGCATCCCCAGGCCAATGAATACCGGGAGCTGGCCCGCAAGATATCCGAGAACAAGATGCTGGTGGTTCCGACGCCGCTGGAGATGGAGGAGCTGGAAGACCTGCTCATGGAGTACGGCATCATGGAGGCGGAGGACGAGAGCGTTGTCGGCGTAGCCGAAGCTGCAACAAAATAATCTGGTGATGTAGGGGGGCGGTTGCTGCGTCTAGGGCGGGGTAACCCCGCCCCTACGGATGGACCAATATTACAGAGGAGTTTCTTATGTCCAATGCGATAAAGAAAATAGAAGGAATTACCAAAGAATCTACCCAGGAGATGATTGACAAGGCTCTTGAGGTATATCCCGAGAAGGCTAAGAAGAAAAGGGTTCCCCACCTGGCCCCCAACGACGGCGTGAGCGCCTGCGTGAAATCCAACCGGAAAACCGTGCCCGGCGTCATGAGCGCCCGCGGCTGCGCCTATGCAGGCGCCAAAGGGGTGGTCTGGGGACCGATCCGTGACATGGTCCACGTATCCCACGGTCCGGTCGGCTGCGGCTGGTATTCATGGGGCACCCGGCGCAACCTGATGACCGGCATCAACGGGGTCAACCAGTTCGCCATGCAGTTCACCTCCGACTTCCAGGAAAAGGACATCGTCTACGGCGGCGACAAGAAGCTGAAGACCCTGCTTCAGGAAGCCCACGATCTTTTCCCGCTGGCAAAAGGTATTTCGGTTCTTTCCGAATGCCCGGTCGGCCTGATTGGCGATGATATCAACTCGGTGGCCAAGCAGTCCTCCAAGGAGCTGGATATCCCCATCATCCCCTGTAACTGCGAAGGTTTCCGCGGCGTTTCCCAGTCGCTTGGTCACCATATCTCCAACGACACGATCCGCGACCACATCATCGGCACGCGGGAATTCGCCGAACCGGCGACGCCGTATGACATCGCCCTCATCGGCGACTACAACATCGGCGGCGACGTCTGGTCGGTCAAGCCGCTTCTCGAAGAAATCGGCCTCAACGTCAAGGCGGTCTGGACCGGCGACGGCGAGTTGGAAAAAATCGCCGCCACCCACCAGGTGAAACTGAACATCATCCACTGCTACCGTTCCATGAACTACATGTGCCGGGTGATGGAAGAAAAGTACGGCATCCCCTGGCTGGAGTTCAACTTCTTCGGCCCGACCAAGATCAGAGAGAGCCTGCGCGCCATTGCCGAGCGTTTCGACGACAAAATCAAGGAAAACGTGGAGCGGGTAATCGCCAAGTATGACCCGATCATGCAGGCGGTGATCGACGAATACCGGCCGCGTCTCGAAGGGAAAAAGGTCATGCTCTACGTCGGCGGTCTTCGTCCCCGTCATACGGTCAATGCCTATGCCGACCTGGGGATGGTGGTGGTCGGTTCCGGCTACGAATTTGCCCACGGCGACGACTACGAGCGTACCTCGCCGGAAATGCCGGAAGCCACGGTCATCTATGACGACGCATCCGAACACGAGCTGGAGGAGTTTGTCAACACCCTCCGCCCCGACCTGGTGGGGAGCGGTATCAAGGAAAAATACCTGTTCCAGAAGATGGGTGTTCCCTTCCGTCAGATGCACAGCTGGGATTACTCCGGCCCGTACCACGCCTACAACGGCTTCCCGATCTTTGCCCGGGACGTGGATATGGCGGTGAATAGCCCGACGTGGAAGTTAGTTAAATCACCGTTCTGATAAAATCTGCCACAGAGACACGGAGACACAGAGGAAAAGCGGTTCACAGATTCAAAGGTTTTCTCCGTGCCTCTGTGTCTCTGTGGCAAAAACGAAATAGATTTCCGGCTGTCGGACAGATTGGTCCGCAACCGAAAGGAGAATTGATATGACTGCAGAAGCTGCTGTGAAATATGTAACCGAAATACCCGAAGAAGAAGTAAAACGGGTAGCGGAATGGATCAATACCGAGGAGTACAAGGAGAAGAACTTCGCCCGCCAGGCGCTGGTGATCAACCCGCCCCATGCCTGCCAGCCGCTGGGGGCCGAACTGGCAGCCCACGGCTTCGAGGGGACACTTCCCTTCGTCCACGGTTCCCAGGGGTGCGCTTCCTACTACCGCTCAACCCTCAACCGCCACTTCCGCGAGCCGGCTCCGGCGGTGTCCGATTCCATGACCGAGGACGGCGCGGTGTTCGGTGGCCAGAACAACCTCCACGAGGCACTGGAAAACGCCTACACCATATACAAGCCGAAGATGATGGCGATCTTCACCTCCTGCATGCCGGAGATCATCGGCGACGACCTGACCGCCTTCATCAAGAACGCCAGGAACAAGGAGTGCGTTCCTCAGGATTTCCCGCTCCCTTACGCCAACACCCCGAGCTTCAACGGCTCCCACATCCACGGCTACGATGCGATGCTTCTTTCCATCCTCCAGACCCTCACCGAAGGGAAACAGGTGGAAGGCCGCTGCACAGGCAAGCTTAACCTGATTCCAGGTTTTGACGCCAACACCGGCAACTACCGGGAGTACAAGCGGATACTGAAGGAATTCGGCATTCCCTACACCATGCTGGCCGACATTTCCGAAACCTTCGATTCGCCCTTGGACGGCACCTACCGCACCTACCCCGGCGGAACCAAGCTCGACGATGCGGCGGATTCCATCAACGGCAAGGCGACCTTGACCCTCGGCCCCTACGCCACTGCCAAGACCTTTACCTGGATCAAGGACAATTTCTCCGGCAAGCACGTCTCCATGCCGACCCCGTTCGGCGTCGAGAAGACCGATGCCCTGCTGCTGAAACTTTCCGAGCTGTTCGGCAAGCCGGTTCCCGAGTCGTTGAAGGCTGAGCGTGGCCGGGCTGTGGATGCCATAACCGATGCCCACCAGTACATCCATGGCAAGAAATTTGCCCTCTACGGCGACCCCGATTACCTGATGGGTTACGTGTCCTTTCTCCTGGAGGTGGGTGCCAAGCCGTACCACATCCTCTGCAGCAAAGGGACCAAGAAGGTGGAGAAAGAGCTGCAGGCGCTCCTCGACACTTCCATGGACGGCAAGGATGGCAAGATTTACATCAACAAGGACCTTTGGCACATGCGGAGCCTCCTCATGACAGATCCGGTCGATGCCATCATCGGCGACACCCACGGCAAATTCGCTGCCCGTGACGCCAACATCCCGCTCTTCCGTTTCGGCTTCCCGAACTTTGACCGGGTCAACCTGCACCGCTACCCGCTGATCGGCTACCAGGGTGTGATCAACATGATGACGACGATCTGCAACAAGTTCATCGAGATCAGGGATGAGACGTGTGAAGACCGGCACTTCGAGATGATGCGGTAGAAGCGGTAAGAAGCGAAGGGCGAAAAGTGAAAAACTCTTCGCTCACTAAATAGATTAAAAGGGGCACTCCGAAAACAGGGGTGTCCCTTTTTTTTGCCGCACACACGACCAGATGGTGCAGGCAGCGCGCAGCGGCGTGCAGAACATCGCCGAGGGGAGCCAGGCGTCCGGCACCTCGAAAAAGACCGAGCTGAAACTGACCAATGTGGCCCGCGCCAGCCTTGAAGAGCTGCGCCTGGATTATGAAGACTTTCTGCGGCAGCGGGGCCTGCCGCTCTGGGATCGGGAAGACCCGCGCCGCAAGGGGCTGGTCGTCCGGCGCTGCACCACCGCCGATGCGGTGGCGCAGTGGGTGGTGGAAGTGCACAAGGAAGGCGGTGGACGACATGGACGGAATGGACATCATGGACTTGATGGACTTGATGGACTTGATGGACAGTCCACGGGGTCCATGTCGTCCACATCGTCCACATCGTCCACCTACCCCGAAATTGCCGCCAATGCCGCCCTTACGCTGATAGCGGTCGCTTGCAGCCTGCTCGACCGCCAGCTGTCGGCCCAGGCAGCAGCTTTTGAAAAAGAAGGCGGTTTCACGGAACGCCTCTACCGCACCCGCAGCCAGTCCAGGAGAAAATCATGAACGGCTTCCGATGGACAAAGGCCGCGTCTCCGGTGGAGGCGCGGCCTTTGTCCATCGGCACTGTTGCATGGATCGCGCAACGACAAATACACACGATGACCGGCATTCACGGTCGTCGTTCCACCTTCTGCACAACGGGAATCAACAAGAGCATCATTCCGAACAGTGCTGCAACCAGCAGCCACATGTCGTTATACGCCATGACTAGCGATTCCCGTCGGACCAGCATGGCAAACAGCTTCACTCCTCCTTGCCGTGCCTGCTCCAGGTCCACCATGCTCCCGGCGAAAGGGACTTCGAGCTGGTCCAGTAATTCGCCGACGGGAAACCGCGCCGGATTGAGCGCCTCGGCCAGACGCTGGTGGTGAAGCGCCATGCGCTGCTCGGCCAGGATGTTGATGACGGCGATGCCTATGCCTCCGCCGAGCGAGCGCATCAAGCTGTAAAGGCCGCTGGCATTGGGAACGGCTTCGATGGAGAGGCGTCCCAGCGCCAGCTCCGTAATCGGCGACAGGCAGAGGATGATTGCCAGGCCGCGGAAAACCTGGGGCCAGAACAGGTGCTCGAAGCCGATCTCCGCATTCAGGGAGCCGTTTGTCCAGAGGGCGAAGCCGAACATGGCCAGGCCGATGGCCAGGCAGGTCCGGCTTTCGAGATATTGTCTGACGATTCTCACCAGGGGGAGGGTGAGCAGCATGGTAATTCCCGGTACCATCATCACCTGGCCGATCTGCTGGCTGTTGTACCCCTTGACGGTGCTGAGGAAAAGGGTCATCAGGTAGCCGGAGCCGAACAGCCCGACACCCATGATGAAATTGAACAGGCAGCCGGTGGCGAAGTTGCGGTCGCAAAAGGTTCGCAGGTTGATGACCGGATGGCGGCAGGCAAGCTCCCGCCATGCCAGCAGCAGGGCCGAAATGGCGGCAACAACGGCTGCAAAAACGATCAGATGCGAGTCGAACCATTCATTGTCCCGGCCTTCCCCGAGGACGTATTCGAGGCAGCCCAGAAAGAGCGCCGCCAGGACTATGCCCGGAAGGTCGAACTGTTTGAGCAGGTCCCATTTCGGCCCTGCGTCGCGCACCAGCCCGAACACCGATGCGGTCACCAGGACTCCGGGGAGGAGGTTGATCAGGAACAGCCAGCGCCAGGACCAGGTCTGGGTGATCCAGCCGCCGAGGGTCGGGCCGATGATCGGGGCGAGAGAGATGATCATAACTACGTAGAGCGTTACTCCCGCCTGTCGCTCCCGGGGGAACATCAGGTAAATTGCCTGGTAGAGAAGGGGGGCGATGATCCCGGAACAGAGCCCCTGGAGCACGCGGATGACGATGATCGACTCGATGGACCAGGCGAAGGCGCAGAGCAGGCTTGCCAGTGTGAACAGGGCACATGCCAGCGAATAAAGGTAGCGCAAGGACATGGAGCGGGAGAGCCAGCCGGCCAGCGGAATCATGATCACTTCTGCAATCATGTAGGCGGTCTGTATCCAGGAGGCCTCTTTGACGGTGGCGCCCAGGCTGGCACCGATTTCGGGGAGGGAGCCGGCAACGATCTGGGTATCCAGAACCGCCATGAACGTGCCGCCGGACATGGCAAGGAAACCGATCCAGGTCCGCAGTTTCCGGGAATTTTCCGCCATGACTCGTCCTAACGCCGATCCAGGCGGCTGACCGCGGGGCCGCTGCCTGAAACGGGCCGGGTATCCAGGCTCACGACAACCGACATGCCTGCCCGCAGCTCACGGAGCAGGGGTTGTCCCGGTTGGAAGCGGATCTTGACGGGCACCCGCTGGACGATCTTCGTGAAGTTGCCGGTGGCATTTTCGGGAGGAAGCATGCTGTACTCCGCGCCGCTCGCCGGGGAAAGCGATTCGACCCGGCCGGTCAGGGGGCGCCCGGGGAAGGCGTCGACCTCGATTGAAACCGGTTGTCCCTCATGCATGCGGGATAGCTGAACTTCCTTGAAGTTCGCCTCCACCCAGAGGACATTGCGGGGAATCACCGTCAAGAGGACCGTTCCCGGCTTGACGTACTGTCCGGCCCGAACCCGGCGATTGCCGACCTCCCCCGTAATCGGGGAGCGGACCACCGTATCGGCAAGCTCCTTGGCGAGAAGCTTCAACTCTTCTTCCTGCTGGTGAAGCTCGGCTTCGAGGCGGCGCTCCTCGGCCAGGAGAGCCGCCAGCTCACTTTCCGCCATCTTCAGGTTGGCAACTGCGCTCCCTGTCTCGGCCCGGGCTTTTTTCTCGGCTGTTACCACAGCATCGTAATCCAGCTCGGAAACAATGCCATCGGGAAACAGACTGCCGAACCGGCGGAGATCGCCGGTTTTTTTGAGCTGCTCCGCCCTGGCGGCAGCCAGTTGCGCTGTGCATGCATCGATACGGGAATCTTGCAGCCTGCTCCTGTTGTACGCAACGAGCTGGGCAGCCTTTCGCTCCTCCAGCTTTTTCCGGCCGAGCTCCAGCCTGACCCCGAACTCCAGATCCTCGATGCGCACCAGGGGATCGCCGGCGGCAACCAGTGTATTGTCCTCGGCCGGCACATCTTTGACGTAGCCTGACACCTTCGAGCTGACCTGGGTTATTTCAGACCGGATGTAGGCGTTGTCGGTCTTTTCCATGAACCGCCCGGTGGAGAGCCAGTACCATCCGAAGCCGCAACCCCCTGCCAGCAGGCTGAGCGCGATGACCAGCGGCAGAAATTTCTTCATGACACTTTAACCTCCTGCCGTTTCAGTTGCTTCCCGAACTCGGCATAAAAGGAAAAACTCAGCATTGTTCGTAAGTTAGGCCTTTGCATCAGCACTTCCCCCCCCCCTCACCCTAACCCTCTCCTTTAGGCCCGCAATTTGGGTCCACAAGGGGCGAGGGGACTTTAAAGCTCCCCTCCCTTGATGGACCCAAAGGGCCTAAAGGAGGGGGTGGGGGAGGGAGCGTTTTGGGACTGGCGGAAGAATAGTGCTAATCACAATGGATAATGACACGCTACCAGGTGTCCCGGAGCGATCTGCTGCAGCTCGGGCCGGACCTGGGCGCAACGCTCTTCGGCACGGGGGCAGCGTGGCCGGAAGCGGCAGCCGCTTGGCGGGTCGATGGCCGAGGGGAGTTCTCCGGGGAGCATGCCGGTTTCCGCCAGGGGATGCCGGGGATCGGGCCGGGGGACAGCGGCGAGCAGTGCTTGCGTGTAGGGATGGGCCGGTGCGGCATAGAGTTCTGCACCGGCGGCCATCTCGCACAGGCGTCCGAGATACATCACGGCAACCCGGTCGCAGACGTTTTTCACCACGGCCAGGTCGTGGGAAATGAACAGCATGGCAAGCCCGTACCTCCTCTTGACCTCGCGCAGCAGGTTGATGATCTGCGCCTGCACCGAGACGTCGAGCGAAGAAACCGGCTCGTCGCAGATCAGAAGTTGCGGGTCGGTCATCAGGGCGCGGGCGATGCTGACCCGCTGGCACTGTCCGCCGGAAAGCTGAAAGGGGCGCCGCCCGTAATGCTGTTCAGGATCGAGGCCGACTGCAGCCATCATCTCCTTGGTCCGGCGCATCCGTTCAGCCCCGTTTACCCGCCCCATCGCCCGCAACGGCGCTTCGATGCTTTCTCCCACCGTGCGGACAGGGTTCAGCGAGGCAACCGGATCCTGGAAGATCATCTGGAAGCGGCTGCGCATGTGCCGCAGACCCCGCGACTCCAGAGCCGTCAGCTCCACGCCGTCGAGAATCACTCTTCCCGTCGTCGGACCGGGGAGATGCATGATTGCCCGCGCCAGGGAAGATTTGCCGCACCCCGACTCCCCCACCAGCCCGAGGGTCTCGCCCCGACCGATGTCAAGGGAGACGCCGGAAACGGCGTGGACCTTGCGCCGCTGGGTTGCCGGAAATTCGACGACGAGTTCTTCGACCCGCAGCAGTGGCTTGCTTATGTTTGATTCTGTCCCGAGCATACTTCCCTTACGATGTTCGTTTGAATTTTCCCATCAATCACACGGAAACCAGCATGCGTAGCGGTGATCTCCCCCTTCGTCGCTTACCAGCGGCGGCTCTTCTGCATGGCATCTTTCTTCGGCACGGCGGCAGCGGGGGGCGAAACGGCACCCTGCCGGCGTTGCGGCAAGATCCGGCGGTTGCCCGCCGATGGCCGTGAGCGCCCGGTGGGAAGGATCATCGAGGCGGGGTATCGCGTCGAACAGCGCCCGGGTGTAGCGCATCCGCATCCGGTCGAACAAGGCAACGGTCGGAGCCTGCTCGACGATCCGCCCCCCGTACATCACCGCTGTCTCATGGGATCTTCCCGCCACCACCCCCAGGTCATGGGTCACCAGGATCATCGCCATGTTTCGCTCTTTCTGCATGCGTCCCAGGAGGTTCAGAATTTCCGCCTGAACGGTCACGTCAAGGGCAGTGGTCGGTTCGTCGGCGATGAGGAGTTGCGGATCGCAGGCCAGGGCGATGGCAATGGCCACCCTCTGGCGCATCCCCCCTGAAAGCTGGTGGGGATAGCATTCCAGCCGATCGGCGGGCTTGGGGATACCGACCGCCGCCAGCAGGGCGACTGCCCGTTCCCGCGCCTTTACCGAAGACATCCCCATGTGGTACCGCAGCGGTTCTGCGATCTGGCTGCCGATCTTCATTACCGGATTGAGGGAGGATATGGGATTTTGCAGCACGACGCCGATCTCTCTGCCGCGGATGGCGTTCAACTCCTTGTGCGGGAGTTTTTCCAAATCGCGTCCGGCAAAGATGATCCGTCCCTGACCGGGCAATGCGGCGCGGCCGGGCAAAAGGCCCATGATGGCCCGGCAGAGCATGCTCTTGCCGCTGCCCGATTCACCGACAATGGCCAGGGTCTTTCCGCGCTCCAATGCGAAGGAAACCCCGTCCACCGCCCGCACCGTCCCTCTTGGGCACGGGAGGTGAACGGACAGGTTTTCCACTGTGAGGAGATTTCTGTCGGAAGGCGTCATAGCTGGCTCTCCCTTCCGTCAAACCAGCCGCGCATCCTGTCGCCGACCAGATTCAGCGACATGATGGTCAGAAACATCACAATCGTCGGGATCATGCTGACATGGGGCGCCTGTTCCAGGACCTCCCGCCCCTCGGCTATCATACCTCCCCAGCTCGGCGTCGGCGAGGGGACACTCAGGCCGAGAAAGCCGAGCCCCCCTTCGGCGATGATCACGAAGCCCATCACCAGGAGCATGTAGACCAGCATCGGCATCAGCACGTTAGGGAGTATCTCCCGCAGGACGATGGCTGCGTCGCTTGCGCCCGCCCCACGGGCAGCCAGCACGAATTCGCGTTCAGCAAACCTGATCGTATTGGCACGGGCTACCCGGGCGAAAGAGGGGATGGCCACAATGCCGAGGGCAATGGTAAGGGTGGGGAGGCTGGAGCCAAAGACAAACGTGGCCATCAGCAGGAACACCAGGCGTGGGAAAGCAAGAAAGGTGTCGATTGCGCCGCCGATCATCTTCTCCGGCCAACCGCGATAGAACCCGGCCAATACCCCCACAAGGCATCCGAAGATCAGGCCGATGCACGGTGAAAAAAAGCCGACCGTCAGGGATGTTCGAGCGCCGAAGAGGAGTCGCGCCGCGATGTCCCGACCCATGTTGTCTGTACCCAGCAGGTGCCCGCCAACTCCTGGTTTCGCCGCCAGGTTGATCCAGTCGATCTGATCCGGAGGCGGTACCGGCCAGAATCCGGCGCTCACGGCACAGGCCAGCATGAAGCCGATCCAGGCCGTGGCCAGCCAGAAAACTATGCCCATCTTTTTATCCAACAGAACCCTCCTTGCGCACACGGGGGTCCAGCAGGCCGTAACTTGCATCAACCAGAAAGTTGACCCCCACATAACCGACGGTGATAAAGAGAACGCACCCCTGGACCATGGGGAAATCCTGGGCAAAGATGCTGGATAGCAGGAGCCGTCCGACTCCCGGCAGGGCGAAGAGGTTTTCGATAATCACGGCCCCGCCGATCAGGTTGCCGACATGCAGGCCGCACAGGGTAATCATGGTAAAACAGGAAGGTCTCAATGCATGCCTGAGGAGAATCCTCCAGGCCGGCAGCCCTTTGGCCCTGGCCAGGAGGATGAAGTCCTCCCGCAGGGTCGTGATCATGTCGTTGCGCAACACCCGCATCAGGGTGACCCACTCGACCAGGGCGATGGAGAGCGCCGGCAGGATGAAGCCTTTCAGGTTGGCCGGGAGACCCTCGGCCATGGGGGTATATCCGGTTGCGGGAAACCACTTGAGCCGCAGGGAAAAGAAGAAAATAAGGATAATGGCCAGGGCGAAGCTCGGGATGGAAACCAGGCCGAAGCCGATCGTCCCGAAAAGGCGATCAAGCCTTGAGTCGGCCCGCCAGGCCGAGACGATGCCGACAGAAACGGCCAGAACAAGGGCGAAAAACTGTGCCAGTACGAGAAGCTCAAGGGTGACCGGAAGATGGGAAGCAATAGCCTGGGCAACCGGCTGCCTGGAGTAGAGGGAATAACCGAGGTCTCCCCGGAGAACTCCCCCCAGCCACCTGGCGTAGCGGACGAGCACCGGATCGTTCAGGCCGAGCTGCTCCCGGATTGCGGCAACATCGCTTGCGGTTGCGCCCTGGCCGGCAATCTCGTGCGCAATGCTGGCCGGCAGCAGATTGAGCATCACGAAGGTAAGGGCTGTGACGGCAAAAACGACTATAATCAAATGTAAGAGCTTTCCGCTGAAAAAGCGCATTGAATTTTCAAAGCCTCCGTTCAGACCCAACTCTGTCCGTTAGGTTTTTGCTTTCCCCTTCACCCAAGCCCTCTTTCACAAGGGGCGAGGGGGCTTTAAAGCTCCCCTCCCTTGATGGGAGGGGGTGGGGGAGGGTGCAATGTTCGTGTGCCCGCTTCCTGTAGTATGTCTGCATTTCCTCGATAATTTCCCCGCAGCGTGTGCAGGTCTGTTCGTTTATGGCGAGCGCCGGCATAATTCGTCCTTGCAAAACACCCTCCCCCTAACCCCCTCCCATCTAAGGGAGGGGGAACTTTTTGCGCGGCAGCGGGTATTATTCAAACCTGCAAATTTTCCTTGAGGAACAGTATCTACTCCCTCTCCCCTCGTGGGAGAGGGCTGGGGAGAGGGGGCTCATTTGCCGCTTGAAAACACCGCAACCTCACAACTTCCAAAACCGAGTCGATATTTGTCAGGATTTCGTTGTTCCAGAACCTCAATACGGTAAAACCCTGAGAGTTCAGCCACTGAGTCCGCTCTTCGTCTTTTTCCTTTTCCAGTGCATGTTGACTACCGTCCGCTTCGACAATAATTCTCTTTTCGTAACAGACAAAATCTGCAATGAAATGGCCTATCTGCTCCTGCCGCCGAAATTTCAAGCCGTCCAGTTGTCCGGCTTTCAGGTGTTGCCACAAGAGCCGTTCGGCGTCTGTTGAGTTTCTGCGGAGTTCTTTGGCAGTTTGTGTCAGGTTTATGGGCATGATTATTTCCTTCACCTTTTTGAAAGCTTTTGCACGATCTTGCACTCTCCCCCTAACCCCCTCCCATCTGAGGGAGGGGGGGACGGCCGCCTTTTCGGCAATTCATCCTTGGGCAGGCACATGGGTCTGCCCCTACCGGCCATCCTTTTTAATCCAGACATCACTGACACGTATAATGCCGTGATCTACTTTCGAGATCCCCTGGATACCCGCTTTGGCAATGACGCTGTAGCGTATCGCTCCACGGTAGAGAAACACCGCCTCGTCGTTTAACTGTTTGGCCACACCGCACAGAGCCTTCTGCCGTTCCTTGTTGTTGGCGCTTATCTGCAGGGTCGTCAGCAGTTTATCCATTTCCGGATTCCGGTATTGACTGAAATTTATCTCGCTCTTTGAATAGAGATTGGCATAAAGAGTCGGTCCCATATCGGTTGCATCGAACAGTTGCCAGCCGGTCATCTGGTAATCCCCGGCAAAGACCTTTTTGTTCCTCTGTCCCAAGGTCAGAGGGGTGATGGTGACTGTCACGCCGATCTCTTTGTACAGCCGCTGGACGATCTCGCCGAACTCCCGCCCGCGGGGGGTATTGGTGATCTGCAACTCCAGGTTGACCGGTTTGCCGTACTCGGCAATGAGTTGTCTCCCTTTCTCTGGGTTGAATTTCCGATAGCCGAGATCACCGCAGGCTATCGTGCCGCCGAACGGGTCCTGGGCCACGGCGATGGTATCCTTGTAGCTCGCCTTGATGTAAAATTCCTGGTTCCAGGCATAGGACAGCGCCCGGCGCACCCGCACATCATTCAGGGGTGGCTTGGAGGTATTGAAGATGAATGTCTCCGCTCCGGTGGCATCACTGCTGTAGACCTTGAGCGATCTGTCTTCCCTGGCTTGCAGGATACTGGCGCCCCGGTCGGTCAGGATTACATCCAGCTCGCCGGATTTCAGACCGGCAAAACGGGTCTGCATATCAGGCACAGTCCGGAAAACGACGCTGTCCAGGAACGGTTTCCCCTTCCGCCAGTAGGAGGGATTACGGACCACCACCAGCCGGTCGTTGGCAATCCATTCCTTGAACTTGTATGGACCGGTACCAACTGGCGCCAAATCCTGGGTACCTTCTTTTATTGCCTTGGGGGAGGGGATATAAGCCGCGATGCCGTTAGTCGAGGCGATAACATCCTTGAAAGGAACCCAGACATGCTTCAACTGAAAACGGACGGTAAACTCGTCAACTTTTTTCACAGATTCTATCGGCTGTAACGTCACCAATCCCCGAAAGCGGTTCTTCGGGTCGAGTAGCCGCTCCCAATGCTTGACCACTGCATCGGCATTGAAGGGGATTCCGTCATGGAACGTCACCCCCTTGCGCAGCTTGATCGTCCAGGTCTTGCCGTCTTTCGAGGGGGTCGCAGAAAGGCCGAGCTCTGGCACGAGTTTTCCCTTCGCATCCATGTCGAACAGGCGTTCCTCGATCGCCATGGCGACACTCCGGGCCTGAGAACTCAAGAATCCCGCCTTGATCGGATCAAACCCTCTGCCATCGGCTTCCACCGCTACGGTCAGCGTTCCGCCGCGCTCCGGCCCGGCTGCCGATGCCTGATTCACATGACCGGAAAACACCACTGCCGACAGAACCCATAGCCCGATCAGTCCGGCGCAACGTCTCACATTGCTGAATCTTCCCCTGCCGCTCTCTCTTTTCATTGTCCCCCCCTTTTTACGCCATGAAATCGGGGTCGCTGTTAACGACCGCCACCATTACAGTCTGAAATCACATCTCTCCGAACGAGCTCATCCGCCGGACACCGCATCTATTCCGTCAGTGTTCGCATTGAACTGCAACATGAACCCGTCATAGATCGCTTTGCTTGTCCTTCGGATGAAATCTTCCGTATCAAGTCCTTTTTCTGCCAGATAGTTGCTGTTGGTATTCAGCCAATACGCCAGTTTTTGGGCGAACATCATCCTGGAAAGCCGGATCATTTTCAGTTCGAGTTCGTTTAGTCCGGCGAACAACGGGTAGTCAACCAGTGTCGCTGAAATGAAATCCACGAGGTCCTTTCCCATTTTTTTGCACAATTCAACATTTCTCCCGTCCCACATGCAGCGAAACAGATACTTTTCCTCTTCTGCGAACCTGACATAACTGATCCCCTGGTCGATCCATTTGTCGCCCGTCCTCTCTTCCAGAAGGCGTTCCTTGAGCAGCTCAAGGGCTTTGAGGCAGACCGCGTCTTCAAGATCCCGCACATTGCTGAACTGGGAATAGATGGGCATGGTAGAGGCGTTGATCGCCTTGGCCACGGCTTGCACCGAAAAGCCGGACCATCCCTGTTCCCGAACCAGTTGAAACGCCGCGTCGATGATTTCTTCCCGACCGAATTGAATATTTCTGGGTGACATGTTTCCATCCTTGTCTTGATATAAGGTTATTATATAACGTCATTATATAAAACGATTATGTAATGTCAAGCAGATATTCATAATATCTGGTTAGAAAATTGCTTTGATTTTCCATGCCATAAAAACCAGCACATTGCACCCTCCCCCAACCCCTCCTTTAGGCCCTTTGGGTCCATCAAGGGAGGGGAGCATTAAAGTCCCCTCTCCCCTTGTGGACCCAAATTGCGGACCTAAAGGAGAGCTAGGGTGAGGGGGAACGTGCAGGGTGACTACCGATGTGGAAGGGGAAAAGAGGTTCTACACGGAACTCCTCGGCTGGACCGTCGAAGAGGTGAAAGAGATGTCCTGAAAATGTAACGGGCGGGGATTTCGGCCTGCCTTGAGACGGCAGGCCGAAAGTATTGGAGGAGCAGAAGGGAGGCAACAGCTAGGAGTCTGTCGGACTTAGGGAATCGTAGCGAGAGGATGGAAAATCGAGGACAGATTTTCGGAAATTTGAGAGCTAATAGTGGACCTATTCGTCGAAAATTTACGGAGATATGGACCGATTTGCCATTCTCGCAGTAGATTCATTCCTAAGTCCGACAGGCTCCTAATATCTCTCGAATTCTTCATCCTCAAGATTCAACGTAATCCCTTCGTCGCCCACCGCTTTTTTCAGCGGTTGCCGGTACTCCTTCCTTACGGCGCGTGCGGACGGTTTCAAGTCCGTTGCCGGAGCGGGTTTCAGAATGGTGTTTTTCTTCTTGCCGGCTGTTTCTTCCACCCTGAAAAAGGAAATCGTCCCCTGGAGCTGTCCCGCCTGGGAGGAAAGCTCTTCGGCTGTGGACGCCATCTCCTCGGCAACCGCGGCGTTCTTCTGGATCACCTGGTCGAGGCTCTGGATAGCCTTGTTGATCTGATCTGCACCGCTGTCCTGTTCCCTGCTCGCAGCGCTGATTTCCTGAACCAGTTCCGCGGTTTTCTGAATGTTGGGCAGGATCGCCCCCAGAAGCTCCCCGGCTTTTTCCGCGATCTCCACACTGGAAACGGAGAGTTCGGAAATTTCGCCTGCTGCCTTCTGGCTTCGCTCGGCAAGTTTTCTCACCTCCGCAGCGACTACGGCAAAGCCCTTGCCGTGGTCGCCGGCCCGGGCGGCTTCGATGGCCGCGTTGAGGGCGAGCATGTTGGTCTGCCGGGCGATCTCCTCGATGATGTTGATCTTGCCGGCGATCTCTTTCATTGCCGTGACGGTGGAAGCAACCGCCTTGCCCCCTTCCTGGGCGTCTTCGGCCGACTTGACGGCAATCCTTTCCGTCTGCATGGCGTTTTCGGCCGTCTGCTTGATGTTGGAACTCATCTGTTCCATTGAGGAGGATGCCTCTTCCGCTGCCGCCGCCTGTTCCGAAGCCCCCTGGGAGGTATGCTCCGAGTTGGCGGAAAGCTCTTTGCTGCCGGCGGCGACGTTGTCAGCGGCCGACATCACGTCCTGCACCACATCGGACAATCTTTTCACCATGGTTGCCAGGTCTTTCATCATCTCGTCTTTTTCCGATCGCGGTTTGACTTCGACCATAAGGTTGCCGTTGGCGATTTCCCTGGTGATGGAGATGATGTTATCCATGGAATACTTTACATTTTTCAGGTTGTCATTGATCTTGGAAAAATTTTCGAAGGACTCCTTGGTAAACTGGTCAGGTTCCTTGACGGCAAAAACCAGGTCAAGGTCTCCTTCTGCAAGGAGCTTGAGGTTTGCCGCCATCCGCTCCACCTCTGCCTTGGTGTAATCCCGGTTCCTGATGATGCCGGTAAGATCCTGGACCACCTCGACGTAGCCGATCTTCACCCCTTTGCGGTTGACCAGGTACGAGGTGTCCTGCTTGCAACTCGAACCGCACCAGTCGAAGAAGCTTTCTTTGACCCCTTTCTGGAGCTGCCGGATGCCGCATGCCTCGGTGTTGCAGATGTTTGCGGCGGCGTTGCTGCACGGTATCCCGACCGACGAATTCCGGTCCTTGATCTGTCCGGCTTCAATGAGAAGCTTTTCAAATGGTTTGTTCAGGAAAGTCCACCGCATGTCGTCGTCGGTGACATGGATCGGGAACGGCACCGCGTCGAGGATCGCCTCGTACCAGTCGTTCTTGTCCACAACCGTATCGAGCGTTTTATTCACCCCGTCGACGATTGACAGGTATTCGCCCTGGTGGCGGGAGGCGTCGGCCCGTTTCAGGAAATCCCCCTTCAGCGCGGCGTCGACGAGCATTTCCGTGTCTTCGATCATGGTGCCGACCGCATTCTTCACTTTCGCGAGGCTGCCGTTGATCTTGACGAAGTCTTCCCGGGCCGCGGCGGTGTACTCGTCCGCTTCCTTGACCGTCAGGTCCAGGTTGAGGTCTCCCATGGCCAGCTTGGTCAGGTTCGACGCCATCCTCTCGACCTCTTCCTTGGTGTAATCCCGGTTCCTGATGATGGCTGTGAGGTCCTGGACCACCTCGACGTAGCCGATTTTCTCCCCCTTGCGGTTAACCAGGTAGGAGGTGTCCTGCTTGCAGCTCGATCCGCACCAGTCGAAGAAGCTCTCGTTGACCCCCTTCTGCAGTTGGCGGATGCCGCATGCGTCGGTGTTGCAGATGTTTGCGGCGGCGTTGCTGCACGGCATGCCGACCGACGAATCCCGGTCCTTGATGCGCCCCTCTTTGATGAGGAGCTGCTCGAATGGCTTGTTCATGAAGGTCCATTTCATATTGTCGTCGGTGACATGGATCGGGAACGGCACCGCGTCGAGGATCGCTTCGTACCAGTCGTTCTTGCCGACCATCGAGTCGATGGTCTTATTGCCGTTTTCAATGCTGCCGGCAATCCGGTTGGTCGCTTTTGCCAGGGCAGAAAACTCGCCGTGGCCATCCTCCTTCAGCTCCATATCCAGGTTGCCGTCGGCCATTCTTTCAAGGGCGGAGACGAGCCCCTGAAGGGGGCGTCCGACCACGCGTGAGACGCATATGCCAAGGGAGATAACGGCCAGAGGTGCGACTATCCACGCCCAGGTTGCCGCAGCACCTGGAATGTGCGTTGCCGCATACGTCCCCATTGATCCCATTGCCGCGGCCAGGACAAATCCGGCCATTATTTTCGTGCTTACCTTGAGATTACCCATAAGACGTTTCCTTCTCCTTTTGATGAGATTAACTGTTTACGCCACCAGTCGGCTGCTTACATGAATTCTGTTTCCGGTTAATTACAGGCCATATGCAATCCGTTCCTTTCCTGTTATTGAGTTGTTACCTTCTTCGTGTGTATACAAAAAATCTTTAGTGAAATGTTTGACAACACCGCAAAAAAGTCGCAACCCACCACTAAGGACACTAAGCTAACCCCTTTAAAGGATTGCAGTTTTTGTAACTATTCAGCATATCACGGGAGCATAGGCTTCTAGCCTGTGTTTCAAGCGGGTTTATCGCTTGAACATGTGTTCAGTTCAAACTTATCAGGCTGATGAAACTTCGCCTGAAGACAGGCAGGATGCCTATCCTCCGACGTCAAAACATATACGCTGAATAGTTACCAGTTTTTCTTCGTGTTCTTAGTGTCTTAGTGGTGAAAGAGATTCTCGAAACGGTAGTTGTCGGGGGAAAGGGGTGGGGGAGGGACGGTGATTTCCTTCAGGCGCGCGCGAAGATGCGGCAATCAGCAGCAGCCGCAGTACCAGCCGGAAAATTGCGGCAGGAAGACATTGTCGATGACGTGGATGATCCCGTTTGTGCATTCGATGTCAGTTTTGACGTACTTGGCGTTGTCGATCACCTGGCGGCCTTCCTCCAAAAGAACGGTCAAGGACTTGCCGTTGCTCGTCATGAGATTTTCGTCCCGGGCAATCTCGGCGGCGGTCAATTTGCCTTCGACCATGTGGTAGGTAAGGATCGAGACGAGATTGTCCCGATCGGCGGTTATTTCCTCGACGATGACCCGCTTGAAGGCGTCGTCGTTGGGAGCAAAGAGGGTGAACGGTCCCGGGCCCCTGAGCTTTTCGGCCAGATCGGCCATTTTCAATGTCGAGAGGAGGGTCTGAAACGAACCATCTTCAGTAAGGGTATCAAGGATGTCTTTCATCGTGGTCTCCCTTTCATCCGGCTTTGCCGGAAGGCTCGATAGAGTTATTGTCAACCGGCCGTTTTTCATTAGTGTAATCGGCGATGCAGTGAAGTCAAGCGGCGTATACGCAAGCGGGGGACCAGGCAAAACGGAGCAAACAATTCAGCATGCGGCATTGACGGAAACCAGGCTAATCGGCCGCCGATGGCGGGTCATGTATCATGTCGATTGACACAAATATGATTTCCAGAAGATTTACGGAGAGTTTCCTGTTATGCAAGGGTTCCCCTACCCCCAGAAGAATCTTGCATACCTCGGCCACCTCGATGCTGGCGACCAGGGCCGGAGTGAAGGAGGGGTTGCCCAGTTTCTGCTCCACACCTTTTCCTTCCACCCACCGCCTGTACAGCTTCTGCACGGTGTCATCCCCGGGGAACTGGGTGGCGACCTGGCCGTACCAGCCGCCGATGGCTCCGTGCACCATGGGGACCCCCAGCTCGGTGCAGGTTTTGGCCAGGGCCAGCCGGGTCTGGATGGAGTCCAGGGCGTCCACAATCACCTGGGCGCCCCGGAGGAGATCCTTGCCGTTTTCCGGTGCATAGGCTTCCTCTCTTGGAAGGAGGGTGATGGCGGGATTGATCTCCGCCACCCGCGCCGCTGCAGCTTCGACCTTGGCCCGCCCCAGCGTGCCGGGGCTCGAAAGGAGCTGCCGGTTCAGGTTGTGCTCCTCGAACACGTCCGGGTCGATGGCAATTATGGTCCCGACGCCGAGCCTGGCCAGCTCTTCGATGACGTATCCCCCCAGGCCGCCGCAGCCGATGACCGCAACTGTGCTTCTGAAAAGCGTCAGTTGATCATTGACGGAGATGGCCTGGCGGTTGCGCTGATAGCGTGCGGGGAGGAGCCCTTGGGCGAGGGCCGCCTCCTCCACACGGGCTAGGGTTGTACCGAACCGTTCCGCTGCATCGACCTGCGAGTCCCAGTGGAAAAGGTCGCCTTCGGCGCGGGACCGGATATAGGCGTCCAGATCATCCATGTCATCCCCCGCCCACGAGCGGGAAGAGGGCCAGGTTGTCGCCGTCGTGAAGCTCCTGCTCTGGTTCCGCATGCCGGTTGTTGAGCATGATCATGCCGACTTCCTTTTCCGGTATATTAAGCTCCTTGATGATATCGCCAACGCGGGTATCCGGCGGATAATCCCGCGTCACTTCGGCAAATCGTCCGACGCGAAAGGTGGCGAACAGTTTTACGGTGATCTTCATAGCTGCTCCGTACCGCTAGAAATTCCAGAACTCGTCGATCTCTTCCCCTGTGAAGGTCCAGGTAACGTTGTGCGGGGGGCAGGGGTCTTCATTGAAGAATTCCGGGAGCCGGTCGTCCGCACTGGTGAAACCGGCGGCCAGGTTGAAGGCATGCTCGGTTTTAAGCACCCGTTTGCCGAGTGCGATTACGTCGTCGCCAGTGAGACTGAGGCCGTACTTGGCGTTCAGCATGTCGATGATCGCCGTCATGGTCTCCGGGATGTCCAGGGCGGGGAAGGCGACGAACAGGCAGAGGCCGGTGCTGTCGATGGCCGCGGTGGCGATCTGCAGGTTGCGGGAGAGCTCAACCTGCCCCTCATTCTTCAGCGGATCGATGAAACCGCCTACCTTGAGGATGTTGGTGGCCACGGCATAGCCCATGGTGTGGTCGGCTCCCTGGGTGGATGTGGCGTAGGTGATGCCGATCCCCTTCACCGAACGCGGGTCGTAGGCCGGGATTCCCTGCCCCTTGACCACCGGTACCCGGGTCAGGCCGTAGGCGCGGCCGACCGAGGCGGCGCCGTTACCGAGGATGCGGCCGAGGGGTGTCCCCTCGCGGATTTCCTCCAGGAGTTTCAGGGCTCCGGCGCCGTCGCCGAAGGGGATGATGCCCGCTTCCATGGCCACCCCCATGATGACCGCCGACTCGATGGAATCGATGCCGATGTCGTCCATGATATGGTCGGCTTGGGCGATGATGTCCAGGTCGTCGATGCAGCAGTTGGCGCCGAACCCCCAGATGGTCTCGTATTCGAAGCCGGAGGTGACATATTCCCCCTCCTCGTCGCAGTAAACCTGGGAGCACTGGATGATGCAGCCGGCGTGGCAGCCGTGCTTCGGCTTGCCGCCCCGCTTGATGATGGTATCTCGCATGGTCTCGCCGCTGATCTTGTTATGCCCCTCGAACTGGCCGTAGCGGAAGTTCTTTGTCGGGAGGCCGCCGGCTTCGTTGAGGACGTTGACCAGCACGTTGGTGCCGAAAGAGGGGAGCCCCTCGCCGCTCACGGGATGTTCGAGGATCGCCTTGGCGAAGGCGCGGGCCGCGTTCTTGAACTTCTCCGGGTCTTTGACCTCCACCCCTGGTCCGCCGCTGTCGTCGATGGTGACATACTTCACCTTTTTCGATCCCATTACTGCGCCCAGCCCGCCGCGGCCGTGGCAGCGGATATTGCCGTCCGGGTCGCGGACCGAGATATTGGCGGCGGACATCCTCATCTCCCCCACCGGGCCGATGATGAGGACGCCGACCTTCTCGCCGATCCTCCCCATCAGGGTTTTGATGGCCTCGTAGTTTCCCTTGCCGATCAGTTCGGCTTCTTCCCGGATCGTCACGCCGTCCTTATTGATCTGGATGCCGTAGAACTTGTCTTCGCCCGGCATCCCCTCGATGATGAGAGCCTTGATGCGCAGCTTGGCCAGATTCTGGGCTGCGGTGCCGCCGGCATTGGACTCCTTGATGGTTCCGGTCAGCGGGCTCTTGGCGCCGGCCGAAAGGCGTCCCGACTGGGCGGCCGGTGACCCCGCCAGGAGCCCCGGCGCAAAGACCAGCTTGTTGTGCTTGCCGAGGGGATGGCAGGTGGGGGGGACCTCTTTTGCCACGACGGCCGAGGTGAGTGCCCGGCCGCCAATCCCCTGCCATTCGGCCGGTACCTCTTCAAACGCGCCGGAAAGGGTGGTCATGTTAATGCGCAAAATCCTTTCTGTCATGATTATTCCCTCCCTTTCATTTACATTGCCGCCTTGTAGATGCCGATGATCTGCTCCAGGTTTGCCTTGCGCGGATTGGTCAGCATGCAGGCGTCTTTCTGGGCGTTTTCCGCCATGATCTTCAGGTCTCCTTCCTTGACATTCAGCGCTTTGAGTCCGGCTGGTATGCCGATGTCCCTGGAGAGCTTACGGATGCCGGCAATCCCCTTTTCGGCCGCGTCCATCGTGGAAAGTCCGTCGATGTTCTCACCCAGGGCCAAGGCGATGTCACCGAACCGTTTCGGGTTGGAGATCACGTTGAACTCGCAGACGGCAGGGAGCAGAATGGCGTTGCAGACGCCGTGGGGGAGGTTGTAGAAGCCCCCCAGCTGGTGGGCCATGGCGTGGACATAGCCCAGGCTGGCGTTATTGAAGGCCATGCCTGCCATGTACTCGGCATAGGCCATCTTGTCGCGGGCCTCCAGGTTCTCGCCGTTGGCCACCGCGGGACGCAGGTAATCGGAGACCAGTTCGATGGCCTGCAGGGCGCAGAAGTCGGTGATCGGTGTGGCGATGATGGAAACGTACGCCTCGACCGCGTGGGTCAGGGCATCCATGCCGGTGGCTGCGGTCAGCGAGGGGGGCATGGCGACCATCAGCAGCGGATCGTTGATGGCGATGTTCGGCGTGCAGCGCCAGTCGACGATGGCCATCTTCACGTGGGTGTCGGTGTTGGTGATGATGCAGAAACGGGTCATCTCGCTGGCAGTGCCGGCGGTGGTGTTGATGGCGAGGAAGGGCGGCATCGGCTTGGTCGACTTGTTGACACCTTCGAAGTCACGGATGTTGCCGCCGTTGCCGATGACGAGGCCGATTCCCTTGCCGCAGTCGTGGGAGCTGCCGCCGCCGAGGGTGACGATGCCGTCGCACTTCTGGTCCTGGTATACCTTTACCCCGGCAAGGACGTTTTTGTCGGTCGGATTGGGTTCGGCGCCGTCGAAGACGATCGCCTGGAGGCCGGCCTCTTCCAGTTGGCTCTTGATCTTGTCGGCAACCCCCAGCTTGGCGATCCCGGCGTCGGTGACGATCAGCAGTTTGGTTGCGCCGAGCGCCTTGGCCTGCGCTCCCGTTTCCTTCGAGCAGCCGATACCCATCAATGAAACTGTTGGAATGTAAAATCCGAAAGTTTGATCTGCCAGTGCCATGGTATTTCCTCCTTTTTTGCTTTTAGTGGTGAAGTTTAAATTCATCTAAAATGGGCTGTTTGCGAGAAGGGTAGATGCCGGAGAAAGCATAAAGCCGCCGGACGGTATGACGCCGTGCGCAGCGGCCCTCTATCTTGAAAAGTGAATCTCCATAGCAGCTCATCTTAGAGTGGCTTAATAAAGCGTACCGCTTCATTTTCGCCTGTCAAGGATAGGCTCTTTGTACTCTGCCTCCTTTTTCATCATGTGGAACGCACGGCAAAGTAACGGACTGCTTTTTTCAGGAACGTGGGTATCCTGCCCGTGTTTCGGGCGGGTTTATGCCCGAATACGGTTTGCATGTAACCAATTCAAGCGATACATCCGCTTGAAACGCAGGCACGATGCCTACGCTCCGGGATATGCCGAATAGTTACTCAACTTTCGCAGGACAAAAACTCAACTCAGGTCGCATGAATAGTGGGTTGATGAAGCAAAAAGCGTCAGATGGCCTGGATGATCCCCCTCCCTTCGATGGGAGGGGACTAGGGGGAGGGTGAAAATGAATATCGGAGAATCACTGTTTTTCACCCCCACCCCATCCCTCCCCCATCGAAGGGGGAGGGGGAAATATGCAACTGCGAAAGTTGAAATAGTTACTTAAATTTTTCCCATGGGCAACCGGACAATCTCTTCGGTGCGCAGGATGTCGGCAAACCGATCGCCGAGGGCGGCAAGGGCCGTTTGGTGAACGACCTTGCGGTCAATGGTCGCTGTTCCGTTTGGATCAGGCAGGTCGCGGGAGGCGCAGGCATCTGCCGCGACGACAACCTTGTACCCCAATTCCAGCGCTGCGCGGGCTGTGCTGTCGACGCACATGTGGGTCATCAGCCCGCATAAAATCAAGGTCTCGATGCCCCTGCCGTTAAGTTCCTTCTGTAGTTCCGTGCCGCTGAAGCTGCTGGGAAGATGTTTGCTTACGATCGTTTCACCGGCCGCAGGCTTCACCAGTTCGTGGAAATCGATGTCGGGAGAATGCGGCGCAAACAGCGGGCTATCCGCTTTCATCGCCTTGTGCTGGATATGCGCCACCACGATTCCCGCCCGCCGTGCCCAGCACAACAGTCGTGCCGCATTTGCCGCCGCCTGCTCCCCGTCCGGGATAAACAGCTTGTCCCCGGTGAAATAGCCTTGTTGCAGGTCGATGAGCAACAGCGCGGTTTTGTCGGCCTTGACGGCCGCAGGCCTAGCCAATCCGGCCCATTGCCTGAGTGTACGATTCCGGTCCATGGTGTTTTCTCCTTTGCTGGTTTATTTACCGGCAGTTTAAGGAGAAACGGCAGAAACAATCCAATCGTAAGATCCGAACCCATCCATCAGAAAATCTGATTAAACAAGGTCCGAACCTGTGGTATATTTCCCGGAAGTTATTCGATGCTTCGCCGGTAAGGAAAAACAGCAATGGAAATATATAAGTTACGGACCTTTGTCGCGGTTGCCCGTGAAGGTCATCTGACCCGTGCCTCGGAATTGCTGAACCTCAGCCAGCCGGCCTTGAGCGCCCATATCAAGTCGCTGGAGGAGGAACTGGGCATCTTGCTCTTCGACCGGACCCCGAAAGGGATGCAGCTCACCCATGCGGGACGGTTGTTGTTGACCCAGGCGGAGAACGCCCTGGCGGCCGCAAGTGACCTGCTTGCCCAGGCCAGGAGCTTGCGGGACGAAATATGCGGCGCGGTAGTACTGGGGACCATTACCGATACGCCGTCATTAAGGCTGGGGGATTTTTTGTGCAGGATGGCGGCGAGCTACCCCAAGCTCTCGCTGCAACTGCGGCAGGGTATCTCCGGAACCGTCGTGCAGGGGATCAAAAACAGGGAACTGGATGCCGGTTATATTTTGGGGCGGAATGAGGACCCGGCCATTGCCACGATCGGTCTTAATAAGATCAAGTTGTATGTGGCCGCGCCGGCAGGCTGGAAGGACCGGGTTGAAAAGGCGGACTGGCCCCAAATCGCGGCTCTTCCCTGGATCATCACCCCGCCGCTCTGCTCCTTTCACCGGATTACCGAAGAACTGTTCGAGAAGCACAACGTGAAGCCGAATACGATGATCGCGGCGGACCAGGAAATTACCCTGCGGGGTCTTGTCGCGGCCGGGGTCGGGCTTTCCATATTGCGGGAAGATCAGGCCCTTGCGGCGGAGCAGGCGGGAGAAGCGGTGCTGTGGCGGCAGGGGGAGTGCGAGACGCTTTTGTCTTTCCTGTACCTGCGCGAACGGGAGAATGAGCCGATTATAACGGCCATGGCTCAAGTGATCAAGCAGGTCTGGAATAGTGGTGGGGCCGACTAATGAAGGAGATCGGGTTGTTGGTGAGGGACGCGTCGCTCACAACGGCACCATGTCGCGTTCGATTTCCCGCAGGAGGGGAAATCGGGCGGCTTTCTGGTGCTCGAATACTTCGCGCGAGAAGATTACCGGAGAGATATCCACCTCGTTTTCCAACAACTCGTCATAGGCAATGACGTAGATAGCCCGTTTCGTATCAAGGTCAACCCGGTTCAGAATCACCGCAACATCAAGGTCAGACCCTTTGTGGTCATCACCACGCGCCTTTGAGCCAAAGAGAAAACTGAAAAGATAGTTGTCGCTGAAACGTGTCGATACCCTGGCAAGAAAATCCCGCAACGCCAACTCTTCTTTCTCGCTCAGATTCTTTATCATGAGTCCGCTCCCACGTGAGTAATGAAAGCAGTATACCGTTGTCATTATTAAAAAGCAATAAATGCAAGGGATTCGGGGACAACTTGACTTTATTCCGCATCCACATGTCACAAAAATGGCCTGCTCTCGCTGGCCATTTCAGTTTCTCAAGTAAATGATGTTTATTATGCAAAACCCTGCCCAATAATTAGGCATTTTGCCTGGACAGTAATTTCTTTTTCCGTGAAAATCTTAAGATATCAACGTGATAGCTGCACTTGAAAAGATTGGCACGGCAAATGCTCAATAGGTAACAACCTGACAATTTATCCTGACGTAACATTGGCAAAGGCGCCATCAATTCTTAAGAATGATGGCGCCTTTTTATTTAGAGGACATGACTATGGCGAAGCCCGATTACTACGACGTAACCGAATGCGAAACCCACGACGCGGGCGCCCCCAAGTTCTGCAAAAAATCCGAACCGGGGGAGGGGACCGAACGGAGCTGTGCCTACGACGGGGCCCGGGTGGTGCTGATGCCGATCACCGACGTCATTCACCTGGTCCACGGCCCCATTGCCTGTGCCGGAAACTCCTGGGACAACCGGGGGGCGCGCTCTTCAGACTCCCAGCTCTTTCGCCGCGGCTTTACCACCGAGATGCTGGAAAACGACGTCATCTTCGGCGGCGAAAAGAAGCTCTACAAGGCCATTCTGGAACTGGCCGAACGCTATAAGCCCAAGGCGATCTTCGTCTACGCCACCTGCGTCACCGCCATGACCGGCGACGACGTGGAGGCGGTCTGCACGGCAGCACAGGAAAAGGTGGCGATGCCTATAATTCCCGTGAATACGCCGGGATTTATAGGTGATAAGAATATCGGCAACCGGCTGGCCGGCGAGGTGCTGTTCAAGTACGTGATCGGCACTGCCGAGCCGGAATACACCACCGATTACGACATCAACCTGATCGGCGAGTACAACATCGCCGGCGACCTGTGGGGGATGCTGCCGCTCTTCGACAAGCTGGGCATCCGCGTCCTCTCCTGCTTCAGCGGCGATGCCAAGTTTGAAGATCTGCGCTACGCCCACCGGGCAAAGCTGAACGTCATCATCTGTTCCAAATCGCTCACCAACCTGGCGAAGAAGATGCAGAAGACTTACGGCATGCCTTACCTGGAGGAATCCTTCTACGGCATGACCGATGTGGCAAAGGCCCTGCGCGACATCGCCCGTGCCCTTGACCTGGCGGTGAACGGCCTGGAAAAGACCATCATGCAAGAGCGGGTGGAAAGGCTGATCGAGGAAGAGGAAGCCAGATGTCGGGAACTGATAGCACCGTACCGGGCACGGCTGGAAGGGAAGCGGGCGGTGCTCTTTACCGGTGGGGTGAAGACCTGGTCCATGGTCAACGCCCTGGCCGAGCTCGGGGTGGAGATCCTCGCTGCCGGCACCCAGAACTCGACCCTGGAAGACTTCTACCGGATGAAGGCCCTGATGCACAAGGATGCCCGGATCATCGACGACACCAGCACCGCCGGGCTCCTTTCGGTCATGTACGAAAAGATGCCGGATCTGATCGTTGCCGGGGGGAAGACCAAGTTCCTGGCGCTCAAGACCAAGACCCCCTTTCTCGACATCAACCACGGCCGCTCCCATCCCTATGCCGGCTATGATGGCATGGTCACCTTTGCCAAGCAGCTCGACCTGACGGTGAACAACCCGATCTGGCCTGTGCTGAACGCCAAGGCGCCCTGGGAGAAGAGTGATGCGGAACTCAATGCCGATGTGGCCCTGGCGGCCGGGCACAGCACTGCCCATCTCAATGAGGACATGAAGGAGTCGCGGGTCAAGGTACCGACCAAGAACGCCACCGTCAACCCGCAGAAGAACTCACCGGCCCTGGGGGCGACCCTGGCTTACCTGGGAATCGACCAGATGCTCGGCCTCCTCCATGGCGCCCAGGGGTGCTCGACCTTCATCCGCCTCCAGCTGTCGCGGCATTTCAAGGAATCGATCGCCCTCAACTCCACCAGCATGAGCGAAGACACCGCCATCTTCGGCGGCTGGGAAAACCTGAAGAAGGGGATCAAGCGGGTCATCGAGAAGTTCGGCCCGCAGGTGGTGGGGGTGATGACCTCCGGTCTTACCGAAACCATGGGGGACGACGTGCGGAGCGCCATTGTCCACTTCCGCCAGGAGAACCCGGAGTTTGCCCATGTGCCGGTCATCCACGCCTCGACCCCGGACTACTGCGGTTCCATGATGGAAGGGTACGCGGCGGCAGTGGAGGCGATCGTTGCCACCATCCCTGAAGGGGGGGAGAAGATCAAGGGGCAGGTGACCATCCTCCCCGGCAGCCATCTCACCCCGGCCGACGTGGAAGAGGTGGCGGAGATCTGCGAGGCGTTCGGCCTGACGCCGCTGATGATTCCCGATATTTCCAACGCCCTCGACGGCCACATCGACGAGACCGTGTCGCCACTCTCCGTAGGAGGCGTGACACTGGATAAGATCCGTCTGGCCGGGCGGAGCGAGGCCACCCTTTACCTGGGGGATTCCCTGTCCAAGGCCGCCGAAATACTGAAAGAGAACTTCGCCATCCCCTGTTACGGCTTCACCTCCATCACCGGCCTGGCCGAGACGGACAGCCTGATGGAGACCCTTTCCGCCATCGCCGGCCGTCCCGTTCCGGAAAAGTTACGCCGCTGGCGGAGCCGCCTCATGGATGCCATGGTCGATTGCCACTACCAGTTCGGCCTCAAACGGATCTCCCTGGCCCTGGAGGCGGACCTTTTGAAGACCATGACCCTCTTCCTCGCCGGGATGGGGTGCCGGATCCAGGCGGCCATATCCGCCACCCGGGTGCGGGGACTTGACCGGCTCCCCACGGACAACATCTTTGTCGGCGACCTGGAAGACCTGGAAAACAGCGCCCAGGGGAGCGATCTCCTGGTGGCCAATTCCAACGGCCGTCAGGCAGCCGCCAGGCTGGGGGGGATACCGCTTCTGCGGGCCGGGCTGCCGGTGTTCGACCGGTTGGGGGCCCATCAGAAGATGTACGTCGGCTATCGGGGAACCATGAACCTCGTCTTCGAGACGGCGACCATCTTCCAGGCCAATGCAAAGGAAGCGCAGAAACTGGCGCATAACTGATAACCCACCACGGAGACACGGAGGCACGGAGAAAGGCAGGAATTACTCCTTCAAACCCCTTTCACCGCAAAGGCGCGAAGGACGCAAAGAAAACCTTGATATCTGAATGGCATTATTAGGTCTAAATCAAACAAGACCCAGCATTGTCCGGTTAGATAATTGCACTGGCATCAAAAGCTGTGAAAACTATCTTTCACCCTCCCCCAGCCCCTCCCATCGAAGGGAGGGGAGCTTTTATTCCCTCTCCCCTGGTGGGAGAGGGCTAGGGAGAGGGGGGAATGTGTCGGCTGCAAAAACCTAACCGAACAAGACCTGAAATTTGCTTGATTCTACTTTGCGCACTTTGCGACTTTGCGGTTCAAAGATTTTGATTTCTCCGTGTCTCTGTGTCTCCGTGGTGAAAAGGAGCTTACTATGAAAATCGCATTTACGACGAAGTCCGGTGAGATAATCGATCAGCACTTCGGCATGTCGGACAGTTTCCATATCTGGGAAATCGGGCCGGACGAGGCCCATTACCTGGAGACGGTCACGGTGGGGATTCACGGCGACGACGAGGAGGACAAGATCAGCGCCCGGGCGGATCTGCTCACGGAGTGCGCCATTGTCTATACCATGCAGATCGGCGGGCCTGCGGCTGCCAAGCTGGTGGCGCGGAAGATCCATCCCATGAAGACCAATACCGAGGTCCCGGTCGCGGAGATCGTCGGCAAGCTGCAGGAAGTGCTGAGGGGAACGCCGCCACCCTGGCTACGCAAGGCAATGAACAAGGACCAGGCAACGTCATTTTTAGAGGATTGATAACCCCTGCGGGCGACCCAAGGGTACGCCCCTACTAAATACACACCACAATCAGGAGGATAGGAAAATGGCTTACATTACAGGATTGAGAAGAAACAAGACCGAATACACCCCCGAGTTCATCAAGGCTATCGATGCGGAAACCTGCATCGGCTGCGCCCGCTGCTACAAGGTCTGCGCACACGACGTGCTCACCTTCGAAGAGGTGGACGAAGATGATTCGGCAAAGATGTACATGAAGGTGTCCAACCCGGACAACTGCATCGGCTGTCAGGCCTGCGGCCGGACCTGTTCCAAGAAGTGCTTTGCTTTTGAGCCGGTAGTGCTGTAAATCCAGTAAGAAGTTAATCGTGAGTAGTGAGTAGTAACTCGTGAATAGTAACTCGTGAGTAGTGAGTAGTGAGTAGTGAGTAGTAAAACCCAACTTTGACGGCTGATTCAGTATTCAACTGCTCACGACTCACTACTTACTATTTACTATTTACTACTTACGGCTTTTAGGAGGTTCCCCATGCTCATCGCTGTTGCATCAAAAGACGGCCGGGATATCAATCAGCATTTCGGTCATGCGGAACGGTTTCTCATCTATGACGTGACAGGGAATGATGCGAAGCTGGTGGACGAAAAGAAGGTGGAACGCTACTGTTCCTACGACCAGGACCACCCGTTGCGCGCCCACCTGCTGACGGCCATTACCGATGCCTTGAAAAACTGTCGAGCCGTGGTCTGCGCCCAGATCGGCCAGGGACCGCAAATGGAGATGGAGCGTCTCGGGCTTGATACCTTCGTTGCGGACGGGCCGATCAAGCCGACACTGGTGGAATTGGCCAAATTACTGTAGGGGCGAACGGCGTTCGCCCAGGGCGTATGCCACGCGCCCCGTTCACACAACGAGGTGATGACCCACATGCAGAATACTTCCTTCAACCACTGCAACCTTCCCCCGTGGGTTATAGCCTCGCGCCATTTCAACGACAATCCGCATAACCTGGAGATCCAGGGTGTGCTGGGCGCCAACCGCTTCCTGTTCGACAAGCTCGATACCATCTCCTCTGCCGAAGAACGTGCCCACATTTTCAACGACTACATGTCGGTGAAGTTCCAGCTCCACCAGTGGGAAAACCAGTCGACCGCCACGGCGCGCAAAAGCATCAAAAACAGCTACCTCCGTTTCCTCCGCGGTTGGATGATGGATTCCAATTCCATCGAAGGGGCGGTGCTGAAAGGGTGGGTGGAGAGCCGGATGGGGTTGCCGCCGACCTTCCACAAGCTGCGCATCCCCGGCATTCATTCCGAGGCGTACATGGTATTTGCCATGGACCGGACCAAGGGGAGCGCGCGGACCAACGCCATCAATTCCCAACTCGATCTCCTCTACGAATACTGCCAGTACGAGCTGGCGCAAAGGCATCCGAATGAGCGCTGGCTCACTCTCTACCGGGGTACCTTCGATGCCAGCGAACATGACGTCCTGGAAACGATCAGCAAGCGGGAACAGATCGTGCGGCTCAACAACCTCTCCTCCTTTACCTCCGTTGAGGAGCGGGCCTGGGAGTTCGGCTTCACGGTCTGGGAGGTGCGTGTTCCCCTGACCAAGCTGTTTTTTTATAACGACCTGCTTCCCAACAGCATCATGAAAGGGGAGGGGGAGTATATGGTCATCGGCGGGGAGTACCACGTCAGGGTGGTGCCCTGTACGCTTTGATGAAGAAGTCGCCCTGTTAAGTTGCCGGGAGAAATCGAGTTGTCGTTAAGTTATTCGACATCCGATGTAAATTATAGTTTGCCCCCCTGAATGGCTGTCAATGACGGTAATCATTCGTTATGAGCGCCTTCCCTGCCCCTCGGTCCCCCCTCTGAAGTGTCGGATATGTTTACATGCCGTTGGCGAATCATATATTTGTCTAGCGATATCAGCCGGTTATATCCTGGCATGCTGGATGCATTTGTGTTCGTTAACGATCGTGTGTCGGCTGTGAAGCTGATACGAATTCAGTTAACGGGTAAATCCGCAGGTGAAGGAGGTAAAAACAATGAAAAAATCGACTCTGATAGTGGCAATGCTTATGGGCCTGCTGATGATGGGCGTTGGGACCGGTCATGCAATAATGGTCGAGTTTACCCCTGAAATCAGCAACACCTTTGCGGGGAGTTCCTTCGATATCGACCTCGCCGCAAATATCCAGCCGGGTCAGGCCTTGGCTGGTTGGGGGCTCGACCTTGTTTATGATGAAAGATTGCTGGCCCTCAATTTTGCTAACCTTGGGCCGCGTTGGTTGCAACCGTCCGACACGAACGGAGCTGTTTCTTCATCTTCCGGTCCGATTGTGAGCGGTATTTCCGAAGAGGTCTTATTGTCCTCAGCAAATTTTATCGGTTCGTATGGCAATGGGTCACATATCGACCTCTCGGGGGCGGTTGCATCGATGCCTGGAAATGATTTTTTCGATGGTCTTTTCGATGGTCTTTTCGATGATTTTTTCGATAATGACCACGGTCCAGGGAACAACGACGGCGGCGGGCACGATAACAATGCACCGGTTCCTGAGCCTGCATCGTTTCTGCTGGTTGGAGCCGGGTTGTTGGGTTTTGCTTTGTTGAGACGCAAACTGAATAAATAAGATTACAAGCAAAACTTACAACAAAACAAAAAAAGATGATAAGGCCGTTCAGCGAATGCTGGACGGCCTTATTCATTTTGCGACATAAGGGACTCGGAACTAACCAATATACCGTTTTACATCTCATCTTCAGGTCATCTTTGCCGCCCCTTCAATCGCAAAATCCTCAGCGTAGCCTTGCTACGCCTGCGGTTTTGCTCAATCAGGAACGACAAACCTGACCTAAATCTGAGCGTAAAACCTGGTATATCAGTTAATTCCAAGTCCCTAAGAAGATCGGGTGAGCATGTTCACATCGTAAATGAAAAATTGCAGGGATACCTTTCTTGACAAGTACATGAATTCCTGCTTTATTTGTATAAAATATTAGTCTGTTTTAATAAATAAGGGGCTGCCCCTTATCCTGCTCTGTTCGTGGAGGTTACCGTGAAAACAACCAAGCTCAGTACATTAACCCTGGTCATCATGACGTTAGTCATCCTTGTAGTCGCTGGTTGCAGCGGTAGCGGCGGAAGTGGCAGCGGTGGAACATTGTCCCCGGGTGATAACACGACAAGTTCCGCATTTCTTCTCTATCAGGGGAGTATCGGCGCAGTGGATCCGGCAAATCCGGCAAGCCCGGTCAGTGTGGAGAGTGGTATAACCAACAAGGTAACGTCTATATTTCACGGCACCTACGATCCGGTCGCGAGGAAGGTGTCCGATATCCAAACCCGTACGGTTGTCTATGTAAAAGGAGGACAATTGTTCAAGGTTAGTGCCTTGAAGGGAGCAGCTACACCGATTCCTGTCCAGCTTACCAATGAAACTTCTGCCGATACCATAGTCGGTACGCCGTCAGCCATCGCAGATTTTGCCGACCACAATAACGCGCAATTCATATACTTGACAGCTGGCGGTGCCTGGAAGATGATCAAGGTCGGGATGAGTGCCACTGATACCCCCATACCGGCAAAGCAGCCGCTTAAGCATGTTTATGATAAATCAAACGGGGCGCTTGCCGGATGGCTCGCCATAGACGGCAGTGCGGTGAAAAGGTTTGATGCGAACTTTAGCGCCGGCAGTGCTGTAACGGTCGCGACTTTTGCCGACAAGGCGGAAGCCGTGGGTTTCACCATTGATATCATTTTCCTCAAGATAGATGGCAATCTCTATGCCTATAACACGGCAAACGGAGCCATTTCCAGCGTGTTGTACACATTCACTGCCACTACTGCCGGTGATTTGAAGGCAACCAGGGATGGCATCAACATGTATTTTGTCGACGGTGGAAAACTGCTGAGCGTTTCCCTGAGCGGAACTGCACTAGCAGAGCAGATCGGCGCAGAAACCGGCACCATCGTTCAGTTGGCATATACCGACCACAAAGTGGTTTACGTGTTGAATGATGCCGGGCAGTACAAGATAAGAACGACGGGTAAAAGCGGAGTGGTTTCCGGTACGCCTCCTGTTGACCTGGCAACCGCTGCGAACGGCGAAATTTTGATTTTTATCGGCGCAAAAGGAACCCTTGCCTATTTTGATAGAGTATCCGGAAACGGCGTCACAACGGCAGGAACTATTCGTGAGGACGGAAGCGGCCGGAACGAAACGCCCAATGCCTTTTGGGTGGGTGGCTCCTTCCTGAACATATTCGATACGATGTCCGAGGTGATTCCCCAGTATTTCATCAGGGCCGCAGGCATTACGTCGATTGTGGATTTCAGAGGCGGCCAGTTGGAATCTTTTGACGCCGCGACCGGCAACCGGCTGGCCGTGTTGGGAACCGTTCCCCAGGATATCCATATGGCAGGAGTTTTTGCCGGTGTCTGCGGTAGCAAGATTCTTCTGGAGGGGAGAACCATAACCAGCTTGGATACGTTTGTCAGTGACGTGTTCTATGCGGATTTGACGAAGGGCGGTTCGTTGACGCGGGTTACCAGCACTCCGCTCGTCAGTGAGCATGTCGTTCCGCTTTTCAATTGATCTGAATCGACAAAGCAATGCATTTGCAACCTTTTTCACCACTAAGGCACTAATGCACTGTAACATCTAAACCCCCTCCCCAGCCCTCCCCCTCCTGGGGAGGGAGACTAGCGCTCCTCCCCCAAGCGGGGGGAGGTTGGGAGGGGGGCAGGTTGCGAAATATCAAGTGTTACATGGTACTAAGGACACTAAGTTAACCTTTTAATGGTTTTTCTTTGTGTCCTTAGTGTCATAGTGGTGGATTCCGGTTTTTTGCGGTGTTATCAATTTTGATGAGACTTAAAATCCACGCCCCTTCCTTAGGAGACTGTCGGACTTAGGAAAATCTACTGCGAGAACGGAAAATCGGTCCATATTTCCGGAAATTTTCGACAAATAGGTCCACTATTCGCTCTCAAATTTCCGATAATCTGTCCTCGATTTGCCATTCTCTCGTTACGATTCCCTAAGTCCGACTGGCTCCTAGCGGCGACAACGCCACCAACTGTGCCGCCAGCGTTGAAACCTCGTTCATGACGTTTTTGTTCATCTTCTTTATCCATTTTCTGGGAATGTTTTCCCGTCCGTAATAGGCCCCCGCGAGCATACCCATGATGGCGCCGGTGGTATCGGCGTCGCCACCCTGGTTGACCGTACTGACCAGGCATTCCTCGAAATTCCTCCCCCTGAAGAAGTGATGAAAAACAGTTTGCATGGTGTCCACCACGTAGCCGGTGGCGAGACCTTTGTAAGAATCGAAGCGGAAGTTCGGATGCTCCGCAACGAGGCTGTTTACCTCCCTGCGCAGGCGAGGCTTGGAGAATCCGCAGACGGAAAGGTGAATGAGGCGGCCGAGGCAGATGCAGGCAGCGTCGGAGAGCGGGTGATTGTGGGTAATGTGGGCCTGGGCTACCGCATGGCGCTGGAGAAGCTCGTCGTCACCCATTGTGCAGAGGGCTGTCGGCAGAAGTCGCATGACTGCGCCGTTACCCGCGTCCCACTGATTGAACGGGGTTTCCAGCGTCCCCTTCAGCATGTAGTTCCTGATGCCGCGCCGGCAGGTATCCCCCACATCGATCGGCTTCGATTTGAGCCATGAGGCGAAATTTTCCGCAATCCCCGGCAGCGACATTTCCCCGGCCGAAACGATGGCCCTGGCGACGCAGAGGGACATCTCGGTGTCGTCGGTCACGTTGCCCGCCTTGATCCGCAGCCAGCCCCCGCCGACGATTTCGTCCAGCGTGCCGTACTTTGTCTTGATCTCGCCGGCGGTCATGAACTCTACCGGCGCGCCGAGGGCATCGCCGACTGCAAGGCCGATGAAAGCGGCCTCGGCACGGGAAATTATTTCATTTATGTCGAAGGGTGCATGCACGATCGGACTATCCTCTGCCGGTAAGGGATGCAATAAGCAATCCTCATTCGTTAGAGGCCGGTAATACCGGCTTGAGGGCAAAAGGCCGCTTTTCTTACCCTTCGGTATTGCCTAAATATTAATCATTTTCTGCTAAATTAGGCATGGCAGGGGAGCCCGTTCTGGAGAATAACCGCGGAACTCGGCTATTTATAAGGAAATTTGCGCCAATGAAATTCTGGCACGCTTAATGCCATAAGTAGTAGCAACGGATACGACGGCGTATCCCGGAAAAGGCAACGGAGCCCGGCGGAAGATGTTTTCTGTCGGGCTTTTTTTATTCGGCAAGGGCGCTGACAGTAAGGGTCAGCGTCTTTTTCTTTATGCCGGCAACCCAAAAGTATCCCGGCCGAAAGGAGAGCTATTATGGCAACAGCGTGCAACGAGCGGAAGAACATTCAGGGTCACCCCTGCTTCGGCGGCAATCATCACAAAAACGGCCGCATGCATCTGGCCGTGGCGCCGCGATGCAACATCAAATGCGGCTACTGTTCCAGGAGGCATGACTGCGCCAACGAGTCGCGCCCCGGTGTGACGAGCAGGCTCTTGACCCCGCAGGAGGCGATTGTCAAGGTCCGGGAGGTGGTGGCGAGCGATATCCTCGGCCCGATCATCAAGGTGATCGGTATTGCCGGTCCCGGCGATCCGCTGGCCAACGAGGAGACCTTCGAGACCTTCCGGCTCATCGGCGCGGAGTTTCCCCACCTCATCAAGTGCATGAGCACCAATGGCCTCCTCCTGCCGGAGAAGATCGATCTCTTGCAGGAACTTGACCTGCACAGCCTGACTGTGACCATCAACGCCCTCGACCCGAGGGTAGGGGCGAAAATCTATAGCCATATCCTCTACCATGGCAAAAAACTGACCGGCACGGAGGCTGCTGAAATACTGATAGCCAACCAGTTGGAAGGATTAAGGCGAGCGGCTGCATACGGCATGACCATTAAAGTGAATACGGTCTACATACCCGGTGTCAACGAGGACCAGATACCGCTCATTGGCAGGAAGGTCAAGGAGCTTGGAGCGTTCGTCATGAACGTCATGCCGATCATACCCCAGGCCGACTTTGCCGGGATAGTTCCGCCCACGCCGGCGCTGATCGATGAAGTGCGCAGTGCCAACGAGCAGATCATAGGCCAGTTCAAGCATTGCCGCCAGTGCCGCGCCGATGCCGTCGGCCTGATCGGCCAGGACGTGGCGACCGTTGAATCGGCGTGCGTGGTGAACAGGTAGGCTGGTGACGGATCGATGAAAACCGACAGATTCCGACATGAGGATATCGACTCTTTTCTCCACCTGGCGGCTGAGGAGGGGTGGTTGTGCGACCCTTGGGAGTTCGCCTTTCTCCTCGGCGCCTTTCCCGACGGCTGTTTCGTGGTGCGCGGGGCCGATGGGCCGGTCGCATTTGTCACGGCCGTAAGTTACGGGACCAGCGGCTGGATCGGCAATCTCATCGTCCGCAGCGACCAGCGCGGCCTCGGGATCGGCAAGGAGTTGATGAAACAGGCGATTGCCGCCTTGCAGCGGGCCGGAACGGAAACCATCTGGCTGACCGCATCGCAGGCCGGAATGCCTATTTACGAGAAGCTCGGCTTTACCGTCGTTGACGAGGTCCGGCGCTGGGCAGGCTACGGCAGTGGAGACCCGGTCCCGGAAGAGGGGCCGATCTGCTTTGAGAAAATGCTGGAAACGGACCGGGCAGGGTGGGGCGACGAACGGAAGGCCCTGCTGCTCGCCGTCTCTGAAAGGGGGACGGCGTACGAAAGCGGAGACGGGTTCATCGTCAGGCAGAGATGCGGCAATGTCACCCAATTGGGTCCATGGGGGTGCAGTAGCATCGACGGCGCCGTCGCTCTTCTGGATAAGGCCATCATTGGGGCCGGCGCGGGTAATCCTGTCATACTGGATGTGCCTGCCGGAAATGTCGCTGCTGCCGGGCTGCTCGACAGTCGCGGGTTCGTTGTCCAGGGCGGGACGGTCCTGATGTCCTTCGGGAGGCCTGCCGCCTATCGCCCCGATAATGTATACGCCCTTGCCAGCATGGGGAGTATCGGGTAATAGATGAGGCAACGTATGCAGATTAATGGTTGCCGGTTCATGATAATAGGGTAAGCTTGAATGCATCGTACGATACACCGGTCGCGGACGGTGAATTTTAGCCATATTGAAAAAATATTTGCTTAAATTATAAGCAAATGTAGGCTTGTTTGTGGTGGGTATTTTTGCTACAATCCGCCCGTGCTTAAAATATAGACGTTGTTGTGTGGATTATCCCGTAGCTGTTTTTTCGTCCTTATCGTTCCGCTTAAATGATGCGGAATAGATCTGCGTCAAAGATTCCTGCGCTGGAAAAGTATACGTTCTCTGTAGTTCTGAATCATATCCATCTCCTGTGAGGTCTTACATGCTCGTAGTAGCCTGCATCAAACAGGTCCCGGACACCACCCAGGTGCAGATAGATCCGGTGACCAACACCCTGGTGCGCGAAGGAATCCCGTTCATTGTCAACCCGTACGATACCCACGCCCTGGAAGAGAGCCTGCGTCTCAAAGACCGGTTCGGCTTCCGGGTCGCCGCCATGTCCATGGGCCCCCCCAATGCCGAAGCAACGCTTAAAAAAGCCCTCGCCCTGGGAGTCGACGAAGCGATTCTCCTCTCCGACCGGGTCTTCGGCGGCGCCGACACCCTGGCCACCAGCAACGTCCTTTCCGCAGCCATCAGAAAGCTCAATGCGGAAGAAGAAGTCGGAATAGTCTTCTGCGGCAAACAGACCATCGATGGCGACACCGCCCAGGTCGGCCCCGGCATCGCCACCCGGCTGGGGTACACCCAGCTCACCCTTGTCGACCGGATCGAGGATCTTGATCCTGTCAAGCGCACCATAAAAGTCCGGCGCAAGCTGGAAGGGCGGCATGAAATAGTCGAAGCCCCCTTGCCCGTCATGATCACCGTCGTCCGGGAGCTGAACCGCCCCCGCTACCCGACCGTCCCCATGCGGCTTGAGTCCCAGGACGCCGAAGTCAAAGTCTGGAGCAACGAGGCCCTCAAGCTCGACGTCAACACCTGCGGCCTCAAAGGCTCCCCCACCTGGGTAAGCCGGATCTTCTCCCCCGAACGGGAAAAGGGCGAGATCATCGGCGACGGAGTCCATGAGCCGGAAAAAACCGCCAACCTGCTGATTGACAAGCTGCTGAGTAAGGATCTGCTGGCACTGTAACCGTGAGAAGCCGTGAGTAGTAAGTAGTAAGTAGTAAGTAGTAAGAAGTAAGAAGTAAGAAGTAAAAGCTTTACGACTCACGACTCACGACTCACTACTTACTGCTTACTGCTTACTGCTTACTGCTTACAATAAATACGAAGGAACCGTCCATGACCGACGAAGCGAAAAAAACGCTGAAGAAACCCCGGGGCAAAGCCTGCCTCATCGCAGGCAAATGCATCGCCTGCGGCGCCCGCTGCCAGAGCTCCTGTCCCGTTGACGCCATCGAAATGAACGAAGCCGGCGAGCCGATCATCAACGTAGAAAAATGCATCGGCTGCGTCAAGTGCGTCAAAGTCTGCCCAGCCCAGGCCATCGAGATGTTCTTCACCCCCGAAGAGCAGAAGATCCTCGATGAGATCATGAAACAGGGCGCCCCCGTCGTCGAAGAAGACGCCGAAGCCGCAGCCCTCGCCAAAAAGCTCGCCGCTTACCGGGGTGTCTGGGTCTTTGTAGAGCAGACCGAAGGCGAAGCAGCCAAAGTCTCCTGGGAACTCCTGGGTGAAGGAGCCAAGCTGGCCAAGGCCCTGGACGTTCCCCTCACCGCCGTCGTCATCGGCGAAAAGGTCGAACACCTCTGCAAGGAAGCCTTCGCCTACGGCGCCAGTAAAGCCTATCTCATTGACGCCCCCGTCTTCAGATATTACCGGACCGAAGCCTACTTGAGAGCAGTCAACTACCTCATCGAAAAATACAAGCCCGAGATCATCCTCATGGGCGCCACCGGCCTCGGCCGCGACCTGGCCGGCGCCGTTGCCACCGTCGTCGGCACCGGCCTCACCGCCGACTGCACCGGACTCGCCATCGACGATAAACGGAACCTGATGCAGACCCGCCCCGCCTTCGGCGGCAACATCATGGCCACCATCATGTGCGACAAGTTCCGGCCGCAGATGGCCACCGTCCGTCCCCACGTCATGGCCATGCCCGAACATAACCCGCAAGGCTCAGGCGAGATCATCCGCGAAAGCTGCCCGGTCAAGGAAGAAGAGATCCTCGTCAAAGTCCTCGATATCATCAGCGACAAGAAGACTGACCAGGTCGACGTAGCCGGCGCAGAATTCATCGTCTCCGGCGGCCGGGGCATGATGGGGAAAGAAAACTTCGCCATGCTCCAGGAACTGGCCGACGAACTCGGCGGCGTGGTGGGCGCTTCGCGCTCTGCCGTAGACGCAGGCTGGATGCCACAGGAAAGGCAGGTAGGGCAGACCGGCAAGACCGTCCGCCCCAAGATCTACATCGCTTGCGGCATTTCCGGCGCCATCCAGCACCTGGTCGGCATGCAGGACTCCGACGTCATCATCGCCATCAATCGGGACAAAGAAGCACCCATCTTCGAAGTCGCCACCTACGGCATCGTCGGCGACCTGTTCCAGATTATACCGGCCATCACCCGGAAACTCAGGGAACTGAAACAAGCGAAAAGCAGATAATCTGCCACAGAGACACGGAGACACAGAGAAAACCTAAAACCTGAATGGGACACGGATCAAATCTGAAAAGGCGGATTTAAAGGCTTTAAAACAAAAACAAGTTGAAGATTTTGTTTGATCCGACTTTATCCGTTTTTTCCGTCTTTTCCGTGTACCATTGTCTTTTGCATTTCTCTGTGTACCCCCGTGTCTCCGTGTCTCTGTGGCAAAAATCGAGGTTATATATGTCACCAAACACACCAGCCATCTTCACCCCGTTACTGATCGCCGCCCTGATCTTCTTTGCCTGGAGCTGCTACAAGCGCTTCAGCCTGCTGGGGCTTGGCCAGGCCGAAGACCGCTTCCAGCGCATCGACCTGCGCATCTGGGACATGCTCCTCTACGCCTTCGGCCAGAAGCGGGTCATGGCAAAACCGTTCGGCATCAACCACTGCATCATCTTCTGGTCATTCCTGATTCTGCTCATCGCCAACGGCGAATTCATCCTGGCCGGCATCCTTCCCGGAGTAAGCCTGCGGCTCCTCCCCGGCGGCATCAGCGGCCCCCTCGTCCTCCTCTGCGACCTGGCCTCCCTGCTCGCCCTGATCGGAGTCATCATCGCCGTCAGCCGGCGGCTCCTTTTCAAACCCGACTACCTGGACACAGCCTACGTCAAGGGGAGAAGCTTCGAAGGCTTCCTCATCCTCGGTTTCATCGCCCTCCTCATGCTTGCCTACTTCGGCCTGCACGGAGCCGAAATAGCCATGGGAGAAGAACCACTCGCCGGCTACATGCCGCTTTCAAGCTTTGCCGCCAAATTGCTCCTCGCCTCACCTTTGGCCTCGAGCCTCGCACCTTTCGCCTCGTTTGCCTGGTGGCTCCATGCCCTGGTGCTCCTGGCCTTCATCTGCTTCCTCCCCTTGAGCAAACACATGCATATCCTCACCGCCATCCCCAACTGCTTCTTCCAGAGCCTGGACAAGCCCAACACCCAGCCCCGGGAAGAGTTCAAAAAAGGAGAGCGGTTCGGCGTCGCAGAAGTCGACCAGTTCACCTGGAAAGACCTGTTCGACGGCTTCTCCTGCACCGAATGCGGCCGCTGCCAGAACGCCTGTCCCGCAACAGCCACCGGCAAACCCCTCAACCCGCGCCAGGTGATCCATGCCATCAAGACCAACCTCCTCGCCAACGGCCCGTACCTGCAAAGGGGAGAAAAACCGGTCATACCGCTCATCGGCGAAGAATCCGAAGGAAGCAACACGGAAGAAACCATCTGGTCCTGCACCACCTGCGGCGCCTGCATCGCCGCCTGCCCGGTCATGATCGAGCAAATGCCGAAGATCATCAAGATGCGCCGTCACCTGGTGGAGAATGAGAGCGAATTCCCCGAAGAACTCCTGAACCTCTTCGAAAACATGGAACAGAGAAGCAACCCATGGGGGATCGCACCAAGCGAGCGGACCAAGTGGAGCTCCACCATGGACGTCAAGCCGTTTGAGGCGGGAAAGACCGAATACCTCTTCTACATCGGCTGCGCCGGTTCCTTTGACTCCCGGGCCAAGCATGTAACGGTAGCACTCGCCACCGTCCTGAACAGCGCCGGCATCTCCTGGGGAATCCTCGGCAAGGAAGAGAAATGCTGCGGCGACAGCCTGAGAAGGCTCGGCAACGAATACGTCTTCGACAAGATGGCAAAAGAAAACGTCCAGCTCTTCAAGGAAAAGGGGATCACCAAGGTCATCACCCAGTGCCCCCACTGCTTCACCACCCTGAAAAACGACTACAAACAGTACGGCATCGAGCTCCAGGTCATTCACCACGCCGAACTGATCGACCAACTCCTCAAAGAAGGCAAGCTGAAGCTCAACAAACAGGTAAAAGAACTCGGCAACATCGTCTTCCACGACTCCTGCTACCTGGGGAGACACAACGACATCTACGAAGCCCCGCGAAGCGTCATCGAAACCGCAACCGGGAACGCCCCGACAGAACTGGAGCGGAAGAAGGACAACTCCTTCTGCTGCGGCGCAGGCGGCGGAAGAATGTGGATGGAAGAATTCACCGGCGAGCGGATCAACCTGAACCGGGTTACGGAAGCGCTCACAAAAAACCCCGACACCATCTGCGTTACCTGCCCCTACTGCATGACCATGTTCGAGGACGGCCTCAAGGACAAGCAGGCCGGGGAGACGAAGGTAAGAGACATTGCGGAGCTTGTGGCGGAAGGACTGAGATAAGTTCTAAGTTCAAGGTTCTAAGTTCTATGTTGAAAACCTTGAACCTAGAACCTAGAACAAAAGGTTATACCATGCTGATCGTCATCCAGAATGATCCTGAAGTACCGCTCGGGGCCTATGCCGATTACCTGGCGGAGCTTGACGTGCCGTACCGGCTATTTCATCCGTACGAGGAGGAGATGCTGCCGGAGGCTAGTGAGGTAAGTGCTGCCATCGTTCTCGGCGGAGCCATGGGTGTGCACGATACGGACAGGTACCCCTTTCTCCGCGAGGTGAACTGTTTCATCGGCGGTGCGATAGCCCAGGATCTGCCGTTCCTCGGCATCTGTCTCGGCGGGCAGCTCCTGGCCAATCTGCTGGGGGCGCCGGTCACCACTAATTCCCCTTACGGCGAGAAGGGGACCCTGCCGGTCACCCTGACCGACGATGGGGAGGCCGATCCCCTCTTTGACGGGATCGACCGGGAGTTCGTCACCTTCCAGTGGCACAACGACAGTTTCGTCGTCCCCGAAGGCGGGGTGCTGCTCGCCTCCTCCACCGCCTGCCCGAACCAGGCGTTTCGCTACGGCTCCAACGCTTACGGAATCCAGTTCCATCCCGAGGTGAACCGGGAGATAGTTGCCAACTGGAGCAGCTGGACCGAGGAGACTGCCCCCCGTACCGGCCAGTTCCTGGCTGAGTTTGACCACCATGCAGAGGATTACAACGCCGCATCCCGTCGTTTGCTTGCCAATTTCCTCCGCATTGCCCGCCTCGACTAAGTTTTGCCCAACCACGGGGATGTTGCGGAGAAACCCGCAGACCCTTTGAGCAGTTCAACAGAATCTTCCCACCAAACTTCGTATTTCCAGTGATAACGCTTGACGTTAATAATGGCTTGCGTTAATATTTCAATAATGATCAATTCCTTTAAGTGCAAAGAAACTGAAAAGTTATTCAACGGCAAATTTTCCTCCAAGTTGCCACAGGCAATACAGCGCCTTGCCGCGCGAAAACTTGACTATCTGGATGGTGCCGGGGATCTGGATGACTTGCGTTCCCCTCCCGGAAACCGTCTGGAAACTTTAAAGGATGATCGCGCCGGACAACACAGCATTCGCATTAATGACCAGTGGCGCATCTGTTTTGTATGGCGTGACAATAACGCCTTCGATGTCGAAATCGTTGACTACCATTAAGGAGTATTTTATGAGCAAAAGAGATTTTCCTCCAATTCATCCTGGTGAAATCTTGCGCGAAGAATTTCTAATTCCGCTTGGTATCAGTCAGTACCGACTCGCAAAGGAAATACACGTTCCGGCTCGTCGCATAAACGAGATCGTACTTGAAAAGCGTGGGATTTCCGCGGATACCGCGCTTCGCCTGGGACGCTATTTCGGCACGACGGCGCAGCTTTGGATTAACCTGCAAGCACGGTATGATCTTGAGGTAGCGCGTGACGCGATTGAAGATAAGCTGGAAGCTGAAATTAAGCCATTGAAAAGGGCGGCATGAAGACCCTGGCCAAGGCAGCGGAGGAACATCCGACTGCCTCTATGGCCAGAGATTTCAGGAACAGGTGGCGACACGCAGTCGGCGCGATGAAGCTGCGCCGCTGGTGCGCCCCCGCCCCGATTGACACTCTTTGCTTCCTGAGTTTCTGGTGGTACTTTTTATCCCGGCATTTTATGTTTAAGGAGGAATTATTATGAAGAATTGTAGATTCGTTGTCGCGATAAAAATAATACAAGCTGCTTTGGCAGTGTCCTTTTTTCTGTTCAGCGGTTGTGGTGGCGGAGCTTCAAATCCTACTTCTGGGCCGCCCGTCATTAGTGCCGAGCTTAACGGTTTTCCAACTGCCTCCACCCCGCCCGGTTTCAATAGTGGCGCATCGGTCAAGGTTTTGGATAATTCCAGCGGCGCTAGTATTAGTACGGCAACAGTAATAATGAATGGCGTGACCCTAACTTATGATACCACTTATCAATACTATGTAGGAAATGTAGTGGTGGCTCCTGGCGGTGCTGTTACTCTTAGGGTAACGGTTGGCGGCAGTAGTTATACGTCTTCAGCGACTCAATTCACTTCCTATCCAGCCATATCTGCGCCTGCTTCTGGAGCATATTGGGACTCAAATATTGATAACAGTATAACGTGGCCAGGCGGTAACACGCCTGCAAATGCGGTCTACTACTGTCTGGGATTGCTGGATGCCGATAATCCCAACAGACCGCTGGTTTGGCCTATGAATAACTCCCTCAAGGTCGTCCCGATAGGTACAACCTCTTATTCAATCCCTGCCCACAGCTTAAGCGCCGGAAATCGACTTGTGGTTGTAGGTGTCGCTACATCTGTATCCATACCTAATGCGGCGCCTGGCTCCAGCTTGACAGTTGGAGGGTTTAACTATGTCCCAGCTACCGTATCAGGGGTACCTGTGACTCCGCAAACATCGCCCTCAACTGCGAGCTTCAATGGCGTTACCTGGTCTGGAACGCAGTTTGTATCAGTAGGATCTGGCGGTAGCATCCTTACTTCCCCTGATGGGATCACATGGACATCACGTTCATCAGGCAATTCGCATGTTTTCCAAGGGGTGATTTGGGCCGGTACACAGTTTGTGGCTGTTGATGGGAACGGTAGCATCCTTACTTCTCCAGACGGGGTAAACTGGACTATGCAAGTTTCGAACACTTACCAGCCCCTGTATAGCGTTGCCTGGTCTGGAACGACGTATGTAGCAGTCGGATTTTACGGCACCATCCTCACTTCACCAGATGGAAGAACCTGGACACTGCGTACATCTGGGACTTCAAACATCCTCCAGGGTGTTGCCTGGTCAGGGACACAATTTGTAATCGTGGGGAGAAGCGGTACGATTCTAACGTCGCCTGACGGGGTTGCATGGACACAACAAACTTCGGTCAATGCAAGCCTCAATAGCATTATTTGGGCAGGAGCGCAGTTTGTAGCAGTCGGAACTAACGGCGCCATCGTTACTTCTCCTGACGGGATCAAATGGGCTTCGCATTTCATAGGCACTTCGGATAGCCTGTTGGGTGTTGCTTGGTCCGGTACCCAGTTTGTAGCTGTAGGTGGCTCTGGCAACACGAGCACCATCTTTAGCTCGCCCGACGGGGTTACGTGGACATGGCAAGTTTCAGGCTCTTCAAATGTTCTGTCTAGCGTTGTCTGGTCTGGAACGAAGTTCGTAATGGCGGGTTGGGGTGGAACTATTATGACTTCTCCATGACATTATAAAATTTCATAGAGAACATAAAGAAGGCGCGGAGTCTTCCAAGATGCCAAGATGAAGTGCAGAAGGCGGCCAAACGGCCGCCTTTGCTGTTTACGGTGTCCTGCGTAAAAGAATTTGCTTAATCTCCAGGATGTGCGATTCTAACCCCCGGTTGGTTGAGAGTGGAATTCGTCGGGGATTACCCGCTGAGGTGGCCGGGGATGAGGCAGCACTGAATAAACTTTGACCTACAAATGGGCCAGAATAAGATGAAAAAAAAGCGGGACAGATTTATTTTACAACAGTCCTTCCTCTGTCCTAGCCTCTCTGCAACCAGATCATAGAATTTACTGCCACCGGTTAATTGCCCTCTCTGGGCAGCAGAGCGGATTAACTCCCATTTGAGTGGACCTTTATGTCTCCCCCCAACCTCCGGATCCCCCTGATGTAACATCATCTCCCGAGTTTAATCACAAAGGCGTTCAGATGTCCGGAGTTCCCTGGCCAGGATTGAGCCGGATTCACCACCGGGAAATTGGCAGAGGACGTAAGTCCCGACACGATGATATTTCCCGACGGATCAAGGGCCAGTCCATAGGAGCGATCACTCTCACTGCCGCCGATGAAGGTGGAGTAGGCAAGCGTGGAGCCATCCGGGCTGACCTGCATCAGGATTGCGTCAAATTGCCCCCCCTGATAAGATGGGAACAACGCGTTTTGAGTGTACGGGAACAGCTCCGGTGCCACAACCGGGATGCTGGAAGGCGCGTACTGTGCCCCTTGGGAACTGGTCTCGCCCACCACATACGTCGAACCGTTTGAATCAACGGCCACGCTGGTGCAAAAAGCACCCCCGCCACCGGAGGTCGATCCGCCGCCCAGGAAGGTGGCATAGACGAGCGATGCTGTGCCGCTCAGGGAAGGATTGATCTTCACCATGTACGGCTGATCATTACGCGTGGTTACAGTGGGATTGGGAGCGCTGTTGTAAATGGAAGGGTGAGTTGCATCGAGCATGGGGAAATCCACCGATTCCGTGCGGCCTGTGGCCACGATCAGCCCGTCTGACGTGAGCGCCAAGCCATAGGTGTCATCCCGGGACACACTTGAGTTGCCGCCGAAATAGGTGGAGTACTGCATAGCATAGTGAGAGAAGGGGGACCCTGGCGAACTCGATGTGAACTGCGTTATAAAACCGTTGCTGCCCCAGCCTGACGGTGGCGGGGAGCTTCTGTAGGCGTTGCCGGTTGTAGGGAAGTCGGAGGAGTCGGTATAGCCGGCCACGACAATGAGACTGCCGGAGGCGTTTACCGCGACGCTGTGCCCTTTCTCATTCTTTTGTTTGCCGCCAAGGAAGCTTGCATACACAAGCGACGAAGGACCGCCCTTGCTTGGGTCGATGATAGCCAGGAATGCATCGGTGTTGGAATTGGGGTCGCCCCCAAAGGTGGGCTGCAGGGCGTTCGACGTCACAGGAAATTTGCCCGCCCCGGTTGCGGTGCCTGCGGAGTTGGTTTCCCCCGTGATATACACCAGACCCTGCGCGTCAACAGCGACGTTGTTGCCGTTACTGTTGTCATCGCTGAAGTTGGAGTCTCCCTCCACTCCGCTTCCACCCAGGTACGTCGAGTACCGCATAGTGCCGTTTGCATCGAATACGCTCACGAAATAATCCGTCTGACCATTGATCCGTGCCTGATAGGGGTTCATGGTAGGGAACGGTCCCGCACTATCCGAACTTGTTACACCGACCACGACAACGCCACCATCCGGCATGGCGGCAATCCCCGTGCCCATGCTTTTCTTGTCGCCTCCCAGGTAGGTGCACCAGAGCATCTTTCCGGTGGGGTCGTACTTGGCCACAAAAGCCGATAGAGTGCTGCCTGCTGCGGGTGCTACTTGGTACGCGTTTACTGTTACGGGAAGATCGGAGACCGTGGTGGCGCCTGTTACGTAGATGTTGCCCACTCCGTCGCTTGCGGTGTTCTGGGCGAATGTGTACGGACTGCTGTAGGGTTGAAACGACTTGGATCCTCCGAGGTAGGTTGAAAAGATCACGCTTGGGCTCGATGTCGGGCGCCCTGCTTTTGTGGTTGATTCGCTGGTGCAGCCAGAAACAAGTGCGACCGAAAGCAGGGAGAGCACAAAGTATCCCCTCAGCAATAGGAGCACATTCCGGATAACGCGGATAGCTATTCCTGGCGGTGGTTTCCCAATACCATTCATTGCCTTGTGCAAGTTTACCGTGGGTTTCATCATGGTTCTCCTTTTGAGAATGCCATCGGGAAAGCTAGAGGGACGTTGCTTGCTAATTAGCTAAAAGAGTCTGCATGATTCAGTATAGCAAGATAGCAAGCAACGTCCCCCTTTTGGTCCCGTCCCCCTTTTGGTCCCCTTGAGATGGCAATCACTGCTCATTTGCTCTTGTTGATGGTGAACGTGTCGAACACGCTGTAAGTCCCCGTGTTACCGCTGTAACTGTTTACCGTCACCTGGCTGCCGTTTATGTCCACAACGCTGAAGTAGTAGGTATTGGCGTCATTATGTACGTTCCAGGAGGCTTTGACATCCGGGTTGATGATGCCCGTGTCAGGTCCTGCACCGCTGGTGCCATTGAGAAGCTGAACGACATTGTTCTGCCATGCGGGAGTCGGCGGTTTGGTCTGTGGATTGGGAGGGACGCTGCTGTCTATGGTCTTGCGGGAATAAAGATGTGAATGTCCACAGGCATAGAAGTCGAACTTGCTGGCGTCCAGTAAAGACCACAGCTGTGTGAACGACTCGTTTGCGGCGGATGGCTCTTCCGGATCGTCGGAGACATAGTAGTAAGGCGTATGAATGAAAAGGAACTTGTGCGTTGCCTTGGTCTTGGCCACCTGCTCCGTCAACCATGAAAGCTGAGTGCTATCGATGTTACCACCCAGACCGTTAGGAACCATATCGCTGGTCAAATAATAGGGATCCAATACCGCAAAAAAGGAGTCGCCGCCGGGAGAGACGAAGGAGTACGCCAGGTGTTCGTAACCAGCCGGCCCGTTCGTGGGATTCTCCGAAAATACCTGCTTGAATACGTCCTGGTTCTCCCATGCAAAACCATCCTGAGGGTGCTGGTCGTCATGGCGATACAGTTCATGATTGCCGATGGCAGTATATAGAGGTATTCCAGCATCCACTAGCTCTTTGAAGAGATCTTTCCACATTTGGAAGGTATAGCCAGTCGGATAATCTTTGGTGTAGATATAGCCCCGATACGACATATCCCCCCCGAAGATCACAAATTTCGGCGGGGGATTCAAGTTCTTGATGGCCTGAATGATGGGGACTAACACCTCGGTGTGGATCGGATGGCCGAGCCCTGTGGGATAGGCCCCTCGGCTGTCCGCTAGAAAGACGAAACGAAACTTCTCATTTGTATTAACCGATAGTTGCTCCGAACTGCTGCAACCGCTCAGCAATACGACAACAATAATCAGTAATGTCACAGTGACCACTTTCAAGTGGCCTTTCGCGAACCTGGTCGATTTCATTAATGTTTCCTCCTTCGAGCGTGCTGCGTTCTTGTTGACATCTCGGAGGTTATGTTGCCAGGGTGTCCGTTTAGACCTTGCTGCCAGTACTAGCCTCGATTTTCACGCAAACAAAAATGCTAACATGCAAAGAGTCTCGCTTACACTACAATATGTAAAACAATTAACACCTTTTAATAAAAAATCAACAGAATATATTTCGGAAGTATAAGACATATCCGGGGTTGGTCTCTCGACGCCCCCCAGCCCCCTGTCCAAAAAAATAATTTTTATGATAGCAGACGGAGAATATAGGAGGGGCGCGGGGTCAGAGGGGCGCGGGGGCAGGCTTCCAAGATGCCAAGATGAAGTGCAGAAGGCGGCCAAACGGCCGCCTTTGCTGTTTCCGGTGTCCTTCGTAAAAGAATTTGCTTAATCTCCAAGATGTGCGATTCTAACCCCGGCTGGTTGAGAGTGGAATTCGCCGGGGATTACCCGCGTAGGGAGAGAATGTGAAATCAGCGCTGCAGCTCTATCTACTGGACGGGTATATACCCGTAACTTGATGTTTCACCATCGACTTCCGGAATATATTCAGCCGTATCAGTTGCCATAATGTACGCGGAAGGGTCCGGCGATCGAATTGAAAAGCAGGTCCCCGTTATCAAGATACTGCAGTATCGCATAAGCTCCGTTGCCGAAGTTCTCATCGCCAAAGACCGTCTGATGCACGATGCTGCCGTTATCCCAGTCTAGCCCAAGCACCTCCCAGCCGTATTCCGGCCGGTAGCCGTTTATGACGGCCATATTGCCCGACACGCTGTGGATCGGAACCATGCTGGTCGATGAGACGTCCGAGCGTCCCCAGACGGACGACCAGCTGTGGGTTGACGGGTTCCACTGAAAGCGCTCGACGCCGTATGAGGTGGGTTCCGCCGGCCCCATGAGCGAGACCTGGAGAATCTTGCTTGCGGACACAATCTGACTGCTGTAGGTTTCCGGAATGTTGTTCACGACAAAGGCCCCGTACCCGTAAACGACCACGGACTGCTCCGACTGCAGCCACGTGGGAAGGGTGGTAAAACCGCATTTGACCTGAATCTGGCCGGCGATGCGATCCACGAAGCCTGCGGGGATCTTGTCGCGCCAGAACGCCACCAGTTTCATCTGCTTGGAACCGTCGGTTATGACCACGAGTCTGTCCGGGTCGGTGCCGAAGCCCATGAGTGTCGGCGTGGAGCCTGTGCCGTAGCCTATCTTGATAATGGGAGGGAGATCCGGTGCGGAGCTGTCGTACGGGCTCGACCAGGCGCCATCCGCATCTTTGTCGGAGATGGTCGAGCCGGTCCAGACCAGCTTGCGCATGGTACCGCTGCTGACAACGCCGAGGTTTGGGCCTGATGCCACATAGATGCCGTTTTTCTCATCGACAGCGATCGAGTTGGTCACGATCTCGGTATCGGCGAACCGATAAAAATGTATGTTGGCAGTGTTGAGATCGCGGTCGATGACGGCCACGCCATTGCTGAAGGTGACGACGAGATGGCCGTCGTAGGTCATGGAAATGCCGGAAAGCCGCGTGTCTTGTGGGGGAGTGGGATAGCCGGCCTGAATCGTCGTGATCACGTCCGTCATCTTATACAGGACTTTCATGCCGGCAGCAGGGTCGGCCGGGTCGTTCAGGGCAAAGGCGTAAAGATTGGTGCCGTAATTGGCGTAGGCCACGTTGTCTTTATCGACGAGCACATACGTGCCATTCCCGTAGTAGGATGCGTAGCTGGCGCCGAAAAAAGTTTGCAGAAAGGTATCCATGGTCGTCGTCGTCAACCCCACCGCCGTCATTTCGCCGAAAAGACGATAATTGTCGTCGGGGATTGCCGGCATGGTGTTACTGGATGCATCGGCCATCGCCTCATATCGCGCCACGGTGTGCCAGTTCCCCGCCCCCTTGTAAACATAGCCCACGCGATCCGTTCCAAAAGCCCACATGTAATCCTTGTTGGTGGAATCGAGGGTTATGATGTTTGTCGGGCCGCCGTAAGCGATCGGCCGGCTTGTCGTGTCTACATCGTAGAATCCCCGAGGCGGGCCGTAGGGGGTCGAATCGCTCTGGGAAGAGTCGAAGTGGGTCATGCCGTAGACTGAAGATGACAGGAATGGGTTGGGAACCGGCCTGTTAATTGCCGTGTTGTTGGCCGAGTCGTTGCTTGACGAGCAGCCTGACATTGCCGTCATCACGACAACTCCTGTGGCTAGAGAAAATAATAGGCAAAGACAACATGCCGCGAGTGATACCACTTTGTTTTTCATGGCTGTCTCCTTTGTGTGATCAGGCTAGAGGTGGCCATCATCCAGTATTGACAAAAAAGCCGAGCGCCAGGGTGAATCCGTGGCAGCTCGGCCATCTTCGAAGTGAAGACCCGCAGCATTCCGCCCCCTTCTCGCGGAGGGTTCGGCTTTTCAGGATCATTGTAATTAATTAGATGAATTGGTGTTAATTCTAACGGCTTTGTTTGCCCTGTCAATGGGAGGGTGCGTTCAAAAGGCGGCCAATTGGCCGCCTTTGCTGCTTCCAGTGTCCCGCGTAAAAAGATTGCGCTTAATCACCAGGATGTGCGATTCTAACCCCGGCTGGTTGAGAGTAGAATTCGCCGGGGATTACCCGCGTCGGGAGGGAATGTGAACGCAGCGCCGCAGCTCTATGTGCTGGACGGGTCCAGTTACATCTACCGCGCCTATTATGGCGTCCGGGATCTTGCCACCTCCGGCGGGATGCCTACCAATGCCGTATTCGGTTTCACCCGGATGCTCCTCGGCCTCCTGCAGGAGAACCGCCCCGATTACCTCGCCGTCGTATTCGATCCCCCCCGGGAAGAGACCTTTCGCCGGGAGCTCTATCCCGCATATAAGGCACATCGGGACGCCATGCCCGCGGATCTCGTGCCCCAGCTGCCGTACATAAGGCAAATCCTGCAAGCCCTCAATATCCCGGCCCTGGAAGCTCCCGGTTTCGAGGCCGACGATGTCATCGCTACCCTGGCCCGCCGCTATGCCGCAGAAGGCGTTCAGGTCACGGTCGTCACCGGCGACAAGGATCTTTTGCAGATTGTCGGCGACGGGATCGGGCTGCTGGATACCATGAAGGATCTGCGTTCCGGGACGCAAGAGGTCCTCGACCGCTTCGGTGTCCCGCCGGAGCTGGTGCCGGACGTTCTGGGGCTGGCCGGCGATACCTCGGACAATATCCCGGGAGTTCCCGGAATCGGCGAGAAAACCGCTAGCGAGCTGGTCCGGCGGTTCGGTTCCCTGGAAGGTGTTCTCCAGTGGAAAAGCCTGGTGAATGGCAAGCAGCGCCGGGAAAATCTGCACGCCCATGCCGATCAGGCCCGGCTCTCGAAAACCCTGGCCACCGTCCGCTATGATGTTCCCCTGGATCTGTCCTTGGCCGAACTAGAGCGCCGGACGCCGAACCTCCCTGAGCTGATGCCGCTTTTGCGGGAGCTGGAATTTACGGCTCTGGAGGTCGCTTTCACCCCGCCGCCGCCCGGCGTGGTCGAGATCTACTGCGATGGCTCGGGCAGAGACTCCGGGCCCGGAGGGTATGGGGTGATCTTGCGCTATGGGGAGTTTGAGAAGGAGTTGAGCGGTTTTGAGCCCGTCTCCACCTCGCAGCGGATGGAATTGACGGCAGCGATCAGGGGGCTGGAAGCGTTGCATAGCCGGAGAAGGGTACGCGTCTTCAGCGATTCACAGTACCTGGTCCGGGGGATGAGCGAATGGCTTTCGGGCTGGATTCGCACCGGCCGCCTGGAGACCCCGGACGCTCTCAAGAATCAGGACCTCTGGCAGCAGCTTGCTGCCCTGTCCGCTAACCATGAGGTCACCTGGGGATGGGTGCGCGGCCATGACGGGCATCCTTTCAATGAGCGCTGCGACAGGCTGGCAAAGCGGGCGGCTGAGGCGGGGATTCGGGTGACAGAGGAGAGAGTACGGGCAGCTCAACAATCCGAGGAACGCGAAAAGAAAGAGAAAGCTATCCCGTTGCCGGTCGCCCCTGCCAAGCCGGCACCGGTTCAGGTCAGGGAGGAGACAGCATACGAGGCCGATGCTGACGGTCAGCTGCTGCTCTGTTGAGTCAATGGCATCTCCATCATGCCACCGGCAGAGAGACAAAAAACGTGCTCCCTTTGCCAAGAGTGCTTTCCACCCATACTTCCCCCCCGTGAGCCGTGACAATCTCCCGCACGAGGGCAAGGCCCAGGCCGGTTCCGCCGAATACGCGGCAGGCTGTGTTGTTGACGCGATAAAATCTCTCGAAGATCCTATCGAGAGCCTGCGGCGAAATGCCTATCCCTTCGTCTCTCACGGTGATGATGACACTGTCCTTTTCCCGGCGTGCAGCCACTCTGACAGCTCCACCCATCGGGGAGTACTTCACGGCATTGGAGACGAGATTGTTGAAGACCTGACGGAGCTGCTTGTTATCGCCGCATATCTGGGGGAGATCGGACGGACAGGCCAGGGTTATGTGATGCCGTTCCGACACCCGTGTGAAGAGGGCGACGGTTTCCTCCAGAAGCGGTTGAAGGGTGAGTGGCCGCCACGTGACGGTCTCCTTTCGGGATCTTAACCGCTGCAGGTCGAGGAAATTGCCGATCAGCTCATTCAGTTTCTCGGATTCGTGCAGGATGATCCGGAGGTATTCCCTCTGTTGGTCCGCGGGGACCTCATTGTCCAGCATGAATTCGGTGTAGCCCAGCATTGCGGTAAGGGGGGTGCGCATTTCATGGCTGACGGCGGAAATCATCTCGTCCTTCATCTGCTCCATCTCTTTCCGCTCGGTGATGTCGCGCCCTATGGTCGACACGGCGACTACTCTTCCCTGCGCATCTCTGATAGGGGAATAGGAAAGCGACATGTGAATCAGTTGCCCATCCTTTCTCCTTCGTACGGTTTCGAAATGTTCGATGTGTTCTCCATGCCTGAGCCTTTCATCCATCTGAAGCACTTCATCTACATTTTCAGCCGGGATCAGCATCGTTATCGGTTTGCCGAGCACTTCGTCCTCGCTGTAACCGAATATTTTTTCGGCACCTCTATTCCAACTGGTGATTGTCCCATCAAGCGTCTTCCCGACGATCGCATCATCGGAAGACTCTACCATGACCGCTAACCGCAGGTTTTTCTCCTCGGCCTGTTTGCGTTCCGTGATGTCCGAGAAGCTGCCCCGTGTGCCAAGATGATTTCCGTTGTCGTCGAAAACAGGGAGGCAGACATGGTGGACCCAGCGAATATCTCCGCCGGGACGGACGATGCGTAATTCGAGCTCGCCCAGGGCCTTGGTCTGGGTGATATCGTGCCGGTGGTCAGTCCAAAGATGCCGGTCATCCGGGTGAATGATGCTCAGGAGCAAACCGGGATCGGCATTGAACTCTTCGGCCCCATGACCACTGACGCGCAGGCAGGAAGGCGATGTGTAAATGAAGCTCTGTGCCGGGCTCAGCCAGAATTCCCAGTTGTAGGTGTTGTCGGCGACGATCCGGTATTTGACCGCGACCTCCCGCAGAGCCTCTTCCGCCTCCCTGCGTTTGGTGATGTCGCGTCCTTCCGGCAACAGAAGGACCACATTTCCGTCATCATCCTTCACCGGTTTAAGCGAAAAATCGACGTAAATCAGCTTTCCATCAGCAGTTGGATGGGTAGCTTCAAAACTGACGAACTCGCCTTGGGCAGCAGACTTGATGGCTTGGCGGAGCCGCTCTTGCAGTTCAGGCGAATGAACCCAGGCTAAAGTTTCCCAGAAAGGTTTGCCAATCGCTTCAGATTTCGTGCCTCCTATCACATCGAAAGCTGAAGAGTTAATGTCCAGAACAGTTCCATCCGGTTTCAATACGCTTATTAATGAAGATGACTGATCGAACATGACACGCAAGAGCGCATAACTCTCAGCCTCTTCCATCTGCTTGCGCTCTTTGGCTCGCATTTTACGTAAGAAATGTTTCAGAAGATTTGCCCGCATAAAGTTAGCCTTCGTTCGAGGGGATCCAATGGGCTTGATAAATATTATAGCAGGTTAATGGAATAGTAGCCATCGGCGGTGTTTTCCCTTTACCCGAGGTACGGGATGGCTACTCAAGACCTTGAGGATAAGACTAGAAGAAACGCATGGGGGGTGACAGGCCATGAACATGGCCATGAGGGAGCAGCGAGATGGAGAGGGAGGGAAGCAAGAACAGTCAAACCTTATGGCGTATCTCTTAGTCGATAGCCGACTCCCGGCTCTGTCAGGATGTAGCGGGGGCGGGAGGGGTCTGTCTCGATCTTGTGGCGCAGGTTGCTGATGTTGACGCGCAGCACGTGGGGCTGTTCGACGTAGGCAACACCCCAGATCTGCCGGAGGATCTGGCTGTGGGTCAGGACCTTCCCCGCATGGGTCACCAGCAGGCGCAGCAGTTCGTATTCGGTGGGGGTCAGTTGCACCTCTTCGCCGCGGACCGTTACCCGGCGGCGGGGGAGGTCCACTTCCAGCTCGTTGATCCGGTAGACCGGTTCCGGGACCTGCTGCATGGAGCGGCGCAGCGTCACCCGGATCCGGGCGGTCAGTTCCCCGATGCCGAACGGCTTGGTCAGGTAATCGTCGGCACCGGCGTCCAGGGCCTTCACCTTGTCGTCCTCCCGCTCCCGCACCGACAGGACGAGGATCGGCACCTGCGACCATTCCCGTATCCGCCTGATCACTTCCACCCCGTCCATGTCCGGCAATCCAAGGTCAAGGAGGATCACATCGGGCTTGATCGCCACGGCTGCCGCCAGGGCCGCATGGCCGTTTTCCGCCTGGTGGAGGGAGAACTCCCCCGTATCCAGCGCAGTGCGCAGGAAACGCCGGATTGCCGCCTCGTCGTCTACCACCAGGATGCGCGGCAGGTTGGCGCCGGCCTTCTCGTTTGACATGATTACCACCTTTGATCACTTGACGGGGAGGGTGACGATCACCCGCAATCCTCCTCCGGCCCGGTTTTCCGCCTGGATTTTTCCCCCGTGCGCTTCGACGATTCCCTTGCAGATGGAGAGCCCGAGTCCGGTTCCGCCGGCACCCTCGGGGACCGGAATCCGGTAGAACTTGTCGAAGATCCTCTTCAGGTCTGACTCGGGTACACCGGGGCCGCGGTCGGAAACCTCCAGCGTCAGTCTGCCGTCGTCCACCCGGGCGGCAATGTCGATAATGCTCGCATGCGGCGAATATTTCAAGGCGTTATCCAGCAGGTTCACCAGCACCTGGGTCATCAGCGCCATGTCCAGCCTGACCAGCGGCAGGCCGTCCGGCAGCTGCACCTTGACGTCCCTTGCGCCGATTCGCTGTTCCAGCGCAGCCAGGGCGCATCCGACCAGGTCCTGAATGTCGCATAATTCTTCCTTCAAGGTGACCGCGCCGGCTTCCAGGCGGGTCATGTCCAGCAGGTTCCCGACAAAGCGGTTCAGCCGCCCGGCTTCTTCCCATGCTGCATCGAGAAGCTCCCGCCGTTTCGTATCGCTTAACCGGTGTTTCTCGTCCCGGAGGGTGCTCAAGGCCCCGGTTATGGATACGAGCGGAGTCCGCAAATCGTGGGAAACGGAATTGAGGAGGGCCCGTTCCAGAGTTTCCCTTCCCTGGAGGATCAGGGCCTGTTCGGCCTGTTTTCCGAGCTGGACCCGCTCGATGGCAAGGGTCGCCTGGGTGGTGAAGGCGTCGAGAAGCCTGCGGCTCTGGGTATTGGCATAATCCGCCTCGTCTCCCAGCTCTACCCCCAATACCCCGAGCACACTTGCCGAAGTCTGTAACGGCAGATATAGAAGAGCAGCCGAGTTCAAGGTTTCAGTACCACGTCCCGCTGCCTTTCGGTTCCGGAATGCCCAGTCAGCTACTGCCAGTTCTTTAATGTCAAGATGCAACTCACGGTTCGCGGCTTTTATTTCCAGTCGTTCCCCTTCGGGGAGGAGGATTGCCAGACTGGCGTTGAAACTTTCCCCGATGTTCCTGATAGCTGCGTCAAGGATAGCCGTAATATCCGGAGCTGCGGCCAGATCGCGGCTCAGGTAATAGAGGCTGGCCGTCTGCACTTCCCGTTCCCGAATCGTTTCGGCGCGTTCACTGGCCTTGGCTACCAGGGTACTGATGACCACCCCTACCGTAAAAAGCGCGGCAAAGGTGATCAGGTATTCGGTGTCATAAACAGAGAATGTAAAGCGGGGCGGGACGAAGAAAAAATCAAAGGCCAGAACACTGAGAAATGCCGTCATGATCGCGGGCTTGAGCCCGAGACGGATGGCCGCCAGGACCACGACGAGTAGATAGATCATGACCAGGTTGGTCGGCGAAAGAAACTGGAAGACCAGTTCTGCTGCAGCCGTCGCTGCCATGACAAGGGCCAGGCTTTTCAGATACTCTTGCCAGGGGACGGTCTTTCCGGGTTGTTTCTTGCCAGGTTCGGGTTTTTTCTCGGTATCGGTTATGCTGACCACATAGACGTCAATCGTGCCGCTGCGGCGGATGATCTGGTCAACGAGAGGCTGGCGAAGAAATTCCCGCCAGCGTGGCTTGCTCGGTTTGCCGACGACGATTTTCGAGATGTTGTGCCTGATGGCATAGTCGATCACCGCGTCAGCCACTGTAACAGCCGTTATATTTGCCACCTGCGCCCCGAGGCTTTCCGCCAGTCGCATGTCGCGCCAGACCCGCTTCCGATTCTCCTGTAAATGCCTGCCGCTGCCGGGGGTCTCGATGTAGACCGTATGCCACGGAGCCTTCAGTTCATCCGCCAGATGGCGCGTCGTGCGGATTAGCCGCTCACTGAAGGGGCTGCCGCTTACGCAGACCAACAGCCGCTCCGCTACCGCCCAGGGGCCGGCAATGGAACGTGATTCCATGTAGGCGCGCATCTGGTCATCCACACGGGTGGCCGCGCGGCGCATGGAGAGTTCCCGCAGCGCCATCAGGTTGCCCGGCTTGAAGAACTTGTCCATGGCCAGGGCGGCCTTCTCAGGGATGTACACCTTTCCTTCATGGAGGCGTTGGAGCAGGTCTTCGGGGGGGATATCAACAAGCCGAATCTCGAACGCCTGGTCGAGCAGGCGATCGGGGACAGTTTCCCGGACAACTACGCCGGTTATCTGGGCGACGATGTCGTTGAGGCTTTCGAAATGCTGGATGTTGACCGTGGTGTAGACGTCAATCCCTGCGGCCAGGAGCTCCTCAACATCCTGCCAGCGCTTTTCGTGACGCGAACCGGGGGCGTTGGTATGGGCCAACTCGTCCACCAGCGCAATCTGCGGTTTACGGGCCAGCACCGCATCCAGATCCATCTCCTGGAGCGCCACCCCCATGTAGTCTATCCGGGCCTTGGGGATGATCTCCACCCCTGAGAACGACAGAAGCGAATCGGTCTCGAATCGGCCGTGGGACTCCACGTATGCGGCTACCACGTCCCGCCCGTCCAGTCTGCGCGCGTCGGCCGCTTCCAGCATGGCGTAGGTCTTCCCCACCCCGGCTGCGTAGCCGAGGAATATCTTCAGCCTGCCCCGTCCCTGTTCCGCTTCGGCCTCTTCGGCCTGGGCCAGCTTCAGCAGGGCTTCCGGCGAGGGGCGTTTGTCTTCGTCATCGATCATCGTCAAAGTTTATCCAGTTCCAGATTCAATTCAAGCACATTCACCCGTGGCTCGCCTAAAAAACCGAGCTGCCGCTCTTCGACGTGGGAAGCAACGAACTTGGCCAGCTCTTCTTCGCCCATACCGCGAGCCTTGGCGACCCGGGCAATCTGTACATGGGCCGCTTCCGGCGAGATGTGCGGATCGAGGCCGCTGGCAGAGGCCTCCACCAGGTCGGCCGGAATGTCGCCGGTGACCCCCGTGTCGTGGAGGGCCTTTACCCGGTCCCCGACGGTCTTGATGAAGTCTGGGTTGGTCGGGCCGGAGTTGGAGCCGCCGGACGCAAGCGGGTTGTAGCCGAAATCGGTGGTGCTTGAGGGACGGGGCCAGAAATATCGCGGTTCCGAGAACGGCTGGCCGATCAGTGCCGAACCAATCTCCTTGCCGCTCTTGTCGGTAATGAGGCTCCCCTTCGCCTGTCGCGGGAAGGCGACCGAGGCAATGCCGGTGACGACGGCGGGGTAGATGCCGCCGCAGATGATGGTGAAGACGACGAACATAAGAATCGCCGGTTTTATCTCTTTCATAATTTTCTCCTGTAGGGGCGGGGTTGCCCCGCCCGTCTTGCATCGGCAGATTGTCAGGGGCGGGGGAACCCCGCCCCTACAAAATCATTACGCAAACAGCGCCACCATCATATCGATCGCCTTTATTCCGATGAACGGTGCGATCATCCCCCCCACCCCGTAAATGAGGAGGTTGTGGATCAGGAGCTTCTCGGCGGGCATGGGACGGAACTTGGTCCCCTTGAGCGCCAGCGGCACCAGGAGCGGGATGATGACGGCATTGAAGATGACCGCCGACAGGATCGCGCTCATCGGAGTTGCCAGGTGCATGACATTCAGCACTCCCAGTTGCGGATAGATGGAAAGCAACATTGCCGGAATGATGGCGAAATACTTGGCAACGTCGTTGGAGATGCTGAAGGTGGTCAGGTTCCCCCGGGTCATCAGGATCTGCTTCCCCACCTCGACGATGTCGAGGAGCTTGGTCGGGTTGCTGTCCAGGTCGATGATGTTGGCGGCCTCTTTAGCTGCCTGGGTGCCGGTGTTCATGGCCACCGCCACGTCCGCTTGGGCCAGGGCCGGGGCGTCGTTGGTGCCGTCGCCGGTCATGGCCACCATATAGCCTGCCTCCTGGTTTTCCCGGATCAGTCGCAACTTGTCCTCCGGCTTCGCTTGCGCCAGGAAGTCGTCCACCTGGGCCTCGGCGGCGATGGCTGCGGCGGTCAGCGGGTTGTCGCCGGTGATCATCACGGTCTTGATCCCCATGCTGCGCAGTTGCTGGAACCGCTCCTGGATCCCACCCTTGATGATGTCCTTCAGGTTGATGACCCCGAAGATCTTGGCATCACAACTGACCACCAGGGGCGTTGCTCCGGCTCGGGCGATCCGGTCCACCACTTCCTCCAGATTGCTGGGGATGGTCTTTGCCCCGATGGTCTTGACGAAGGAGACCGTCGAATCGGCAGCTCCCTTGCGGTACTGCTTCCCGCCTGTGTTCAACCCGGAGAGACGGGTGTCGGCGCTGAAGGCGATGGTTACCGCATCGGCGGGGAGCGCCTCCATCTTCATGCCGTACTTCTGTTTCGCCAGCACCACGACGCTCCGCCCTTCCGGGGTTTCGTCGGCGAGCGACGCCATCAGGGCGGCTTCGGCCAGCTCCTTTTCTGTGTGTCCCCCCACCGGCACGAACTCCACCGCCTCACGGTTGCCAAGGGTGATGGTGCCGGTCTTGTCGAGGAGCAGCACGTTCACGTCTCCGGCCGCCTCGATGGCGCGGCCCGACAGGGCGATGACGTTCTTCTGGAAGAGGCGGTCCATCCCGGCGATGCCGATGGCGGGGAGGAGCGCGGCGATGGTGGTCGGCGCCAGGCAGACGAAGAGGGCCACGAGGATGGTCAGTGAGACCGGCGTCCCCTGGCCGGCGGCTTTAACGCTGTAGATGGAGAGGGGGCTGATGTTGGCGCAGACCAATAGGAAGACCAAGGTCAGGGCGATCAGGAGCACTTCCAGGGCGATCTCGTTGGGGGTTTTGCGTCGCTTTGCCCCCTCGATGAGGGAGATCATCCGGTCGAGGAAGGTCTCGCCTGGATTGGCGGTGATCCTGACGATGATCGAGTTGGCGATGACTTCGGTGCCTCCGGTGACTGCGCTTCTATCTCCGCCAGACTCGCGCACAACCGGTGCCGATTCCCCAGTTACTGCAGCCTCGTTTACGAGCGCCGCGCCGGCTACCACGTCGCCGTCGCCGGCTACCATGTCGTGGGCCTCCACGAGGATATAGTCGTCTTTATGAAGCTCGGTCGCGGACACGACTTCGTAGGAGCTGCCGAATTCAGGCTTCTTCAGGCGTTTGGCTGTCACCTCGGTGCGTGCCTTGCGAAGCGATGCTGCGCGTGCCTTGCCGCGCCCCTCTGCCAAGGCCTCGGCAAAGGTGGCGAAGATAACCGTCAGCCAGAGCCAGACGGAAACGAGTCCGGTGAACCAGGCCGGCTCTTTGTTTGCGCCGGTGAGCGACATGACGAAGGTCACAAGGGTTATGATGCTGGCGATCTCCACGCATAACATGACCGGGTTGCGCCAGAGGGTGCGGGGGTCGAGCTTCTTGAATGAATCGATCAGCGCGGGTCTCATGATCCGCGGATCAAAGATGGATATGGGTTGCGGGGCATGTTTCGTCATTATTTTGTTCTCCGTCGTTTCATTGTTCCGTAGGGGCGGGGTTGCCCCGCCCGTCTTTCATCGCAGATTGTCAAGGGCGGGGAAACCCCAAGGGCGGGGAAACCCCAAGGGCGGGGAAACCCCGCCCCTACCGAATCATCATTAATTGTTCGGCGATCGGCCCCATGGCCAGGGCCGGGAAAAAGGTGAGCGCGCCGACGATCAGGATGACCAGCGTCAGCCAGAGGGCAAAAGGCGCCTGATCGGTGGGAAGGGTGCCGAGGCTGGGTGGTACGTATTTTTTCTCCGCCAGGCCGCCAGCCATGGCGAGTACCGCCACCGCCGGGACAAAGCGGCCCAGTAACATGGCCACTGCGCCGGTCAGATTGTAGAAGAGGGTGTTGCCGGAAAGTCCGGCGAAGGCGCTGCCGTTGTTGTTGGACATGGAGGCAAAGGCGTAGAGCACCTCGGAGAGACCGTGGGCGCCGGAGTTATTCATGGAGGAGACCCCGGCCGGCAGGATCATGGCAATCCCCGAGAAGATGAGGACCAGGATGCCGGAGGCGAGGACGGTAGTGATCGACATCCACATCTCCCGCACCTCGATCTTCTTGCCGAGGTATTCGGGGGTGCGGCCGATCATCAGCCCGGCGACGAAAACTGCGATCACCACGAAGGCGAGCATGGTGTAAAGGCCCGTGCCGACTCCGCCGAAAATCACCTCGGAGAGGAGGATCAGGGAGAGCGGCACCATGCCGCCGATCGGGGTGAGGGAATCGTGCATGGTGTTGACCGCGCCGCAGGAGGTGCCGGTGGTGGCAGTGGAGAAGAGAGCGCTCCCGGCCAGGCCGAAGCGGGTCTCCTTGCCTTCCATGTTGATGCCGTGCACACCTAGCTTCGCCACCAGTGGGTTGCCGCTACTCTCCGCCCAGTAGAAAACGCCTATCGCCAGGATCAGGATGGCCAGCATCACTGCCAGGAGCGCCCATCCCTGGCGGGTATTCCCGGCCATGTAGCCGAAGGTATAGGTGAGCCCGCCGGAGATGAGGAGGATCAGGAAAACCTCGAAGATGTTGGAAAGGGGGGTCGGGTTTTCGAATGGGTGGGCCGAGTTGGCGTTGAAGAAGCCGCCGCCGTTGGTGCCCAGCTCCTTGATCGCCTCCTGGGAGGCGACCGGTCCCATTGGAATGGTGACTTCCTTGACCGTCACGCTCTCGATCATTGGATTTCCCTTGACATCCTTGAGGGGGTTCCCCTTGGCGTCCAGCCGCGGTTTCTCAAAGCTGGTCGCCTGCACGAGCGGCACCGTTTTATATGGGGAGAAGTTCTGGATCACCCCTTGGGAAACAAGAAATATTGCGGCAATGAGCGAAAACGGCAGAAGGATGTAGAGGGTACACCGGGTCGTATCCACCCAGAAATTTCCGAGGGCGGAGCTCTTGCGCCGCACCAGACCGCGGATTGCGGCAATTGCTATGACGATGCCGGTGGCGGCTGAGGTGAAGTTGTGCACCGCGAAGCCGAACATCTGGGTGAAGTAACTGGCGGCTGCTTCGCCGCCGTAATTCTGCCAGTTGGTGTTGGTCGTGAAGCTGATGGCGGTGTTGAGCGCCAGTGGCCAGGAAAATGCCGGTAATTTCTGCGGATTGAGGGGCAAAATCCCCTGGAGGAGCAGAATAGCGAAGAGGGTGACAAAGAACACCAGGTTAAAGAGGAGCATGGCGATAGCATACCGCTTCCACCCCATCTCATCGTCCCTGTTCACTCCGCAGATCCGGTAGATGAGATTCTCGCAGGGGACAAAGAGGGGTGACAGAAAGGTCCGCTCTCCCTGGAAGACCTTGGCCATGTAAGTGCCAAAGGGTTTTATCAACGCCAGCAATACGACGAAAAAGAGAATTGTTTCCATCCATTCATACAGGTTCATGATTTTGTCTCCGGTTCATATCATTCGTCATCAAGTTTACCACGCAATACTTTTGTCGATAGGCGCGAGACGCGTGCGGACTTCCCAGCACTGCGCAACAACATCGAAGACCAATATGTGCCCCCGTCCTCCCTCAAGAGGTGCAATCGTCGTTGCATCGGGAGGTAATACAAAGTCGCCCCGTTCCATAGGTGCTTCATCGGCAAAGTCTTCCCCCAGGTAAACCCCTGTTTCAGGGTTGAATCGATAGATCTTCATGGCTATTCCCCCGCGATTTCGGAATCATTCTTCCGATTGTCACTGTAGCGCGAAAGTGATAAAGGGGGGCTCAAGATGCCGGGGAAAGGTGTCAAGAAGTTATCAATATGTGGAGGGCGTTGATGGGTTCTGCAAAGAGGGTGAAGGAGGGACAACGATCATCGGCAGGAGTTTTACAGCGGAGGAGCGGGTGATCCGCATCCTCCGCGCTGGTGGACAGGAGGCGAGGGTTACTGGATGATAATATTTTCCAGTATTACCAATCCGCTGGTTATGGTCAGTGATCCCCGAATAATCGTCTGCCCGTTGCTGGTTCCGAAGCTGCTGTCATAGCCTCCTTTGAGAGTGATGGCGATGTTGCGGTTGAAGACCAGGTCTTCAAGGATATCAGCCGCATTTGCATATATGGTTGCAGTGGAATCGTTTAAGAGGGCGTTATAGGCATCCTGGAAAATGGGGAAGTACTGGTTGTTCATCTTGACCGGCCCAGGGTTGCCGCTGGCTGTAGAGGTAAATACTGCATTGACGGATGTGTCGGCATTCATGGTGACTGTGCAAGTGCCGGTGCCGTTGCATGCCCCACGCCAGCCGCTGAAGGTTGCGCCGCTACCGGGAGCGGCCGTCAGTGTGACGGTGGTGCCGGCAATGAATTGGGCAGTACCGTTCAAGCTGCCGGTCAGGTCGATGCCGGCGGGGGTGCTGGTTACGGAGCCCGTGCCACTGCCGGCTTTGCCTGCATTCAATGTATACTGAACATTCGGGACGAATGTGGCGGTGACGTATCTCGCTCCCGACATGGATACGGTGCACTGATTGCCGGCAATGGAGTCGCATCCTGACCAGCCTCTGAAGATATGGCCGTCCGCAGGATAAGGGGTGAGAGTAATGGCTGCGCCGTTGGCAAACCATTGGCTGCAGGTTCCCGTGCAACTGTTGCCCGTGGGGATATCGACCCTTCCTGTTCCGTTGCCGGCAAGTTCGATGGTGAGCGGATAGGCAATGGTGTTTATCAACGCCTGCACCGGAACGGCACTGCTGGTCGTGGTTCCGTTGCCGAGCTGGCCATTGTAGTTATCCCCCCATGCCCAGACTGTGCCGTCGTTCTTCATGACTACAAAATGGCTTGACGCGGCGATGGCAACAACGCCGGAGAGTCCTTCTACCTGGGCTGGCGCCCCGGTTCCTGTCCAGGTCCAGACCGTGTCATCATTTTTGACGGCAATATTTGTATAGGAACCTGCCGCAATCCCGATGATGCCGTTGAGTCCGGAAAGCTGCACAGGGATGGGGCCGTAACCGTTTCCCCAGCCCCACACCGTGCCGTCCGATTTCAGTGCAATGGAATGCGATACCCCTGTGGCAACGGCAACAATATTGCCGAGCCCGATAACCTGGCCCGGCGTGCTGCGCTGGATTGTCGTTCCATCACCCAGCTGGCCGAAGTCATTCTTGCCCCAGGCCCAGACGGTCCCATCCCCTTTTACGGCAAGGGTGGTATGACTTGCGGCGATGGCGGTAACGTCGGCGAGCCCGGCCACCTGAACGAGGTTGCCGTGCAGATTGGTGGTTCCATCCCCGAGTCCTCCGTCACTGTTGTCGCCCCAGGCCCAGACGGTTCCATCCCCTTTCAGGGCGACTGTATACCAATGACCAGCCGCCACCGATTTTATGTCGGAAAGACCGTAAACTTCTCCTCCCGGTCCGACAATGCTTCCCATCTGGCCCCTGTCATTGCCCCCCCAGGCCCGGACCGTCCCGTCTCCTTTCAGTGCAACGGAATGATTGGTTCCAGCCGAAATGCCGACAACTTCACTCAGCCAGCTTATCTGTTCCGGCAAAGGACGAGGCCCAGCGGAAAAACTCCCCCAGGCCCAGACAGTGCCGTCGTTTTTCAGTGCCATGGAGTTCCACATCCCGGCAGCAACCGTTGGTTTGACAAGACCGTTTCCGAGAGCGAAATGAGCGGATACATTTTTCGCTCCCGTCATGGTTACGTTGCATCGATTTTCCGTCATGGAGTCGCAACCGGTCCAGCCGGTAAATGTGGACCAGCTTTCCGCGGCAGGAGTGAGAATTACCGATGTCCCGTCATCGAAAGTCTGGCTGCATGTGCCGTTACAGACCATGCCTGGCGGCGCTGGCTCAACAGCCACGGTTCCGCCGCCGGTGCCGGCAAAGGTTATGTCCAGGGGGTAGGACTGCCGAATCGTGGTGAAATTCCAGTAATAAGCCGCTGGCAGCTGGTTGCCGGACAGATCCTTCAGCCCGGCAACGGTAACAAGGTAGGCGGCGTTGTAAGCAAGCGGTGCTGCCGGGGTGAATGTGGCGGTAGCGCCATTGGCGGTCCAGCTCCCCGGCAGCAGGCCTTCAGGTCCGTTGACATAAAAGGTCGTGCTGCCGACAGTCAGCGGATCAATCGGTTCGTTGAAACCTACGGCAATGACGGTATGGACATCGATCCCATCCGCTGAAGGGCCGGGGTTCGTAAAGACGACCTGCGGCGGAGTGAGGTCGGTGCCCCAGGTGACCGGCACCTGCCACTCCTCGGTCGTTGTCGTCGGGGAGGGACCACTGCCTCCCGGCCACCCTCCCATGACGTAAATTTTGTCGTTCACCGTTGCTATGCTATGGTCGCGACGCGGGACGCCGATGGTGTCGACCACCTCCCAGCTGTCGGTGGCCGGGTTGTACTCCTGGATTGCCGCCGTCACACCGGGGCTGTAAAGCCCGTTTGTCCCTCCGCTGACCAGATAGATCCTGCCATTGGCGTATACGGCCCCCTCGTTTTCTTCAACTGCGATCGGCATGGGGCTGCATGGGGTAAACGGGCCTGTTTGCGAGGCCGGGTCATAGATGATGCAGGTATCGGTGATAATGCTGGTTGTGCCGTCGTATGTCGAGCCACCCATGATGTATATCTTGCCGTTCGCCGCGACCACGGACGGCTGCGTCAGTGCTGCCGGCAGATAGTCCATCCTGTCCGTGCGCGTGATGGGGGTGGTCGTCAGGTCGAACTCCTCGATGGTCGGGGTTCCGCCACCGATGACGTAGAGCTTGCCGTTGAGGACGGCCGCGCCGGCCCGCGAACGTGGATAGCGCAGATAGGCGGCAGTGCCCGATGTGAAGGGGGGCGTGGAGGTGTCGTAGTACTGGATGAAGTCGGTGGATGCTGCGCCGCTGTTTTCGCCGCCGGCCAAATAGATTTTCTGGTTGTAGACGGCAGCCGGGGCGCCCAGGACCGGCAACGAGAGGTTGGGGAGCGTTTGCCATGCGGGCGGGGGAGCAAGCGGGTCGTAGGCGTAGACATCGCTGCCGCCGCCGAAATTCATGAGGCTCCGCCCCCCGAGAACGAATATCTTCCCATTGACTGAGGTCGTTGCCGCATGGAGAACGCCTTGGGGCATCGGTTCCCGCACAAGCCAGTCGCTGCTCCCCGTGGGAAGGACCGCGGCATCATTGGCGGCCGAATTATAATCCGTCGGTTGCCCGTTGTCGCCGCCGATGACATACAGGGTCCCGTTGACAACCTGTGTTGCCGTCGCATAACGCAAGGTGGGGATTGTGTCGAGGACACTCCACGAATCGTTTGCCGGGTCGTATTCGCGCACCGTGGCATCGCCGGAAGTCGGCGGAAAGGTGCCGCTGGTGCTGGCGCCTGCGATATAAATCCTGCCTCCCCAGGCCGAGACCATGTTTCCGGCCATGGCAATGGGGAGCGGACCCTTGTCAGTCAGCTTGTCGGCAACCGGGTCGTATTCCCAGCAGGTGGATGTGGGGTTTCCGGCGCTGACCCCTCCCATGATGTAAAGCTTGCCCCCCACAGCCGCAACCATGGACAAATCTCTCGACGCAGGCAGCCTGGTCTGTTTGGTAACGCTGGTGTAGGTGTTTAAATCGAATTCTTCGATGTAATCCAGGGTGTCGCCGGTCCCGACTATGTACATCTTGTTGTTCAGCAGGGCAGCCTGGGCGCGGCCGGATCTGGCGGTGTTGAGATAACCGACAACCGATGTCGACCCAACGGGATTCGGGTCAGGAGGTGGGGTGGGGCTGTAGGCATGGATAAACGTGTTGTATGCAACGACGGCATTGCTGTTCAAGCTCACCATATAGACGGTATCGCCGCGGGTGACCTGGCATGGGGCGAAAACCGGCTGGGAAAGGGGAGACCAGGTCTGCCAGCTATCCTTGATCGGGTCGTACATCTCGACGGCAGTCGATCCTCCATCTCCGCCGAGCACGAAAATCTTTCCGTTAACGACACCGGATGCGACCCTCGATCGGGGGGTCGGCATGGACGCCTTGGTTGTCCAACTCAATGGGGCCGCGATGGCAAGCTGTGCCATCGGCAGCACGAAGAGAATCAGCGCTGTCACTTGCAACAATGTCCGGCTATAACGGATTAAACGTTCCATTTTCGAACCCTCCATGTATAAAATTGCACAAATATGCAAATTTTGACGGTTGGTGCGGTCTGTTCGCCTCCGCTTGAACAGATGGGGATGTTCAGGTCGTCTCAGATGATGGCGATTGTAAATATGAGGATTTAAAACAGGTGTCTTAAAGGCCTTGAATTAGGTAATCTTAAAGCGGGATCGGTTTGAAATCAAGAAAGAAAGTTTGTGCTTTGTTAATTAACTGATTTATTTTTTTGTCGTGCCGTCATGCAATGAGAAGACCGTTGGTTGCCATGAATACGAAACCGAATGCCAACACAGATGAATTTGTATTCCCTGCCGCAGGTGATACCCTTTAACCACTAATCCTGGAGGTGCTTCATGCGAAAATCCGTCATCAAGGGAATCTTCAGTTCGGCTCTGTCGGCTGTCAGCAGCATCGGCGCCCGCTCCCTGGAGCCGGGGGAAAAGGCTCCCCCCTTCGAGGCCCCCTCGACCAGCGGAGTGGTGCGGCTGGCCGATTACCTGGGGAAGCGGAACGTGCTGCTTGCCTTCTATTTCGTCGACTTCACCCCGACCTGAACGGATGAGATGCGGGCCTTTCAGCGGGACCTCTCCCGCTTCGAAGTCCTCAACGTCCAGGTCCTGGGCGTAAGTCCCGATAGTCCCGCCACCCACGACGAATTCAGCGCCAGGCACGGCATCACCTTTCCCCTTATCTCCGACGAGAAAGGGGAGGTGCAGAGGCAGTACGCTCCCGGCCGCGTCACCTTCATCATCGACAAGGCCGGAATCGTCCGTTTCATCCAGACGGGGGTGCCGGACAACGAGCTGCTCCTCGGGGAACTGGAAAAACTCGAGACTTGATACTTAATTCCTCCTTGACTTATATAAGCACATCGATTAAATTCCGCCCCTGTCCCGAATTGCACGCATACTTCGATATTTTTCAAAGGTAAAGAGTTCCACTGTTATGGGTTCCAGATCAAAACGAAGCGAACGTTGCCCGCGGTGCCGAATGCACGTTCCCCTGTGCATTTGCCGATCGATTCCCCGGTATGCCCTCGATACCCGTCTCGTCCTCGTGATGCACCATCGCGAGCACATAAAGACCACTGCGACCGGTCCACTTGCCCTTGAAGCTCTGCCCAACAGCGAATTGCGCATTCACGGTCATCGGGACCGGCCGCTAGATTTCAGCGATCTCGACATTCCCGACCGGAGAACGCTTCTCCTCTACCCGGGAGATGACGTTCCGGTACTGAGCAGGAGTTTACTGGAGCAGGACAACCGGCCCGTCACCCTCGTGGTTCCTGACGGCAACTGGCGGCAGGCCTCCAGAATGGGACGGAGGCTTCCAGGACTTGAGCACGCGGAAATGGTCCGGCTTCCGGAAGGACCTCTGACCCGGTGGGGAATCCGAAGAGAGGCCCACCCGCAGGGCCTGGCGACGTTCGAAGCCATTGCCAGGGCCCTCGGCATCATAGAATCGCCCGCTGTCCAGTCAGGCATGGAAGATCTCTTCCGCCTCATGGTGCAAACGACCCTCCATTCTCGGGGATGCCCGGCCGTATAGGCGGACCTGCTGTTTATAGATGAATTTATCCTGAAAAAGGGGATGGAAAATAAGGCAGAAGGAACCGCCCGCCAAGAAGAAGGAAAAAGGTGAAGAAAAGAAATAGGGTGAGGTCACTCTAAAACTACGGGGCCTATAACATTAATATTCCCATTGGAGATAATCATATCCCCTTTGATAGTCAAATTTCCGGTTATTGAGCTGTAGTCACAGGAGTAACCGCCGTCCAGGGTCACGGATATATTTCTGTCCAGACGCAGGCTCTCGTAATGGTCGTACATGTTTCCCTGAATCGTGTCCCCGTCTGCAGCGGCATTGTAGGCGGATTGGATCGAAAGGTAGTTAACAGGCGACGTTCTGCCAAGCCTTGCCGGATAGTTACCACAGGGCTGAACAGCAGGTGCAGTGGAGCTGTCCCAACTTACGCCGCCCATAGCTTTTGATAATATAAGATTAGCATCATCTATCGTAATCTTCCCATCTGGTGCTGGTTTCCCATTGACTAACGGGAATACATCTCCATGCGCCAGGATTTCTGGTGTTAGTGGGATGATTCCATTTACAACTTGAAGCGCAATTCGTGCATCATCGATATCAACTTGCCCGTCCATATTTACATCGCCATCCGGAAGGAGAAAGCTGGCCGTCAGCGAATGGTTTGCAGTGATATTGGCAAATGTATAATATGGAACATTCCCTACAGGAACTCCGTCAGCGATCAGTTGCACGCATGTACCTGGTTGCGCTTCGAAAACAAAGGTCTGACTGCTTCCTGCTGGAACGGTTATCGTACCCGACGGAATTATGGTGCCGCTTCCAAAAGTTGTCGCTGTGATGGTAAAGTTAGTAACATTGGACATGTAAGTGCTCTTCGCCGTCCGATTGCCGACCTGGTCGTAATCATAGGAGATGACGGTCCCGTCTTCATATTGCGTCCATTTCAGACGGTCGAGTTCATCGTAGCCGTACCTTGCCGACCCGGCAAAGGTTGCAGTAACCGAAAGAAGGCAGAAAAACGCCAGTATTGTTAATACCAATATCCCAATCCTACAAGGCATTGCAAAGCCCCCCTGATTGCTGAATTTACAAACCAATTGTCTCACACAAAGCCGCATCTAGAACTTTATTCTCCGCCTGGGCTAGAGATTTGTCCAATCAACAAACTGTAACGAATTAACAGATTGAACTATCACCGGCTCAGTCATCGGACCATCATTGTAGCTTATGGCAAACCAATATGTCCCTGTCATATCAGATGCAAGCATTGCTGGTGTACTAACTTCAACTTGGTGCCTGGCGTCACCCTTTGAGAATGGAATAGTATCATAGTAAATGGTATATTTCTGAACAGGCCCCTCACAAGGATTCCATGCTATAGCAAGAGACGGTGCCCAAGTTGCCCAGGTATACTTAACAGGCATAGGTCCAGCAGTAACAGTATTGCTTTTAGTTAACAATGCCGAAACGGTATCCGTCTTCTCAGTTGTTACATTTACCTGATTACTTCCGCCACCGCCACATCCATACATTACACATACCATAACTACCATTATCAATACTCTCATCTTCATCCTCCTTCATATCAGCTAATTTTAAAGTTACGAAGCCCTGAACTTTGTCCGATATTGTAGACAGTCCGAAAAGTTGCTACAACAGCAGACAAAGTGCAGTCATGGTATCGAAATGAAAGTCATATACCCGCAAATTTAAGGTCGAAGCAGTTAAACTGGTAATCGCATGGGATATTCTGATTCTCAAAGAGCCAATAATCCAAATTCTAGATGCGACCCATACGTTTGCAATGATTATCGGCCATCCTGCAAATCCCCCGCCCGACCCTCAAAGGCAGAAGCAGGGCAGAATTATAGGCAACTTGGAGTCTTCGTCACTCTTGACGAAAGATTTCGTTCAGCATGATCTTATCTGGGGCATTTATCCTCATACGAGATTTGCCATCACTATAGTACAATTCCAGCTGCCCCTTTCCTTCGGTTGACTCGATCGCGAGCGCCCCATCAAGAACAGACAAGAAATTGCATGCACTCTGTCTCGTCGTTAATTCAAGTGCCTCAGTAAATGTTTTTTTGTCTTCATCGCTTAAGCTTTTGAAAAAATTAGATATGCGTACTAATTCAGGTGCCGGTTTTCTTCCTGGCGGTTCTACGAAAGTCTTCAAAAGGCCAGATAATGCAGCTTGTGTTATTTTTTTAATAGCTTCGACAAATTCATAAGATGTCATAATGCTCCTTGGATTAGACTTCTGTTCAATTATATAAACCACATTTTCTTTAATCGTTTTTCCACACTTTATCAGATGTCAGGGAAATCAATTTCAACTTTTGGACTATTCATCAGCCTATATCCTTCGCTTTTTTTCAGTTTGTATGCATTATCGCCAACGTAAAAATCTTTATCCTTGTTTGGGCGCAGATTTTTTTTTATCCATTTTTGATACAAATTAAACATGTCAATAAACCATTTAGGTTTCATAACTATATTTCTATGTTCATCATAATATTTTGTTTCAATCCAGATTCTTCCATTCCACAACTCATTGGAATGTCTTATGATTGATGGACTAAATTCTATTACTTCTGAAATTACTGACTGCAAACCTGCCTTATCTCTTATTTCAATTTTAGAATTCGGAGCTGCAATGTAATAAATATCCATCATTCTATTTGCTTGGTTTTCATCTTTGCTACAACAGGAAGGTTCCATTTCTTCAAAGGATATAGTATTGCCGAATCTGTCGATTAAATAATTTTGTGTCTCTTTCACATAATTTAGAAACTTGTGTTCATCATCCCCAAACATAAAGAAATTGATTTGCCTACCCATAAGACGCTCCTTAACCGATGTTATTTGTATGGGATAAAGAATGCTTTTATGCCTAAATTTCGGAAATCCTGCAGCGCCTTCATTTCCCGTGATATAGGTGCACTGGATTGTGTTTGCTTTCCAACCTGAATAACAAACTGATTTCCATTAGGGTTCGTCACTGTTAAGTCGGCAAACCTACCTCTTTTAATCCCCTCTGGTGTCGCACTATATACCTCTCGTTGCACTTTGTAACCTTGCTGTAAAAATTCATTTTCTAAAACATTTACAACTTCTTGATGTTCTGGTCCCCCTAATTTGCCCCAGGGATTCCTAACTAAACGTACTTCAGTGAGTATTCCTTCAGTGGCGCCAATCTCCCCGCCCAATGTTCCAAAAATCGAGCCCATGACAAGACCCATCGCTACTCTCTGTGGGGTATTATCAATGTAATCTTGCATCCATTGTCTTGCATAATAAGCATATGCTTGATCAGCGGGAGTGCCGAAAGTTAACGTTGAGGTGCTCCCCACATTTTCAGTTGCAGTTCCACTGGAACCAGTTCCTTGTCCGCCTCCCGTTCTCCCACGGTCACCTCCTGAGCCACCGCTGTTATCGGTGACTGAAGGGAAATAATCATTCACGTCGACGTCATCAGGAGCCCCCGATACACGTGTCAACGCATATTGTTACATGCCCTGTAGGATCGATATATTTGAGTGGATTATTTTGTACGTAAGCGTACCTGTTCAAACTCTGCGGATTCTTGTAATCCGGCGCAATACTATCCGGCGTAATAAACCTACCGACCTCCGGGTCATAAAACCTCGCCCCATAATTATAGAGAAATGTTCTCATCATCCAAACTCTTGGCCGGTATACTTATGCATCACATCTATTGTTTAATGTTAAGCGCATACCAGTCTTTTTGTAACTTTCTCCATGTGATTTTTGAATTTGATTTGGTTGATTGAATCGACTCAGGCACACCATTAGGCGAATAAGCTACTACAAAAAGACGGTCTTGATTATTTGAATCAAATATAACCATACCTGACTCTGTGACAATATGCATATCAATAAGTTCATCAGGAGTCTTAGAATGCTTATCTGCAAGCAATTCATTGGCATAATGTGATGCTACCTTTTTGTTAAAAAATAACCATTGCTCTTCGGCACTCAATTGTTTCCAATATAGCCAAAAGCAGCTTCCTATGACGATTAATAATATCAAAGCATAGAGTATTTTTTTCATGTTTTACCTTCTTAAAACACCAAGTTTTGTTAGGGAGCATAAGGAAGAATGTGCAAATTAACTCCACCATTGTTGTAATTCTTCCAAAACATTTGGTTTAACTGGTTAAACTGGCCCTGTGTACACACCAAGCATCCAAGAGAATTCCCACTGTCACTACCCGCTCGCCCTGGATGAATCTGAACACCCTGATGAATTGAACCATCAGGAAAACGCACTTGATTCCAATTGTCTGTGTTTGAAATAGTAGGATTCCCGGCATTGCGGTTCCTATCGCCCATAAAGTAATCTCTAATCTGCCCAAGTGGTCCAGGCTCAGCGACAGAAGGTCGTGGTGTGACTGTGTAGTCCCCTGCTGGCAATTGATTTACGTTTATAGTTGTGCCAGTATTAAATGTACCAGTGAGCTGCTTGCTTCCCATGTCGTCAACTGCTGTGTAGGCAAAACCGCCACCGCTGTTAGGCCATGCATATACATCAGCCCTAGCTATGTCTGTCTGTACTGAATTATTTGAAAGAAGGGTATCTATGGCTTGATGGTCAAAACCAATGCCAGAATTGAATGAGGAGTCGAATATGCTGTTTGCAATCTGACCGTAGGCATTGTCATAACCTGAACTGCCTGTACTGAGACCTGAACCGCCACTGCTTATTTCATTACCCCAGTTTGCTGATGGGGGCGACCAATCAAATTCACTATCGTCTATATCATGCCCTGTGGGGTCTGTGAACCTCACCGGATTATTCAGCGTGTAAGCGTAGCGGTTCAAGCTCTGCGGATTCGCATAGTTAGGCACAATGGTATCAGGAGAAATGAACCGCCCAATCTCGGGGTCATAAAGTCTTGCGCCATAGTTATACAATCCGGTTTCGTAATCGAGTTCTTGTCCGGTGTACTTGTGAGTCATACCACCTGATGGCTTGCTGTCCAGCCTAGTTTCTCCGAAGGGATAGTAATAGATGTCCTCTACCGTGTTGCCGTAGTCGTCGGTCGCAATCGCCGTGCTTCCAAGGTGGTCAGGGTGGTAATATATGGTCGAACCCTGGAAGTTCCTCGCAATCCTGGTATTCCCGGCAAAAATGTAGTTTCCGCAATTCCCATTGATGCATTCGTACAGCTTGCCGATATACATCCTCGTATCTGTCGGGGTAGTTTTCTTCACCCGTGCGCCGTTTCCGTCGTAGGTGAATGTTGTAGTCTGGGAATCCTGCCACACGGAGGTCGGCAGATTGTCCGAGTTGTAGGTCATTTCCCTTTGTTGGTCCCATATCAGGTTGCCGTTGTTGTCATAATAATAATATCGGTTGGTAGAGGTGGAGCCGGTTACGGTCGTGGTGTAGCCTATGGAATGGGTATACATCCACGGATAATAGGTGACTGTGCCGAAGGCAAGGTTGTGCGGCGTGGAGGGGTTGACAAGGTCGTTGACTTTGGACACGTTCCCCTTGGCGTCATAGGCGTAAGTACGGTAGATAAGGCTTTCCTGCAACCTGTCGGTCTTTATGGCGAACAGCCGGTAGTTCTTCGGGTAATACCGGTAGGTGGTGGTTATGCCGTTGCCGAAGATGATTTTGCCCGGTTGCCCCAGGGCGTTGTAGTCGATAATTGCTGCATAGCCGCGCACATCCGTAATGTTGCCGCCGCGGTCGTAATCATAGTTGACCGTCTCGCCGTCAGGATAAGTAATGTCGGTTACCCGTCCCATGCCGTCGTAGGCCTTGTCTATGGTGTAGTCGGCGCCGTCCACCCTCTTCACGGTTTTCGCTATCCTGCCGGATTTGTCGTAGTGCAATGTCGTCATCCCCGATTCGTCGTACATCGAGGTAAGTCTTCCCAAGGGATAGCTGGAAGCCGGTTCGTCGTAATTATACCTGATGTATGCGGTTAAGCCGGAGTTGTTGGGGTATTCCTTGGATGTGACCCTGTTCAGTTCGTCGTAGTAGTAGGTAGTTGTCACGTAGTTGCCGTCCATGACCGTTTTAATGCTGCCGTCATTGTAGTAATCGTAGTCCCAGTAACCCATATCCAGGTCAAACATGTTCTTTTTCCGACCCAAGGTGTCGTACTCAATCGACGCAGAGTTTCCTTTTGCGTCCGTCACACTCGTCAGGTTGCCGAGGACGTCGTAGGCATAGGTAGTGGTGGCGTACGGTGTAAGCTTGCTTGTAGAGCAATCGGAAACAACACCTTCATACTCTTCAACCGTAACGAGGCGGCCGAAGGGATCACGAGTCTCCCGCCGCCGGTGGCCGTTTTCATCGACAGAGACGCTTATCAGGTCGCTGTAACAGGCAAGGGTAGACGTACCGTCTGGATTGGTCACGCCCTTTACTCTCCCTAACGGGTCATAGCTGTAAATTCGCCAGACCGGCGTTTCCACCGTTTCGAAATACGGAAGCGAGTTTTTCTGCACCATCCCGCGCTGGTCGTACACGGTTTCGGTGACGATGGTTTTTCCGTCGGGTCCGCTCTTCCGCTCTTTGATTGTTCGCCCAAGGCCGTCGAAATATACTGCCGACCACATGCCTGCCTGGTTGTCGGTAAAGACATGCTGGCTACCGACCGTGCCTAAGGAGTTGTAAGCGGTTCTCGTCCAGAAATTGTCAGGCTGGATGTCCAGCGTTTTCCTCCCGAATGGGTCGTATTCTGCGGTAATCGTCGCTCCGTTCGGATCGGTTACGCGCTCCGGCTGACCAAAGAGCCCTTTATTGGCAGTGCTGTTCACGCCGTAATACGTGGATGTTACCGGATAGTTTTTGGCGTTGATATTTTTAACTGGAAAGGTTTTGTATGCCGTGTCGTATTCGGTTACTGTGACATTTCCATTGGGATCACGCACGCATACGAGGTTGCCGAGGGAGTCATAGGCCATCCGGGTTTCAGGCGAGATGCCGCCGTTGAGCCAGCGAACAATGCGTGTCAAGTTCCCATTGGTCGGCATCTGATTGTTCGTGGGGTTGGCGTTGCAATCGGCAAGGGGAAGGTCGTCGTAATAATAGTCGGTTCTGCTGACCAACAGGTTTGTGTCGGCATTGGAGTCGCCGGTTCCCTGGAACACTGCTTCTGTCGCAGGAAGTCCCACGATCCACTTGTCGACGTTTGGCGAGAAGGTCCTGGTGACGGTCATATTGAGCAATGGATCCGATAGGTTGCCGGGATTACCGAACCGAAATTCACGGGTTACATTGCCGTAATCGTCATAATTGTAAATTGTCCATGCCTGCCGTGCGGCAGAGGTCCCTTTGCAATGTCCGTTTGCATTTCCGTCGCATGTATAGGTGTAGACCAACTGCGGCGGATTGAAGTGGTATGGAGTTGGAACCTGCGGATTGTCAGGAACATAGGCCGTTTCGGTTTCGGAATAGACCAGCCCTTGGGCGTCCGAAATTCGGGTACGGTATACGGCTTCCCCTTCATAAAGCCGATTGTAGCGGAGGGGTTGTTCACACCTACAGCGGTATCATCCCCTTGGTGAAACCATGTTTCTGTTACAGTCAGTTCACTGCTCTTTCCGGGACCTGTTACCTTTACAGAGTTGAAGCCGCGAAAGTCCTTTGCATCGAAATTGTAGTAGCCGCCGGAATAGGAATAGTACGAGGTGGAGGTGTTGTCGTTACCATCGGTGTTGTTACCGTCACTGACGGATACACTGCTTACAAGCTGCATGGTGAATGGAAGCTGTGCATACCATGAGGAGGGTGAATAAGAGACGCTGATTTTACCGCCAAGGCCGTTAGAGACGTGCGTAAGAAGGTCAGTCAACGGCGCGTTGGCATAGCCCGATTCCCAATGAAAAGCTCCACCTGGATAAGAGGTGTCATGTGGATAGCACACGATGTCGGTCTTGCCATCGGCATTATAGTCTCCGGCAAAGCATTGCTGGCTGACTGACGTTTCAGGAGAAGGGCCGCCGTCCCAAGAAAGGGTGTTCCAGCCGTTTCCGAGAGATAAAGCCGTGCTCCAGATACCGCCGGAGGTGTAGCAGGAAATATCGGTTTTGCCGTCGCCATTGAAATCGCCGGACAAGCATTTTGTGTTGATTGGAAAGGAGACGATGGCGCCGCCCATCGAGAAAGAGGCCGTGTCCCAGCTGCTGCCGGTTGACAGTTGAACATTCCACAAACCGCTGCCGGAGGCACAGGCAATATCGGTCTTGCCGTCACCGTTGTAATCTCCAGTCATACAGATTCCGCTCAGGATGTAGTTTGATTTGACGAAGTCCGGAGCCATCCCGTTGCTATACCAAGTGGCAGGCGTCCAACCGTTGCCGTTGGAGAGGTACATATTCCAGGTGCTGGTGTTCCCGGAGTTGCAGGCAAAGTCGGTTTTGCCGTCGCCGTCGAAGTCACCGGTCAGGCAGTTGTTGGTTGGATAAGTGAAGGTAGTTGGCCCGTCGGACCATTGGACTGGGCTGCTGCCCCATGCGCTGCCGGTGGACAACGCCATTTTCCAGGTATTGCTGGCATAACAGGCAAAGTCCGACTTGCCGTTGCCGTCGAAATCACCGCCAAAACATTGAGTTATGGGCAGAACAGTTGGAGCGTTATGCCAGGTTTCTTTAGTCCAGATTTCTCCGGCTCCTCCCGGGAAAACCATGGTCCAGTCCCCGTTATTGGCAAAATTGCAGGCAAGGGCGTTTTTCCCTTCGCCATTGAAATCGCCGGTAACGCATTGATGTCCCAAAGAATCCTGGGAAAGATCCGTAGGCTTGTTGCCGTCAGGTAACCATTGCAAAGATATCCCATTCACGTCAAGATTGTTGAATAAATACTTGAGGTCCCACTCGGTGCTACCGGTAGAGCAAAGGATATCGAATCTGCTGCCGAATTTGCCGGGGATGCAGTACATGCCGACAGGGAGCGGCATAGATACCCCGATAGGGTCAGAAAGACTCCATCCGCCGCTGGATGTTCCGCCGGCAACGGTGTAACCGTTGGAGTATCCAAGGGTGATAGGCGGCTTTGTGGTCGTACCGTCACTGCCGTACTCTGTCACCGTGCCGAGAACCGACCTGTTGGTCAGTGGACTGTACTGGTTGCCGGTCGTCGTCGAGTCGGCATCATAGTTCAGTTCATATTTTCTTACCCGCAAGGGTTGTGTGTTAACTGTGTTATAGTTGGACCAAACCTCGATGGTCTTGAGCCGCTTCGCCGTGGTGACGGCAAAGTTGGTTGTGTACATTGTCGGGGCGTCGTTGCGGTCTTCGAGGATGAACTTTACAGAATTGGTAGGGGGGAGTTTATGAGTGACAGGGTCGTTGCCGGTGTAGTCTATCTCGTTCAAGTATAACTGGTTCCGGTCCGGGGTGTAGTTGAGAGTGACGTAATTGCCATTCGTATCGGTTATCAGGTCAAGACACCATTTGAAGACGTGGGCCGGCTTGTTGGGGTCGTAGACTGTGGTGTTGGGTTCGTGACCGAAACGGAAGCGTACCCCCTTTTTATCAATCGCTTCCCAATAGGTTCCATAATTTATAAACCGAATGAAGTTCCCTTCTATCTTGGCGCGGTATTCGGAGGTGCCGGGGAGATTGACCAATTCCGTTACCCCGCCCGGTCCGCGCAATAGAAAGTCGCTGGCGTCATAGTTCACGCCTCCTTTGGTGCTCCGCTCTATTGAACCCATTTCCAGTTCCCAGCCGACACCCAGCCAACCGTTGCCGTTCGTGCTCCGATAGGTGAGGACTATGCCGGGATCTACACCTCTACGGCCGGGCGGGACTTCAATAGGAATGCGATAGCTCATGGTCCCTGTGAAGAGGTCTGGTAAAGGCGTGTCGCTGTTTGCCGAGGTGTCGGTTCCGTCAGCGACTTCCTTGCCGACAACTTTCTCGTCTGCCGCATGGGCATTTACGGTGAAGAAGATGGAAAGCGTCAGGCATAGAACGAGAACGGCGTTTTGCAGGGAATTGCCAGCACAACGGATGGGAATCATGTGGAGCCTCCGTTTATATTGCATTAAATTAAAAGGTAACTATTCAGCGTATATGTTTTGACGTCGGAGGATAGGCATCCTGCCTGTCTTCAGGCGAAGTTTCATCAGCCTGACAAGTTTGAACTGAACACATGTTCAAGCGATAAACCCGCTTGAAACACAGGCTAGAAGCCTATTGGTTGGTTGGGGAACCATCAAGATATCGCAGTGCTGCCGTTGTCGTTCGTTTTTTCTTCTTTCCCGGAATTCCTGGCTAACCCTTTCTTGCCTGATTCATATTTCAGAAGATAAACGGGTCATAGCTTCCGCGCCTTGAGCCCGCACAATGGGCAGCGTTTCTCCGCAACGGCCTTTTCACATGATTCGCACCAGTATTGAAGGTTTTCCCTGTCCCGGCATACCCGGCAGACTTCAGCCGGTTTACTATTGCCGCATGTGCACTCCCTATCGGCCATGGCCGTTACCTCGCATTTCCCTTCTGCGGTAAATACAGCCGCTACGCCTTCCACTTCTCGTAGAAAACGATCTGGTCCAGCGGCTTTCTTGGCGGCCCCGCCTTCACTTCCTCCTGCGGGTAGCCGAGCGGGAAGAGGCCGATGATGCGGATCTCCGGCGGAATATCCAGAAGGTCCCCCAGCTTTTCCTCGTCGAAAACGCCGACGAATACGCTCCCCAGCCCCAGGTCGTGGGCGGCAAGCATCAGGTTTTCAGCGGCGATCCCCACATCGGTCATGTAGTAATGTTCGCCACGCAAATCCCCGGACTGGGTAGGATCGGCGCAGGCGACGATGACCACCGGCGCATCGGCCAAGGCCTTCTGCGCAGGATTGGTCTTGTATCCCCTCGGCACGAAGAACGCCTCCACGTACGACAGTTCGCTGATCTGCGCTTTTGTCGCCGGGTCCTGCACCACCACGAACCGCCAGCACTGCATGTTCGCCCAGGAAGGGGCGATCTGCGCCGCTTCCAGCACTGCCTGGAGTTTTTCCGGTTCCACCGGCCTGTCGGAGAATTTGCGGATGCTGCGTCTGGTTTTGATCGCTTCGAGTGTATCCATTGTTGCCTCCTTTGAATTGATCGGTTCATTCACCTTGTTACTATATCAGATTCTTCGCCTTGATCTCGGCCTTGAGCCAGGCGTATGCTACTGGCGCCGCTACCAGGCCCCCTATGCCGAAGACCGCTTCCATTGCCAGCATGGCGCAGAGCAGTTCCCAGGCGCTGGCGTGCACTTGTCCGCCGACAATCTTGGCGTTGGTGAAATACTCCAGCTTGTGAATCGCGATGAGAAAAACCAGTGAAGCCAGTGCCACGCCTGGCGACATGCCGAGGCTGATCAGGACGATGGCGGCATTGGAGATGAGGTTGCCGACCACCGGGAGGAGCCCGGCAACGAAGGTGAGGGGGATGAGGACCGTCAAAAGTGGCATGTGAATATCGCACAAGGGTAGGATCACCAGGAGATAGAGCGCTGTGAGGATGGTGTTGAGCGCGGAAATCTTCACCTGGGCGAAGACTACCTTGTCGAAAGCATCCGCAAGCCCTTGAGCACGGGCGTGCAGGGCGGCAGAGAACGACGGCCAGCTGTCGATTCCGCTGAAGTGATGCAGGGCGGTCATGCCGCCGACAACCATGCCGAGGAGCACATGGGCGAATGTCTTGATCCCGGCCATCCCCATGGCAGAGATCTTCTTCCCGTGCTCGCGCAACATCTCGGCAAGCGGTTCATGCAGCTCCTCCACCGTGGCCGGCAGGGCGTTCGCCATGGAGGCGGGGAGGGCGTGCCTCAGTTTTTCCAGCGTATCGGCAACGGTTACAAGCAGGGCGGCCATGCCGCCGTTGCCTTGCAGGAACGACCATAGACCGAGGCTGGCGCCGATCAGTCCCATGATGACGATGGCGGCTATGGCGGCCAGGGCGATCTTGTGGGTCAGGCCTCCCCAGTTTGCGGGCAGCCGCCGGGCGAGTTTGACCGTCAGGACATGAACGGCAAGGCCGGCAAAGACTGCCGGCAGCAGATGAAAGTGCAGCACCAGCGGAACGGCAAGCGCTGCAAGCAGGTAGCTGACGAATATGGGACTGGTGGGCATGGAGAACTCCTTAAACGAAACGGGACGCCCGGATTACGGCTTTGCCGGTTAAAACACCGAGAACTTCAGATAACGCCTGGGGTTCTCCTTGAGGTCCTTGATGAGGAAGTCCACGTCATCCACCATCTTGTTCATCTTGTCGTACAGGACCCGCTCGTTCATCAGCCTGCCGGCGGTTCCGTCGCCATGATTCACCCTGGCGGCAACCTCTTCAAAGGCCTTGACCGAATTGTCGGCCCGTTCGATGAGGGCCATTCCCTTGTCGTAGAATTCCCGGTCGCCGAGCAGCTTGCCGATGGTGCTGTCTTTGGAGGTCAGTTTCTTGTTGAGTTCGCGCACATCGTCGGCAGCCTGATTGCTCTTGTCTGCCAGGGCGACCAGCTTGTCGTAAAGCTGTCGGTCGTGGAGGAGCTTGCCCAGGGTTCCGTCGGAGGTCTGGACGTCGTTCAGGGTCTGATCGGTGCGGTTGAGAATGCTCATCAGCTTGTCGTACGGCTCACGGCTCCTGCTGAGCTTGCCGAGGGTCCCCTCGCCACTGTTGGTGTTTTTGGCGAAGGTGTCGAGCTCGGCGGTCAGTTTCACCAGGTTGTCGTAGAGTTTCGGGTCTTTGGCAAGCCGCCCCATCGTCCCTTCGCCCCGGTTCATCTTGTCCATGGCCAGGTTAAGGCGGTCGAAGGCCGAGCCCGCTTTCTGCATGACGTCGTCGAGTTTGGTTATCGACGTGCCGTAGAGCCTGGTTTCCGGGACAGTGGACACATGCAGGCTGGGGGTGATGTCCACATATTTTTCACCCATCAGCCCGCGGGTCTTGACGGTGATGAGGGAATCCTTGCCGATTTTCTTCAGCGACTCCCGCTCGACTTCCAGAATGACCTCGACCTCGTTGGTCCTGTTCGGCTTTTCGAAATGGACTTCGGTGACGATGCCGACGTCTACCCCGGCCAGCCAGACCGGCGCCCCGACCTTGAGTCCTGCCACGTCGGTCATTATCACTGAAAGTTTCCCTTTGGGGATGAAGAACTTGGTCTTTTCCCCCATGAGCAGGACGCCGCCGGCAAAAAACAGCAGGGAGAAAACGATGAAGATCCCCGCCTTGAGCTGCGACCAGGCAATGTTGTCGCTTCGTTTCATGGTCCTTCGCTTTCCGTTTCGTTGTTGTTGGTAAAGAGAGATTTTTCCGTCGGCGCGAAGAATTCCCTGGTTTCCGGGATCCGGGCGGCGGTCAGCTCTTCTTTTGTCCCTTCGAAAATGAGCCGTGCATTATGGATAAAGGAAAAACGCTTTGAGACCGCAAAGGCGGTCTGCATGTCATGGGTTACCATGAGGGTGGTCTTTCCTTCCTGCTGCAGGCGAAGCATCAGGTTGCAGATGTTGAAGACGCCGATCGGGTCGAGCCCCGTGGTCGGCTCGTCGAAGAAGATGTAATCCGGGTCGGCGGCCAACGCCCTGGCAATGGCGGCCCTTTTTTTCATTCCCCCCGACAGTTCGGCGGGGTAAAGGTCAATGGCCCGCTCCAGGCCGACGAAACCGAGCTTTTCCATGACAATCCGCTCGATCTCCGCCTCCGTGAGCGTTCCCTCTTCAAAAAGCCGGTAGCCGACGTTTTCACCGACGGTCATGGAGTCGAACAGCGCCCCCCCCTGGAAAACGATGGCGATCTTTTTCCGCAACCGGATCAGTTCCTTTTCCGGGAGGCCGGCAATGTCCCGTCCGTCGATGGCGATCCTTCCCGAATCGACGGGAAGAAGACCCAGGAGAAGCTTGAGGATGGTGGTTTTGCCGACGCCGCTTACCCCGAGGATGGTGCGGTCGACCCCCTGCTCCAGGTACAGGTCGAAACCATCGATGATCTGCCGTCCCCCGACGGAGTAGCAGACCTTTTCCATCCGTATGCCCTGTTCAGTACCGTTCAACGTTCACTCCGGGCGCATGCCATGCGCCCCTACGAATTTCCACCACCGACCACCGACCACCGACCACCGACCACCGACCACCGACCACCGACCGCCTTTAACCCCTGAACGCGATGAATATCTTCGTCAGAAAAAAATCGGAAACCAGGATGATCACGGATGAAATAACAACCGCCCTTTTCGCCGATTCTCCCACCCCTTCTGCTCCGCCACTGGTGTTGAGCCCCACATGGCAGCCGATCATGGCAATGACGAAGCCGAAAAACGCCGGTTTCGCCACCCCCTCGATCAGGTCCTGGAACACCATGAACTGTGGGATGGATTTCCAGTACATGATGGGGTTCATATCGTAGCTCGCCGACATGATGTAGCCGCCCAGGAGCGAAACCGCGTCGGTGATGATCGTCAGGAGCGGCATGGCGACGAGTATCGCCTTGAGCCGGGAGGTTACCAGGCGTTTGACGATGTCGGTCCCTTCGACCCGCATGGCGTCCACCTGTTCGGTGACGACCATGGTGCCGATCTCGGCGGTAATGGCCGAGCCGACCCGGCCGGTAACCATCAGTGCGGAGAGGACCGGTCCAAGCTCCTTTATCATGGTCACCGCCACCATCCCCCCGACGTAACTGGTGGCGGCGAAAGGCTTCAACTGGATGAGGGCCTGGAGGGCCATGACCATCCCGGTAAAGAGGCCGGTAAGGATGACGATGAAGAGGGAGCCGACCCCGATCTTGTCCAGTTGGGTGGTGAAGTCCCGGTAGTAGTATGGTCGGGAGAAAATGCTGCGGATGGCCCGGAGCGACAGGGCAAAGAATTCCTGGACTTCGAGCAGGAACGATTTCAGGGTGTTTTCAATGAGCTTGATCGGCATGTTTGTTTATTGCAGGGCTTCAGCGAAGGCTTCGCGCACGTCCTCGACGAAGATGAACTCCAGCTCCTCGCGTACATTGTCAGGTATATCTTCCAGGTCCTTGCGGTTTCTTTCCGGTACGATCACCTTTTTCACACCGGCTCGGCGTGCGGCCAGTATCTTTTCCTTCAGTCCGCCGATGGCCAGTACCCGGCCCGTGAGGCTGATTTCGCCGGTCATGGCCACATCGCGGTGGGCCTGGCGGCCGGACAGGAGCGAGACGATGGCAGTCGTCATGGTGATGCCGGCAGACGGCCCGTCCTTGGGGATGCTCCCGGCCGGGACATGGATATGGATGTTCATGTCGGTGAATTCCTTGACGTCGATGTTCAGGTCTGCACTGTTAGCCTCGACAAAGGAGAGGGCGGCCCGCGCCGACTCTTTCATGACGTCTCCCAGAGAGCCGGTCAGGATCAGGTCTCCCTTACCCTTCATCCGGGTCGCTTCGACAAAGATTATGTCGCCGCCGGTCTCGGTCCAGGCAAGGCCGGTGACTACGCCGACCCGGTCTTTTTCCGCAGTTACTTCGTCGTAAAATTTGCGCGGTCCGAGGAATTCTTCGGCCAGTTCCGGGGTTATGATCTCGCGCGGCGGCTTGTTCTGGGTTATTTCCTTGGCCACCTTGCGGCAGATGGATGCGATATTGCGCTGCAGGTTGCGCACCCCCGCTTCCCGGGTATAATCGCGGATTATCTTGTAGATGGACGCTTCCGTGAATTGAAGCGGGTACTTCGTCAGTCCGTTTTCCTCGATTTCCCGGGGGATGAGGTAGGTGACGGCGATCTTTTCTTTTTCCTCGTCGGTGTAGCCGGAGAGGGTGATGACCTCCATCCGGTCCTTCAGCGCAGGCGGAACCGGGTCGAGGACGTTGGCGGTGGTGATGAACATGACATTGGTGAGGTCGAAGGGGACATCCAGGTAGTTGTCGGTGAAGGAAAAGTTCTGCTCCGGATCGAGGACTTCCAGGAGGGCACTGGCCGGGTCGCCGCGAAAATCTACGCCGATCTTGTCCACTTCATCGAGCATGAACACCGGGTTGTTGTTGCCCGAGCGGAAGATTTCCTGGATGATACGGCCGGGAAGCGCCCCGATGTAGGTCCGCCGGTGGCCGCGGATCTCCGCCTCGTCCCGCATCCCACCCAGCGAGACGCGGATGAACTTGCGCCCCAGCGCCCGGGCTATGGATCGGCCGAGACTGGTCTTTCCCACGCCCGGCGGGCCGACGAAGCAGAGGATCGGCCCTTTCATCTTTTCTTTCAGGGTGCGGACAGCCAGGTATTCGAGAATACGCTCCTTGACCTTCTTCAGGTCGAAGTGGTCTTCGTTGAGGACGATTTCGGCCTGGGTTATGTCCCGGTTGTCGGTAGTTGCCGTTTGCCACGGCATGCCGAGCAGGTAGTCCAGGTAGGTGCGCGACACGGTGTACTCCGGGGACGCGGGGTTGATCCGCTCCAGCCGTTTCAGTTCCTTCTCCGTGATTTTCTTGACCTCTTCCGGCATGCCGGCGCTTGACAACTTTTTCCGTAGTTCCTTGATCTCGGCCTGGCGGTCGTCTTCTTCGCCGAGCTCCTCCTGGATCTGCTTCATCTGTTCCCGCAGCAGGTATTCCTTCTGCGTCTTGCCGACCTTCTTCGTCACCTCGGCCTGGACTTCACCTTTTATCTGGAGTCGCTGTACCTCGGCGGTCAGGCTCATGTAGACCTTTTTCAGCCGTTCGATCGGATCGATGGTTTCCAGCAGTTTCTGCAGTTCATCGACGGGGAGATTGACATAGAGCGCCACCAGGTCCGAAAGTCGGCCCGGGTTGTCGATGTAGTCTATCATTTTCATTACATCGTCGGGAAGGGGACGTCCGTAAGAGAGGGCGATTTTCAAGAGCGCGTTCAGGCTACTGACCAGGGCATCGGAAACCACCGACTTTTCGGCAAATTCACGTACTTGCTCCACCCGCACCAGGGTTATGGGTGTTTCCTGGACAATTTCCAGGAGTTTGATCCTGGCCAGCCCTTCCAGAACCACCTTGGCCCCCCCCTCGGAGATCTTAGTAAGCTGGTTCACCTTGCAGATGGTGCCGATTTCGTTGAGGGAAGCGGCAAGCTGGTCGGTAGGCTCTTCCTTTTGTTTGATCAATGCCACCATGTTGTTGAAAAGGATGGCCTCTTCAAAAACCGAGATTTCTTCATTGGTGATAAAGAGCGGAAAAACCATGAAGGGGAAGGCGACCACATCACGTAGAGGGAAGAGAGGGATCATTTCCGGCATGTTTATCGACAGGCTTTCGGCCATCGGGGGATCCTTAGTATTCACGGAATTGAGTGCTAAATAGTGTAAGAGTAACCAGTTATCGGAGGGATGTCAAGATTGCATCCCCTCCCATTCCCCATAAAGTACGGCGATGCGGGCAGTTAATGCCGTGTGCTCTTCTCCCATCCGCCGCGCCGCCTCATGATCAGCGAAAAATTCCGGCTCGGCCATCTGCTGTTCCAGCCCGGCCAAGAGTCCTTCCCGGGTCTCGATCTCCGCCTCCAGTTCGGCGAGCCGTTTCTGCCGCCCTTTTTCTTCCTTTTGCCTCTGTTTTTCCTCTTCACGCTGCCGTTGACGCTCTTCCTTTGGAGCGGTCGATGAAGCGGTCGGCGGTCGATGGTCGGCGGTCGATGGTATTTGAACTGCCTGTTCGGATGTGGTCGGGGTCTCCCCTTTTTTGGCGAGGTAATACTCGTAATCGCCCATAAAGCTTGTGACCTTGCCGTCTCCCACCTCGACCACGCGGGTGGCGAGGCCGTCGATGAAGTGGCGGTCGTGGGAGACGAAGACCACCGTGCCGGAAAAGGCGCGCAGGGCGGCGAGCAGCACTTCCTTGCTGAACAGGTCCAGGTGGTTGGTCGGCTCGTCCATGAGGAGCAGGTTGGAAGGGCGGAGGAGCATCTTTGCCAGGGCGAGGCGGTTCCGCTCTCCGCCGGAGAGGACCGACACTTTTTTCTGGATGTCGTCGCCGGAAAAGAGGAAGGCGCCGAGGATGTCGCGCAACTGTGGCACCATGTCGAAGGGGGCGTCGGATAGTATCTCATCGTAAACGGTCTGCTCGCCGTTCAGCTCCTGTGCCTGGTCCTGGGCGAAGTAGTCGCGGATCACGTTATGGCCGGGAATAAGCTCGCCTGCCTCAAAAGCCCCTCCGGCCAGGATGCGCATCAGGGTCGATTTGCCCGCGCCGTTGTGGCCGACCAGGGCGACCCTCTCACCCTTTTCGATGGCGAGGTCGATGCCGTCGAGCACCACGTTGGCGCCGTATGCCTTCTTTACCCCCTTCAGCTCCACCACCATCCGGCCGCTCTTCGGTGGATCGGGGAAGCTGAACCTGATCTTTTTCCGTTCCGGCGGCAGGACGATCCGTTCGATCTTTTCCAGCTGCTTGATGCGGGACTGGACCAGCGCCGCCTTGTCCGCCTTGTAGCGGAAACGGGAGATGAAGTCCTCGATCTTCTGCACCTCGTCGTCCTGGCGGCGCTTCGCCTCGCGCAGGGCCGTCACCCGCTCCTCCCGTAGCACCAGGTAACGGCTGTAGTTGCAGTGGTAGTCGGTGAGGGTGTGGTTCCAGACCTCCACTATCCTGGAGCAGACCTGGTCGAGGAAAAACCGGTCGTGGGAAACGAGGATGATGGAATAGGGGTAGGACTGGAGATACCCCTCCAGCCAGTTGCGCGCCTCGATATCCAGGTGGTTGGTCGGTTCGTCCAGGAGGAGCACGTTTGGCTTCTGCAGCAGGAGCTTGGCCAGGGCGATGCGCATCTGCCAGCCGCCGGAGAATTCGCCGCACTCCTTCTGCCATTCCGCCGGGAGAAAGCCGAGACCGGTGAGGACGTTTCCCACCTCAGCTTCCATGGAGTACCCCCCCTTGAGGCGGAACTCTTCCTGGAGGTGGCCGAAACGGTCCAGCAGGTCGTCGTGGCTTGGGTCGTCATGGGGTATGACCGCCAGTTTCGCAGTCAGTTCGGCCAGTTCCTTTTCAATGGCCTGTAACTCCGCCAGGGCGGTCATCACCTCGGCAAAAAGCGGCATTCCCTTGGTAATGATGCCGTCCTGGGGGAGATAGCCGACCGTCCCCCCCCTGGCAAGCTGGATTTCACCGGAGGAGTGTTCCACCTGGCCGGCAATGATCCGCATCAGCGTCGATTTGCCTGCGCCGTTTTCGCCGACCAGGCCGACCCGTTCACCCTTTTTCAGGTGCCAGGAAATATCGGAAAAGAGCGGTTTACCCGCAAAGTCCTTGGAGAGATGTTTCAGATGGAGCATGGTTGTTCCTTCGGGGTTTGAATCTGTTGCCGCGGGTATTGTAGGTGGAGAGAGGGAGTTTTGTCAAATTAAGGTTCAGATCACATTTAAGGTTCAGATCACACTTGATTGAAACCAGTCGCGGTGCTGGCATCTTTCATTGGCTTCCATCGGAATTTGGTATTGTTCCTGGAATTCGTTGTGCCCTCGGAATTCTTAACTTTACCATCAGTGCGGATTGTATTATACTTATTTTCGCAAATTGATTATGAACTTAACGTAACCCGCCAAAGAAAGGCCGTCAAATGGTAACCATGAATAGTAAAGAAACAAAAAAGATGGTTGAGGAAATGAAGCTCTGGTCAAAAAAGGTCTGCGCAACACCTGAGACCGCCAGGAAGGCCCTGATGGACATCGGTATCATCGACAAGAACGGCAACCTCACCGAACCGTATCGTGCTCGTTAATGTATTCAACTCTCCCACACTTCGTCCTAGGCTTCCACGGGCCTGAGCGGCGATAGGGGGCTCCAAATCTCAAATGAAGAATTGATACTTCGCCCTCCCGTTCTCTGAATGTCACTCTACCCCTTACCTTTCTTTTTCAAACTGGCAATTCCAGTCAAAGAAACAATCCTGTTCTTGAAGTCCTCGTATTCCTGATTCTGCGGAACAAGTAGCTTAGAAATGCAATAGAACCTGTTGGTGGAAGGGGATTCTTTCTGCGCCATGACCATGTTTATCCGATCAACGTTCACAACCGTCCAGCATTCGTGGTAGCCGGCCAGCCGGGCTTTTTGATGACTTTTCTCAGCCTCTCCTATCCGGTTATGGATGTTTGAGAAGTCTGTCCCTCCTTTTATCTCGATCGCAATAATGTTGCGAAATGTATCGGCTGCCATCTCTTCACGAATGATGATGTCGGGATCGGGAGCGAATTCGATGAGGACTTTCCGACCGGCGGCGTTCCTGATCTCTATCTGACTTGGATTCGAGTTTATGGTGGCATGGCGGACGATCTCATGGATGATTTCGAATACTTTCACAATCCCGGCTGCGCCGATCTTGACGTTTGCCCCGCCGCGAAGTTGCGGCCCTACCGTCAGAAGTGTCAAGTCATCGAGCAGTTCTTTCGTGACCCTTTCGGCTCCAATCCCTTCCAGTAGCTGGGCGCAAGCATTAATAAGCGACTTGCAAAGGACAGGCAGGCGCGCCAGCGCCAACTTGGAAATGACGCCGCGCTCTTCCATCCCCTTGAAGGAGCCTATGCCGGTTTCGCCCGAGTAAAAGGATTTTTGACTGAAACCGAGCAGGAGACGGTAATAGCCGAGCAGGAACGGATTGCGGGAAAGGACCGCCGGGACCGGGAAGAGGAGCTCGCCGCGAAGTCCGTGACGTGCAAGCGCCTTCAGGCAGTTTGCCGGCACCATCTTATTGAGTTCGGTATCCACGACGGCGATATCCATATCTTCTATGGTGCTGAACAGGGCGTCCTGCAGATATAGGGTGCGGATTTGGGCGAGCGCAAAGGAGAAGTCGATCTGGAGTTGCGGCGTGGGGACGGTGATGGCGATCTCCTTCATTGTCCGACCGCCAGCCTGAGGATTCTGTTCTCGTCTGTTCTGAGGCGATCAGAAGCGATGGCGATGTATTCCGGGTTAAGCTCGACCCCTACGTAGTTGCGCGAAAGCTGCTGGCTGACGACACCGACTGTTCCCGAACCGAAAAAGGGATCGAGGACGAAATCACCTGGTCTGGTTGCGGCTTGGATGCAGGGTTCGATGAGCTTGGGCGGAAAGGTGGCAAAGTGGGCACCGGGAAAGCCCTGGGTATTGATATTCCAGACCGATCTTCGATTACGGCCGTTCTCTTCCCGAACCGCCTTATAGTCGTAAAAGTATTGTTCCGATTTGGAGAAGAGAAAGAGGTATTCGTGAGAACGGGTCGGGCGGTCTTTGACGCTTTCCGGCATGGCGTTGGGTTTATGCCAGACGATGTCGCTACGCAGATACCAGCCGATTTTCTGCAGCTCAAAAGCCAGACGCCACGGTACTCCGATCAGGTCTTTCGGCTTCAGACCATTGGGCGTATCGGGCCGGACACTCATGGCGCGGGCCGGATTTTTCTTGTCGGGGGCGCGATACCCCCGGTTGCCGCTCGTATAGCTGTCGCCAATATTCAGCCAAAGAGTGCCGTCTTCCCGCAACACCCTTTTGACCTCCGCGAAGATGGTTACCAGGTGAGCAAGAAACTGGTCCAGCGTCGGTTCCAGCCCGATTTGCCCTTCGATCTCATAATCACGCAGTCCCCAATAAGGGGGGGAGGTGACTACGCATTGAAAGAAGTCGGATGGTAGTCGGCCCACGGCATATAATGCGTCCCCTTCGATAATCATGGAATCGCTTACCGGCAATGCAGGGGGGGGGAATAACTTTGTTTTTTTCATTATCGCGCACCTCAATAGTTGGGTCAAATTATGCATTTATTTGCATAAGGTTGCGTTACTATAATTCATTACAGAGACAAAATACGTCATAAGTGGCATAGAGAAGTTCAGTTTTGATTTGTTCAAAAAAATCAAGTTTCTTTCACATCTCTAATGCAACCCTTGCTGTCTCCCTGATAGAAACTACCTGTTGCGGGGCATAAAGGCAAGCTGCTCGAATACGCTATTTTCGTACATTATCGACCGATCTGTTGGAATTTCGATCATCTTAGCCGTGGAAAGGGTGAATTGCAAGCGTTCGTACCGCATCGGAGCTGATAACGACGGCGGGGCGGGTTTTCTTTATTGCGGTAAGTTCATTTCTTCCTGTCATCCCCACGCAGATAATCGGCAAGGATCGACCGGCTGTGTTCGTCGTCGTGACAATAGACGCAGAGGTTTTCCCAGTTGCTGCCGTCGGGCGGGTTGTAATTATGGTTGCCGTCCTTGTGGTGGACGGTAAGGAGGTGCAGGTTGGCGAGATCGAACTCCCTGCCGCATTTGGCGCAGATCCAGCCGTGGAGCTTGAGGGAGCGCTCCCGGTAGTTGTCGGGTGCCTTCTGCTCTCCTTTCATCCGGCGGACCATCTCGTCCAGCTCTTCCTGCGTCTTGATCGGCCCCGGCCGGGGGGCGCGTGGGCGGAATGATGGGGCCATGGTCGGTTTCTCCCTGCTTTGAAATTTCAGAAGCCGGTGAACAGAAAATCGAGAGCGGCAATGATTTCCTCACGTCGTTCCTTGAGGGATGTAACCTTATCTCCCAAGGCATGGAGTGAAACGCCCGCCAGTTCAGCCGTAGACATGACCACTGCCGAGCGCCTGATCGTGAACCGGGGGTTGAGGTGGATGGCTGGTTTGCCCATGGCGGAAGCTGCCAATAACGGTACCACCACCCGCGTGGCGAGGTGGTTCAACAGCTCTGACTGTACGTCAAGCAGGTAGGGGACCGACTCTTTTGTCTCCGGGTTCGGATTGTCATAAACGTCAAACTGGGCCATCAGAAACGCCTCAGTCCATCGCTGAAAACGCCGTCCGCTTCAATGCGCCGGTTATAGACTTCAATGGCTTCGCGATTCTCCTCCAGCCATTGCCGACGCTTTTCTTCCCGAATCAGCTCGGCAAGGCGCAGTTCCAGCGTTTGCGACAGGTTGATGTGGTGTTCCCTGGCCTTTTGCAGCAGGTCACTGTTTATGGTAAGGTTGGTCGGTTTTTTCGGCGCATTGGGGTTGAAAAGTTTTGCTTCCACGGCACACTCCTTATGCGTGTTGTGTGTGCGCATATTTTACCTTTGTTGAGGCTCCGGTGCAAGCGAAATTACTTACCGTTTCTTGCCGGGACGGCTCTCCTGCCCGGACTTGCCACGGGCCCCGCCGAATTTTCCCCCGGCGCCACCGGCTTTGCCACCACCAAAACCGCCGGACTTCCCGCCGGCCCCGCCGAACTTGCCGCGGCCGGCGCCGAATTTCCGCGTCTTCTGCTGTTGCGGCCGGGCTTCGCTGACGGTGATGACCCGGTTCACCAGCAGTGCGCCATCCAGGGTTTCGATTGCATCCCTCGTTTCCTCCGACGATGACATTCTCACATAGCCGCACTCTTTAAACTGGCCGGTCTCGGGATCGGTTATCAGGTGGATCGAGGTAACCGTGCCGACTACTGAAAACAGCTTCCTGATGTCCTCCTCCGTGGCCTTGGGGGAGATACTTCCTACATACAACTCTTTAGCCATGATCTATTCCTCTTTTTTGTTGCTGCCGGTCGACCCGGGACAGGTCGCTACCCTTGATATTTTATGCCGTTATCTTCCCGGCGCCTCTATTTTCGACAAATTCCATAAAGCGTTCCTTCAATGTATCGGCAACTGTATATTGTCCTTTGATCCGCAGTATCTCCATAACACACTCTGCCGTGCACAGTCCGTATTCCTTCTGGTTTTTCCGCAGCGAATAGCTGGACTTGCCGTTTATCCGAAGGCTGAACCTCTTTGCCTGCTGAAGGTAAGGGCTTCTATTGTAGATCTTTCTTGCTTCCTGCCATGTCCCATCGATAATGATGAACCGATCGATGTCGTCGATATCCGAAAGGGTCTCATCCTCCGTACCGGGATAGAGCAGGGCAATGGAGCCGCTTTCGATATCCTCCACCAGTCGGGCGACAGGATTTGTCCGTTCCCAGAGTATCTGTTCGGCATCGCCAGCCAGGATATCCACTACCAATCTTCCCGTATTGGTATTTTTTCCAAATTCTCTTTCATGGGTCAAGAGGGTGAATTTCATTTGATCCGCGCGGTCTCCCTTTTATATCGCAGATACAATCGCTCAACCTTGCTTCTGGCCCAAGGGGTCTTTCGCAGAAATTGCAGGCTGGACTTGATACTCGGGAAATTATGGAAACACCTGATATCGATGATTCTTCCCATTGTATCCCAGCCATAATGTTCTACCAACTGGGTAAGAATCATTTCCAGGGTGATGCCGTGAAGATGATCGTTTGGTTTCTTGTCAGTCATTTTCCGGCCTCTTTAATGGATTTTGGGGCAGAATTTCTAAAAAGAAGCTAAACGAAGTTAACTGTTTGTCCCCGTGCATGTCAATAAAAACCCTGTCTAAAATCGGTGCCAGGGTGAATTTACAGGCATACGGCGCAGTGAGGATTTATGGGAGCAAAAGCGGTAATTTCAAATTTTTCTTATGAACTGCCTGAAACTCTGCTATACTTACAAGGTTTTATCGTGATGCCCCCTGCTTCTTTCGTGGAGCTTTAGCATATAGGGCCGATGGAACAAGGATTTCGCCGCGCGGGGTGCGCCCTGCTGCCGGTCAAAAAATACCCGGGGTCGATGGATATATCACGTATCCGTCCCCACAAAAGGATTGAAGAATGTCAAAAAAGATGCTGATTAATGCGATGCACCCGGAAGAGGCGCGGGTGGCAATTGTCGAGGACGGCCATCTGGTCGAGCTCGATATCGAGATTGCCGGGAATGAGCAGACCCGCGGCAATGTTTACAAGGGGGTAGTGGTCCGGGTTGAACCGGGATTGCAGGCCGCCTTTGTAGACATCGGCCTGAAAAAGCTCGGATTCCTCCAGATGGGGGAGATTCACCCTGAAAACTGGCAATGGCGGGATGATGTCCCCGAGGACCAGCGGCACCGCCGGCCCCGTATCCAGGAAATCCTTCGCCGCGGCCAGGAGCTGATCGTTCAGGTGGAAAAAGGGGAGCGCGACAACAAGGGGGCGGCGCTCACCACGTATATTTCCCTGCCCGGGCGCTACATGGTGCTCATGCCGGGGAGCGATTCCGCCGGCATTTCCCGCAAGGTGGAGAGCGAGAGCGAACGGAAAAAGCTGAAGGAGCTGGTGGCCGGACTGGAGATACCTGAGGGGATCGGCTACATCATGAGGACCGAGGCGGTCGGCAGGACCAAGACCGAACTGACGAAGGACCTCCAGTACCTGATGAAGCTTTACAGCAGCATCCGGGAGAAGGGGGCGGAAATCAAGGGGGCCGGCCTGATTTACCAGGAGTCCGACCTGGTGATCCGCACCATTCGGGATTATTTTAACGCCGATATCGACGAAGTTCTGGTGGACAGCAAGGAAGTTTACAAGCAGGCGCGGGCCTTTTTCAAGGAGACCATGCCCAAGTGTGAAAAGCTGGTGAAGATGCACCAGGAGAAGCGGCCGATCTTCTCCCGCTACCAGCTGGAAGAGCAGATCGACCTGATCTATGAAAAGAAGGTACCGCTCAAGTCCGGCGGCTCCATCTTCATCGAACCGACCGAGGCGCTCGTTTCCATCGACGTCAACTCAGGCAAATCCACCGGCGAGAGGGGGGTGGAGGACACCGCCTACAAGACGAACCTGGAGGCTGCCGCGGAGGCTGCGAGGCAGCTCAGGCTACGCGACCTTGGCGGGTTGATCGTCATCGACTTTATCGACATGCGTGAGCGCAAACACAACGCCGAGGTGGAGAAGACGCTGAAAACCGCCCTGAAAGGGGACAAGGCGCGGGTGACCGTCGGCAGGATCTCGCAGTTCGGCCTCCTGGAGATGTCGCGACAGCGGATCAAACAGACCATCAACCAGGCGAGCACCCTTGAATGTCCCCATTGCGAAGGGCGGGGCAAGGTGAAGTCGGTGGAGGCTATGGCGCTTTCCTTTTTGCGCAAGGTCCACGCTGCGGCCGCAAAGGGAACGGTTGCCGAGGTACGGGGCGGGCTGCCGCTGGAAGTGGCCTACTACCTGCTGAACCGGAAGAAACGGGAGCTGGCACAGATCGAGACCGATTATGATATCGATGTGACGGTAAAAGGAAAACCGTCCTTTCTCCTCAACCAGATGGAGGTGGAACTGACTAAACGGGAGAAACCGCCCATTGAGGAGCATTTGCCGGAAAAAGGAGCACCGGCTGAAGAGGTCGAGGCGCATGAACCTGCTGCTGCCGTGGCTGGAGCCGTGCCGGGCGAAGAAATAAAGGGCAAGAAAAAACGGCGGAGAGGGAAGAAAAAACCGCACGTGGAAGGTGAAGCCTTAGTGGGCGCGGAGGCGGCAGCTGAACTGCCGCAGGTTGAAGCGCCTGAGGAAGAGTCGGCTCAAGCGGTTGGACCGGCGGCAGAGGCAGAAACAGAGGCAGAAGCAGCGCCGACAGGCGAAGGGCAGGGCGAAGAGCATAAAAAGAAACGACGGCGCAGACGGCGGCGCGGGGCAAAAGCGCCCGCAGCTGAAGGCGCGGTAGCTGGAACCCCTGCGGAAGAGGAAGCTGTTGTCGTAGAAGCAGCCGTCGCTTCCGTGGAAGAGCCTGTAGCAGCCGCCGAAGAGGAACCCCACGGGGAAGAGGCGAAGAAAAAACGTCGGCGCAAGCGGCGGCGCGGCGGTAAGCCGGCTGTGGCCGAAGGTGTTGCCGGTGAGCCTGTTGCAGAACAGCCGGCTACCCCACCGGTTGAAGATAAGGGGATGAAGCCGGTTGAGGCAAAAGCGGAACAGCCCGCGGAAACGGAGCAGAAGCCGAAGAAACCACGGGCTCCGCGTAAGAAAAAAGTCGAAGAACCGGCGCCGAAGGAAGAGCGACCGATCGAGGCGGAAGCGGCTCCGTCGGCCGAGGAAGCCCCGGCCAAACCGAAGAAAAAAGCGCGCACCAAGAAGGTCGTCGAAGAAACTCCGATAGCACAGGAGCCGGCCTCTGTCGGGGAAAAACCGGAAAAGCCGAAACGGACGCGGGCTCCGCGAAAAAAGAAAGAGGTGACCACAGTTGAATAAATCAAGGTAAGCCGCTCGTTCCCATGAGGCGGTGAAGGGAGGTACCATGAAGTTTCTCAGGCTTCTGGCAATACTGATTCTTTTTACCGCTTCCGAGGCGAGCGCTGCCCAGTTTGGCGGTGTGGAGGAATTTTCCGTCAATTTATCTCCGCAATATTTCCAATGGGAAGAATTTTTCAACGGTAGAAGGCTTCTCCGGGAGCAAGGCTGGCTTGTCGGGGCTGGGCCATTGATTTATCTGAACCTTTTACAGGCGGAACCGGCTGGTTCTCTCCTGTTGAAGGGTAAAGCCGAGGTGTTCGGCGGCGTTGTAGGTTATACCGGCGAAACCCAGCCTCCCAACCCGTTTCCGGTCAAAACCGACGTAGGTTATGTGGGGGTAAAGGGCGAAGTGGACCTGGGATGGCGGTTTACGGTGAATAAGGTTTCTTTCGAGCCGTTCGGAGGTGTTGGATATCGCTGGTGGCTGCGTGACCTGTATAACACCACAACGGTGGACAATGGCGGAAAGCTTGTAACTGTCAACGGGTATACCGAAACTTGGCAAAGTGTTTATGCCCGTGCCGGCGGTCAGATAGGTTATGCGATATCAGTCGATTGGCGGGCTTTTTGTGAAGGTGGCGCAAAATATCCCTTTTACACCGGTAATTCCGTGGATTTCACCGAAACGGGCAATTTGACGACCAAGCCCGGCGGCCGCTGGTCTGCATTTGCGGAGATCGGCGCCAGGTACCGGAAATTCAAGTTGAGCGCCTTTTACGAAGGGTTCCGATACGCACAATCTCCTGTGGTTGCAAGCAGCACTTTAAGGGTATTCCAGCCCACGTCGGAGTCGGACCTCTTCGGCTTCAGCCTGGGTTGGGTATTCAGATAAAGGACACACCTGGATAAATGGAGACTGTTCTCTATATTGCAGTTTTCGGCGCCCTCGGCTGCCTTTCCCGCTACTACCTGTCCGGCTGGGTCTACGAACTCTTCGGCAGGGCCTTTCCCTATGGCACCTTTGCCGTGAACATCGTCGGAGCGTTCTGCATCGGCCTGATCATGGAGTTTTCCCTGCGCAGCGCCCTCGTCTCCCCCCAGCTGCGCATCGGCCTTACTATCGGTTTTCTCGGCGGGCTTACGACGTTCTCCACCTTCAGCTACGAAACCTTTCGTCTCCTTGAGGACGGCGAACTGCTCATTGCCTCGGCGAACGTTCTCTTCAGCGTGATGACCTGCCTGATATTCACCTGGCTCGGGATCATTGTGGCGAAAGCGTTGTAGGGGCATCCTCTTGCGGGTGCCCAATTGCCGTACGCACACAAACACCTTAAAACCGGGCAGGCGCAAGGCCAGTCCCTACAATTAGTCTAATGCATACATACAGGAGGTTCGTTTATGACCAAGTTGAGCGGCGAACAGGTTCTGATGCGGATATTCATCGGCGAAAGCGACAAGCATGGCCATATATCTCTCTATGAAGCGCTCGTGGAACTGCTCAGGAAAGAAGGTTTTGCCGGGGCAACGGTTTTGCGCGGCATAGCCGGTTTTGGCGCCCACAGCGTTTATCACACGGACAAACTGCTGCGGCTTTCCGCTGATCTGCCGGTAGTGGTGGAGGTGGTCGACAGCCAGGTGAAAATCGATGCGGTCATGGATAAAGTCGATGCTATGATGACCGGAGGCATGATCACCCTGGAAAAGACCACGGTCATCCGCTACAGCACTCGTGAGGGGAAATAATCCCCGGCGCCGGTAAGGCCGGCGCTCCAGACCCCATCCGTTCAACGGTTTTTGTTCTCCCGCGCTATTGCATCATCCCCCTCCCTTGTTATACTTATCCCTGATTCCAGCCCTTTCCTCCGCAGTTTTCCTAAGGATCCATTGATGACTTTCATTGCCAATCTCAGTCCCGAATGGATTGAAGAACAATATCTCCTTTGGCGGGAGGCGCCGGAGCGGGTGCCTGCGGATCTGCGCGCCTTTTTCAGCGGCTTCGATCTGGGAAAGGAGGTGTTGTCGGCCGGGGAATTTCTCGAGCCTGCGGTGGCTCTTAAACTGTCCGCCGTGCAGTCCCTCATCTACCGCTACCGCGACATGGGATACCTGCTCGCCTGCACCGATCCGCTATCCCCGTGCAAGAGCGACCACCCGCTCTTGACCCTTGAGGCATTCGACCTGGAGCCGTCCGACCTGGACAAGACCTTCCATACGCGGCGTTTTATGAAGAAAAGTGCCACCCTGCGCGAGATCGTGGCGGTGATGCGTGATACCTATTGCCGCTCCATCGGCGTGGAGTTCATGCATATCCAGGCGCCTGCCGAGCGGCAGTGGCTGATTGACCGGATGGAGCCGGCAAGGAACAAACTGGTTTTCTCACGGGAGAAGAAACTGGAAATATTGAGGCAACTCCAGGAAGCGGCCCTCTTCGAGGCCTTTCTCCACAGGAAATTCGTCGGACAGACCCGTTTTTCCCTGGAAGGGGGAGATGTGCTCATTCCCCTCCTTGACTCTGTGACGGCACATGCGGCGCAGCTCGGGATAAGCGATCTAATACTTGGGATGCCCCACCGGGGAAGGTTGAACGTGCTTGCCAATGTATTCGGGAAACCGTTGGAAAACATGTTTGCCGAGTTTACCGACAATGTGGAACATGGCGTCATCGGGGAAGGCGATGTCAAGTACCACATGGGTTTTTCCATCGATGTCGCCACGACTGAAGGGCGTGGCATTCATTTGACTCTGGCGGCCAACCCGAGCCACCTGGAGGCGATCAACCCGGTGGTGGAGGGGAAGTGCCGGGCGCGCCAGGACCGCTACGGTGACAGCCGGGGGAGCCGCGTCCTGCCTGTCCTGATTCATGGAGATGCCGCCTTCTCCGGCCAGGGGGGGGTGGCGGAAACGTTCAACCTCTCACAGCTGGAGGGGTATCGGACCGGCGGCACCTTCCATATCGTCCTCAACAACCAGATCGGTTTTACCACCCTTCCTGCCGATGCCAGGTCAACCCAGTATGCCACCGATGTGGCGAAAATGGTTCAGTCGCCTATTTTCCATGTCCATGGCGACGATCCGGAGGCGGTGGTTCATGCGGCCGGCCTTGCCCTCGAATACCGGCAGGCTTTCGGCAAGGATGTGGTGGTGGAGATCATCTGCTACCGGCGTTATGGTCACAACGAGGGGGACGAGCCCTATTTTACCCAGCCGCTCATGTATGAAAAGATAAAGAACCGCCCGCCGCTCCACGAACTGTACGGTGCTCAACTGGTTGAAGAAGGTGTATCCGGCTCACAGATTGAAGCGACGGCGCGGGAAATTACCGCCCGTCTCGAAGGGGCGGTCGGCCGGGAGGCCGGGATGGTCGATGTCGGCTTTAAAGGGAGTTGGAGCGCCATTCAGCGGGAATATACCCCATTCAAGGTGGAAACTGGAGTGGCGCGGGAAGCTCTTTTGTCACTGGCCGGAACCCTGGCCGCCATCCCTGCCGGTTTCACCCCCCATCCCAAGCTGGCGACCCTCATGCAAAAGCGGCGCGAGGCAGTGACCAAAGGTGAGGGGATCGACTGGGGCAACGCTGAAAGCCTGGCATTTGCCACCCTCCTCCAGGAAGGGGCCTCTGTTCGCCTTTCCGGCCAGGATGTGCGGCGCGGCACCTTCAGCCAGCGTCACTGCACCCTCTTCGATTTTTACAACGAGGCGCGCTTTGTACCCCTGAGCGCCGTAGCCGGGGACAAGGCCTCCTTTTATGCATACGACAGCATGCTCTCGGAAAACGCCGTGCTCGGTTTCGAATACGGTTACTCCGTTGAGTCGCCGCTGACCCTGACCATCTGGGAGGCCCAGTACGGCGACTTTGCCAACGGCGCCCAGGTAATCATCGACCAGTTCGTGGCCTCCGGCGAAACCAAGTGGGACCGGGTGAGCGGCCTTGTCATGCTCCTCCCCCACGGATACGAGGGGCAGGGGGCGGAGCACTCCAGCGCCCGGATCGAGAGGTTTCTCCAGCTTTGCGGCGTCAACAACATGCAGGTGGCCTATCCATCCACCCCGGCCCAGTTTTTCCACCTCCTGCGCCGGCAGGTAAAGCAATCGTTCAGGAAACCGCTCATCGTCTTTACCCCCAAAAGCCTTCTCCGCCACCCGCTCTGCACGTCAAAGCTGGATGAATTCACGGGGGGATGGTTCAGGGAGATACTTCCGGCCGGCAATAATCCCGATAAGGTACGGGAGGTCCTCATCTGTTCCGGAAAAATATTTTATGAACTCCTGGAACGAAAAGAACGGGAGCAGCGGGACGACGTGGCGCTCGTCAGGATCGAGCAGCTCTATCCCCTCCGTGTCGATCTCCTCGGCGAGGCGCTCCATCGGTATAAGAACGCCGCCGGTTTTCGATGGGTTCAGGAGGAACCGCGCAACATGGGCGCCTGGAGCTTTATCCGCGCTCATCTAGCGGAAATCCTCGGCCGGGAAGCCGAATACGTGGGCCGGGCAGAGGAAGCGGCCCCGGCGGTCGGCTCACACAGGGAGCACAAGCTGGAACAGGAGAGGGTGATCGAGGAAGCGTTCAGCCCGCTGTAGGGGCGGGGTTCCCCCGCCCTCTCCCTACCATTCATATATTTTCGTTCAGATGGAGTAATCCCATGGAAATAAAAATACCGGCAGTTGGCGAATCCGTGTTCGAGGCGCTCGTTGCCAAGTGGCTCAAAAAGGACGGCGAACTGGTAAAGAAGGACGAGCCGCTCTGCGAGATCGAGACCGACAAGATCACCCTGGAAATCAATGCAGAGGCGGCCGGCGTTCTTTCCATCGGGGTGAAGGCCGGGGAAACGGTCAAGATCGGCACGGTGATCGGCGCCATCGATGAACAGGGCATGCCGGAAGGTGCGGTAGCCCCCGGCGTGGAGCCTGTAGTCAAACCCGAATCCCAGCCGGTGACGCCGCAGCCGCCCCTTTCGCCTGCGGTGCGCAAGATGGCCCAGGAAAAGGGGCTCAAACCGGAAACGATCCAGGGGAGCGGCAAGGGGGGGCGGATAACGGTGGATGACCTGTTAAAGGCTGGGATTGGGGACCTGGGAACGGGGATCGGGGATCGGGAAAGGCCGCCAAAGGCCGGTTCCCTCGTTGAGCAGCCATCTCTTTTCGCGCCTGCTGCGGAGCCTCTTCCCGCCCAAGTCGGCGAAGGGGGGCGGATAACCCGCAAGCCGATGACCCCGATTCGCAAAAGGATTGCGGAGCGGCTTCTGGCTGCGCGGCAGCAGACCGCCATGCTCACCACCTTCAACGAAGCGGACATGTCGGCGGTCATCGCCCTCCGCACCAGATACAAGGAGCATTTCCAGAAACGCCACGGGATCGGTCTGGGGCTCATGTCGTTCTTCGTCAAGGCGAGCGTGGAGGCGCTCAAGGAGTTTCCCCTGGTCAATGCCCGCATCGACGGCGACGACATCGTCTACCAGCATTTCTACGACATCGGCATTGCCGTCTCCGGAGAAAAGGGGCTCGTGGTGCCGGTCCTCCGCGACGCGGACCGGCTCCACTTGGCGGAGATCGAAAAGAGGATCGACGATTTCGTGGAAAAGGTGAAGGGGAACCGCCTCGCCATCGCCGACCTGGAGGGCGGGACCTTCACCATCACCAACGGCGGCGTGTTCGGCTCCCTCCTCTCCACGCCGATCCTGAACCCGCCCCAGAGCGGGGTTCTCGGCATGCATGCCATCCAGGAGAGGCCGGTGGCCTTGGACGGCAAGGTGGTGATTCGGCCGATGATGTATCTGGCCCTCTCCTACGACCACCGGATCATCGACGGCCGCGAGGCGGTGGGGTTTCTCAAAAAGATCAAAGAGTGCATCGAAGACCCGGAGGAGATGCTGTTGGAGGGTTAAAACCTGTTTTCGTTTCCATGATTGATTGTTGCTTAATATGGTGTTAAATTAAATGCTAAATTTGATATCAAGGGAGAATGGATCAATGCCTGTCAATCTTGCGGAAGATATCCGCTCTGTCACTGACTTGAAGCGCAACACGCGGGAAATTCTCGACCAGATACACAAAACCGGAAGGCCGGTGATTCTCACGGTCAACGGCAGAGCCGACTCGGTGATTTTGGACGCCAAGGTGTTTGAAAAGTACCAGAAGGCAGCCAATATGGCGAAGATGCTGGCTCCAGCTGAAGAACAAGTGGCCGGCGGGAAAACAAGACCAATGAAGGAATTTCTGAAAGAATTCAAAAATGGCCGCAAAATTTCAGGTTGAAATAACACCGATAGCGGAAGCGGACATTGAGGATATCTGGACATTCATCGCTGAAGACAGTCCTGAAGCTGCCACTGCATTCATTCTGGAGCTGGAAAGCCAGCTGACAACCCTGGAATCATTTCCGGAAAGGTGTCCGCTGGTCCCGGAGAATGAGATCCTGAGCACCCGCTTTCGCCATCTTATCTATGGCAACTATCGCACCATTTTTCGCATTGCCGGCAGGACGGTCTATGTCCTCCGGGTCATTCACGGGTCGCGGTTGCTGGAGCTTTTCGAGTGATGGGATGAGACCTTGTTTTCTGTGATGAAAATTGGAGGTAACATAAATGCCTGATGAAATATTCGACCTGATCGTTATCGGCGCCGGTCCCGGCGGTTACGTGGCGGCCATCCGCGCTGCCCAGCTGGGGATGCGGGTGGCTGTGGTGGAGCGGAGCGAGCGGCTTGGCGGGGTCTGTCTCAACGAGGGGTGCATCCCGAGCAAGGCGCTCCTCGACTCCAGCGAGCTGTTTGTCCTGGCCCGTGACAGATTTTCGCTGCACGGCATCGACATTGACCCGCCGAAGCTCGATCTAAATCGGATGATGGCACGCAAGGACGATGTGGTGAAAAAGCTCACCGACGGCGTTGCCTTTCTCTTCAAGAAGAACAAGATCACCCGTTTTCAGGGGATTGCCAGGCTGGAGGGAAAAAGCGGCGACGATCACCGGATCGAGGTGCGAGGTACGGGGAACGAGGAAAACCAAATCTTGACCTCCAAGCGGGTGCTTTTGGCCACCGGCAGCCAAGCGATGGAGGTTCCGGTGTTTCCCTTCGACGGCGAAACCGTGGTCAGCGCCCGTGACGCCCTTTCCTTCAGCTCCGTGCCCGAGCATCTGCTCGTTGTCGGCGGCGGATACATCGGCCTGGAGCTCGGTTCGGTCTGGCTGCGGCTCGGGAGCAAGGTCACCGTGGTGGAGATGCTGCCTAAGATCCTCCCCAATACCGACCGGCAGGTCGCTGATGCGCTGATGCGCTCCCTGAAGAAACAGGGAATGACCTTTCTCCTGGAAACAAAGGTTTCCTCCCTGGAAAAGCGGGACGGCAAGGCTCATGTGCAGATCAATAGTGGCGACAAGACCGAAGAGATCGTCTGCGACAGGGTCCTTGTTGCCGTGGGGAGGAGGCCTCTTTCGGCTGATCTCGGACTGGAAGAAACGGGGATTGTAGTTGACGGGGAGGGGAGAATCACGGTGAACGAGGATTACGCCACTTCCGTTGCGGGTATATACGCGATCGGCGACCTGGTCCACGGCCCTATGCTGGCCCACAAGGCGATGACGGAAGGGGAGGTCTTTGCCGAAAGACTTTTGGGTCAGGCGTCAGTGGTTGATTATGAGTTTATTCCCGGTATCATATATACGTGGCCTGAGGCGGCCTCGGTGGGGAAAACCGAGGAACAGCTCCAGGCCGAAAATATTCCCTATGCCGCAGGGCGGTTCAATTTCATGGCGAACGGCCGGGCGCGCTGCATGGACGAAACCGACGGGTTCGTCAAGGTGCTGGCCCACAAGGAGACCGGGCGGGTGCTGGGGGTCCACATCATCGGCCCGCGCGCCTCGGACATGATCGCCGAAGCGGTGACGGTCATGACCTACGGCGGCAGCGCCCAGGATATCGCCATGACCTTCCATGCCCACCCGACGTTGTCTGAAGCCGTGAAGGAAGCGGCACTGGATGTGGAGAAGCGGGCGATTCACTCTTGATGTTTGCCACAGAGTCACAGAGACTCGGAGAAAGGCAAAACCTGAAGTAACTATTCACGTGAAACCACAGCAGCGTGGGCATCTTGCCCGTGATTCGAGCGGCTTCATGCTCGAATAAAGATTTTGACTCTAAAGGCTATTCAAGCGATACATCCGCTTGAAACACAGGCTGGAAGCCTACGCTCCATAAAAAAAGCTGTATAGTTACAAGCTGAAAAGCAATCTCGCCGGACGCAGATGCAAAGAAAGGCTGAAACCTTAGCTTTTCCTCCGTGGCTCTGTGGCTCTGTGGCAAAAATGAAAGGAAATAATCATGGGTAAGAACCTGGCGACGAAGATCCTCGAAACGCACCTGGTGGAAGGCGAACTGATCCCGGGTAAGGAGATCGCCATCAGGATCGACCATACCCTCTTGCAGGACGCCACCGGCACCATGGCCTTTCTCGAGTTCATGGCCATGGGGGTCGAGCGGGTCAAGGTCGAGCTGGCGGCCCAGTATATCGACCATAACCTCCTCCAGACGGACAACAAGAACGCTGACGATCACGTCTTCCTCATGACCGCGGCGCAGAAGTTCGGCATTCACCTTTCAAAACCGGGCAACGGCGTTTCCCACCAGGTCCACCTGGAGCGCTTCGGCGTGCCGGGGAAGGTGATGCTCGGGGCCGATTCCCATACCCCGACCGCCGCAGGTCTGGCCATGCTGGCCATCGGCGCCGGCGGCATGGACGTGGCGCTTGCCATGGCAGGGCACCCCTTTCATCTCCCCTGCCCGCGGATTATGGGGGTGAAACTCACGGGCCAGCTTCAGCCTTGGGTTTCCGGCAAAGACGTGATCCTGGAGATGCTACGCCGTTACACGGTAAAGGGTGGCGTCGGCAAGATCATCGAATATTACGGCCCCGGCGTGGCGACCCTGTCGGTTACGGACCGGGGGACCATCGGCAATATGGGGGCGGAACTGGGGGCGACCACCTCCCTGTTTCCCTCCGACCATCGCACAAAAGAGTTCCTGGAGTCCCAAGGCCGCGGCGAGAGCTGGCAACCCCTTGCCGCAGACCCTGATGCCGTCTACGACGACTACGACGAGATCGACCTGTCTGCCGTGGAACCGCTTATCGCCTGTCCTTCATCGCCGGACAACGTGGTGCGGGTCAAGGACATAGAGGGGATCAAGGTCGACCAGGTGATCGTCGGCAGTTCGGTCAATTCCTCGTTCCGCGATCTGATGACCGTCTGCCGCATCCTTGACGGCAGGCGGATTGCGCCCAACCTCTCCTTCAATATCAATCCCGGCAGCCGCCAGGTGCTGGAGAACGTGGCGGCCCAGAGCGGTTTCATGTCGCTGCTTATGGCCGGGGCGCAGATCCATCAGCCGGGCTGCCTCGGCTGCATCGGCATGGGGCAGGCGCCGGGGACAAACCAGGTCAGCCTGCGCACCTTCCCGCGCAATTTCCCCGGTCGGAGCGGCACCAAGGACGACAAGGTTTACCTCTGCTCGCCGGAAACCGCTGCCGCTGCCGGCATCAACGGCGTCATCACCGACCCGCGCAAGCTCGGCGAACTGATGCCGTGGCCCAATATCCAGAATCCCGAAAAATACCTCATCGACGACTCCAGCATCATCTATCCCCTTACGGATACGGGCGGTGTGGAGATTATCACTGGCCCGAACATCGTGCCGTTCCCCGAGTTCGAGGCGCTGCCCGAGGAGCTGACGGCGGAGGTGGTGATAAAGGTGGGGGACAACATTTCCACCGACACCATCATGCCGGCGGGGAACAAGGTGTTGCCGTTCAGGAGCAACATCCCGGCCATCAGCCAGTTCGTTTTCGGGCAGATTGATGCCGAATTTCCGCAGCGGGCCCAGGCGACGGGGAACGGCGTTGTGGTGGGAGGCGAGAACTACGGCCAGGGCTCAAGCCGCGAGCATGCCGCCTTGGCGCCGCGCTATCTGGGTATCCGCGTCAAGCTGGCGAAGAGTTTCGCCCGCATTCACAAGGCGAACCTGATCAACTTCGGCATCCTGCCGCTTACCTTCAAGGACCCGGCGGATTACGACCTCCTCAAGCAAGGGGATAAGATGGCATTTATAGGGTTGCGAAAACTGGTGGAAGCCGGCGCAACGGAAATTCCGGTCAAAGTGGATGGGCGGGAAATCGCGACGTTGTTGCAGGTTTCCGAGCGGGAGAGAAAGGATCTCCTGGCGGGAGGGACGCTGAATTACGTGAAACAGGGTAACGCGTAGGGCGCGGCAAGCAGCGCCCCTACGATGTTTGGAAAAGCAAGAGGTGTGTATGGAATCAAAACTACGGGCGATACTGCCCGATCATGACCTATTGAAGATGTACGAACAGATGGTTCTCTGCCGTGAGTTCGAGGAATCGTGCGCCGAGCAGTACACCAAAGGGCATATCACCGGATTTCTCCATTTGTACAGCGGCCAGGAGGCCGTAGCGGTCGGCTCGACCCGTGCGCTGCACAAGGACGATTACATCCTCTCCGCGTATCGCGAGCATGCCCAGGCCATCGTCCGCGGGGCGGAGCCGAAGAGGGTCATGGCCGAGCTGTTCGGCAAGGCCACCGGCCTCTGCAAGGGGAAGGGTGGGTCCATGCACCTCTTCGACCCGGACCTTTCGTTCATGGGTGGGTACGCCATAGTCGGCGGACAGTTCCCCATCGCCGTGGGGCTTGCCTTTGCCTCCAAGTTTCGCCAGGAGGGGCGGATAGCCGCCTGCTTCTTCGGCGACGGGGCGGTGAATCAGGGGAACTTTCACGAGGGACTCAACTGGGCGAGGTTGTGGGAACTGCCGGTCCTCTTCATCTGCGAAAACAACCTGTACGGCATCGGCACAGAGGTGCGCCGTTCGTCGGCCCTGGCCGATATCCACAAGCGGACCTGCGGTTATGAAGTGCCGTCGACGCAGGTGGACGGCATGGACGTCATGGCCGTTTACCAGGCGATCAAATATGCAGCAGAATGGGTCCGGGAGCATAACAGCGCATACCTGGTCGAGGCCATGACCTACCGCTTCCGCGGCCATTCCATGGCCGACCCAGGCAAGTATCGAAGCGCAGCAGAGCTGGAACTCTGGAAGAGCCGCGACCCGCTCCCCAATTTCGGCAAACGTCTCATCGAAGAGGAGATTGCCGGCCAGACGCAGCTCGATGCCATCCGCAAGGAGGCGGTTGCCGTTGTCCAGGAAGCGGTGCGATTCGCCGAGGAATCGCCGTGGCCGGAGGATGCCGAGGTTTATAACGACATTTACGTCTGAAACCCGCCAGGCACGGAGAACACCTTAAACCAATAGAACGCAGAAAAGGCGGAAAAATCAGAAAAAGCGGATTTTAAAACCTTAAAAAGAGATTTTGGGGTTCTGGTTTAATCCGCCTTTTCCGATTTTTCTGCGGCCCATCAGTTTTGAATTTGGTTTTGCCTTTCTGTGTCTCTTGTGATGAACGGTTTTTTGATTTTGGAGATCCCATATGCCCGAAATGACCTATAGAGATGCCCTGAACCTGGCCCTGAAAGAGGAGATGCGTCGCGATCCATCTGTGGTCACCTGGGGGGAAGATGTGGCCTTTTACGAGGGGTCGTTCAAGGTGACCCGCGGTCTGTTGGCCGAGTTCGGCGAGGGGCGGGTCAAGGACACGCCGATCTCGGAAAACACCATCGTCGGCGTGGCCATCGGCGCAGCCATGGGGGGGCTGAGACCGGTGGCGGAGCTGATGACGGTCAACTTCGCCCTTCTCGCCATGGACCAGATCATCAATCACATGACCAAGATCCGCTACATGTTCGGCGGCCAGGTGAACCTGCCGATGGTGATCCGGGCGCCGGGCGGCGGGGGGAGCCAGTTGGCGGCCCAGCACTCCCAGTCGCTCGAAACCTTCTTCATGCATGCGCCGGGGATGTACGTGGCGGTGCCGGCCACCCCGGCCGATGCCAAAGGGCTTTTGAAGAGCGCCATCCGCAACGACAACCCGGTCATGTTCCTGGAGCATGAACTCCTTTACAACAGCAAGGGGGAGGTTTCCGACGACCCTGAACTCCTCGTCCCCTTCGGTAAATGCGACATCAAGCGGCCGGGGAAGGATGTCACCATCGTCGCCTATTCGCGCATGACCATCCTGGCGCTGGCTGCGGCGGAAGAGCTTGCCAAGGAAAACATCGCCTGCGAGGTGGTCGATCTGCGCACCCTGGCGCCGCTCGATACGGAGACTTTTGTCCAGTCGGTGAAAAAGACCGGCCGGGCCGTGGTGGTGGAGGAGTGCTGGCGGACCTGCGGCCTGGGGGCCGAGATCGCCACCCGCATCTACGACCACTGCTTCGATTCCTTGCTCTCGCCGGTGCAGCGGGTTTCCGGGCTGGATGTGCCGATGCCCTATTCGCGCAAGCTGGAGAAACTCTGCATTCCCCAGGTGGAGGACATCGTCGGAGCGGTGAAGAAAGTTTTGAGTGAAAAATATTAATACAGATTTTGCCACAGAGCCACAGAGACATAGAGGAAAGGCGCAATCTGAGGCCGTTGAACCGCAAAGGACCCAAAGCGCCTAACCCCGATGAACGGGATAAGTCCCTTCACGAAAAATTCTTCGCAAAAAACATGCAAATAATTTTTCTAAGGGACTAAAACGCCAGGGACGCGAAGAAAGGCAAAACAAAATTCAAAACCTGATGGGACGCAGAAAAATCGGAAAAGGCCGATAAAACTTAAAACCAGAACCCCAAAATTACTTTTTAAGGGTTTTAAAATCCGCTTTTTCTGATTTTTCCGCCTTTTCTGCGTTCTATTGGTTTAAGGTGTTCTCCGTGCCTCTGTGTCTCTGTGGCAGAAGTGAGGTTTAGAAATGTCTACTGAAATCACCATGCCGAAGCTTTCCGACACCATGACCGAAGGGCGTCTCATCGCCTGGAAGAAATCGGTCGGCGATTGGGTGGAGCGGGGCGACATCATTGCCGAGGTAGAAACCGACAAGGCGAACATGGAGCTTGAGGCGTTCAGCGCCGGGGTGCTGCTGGAGATCCGGGTGAAGGCGGGCGAAATGGCGCCCGTAGGTACTGTGATTGGCATTGTCGGCGATGCGGGCGAAAAGGTGGCCGAGGGGGGGGGCGCGCAACCGGCGCCGGCAGCGGCGGAAACCGGGCAACCGCCTACTGCGGAGCCTTCTCCTGCTGAGGCAGCAGTCGGCGTTGTTCCCGAGCGGATCATGGAACCGCCGGAAGAGACGGCAGCAGCGGCGCCCATCGCTGAGGTGGGGGAGAAGGCTTCTCCCATGGTGCGCCGTCTGGCACGGGAGAAAGGGATCGACCTGGCTCAGGTGACAGCCAGCGGGCCGGAAGGGAGGATCCTCCAGGAGGACCTGGAACGATACTGGCAGGCACAAGGCGCAAGGAGCGAGGAGCGAGGCGAGGGTGAAAAAGTTCCCGCTTCCGCCGGGGCGATCCAGCCCCTCTCGCGGATGCGGGCGGCGATAGCCAGGACGGTCAGCGATGCGTGGCGGAGCATCCCCCACTTTACGGTGACCGTAGCCATCGACATGGGGGAGGCGGAAAACGTCTATCGGGAACTGAAGGGGACCGGCACCATGGTTTCCCTGAACGACGTCATCATCAAGGCTGCGGCCATGACTTTACAGAAGTTCCCCCTGGCGAACGCCTCCTTTGCCGCAGACGGCATCGTTCTGCACGATGAGGTGAATATCGGCTTTGCCGTCAGCCTGGACGACGGCCTGCTGGTGCCGGTCATCAAGGGATGCGGGGGGCTTTCCCTCATGGAGATCGCTGCCCGGAGCCGGGAGCTGATCGAACGGGCGCGCGGCGGGACCATATCCGAGGCTGACATAAGCGGCGGCACCTTCTCCGTTTCCAACCTGGGGATGTTCGGTGTGGAGGAATTTTCGGCGATCATCCTTCCGCCGCAGGGGGCGATCCTGGCTGTCGGGGCGGTGCAGGACGAGGCCGTGGTCAAGGGAGGGCAGGTGGTTGCCGCCAGGATCATTCGTGCCACCCTCTCCGCCGACCACCGTCTCATAGACGGCGCCTATGCGGCGCGGTTCATGGCGGAGCTGAAGAGGGTGCTGGAAAACCCGGTGGTGATGCTGGTTTGAAGATTTTAGTACAGTTTTGCCACGGAGACACGGAGAACACCTTAAAAACTAATGGGACGCAGAAAAGGCGGAAAAAAACAGAAAAAACGGATTTTAAAACCTTTAAAGACTTTTGGGGTTCCGGTTTAATCCGCCTTTATCCCCCTTTTCCGATTGTTCTGCGTCCCAAAAAAGGTTTTGCCTTTCTCTGTGTCTCCGTGGCGGATTGGTTTAGATATGAACATCATCGATCTCGGCCTGATAGATTTTGACGCGGCTTACGTTGTCCAGGAGCGGCTGGCGGCGGAGGTGTTCGCCGGTTCCGGGGAGGAGACCCTCCTCCTCATGGAGCATCCGCCGGTCTACACCATCGGCAGCGGCGGGGACGAGGGGAACATCCTCGATACGGCGATCGAGGTGCGGCGCATCAATCGGGGAGGGGACGTCACCTACCATGGGCCGGGGCAGCTGGTGGGGTATCCGGTGATAGATCTTGCACGACGCGGCTGCGACCTGCACCGTTACCTCCGTTTTGTCGAGGAACTGCTTATGCTTGTCGTTGCCGATTTCCGGCTGGCTGCTTTCCGCGTACCGGGACGCACCGGGGTCTGGACCGCTCGGGGGAAGCTCGCTTCGATCGGCGTCGGCGTGCGGCATTGGGTGACCATGCACGGCTTTGCCCTGAACGTGACGACGGACCTTGCCCCGTTTACCCGCATCAACCCCTGCGGCATGGCGGGCTGTCCGGTTACGTCCCTTGAGGCGGAAGTTGGCGGCAACGTGAAAATGATCGAGGTGAAGGCGCGGGTCGGTGCCAGGTTTGAAGGGCTTTTGGATGAATTCATGCCGTTGCGGGACAGCGAAAAAGACCGGGGTTTCTGAAACCCCGGAAGCCTCGCCCTGCGCAGGCAACAATGCAATGAACATCTTAAGGAGGTTCACGTGGATACAAACGATCTAAAGTTACCAGTGGAAAAACTCAGGTGGGAATGCGATCCGAACCAGTTCGATTTCAACACCACCGAGGATATCCCCGAGCTGGAAGGGTCCATCGGCCAGGTGCGGGCGCTCAAATCGATAGATTTCGGCCTGGGGATGCAGGAAGACGGCTTCAACCTCTACCTGTCGGGCGAACCCGGCACGGGGCGCAGTTCCACCATCAAGAACCTGCTGAAAAAGCGGGCCAGGAACGAGCCCCCGCCGCAGGATTGGTGCTATGTCTACAACTTCAAGGACCCGGACAATCCGCTCTCGCTTTCCCTCCCCGCCGGCAGGGGGAGCGAACTGGCCGACGACATGTTCGATTTCCTCGAAGGTGTAAAGATCAATATCCCCAAGGCGCTGGAGAGCAAGGAGTACGAAACCAACAAGGTTGCCATCATCGAGGATTACCAGGAGAAAAACGGCGAGCTTTTCGCAAGGCTCGAACAGGAGGCGGGGGAAAGGGCCTTTTCCCTGCAGCGTACCGTTTCCGGTCTGGTGATGGTGCCGCAGAAGGAGGGGCGCAACTACACCCAGGAAGAGTACGATGCCCTCACTAAAAATGAGCGGGACAAGCTGGACGAGGTGGGTAAGGAACTGACGGAAAAGCTCAACGATGTGCTCAGGCAGGTGCGGGACAATGAGAAGGCGACCAAGGACGCCCTGGCCCAGCTCGACCGTGAACTGGGTCTGTCCGCGGTGGGGCACAACATGGAACCGCTCAAGGAAAAATACGCGGAATTTGCCAAGGTGAAAGGATATCTGGAGTCTGTGCAGGAGGACATTATCCTCAATCTGGAAGATTTCAAGCCGCAAGCCGCTGCTCCCCAGATCGCCGGGATCAAGTTTCCGCGCCAGGAACCGTCGTTCGAACGTTATGCAGTCAACGTCTTTGTCGACAACAAGGGGATGGAGGGTGCGCCGATAATATTCGAGGCCAATCCCACCTACAACAACCTGTTCGGCCGGATCGAGCACATCATGCAGATGGGGGGGGCAGCCACCACCAATTTTACCCTCATCAAGCCGGGGGCGCTGCACCGGGCCAACGGCGGGTATCTCATCGTCGACGCCCGCGAAGTGCTGATCAATCCCTTTGCCTGGGACGCCCTGAAACGCTGTATAAGAAACGGCGAGATACGGATCGAGGACGTGCTGGAACAGTACCGCTTCATGACGGTGGTCTCCCTCAAGCCGGAGCCGGTACCGCTTCAGGCGAAGATCATCATGATCGGCTCCCCGTGGATCTACTACCTCCTTTATTACATGGAACCGGACTACCGGAAATTTTTCAAGGTGAAGGCTGACTTTGACAGCCGTGTGGCGAGAACGCCAGAGATCATGAAGGATTACGCCCTCTTCGTTTCCACCCACTGCAAGAACGAAAAGCTCCTCCCCTTTGACCGGAGTGGCGTGGCAGGCCTGCTTGAGTATTCGGCGCGCCTGGTTGAAGACCAGGAAAAGCTCTCCTCCCAGTTCATGGAGATATCGGACCTGATCCGGGAGGCCGATTACTGGGCGCAAAAGGAGAACAGCCAGCTCGTTACCAAGGATTTCGTCAAACGCGCCGTCGAGGAGAAGGTTTACCGGAGCAACCGGATCGAGGAGCGGATGCAGGAGATGTTCGATGAAGGAACCATCCTCGTGGATACCGCCGACGCGGAGGTGGGACAGATCAACGGCCTGTCGGTCATCACCCTCGGCGATTACACCTTCGGCAGGCCTTCTCGGGTGACCGCCAGGGTTTACATGGGGCGTGGCGGCATGGTCAATATCGAGCGGGAGGTAAAGCTCTCCGGTCCGATCCACGACAAGGGCGTGCTGATCCTGACCGGTTACCTGGGGGGTAAATACGCCCATGACAAGCCGCTTTCCTTCTCCGCTTCGATCTGTTTCGAGCAGTCCTACGAAGGGGTCGAGGGGGACAGTGCCTCTTCAACCGAGCTCTATGCCCTCTTGTCCGCCCTTTCCGGTGTGCCGCTCAGGCAGGGAATAGCCGTTACCGGCAGTGTCAACCAACTGGGCAAGGTGCAGCCCATCGGCGGGGTGAACTACAAGATCGAGGGGTTCTATGCGGTCTGCAAGGCAAAGGGGCTGACCGGCGAGCAGGGGGTTATCATCCCGAAAACCAACGAACGGCACCTGATGCTCAAGGACGAGGTGGTCGCAGCGGTGAGAGACGGAAAGTTCCACATCTGGAGCGTGGAAACCATCGAACAGGGGATCGAGGTACTTACCGGCGTCCCGGCCGGGGAACAGCTCCCCGACGGCGCCTATCCTGCGGGGACCATTAATTATCTCGTGGACAAGCGCCTGCGGGAGATACTGGAAAGCAGGAAGAAGTTCTCGGCAACGGCTGAAAAGGAGGAAAAGTAGCAGGCCTGGCAGGATAAGCCTAAAAACGGCACTTCCGCCACAGAGTCACAGCCCAAAGTAGGCGCTTCTAAGCGAGACACGGAGGGAATCACAGAGAAAAACCGGGCGATCACCAAACAGGTGAAATGCAAAAAATATCTTTGAAACTGAAACTCCCTGTATTTATTGAATTAATAAATCTCTGTGTCTCTGTGACTCTGTGGCAAATGCTTTTTCTAGGATAAGACGTTATCGGTTTGCGGACAGGCGGGGCACATGCTTCGCCTGTTTTTGTTTGTGATGCTTGTCACGGAAGGATGAAGCCAGACAGGTGAACTGGAACCAGAGCCGGACAAGAATGGCCGTCAGAAGCCTGCCGGGAGCATGGTCTGTGAGGCGGTCAAGGTAGCGGTCGTAGAATTCCAGGCATGGGGTGCCCCCTTCTCCCGGCCCGATGCCGCGCTGGAAATTGCGTCGCGTGTCCAATGCCAGGGCCAGTTGCCAGGCGTTTGCGCGCACATAGGTACCGGTGGCGTACCAGAGCCGGAGCTGGTCCATCCAGGACAAGGCTTTGATCTGTTGTCTGAATCTGCTGAAAAAGGGGTACAGTTGCAACTGCCGGCAGTGGTCCTGACAGCTGTAGATAGCGGGGATTTCGAGGAGAAACTCTTCCCGGCCGATGGCTGCGAAGTTGAGGATGATGGCGTTCAGTGTCTGCCGTTCGGCAAGGCCTTCGGTTTCCAGGCGCCGGGCCGAGGTGTGGATTTCGGCGGGGAGGAGCAGCCAGCGGCCCTTTTGGCGGATAGCCTCGGCCATCCTCGTGTCTTCCAGTATGGGGAGCGATTCGTCGAATGGTCCTGCTTCATTGAAAAACGATCGCCGCAGGAGGAGCCCCTGGTCGCCGTGGGTGCATTCCCTGCGGTGCAGGCGGGCTTTGCATTCGTAGTGATAGTATCCATGGGAGCGGCTGTCGCATCGGCGGACAAAGCGCAGGGCAAAGTGTCCCGCCAGATGGGCGTTTCCGTTTTTCGCCACTGCCGCATCCAGGGTGTCGAGGCTGCTGCGGAGGGCGTGGCGGTCGATGAAGGAGGAGTCGGCATGGAGGAACAGCAGTGTCTTGCCTCTGCTTGCAGTTGCGCCGGCATTGAGCTGCCGGCCGCGCCCCTTGCCGGAATGGATGACGGAAACGGGAAAAGGGGCGTCTTCGGCTAACCCCCATATTTTTGTTACCGTGGTGTCGACAGAACCGCCGTCGCAGATGATGAGCTCAAGCGTCACCCCGGACTGCTCGGCCAGGGTGCGGAACAGCCCGTCAACTACGCCTGCCTCGTTGTAGACCGGCACGATAATGGAGATTTCGGGTTCAACTGCCGCTCTGTCCATATCCCTCTTCTTACTGCACCAGGTTGTCCGCTCTTGATACGAGGTCGGGCAGATCAGGCTTTGTCAGGATGTCGTTGGCGCCGAGAGTTTTCCATTTATTCTTGTTGTCTTCAGTTGCCAGCGAAGAGAAGATGACAATAGGCAACTCCTTGAGCCCATCTTCTTTCCTGATCAGCGAGGTCAGGTGCAGACCGTCCATTTTCGGCATTTCCACATCGGTGATGATCAGGTCCAATTCGCTTTTGAAGCTTGTCTGTGCGGTTCGGCAACGATTCAGCTTGTTGGTCAGGATGTTCCATGCCTCCTCTCCGTTTTCCGCTTCTTCCACGTTGTAGCCTGCCTGTCGCAGGGAGCCGCAGATGGTGTGGCGGATAAAGGCGGAGTCGTCGGCAACAAGAATGTTCTTTTGTCCCCTGTCAAAGGTGGATCTCATTTCAAGCTGCCCTTGGCTCATGTGTTCCATGACGTCATTGGAACAGAGTTCACCGATGATCTTTTCAAAATCAAGGATGAGGATGATGCGGTCATCCATTTTAACGACGCCGGTAACTTTCGAGTCGTTGATGGTTTTTACCGGCGGTTCGACGCATCCCCATGAAATACGGTAGATCCGCGACACCGAGTGGACGAGGATGCCGACGATGATCCGGTTGAATTCCAGGACGATTACCCGGTCAGCCACGAGGCCATCGGCGTTTTTGTTGAGGACGGTGGCCAGGTCGATGAGGGTGATTACCTTGTCGCGCAACTTGGTCATACCGTAGATTGCAGGGTTGGGGTTAATGATTTTCCGCATGTTCGGCAGGCGGATTATTTCGCGCACCTTGGCGACGTTTACCCCGAAATAACAGGGGATAACTTTGCCGGCAGCGTCAAGCTCATCGACCCTGAACTCTACTACCTCCAGCTCATTGGTATCGCTTTCCAGCAGAATGTTGTTGTTTTTAGTTTCCATAGGGTTCTCTCTTTGTCGTGGATTTTTATTCTGCACTTTTGCCACAGAGTCACGGAGACACGGAGAACTCACAGAGAAAAATCGTGTCAACACACCAAACAGGTGTTGGTCAAGAAAATTAAAACTTCTTGAATTTATTGAAAAAATCTCTGTGCCTCTGCGTCTCTGCGGCAAACCGCCTTTAGAATAAATTATCGGCAGCAGACGCTAAAAGCTTAGACAATTTTGCCGGATTAATCCCGACGTACATCCACCCTGTTATCATAAAAGGTGCTTCCATCCCCCTCGTCGGTGAGACGCTGTGATGTAAGGGCGTTGACCGAGCGGGAACCGGGGGCGTACGCCAGCCACCAGACACCTTCCGCAACCACCACACCGCTTGGGACCTTCGGTGTGACCCGGAGGATAAAAGCCACTTCTCCCAGGCTATTCCAGGCAATGACCCGCTCGCCGTCCATGAGGCCCAGCTTCTGCGCATCGGCCGGGTTCATCTGCAACCACATGCCGCCCTGTCTGCGGCGCAGTTCCTCCTGCTCGTAAAAGGAGGCATTAAGGGCAAACAGGGTCGGTGCGGTCATGAGCCGGAAGGGAAAGGGGTCTTTTTCGCCGTGGGGGGGGAGGTAGCAGGGGAGGGGATGATGCTCCCGCGGGTTGAGAATTTCGATCTTCCCCGATGGTGTTCTGAAGCGGCTCCTCGGGTCGGCCGGTATGGAGAGCTCCACCGCTTTGCCGGCTGCAAGGGCCTCCAGGTCGATCCCTGCTCGCATGGGTGTGGGGATGTCGAGCAGATGGTCGATCAGTTCATCGGCGCTCTGGCGGAAGAACGGCTCATCGAAGCCCATTGCCTCGGCCAGCAGGCCGAAAACTTCCCAGTTGGACTTGCTCTCGCCGACGGCCGGGATGACGGCCCTGGCGCGCTGGACGCAATAGGTGCCGTAGCTGCGATAGAGGTCGCTGTGCTCAAGGGATGATGTGGCGGGGAGGATGATGTCTGCATAACGGGCGGTGTCGGTCATGAACCGTTCGTGGACCACGGTGAACAGGTCCTCCCGTGCGAGCCCCCTGAGAACGGCATTCTGGTCCGGGGTGACGGCAGCGGGGTTCGAGTGATAGACGTAGAGTCCCATTACCGGCGGATCGTTCATGTCGTTCAGGGCGTGTCCCAGTCGGTTCATGTTGACGATGCGGGTGGGGTGCGCCATGAAATCCTCCCGGGTTACCTCTTTCATGGCAAATGCCGGGCCGGTGGAGGTGCCGGGGAAGCAGCCCCCTCCGTTCCTGCCGTAGGCGCCTCTCAGCGCCGGGAGGCAGGCGATGGTGCGCACGGTCATGGCGCCGTTGCCGTAGCGGGAGAGGCCGCTGCCGAGGCGGATGAACGGGGCGGCGGCAGCGCCGTACTCCTTTGCCATCTGCTCGATGACTTCCACCGGCAGTCCTGTGAGCCTGCTCGCTTCTTCCGGCGGATATGCGGCGATGACCTGTTCTTTCAGTTCGGCAAAGCCCTGTACGTGGTCATTGATGAAATCCTGGTCTACCAGGCCGTCTCGCACCAGGATGTGCATGAGTCCCAGGGCCAGGGCCCCGTCGCTGCCGGGAAGAACGAGAAAAGTCCGGTCTGCCGCAGCCGTTGTCGGGGTCTCGTAGGTATCGATCAGCCATACCTTTGCGCCGTTTTTCCTGGCTTCCCGCACGCCGTGCAGGAAATGGATGCTGGTGGCCGCGGCATTGATTCCCCAGAGGATCACCAGGTCGCTCTTGGCTACCGTGTCCGGGTGGGGAGCGGCCGTCTCGCCCATGACCGCCTGCCATCCGGCGTCCTTTGCCGGCGAGCAGATGGTCCTGGCCAGACGGGAGGCGCCGAGGCGGTGGAAGAAGGGGTGGCCGCTGTTTCGTTGGACGAGCCCCATGGTGCCGGCGTAGGAGTATGGGAGGATGGCTTCCGCACCGGATTTTTCGATGATCCCCTGCCAGCGGCCGGCAATTTCGGCAATCGCATCTTTCCAGGAGATGGGGCGGAAACTGTCCGTGCCCTTGGCGCCGGTGCGGATGAGCGGCGTAGTGAGGCGGAGCGGTGAGTGGACCGTCTCCTCGTAGTGGAGCATCTTCGGGCAGAGCATGCTGCGGGTATAGGGATGTTCAGGGTCGCCGCTTACCTTTACAGCCCTGTCGCCAACCACCTCCACCAAAAGGCCGCAGGTGTCCGGGCAGTCGTAGGGGCAGACCGAACGTTTGATCTCTTTGGGCATTGCAAAAACCTCCAATAATTTTAGAAAAAGCATTTGCCACAGAGTCACAGAGACACAGAGATTTATTAATTTAATGGCATAAAGAAAGTTGCAGTTTCAAAGAATAATCCGCCTGGCTGATGATTGCCGTTTTTCGAGTTTTCTCTGTGATTCCCTCCGTGTCTCTGTGACTCTGTGGCAGAAGTGTTTGTTTCCAGGTTTATAGCATGAAACAGCCTGAATTCAAGTCGGTTAATTGCCCGCAACCTGACTTTTTCACAGAGCCTCAAATGGTAGTGTTAGATATGAGTCCGGCTTAATCTTTGTCTTGACTTCGATAAAAGAATAGATTTATTATAAGATATTAAAATATTGCGGTTTATCATTTTTACGTTGTTGATGCGTTTGACTGTTATGCGGAGCATTGCCTATGCGCTTGCGGAACATGAGCCTGAAAACCAGGATGGCGCTGGCAGTTTCCTCCCTGTTTGTCGTATTTACCACGACATTGGTCTGTTTCGCAGTCTCTTATTATGAACGCGAGTACAAAAAGACCATATCCCGCCAACAGTATGCCCTTGTTTCGTCTCTGGCGAACAGTGTCGATGACAAGCTCGAAATCCTTCTCAATGCCCTTGAAGCGGGCTCACAAAAAATATCCCTCGACGACATTACCAAAGCCGACCGCGCACAACGCTATCTGGACAACAGGTACTCCCTGACTTCCCTTTTCGATAACGGGCTTTTCATTATCTCCCGGGATGGGCGGCTGATTGCCGAAAGTCCCTATCTTCCCGACCGGCGAGGGAGGGACGTCTCGTTTCGCGATTTCTATAAAAAGACCGTTGCTGCAGGACTGCCGCAGATTTCCGAGCCGTACCTTTCCACCCACAATCCCGGCCAACCGGCAATCATGCTGACCGTGCCCATCTTCGACCGGCAAGGTAAAATGCTTGCGATCCTCGGCGGCAGCATCAACCTGATGGGCAAGAACATCCTTCAGGGACTGACCCCATTTAACATCGGGGAGACCGGCTATATATATCTTTGCGACAGCAATCGGAACCTTATCGTGCATCCTGATAAGAGCAGGATCATGAAACCGGGGACGCCGCCCGGCGCCAACAGTATGCTCGACAGGGCGATAGCCGGTTTTGAGGGGAGTGGGGAAACGGTCAATTCGAGGGGGGCGACTGTGCTAGCCTCCTTCAAGCATCTTCGTACCACCGACTGGATATTAGCGGCCAATTATCCTGTCGCCGAGGCCTATGCGCCGCTTCATAACGCGGTGCATTACTTCATCTCCGCCATTACAGGGGGGGTGCTTGCTGTGCTGATCCTCGCCTGGCTGCTGATGAAGCGTATGACAGAGCCATTGCTGGCTTTTACCAGTCATGTGGAAGAGTTGTCGGAAAAATCAGGGGAGCACAAACTGGTTGCGGTTGATTCATCAGACGAAATCGGCACTCTGGCCAAGGCATTCAATGCCATGCTCTGCGAACTGGAGCGGCAACAGGAAGCCTTGCGCGAGAGCGAGGAGCGTTACAAGGCCATCTTTCAGAATAGCCACACGGTGATGATGCTGGTGGACCCGGAAACGGCGGAGATCGTCGATGTCAACGCCGCGGCGTGCAGGTTCTACGGCCATGCAAAAGACGAGCTGACGAGGATGAGGGTAACGGAGATCAACACCCTGCCGCCAAGCGAAGTATTCGCGGAGATGGACCTGGCCCGGCGCGAGGAGCGGGATTGCTTTTCATTCCGGCACCGGCTTGCGGATGGAAGCATCCGTGACGTTGAGGTCCACGGCGGTCCCGTGAGGGTAAAGGGGAAATTGCTGCTCTTCTCGGTCATTCACGATATTACGGCACGCAAAGAGGCTGAGGACGCGTTCAATGCGTCTCATATCCTTCTTGAAAAGACCCTGGCAAGCCTCAACGAGGCGGTGTTCATCGTCGAAACCAAAACAAGGGAAATTCAGGATTGCAATATCACCGCCTTGAAGATGTTCGGCTATGAGCGGGACCAACTGATTGGCGCACGTACATCCTGTCTGCATGTAACGGAGGAAAACTCCGAATGGTTCGGCAGTGAAACGCTGAAAAGTTATGAGAGGAAAGGGTACTTTGAGGTTCTGTTTCAGATGAAACGGGCTGATGGTACGGTTTTCCCGTCAGAACATTTCGTGACCCCCATCTATGATATCGACGGAAATATTACGAGTAACGTGTGTGTGGTGCGTGACATTACCGAACGAAAACGGGCGGAGGATGAATCCCGACGTCTCAATGAGCTGCTCGAACAGCGAGTCGGCGAACGCACGGCCGAGCTGGAGGCGTCCAACAAGGAGCTGGAAGCATTCTGCTATTCCGTTTCCCACGATCTCCGCACCCCCCTGCGCGGCATCGACGGCTTCTGTTCCATTGTCCGGCAAGACTACGCCGACAAGCTGGATAAGCCTGGACGGGAGTATCTCGAGCGGATCGGCTCCGCTGCCGTACGCATGGGACAGTTGATCGACGATCTGCTCAATCTCTCCATGGTAACGCGCAGCCAGCTGACCTATGACATGGTTGACCTGAGTCACCTTGCCGGCAACATTGCCCAGGAATTTCTGTTGCTGGAGCCGGACCGCCGCGTCGAGTTCGACATTGCCGCCGGGGTCATGGCAAAAGTCGATCGCCGGTTGATCCGGGGCGCTTTGGAAAACTTGCTGCACAACGCCTGGAAGTTCAGCAGTGGCGAGCCGTGTGCGAGGATCGAGTTCGGTGTCAGCGCCAGCGAAGGGGATACCATATATTATGTGCGGGACAATGGCGTCGGTTTTGACATGATTTACGCCCACAAGCTGTTCAGGCCTTTCCAGCGACTGCACGGCATGACCGAATTCGTGGGAACCGGCGTCGGTCTCGCTTCGGTCCAGCGTATTGTTGCCCGCCACGGGGGACGGATCTGGGCAGAGGCGGAGCCCGGCAAAGGGGCCACATTTTTTTTCACCCTGGCAAACTGAAGATATCGGTGCTTGCCTGCGAATGGTTTTTCCTGCTATAACTCGACCATGAAACAAGGGCAAAAGCAGGTCTCCATCTGGGAGATTTTCAGGACGTTTTTTTATGTCGGCGCTACCGGCTTTGGCGGCGGCATGGCGATAGTTTCCCTTACCGAGCGGGTCTGTGTTCATGAAAAGCGCTGGCTGGGGGTTGACGAATTCATGCACGGCCTCGCCTTCGGTCAGATTCTCGGCCCTTTTTCCCTGAATACGACAGTCTTTATCGGCTATTACCTGCGCGGCGTGGTCGGTGGGGTCACTGCCGGCGTCGGATTCATCGCCCCGTCATTCTGTATCATCTCGCTTCTTTCCTGGCTCTACTTTAAATTCCACGAACTGCCCCAGCTCCAATCCGCCCTCAAAGGGACCAACCCCGTGGTCATCGCGCTCATTCTCGTGGCTGCGATCGGCATGACGCGCAGCAAGGTGAAAGGGCTCAATGACTGGCTGCTGGCGGTCCTCTCCTTTGCCGCGGCGGCTTTTTTCAACATGAATGCGCTCGCTATCCTGGTCCTGGCCGGGTTGTGGTCGCTGGGGCGCGGCTACTACCAGAGGGAACACCGCTGATGGCCGCCATATTCAACCTTGCCTGGATTTTTCTCAAGATCGGCCTGATTTTTTTCGGCGGCGGTTATGTGCTGATTCCTCTCCTCCACCGGATCATGGTCGAGCAGTTCCATTGGCTGACGCTCAAGGAGTTCCTTGACGGGCTGGCGCTTTCCCAGCTTACTCCCGGTCCGCTTGCCATGCTGGCCACCTTCACCGGTTTCCGGGCCGGTGGCTTTGTGGGAGGGCTGGTGGCAACGGTTTTCATCTTCCTTCCCTGCACAGCACTTATGCTGTTCCTTTCAAGCCGTTATGAAAAACTGCGCAACATGGAACTGATCAAGACCGCCCTGGACGGTATCCTGCCTGCCGTGGTCGGCCTGGTTACCGCAGCGGCCTACAGCCTGGGGAAAACGTCGCTGTTGTCCCCCCGCGATTTTCTCCTCCTCGGAGGGGGGTTCCTTATCCTCCAGTTCACCAGGCTGAGCCCGATGGTGGTGATTCTCGGGTCGGGCGCGATCGGATTTTTCTTCCACTTTTCCTAGAACCTGTCATCCCCCGGCCATCTCCGCATGCAGTAAAAGCACTCTTCGGCTGAGTGGGGGATGGTGTCCCGCAGCGGTTCGTTTTCGTATTTTACGGTGCACCGTTTCGGGACGGGGTAGCAGTGAAGTTTGTTTTCCTTGACAAAGTAGAGCATGGCTTACCTCCATTTTCCCAGTTTATGATTCGTTACATTTTTGTCCCGGGGGGGTAGGGTGGGCCTTCGCTCCGTTCCTGACACTTGATGCAGTATCGGGTGTAGGGAGCTACCTTCATTCGTTCGGTATCTATTTCTAATCCGCATTCATCGCAGACTCCGTAGGTTCCTTCCGACAACCTCCGTTCCGCCTCTTCCATCAGCGTCAGCTCCTGCCGCCTGATGTCGGCAATGGACAGGCCGGTATCTTCCAGGAGATCGGCAAGCCCCCGCTCTGCATCGTCCAGGGCTATCTCGAACTGGGTATGATACTCCTCTCCCAGTTTGCCGAAGAGTTCCCCCCGCAGTTCATTCCACAACTTGCGTTTCTTCTCCATTATTATCTCTTTGAGCAGTTGATCCCTTTTTGTTTTTTTCGAAGCCATTTGCACCTCCCTTGACAAGGCTGTCACATTTGAATTTTATCATGTAATAGAGAAAATGGAACGGCTCCTCTTTCCCCCGGAGGCTACTTTGCGTGAGTAACCTTTCACTAAGGCGTTTGCGCGGTATACTTAAAACCATATTGAAAAAACTTATAACACCGCAAAGCTAAGAATTCACCACTAAGTCACTAAGTTCACGAAGTTAACCCCTTTAAAGGATAATAGTTTTTCTTCGTGCTCTTAGTGCCTTAGTGGTGAATGAGGTTTTTGGGTGCTGTTTCCCAAGGGGGTAAGCCATGGGGGAAAAACTGCGCTATATCAGGTGGTTCGACGAGATATCCATTGATGATGTTCCACTGGTGGGTGGGAAGAACGCCTCGCTCGGCGAAATGTATCGGGAACTCACGCCCCATGGGGTGAGAATCCCCAACGGCTTTGCCGTGACCGCCGAGGCGTACCGGTACCTGGTCAAATCCGGCGGGATACTTCCCGAGATGGAAAAAGCCCTTGCCGGAATCGACAAGAACGATCTCGATAAGTTCGCCAGGCGGGGGCATCGGCTCCGCGAGCTGATTTACCAGGCGCCGCTACCCCAGGACCTGGCGGCGGAGATCATCGCCGCCTACCGCCGTCTTTGCGAGGAATACGGGGAGGACACGGACGTGGCGGTCCGAAGCAGCGCCACTGCGGAGGACCTTCCCACTGCCTCCTTCGCAGGGCAGCAGGAGAGCTACCTCAACATCAGGGGCAAAGCGCAGCTTCTCGATGCGTGCCGCCGCTGCCTTGCCTCCCTCTTTACCGACCGGGCCATCTCCTACCGCATCGACCAGGGATTCGACCACTTCCGGGTCGCCCTCTCCATCGGGGTCATGAAGATGGTCCGCTCGGATCTGTCCGCGAGCGGAGTCATGTTCACCATCGACACGGAAACAGGCTTCCGGGACGTGGTTCTCATCAACGGCTCTTACGGGCTCGGGGAAAACGTGGTCCAGGGGGCGGTGAACCCTGACGAGTTCTATGTCTTCAAACCCACACTCCGCTCGGGGCACCGTCCCATCATCAGCAAGAAGCTCGGCGAAAAGAAGATCAGGATGATTTACGGCAGAGGCGGGTCCAAGCTCCTCACCCGGAATGTGGCAGTGCCGGAGGCCGAACGACGGCTCTTCTGCCTGACTGACGACGAGATCCTGGAACTGGCCCGCCATGCAATGGTCATCGAGGAGCACTATGCTGGAAAAGCAGGAAGGGAACTCCCCATGGATATCGAATGGGCCAAAGACGGACGAAGCGGAGAGCTCTTCATCGTCCAGGCCCGTCCGGAAACGGTCCAGTCGCAGAAAGCCATGGATTTCCTCGAGATCTACCACCTGGAGGGAAAGGGAGAGGTCCTTGCCTCCGGCACGAGCGTCGGGGAGAAGATCGCGGCGGGCCCTGCCCGCGTCATCTCCGATGTACATCGACTTTCCGAGTTCATGCCGGGAGAAGTTCTTATCGCCGACACAACCACCCCGGACTGGGAACCGATAATGAAGAAGTCTGCGGCCGTGGTTACCAACCGTGGCGGGCGGACCTGCCATGCGGCCATAGTCAGCCGGGAACTGGGGATACCGTCCATAGTGGGAACGAATGACGCAACGGCACGGATCGGGACCGGCCGGGAAGTCACCGTGAGCTGCGCGGAGGGTGAGGTCGGCAGGGTTTACGACACCCTCCTTCCTTTCCGGCTGGAACGGGTTCCTCTTACTGACCTTGCCAGACCGCGGACGAAGATCATGATGAACCTCGGCAATCCCGACGAGGCGTTTGCCATCTCTAAAATACCCAACGACGGGGTGGGGCTGGCCAGGATGGAGTTCATCGTCACCAACTACATCAAGGTCCACCCCATGGCGCTCGTCCATCCTGAACGGGTGGTGGACGAGGCTGAGCAGCGGGAGATCGAACGCCTCACCTTCGGTTACGCAGACAGGGAGAGTTACTTCGTCGAACAGCTGGCAAGGGGGATCGGGACCATCGCTGCCGCATTCCACCCCAAGCCGGTCGTTGTCCGTATGAGCGACTTCAAGACCAACGAATACGCCCGGCTTGTCGGCGGAAGGGCGTTCGAGCCTGAAGAGGAGAACCCGATGATCGGCTTCCGCGGCGCCTCCCGCTATTACGACGACCGCTACCGGGAGGGGTTCGCCCTGGAGTGCCGTGCCTTGAAGCGGGTGCGGGACGAGATGGGACTTGTCAACGTCATCCCCATGATCCCGTTCTGCCGGACGGTGGGGGAAGGGGAGAAGGTCCTTGCCGAGATGGAGAAGAACGGCCTCGTGCGGGGCGAAAACGGGTTGCACATATACGTCATGTGCGAGATCCCCAACAACGTCATCCTCATCGACGAATTCAGCAGGCTTTTCGACGGCTTTTCCATCGGCTCCAACGACCTCACCCAGCTCACCCTGGGGGTTGACCGGGATTCTGCGCTGGTGGCCCATGTCTTCGACGAACGGGACCCGGGGGTAATGCGACTCATTTCCCAGGTGATCGGGGGGGCGAAAAGAAACCGTCGCCACAGCGGCATCTGCGGCCAGGCCCCGAGCGACTACCCGGAGTTTGCCGCGTTCCTCGTCAAAGAGGGGATCGACTCCATCTCCCTCAATCCCGATTCGGTGCTGAAGATCACCCTCAGGGTGCTGGAGATGGAAAAGACGCTGGAGGCCTGACCGGAAACCGTCGGACGGCATGGAAAGGACGGCGGCAGTGAATGGAATCCTGAAAATCGCATATAAATTGCTGGTGAACGACAAGGGGAAATTTGCCGCCCTCCTTGTAGGGATAACGTTTGCCGTCTTTCTGATCGTGATGATGACCTCCATGTTTGCCGGCATCCTGCACCGTTCCTCCGCCACCGTCATAAACATCGGCGCCAAGGTCTGGGTGATGGACCCGGCAGTCAATACCCCGGCCAACAGCATCCCGATGCCCGATTACGTCCTGGATGCGGTGCGGAGCATCAACGGCGTCAAGTACGCCGTGCCGCTCTATTCAGGGGGGGCACTGGTGAAGCTGCGCAGCGGCGTCTACCAGTCGGTGACCGTCCTGGGGCTGGACGATGCCAGTCTCTATGGCCGACCCGGGCTCATCGAGGGGCAGATCGAGGACATCTACGCGGAAAACGCCTTCGTCGTGGTGAAGGACGCCGAATTCCCCAAACTGGAGAATCCCCGGCTCGGCACCGAGTTCGAGCTGAACGACCACCGGGGGGTAATCGTCGGTATCGCCAAAGTCACCACCAGCGGCCTGTTCGGCGTGCCGACCCTGTACACCACCTACAACAGGGCACTCCAGTACATCCCCTCCACGAGATTCACCACGGCGTTCATTCTGGTGGAGCCGAAGAGCGCCGCCGCCGTGCCGCACATCAAGGAGCAGGTGATGGCGCTCGGCTACGACGCGCTGACCAAGGATGAGTTCATCCAAAAAACATCCAACTTCTACATGTACAAGACCGGCCTCGGCACCAATGTGCTCCTGATGACGGTCATCAGTTTCATCGTCGGCCTCTCCATCTCCGGGCAGACCTTCTACACCTTCATCCTGGAGAACCTGGAGAAATTCGGGGCCTTGAAGGCGATCGGGGCGAAAGGGCGGGAACTGATCTACATGATCCTTTTCCAGGCGACCTTTACCTCCCTCACCGGCTATGGGCTGGGGATCGGCCTCGCTGCCCTGATCATCACCCTGGCGAAGCTGCGGCTCCCCAGTTACGCCGCCAAGATCACCTACGGGAACCTCTGGTTCGCCTTCGTCATGGTCCTCATCATTGCCGGCATTTCCAGTTACATCGGCATCAGGAAGGTGCTGAAGATCGAGCCGTTCGATATTTTCCGGGGGTGACATGGCAGAGCCGGCGGTAAAGGCAAACGAACTGGTCAAATGGTTCGGCGAAGGGGAAGCGAGAACCGTTGCCGTGCGCGGCGTCAGTTTCGAGGCGCGGTTCGGGGAGATGCTCTACATCGTCGGCCCGTCGGGGAGCGGCAAAACGACGCTTTTGAGCATGATCTCCGGCATTCTCCGGCCGAATGAGGGGACCGTGACGGTCGAGGACCAGGATATCTGGAGCCTCGCGAGCGACCAGATCGCGGAATTCAGGTTGAACAGGGTGGGCTTCGTGTTCCAGGACTACCACCTCTTCCCGCGGCTCACCACGGTGGAAAACGTGGCGATTCCCCTGATCCTGAAAAAGCTCGACTGGCGCGCATCCCTGGACACGGCCATGGAATACCTGGAGATCGTCGGCCTCAAGGACCGGGCGCAGCTGCCGCCGGTCAAGCTGAGCGGCGGGGAACAGCAACGGGTGGCAATCGCCCGGGCCATCGCCGGCCGTCCCGACCTCCTGATCTTCGACGAGCCGACCGCCTCCCTGGACGGGGATACGGGAAGAAAGATCGTCGATTTCGTGAAGAGCAACATCCTGAACGACCAGCGCTGCATCATCATCGTTACCCATGACAACAGGATCTACGAGTACTCGGACCGGATCATGCGCATGGAGGACGGCCGCATCACCGGCGTCGAACAAGGAGGGGCACGTGAGGAATAAGGTTCTGTTCTCCCTGGCGATCATCGGCCTCGTCGCCGGCCTGGTGAGCGCCTACATCTTCGGCATCGAGAAAAAGCCCCAGCCGCCGGCGTTCAATCCCGCCTCCAACCCCTATGGCAAGGGAATCTACGCCAACGGCATCATCGAAAGCTACCAGGAGAATGGCGAGAACATCAACATCTACCCGGAGGTGGCGGGGACCATCACCAAAATACTCGTTGCCGAGGGGCAAACCGTGCGTCAGGGGACACCGCTACTCACGATCGAAGATTCCGTGCAGCGGGCGACCGTGGCCCAGCAAAAGTCCCAGGCCGAAGCCGCCCTGGCCTTTCTGGAAGAGCTCAAGGCCCAGCCCAGAAATGAAACGCTGGAGGTAGCCAAAGCCCAGGTGGAATTCGCGAATGCAAGCCTCAAGAGCAGCCGGGACCAACTGGATAAACAACGGCAATCGTACGCACTGAACCCGAAATCGGTGAGTAAAAACGACCTGGATAATGCCGAAAATGCGGCCAACGTGGCAAAAGCAAATCTCGAAGTCGCCCGGAGACAGTACGAGCTCACCAAGGCCGGGGCCTGGATCTATGACGTACGCAACCAGGAAAACCAATACCAGGCGCTGACAAAGGCGTACACGGCGTCAAATGCCCTCCTTGCCAAATACATCGTCAAGGCGCCGGCCAGCGGGGTGATCCTATCCATAAACGCCGCGGTGGGGAGCTATGTATCCCCGCAGGGGACCTATGACACCTATACGCAAGGATCTTCCCCGGTTTTCGTCATGGGGAGCGCGCAGGAGTATGGCGGGGTCAGGTGCTACATCGACGAGATCCTCGTCCACCGCTTGCCGACGCCGGCCCGGCTGAAGTCGAAGATGTTTATTCGCGGCACGGACATCAGCATCCCCCTGGAGTACGTACGGGTACAGCCATACGTGTCGCCGAAGATCCAGTTGTCGAACCAGCGGACCGAGCGGGTGGACGTACGGGTGCTGCCGGTCATTTTCAGATTTCGGAAGCCGGGCAATGTTTCCCTCTATCCCGGTCAGTTGGTGGATGTCTATATCGGCGAGGAGTAACCCTAACCCCGATGAACGGGATAAGTCCCTTCACGAAAAATTCTTCGCAAAAAACATGCAAATAATTTTTCTAAGGGACTAAGGGGGAAGTCACGATGGAGATACTGAGTAGTGTCGTCCAATTGATCTGCACGACCATCAGCGTATTAGGCGCCCTGATTGTCATCTACGGCGTCGTTGAGGCGATTATCAGCTTTGTGCGGCAAAAGCTGTCCGCGGAGAAGAAGGATCAGATAACGGAAAATGAGGCAATCCGGCAACGTATGGGCGCCCATCTCTTATTGGGGCTGGAAATTTTCATTGCTGCAGACATCATAAGCTCTGTCGTCAGCCCCAATTGGAGCAAGGTGGGGATATTGGCCGCCATCGTCGCCATCCGAACGGTATTGAGTTATTTCCTGAGAATGGAAGTAAAACAGACGCAAGGGTAACCACTATCGGGAAAATTCATGAAGAAATCGATGTTTTGGGATAGATACGTTTTCAGGGGAGTCGGGAAAGCAGGGAATGCCGCCAGCCCCGGAGCGGGGATGCGGGCGCTGGGAGTGGTGTGCGGAATAGCGCTCGTCTTGCTCGCCGGCTGTGCCGTGGGGCCGGACTTTGTCCGTCCCGCACCACCGACGGTCGAACAATACACCCATGGGACAGTGCCGACCGCTACCATCCCTGCCGACGGCCAGGCGCAGTACTTTGCCCAGGGGGGAAAGGTTGCCGCCGACTGGTGGCGCCTGTTCAACTCGGCGAAGATCAACGCCGTGGTGCAGGAGGTCATCGCCGGCAACCCGACTCTCCAGGCTGCGCAGGCGAGCCTGCGCCAGAGCCAGGACAACCTCCGCGCCGGTTACGGGGTGTTCTTCCCCCAGGTCGATGCCTCGTTCGATGCCGCGCGGCAGAAGTTCTCCCCGGCCCGTTTCGGCGGGAGCACCCCCAGCATCTTCAATCTGTTCACCCTCTCTGCGACGGTCAGCTATGCCCTCGACGTCTTCGGCGGCGAGCGCCGTGCCGTGGAGGGCTTGCAGGCCCAGGTAGACGTGCAGCGCGCCACCGTCCTCGGCACCTACCTTACGCTGTCGGGCAACGTCGTCAACACCTTGATCGCCCAGGCGGCCTACCGCGAAGAGATCAGGGCCACCGAGCAACTCATCGGCATGCAGCGGGAACAGGTCGCGATCACCGATGCGCAGACACAGGCCGGCACGGTCCCGTACGCGAACGTGCTCAGCCTGCGCAGCCAGCTGGCCGCAGTGGAGGCGACACTGCCACCGCTCCGGCAAAAGCTCGATCAGGCAGGGCACCTGCTTGCCACCCTGGCGGGCCGTGCACCGGCGCAGTGGGCCCCGCCGCAGCTGGAGCTGGCCGACCTCACGCTCCCCCGCGACCTGCCGGTGACCCTTCCCTCGGAGCTGGTGCGCCAGCGGCCCGACATACTTGCGGCCGAAGCCCAACTGCACGGCGCGAACGCCGATATCGGGGTGGCCACCGCGGCACTGTTCCCGAGCTTTACGCTGAACGGCGGCTACGGCTTCAACAACAGCACCATTGGCAACCTCTTGCAGATCAACAGCAACTTCTGGAGTCTTGGGGCAAACGTCACTGCGCCGCTGTTCCACGGCGGCACGCTCTGGTTCCAGCGGGAGGCGGCTCTCGAAGGCTACCGGCAGTCGCTGGCCGGCTACCGGCAGACCGTACTCAGCGCCTTTGCCCAGGTTGCCGACACCCTGCGGGCGCTGGAACATGACGCAGAGAGTCTTCACGCCCAGTCCCAAGCCCTCGACACGGCGGATGAAGCGCTGCGGCTGATCCAGGCAAATTACCGGGCCGGCACCGTCAACTATCTGCAGATTCTCATCGCCAACGGTCAGTACCATCAGGCAAAGATCGGCTGGCTCCAGGCGCAGGCCCAGCGGTTCCAGGACACTGTCGCCCTTTTTGTCGCCCTTGGCGGAGGGTGGTGGAACGCTGAGGAAAAGGGCGCCAGAGACGGTGTGCAAACGTCAGCACTTCCCCCTCTCCCTAGCCCTCTCCCACAAGGGGCGAGGGGACTTTAAAAGCTCCCCTCCCTTGATGGACCCAAAGGGCCTAAAGGAGGGGTTGGGGGAGGGTGCAATGTGCGGGGTTACAGATCCAGAACACGGACCTGCAATCCCTTGCCCGGCGCGGAGATGTAGACGAAGAGCAGTCTGACCAGCCCCGGAAGCGGTCGTCTGCTACGGTAGTCGCGGCTGAAGCTCCGGCTGAAGGTCCTCACCTTGCTTCCCTCCGCAATGTCGAGCTCTCTTACGAGTTCGATGGTTTTCCCCTTATCCCCTACACTTGTTTCCATGTGTGCGCTGTCGGTAAAAAAAGAGGGGAGCTTGCCCGCTGACGGGTATTCGGCAAGACAGAAATCGTAGCAGAGGGCGTCCCGGAAGTGTTCCCTTTCTTCTTCGGCGAGGAACTGTTCCGCAAATTGCCGGAACGCATCGAATAGCCCGCCCTGGGAGAGGTGCGCCGCTATCTCCCTTTCTTCCCAGAATTGCGCTGCTTCATTGAACACAGAGGTGAGAGGCGATTTGTCCGCCAGCATGGCAAGGGATGCGCCGAATCTGCCGCTGTTGTAGAGGAGATCCAGCAGTCTGGAAATGGTCTCGATGCGGCAGATTTCCTCGAAGGAAAGCCAGGGGGTGCGCAGTATCTTGTACGGCGGGGTGGCGGAATAGGCGTACCCCTCGTCGTCCGCAATCCTCCGCATGGCGGACCCCTTCAGCACCTTGAGCGGCTCCACCTGGATATGGTGGGGGGAGACATCGATCAGGCGCTGGAGGGAGTCGAGAAACCCGTCGAAATCTTCATAGGGGAGGCCTGCCACCAGGTCCAGGTGAATGGTAACGTTTGTGTCGCGGCAGAGCTTCTCCACGTTTCCGAACAGCTTTTCCAGGTTCGACTTGCGGCCGACCCGCGCCAGGGTTTCCGTACCACCCGACTGGACGCCGATTTCAAAACGAAAGGTGTCCGGTGGGACTGTGGCGAGCATGGCGAGGTTGTCGTCGGTCAGGAGGTCGGCGGCGATCTCGAAGTGAAAGCGGCTTTGCCGGTTGTTGCGGCCGATAAAATCCCATATTTCATCGGCGCGGGGTGCGTCGTAATTGAAAGTCCGGTCCACCAGCTTGACGGTCTGTACCCCTGCATCCATTAGGAGCTTCAGGTCGCTCTTGATGCGGGGCATGGAAAAGGAGCGTACCCCCTTCTCCAGGGAGGACATGCAGAAGGCGCAGGAGAACGGGCAGCCGCGGGAAGTTTCATAATAGACGAGCGGCTTGCCAAGCTCCACCAGGCAGGCGGCGAAAGGGGAGGGGATCGTGTCCAGGTCGGCGATGGAATCCCGGCCGGGGGATGCGATGATTTCCTCGTCGGCGCGGAAGGTGATGCCGGGAATGCTGCCCAGTTGCTGGGTGGTCGAGTGGTTGAGTCGCAACGCTTCCAGCAGTTGTCGGCAGGCGGTTTCTCCTTCTCCCTTGATGACGCAGTCAACGGCCGGGTTCCGGTCCAGGAGGTCGAAAACGCCGTAGCTCACCTCCGGGCCGCCGAGGACGACGAAGGTTCCGGGCCGTATCTGCTTCAGGTCGGCAACCAGCTTCAGGGTCTGTTCTACGTTCCAGATGTAACAGGAGAAGAGCAGCACGTCCGCCTCTTCCGCGACGATCCGCTCCAGGATCCGATCGGCAGGTTCGTTGATGGTGAATTCGCGGATGACGAGGTCGATCCCCTCGATTTCCCGGCAGGCGGCCGCCAGGTAGGGGAGAGCGAGGGATGCGTGGATATATTTAGCGTGCTGGGTTGTGAGTAGTATTTTCATGGGGAAATTGTAGCGGATAGATGGGTGGTTGACCAGCGAAAGTTGCCATTGGTAAGATTGAACCAATTCGGTGATGGGTCCCCTTGCCAGGTTAAAATCTCATTTGGAATAAGAAACATACATTTCTTCTTTGCAAACTATTTGCATCAGTTATATATTGAGTTTTAATGGTGCGGCGGCGAAAATGCTCACAGGATGTTGAGAGGAATATCAGAAGATCGGAATTATGAAATGAAGCATTTGAAATTTATGTTTGTTTCTTCCATGTTTTTTTTTCATTCAATCCATGCCGTTGCACTTGCAGAGGAGAATGTCACCTTAAAGTATAACGAAATAGCTTTAGTACGCTTAGAACAATCACTGGAAGGATGTAATTTTAAAAGTCCATGTGTTGAATTCTTACAAAACGATGCAATTCTTAATGACCCTCCACGAAGATTCGAATATATCGGTTTATTTGAATCAATTAGCTCTCCAGTGAACAATACAAATATCCTTCTTGCAAAAAGTGTTTCAAATGAAGCTGCTTGGATTGTTTATGACTTAAAATCACACCATACAGTATTTGAAACCAATGATATAGCGCTTGCAAATGACAAATATGAATCAATTACGCATAGTAAGGCGATAATCATAAATGCTGCTGAGCTAGAAAATAGATTAGAAAGAAGCTGGAAAGGTAATTTGTTGGATTTCTATGACTACATTAAAATATCTTGGTTATTAATTGTAGTGTTGTCACCATTCATATTGGTAATAATCGCAGTTATTGCCTTTAGTTTGTTTATTAACAGAAGAAGTAAAAAGAGTCGGAAGAAGTAAAAAGGGTCGCGTCTCGAAGAAGTAAAAAGAAAAGTAAAAAGGGTCGAAGAAAAGTAAAAAGGGAAAAGTAAAAAGGGTCGCGTCTCCAAATATCAAAATTGCGACCCCTGATATCCTTGTTCGGCATAAAGATGAGAAAAGATAATGCCACTGAAATGGACTGAGAAACAAGGCCAGTACTTGGCTTTCATTTACAACTATACAAAAATACACGGAAGGTCTCCCGCTGAAGCAGAGATGGAAAGATACTTCAGGGTGACACCGCCAACGGTTCATCAGATGATTCTGAAACTCGAACAAAACGAGCTGATTAGTCGAGTACCCGGACAGGCGCGTTCGATCAAGCTACTCATTCCCAAGGAAGATATCCCGCCACTAAAATGAAATTTCCGAAAAAAGCCTGAGAAATAGAATTGATAAATTACCCTTTAAGGGTTATAATGAACTATGGAAAAGCGACGTCCCCATTATGACCTCAAGTCGATCCAGGCACAGATGGACTGCATCGAGGCAATGAACCTGACCATGACTGCCCGACATGGCATCAAAGCGATCGGAATGGCCTTGGGAGATGTGCTGGTGGTAATCAGGAGGCTTTCAATGGGAAATTTTTATAAGGCCATGACAGTTCATGCGGACAGCAGGGTTTGGCAAGATGTATATCACGCTGAATGGAAAGGAAGGGCCTTGTACATCAAGTTTCAGCGACACGAAGAATTCTTTATCGTGTCGTTCAAGGAGCGTTGATCATGAGTAAACAATGGAACGGGAAAACATGTCCTGCATGTTTTCAGGGAACTTTGGAACAGCGGGTGAAACGGACGCAATTTGAGTACCGCAGCAACATTCTGGAATACGACCAGGAAGGGGCTTGGTGCGGCACATGTGGTGAAGGGATCGTCACTGGAAAAGAAGCGGCTGCCGCTGAATCGCTGCTTGACGATTTCATTGCCCGTGTGGACAAGGAAGAGGCTTCAGAACTGGCCCGCATCAGAAAGAAGCTCGGGCTTAGCCAGAAGGACGCGGCCATGATCGCCGGTGGAGGCCACAACGCCTTTTCGCGCTACGAGAGGGGTGAAGCCAAACCCGTTGCCGCTGTCGTGAACCTCTTCCGTCTGCTGGACCGGCATCCTGAGCTGCTGAACGAATTGAAAAAGCAAAAAGCTGCATAGCAGCGGTGTCAGGCTTTGTCAGGGGTGAAGGCCGAACCAGGCACTTCACTTGATTCCGCTGCGCTCAATAAGTGAGCGCCGGAGCCGTTGGGATCATTTGTGACCCTAAAAACGGCTTGACAGTGCATACTATTGTGCATACAATTAAATCGTGAATTATGAAAATAACCTGGGATTCCAAAAAGGCTGCAATTAACCCGAAGAATCACGACGGCGTGACCTTCGAGGAGGCTCAGCATGCACTCCTTGACCCATTCGCTCTGACTCGAGAGGACAGCGATGCGGAATCAGAGCAACGGTTCCTCACTCTGGGCATGGGAGGCAAAGGGCGGATTCTTGTAGTGGTCTACACCTACCAGGAAGAAACAATACGGCTCATCTCGGCCTGGAAGGCCAACGAGCCGCAACGGAGGCGCTATGAAAGCCAGTTCTGACAAAATCCACGATAAATACAAAGACTATGATTTCTCCGACGCCAAGCCGGTTGCCGAGACGCCTCACCTTGCAAAGCTTCAGGCCGAGGCTGGCGGCAAATCCCGGATTACCATGCGGGTTGACAATGATGTGCTGGCAACCTTCAAGGCACGGGCCGAGATGATCGGCGGCAACTATCAGACGCTGATGAATGATGCATTGAAACAGTTTGCGCAGGGGTTGAAGCTGTCGGACGTAGTACGCGAGGCAATTCATGAAACCCTTGAAACCTGCCTGACAACGCGTTCAACCGGACGCGGGAAAAAAGTCCGCGCCGATTAGCTTTTGATAACTCGTACCCCTCGTCTTCCCAGCTTTAACCAAAGCTTTGCCACGCATCCTGCGTAACTATTGCCGCTTTTTCCGTTTTCTGTTACCCTGCCGTATCATGAAAAGAAAAACATTACCCAAACTCCTATACGCAGACAGTAAAGGTAACATCTTCGACCATCCCTACCTAACCATGGCCGGCATGAACGGCACAGAGGCTGTCCTCCCCGAGAGCGTGGAGCTGATCCCGCTCCCCGAGGACAGCCGCCTCTTCACCATCCCCGATACTCCGCCCATCGCCTGGGACGAGAAAAAGCGCGCCTTCGTCACCGTCGACATGGTGAAGGAGGGGAGACGCGACCTGCGCGTGCAGGCGGTTTCCGCCTTCATGGCCCCCGGCTACATGCGGACGCTTCTCCCCGCCTGCGATTATAGCCGGAAGAAGGTCCATCTGCCGCTCTGGTCCTACACCGCCGTGGGGTGGGACGAGGATAGCGAGCGGTTCGTGGTGGCCGCGAGCCGTGTCGATGCCAACGAGAACTGGCTCCCCAAAAACTACGACGACCGCAAGCTCGATCCCCTGGTGAGAAAAAGGCTCAAGGAGATGCCAGACAACCGTCTTCTCGAACAGCTGTCCCGCTGCGCCGTGGATTATCACTGCTTTGCCGCCAAAAACCTCTTCTTCCGCCGCTGGGAAGCGCCGCTCCCCACGTCGCCGGTCTGCAACTCCCGTTGCCTCGGGTGCATCAGCCTTCAGCCCTCCGACTGCTGCCCGTCCAACCACGAGCGGATCCAGTTCGTCCCCACCCCGGAGGAGATCGTCGAGCTGGCGTTGCCGCATCTCAACGAGGCGCCGGAGCCGATCGTTTCCTACGGCCAGGGGTGCGAAGGGGATCCGATCATGCAAGCCGATACCATTGCCGAGGCGACGCGCAGGCTCAAGTCCGCCACGAGCCGCGGCACGGTCAACTTCAATTCCAACGGTTCATTCCCCGACCGGGTCCGCATGCTCTGCGACGCGGGGATGGATTCCATGCGCTTTTCCATGAACTCGGTGCAGGAAGAGTTCTACAACCGCTACTACCGGCCGGTGGGATATAAATTCGCCGATGTGGTGGAGTCGGTCAAGGCGGCCAAGGAGCGCGGCCTCTTCACCATGATAAACTACCTGGTGTCGCCGGGGCTCACCGACAGCGAGGGGGAGGTGGAGGCGCTCCTGCGGTTCATCGCCGATACCGGCGTGGACATGCTGCAGATGCGCAACCTCTCCATCGATCCCGATTTTTACAATGAACGGATGCAGGTTTCCGGTCGGGGAATGGGGATGTATCGGATGCTGGAGCGGGTGAAGCGGGAATTCCCCCGTATCCAGTACGGTTATTTCAACCGGACCAGGGAGAACTTCTACCCGGAAGGTCTTGAAACGAGCTGGCCGATCAAGGGGAAAAAACGGTGAGGTAAGGAGTGATTGGCGGAAAAACGAAGGTCCAGCCGGGAATTTCGGGGGAAGGCCGTCAGCCGTGACTTCGTCCGTTCGTTCGGTCGCCGCAGCTGTGGACCTTGCGCCGTCTCTCGATGTATTGCCTGACTAATCGTTTGCAGACGAAGGTGCTTCCTTCAATCTTTGGCGGGTGTCCGCTCGCCACTGCGGCTCTGTCACTCACTCCCGAAGCCATGGCAGCCGTTCCCGGAAATGTCGGAAGAACCAAAATGAAGCGGGGCCTTCGACAGAATCGAAGGCCCCGTTTAGTTTTGTCAGCTGCTCTGCTTGTGGCAGTCGCCGCAATGGCGGAGCGGCCCGGCGCCGAGCTTTTTGTGGCAGCCCAGGCAGAGCTTGTGGGCCGAGTCGTGGTCGAGTTCGATGAACCGTGGCGGGCCGTTGTGGCAGTCGCCGCAGGTGAAGTTCCGCCGGTGTTCGATGTGGTTGAAGGTCACGTCGCCGTTGTACGCCTTGAAGACGTAGGCCGCCTGGGCAACGAACGCGTACGAGAGGATGATGAGCAGCAAAAGAATCGTTTTTTTCATGGTATCTGCCGATGGTGTTTTTTCCAGGTAAATGTCTGGTTATTATAGATAAAAGCTCCGCTAATGTCAACCAGAACTTCTTTTTTTCAACCTGTTAGCGCAACAGTTCCTCCAACCTGCGCTGGTCGAAACCCTCGATGGTCCGGTCGAAGATCATGAAGGTCGGCGTTGCCCAATGCTGGTCCGGCTAGTATGAACAAAGTGCGTCATACCGATTAAATTCTTCATGGAAACCTCCTGTTGCCGATGGATGCAGGATGGACTAATAGGCGATATGGAAGCCGTCGAACTCACCGGTGAACTCGCCCCTCTCCACCTCCACGTCGCTGACCCTGGCACTGCCGGGGCCCTGTCGGCACCAGTCGATGAGTGCCGCCACATCATTCTCTTCCCCTTCGAAACACCCCGCAACGCTCCCGTTGGGGAGGTTTTTCACCCAACCGCTGACATTGAACCGCATGGCTGTCTGCTGCGTGTAGCGGCGAAAATTGACCCCCTGGACCATACCTTTGACCGTTACCATGGCGCGGATTTTCATGACATGTCCTCTCAACATTTATATTTTGCCAACAGATGACACGGATAACACGGAGGAAAGATAGAAAACTTTTACCGCAAAGATGGAAAGCGTGCAAAGAAAATAACGTATTATCCGGGATTCGGAAGTTGAAGGGACCGACAGCAGTAAAAAATCCCGCACCATGATGGTGCGGGATTCATGGTCACCGGAGGGGGCCGCCGGCGCTCTGCAAATCACCGGCGGCAAAACAGGTCAATCGACAACGGTCACGGGAGCAGGCCGAAGTTCGCCCTGATCGTGTGCGTTCTGGTCACGTTGCTGAAGGTATAGGAGTTGACCGGCTTCAGCGTTTTGCCGTCCACCACGAGAGACGTGACCTTGAAGCCGGCATTGGGGGTGATGGTGAATGTCATGTTCGTGCCGTAGGGAACGACCACGTTCCCGGCCGGGCTGATGGCGCCGTTGGGGCCGGCCGAGGCGTTGATCACCCTGCCGAACAGTGCCCTGATGGTGTGGTTGGCCGTAACGTTGGTGAAGGTATACGTGGCCAAGGGGCCTTGCGATACGCCGTCCACGATCACGTCAGCCACGTTGTAGCCCCGGTTCGGCCGGATCGCAAAGCTTCTGCTCTGGCCGACTCCTACCGAGATGTTTCCCGACGGCTGGATCGTGCCGCCAGTGCCGTTTGTGGCGACAATGGTAAAGGTCGCGGTCTTGAAGAAGACCTGGATAGTGTGGGACGTAGTTACGCTGGTGAAGGTATAGCTCGGCGCGGCGGCCCTTCTCGCGCCGTCGATCAGTAGGTAGTCCACCTGGAAGCCGGCATTCGGGGTAAAGGTGAAGGTCTGGTTCGCTCCGTATGGAACGGCGATTGTGCCGGCAGGCGTAATCGTCCCGTTGTTCCCTGCCGAGGCGGTGATGGTCCGGCCGAAGATGGCATTGATGGTATGGTTGGCGAGCACATTCGTGAAGGAATATCTCGTGACAGCTCCCTGCGAGACGCCGTCCACGACCACGTCCACAAGCGTGAAGCCATTATTCGGTGCAATGGTGAAGGTGGCGTTGGCCGTACCGTTGACCCTCACCGTGCCGGATGGGGTGATTCTGCCGCCAGTCCCTGCCGTGGCAGTGATGCTGTAGACGATGGGGGTGAAATAGGCATTGATGGTGTGACCGGCGCTAACGATGCTGAAGGTGTAAGTCGTTACTGCGGGCAAGACCGCCCCGTCGACCAGCAGGTACGACACCTGGTAGCCCGGATCGGGCGTGATGGTGAAGGTCTGGGACGAACCGGCCGGGATGGTGACGTTGCCCAGAGGCGCGATAGTCCCGTTGGGGCCGGCCGAAGAAGTGAGGGTGATCCCCCCGACCAGAGTGAAGACGGCGCTTATGGTATGGGGGGCGGTGACGTTGGTGAAGGTGTAGCTGGTTACCGCTCCCACGGAGACATTGTCCACCAGGACATCGCTCACCGCGAAGTTGGCATTGGGTGAGATGGTGAAGGTCTGTGTGTGGGCCGGAGCCACGCCTATCAGACCGGACGGGGTGATGGTCCCGTCGGCGCCGGCAGTGGCGGTAATCCCGTATGGGATCGTGGCGGTAACCGGCAGGTCGAAGGTCGATCTGCCCGAGGCGTTGTACGCCGCCACCTGGTAGTTGTAGGTGGCGCCCTGGGCAACGTTGGTGTCGGTCCAGGTGACGCCGCCGAAGCCGGGGAGGGCCGGGGCGACGGCATAATCGGCGAACGGCGCGGTGGTGCCGTTCGCGGCCCTGGTTTGCCGCTGGATGACGAAGCCTTGTTCATTGTCCGCCTGGTCGAACCAGGAGAGTGTTGCCGCATTCGGCATTACCGGTGGTACGACCTTCGTGTTGATCGGGTTGAGCGGCAGATCGATCGGGGTCATCGCCGCCACAGTCGCCGATTCGGGGCCGGTCCCCCTGCCGTTGAACGCCTGAACCTTGTACTGATACGTTTTCGCGACATTCAGGGCTTCGTGGATGACAGACGGGGTCTGCCCGGCAGGGGGCTGCCTGACGACGGCCAGTTTATCCCAGGAGGCGGTGGCGGTCGGTAACGCCGGATCGCCGGTGTCAACCCCGTAACGGACCCAGATCAGGTAACCATCGGCATCGGCGACGCGGTTCCAGGATACGTTCAAGGTAAACGGGTCTTTGATGGTGATTCCGAGCGTCGGGTCCACGTAGGGCGGACTGGTTGCCGTCAGTCCGGTTGGTGCGACCGGTAGAACGGCGGAGGTGTCGGCAGTGGCCACCAGCATCGGCTCTCCCTTGCCGGTCAGTTTCCAGGCAGCGTAGGCAATCCCTCCCCAGTTGTTATTGAGTGGGCTGCCGGCCAGGTCGGTCATATTGGCGGCCCCGATCTTGTCAATCAGGTAGTTCGGGGTGAGCGGGTAGTTGGGATCGAAAATGTCCGGCGGTCCCTCCGGGGCATAGGAGGAGGTGTCGCTTGTTTTCAGGAACTCCATGAACTCGCGGGTGTGGGTCTGCCAGTAGAGTTCGGCCCGGGCCGTGAGGGTCGCAGACAGCCCCTGGGGGGCGGTGAACCGGTAGGTAACCACATCCCAGTTCTGGCCGTCCGGGTAGCGGTTCGGGTCGTCGACAGGGGTGACCGCGGCCTCATTGGCGCCGGAATAGGTGGTAAACCCGGTCCCGGCCGCAAAGTAGTCGTTCCTGGTGTACCCTTTGGGGGGAATCCGGTTGTCGAAGACCACCTGTTCGTTCAGAAGGCTTACCGACATGGCGTAGGTGCCGTCGCCATTGCCCTTGCCGGTCCGCTTTTCATAGACCATCACCGCATTCTGTGCCTGGTCGATCACAGGTCCACGTGCCCGGGCGAAGGCGGTCTTACTGGAATCATTGTAGAGCTCGACGCAGGCCTGGTCGTAGTAACCCGACTCATAAAGGGTGGTTGTCCCGTTCCTGACCGAGAACGCGATCCAGAGGCGGCGGCCGTCGGGGTAGCCGGTCGGTATCCGGTGGCCGGAGTTGTTGGTCACCTTGACCTGTGCCTCGTAATTGCCCGGAGTAACTTCGGTTATGCCGAGAATTTCCACGCCGGCCGCTTCAGCCAGGGTGACCTCGGTGTCGCGCGTGGTCCTGTTCCATGCCGCGGAACGGTCGGACATCATGCCGGGGAAGAGCCTGGTGTCCTTACCGGTCGGAGCGCCGATCACTTCCAGATCCACCTCCGGGTAGAGGAGCTTCATCATCTGCGGCAGGTCGCGGTTGGCGCCGGCCATCTTGTGAAAGGTGGTGCCGCCGTTGGGGTTGCGATCTTTGCCGTAGGGGAAAAAGCCGGTCAGCGTCGGGTCGGGGTTCATCGAAATGCGGGTGGTGTCGCTGTATTCATGCTTCAGGGTCGGCATGTGGCAGTCCTGGCAGCGCTTGCTGTTCGGTCCGGTGGCCACGCCGTTGCTGCTGAATTTGCCGAAGGCGCTGAATTTCCACTCGGTGTAGGTCCGCTGTTCGGGCATGCCGTGGTTGAGTACCGGCACGGTCAGGTCGTGGCAGGAGCCGCAAAACTCGCTGCTTCGGATGAAGTCGTTCTTGTAGGTCGGGTGCTCGATGGAGATGGCCTGGGCCTGGTAATCGTAGCCGGGGCCGACACCCCCCTTGAGCGGCGGGCCAATAGGGGCCTCGAAATGGACCGGAGTGGTGTCGTCGGCATTGACCACCACCTGGCCGCTGATATCCTGGCCGAGGGCGTTCAGCCAGCCGTCCGGGTAGATACCGTAGGTCTGGCCGGTGTAATAGGTGCCGAAGATCGGGAGATCGCTGAACGAGAGGCTGACCGAGCCCGCGTATTTGCCGCCGTAGGTCATGCCGTCGTTGTACTGGAGCGTGGCATCACCGAAGGGAAGACCGGCCAGGGGGCCGGACGGGAAAGGTGCACCGGTGTGTGGCCAGTCATCGATGCCGGCCATCATGTTCCAGGCGGGATCGGACGGCAACAGGTCGATCCGCTTCATGGTGACGTTGCCGGTGGCCCGATGGCAGGCCTCGCATGAAATCCCTTCATGATCGGTCGAAGCCAGGACGCTCTGAATCATCTGGCTGCCGTCGCCGCTGCCGTTGAACGCGGGATCGGTTCGACCCGAAAGCCAGGCATTGGGACTGTGGCAGCGGAAACACATGTTGCCGGCGCCGTCCTTGCCGGTTGCAGCCTTGATTTGATTGTTGACGATGATCTGGTTGGCCCGGAAGACCGGGTCGCGGGCGGCACTTGCCATGTTGGAGCCGGCCCAGTTGCCGAAATGGGCGGCGTTCTGGTCGACGGTCCCTCCATGGCAGGCGCCGCAGGTGACGACGAATTCAAACACGTTGTAGGGGGCCGGAAAAGTGATGTTTCCCAGCTCCTGGGGCTGGGTGCCGGGATTCGGAACCGTTGAACCGGCCCTGACGGTCCGGTTGGCGGCAGATGTTCCGCGAACGTCTGCCAGCGCATTGCCGGCGGCTATGAGATAGAGGAAGGCTATCAGCCAGAACAGTGAAAAAGCGGACCGGGAGAAGATGATGCACGGATAATCGTATGATCGTTTCATGACTTCCTCCTAGGTTATTCCAATTCCAAATCAAGGCGCTATCTTCGTCGCCTCACTCCTCGCCGCCTTGATTTCATCCCTGATTTGAATTTGAATTAATTCACCGGATGATTCTCAGGCTCCCTTCGAATTTTTCGTTACCGGAAAACGTTCCCTTTTTGCCGTTTACGAGGCGCACGGAGCCGCTGATTTTACCGGGCGTTTTGAGCGGGTTGAAGGTGAGATCTGCTGTTATGGCCCCTTTGACGACAGCCGGGGTGTGCCGATACTTCAGCTGTTCAGGTGGCGCCGACGGGTCCTTTATGGTCCAGTTGCCACGCACGTACCAGTGTCCCTTCTGTTGGCCCGGCAGGCTCTTTTGCGGGGAGAACAGGCTGCAGGTGAGGACAAATTTCCCTTGGAGGGCGTCTCCTTCTCCTTCTCCTGAGACAGCATCAGCCTCGATGGTGATGCGGTCAATCAGGGTCCCCTGCGGCATTTTAGTTGATGTGCCGTTGTTGGTAATCTTCGCATTTTTTATCTCCCAGGCGTGCTGCTTGCGGAAATCGCCTGATTTTCCCGCTGCCTGGTCCGGCTCGGCAGCACCGGCAATAAACGCCATCGCCAGAGCAATAACAGGCACAGCGACCATGAAGCGTAAATATCGCATAATACTCTCCTTCACCATGCTGTTGCATAGTGCATGGACTTCGCAGGCAGCTTTTTCCAGCGAGCGGTTGACACTGTGTGCACATCACAGCCCGGCCTGGAAAGCCGATCGGCATATGTTCAGATGCTGTTCTTTGTGGGTATTACTCGAAGTGTTGGGGAGGGGCTTTGTTGTGAGGAATTATATGGAATAGTCGGCTAACTAACCGCACGGGTTCCATCACGAGAAGTGATGCAACATGGGTAACGAACTCGATGACAACACTTTCTGCGTTGACTATTGCCGGAAGATGGGACCGGGAACACTCAATACGGGTCTGATGCAGACTATCCTTATTATCGTAATAGGAAAATGTTTGCTGGTGAACATGCAAGCTCAGGGCAAGCTGCAAGAGCAGCATCAGGCTTATCAATGGTACAAAGAGATATGTGGCTGACCTTGGCTTGTTCATGGCAGTATGCACCCATGTATCGCCTGTTTGACTACCACAACGCGGTTTTTCACTAATTTGGACTAATTCCGGCTTTCCATGGATTAACGGGATTTAGACTTTTGTTCAACAAATGAAGAACCGGTCTATAGAAACCCTATAAGGCCTTATTGATCTTATTGAATTTATATCACTGTTTGATTCGGTTGCAAGCGTTTTTCTTATTTCACAAGAAAAATAAATTTAAATCATTACCAGACAAAATAGAATAAAGGATCAAACAGGGTTAGAAAGGGATAAGCATGGTTAGAAAGAACCGGCGGGGGCATTGGGGCACTAGTACCATGTAACACTTGATATTTCGCAACCTGCCCCCCTCCCAACCTCCCCCCGCTTGGGGGAGGAGCGCTAGTCTCCCTCCCCAGGAGGGGGAGGGCTGGGGAGGGGGGTTAGATGTTACAGTGCACTAGAGACGTAATCGTACGCTGACGCTTCCAGCAATTGACTCCGACTTGGATCGTCGGTCATTACATAGTTGTGCGGATTATACCGGTTCATCCCTCCAGCATCGCTAAAAACTCGTCTTCCGTGAGCACCTTTACTCCCAGCTGCCGTGCCTTGTCGAGCTTCGACCCTGCCTCTGCGCCGGCCACGACGAAGTCGGTCTTCTTCGATACCGAGCCGGCGGCGTGCCCCCCTTCGTTTTCCACCATCCGTTTTGCGTCGTCCCTGGTGAAACGGGAGAGGGCGCCGGTGAAGACGAAGGTCTTGCCTGTGAACCTGCCGCCGACCCTTTTCTCTTCCACGGATGGCTTCACCCCTGCGTTGAACATCCGCTCGATCACCTCGATGTTGTTCCGGTTGTGGAAGAAGGTGCGGATACTCTGCGCCACCTGCGGGCCGACCTCGCGGATGGAGAGAAGTTCCTCTTCCGAGGCATGTTCCAGGTTCTCCATGCTGCCGAAGGCGTTTGCCAGAAGCTTCGCCGTGTGCTCTCCCACGTGGCGGATGCCGAGGGCGTAGATGAACCGGGATAGTTCCCGCTTCTTGCTTGTTTCGATGGCGCCCAGGAGGTTTTCCGCCAGTTTGTCCCCCATCCGCTCAAAGCGCATGAAGTCGTCCTTCTTCAGGTAATAGAGGTCGGCGACGTTTTTCACCAGGCCGAGCTTCAGCAGCTGTTCGATGTACTTGTCCCCCATCCCGTCGATATCCATGGCGTGGCGCGAGGCGAAATGGATGATGGTTTCGCGGATCTGCGCCGGGCAGGAGAGGCCGAGGCAGCGGACCGCCACCTCGCCGGGAATCTTCACCACTTCTGAGCCGCATTCGGGGCAGCTGGCGGGGATGGGTAGCGGTTGTTCGTCGCCTTTACGCTTCTCGGTGATGACCTTCACCACCGCCGGGATCACGTCCCCGGCCCGCTCCACCACCACCGTGTCCCCCTTGCGGATGTCCTTTTTCTCCATCTCCTCCCAATTGTGCAAAGTAGCGCGGGACACCATCACCCCCGATACCTCCACCGGTTTCAGGTGGGCCACCGGGGTGATGACGCCCGTGCGACCAACCTGGGGGACGATATCCTCGACTACGGTGACCGCCTGGCGTGGGGGAAATTTCCAGGCAATGGCCCAGCGGGGCGAGCGGGTCTTTTCTCCCAGTTCCCGCTGCAGATCGAAGGAATCGACCTTGACCACCACGCCGTCGATCTCGTAGGGGAGCGACTCCCGTTTCTCGCTCATCTCGTGGTAATAGGCGAGTACCCCGCCGATGCCGGAAACCTTTCTGATCAAAGGGTTGACCGGCAGCCCCCAGCCGGGAATGGTGTTGAGCAGGTCGCTTTGCGATGTGAACCCGTAACCTTCCAGAGCGCCTGCCGCATAGCAGAAGATGGAGAGCGGGCGCCGGGCGGTTATCCGCGAATCCAGCTGGCGGAGGCTGCCGGCTGCGGCGTTTCGCGGGTTGGCAAATGGTGGGTCGCCCGCCTCTTCCCGTTCCACATTCAGCTTTTGAAATGGGGCCAGACCGAGATAGACCTCGCCGCGCACCTCGAAGAGCCGTGGCGGGTCGGCGGTGGCAAGGCGTAAGGGAATGGTCTTGACCGTCCGCAGGTTCTGGGTCACGTCTTCACCCACGTAGCCGTCGCCGCGGGTGGAGCCGACGACGAGGTCGCCGTTCTCATAGACCAGTTCCACAGCCAGGCCGTCCATCTTCGGTTCGCAGACATATTCTATTTCATCGCCGGAGCCAAGGCCGATGAAGCGCTTGATCCGTTCGTCGAAGTCGCGCATCTCCTCTTCGTTGAAGGCATTTTCCAGGGAGAGCATCGGCATGCGGTGGGTCACCTGGGAGAACTTTTCCAGCGGAGCTGCTCCGACCCGCTGGGTGGGAGAATCGGCAGTGACAAGGTCGGGGTACGCCTTTTCCAGTTGCTGCAACTCGCGCAGGAGCAGGTCGTACTCGGCGTCGCTGATCTCCGGCCGGTCTTCCACGTAATAGAGGTAGTTGTGGCGGTTTATTTCCTTGCGAAGTTCCTGTATGCGGCGCTCTGCGGTCTGTTTGTCCATTATTCTGCTCCTCCGGCAATGATAACCTGCTTATAGCACAGCGAGGGGGGGCTTTGCAATTTACATGGAGTATTTCCGGATGCCGGGGCGGTTATTTGCGAGGTAAGGCAAATGGTTATGAACAACGGAATACCATTGATTTCCGGCATAGTCATTTTTTGCAAGTATTTTGAGCTGTTACCTTTATAGCCGGACGCATCCGATTTACCAAGGTCATATCCATTTGAGCGTTAAAACACTCAAATAAAACCATGTTTTGATATATGTTTCAGGCAGTTATGAATATGGTCCAGAGATGGTATCCTTATTGCTGATACAGTTTTATAAAAACGGTAAGGCTATGGAAATTGAATTCATGCTGCCCGAATTATTTGACGCAAAACAACTCAAACAATAGGAGGAAGTATTTATGCAACAAAGTTCGAGAGTCCGAAGAATTATGCAACTCATTGTCGGTTTATGCGCAGTAGTAGCGCCTCTTGTGGTGTTCGCCGCCCCGCCGGCAGGCTATCCGGCCAACTACCAGAAGATCATCGATGCCGCCAAAAGGGAAGGTAAGCTGGTGATCTACGCCACCACCGACACCAAGGCTGCCGAGCCGATCGTCAAGGATTTCGAGAGCCTCTATCCCGGTATAAAGGTCGAGTACAACGACCTGAACAGCACCGAACTGTATAACCGCTTTATCGGGGAGGCCGCAGCAGGAGGCGGAACCGGCGACATCACCTGGAGTTCCTCCATGGACCTGCAGGTCAAACTGGTCCTGGATGGACATGCCCTGACCTACAAATCGCCCGAAGCCGGCAAGCTCCCGGCTTGGGCCGACTGGAAGGACCAGGCCTATGGCACCACCTACGAACCGATCTCCATCGTCTACAACAAACGGCTGCTCAAGGGAGACGAGATACCCAAGTCACACGCCGACCTGGCCAGGGTATTAGCCAACCCGAAATTAAACGGCAAGATCGTCACCTACGATCCGGAACGGAGCGGCGTCGGCTTTTCGTACCTGACGCAGGATCTCAAGAACAACAAGGGGTTCTGGGGTATGGCCAAGGCCTTTGGGAACGCAAAGGTCAAGGTGTACACCAGCACAGGGGCCATGATGGAGAAGGTCAGCTCCGGCGAAGCGCTGATGGGCTACAACATCATCGGCTCCTATGCCTTCCTGAAATCCAAGAAGGACCCTTCCATCGGCTATCTCTATCCTTCGGACTACACGGTGGTCATGTCCCGCGTCATCTTTATCTCCAAGCACGCCAAGAACCCCAATGCCGCCAAGCTCTGGCTGGATTACCTCCTCTCGGCCAGAGGCCAGCAGATCGTATCCGACAAGGCCGACCTGTTCGCCATCCGCTCCGACATCAAGGGCGATACCACCATGGCGAAACTTTCCAAACAGTTGGGCGCAGGCGCCAAAACGATTCCAATCGGCAAGGAAACCGTTGAGTTCCTTGATCAGAAGAAGCGGCTGGATTTCCTCAAAAAATGGCAGCAGGCGCTCGGGACGGTTAAATAATGAACAAGATGCCCTTCTCAAAAATTGCGGTGATAATCCTCACCGCAATCGCGGTCTTCCTGCCCATCGGTCTGCTCTTTTGGCAGAGTTTTCTGGATGCGCCGTTTTTCCAGCCGGATAAGATGATCGGCCTGGACGCCTACCGGTTCATCTTCGACGACCCGGATTTCAAGCGGGCCTTTCTCAACTCCCTGTACATCTCCTGCGGCATGGGGCTGATCGCCGTGCCGCTGGGGGGGCTGTTGGCCTTCCTCATGGTGCGTACCGACCTGCCGGGCCGACGTTGGATCGAACCGCTGTTGCTGATCCCGGTATTCGTCTCGCCCATGATCCTCTGCTTCGGCTATACGGTGGCGGTCGGGCCGGTCGGCTTCATCTCCCTCTGGGTGCAAAATATCCTGGGAAGCGTGCCCTGGAACCTGTATTCCATGACCAGCATCGTCCTTATTGCGGGCCTGTCCCACGTTCCCCATGTCTACCTCTACTCCTCGTCGGCCCTGCGCAGTCTCGGCTCCGACGTGGAAGAGGCGGCGCGGGTGGCCGGGGCCGGGCCGCTCAGGGTAGCCGCAACCGTCAGCCTGCCCATGGTCATGCCGGCCATGCTCTACAGCGGCGTGCTGGTCTTTTTTCTCGGTTTCCAGGTCTTCGGGCTGGTCCTGGTCCTGGGCGACCCGGAGGGTCACCTGGTACTGGCCACCTACCTGTACAAGTTGACCAACAAGCTGGGAACCCCGTCGTACCACCTGATGGCTGCCGTTGCCATGTGCATCGTGGCCATCACAATCCCGATGGTGCTGTCGCAGCGCTTTCTTTTGCGCAATGCCCACAAGTACATCACCCTCAAGGGGAAAGGGGCACGCCAGCGCACCCTGCCCCTGGGGGGATGGCGCTGGGTGGCGGCCGGTCTCGTTGCCGCCTGGCTGGCCGTGACCGTGGTTATCCCGATCATCGGCGTCGTTTTCCGCGCCTTCGTGACCAACTGGGGTGAAGGGGTCACCTTCCTGGAGGCCTTTACCCTGGACAACTTCAGGTCGGTCTTCGAGCAGGGCAACCTGATGCGGGGCGTCATCAACACCATCCTGTTGGGCGTAATCGGCGGCGGCCTGTCGGTGATCTGCTTCACCTTCATCGGCCTGTCGTCCCACCGCAAGAACAATGGCTGGACAAGGCTCCTGGACTACACCGTCATGACGCCACGCGCCATTCCGGGGCTTCTGGCCGGCCTGGCCTTCCTGTGGGTGTTCCTGTTCTTCCCGCCGCTGGCCCCGTTCCGCAAGACGCTCGTGAGCCTTTGGCTGGCCTACTCGGTGGTCTGGCTGGCCTACGGCATGCGCCTCGTCAGCACCTCGCTGTTGCAGGTGGGGCCCGAACTGGAGGAGTGCGCACGGGTGACCGGCGCAACGCCGGGACAGGTCAACCGCCACGTGACCGTGCCGCTGATCAAGTACGGCCTCTTGGCCAGTTGGCTGATGATCTTCATGATCTTCGAGCGTGAATACTCCACCGGCGTCTATCTGCTCGGCCCCGGCACCGAGGTCATCGGCTCGTTGATGGTCTCCCTGTGGGGCGCGGGGGCCATCGAAATCATATCTGCCCTGTCGTTCATCAATATCTTACTGGTCAGCGTGGGGATGGGTATTGCCCTGCGCTATGGAGTGAAACTGCATGACTAGCATCGAATTAAGCGTACATGACCTGCATGTCACCCTCGGCAAGAATCACATCCTCAAGGGGGTCAGCCTGGATGTGAACAAGGGTGAGATCGTGGCCCTGCTCGGCCCTTCGGGGAGCGGCAAGACGACCCTGCTCCGCTCCATCGCGGGGCTGGAACTCCCGAGCCATGGCTCCATCCGCATCGGCGAACAGATGGTATTCGAGTCGGCCAAGAAGACCGAGGTTTCGGTGGAGAAGCGCTGTCTCGGTTTTGTCTTCCAATCCTACGCCCTCTGGCCGCACCGAACCGTCTACGATAACGTGGCCTACGGCCTCAAGCTGCGCAAGGTTCCCGATGGAGAGATCAGGCCGCGGGTCCAGGAGGTGTTGGCCAACCTGGGACTCGGCGATCTCAGCGAACGCCATCCGCACCAGCTCTCCGGCGGACAACAGCAGCGCGTCGCCCTGGCCCGCTCCCTGGTCTACAACCCCCAGGTGATCCTGCTGGACGAACCGCTTTCCAACCTGGACGCCAAACTGCGCGAGGAGGCCCGCATCTGGCTGCGGCAGCTGATTATCGACCTTAACCTGTCGGCGGTCTGCGTGACCCATGACCAGGCAGAGGCCATGGCCATGGCCGACAAGGTCGTCCTTCTCAAGGACGGGGTGATAGAACAGGCCGGCACGCCGCAGGAGATGTACGGCGCACCCAAATCCCTGTTCGTGGCCGAATTCATGGGGGCCAACAACACCATCAGCGGACTGGTCACCGATGTTGACGGCGATTCGGCCCGCATCGAGGGGAACGGCTGGGCGCTCCATGGGAGACTCCGGACGCCGCTGAAGGCCGGGGATCGGGCAACCGCGGTCGTTCGCCTGGAAAAGATCAAGCTGGTACAGACACCGAAAGAGAACTCCCTTCGCCTGCCGCTCACCGCCTCGGTCTACCTGGGAAACACCTGGGAGTACGTCTTCGACCTGGCCGGCGCCACTATTCGCGGATACGGCAACGAGTTCATGCAGCCGGGCGAGCAGTTGGTGGATATACCGGCAGAGCACTTGTGGCTGTTTTGAACCGATAACAATCGCAGCAAGGATGATATGACTGTTCCAAAGAACATATTTCTGCTTCGCAGGGGCCGGTCCGGCAGAGACTCCCTGATCCTCAAACAAAGCGACCTGCCGCTTCGCTTCACCTTTTCCGGCAAGTACTACGTGGTGGAATTGACCCGGAGCGGCAAGTTGATAATGAAAGCCGAAGAAGTCGCTTGATCTGAGCAAGCCAGAGCCGTAAGGCTGTTAGCCAGCAATGATTAGAGGCGGATCGCGGGGACACCCCGTATCCGCCTTCTTGCGTTTAAAAAACGGAAAATCAGTAGTGCCTCCTTCAATGGGGGGCAGTACGCTGCCCCCATTTTTTAAGGGAGTTCACATATCTACACATCAATGAAAGGAGGCAGGTTCATCTGGCATTGATCGATGCAATTGTCAACCCGTTCAAGTGCAGGAGAGCACACATGAACACATTTACTTTCAGGAGGTTGTTATGAGACAGAGAAGTCTGATACGAGTTGCTCTTACCTTGGTGGCGGTAAGCTGCATGAGCACAGGGGCATTTGCCATGGAACACGAATTTCACGGTCTGCTCCGCATCAAAGGGGATTTCACCAATTTCGACCAGGCCGGGGGAAATGACGTCTGGAAAGCCTCTACAAGAGTACCGGCAAACATTCTTTCCCAAGGGGCTACGGGAAAAAGCTTCTTTTACTCGGAGCAGCGGGCCCGGCTTCTCTATATCGGCACACTGAGCGAAGACGTGAAGGTCGTGACCCAGTTCGAGATCGATTCCCGCTGGGGCGATACCTCCCAGTCAACCGCAACGACCCGCAACGTCGGCGGCGCCATGGAAGCTGACCAGGTCAACCTGGAAACCAAGAACGTCTATATGCAGTTCAAGGTTCCCTATCTGCCGACAACGGTGAAGGCAGGCATTATCCCATTCGACGACTCCTACAAGGGAGTATTCCTCAATACCGATATCGCCGGAGCCGTGAGCACAAGCCAGCTGAAAGACAATCTGACACTGACTGCCGGTTGGCTGCGAGGTTATGACAACAAGAATTTTAACGGCGCCGATTCCACAATTCCGGCGGTAAACAGTTCTTCGGACGGTAAGGGGACTTCCGGTTTCGTTCCCGGCCGCTACTCTCTTGATCTGGCCATCCTGGATCTCAAGTATGCCATGAGCAAGGAGCTGACATTGGGCGGTTCCTACTACATGACGTACGATAATCTGACGAACGGCACCAACATTCTGAGCACCGTCGGCCTGAATGCGGCTGCCACCTTCGGACCGGCGTCAGTGGACGGTTTTGTGCTCGTTCAGCTTGGTGACAACCCGACCAACAACTTCGGCCGTCCCGGTGCAAAGGTGGCAGCCTTCGCAGCCAATCTGGGGGGCAAGCTGAAGACTGGCCCCGGTATGGCACGGGCTAACCTCCTTTACTCCTCCGGTGACAACGGCAAGGGGAATGTCACGGCCTTTCAGGGGGTGAACCAGCTCGGCGACGGCAACGCCACCTCAACCTTCTCGGCAGCCAAGATGACCATGCTGATCACCAACACCAAGTATGCGGCCAATACCGACCGTGGCATCATCAACACCGTATCCAACTATGATATGGGGGTGATGGGCGGTTTCTTCGGCTATGATGTGAATATCGATAAAGTCTTCGGCTCCGCGAACGTCGGCGTGGCATCAATAGCCCGGGAGAACCCCTTCAAGCCGAAGAACCAGAAGACCAACGACTTCAACAGCAACTACATCGGCACCGAGGTCAACGCTGAAATCGGGTACAAGATCAGCGAGAATCTGACCGCCAGCCTGGTGGGGGGCTATGTCTTCCTGGGCGATTACTGGAAGGATACGGCCAAAGGGGCTGATGGCGTCATCAAGACGCCCGACAACCCCTGGAAGACCCAGATGGTGCTCAACCTGACCTTCTGATGCAGACCCGCCACGCACCCGGGGAATGCCCCCGGGTGCGGCAGTGATGCGACGCGGTTTACATCCCATGGGTTTCCGGTTGGGTAAAATTGACAGTGGGGGAAAGTTCTGGCATACCTGATTTTCATATTTGTTTTTCATATTTCCGGTGACAGAGTCCGATACCGTACCCCAAGGAGTAGCCTATGCGTCAGATAATTCTCTCGTTGTTTGCAGTTCTCCTTCTTCTTTCCGTTCCCTTGCCTGCTTCGGCAGAATTGGTCAAAACCTGGGTGCCTGAGTTCACCGTCGCCGGACCGGCAAACAAGGAGGAACTGAAAACGGTTTTACAGGGTCTTCTCTCTTCCCGGCTGGACCATGAACGGGTGCGGCTTGTGGAGAGCGAGGCCCAGGCCGATCTGGTGGTTGCGGGGAGCTATACCGCGTTTGGCAAGATATTCAGTATTGATGCATTACTGAAGAGCAGGGACGGCAGATTGATGCGAAAGGTTTACGAACAGGGGGAGGGGCAGGATGATCTGATCCCTGCCATGGGACGGCTTGCGCAAAAGATCGATAATGAGATGGCGAAAGCAGTGGTTGCAACCGCTCCCGGCCCGGCGACGGCACCAGTCGTTCAGTCTGCGGCGTCCATTGCCTTGCCGGCCTCAGCCCAAGCCGGGAAACTTCAGGTCCCGACGGAGGCGACGGCCAAAAGCGAGTCTTCCGGCTGGACAAGTCCCCCCCTGGAGGGGGTCTTCTCCGGTCTGGCTGTGGGCCGTAAACTCCCTTCCGGCGAGCGCGAACTTTTTCTGGCCGGCGACCGGATCATTCGCTATTACCATCAGGGAACCGGGCTGAAGCAGGTTTCCGAAACGGCAATCGACAAGACGGCAAAGATCCTCGGCATTGATACCGCCGATCTTGACGGTGACGGGAACCCCGAAGTCTATGTCACCATAATCGACAGGGAAACACTGGTTTCACAGGTCTATCTGCCGCATGAGGGGAGGCTTGAAAAGATTGCGGAAGGACTTCCCTACTTCTTCCGGGGAATCGAGGATGATGACAATGGGAGGAAAATCCTTGTCCAGGAGATGGGGGTAAACGGGGAGTTTTACGGCGGTGTGCTGGAGCTGGCCAAGACGGGAACGAAGTTCGAAACGAGGAATCCCCGGAAACTCCCCAGGTCCGGTAATCTTTACAACTTCAATTCCTTTTTCGATTCTGCCGGAAAAGGCTATCATGTGATCATGAATGGTGACGGTTACCTCGTCGTTACGTCCGTGGACGGCAGAGAGTTGTGGCGGAGCGGCGAAAAATTCGGTGGCTCGGACAGATACTACAAGCGGGAAACCCTGGAAGAGAGGACCTCTTTCGGCGACCAGTACCGCTGGTTTTTCCTCGCCCAGCGCATGATCGTCACGCCGCGGGGAGAACTGCTCGTTCCCAGGAACGACGGGTTTTTCGTCGTGGGTAACCTGCGCTCCTACAAAAAACATTCGTTCCATGTTTTACGCTGGACCGGCTCGCTTCTTGAGGAAAAATGGCGCAGCCGGGAGTACCCGACCTATCTGGCTGATTTCGCCTACGATCCGGAGAGCAGAGACCTGATTCAGCTGGAGGTGATTCAGGGTGCGAGCCTTGTCGGCAAAGGACAGTCGGTGATTTCGGTGAAACGGTTTCCAGAGGGTAAACATTGACCTGTAAGCGGGCAATGCTGCAAAGATGGCGTTCAATACCACCATATCAAAAGGAGGTTTATTATGAAAAGAATGACCCTGCTGTTCCTGACAGTTTTAGTTGTGTCCGCAACCGTGCCTGCCGTGTCGCAGGTGACCAAGGAAGAGAAGGACATGTGCCTGCTCGCCTCGAAAAACTGTCTGAACGATGTTGACACGATCCAGAAGCGGATCAAGAAAATCCGGAACGAGATCAAGAAGGGGAAAAAGGTTTATTCTGCTGCAGAGTTGAAGAAGCTTGAACTGAAATTGCAGGAAGCGATGTCGATTCTCGACTCGCTGGAAAATGAAAACAGGCCCTGATCACAGTATTGCGGGTGGGGGATCCGTTTTTCTCCCACCCGCGGATCGGCCCCGGGGCTCTGTCCCCATGAAGAGAGGTGCATTGGGTATTGGAGACGGACTGGAGCATACAATGCTACATCAGATAATTCACTCGATCAGGCGGTTGCGGTTTCCGGCCACGTTCACCCTCACCCTGTTCTTTCTCCTGTTCGCGACGGCTCCCTTCACCGAGGCCTTTGCCGGAGAGAATGTCATCCGCGTCGGTGGCAATCACGACTATCCGCCCTACGAATTGGTCGACAAAAACGGTCAACCGGCAGGTTTCACGGTTGATCTGCTTCGGGCAATCGCCGAGGTCATGGGTATGAACGTCGATATCCACCTGGGCGAGTGGGCCAAGAGGCATGACGACCTGAAAAACGGCATGATCGATATGACCCTGGGGATGAACAACTCGGAGGAGCGGGACAAGATCTTCGATTTCACCTCGCCCCACACGATTGTCCAACAGGCAATCTTCGCGCGCCGGGATTCACCAGCCGTCAGTTCCCTCGCGCAGTTGCGCGGGAAGAAGGTGATACTCCATCGTAACGGGATCATGCACGAGCGCCTCAGGCAGCTCGGTTTCGAGAATGATCTGATGTATGCCGATACGCCGGCGGGTTCCCTCCGCCTGCTGGCATCCGGACAAGGGGATTACGCCGTGGTCGCCCTGCTCCCCGGGATGTATATCATCCGGGAAAACAAGCTTACCAACCTCGTTCCCGTGGCGCGGAATGTGGCCTCGTTCAAGTTTTCCTTCGCCGTGCGGGATGGAAACACGGAACTGCTCTCACAGTTGAACGAGGGGCTGGCTATCCTTAAAAAAACCGGACAGTACCAGGTGATTTATGACAAGTGGCTCGGGGTGCTGGAGCCTGCGCGGGTTTCGTGGGAAAAGGTCACTCAGTATGGTGCCATGGTTCTGGTTCCGCTCATGCTTCTTCTCACAGGCACCGTCGTCTGGTCGCGCACCCTTCAGAAAAAGGTGATCCAGCGCACCGAAGAGCTGGCGCAGGAGGTGGCCGAAAAAAAGCTCGCCCTGGAAGAATTGCGCCTTCATCAAGACAAGCTTATACAGGCTGATAAGATGACATCACTCGGCATCCTCGTTTCGGGGGTTGCCCACGAAATCAACAATCCCAACGGTCTGATTCTTCTGAACATGCCGACCCTGAAAGAGGCTTTCCACGATGCCGAGACGATTCTGGACGGATATTTCCACGAACATGGCGATTTTGCGTTCGGGGGCATCCCGTACTCACGTATGCGGGACATGCTTCCGCAACTGCTTGTCGAGATCAATGAAGGAGCAAAGAGGATCAAACGGATTGTCGACGATCTGAAAGATTTCGCTCGCCTCGATAAGACCGAATGTCTCGAACCGTTTGATCTCAATGAGGTGGTATGTGTAGCAGTGCGCCTGATCGACACTACAATCCACAGTTCGACAAACAGATTTATGATAACATGTGCCGATAACTTGCCGAAGGTGCTTGGCAACGCCCAGAGGATTGAGCAGGTTGTGGTCAATCTGATTGTAAATGCCTGTCAAGCCTTGCCAAACAAGACTCGGGGCATTTCTCTCACGACGTATTATGACCGAGCGGAGGGAAGCGTGGTATTACAGATAAGGGATGATGGAATCGGCATAGCTCCTGAGCACCTTTCCCGCATCACCGACCCGTTTTTCACCACCAAACGCGAGTCCGGCGGGACAGGTCTCGGGCTCTCGGTTTCCAATTCGATCATCAAGGACTACGGTGGTTCACTTGAGTTCGCTTCGACTTTCGGAATCGGGACTACCGTTACCCTTACCTTGCAGACTATCGAACAGGAGACACTAACATGAGCGAGAATCTTTATCCGCCCTTTGGTATTCTGCTTGTCGATGATGAGCCGGCATGGCTCCTTAGCCTCTCTGTCAGCCTTGAACGCTGCGCCGGCATAACCAACATAATCACATGCAGGGATAGCCGCGAAGTTATAAAGACAATCGAGCGTCAGGAAATCGGACTCGTCATTCTCGACCTCGTCATGCCTCATCTGGGCGGAGAAGAGGTCCTGGCATTGATCCGCGAACAACATCCCGAGATCACAACCATTGTTATCAGTGGGATGAACCAGCTTGAAACCGCGGTCCGCTGCATGAAGATGGGGGCGTTCGACTACTACGTCAAAACAGACGATGAAGACCGGCTGATCAATGGCGTCATGCGTGCGATCAATATGATTGAACTTAAGCGGGAAAACCGGGAGATGTCCAACCGTATTCTCGATGGCAGTCTGAAACATCCGGAAGCTTTTGCCGGCATTGTTACCACCAACCGCGCCATGCATGCCATCTTCGCATATATCGAGGCGGTAGCCCAAAGTCCCCAGCCTCTCCTGATCAGCGGCGAAAGCGGCGTGGGAAAGGAGCAGATAGCCCAGGCAGCCCACGTTCTGAGTGGTTGCCGGGGGCCTCTTGTTGCGGTGAACGTTGCCGGACTGGATGATTCTGTGTTTGCCGACACACTGTTCGGCCACGTACGCGGGGCATTTACGGGGGCGGATCAGGCACGACGCGGCATGGTGGAAGAGGCCGCTGACGGAACCCTCTTTCTCGACGAGATCGGTGATCTCAGCATTCCATCCCAGGTAAAACTACTCCGCCTCCTCCAGGAGGGAGAATACTTCCCCCTCGGCAGCGACCGTCCGAAAAGGATTAAAGCACGTGTTATCGTTGCCACCCACCAGGACCTGGCAGCCAAGCAGTCGACCGGGACGTTTCGCCGCGACCTTTATTACCGGCTCTGCACTCACCATATTCAGGTTCCCCCTCTCAGGGAACGGCAAGAGGATATTCCCTTGCTACTCGACCATTTTCTCAAGGAAGCCGCCGGCGCTCTCGGCAAGAAGAAACCTACGCCTCCGAAGGAATTGGTGCAATTGCTCGCCACGTACAAATTTCCCGGGAACGTCCGAGAGTTAAGGGCCATGGTGTATGATGCGGTCAGCATCCATCGAGACAGAATCCTCTCCATGGAATCATTCTTCAAGGCAATCGACAGGCAGGACGGGCAGCGGATCGAATTATTATCTCCTCCCCAGCGGCAAAATCTTTTTGGCGGAATCGAGCGTCTGCCGACCTTCAGCGAAGCCGCCGATCTATTGGTAACCGAAGCGATGTCCCGTGCCAACGGGAACCAGAGCATTGCCGCCCGCCTCCTCGGTATCACCCAGTCAGCGCTGTGCAAGCGGCTTAAACGGGTCAAATAACCTGGTTCGTAAGGCGTTTTTCATGGAGAGCATCGGCATGCGGTAGGTCACTGACTCTTTGCTTTCAATAGCCTGGCTTCCTCTTCGAATAACCCTTGCCATTGCTCGGCGATGATTTCCCAACGATATGCGGTTTTACGACTATTCTCGCAAGCCTTCTGCGCCATCATCTCCCGATAGTCGGCATCAGCGTACAAGCGTTCCAGAGCGGAAGCTATGCTTTCGGGTGAGACGATATGGGCTTCGTTGAGGATGCCGGTATTCGTAAGGGTTGTCACCGGCTCGGCCCATTCTGCAGATCCTTGCCAGAGCTCGATCTGTGAGGTGTGTCGGGGCACAATTTGAGCCGCGCGGGTTGCGGCATGCTCAAAGCTGACCAATCCCCAGCCTTCGCCACTGGCGGTGTTGATCCCCACATCGCAGACATTATAAAGCAGGTTCAATCGTTCCTGTGACAGATCCGGATGGCAGTTCTCGCCGCTCGTCAGGATCAGGCGGTCGGCTATGCCCAGGGCGTGCGCCAGAATGACGATATTCCAGCCTCGATCCTCCACCCCCATATGTAGATAGAGTTTGACATTTGCCGGTTTTCCCGCCGCAAACATGGCAAACCCTTTCATAGTCAGATCAATTTGTTTCCGTGGCTGGTTGCGATTGGCGTTCAGAACGATAAACGCATCATGCAGTTCCGGTTGTCCCGGGAAGAGAAGCATGCGGGCCCGCATGCGGCGAGTTTTGCTGTCAAGGTCGTCGCAATCGGGCAGCGGGCGGAATATGTTGCTGTCGACACCATGGGGAATTACATCCAGAAGTGGCCGGGCGAAAGTTGGTTTTCGTTCATGGAGACGCCCCAGCGTGGCCTCGATTTCCTGTCGCGCATAACGGGTATAAAGTACGTAGCGGGAAGCACCCTCCAGTTTTTCCATGAGCTCGCATGTGATCGGGCCCGATTCCACCGGTGAGTAGATTACCACGCGGAAGTTCCCCGGGATTTGTCTCAGGACTCCCATGTACCGGGTTTGATATGAGATATCCGACAATATGAATACTATGGCCGGCTGCAACTGGGCAATCAGTGCCGGGAGTCGCCCGAACCCATACGGATCTCCTCCGATGTGCGCCGGGTAAAGCCGCCATGGATAATCGTGCGGATCACCGTCATAGCGAAGTGCAAGCTGATTGATTGTGAGACGTGATTGAAGGTGTGAAAAGATGCTGCGGAGCACGCGCGAATAACCCGTTGGAGCCGTTGCCTCGCCAACAACGAGAACCGATATTTTATTGCACTGATTCATGGATGCCATATCATTTCCTTCCAAGCTGCCAGCTGATTTTCCCATGGCGGGAAACCATATGCGGCATATCGGGTTCGAACGGGCTAGCTGTTATCGGTAACTACATAAGAGTCTCGGCAGTTACTTTTACGCACCTCAGAGTTCAACACAGGTAGCAACCGTGATGATAGCCCCGGGATTGACATTTTTGAATTCAAAGTAATTCCCACTACTTTGGCCTTGAACTACCGGAGAAATCGAGACCGAAAAAACACCCCACTTTTCTTCATAAGGGAGATAGGTGTTTTCGCCGGGCAGGATGGTGCCGCAATCACCGATTCCTGGTGCTTGCGTACCGTAATACAGGGAACTCTGGGTCTTGTTGACTATGTTCATGGTGCCTCCTCATGTTTTGTGAAACGTTGATGGATAGTCGTGAGGATTTCCCGCCATGGAAAATTCAGGTATCCGGATCGTCCGGTCGTAAAGTACGTCCGTGACATAACCGGTTACATTATTGAGAATAATCGAATAAGATTGTGCGATAGAATTGAGGAAAATAAATTATATAAAATTAACTGTAAAAACAAGATAAAAATTAACAAATCTAAACCCCGGCATTGGTAGGGGACAAGGCAAGTAGGTCAGGAAAAGTCGACCAGGCAGTGCCGATATTTATTGACATACTGTTTGAATGTGGTAAAAAAGACCTCATAAGTCTTATTTACCCGGCCCGATGTTTTTCTATGATTTGTTGAATGGAACTCTTGAGTTGCTGCATAGAGGTGCTAACGTTATTGTACGCTAATGTTTTTGCTTAACTACGACAAAGGAGGACGTACGATGAAGTGGAAAATTTCGTGTGGCATCATGGTGTTAATGCTTGCGGGAGGCGTTGCCTGGGGAAAAGACGACATAATGAGCCAGGCCCGGGAGGTCTTCAAGCCTGTGCCGGCAAAGCCTCCGGTTCTAAAGGAGAACCCGTCCACTCCGGCCAAAGTAGAGCTGGGGAAAATGCTCTTTTTTGACCCGCGACTATCGTCATCAAACCTGATCAGTTGCAATACCTGCCATAACGTCGGGCTTGGCGGGGTAGACATCCAGGAGACATCCGTCGGTCACGGCTGGCAGAAAGGCCCGCGTAACGCTCCGACGGTGTTGAACGCCGTGTTCAACCTTGCCCAGTTCTGGGACGGTAGGGCGAAAGATCTTGAGGCCCAGGCCAAGGGACCTGTTCAGGCTTCTGTGGAGATGAACAACAAACCGGAGCGGGTGCTGGAAACCCTCAATAGTATCCCGGGCTATCTGCCGCTATTCAAAAAAGCATTTCCCCGCGACAAGGATCCGATAACCTTTGACAATATGGCCCGTGCCATCGAGGTGTTCGAGGCTACGCTCATCACGCCGGATTCCCGTTTTGACCGCTTTCTCAAAGGGGCCCGGAAAGCGCTTGCAGCCAAAGAGCAAGAAGGGTTGAGGCTTTTCATGGACAAGGGATGCTCTGCCTGTCACAACGGTGTCAATATCGGCGGTACCGGATACTTCCCCTTCGGAGTCAAAGAGAGCCCTGCCGCCGATGTTCGACCCACGGAAGACCTCGGGCGCTTCAAGGTTACCAATACGGCTGCGGACAAGTATGTCTTCAAGTCTCCATCGCTCCGCAACATTGAACTGACGCCGCCCTACTTCCACTCCGGCAAGGTATGGAAACTGGGCGATGCGGTGAAGATCATGGGGTCTGCACAGCTCGGCATCACTCTCAAAGATGATGAAGCCGGTAAAATCGTGGCGTTTCTCAAGACCCTTAACGGCAAGCAGCCGAAAATCGTTTATCCGATCATGCCGCCCAATTCCGATGCTACGCCGAAACCATTGCTGCAGTAGTTTCCCTGGGGAAAGGGCCGGCAAACATTGTCTGGCCATTTCCCCGTTTGTTTGACACAGTGGAGTAAGCGAAAAGGTAAATTCAAAGCAACGAATAGAAAAGAGACCAATTATGAAAAAGCCAACCGCTAAAACCGTAATGTACGCGGCATTTGCCATTTTCGTCATACTGGCGGCTATCCAGTTTGTTCCTTATGGTCAGAAACAGAGCAACCCGCCAATCATCAGAGAGCCGGCCTGGAGCTCTCCGGCAACCAGAGCCCTGGCCAAACGGGCATGTTTTGACTGTCATAGCAACGAAACTGCATGGCCATGGTACAGCCGGATCGCACCGGCCTCATGGCTTATCCATAGGGACGTCAATGGCGGACGAAGGGTCTTGAATTTTTCTGAATGGTTGGATGGGATGCGGGAAGGGGAGAATCCGAAAAAAATCAGGGAAGAACTGGTTGAAGGAGAAATGCCGCCGATTCAGTATACTCTTGTTCACGCCGACTCACGGCTGACAAAGGAAGAACGGCAACAATTGGCGGATGGCCTGGACGCAACCGCTGTGCAAGCGAAGCGCTGAATTATCATCATTGACACTCTAAAATCCTGTTTCGTCAATTCGTAACAGTCTATGACCTTCAAAAACGGATAGTATTTCAATATTACTTTCCGTTAGCCTGTAAACAATTCGATATTTCCTGAATATCAACTCTCTTATGTCGGGATTGGCTATTTCAAGTGCAGTCCTGCCCATCCGAGGATTATCAGGCAAAGAATCTTCGGCATGTTCAATTAGCTGATCGACAAAAACTGCCGCTCTTTCGGGGCTGTCTTTTGAAATAAATTCTTCAATTTCGATTAATTGTTCAAGAGCTTCATTTGTCCATTTTATTTTCATTCCGGATTATTCCTTGCTTCTTCTTGCAGCTAGAGCCGCTTTGATTTCATCAGTGTTGTATGTCCTTCCACTTTCGGCATCTGATATTCCTCTGCCAACAGAATCAAGAAAAGATTTTTTGTACACCAATTCGTCATAGTCATCCGGTGACAGTAGTACTCCGGCCGGCTTTCCATTCTGCGTAATAATCAAGGGATGTCCAGATTTCTGAAGACTTTTGAACCACTTGGAGATGCCTGTTTTAAACTCGGCAATTGGAATTATATCGTTTTTGATCGAAATGGTTTTCATGTGATGGCTCCTTATTTGGATTTATTTATAAGCCATAATGTAGACCACTTTAAAGGCCAAAACAAGTTTAAAATTTCCACATAACGGTGTAGCGCCTCACGTGACACGGTTTTTGCGGACACGTGCAGGCGGTGGTGTAGCTCGTCATGGGCATGAACTTATGGGTGCAAGGCCAAAGACGATGATAGACCCTTTTTCATGCTGCAATCTGTTTGTCCATTGTTTGCGTTACTCTTCGGCAGGTGTGCGGCGGATAACGTTATGGTGACAAGCTGGATACAAAGTTACTTGACCTACGATGATCATGTATAACTGCGTCAGCTGCCACAGCATCGATCAGGCCTCCACGGGGCAGACGATGAGTTGCTACAACTGTCACGACAAGAAATGGTAGAAGCATCTGTATTGCAGTGGCGACGATCGCTCTGGGAGGAAAAATCAGCCATAATGGCTGCGATCGCTAAGAATCCCAGGATCGCAAAGTAGACGGTAAAAAAGCTGGCAGGGGCGCAAATCCCTGCCAGCTTTTTTGTGTGTGCGCCAGGCATGGCGCGTGGCGCGTTATCGAACAGGAATCGCACATGAAGGCAGCCACATCGGGGCGAGAGGGCACAATTACTCGAAGCCCCATACCACCATTCCGGCAGGTGCGGCTGTAGATGCGGCGGATATGTGGACCCAAAGGGCCTAACGGAGGAAGGTCACGGATATTGAAGTCTTCATCTCTTGTCTTGCATGCGATTAAGCTCAACCATCTTTTTTCTTATGGTTTCGTCAGGATAAAGTCGCAGTGCCGCTTCATATTCCCTTTTGGCATCCTGTATCTTTTCTTCCTTGGCATAAAGCTCTCCGAGGCGTATGTGTGCATCCGGGGAAGCGGGCGAGATTTTTATTGCAGCAAGATATACCCACCGTGCGTTGGATAATTCTCCTTTGCCTTCATATACCAGCCCGAGAAATACATGTGGAACGGGATCATGTGGATTCAAACGCGCGGCAGTCAACAGCTCACTGGCTGCTTCATCGTACATCTTTTGAATGAGCAGGGATTTTCCAAGGTTGATACGTGCGTTTGTATCACTTGGATTGAGTCTTATTGCGGTACGAAATTCCTCGATCCCTGCTCCTGTTTTTCCCTGTTCGAACAGGGCGATTCCCAAGTTGGTATGAACCCTGGATTTTTTGGGGCTTTTTTGGGCTACGTCGCTCCAGAATGTTACACCGTCCGCCCATAGCGTGTTTCTTGCCATGCCGGCTGCCGAGAAGCACAAAATGACAGCACTCAGTGTGCTGAGCGCGACTTTGGATGCAAAGAAAGATTTCCCTGTACGAAGACTGTAGAGAGATGCGATCCCTGCAAGGATTGACATGAAAAAGCCTATGGAGGGGAGATATGCCCTGTGCTCGAAGATAAGGTCGTCGATGGGAATGATGCTTGACTCTACCGACAGGGTGATGAAAAACCAGAAAATACCGAAGGCGATGATTTTGAAAAGATGACGTTCGGGAAGACGACGATCCCTTGACCGGTAAAGTACATATATGCCCGTCCCCAGAATCAGCAGCAGCAAACCGAGGGGCATCAGTACCGCGGAACTGAAAAAGTTTCTCTGAAGTGGGTAGTCATAATCGAAATTTTGCCCGGTCGGCATAATCAGCAAGCGGAGATAGGTGGTGATGACGCCGAATTGGGTCATCAGGTAGTCCCATGGGGATACACTGCGAAAATTAACCAGGTTTATCGAGTCGATGATGGCGTCGGATTCGTCTGGTTTTGCCAGGGATGATAACTCCATGAGATCGACGGGAATAATTGTCATGGTTAACAGAAAAGGAACCAGTCTGGTAATCCTCTTGCCGATGCTCCCGTAAAAGAAGATAAACTCGAACAGGGTAATAACGGCAGGGAGCGTGAAGGCATTTTCCTTCGTTTTCATGGCAATAATCGCGGCAATAAAAGAAAGCATGTAACAGGCAGTGCGGGCAGTTGTCGTCGCGCCAAGCCTGCCTTTCACATACAGGACCAGCGAGCCGAGATAAAACAGGGTGACGAGTGGAGTGAATCGTTGGATGATGTAGGTTACCGCCTGGGTTTGCAATGGATGGCAGACAAAAAGCAAAGCACAGAAGAGTGGCAGGTTGCGCAATTTTACCGCAGGAGAATCGCTTTTTTCCTGTTCGTCCGCAGCCATCGCAGGAGTTTGTAATGAAAGAGAGAGCAGGAGATAGACAAGCAGGGCGTTTCCGATATGAATGATCAGGTTTGCAACATGATACCCTCGCACATCGAGGCCGTGGATCGCGTAGTTCAGGGCAAAGGTGAAGTAGGAAACAGGCCGCAGGATAAAGTTGTTTTTGATATCAGGATTAATTCCAAGATTAAGAATCCGGTCTGTATCGGCGAAATAGCTGAAATCTTTAATGGCAGGGTTATTCACCAAATATAGATAATCGTCAAACAGGAACGGGGTTGTGACGGTGTTGAAGTATACGAAAAAGCCGGCGGCAATAATGAGAACGACATGCACGAAAGGCTCATGCCACAGACTGATGTCGTCGTTTTCCGTTTCAGGCGACGAGGAACGTTTTTCGAGGTGAATCTTGTTCTTTCCTGATATTTTGGATGATTTTTTCATCGGTTCTCCAGGCGGCCGGTGGCAGAGATAAGGTCATTGCTTTCTGACACCTATTAGGAGAAAACGCACATTCTCAATGGCAATATTCTGGCTCCAAGTACGAAATTACAATGATTTCTACTTGTGTAAATTCATTTGCCATGGCGGCGGCCAGATTTTGATTGGATAATTATTGTTTGTTCTCCAAATGCTAAGCTCTTCCTTCCATTTTGGCCATGATGGATCATACGAAAAGTTCATCATCACAGGTCTATATTGAATAAATGAAACAGATAATGACATCAAAACGAGAATAACCGAAACGTAGCTAAAAAATTTAGAAATAGTTTTATCGTTGATAGCACCAACGATTAATACCATAATCATTATACTTGGTGCAAAAGTATAGCGAGGTCCACCGGACATATTAACGGAAAACAATGTTGATATTATTGTAACCAAGACTAATGACAACATAATTATCTGGGTATCAAGTTGTTTGAATTTTTTGTATGACAATATAGAGATATAGATAATTATTAATAAGCCAAAGCCGGTTTCTATGAAGTCAAACTGATAAGATAATATCGATGGGCCAATAACTGTGGACATTATATTACGAACGGCAGCCTCTATTTGTATTACTGATGGAAAGTTAAATATAAAGAGTCCTAGAAAAGGCGCAGAGAATTCAAATTTAATTAATTTGCTAATCATATAGACCGGGCTGCAGTATACTAAACGTTGTGACAGTCCAGACTCATGCGTTATTAGTGAATAAGTAAATACACTAATCTGTACCAATAAACAGGCCATTAATATAGCAGTATGTATTATCACCGGTTTAGATTTTGTTTTTATAGCCTTTAATAAAAACGCTGGTATCATAACGCATGATAAGATACCGGTTAGACCGTTTAGTGCCAGCAAATAGTATTGAGCAATAAGCACTTTACGATTATTAGCATGATGGTCATAAAGTAAGATCAAAAAAGAGAGAATGCAAAGCCAGTATTGGACTCCTATTGTAGTAACCCAAATTCTTGCATATGCTAAAACTTGAATAAAAAGTGCAACGGCAAATTTCTTAAATAGTGTATTAAGTATCGGAATATTCCACCAAATAACAACACTTGATACAAATACCTGTACAAAAAATGCTAGATAAGTAGTTACGTAAGGAGCATAATCAAGCGGAACCATCATTGCAATAGATGTAGCTATACTGTTATAGAGAGTATTATAACCGAATTGTGGAGATAGTAAATTATTTAACCATGTATGATTGTATGCATAAGAGAAATAGTTAGTTCCTTCTTCAGCCCAAAAACGTGGTTCGATGAGCATCTCTGGTTGACGTATATATGCAACAAAAACAACAATTAAAGTCATTATGCATTTCAATATAAATTCTTTATTTCTTACATAGAACATTACGCATTACCTCTTAATTAGTCGCCCCCTGAAAGTACAGGCAATTGAAGCTATTGATGTTCAACGCTTGACCTGAGAGCTGCTTTAACAGCTCCCCCGAGGAAACGCCTTCCCATCATTTCCTCCTGAAAATATGGCTGGAAACGAGTCCCGCCTTGTTCAGCCTGAACTGCACGGCGGTCTTCACAACCCCCACCCCATAAATAACGCTACGCCGGAAGTTTATGGAGGAGGCGTCCTCAAAATACTTGGTGGGACAGCTCACTTCGCCGATACGGTAGCCGAACCAGACAATCTGCGCCAGCATCTGGTTGTCGAATACGAAGTCGTCCGAGTTCGCATCGAGGGGGAGTTTTTCCAGTATTTCCCGGGAGAAGGCCCGGTAGCCGGTATGATACTCTGAGAGTTTGTGCCCGAGCATCAGGTTTTCAAATAAGGTGAGAAACCGGTTGGCAACATACTTGTAAATGGGCATCCCCCCCTTCAACGCGCCTATGCCGAGGATGCGCGAGGCGAGCACCGCATCGAACTCGCCGTAGGCAATCATGGCCGCCATGGCGGTAATCAGCTTGGGCGTATACTGGTAGTCGGGGTGAAGCATGACCACGATGTCCGCGCCAAGGTCGAGGGCCGTTTTGTAGCAGGTCTTCTGGTTTCCGCCGTATCCCTTGTTCTCTTCATGAACGATGGTCCGAATCCCGAGACGCCGGGCCACCTCGGCCGTGTCGTCCCGACTGGCGTCATCGACCAGTATCACATCATCGACAAACTCGAAGGGGATCTCCTTATAGGTAATTTCAAGTGTTTTTGCTGCGTTATAGGCCGGCAAAACGACCGCTATCCTCTTGTTGTTCAGCATCGCTTCCTCAATATATGTATTGCATTTCCGAACTGTATCTTGATAAAACCCGAGACGAATGACCAAGCCATTCTCCCTGCTTTTCCCATACCTCTCCCCGCCAACTTTTACCTTCTCCCGAAATAAAAAAGGCCACTGTCCCGGCATTAGCCCGGCACAAGCGGCCCTTACTCACCCTTTATCCACTCAGATAAAAAACATCCGCACCCCGGAATGCATAACAAAATCCAATTAAGGGCAACAAACTACTGCAAACGGTACGAGATGTCAAGAGTGCATACTATTTCAGCAAACCTCACCACAGAGACCCGGACCCTCAATTGGCAGGGATGAACAGGATGTTCAGGATTACTGGCCTGATTGGTTGTCGACGCTAAGAACGAAAGCGCAAAGAATTTTTACGAAAGATATGGATTCATAAGCACTGAAGGACGACTGCAGCAACTGTTTCTGCCTGCGGAAATACTCATGCAACTTTAAAGTAAAATATTTAAACTTTACCGGGAAAAGGCCGAAGAGGTAGGTGACGTTCAATCTCATTAGGAGGATGATGTATGGCCTTGATTACATGGAACGACAGCTACAGCGTGAAGGTTAAGCAGATGGATGAACAGCACAGGAAGCTCGTTGAGATGATCAACCAGCTCCACGATGCCATGAAGGTCGGCCAGGGGAAACAGGTCGTCGGTGATGTGTTGAACGCCCTCGTTTCCTATACCAAGACCCATTTCGCCAGCGAAGAATCGCTGATGAAGACTTACGGTTATCCCGGTTACGAGGATCAGAAAAAGGCCCACGACAACCTCGTTGGCCAGGTCGGTGACATCCAGAAGAAGTTTCAGGATGGGAATGCGCCCCTTTCCCAGGATGTGATGACATTCCTCAAGGAGTGGCTGGTCAAGCATATCCAGGGGGCGGACCAGAAATACGGACTTTATTTGAACAGCAAGGGGGTTTGCTGACCCGGTAATTTGGCGTCGGCATTACCCGTGCAGGCGGGATAGTAGGGCGCTGGCAGTACTTTCCCTTTGGCATGGATATAGCCTTCTTGATTTCCTTCCTTACCTCTGCTATCACTGAACAGCCGGGCCAAAAACCCGGCTGTTTTGCGTCTTGATTCGATTTTTCGGAGTGAATGAACCATGCTCAACTTATCCACCCTCAATCCCCAACAACTGGCGGCGGTGAAACATACTGAAGGGGCGCTCCTCGTCCTGGCCGGGGCCGGTTCGGGGAAGACCGGGGTGATTACCTACCGCATTGCCCACCTGCTCCTGAACAAGACGGTGCCGGCGATGAACATCCTGGCGGTCACCTTCACCAACAAGGCGGCCAAGGAGATGCGGGAGCGGGTGGATTCACTGGTTGGCAGGCAGGCGTGCAAGGGGATCATCATCTCCACCTTCCATTCCCTCGGGGTGCGCATTCTGCGCCGGAACATCGAGCTCCTGGGGTACAAGCGCAACTTTTCCATCTACTCAACCTCCGACCAGATCGGCCTCGTCAAGCAGATCATGCGCGAGGTGAACATCGACGGCAAGAAGTACGACGCAGACAGCATCATCTGGAAGATCTCCGCGGCAAAGAACAAACTGATTCCCCCCGACCGCTTCACCCCCCGTTTTGGCGACGAGTACGAGCTCATGGCCGCCGAGGTCTATCCTCGCTACCAGTCGGCGCTGAAGGCGTTCAATGCCATTGATTTCGATGACATCATCATGCTTACCGCGGACTTGTTGCAGAACCATCCCGAGGTGCTCCAGCACTGGCAGGAGCGGTTCCGCTACGTCATGGTGGACGAATACCAGGACACCAACGCCTCCCAGTACCTGCTGGTCAACCTCCTGGCGGGCGGTTACGGCAATCTTTGCGTGGTGGGGGACGACGATCAAAGCATCTACGGCTGGCGCGGCGCCGATGTGGGGAACATCCTCGATTTCGAGAAGGATTTCAAGGAGTGCCGGGTCGTCAAGCTGGAACAGAACTACCGCTCCACCGGCAACATCCTTGAAGCAGCCAACCACGTCATCGGCCACAACGCCAAGCGGAAGGAAAAGCGCCTCTGGACGGCTTCCGGCAGCGGCCGCCCCCTCGACCTGATCGTGGTGCAGGACGATGAAGAAGAGGCGACCACAGTGGTAGAGCGGATGCAGATGGAGCGATTCAAACACAACCTTGCCTATAGCGACTTTGCCATCCTCTACCGGACCAATGCCCAGAGCCGGCCCTTCGAAGAACAGCTCCGTTTCGAGGATATTCCCTACGTGCTTATCGGCGGCATGCAGTTCTACGAGCGCAAGGAGGTCAAGGATGCCATCTCCTACCTGAAGGTGATCGGCAATTCCAACGACGAGATCGCCCTCTTGCGCATCGTCAACTTTCCCCGGCGGGGGATCGGCGACAGCACGGTGGTCAAGATCAACCAGTGGTCCATGGAGCAGGGGTGCCCGCTCCTGGAGGCCTTCGGACGGGTCAATGAGATCGAAGGGATTGTCGAGGCGACGCGGAACAGGGTGCAGGACTTTTACCGCCTGCTGCAAGGGGCTGTCGAGGAATTCAGCGGCGAGGGTGATCTGGCGGAAAAGGGGCGGCGGCTCTTCAAGCAGTTAGGCCTTGAGGACGAGCTCTACCGGACCATCGACGATCCGGCCCTGGCCAGGCGCAAGGTGGAAAACGTCGAGCAGATCATTAACTCCATGGCCGCCTACGAGGAGCGGATTCCGAAGCCGACCCTGTCCGGTTTCCTGGAAAAGGTGTCGCTCATGGACGAGGACCGCTTCTCCGGCAAGGACAAGAAGGAGCACGGCCGGGACGCGGTGACCCTCATGTCGCTCCATTCCAGCAAGGGGCTGGAATTCCCCTACGTGTTCCTGGTCGGGATGGAGGAGGAGATTCTGCCGCACAAGCGTTCGATCTACGAGGATTTCACCGTGGATGAGGAGCGCCGCCTCTGTTACGTCGGGATCACCCGTGCCAGGAAGCACCTGATCATGACCCGCTGCCTCCAGCGGAAGAAATACGGCAAGCTCCAGGAGCGGGTGCCGAGCCGCTTTCTCGAAGAGATACCGGGTCATCTCTTGAACGAGCAGAAGGGGGCGGCGGCCAAGGTGCTGACCGAGGAGGAGGCAGACAAAATGGCGCATGATTCCTTCGCGCGCATAAAGGCGATGCTGGGGTAGTATTGCCCCGGTGAATAGCGATATCAATGGCAGGGGCGAGGCTTGCCTCGCCCAATCGGCGCAGGGCATGCCCTACGCCTACATATTTCCCCTGGCAATGGCCAGTATTTCCAAAAAGACGTAAGGCTTGCGCAGCACCTTCGCTATGCCGGCCTTTCTGGCCAGTTCGCAGACCTCCCGGGTCAATGCGCCTGTGCACATGACGATGTGCAGGTCGGGGGCCAGCTCCCGTGCCTTTCTGGCCAGTTCGAGTCCGTTCATCCCCGGCATTTGGAGATCGGTCAACATCAGCACAAAAGTGCTTTCTTGCATCATCTGCAACGCATCTTCACCATTTTCCGCGCAATGGACTCTCATTCCCGACTGCCTGAAACATTCACTGAGCAGGTTGAGGGTGATTATGTCGTCGTCAACCAACAGGATGCCGCCGTCTTCCATGTTTTCTCCTTATTCCAATTCCAGATCAGTGCGCTTCGTTGGCCGTACTATCTGCACGCCTTCGTTGCCTCACTCCTCGCCGCCTTTGATTTCATCCTTGATTTGAAATCGGAATTATTTACCTTGCCGGCACTATTCGATAGTTCAATGCAAAATCCTGCTCTGTTAATTCATCGAGCGGCGGGAATGAAGCCTCGATCAATCCACGTTTCCGCAGGTCCCGGCATACGTTCAGCATTCTGTCTGCATGGAAATATGAGCCGAATGCCTTTCTGATGGACTTGTAGCTGATTATTCCCTCTCCGTTTTCCCTGCTGGTCGCCAGAAGAAGGAGGTACATTCTAATCTCATCAGCCCCCAGATGCTGGAGGATTGCTTGTTCAACGCTTCTTAATATCCGGAGCTTATCCATGTTCATCCCCTTTGATTTTCTTAACAAATAAGATAAATAATCTATATTGTCAAGACAAATATGACGAATAGTCATATTTGGGCAATGCAATTGACATCACCAGGAAATAGCGTTATACAGAGTTGCAATTTGTTTAAGAAAACAAGGGGATTGGAGTTGCGCTTGAAGCTAGAAATCGGTAGCCGTCTGAAAAGATTGCGGATGGAGAGGAGCCTTACCCAGAAGGAGTTGGCGGTCAGGGTCAGCGGCGGTCTGGATTACACATATATCGGCAAGATAGAGCGGGGGGAGCAGCTTCCGTCGCTGAAAATCCTGCTGAAGATCAGCGAAGCCCTCTCCGTCCCGGTAGCCTCCTTTTTCCAGGACGAGGCAGTCGCTGCCGTCAGCGACATTTCCTCGTCCGAGCTGCGCTACCTGGTCAGCGAGGAAACGGGGCGCGAACTTGTACGGGCATTGAGGCTTGTGCACAAGGACGATCTCCCCCTGTTGATCGAGATAATCCAGGTGCTCGGCAGACACAGAAATACCGCGCAAAAGAAAACCTATGAAGAATCTCCGTCGGCCGTCCTTCTGGCAGCTGAAAAAATGAGCAGCTACAAAAAAAAGTAAGGGAATAGTGGCGGGGCAGGTTTAACTGAAAATCAGAGCATGAAGGTTCGGAGGGGGGATACGTTTTACAGGTATCCCCCCTTTTTCAACCTTAAAACGGCAGTTATGCCACAGAGCCACGGCCAAAAGTAGGCGCTTCTAAGCGAGACACAGAGAAAATCACAGAGTGTTTACAAATAAGACCGTTCACCAAAATGGAGAAGCACAAACAAGCTGCTTAATGATGTAACCTTTCTATTTTGTTAACTCCGTGTCTCTGTGTCTCTGTGGCAAATGCTTTTCTAGATTTACTCATTATCGGGGGCGTTCGTGCTGGCTTTTGGCGACCAGGTAGTAGACGATACCGAGAATGAGCAGGGTACCTGCCAGAAATATCTGGGTTTCCAGGGCGTCATGGCGCAGGGTGGAGATGAGTATCTCCCTGATCAGCGCGACGATGATGACGCCGATGAAGACCAGGATGTTGAAGCTCCCCCCCTTGAGTGTCTTGATCTCATTATCCATGAGCTCAATCATCATCCAGATAATCAACAACGTGCCGAGCGCGCCGAGAATCCCTTTTTCAACATTCCCCCGGAAGATGTGAACAATGTCCCAGACGAACAGGCCTACCACCGACAGTGATACGCCGACGAGGGCCAGCACCAGGATAAGATTGAGGCCGTAGGTGAACCGTTCCGCTGCCATGATCAGCTTCGATTCCAGGCGGTGGGAGAGGAACACCTTTTTCAACTCTTCCTGCTGGTAGGAGGCGCTGATGATGTCCAGGTTGATGTCGATTATTTTTTCCACGGCATTGCGATACTTACGCCGATCTGATAAGACGGGGAAGGTCTCCTGGAGCAGTTCTATGAGGAACCGGCGGACCACGTTCATGGCGGCGTTGACGAAATGGGGGTTGAGGCCGATCCGTACGTGTGCCTGGCCGATCCGCTGCAAGGTGTGATAGTAGCTGTTGTCGTAAATGCCCGAGAAGAGGCTGACGAACCACTCCTGTTGGATGATGTGTTGATGCTGCAGCAACTGGTCGTCCTTGAGAAATTCGGCGGTGTCCGGTATCTCCAGGAGAAAGTCGTAGAACTCGCTGGACATCCGCTCTTTGTTGGCTTCAGCCAGCGGCTGCAGCGATTTAAGCAGTTCCGCATCCTCGTCGGTGAAAATGTAGTGGCCTTTGATGTCTTGCATGGTGAGCATGGCGGCTTCTCCTTTTTTCTGAGCTGTGCAAGAGTATAGGCGCAAAGGGAGCCGAAAGCAAATGTGTAGACGGTGGAAGGTGTATGGCAGTCAACAATTTCGGGGACATTCCTGTATTGTCTGCAAGCTCTCAAAGAGAGGTTAGATGTTTTCCCGGATGGGGAAATACGCTATTTTCCCAGGGTCTTTTGCCCCGGTTTCCAGCCGAGCGGGCAGAGGGAGCCGGTCTGCAGTGCTTCCAGCACCCGCAGGGTTTCCTCGACGCTTCTTCCCACATCCAGGTTATGCACCACCTGGTACTGCAAAACTCCTTGCGGATCGATGATGAACAGGCCGCGCAACGCCACCCCTTCCTTATTGTCGAGAATGCCGTAACGCTCGCTTACCTCCTTTTTAAAATCGGAGAGGAGCGGGTATTTCAGGTTGCCCAGGTCGCCGCGCTTGATCCATGCCAAATGGGAAAACTTGCTGTCCACCGAAGCGCCCAGCACTTCAGCATCCAGTTTTTTGAAGGCATCGAGCGCATCGTTGAATCCCTTGATTTCCGTCGGGCAGACAAAAGTGAAGTCGAGCGGATAGAAGAAGAGCACCAGCCACTTGCCGCGGTAGTCGGAGAGGCTGATCTTTTTGAATTCCTTGCCCGCTTCAGTGCCGACCACCGCCTCCAGGCTGAAGTCCGGGGCGAACTGTCCTACTTTTGCCTGGTGCGGCCCCATCATCATTTCCTCGATACCGTGCATCATTGTTGGCGGCATTTCCATTGTCTGCGCCGGGCTTGAGCTGATGCCGATGAAAATGATTCCTGCAGTGAGCGTTGCAAGCATGGTTTTGGTGTTTTTCATATGTGTCTCCCTGAAATACTCTGTTTTTCACCTGTTAATCCATGATGAGAAACCATTGTACCCGAAGCGGCGGCTTTTTCAAGGAGTGGCGTCGGTTGGCGAAAAACAGTTCTCCTTTGCCTGATTTTGTGGTAGAAGTGAACGATTATTATCTGAAAAGGAGAATAACGGATGAGTGACGAACAAAACCCCCAGGTCCTGATGGAAACTTCCATGGGAACCGTAAAAATCGAGCTGTTCAAGGACAAGGCGCCCATTTCCGTGCGCAACTTCCTCTCGTATGTGAAGGAAGGCTATTACGATGGTCTGATCTTCCACCGGGTCATCAAGACCTTCATGGTTCAAGGTGGCGGGCTGGACGTGGACATGCAGCCGAAGAAGACCAAATTCGCCATCAAGAACGAGGCAGCCAACGGCCTTTCCAATAAGCGCGGCACCCTTGCCATGGCCAGGACCAGCGTGGTGGACAGCGCCACATCCCAGTTCTTCATCAATGTCGTGGATAACTCTTTCCTCGACTACAAGGGGAAAAGCCCCGATCTGTTCGGATATGCCGTGTTTGGGCAGGTAATTGAAGGAATGGAAGTGGTGGACGCCATTAAAGAGGTGAAGACGGGGTCGAAGGGTGGTCACTCGGACGTGCCGGTTGAGCCTGTGTTCATCAAGTCTGTGACAATCGTTGAGTAGTGAGTAGTGAGTAGTGAGTAGTGAGTAGTGAGTAGTGAGTAGTGAGTAGTGAGTAGTGAGTAGTGAGTAGTTGCGGCCGCTGGAAATCCTGCGGCCGTTATTATTTGTTGACAAACAATTTTGCCGACTATAAAATTCAAAGTCTTTTTTAACATTTTGCACGTCATTACCATATTGAGGAGGATTAAATACGATGGAAATGAAGGATTTTATCTTTACATCCGAGTCTGTCTCCGAAGGCCATCCCGACAAGGTTGCCGACCAGGTTTCCGATGCTATTCTTGACGCTATTCTTACCCAGGACCCCAAATCGCGGGTTGCCTGCGAAACCTTGGTGACCACCGGCATGACGGTTGTTGCCGGGGAAATCACCACCAACGCCATCGTCGATTATCCGAAGATCGTCCGTGAGACCATCAAGGAAATCGGCTACAACGACTCGGCCATGGGCTTTGACTGGGAAACCTGCGCAGTGCTTACCTCCATCGACAAGCAATCTCCGGACATCGCTCAAGGGGTTACCGAAGGCGAAGGGCTGTTCAAGGAGCAGGGGGCCGGTGACCAGGGGCTCATGTTCGGCTACGCCTGCAATGAGACCCCTGAGCTGATGCCGATGTCGATTCTTCTCTCCCACAAGCTGGTGAAGAAGCTTGCCGACGTCAGAAAGAGCGGCGTGCTGGACTTCCTTCGCCCGGATTCCAAGTCCCAGGTTTCCATCCAGTACATCAACGACAGGCCCGTGCATGTGGATACCGTGGTCATCTCTTCCCAGCATACCCCCGAGGTTTCATACGAAACCATCAAGGAAGGGATCATCGAAGAGGTCGTGAAGAAGATCATCCCTGAGGAATTGATGGACGCCAAGACCCGTTTCCTTATCAATCCGACCGGCCGGTTCGTCATCGGCGGGCCGATGGGGGACTGCGGTCTTACCGGCCGCAAGATCATCGTTGACAGCTACGGCGGGCACGGCGCCCACGGCGGCGGCGCATTCTCCGGCAAGGACCCCTCCAAGGTGGACCGTTCCGCCGCATACATGGGGCGTTACGTGGCCAAGAATCTGGTTGCCGCCGGTCTCTGCGAAAAGTGCGAAGTGCAGGTGGCATACGCCATCGGCGTTGCAGAGCCTGTTTCCGTCATGGTCGATACTTCCGGCACCGGCAAGATTCCTTCTGCAAGGATCGCCCAGATCGTCCGCGAAGTCTTCGACCTCCGCCCCCGCGCCATCATCGAGCAGCTTGACCTGCTCCGTCCGATCTACAAAAAGACTGCCGCTTACGGCCACTTCGGCCGCGAACTGCCTGAATTCACCTGGGAGCGCACCGACAAGGTTTCCATCATCAGGGAAAAGGCAGGACTGTAAACGGCCGTGAGTAGTGAGTAGTGAGTAGTAAAAAAAGCCGCTTGGCATATGCCAAGCGGCTTTTTTTACAGTTATTACTACTTACTTCTCATACTCACTTCTTACTGCCTTCCTCGTGAATCTATACCCCACCCCCCGCACCGTCTGGAAGTAGACCGGTTTTGCCGGGTCCGGCTCGAAATATTTTCGCAGCCGGACGATAAAGTTGTCGAGGGTCCGTGTCTCGGCATCGGAGGAATAGCCCCAGACGCTTTCCAGCAGAGTTTTGCGCGGTATCGCTTCCCCTTCCTTCTGGAAAAACAGGGACAGCATCTTCACTTCCAGATCGGTCAGGTCGATCTCCCCCTGGGGCGTTTTGGCCCGGTAGGAGAGGAGAAATACATCGTTGTCGCCGAAGCGGTAACCTTCTTCAACCGGCTCCGGCCGGTACCAGGCCGAACGGCGCAGCATGCCCCCCACCCGCAGCAGGAATTCATTGAGATTGAACGGTTTGGTCAGGTAATCGTCGGCCCCGCCGGTAAGACCGGCGATCCGGTCACGCTCGTCCGAGCGGGCCGTCAACATAAGCACCGGCACCCTTGCATCGAGCTGCCGGATTTCACGGCAGACGGCAAAACCATCAATCCCCGGCAGCATCACGTCGAGGATGATGAGGTCGAAGCGTTCGTATCTGACCCGTTCCAGGGCGTCTTCCCCGGTTTCCACATGACTCACCCGGTAATTTTCCAGTTCCAGGTTGAAGCAGATCCCCCGAGCCAGGTGGATTTCGTCTTCAACCAGGAGGATGTGCGGTTTGTCTTCGTTCATGCGCATATGCCCCTGTCTGCAAGAGGATCTGCGAGCGGGAGGGTGATGTGGAATGTACACCCTGTCCCCAGTCCCTTGCTGGTGACGGTTATTTTTCCCCCGTGGGCGTTGATCACCGACTTGACGATGTAGAGCCCCAGGCCGGTGCCGCGGATGTTTTCACCCGGAGTCCGCACCCGGTAGAACATGTTGAAAATCCTGTCCAGATCGTTTTTGTCCAATCCCTTGCCGTTGTCCTGAAAGGTGAGCAGGCAGTTCCTGCCGCTCTTTTTCAGGGTTACCCGGATGTCGGGGGAAGCAGGCGAGTAGAGGAGCGCGTTCTCGAAGAGATTGCGCAGCGCCATTTCCATTCCTTCGCTGTCGATTTCCGCCATGAGAGCGTCTTCAGTTTCGATGGTGAGCCTTCCCCCCTCGGGAAGCTCGCTCCGTTTCCTTTCCATGTATTCCTTGACGAAGGCGGAGAAATCAATGGTCTTTAGTTCCACTGCCAGTTGCCGATATTCGATGCGGGTGGCCATCAGAAGGTTGCTGATGAGATTGTTGAGCCGCCCGGTGTCCGACAGCATGGTGTCGAGGAAATTATCCAGCTTTTCCCGTGGCGGGTTACGCAGTTTGATGGTTTCCAGATGGAGCTGGATGGAGGCGAGGGGGGATTTCAGCTCATGGGTCAACTGGGACATGAAGCTCCGCTGCTGCTGATAGAGCTTTGCCTGACGCCGCCAGTAGAGAAAGATGACGTAGACCCCTGCCAGGATGAGCAGGAGCATCAGGAGCCCTTCCACGAGCACCAGCCAGTTAAGCCCGTGGCTGATCAGTTCCGGCTTGTAGCGCTGTGCCAGGTCCCGGAATTCCCTGTTGCGGCCGAGGAACCAGTAAATCCAGAATATGACGAGCAGAATCCATACCAGCTGGATGCCGATCAAGGCGATGAGGGGGGTGAAAAGTTTCTTATACCATTTCATGGTTTCTGTGTAGCATCCGCTACAGCAATTTGCAAGGGGTTATTTACGGCGCAGAAGCGGGTGCTTATGTAGGCTGATGCAAAAGAAAACGGTCGCTTTCCATAAAAAAGCGACCGTTGGTAGAGCGGGAAAGTGGGGTGCGGCAATTATCCCCGGCTGACATTGAAGCGCTCGACCATCTTCTGTCGGTAGTCGACAATCTCTTTTCGCAACAACGCCAGTTTAGCCATCTTCTCGTCAACCTTGTTAATGTGCATGTCCAATACTTCGATCAGGCGCGGGATCATTTTTTCGGTTTGCTTGGCATCGCCGTAGGCTATGTATAAATCCTGCATCTCCTTTATGGTCAGACCAAGATCTTTCAGTTTCATGATGAACTTGATCCGCCTGACGTAATAGGGGGTATACCCCCTGGTCCCGCCATCCGTTCGTTCGACGGATTCTATGATGCCCACTTCCTCCCAGTAACGGAGAGTCCTGGTTGTCAGTCCCAGCGATTTTGCCACATCGCCAATCGATTCTGCTACTTCATCGCCTCTTAATGTGTTCATGGATTCACCTTTACGTAAGATAAGTCAGGATAGATTGTATTTGACCCTTTGTCAATGTTTAAGCCGGGCTTGATTTGTTCGTTGCTGTTGGTGTGGATGTACGGGGTGTGGATGTTTTGACTATAGTAAAAAAATGTTTTATTTGCGCTTGACATAAACGTAAACTGCGGATATTTTATTTCTACTGGTGGTGAATGCGGCGGTCAAGCGGTATAACTGCTTGAACTGCTGTGGCAATATGCGGGGCGGTTGGATGGCTGCTGTTTTGTGATTTGACATGCACGTTAGTGTAATGTGTGGCGCGTTGGCTGATATTAATGATGTTGCGGCTGTTGGCGCTCATGTTTTGCACATGTTTTGACGCATAATCGATGCCTCTCTACGGAATTGTAATTAATTGTTTTATTGAAACGATAATTCTGACGTTAATGAATGTTGCTAACGCAAGGATTGTTGACTGAAATGCATAAACGCACTTGGCTTTACGAGTGTTATCAGTAATAAAACAGAACGCAGGTTTATCTTTGCGAGATACGGATTGAGGCATGTGTCCACTTGGCGCAAACACAAGACGTAAGTGCTGCAGCACGAGCCCGTACCAAGTGCAGAGCGTGGTAAATGCGCTTGATCTGCTTGAAACCCTGGCGGAAGAGACGCACAACCTCACCGTTTCGTACCTTGCCCATAAGCTGGGTTTGAGCCGGAACAAGGTGACCAGGTTGTTGGCCATTCTGGAGAAGCGCGAACTGGTGGTATGCGACGCAATCAGCGGAGGGTACAGTCTGGGGCTTTCGGCAGTGGGGCTTGCCCAGAGTTTTCTGAGGAATGTAACTGGAAAAGGGGGGGTGACTGAATATCGGCTAACCTATCGATGATGTAATGGGATGCGGATCGGCGCGGGGTCAAATTTATCGGTAAAGGAGTACAACCATGGCAGAACAAACGTACGACTGGGGTGAGATAGCACGAAATTCCAAGTATCTGCAATTAAAGAGCAAGAAAAGGACATTTCTCTTCGGCTGGTGGATCGCATCTTCGATTTATTACTTCTCGTTGCCGCTCCTCTCCGGCTATGTTCCCGATTTGTTCAAAATCAAAATAATCGGCGTCATCAACTTCGGTTACCTGTTCATCCTGTCTCAATTCGTCATGTCGTTCTTTGTGGCGATCTACTATACAAAGGTCGCCAACAGCGAATTCGACCGTTTGACCGATGAACTCGTCAGGGAAATTCAATAAGGAGGTGATACATGTTTACCAAAGCACTGTCAGCAACGATGCTCATGCTTTTTTTGACCATGCCGGGACTCGCCGCCGAACCGCCGAAGCAGGCGCCCCAATCGGCAACGACTGCCGCAGCGCCGGTGCAGAGTCAGGCAGTACCTGCAGCGCAAGCGGCTCCCGCAGCAAAAGCGGCCGTTCCCGCAGCACCGGCTCTCCAGGAAAAGGTCCGGCCCAACCGGTCCATCACCATTACCATGTTCATGGCGATCATCGGCATCACGCTCTGCGTCGTAATCTGGGCAGCCAAGCAGACCAAGTCGGCTGCCGACTTCTACGCCGCAGGCGGAGGGATTACCGGGCTTCAGAACGGCTGGGCCATTGCCGGCGACTACATGTCGGCCGCCTCGTTCCTCGGCATGTCCGGCCTGATCTCGCTCTACGGCATCGACGGTTTCATGTACGCGGTCGGCCCCATGTTCTCGTTCATCGCCATCCTGCTGGTGGTGGCGGAACCGTGCCGCAACGCAGGCAAATACACCCTGGGCGACATCCTCTCCTTCCGCGCCTCGGCAAAGCCGGTGCGGGCCGTGGCAGCTCTTTCCACGGTCACGGTGTCGCTCTTCTACCTGATCGCCCAGATGGTCGGGGCCGGCAAGCTGATGCAGGTGCTGCTGGACATCCCCTACCGTTTCTCGGTCATCGGTGTCGGCGTCCTGATGGTGGGCTATGTTGTCTTCGGCGGCATGAAGGCCACCACCTGGGTACAGATCATCAAGGCCGGTCTGCTCATGTCGGGCACCGTCCTTCTTGCCCTCCTGGTCATGTTCAAGGCGGGCCTCAACCCGTTCGGATTTTTCTCGGATATCGTCAATAACCAGCTCATCCAGGACCACGTGAGGATGAACGTCCTCAAGGATGCGCTGCCGAAGCCGGGCGTCGACTACGGGCAGCGCTTTCTGGAGCCGGGGCTGTTCCTGAAGAATCCACTTGACCAGATCTCCCTCGGCATTGCCTGGGCGTTGGGCGCAGCCGGCCTGCCCCATATCCTGATGCGCTTTTTCACCGTTCCCAATGCAAAAGAGGCACGGAAATCCATCGTCATCGCCCTCTTTATCAACGGCACCTTTTTCTTCCTCATCAATCTCATCGGTTTCGGCGCCGCGCTCTACCTGACCCCGCAACTGATCAGCTCCGTTGACAAGGGGGGCAACATGGCGACGTTGCTGCTGGCCCAGAAACTTGGGGGCGGTGCAGGCTCCATTGGCGGCGACATGTTCCTGGCATTCATCTGCGCCGTGGCCTTCGCCACCATCCTGGCGGTTGTTTCCGGCCTGGTTCTGGCTGCTTCCGCCGCCATTGCCCATGATGTGTACGTGAACATCATCAAGGACGGAAAGGCCGATCAGCACCTGCAGGTCAAGGTGGCCCGCATTACCTCTCTCTGTGTCGGGATAGCCGCTATCGTCATGGGGCTTATGGCCGAGAAGGAGAACGTTGTCGCCTTGGTAGCCCTTGCCTTTGCCGTGGCGGCATCGGGGAATTTCCCGGCGGTCATTCTCTCGCTCTTCTGGCGCCGCTTCAATACGGCCGGCATCATATCCGCCCTGCTGGTGGGGACCATTACGGCCCTGGGTCTCGTGGTGGTGTCGCCGGTCATGACCTATCCGCAGAAGATCGCTGACGATGCCGGAAAGATCATTGTGACCCTGGAGAAAAAACAGGCCGAGGGGGCCGTTCTGGCCGACAAGGACCTGAAGGCCCTGGACAAGTCGCGCAAGGACTTCGCGAAGAACAACGGCGGGACCTCCATGGTCGGGCTGAAGGCGCCTCTCTTTCCGCTCAAGAATCCGGGCATCGTCTCCGTGCCCCTCGGTTTCCTTGCCGCCATCTTCGGTTGCCTCCTCTTCCGCGCCCGGCGGGCCGAAGAGATGTTCGACGAGATCGAGGTGCGGCAGATAACGGGTATCGGCATAGCCAAGGCGACCGATCATTGAGGAAACGAGCCTTTTTCGCCCTGGCTGCGTAAGTCTTCGGGGCTGCTTGTGCGGCGTAGCGATGTTTATGGCCTCCGAGGAGATCCTGCGGGAGACGCCGATCTGGCCGAAATTTTTTCGCGCCCGGAAGGTAGATTGACCAGTACTGTACGGTTAGGTTTTTCCATCCACACTTCCCCCCTCACCCTAGCCCTCTCCCACAAGGGGCGAGGGGACTTTAAAGCTCCCCTCCCTTGATGGGAGGGGGTGGGGGAGGGTGCAATGTGCAGGTTTTTATGGCTTGGAGAGTCAGTGCAATTTTCTACCGGATACTACTGAGATTGACAGCATATATTACCCCGCGCCACGGCGCGGGGGATTTTCCGGGAGTTGCAGGCAGAGAAATTAAACAATGGTGGACGAGGGGGGGGGCCATGGGTAATGCAGAATTGCATGGATACGCGATAGCGTCGGAAATGGCGGGGGATGAGGGGGTCAAGCTGCTCTCCGGCCTGAGCAAGGAAGAGCTGATAAAGATCATCGTTGATGACGCGAAAAACTGGCTGGCCCACGACGGGCTCTGGTTCCAGGCGGTGGAGAGCGTCCACGGCATGGATGAGGCCATTTCTGCCGACCGGGCCGCCTGGGAGAAGTTCACCGTCATAGAGGCAAAGCGGATCATGGAACGCCTCGGCATGAGGCCCGGCGGCGGCATCTCTGCTCTGGTGGAATGCCTCAAGCATCGGCTCTATGCGCGGCTGAACCTCCAGGACGTCATGGAGCAGAGCGATAGCCGGGTGGTGTTCCGCATGGCGGATTGCCGTGTCCAGTCGGCTCGCAGGCGCAAGGGGCTCGCCGACTTCCCGTGCAAGACGGTGGGAATCGTCGAGTACGCGGAGTTCGCCAGAACCGTCGACCCGCGCATCAGGACCCGGTGCATCGCCTGTCCGCCGGACGCGCATCCGGATCATTACTGGTGCGCCTGGGAATTTACTCTTTGAGGAACGAGGAAAAAGGAGCGAGGAACGAGGAAAAAGGAACGAGGAGCGAGGAAAAAGGAACGAGGAAAAAGGAACGAGGAAAAAGGAGCGAGGAAAAAGGAGCGAGGAAAAAGGAGCGAGGATAATGGCGCGAGGTGAGAGCCTAGAGCCTAGAGGTTTTCCTCGAACCTCGAACCTCGAACCTCGAACCTCGAACCTCGAACCTCGAACCTCGAACCTCGAACCTCGAACCTCGAACCTCGAACCTCATATATACGTGAAACGAGGAGAACCGACATGCACACAACCGCCGTAGCACCCTATACATCCAAAAACAAGATCCGTTTCGTGACCGCAACCAGCCTGTTCGACGGTCACGACGCAGCTACCAATATTATCCGTCGCATGCTCCAGTCCTCGGGGGCCGAGGTGATCCACCTGGGGCACAACCGCTCCGTGGATGTGATCGTCACCGCCGCCATCCAGGAGGACGCCCAGGGGATAGCGGTCAGTTGCTACCAGGGTGGCCACGTGCCGTTCTTCAAATACATCTGCGACCTGCTCAAAGAGCGGGGCGCCGGGCATATCCGGGTCTTCGGCGGCGGCGGTGGGGTGATCGTCCCCGAAGAGATCCGGGAGATCGAAGGCTACGGGGTGAGCAAGATATTCTCACCCGAAGACGGCCGGCGCATGGGGCTGCAGGGGATGGTCAACCACATGTTGGAGCTATGCGATTTCCAGCCGGAACGGGACCTGGATACGGAAATCGAACGGCTTAAAGGACGGGACATCCGCTCGGTCAATACCCTCATCTCCCTGGCCGAACAGGCGGTCCACGAGCATACGGAAGGGTATGGAAAGGTCAGGGAGCGGGTTCGCGCCATGGGGAGCAAGGTGCCGGTACTGGGCATTACCGGCACCGGCGGGGCGGGGAAGAGCTCCCTTACCGATGAGCTGGTGCGCCGGCTGATACGGGATTTCCCGGAGAAGAGCGTGGCGATCCTGGCGGTAGACCCTTCCCGGCAGCGGACCGGCGGCGCGCTCCTGGGCGACCGGATCAGGATGAACTCCATCAATACCGACAGGGTCTACATGCGCTCGCTGGCCACCCGCGACTCCCGTTCCGAGCTGTCCGCCGCCATTGAAGACGCCATTGCCGTGGTGCTGGCGGCAGGCTTCGACCTGGTGATCGTCGAGACCTCCGGCATCGGCCAGGGGGATGCCGGGGTGGTGGAGATCTGTGACGTATCCCTCTACGTCATGACCTGCGAATTCGGCGCGCCGACCCAGCTGGAAAAGATCGACATGCTCGACTTCGCCGACATCGTCGCCCTCAACAAGTTCGAGCGGAAGGGTTCGGAGGATGCCATGCGCAACGTGCGCAAGCAGTACCGGCGCAACCGCAACCTGTTCGACCTCGCCGACGAGGATCTGCCGGTGTTCGGCACCATCGCTTCCCAGTTCAACGACCCCGGCACCAATGTCCTCTACCGGGCGGTGCTCGACCGGTTCAACGAGAAGAAGGGGCTCGGCTGGCAGTCGCAGCTTGCCGTCACCGAGCGGGAGAGCCTGAAGAAGTACATCATCCCATCCGACCGGATTCATTACCTGGGGGAGATAGTCCAGTCGGTGCGCGGCTACCGGAAAACCGCGGCGGAGCAGGCGCAGATCGCCCGCACCCTCTTCCAGCTCAAGGGGACCCGTGCCCTCCTTGCCGATAATGACGCGACCGCGGCGGGGGTGGATCAGCTGATAGGAGGCTACGAGGCCAAGCTCCGGGATGAGCCGCGCCGGATCATCGAGAGCTGGCCGGAGGTGAAGCAATCGTACCGTCAGGACGCCCTCGTGACGAGTGTGAGGGACAAGGAAATCCGCACCGAACTCTACACCACCTCCCTCTCCGGGACCAAAATCCCCCGGGTCTGCGTCCCCGATTACGAGGACTGGGGAGAGATCGTCAAGTGGAGCATGAAGGAGAATGTGCCGGGCTCGTTCCCCTTCACTGCCGGGGTCTTCCCCTTCAAGCGGGCCGAGGAGGACCCTAAACGACAGTTCGCCGGCGAGGGGACCCCGGAGCGGACCAACCGGCGCTTCCACTACCTGTGCCGGGACGACGGCGCCAAGCGCCTTTCCACGGCCTTCGACAGCGTTACCCTCTACGGCGAGGACCCGGATTTTCCTCCCGACGTCTATGGCAAGGTGGGGGAGAGCGGCGTCTCCATCTGCACCGTGGAGGACGTGAAGAAGCTCTATGCCGGCTTCGACCTCTGCGCCCCCTCCACCAGCGTCTCCATCACCATCAACGGCCCGGCGCCGATGATGCTCGCCATGTTCTTCAACGCGGCCATCGACCAGCAGGTGGACCGGTTCTGCGGGGAAAAGGGGCGCGAGCCGGACGCCGCCGAGTACGAGCTGATCCGGGCCTGTACCCTGCAGACCGTGCGCGGCACCGTCCAGGCCGACATCCTCAAGGAAGACCAGGGGCAGAACACCTGCATCTTTTCCACCGAGTTCGCCCTGAAGATGATGGGGGACATCCAGCAGTACTTCATCGACAAGCAGGTGCGGAACTACTACTCCGTTTCCATCAGCGGCTATCACATCGCCGAGGCCGGGGCGAATCCCATCAGCCAGCTCGCCTTCACCCTTTCCAATGGCTTCACCTACGTGGAGTATTACCTTTCCCGGGGGATGCGCATCGACGACTTCGCCCCGAACCTCTCCTACTTCTTCTCGAACGGCCTCGACCCGGAATACACGGTGATAGGTCGTGTGGCGCGGCGCATCTGGGCGGTGGCCATGCGGGAGAAATACGGTGCCAACGAGCGGAGTCAGAAGCTCAAGTACCACATCCAGACCTCCGGCCGCTCGCTCCATGCCCAGGAGATGGACTTCAACGACATCCGCACCACCCTCCAGGCGCTGATGGCGCTCTACGACAACTGCAACTCGCTGCACACCAACGCTTACGACGAGGCGGTCACGACACCCTGCGAGGAGTCGGTGCGCCGCGCCATGGCGGTGCAGATGATCATCACCAAGGAGTTGGGGCTGAACAGGAACGAGAACCCGCTCCAGGGGGCGTTCATCATCGACGAACTGACCGACCTGGTGGAGGAGGCTGTGCTGGCCGAGTTCGAAAGGATCGACCAGCGGGGCGGGGTGCTCGGCGCCATGGAGACCCAGTACCAGCGGAGCAAGATCCAGGACGAGTCCATGCTCTACGAGCACAAGAAGCACTCGGGCGAGCTCCCCATCATCGGCGTCAACACCTTCCTGAACCCCCGCGCCGATGAGGACGGATACCAGGTGCCGGGCGAACTGGCCCGGGCCACCATTGAAGAGAAGGAACAGCAGATCCAAAACCTGCACGCCTTCCAGGAGCGGAACAGGGTAAAGGCCCCGCTGGCCCTGAAGCGCCTCCAGGAGGTGGCTGTCAGTGGCGGCAATATTTTTGCCGAGCTGATGGAGACGGTGAAGTACGCCTCCCTCGGCCAGATAACCAGGGCGTTGTTTGAAGTGGGGGGCGAATATCGAAGAAACATGTGATGGCGGCGATTGCGAATTTCGAAATATATGACAGAATAACTCTTTGAGATTTTCCTGTGCCTAAAGGAGTCACCCCATGACCCGCCCCAATGAAACCTCATACTACCAAACCCTCCCCCTCAGTACCGACCTTGCCCTGCGCCGCCGCTACATGGTGGTGGACGAGCCGATTCCGGGGAACCTCCGCTTCGGCCTTTTGCTGGAGATCCTGGACCTGGTCGCCGAGAAGACAGCCCTGAACTACGTGAACCGCTTCTACCCGGATGCACGGGTGGTGACTGCGGCCATCGACAACATCCTCGTCCGCCATGCCGCCGACGTGACCAGGGACATCATCTTCCACGCCCGCATCAATCATGTCGGGCGGTCATCGCTCGAAATCGGCATCCGTGTCGAACAGCCGGGCGATCCCACCAACCACATCGCCTCCTGCTACTTCACCATGGTGGCCCGCTCCGGCATGGGGGAGGGGGCGACGAGCGTGGCGCTCCCGCCGCTGGAATACCTGGACGAAACGGAGCAGGCGAGGGCTAAGAAGGCGTTGTCGGGCCGGGATGAGTACCGCCAGCAGCAGGCGCTCCTGACGGAGCCCCCGTCGCGGGAGGAGTACGAGATGCTCGCCGCCCTGCACAAGGCCCAGGAGGAACCGGGGTTCTCTGGCCTTCCGGCCGGGCGCCTGGTGGCCGATGCCTGGGAGCGGATGTACCCGGAGCAGGAGAACGTGCCGCAGAAGATCTTCGGCGGCTACCTGATCCGGCGCGCCTATGAGCTTTCCGCCATCTGTTCGGAGCTGGTGGCGCCGGACAGATCCATCGTCGCCGCGGTGAACCGGATCAACTTCTTCCACCCGGTGCGGATGGGTGACAAGCTCCACTTCACCTCACGGGTGGTTTACACCAGCGGCAGCTTCGTCTGCGTTGAAGCGAGCATCGAGCGGCTCAGCCGCGACCGGACCAGCAAGGCGCTCTCCAATTCGTGCCTGTTCACCTTCGTCAACGTGGACCGGGAACTGGTGCACCAGCCGGTGCCTGCCATCTATCCCGCCACCTATGCCGAAGATGCCCGCTACCTGGCGGCCCACCGGAGCTACCAGGCGATCGTCCGGCACCATGCGATCATATAGATTGGTTCATTCGAACAAAGTCGAATCTTTGCAAACCCTATTGAATCAAACCCTGATCCTCAACGCAGAGACGCAGAGACGCGGAGAAAAAAAGTTCTAAAAACAAGCCGTTGATTTTCTTTGCGTCTCTGCGCCTCTGCGTTAAATTTGTGTTTTCTGGGCTTTCAATTAAATACGGTTGAACCTGATTTTTAGATGGAGGAATAAATGGATGTTTTTCAAGTGATCAACGATAGACGGAGCATCAGGAAATACAAGGATATCCCGGTGGAGTGGGAGAAGATCGGCCAGGTGCTCGACGCGGCCCGGCTCGCCCCTTCCTGGAAGAACATGCAGTGCTGGCGTTTCCTGGTCCTGACAGCTACCGATAAGAAAGACGCCATGCTCTCCGCCTTCCCCGACGATAATCCGGGGAAAAAGGCCATTGCCCAGGCGCCGGTGGTGATCGTGGTCTGTGCCGACCCCGCCGAATCGGGGATAGAGAACGGCGTCGAGTACTACATCGCCGACACGGCCATCGCCTTCGAGCATATCTGCCTGGCGGCCCACGGATTGGGGCTCGGCACCTGTTGGATGGGGTGGTACGACGAAGCGGCCATCAAGGGGGAACTGGGCATTCCCGACAGAATCCGGGTGGTGGGGGTGACGCCGCTCGGCTACCCCGACCAGGAGCCGAAGCAGCGGCCGCGCAAGGATCTCGCTGAAATTGCCTATTACAATGATTGGGGGAAGAGCGAATGCTGACTAAAATGGAATCGGAACAGCGGATCATCAGGCTGCAGAAGGAACTGAAGGAGAAGGGGCTCGACGGGGCGCTCTTCGTCTATCCCATCGACGTCTATTATTTCGCCGGCACCCGCCAGAACTCCACCATCTGGATACCGGCGGACGGCAATCCGCGCCTTTTTGCCCGGAAGAGCTACGCCCGCGCCCTGACAGAGAGCCTCATCGAGGATACGCGGCCGTTTCCGGGAAGCAAGGAGTTTCCTGCCCTGTTCGGCGCGGAGGTGCGAAAGATCGGCTTCACCTTCGACGTGGCGCCTGTGCAGCAGTACAACTACTACGCCAGGCTCCTGCCGGGGCGCGAGTTTGTCGACATCTCCGCCATCAACCGGGATATCCGATCGGTCAAGTCGGAATGGGAGCTGGAGCGGATGCGCCACAGCGGTGATCGTCTCTGCGAGGTGTTCCGCCGGGTGCCGGAGTTTCTCAAGGCGGGAATGCGGGAAATCGATCTGGCCGCCGAATTCGAATACCGGCTGCGAAAGGCGGGGGGAGAGGGATACGTGCGGATGCGCGCCTTCAACCAGGAGCTGTTCCAGGGTCTGGCGGTCAGCGGCGCCACCTCCGGCAACCCCGGCTTCTTCGACGGTGCGGTAACCGGCCGGGGGCTCTCCACCGCCTCTCCCCACGGCGCCTCCACCGAGGTGGTCACCGCCAACACCCCCGTCCTCATCGACTACACCGGTGTCTTCAACGGCTATATCGTCGACATGACCCGCATCTTCGCCATCGGCAAGCTTGCGCCGGAGCTGGAGCATGCCTTTGCCACCTCCCTCGCCATCCAGCAGCACCTGGTGGAAAACCTGAAGCCGGGTGTCATCTGCGAGGAACTGTTCTTCAAGGCTGCCGAAATGGCTGAACAGGCGGGGTTGGGGCAGAATTTCATGGGCGCGCCGGGGGAAAACGCCAAATTTGTCGGCCACGGAGTCGGGCTGGAGCTGGACGAGTATCCGATCCTGGCCCAAGGCTTCAAGGCGCCGCTCCAGGCGGGGCAGACCATCGCCATCGAGCCCAAGTTCGTCCTTGCCGGTCTCGGTGTGGTGGGGATCGAAAATACCTATGCAGTGAGCAGTCACGGCGGGGTGAAGATCACCGATCTGGCGGATGAGATTGTTTATCTGTGAACTTGTCGGCGCCCTTCGACCGTTCGAGCAGAAAAGGGAATGAAATGGCAACATGGTTTTGGTATGCAATAGCGGCAGCTATTCTTTACGGGTTGCACCAGGTCTTCACGAAGCTCGCTGCAGACAACATCTCCGATGGCCTTGGCGGCTTGGTGGTGGAAGCCGCTGCTGCTGTTACCATCGCAATATACCTTGTGTTTCTCTGGCTGACCAACAGTTGGACACAGAAAGCTACAGCCACGGGAATATGGTACTCGATACTCACGGGAATCAGTGTTGGCGCAGGCACGGTCATGTTTTTCCTTCTCTTTCAAAAAGGCGGCCCGCTCTCGGCTGTTCCCATGGTGCTGGCGGGAGGCGCCGCACTCATGGCCGTTAGCGGCATCCTTTTTTTTAAGGAGCCCGCATCTTGGCCAAGGCTCCTCGGAATTGCGTTTTCAATCGCCGGGCTCTTTTTATTGAGGTATGCGCCTGAAAAATGAAGAGGCGCGGAGTGATACCCTTTTGGGTGATTAGAGGCGTTTTGAGAATTATGCCCGGCTCGTTGGAAATCAAGGAGTGTTTATGCCCCCAAATATGAGGATTACAGCGATTGTCGGCAGCTACCGTAAAGGCGGCATTATCGATACGGCAGTAGATGAAATTCTCACTTCGGCCAGGGAAGAGGGGGCCGAAGTATCAAAGATCTACTTGATCGACAAGCAGATCGAGTTTTGCACAAACTGCCGAACCTGCATGCAACAGGACGGTCCGAAACGGGGAGAATGCCCCATCGTTGACGACATGGGCAGCGTTCTGGACGAGATTGAACGGTCGGATGCCGTTGTTCTCGCATCGCCGATGAATTTCGGGACGGTGACGGCGGTAATGAAGAGATTTATTGAACGGCTGGCGTGCCTTGCCTACTGGCCATGGGGAGCTAACGCTCCGAAAATGCGAAACAGGCTGAAACAAAAGCGCGCCGTTGTGGTCGCTTCCTCCGCTGCACCTGCATTAATTGCCGTTTATCGTCCCCGCTGGTTAAGCTGCTCAAGTATGCTGCGGCCGTTCTCGGCGCCAGGACAATCGGCGTACTGTTTATCGGCCTTGCCGCCAGGGAGCAAAGACAGGAGATAGGAGCGCGAGCCAGGGAAAAGGCCCGCCTCCTGGGAAAGAAGCTGGCTGCCAACGGCGGCATGCGGGCGGCGCGGCATTAATGACCCGGCTTCTATTCGGCATCTGTTTTGTCAAGCAGCCAAATCGAGCCTTACCTTGCGGCCGGCGCGGGCTTCCAGAGTAATCAGCATTTCCAGGCTAAATCTGTCCCACTTTCCCCGCATCAAGTCCGATACGCGCGACTGCCCGACACCAAGGCGCTGTGCGGCTTCCATCTGGGTCATGCCGCTCAAACGAATAAACTCTTTCTTCCCGGCAAGAGCTTTCCATCGGTGGAGAACCGGCATGTGGCACCTTCAGTCTGATTTTATGGGGTGGGATATGAGTCCAGCGGCTTGCGGGGGTGGAAATATCCTTTGATACAATTGAGATTGCGAATGCAAATCTGGATGTGGTTCTTTTCCCGGAACCCGGCATTGGGATATAGTTCCTTACCTTCCCAGAACACCCCTCGAACCGTGTCAAACGCCTTTTTTCCCATATCCGCATAAAGGGTATGGGTTGCCTCCACTACGGCACAGTCCAAACGACGGATGAGAACATCCTCTTCCTCTCCCAGAGGTCTGGAGTTTTGAGGCAAAGGTACGCCTGAAAGTTTATGGGATTGCAACAGCATGTCGTAGTTTGCTTTAAGGGTCTGCAGGGATTGGGTTTCCAGCAGGTTGAGGCAATTACCGAGGTCAATGACCGCTCCGATGACTGCCTCATTCTTTATCTTCGCTTTCCCATGAAGAGGATTCTTCTTCAGATGACGAGCATATTGGAGAGCGCGGTCCGGGTTGTTTTCCCAGAAGTATATGCCATTGCCAAGCCAGTCATAGTCATTTTCGCTATGCTTCAGATGCTCGTTGCCGGAATGGAGAATTTTCTCAGCCACATCTCGGTCACAGCCGTGGAAGCCAAGAACAAAATACGGTAGGGTTTTATACATCCTGGCGGTAAGGTTTGGTTAGTTTGCCGTCAGGGGTGCTGATGCCTGCTTTGATGAGGAATTCTTTGGCTCGTTCGGGAGTAAGCTGTTTGGTAAACGCCTTGATGTCTGCGATGACTTTTTTTGCTTCACGAGTTGTCATGGTGTTATATCCCCCTGTCGATTTTTCAATAATACACAGTTCTGCAAGAGACTTCAATTATATCTTCTGGAATTTTGATAATGTCAATAAGGGCTTTCAGGTCGCATGGGTGGGGCATAGGCAGGAGGTAGAGAGTGCTAGTTTAGAGGTGTCGTGGGCGGGTGTCAACAAATCAACAACGTTATCTTCCCAATGCTCTGGGTGATTACCGTGTACGAGTCGACCATCGACGAGTGGGAGGAAGGTTTTGACCGAAGGAGAACAGTATGAAATGCCCGTTATGTAGAGGAAAGATGGTCCCGGGAAAGACCAATCTGCCGTTTAGCCTCGAAGGTGGTAATATCATTGTGGTCATCAACGTCCCTGTAAATCGAGCCTCACTTTGCGGCCGGCGCGGGCTTCCAGGGTAATGAGCATTTCCAGGCTAAATCTATCCCACTTTCCCCGCATCAAGTCCGATACACGCGACTGGCCGATACCAAGGCGCTGAGCGGCTTCCATCTGGGTCATGCCGCTCGAACGGATAAACTCGCGCAGATCGGTCATTAGCTCTGCACGCATCTGAAGAATAGCCGCCTCCGCAGGGTCGAATCCCAGATCAACAAAAACGTTGCCACTCGATTCAGTGATTGGCTCTTTCATTATTCAATCACCCATAGCCCGGAAAGTTGTGCATCAAGAGAGTATCCGATAAACTTGAGGAGTTTCATGAAAAATTTATATAAGTTTTTAGATAAATTATCAAGGTATTTTGATAATGGCAAAAAGGGCTTTCAGTTTGCATGGGTGGGGCATAGGCAGGAGGTAGAGACTGCAAGTTTAGAGATATCGTGGGCGGACGGCAACTCAAATCAACAACGTTATCTTCATCCTTATCTTTCTCCAGATCGGCAAGAATACCGTCGGCATCGCCGGCGGCTGGCGCTTGTGGCCGGTTTAAGATGGGCTTACTCATTGCTGCCCTCCCCGAGAATCATCGCCTCAACTTCCCTCTTGGCCTGTTCAAGGCCAGCGGCAGCCTCGGCGCGGAGTTGTCTGGCCTGGTCGCGGATGGTCTGGATATGAGCGGCGATTTCATTTTGCTTTTTGAGGGGAGGGAGAGGGATATCAAGATTGTGAATATCTGTGGTTTGCAGTCGTGGCAATGTATTTCCGGTCATAAGGCATGTTGTTTGATTCACAACCGCCTTTGACCGCAAGAAAAACGACAAAAAGGCTGGTTCAATCTGCACTGCTTTTAACACATGAAACTCGGTCGAACATACGCCGTCGAAAGAAGCATGAAAGACCTTGTTCAAATATGGTCGAAGTTTCGGAAACAGGATGTCGCCTTGCCTGAAGGTTCCGGCGCTGGAAATGCTCGTTTTTTCTTCTGATAGCACATATTCACCGGAGTTCGATTGAATGTTTTCCAGCCCCACATATATGCTGTCATTGATTTCGGAAACTTGTTCGGCGCTAAACATAACAACATGCTTTAACTTGTCTCTTTGATAAATCCCGCTTATAATTGCTTTTCTCGCTCCTTCAACCTGCTGCTGGAATATTGCCGCATCAAACCGCCCGCCGCTGACCTCACTGAATTTGCGGACAAACATCCGTTGGCTGATGCTATTCTCCTCTTCCGGCGGCAGTTCAATACCAAGCTCATTCAGCAGGTAGGTGTCGATTGAGTCGAGAAGTTGCTGCGATTGTGATTCTTTTTCTTTTTTGACGGCGTAGGCGGTGTTCATCTTGGCTACAATTTGTTGTTGAACATCAAGGGGGGGGAGAGGGAGTTTATAGTTTCTGTATTCTTCGGCATTTATATTGGGTTGACCAGCGCTGCGTTGCACAGCGTTGACCCACTCTTTATAAATACCAAGTTGGGTTACCGCAAAAACGTAGCTCGGCAGGGCTATTTCCTCATTGATTTTGAACCTGATCATGTACCCTGCAAAAAAACAGGTATAGTCTTTCGGAGTGTGCAAGTACGCTTTACCCACAGTATTGCCACTACGTGCCAATAACAGGTCACCATCCACCAAAATATACTTGTCTTCAATGTTGGCCGCTGTAGCACCCAACTCTTGGCTTAAAACTCCAAATTCATCAATGTCAGTGATCCTAATGTACCGGGGGTGATTGGTGCCCATTCTCGGTATCCCCGGCTCGTTTGCGCCGTACTGCGGGCGATATTTAAGTATGTTACCTATTGATATTGCAGGGTACACAAAAGACTGACTCTTACGAAGATAGCGGACGTAGTCCGGATCAAGCCGCCTTTCAAGCTCACTCCGCATGACCAGAAAAATCTTGTCCGAATACACTGTTTCAGAAAGTTGGAATGGCATTGTTACGCCTCCCCGCTTTCAATCGCGGTAATAAATCGGGTCAGCTCAGGTGCAATCACATCCAGCTCATTGTTGCCGGTTGCTCTGCCGGTGGCATCATAGCCAATATCCTCGGCAATCGCCATAAATATGGCGTAATCATCCAGCAGCTCGCGGCGCTTGGCGTCGTATAGCTCCAGCAGCCGCTCCTTCAGCGTCTCGATTATTTCCGCAAATTCGTCGTTGATGCTCTTCTTCCATTCCAGAAACGCCTCGGACTCCTTCAGCGCCTTACGGGTCATTTTGTCGGGGTTGTCAAAGCCGTCCAGCTCCTTGATCCGGGTATCCCGCTCCTTCTCCAGCCGCGTAAGTTCGCGGTTAAAGGCGTGCTCTTCCTTGAGGCGATCCTTCAGGGCGGTCTTAGTGTTTCTGATTTTTTCACTCTGTTTCTTCGTCAGCTTTTTCAGGAACAGTACCGAGCTTTTAACCCCCGCGCCGGTGGCCATGAAGGCGGTCTGCGGCATGGAAACCACGGCCACAATACGGTAATCCTCTTCAATGTTGTCCCGCACATATTGCAAGCTGGAATTGGTCAGGATGCCGTCGGGCACAACGATTGCCAGATAGCCCCCCTCTGCAAGAAACTGGTGGCACTGCTCGATAAACAGCACTTCGGTGCTCTGGTTGGGACGTTTAGCGGCCTTGCTCTTGGGATTCAGCCAGTCAACCTCCTTGGCTGCCATCCGGTAAGTACTGAGATAGGCTTTTTCTGTTTGCTTTACCGCGGTTCCAAAGGGGGGATTGGTGATGATGAAGTTAAAACGGTTGTAGGCAAAACCGGCGTTGCCGGATTTGTTGCGCAACTCATCATCAGGGAGCAGGCCGTCGGCGCTGATAACGTTGGTATGGCCGTCATCGTGGATGATCATGTTCATCTTGGCGGTACGGGCAATTTTTTCGTTGATCTCAATACCGTACAGATTCTTTTCCGCGAAATCGTGCCAGTGCCGGTGATGTTCTGCGGTTTCGGGTTGGCCTTCTGTCTGGGGATAATATTCACCAGCCTGTCTGCGCACCTTGTCAAGCGCATGAAGTAGAAAACCGCCGCTGCCGCAAGAGGTATCCAGTACCAGCGATTCGTTGGTGATCGGCAGGACATCAACAATAAACTTGACTATTGGCCGTGGAGTAAAATATTGCCCGAACGGACCACGAAAAAATGAATCTAAAAATTCCTCAAAGGCCCGTCCCTTGCTATCCAGATCGGTCTTTCCTAGATTGACGCTTTCCAGATAGCTGACCACGGTGCGGCACTTTGCGGCTGCTAGCCGAATGCCGTCTTTGAAAACTTCCGGGTCTTTCTTGCGCCCTTCTCCGTAAAGTTCCTGGATTCTTTTCAGCAGCGCATTGTTTTCTCTTTGTAGCCGCTCTCCTTCTGTTTCCGTTTCATTCGCCTTCGGTTCGGAAAAGACTTGGAAACTGTACGGCTCCCCTTTTTTTCTCGGTTTGCGTTCATCCCAGATTTTGCAGAAAATCAGCTTGTCCAACTCATCGAACGCCTCTGACGGGTCTAATTCTCCACCTCCCCACAAAGCCTGATGTGCAAGTCTAAATCGCCGGGTCAACTCTTCCTGACTAACAACCTCCAACTCGAAAAGCCGCTGCCTGCCTGCCGTGCCGCCATCTTTGGCGTACTTGTACCGTGCCAGTTTTTCAACACCATACTGCGGAATGTCAGGCTCTGTGCTCTTGGTGTTGCTGTCCTTATCAACCCGGAAGTAGGCGTCTTTGATTTTTGAAGTCACCCAGACATATTTGACTGTACCTGCAAGGGCCTGTGCGTATGAAAAAGCCTGGTTTGCCGCCTGCTCAAACTCCGCTTCCGAAACATCCTCTTTTTTGCATTCGACAACGATGTGCGGCTTGGTGCAGGCATCATCGTTGTAGACGACAATATCCGCCTCTTTGGTCTCGGACCCCATGGTGACTTTTACAAATTGCCGGATGCGCTGGGGCGGGTAGTTATAGGTCAGGATCAGGGCCAGAAAAGTCTCGGCCTGCACCTTCTCTTCGGGATTGGTAAAGTTGCGCCGCTTATTTTCATTAAGATAGGTGATGTACTTTTCGTTATCATCCAGCTTGATAAGTTTTTTTTTGATGCCTTCAGCTACACTATTCAAACTATGCCTCCAGTGCAAATCAGTCAGTTCCTTCAAACTTTGGGTTTCGCTTAGCGTCGCTGTGTTAATTAGATGCGGCGGCATTAAATGCTTATACACGTAAAAAGTGTATATATGAATAAAATTTTGCACTCATTGCAGCGTATTTAACGCGTGAAGTAGTTTGCTATAGTGCCCGTATGCAAACAGGCAAAATCGTCAGCAGCAAAACCATTGGTGAGAAAGTAAAATTCCGTAGGCAGGATATCGGCATGTCCCAGGAGCGGTTAGCCGAAATATTGGGGGTGTCGTATCAGCAGGTGCAGCGTTATGAGAACGGCAAAAACAAGCTGAACGTGGAAAACATACAATTAATCGCAGAGGCTTTGTCGGTGCCGGTGTCCTTTTTCTTTTCATCAGAGATTCCGCAAGTCGCCGCTGAACCGGCAACCTCCTTTGCTTCTTCCGAAGAAAAAACCCTTCTGAAACACTTCCGCGACATATCCGCAAAATCCGACAAGCAACTGGTTGTTCACGTCGCCCGGTTGGCCGCAAGGAGATAACTGACAAATTTGTAGTGAAGGCGTAAAGAAAAGGCGCGGAGATCGACTCCGCGCCTTTTTGAGTCTAATGCTCAGATGTTTTACCTTTATACGGTATTATCCCTTGACGATAGTATCTCTTGGGGATAATATATTTCCATGATCAAATCCTTCAGGTGCAAAGAAACCGAGAAGCTTTTTCAGGGACGATTTTCCGCCAAACTTCCGCAGGCCATTCAGCGCGCAGCGGCAACCAAGCTCAAGGTGCTAAATGCTGCAAGCGTTCTTGAAACCTTGCGCATCCCGCCGGCCAATAATCTGGAGGCATTGTATCATGACAGGGAAGGGCAACACAGCATCAGGATCAATCAGCAGTGGCGCATCTGCTTTGTGTGGAAAGGCAGTGATGCGTATGACGTCGAGATCGTTGATTACTATTGAGAGGTGACATTATGACAAAGCGTGATTTTCCCCCGATCCATCCCGGCGAAATCCTGATGACGGAATTCCTGGAGCCGATGGGGATCAGCCAGTATCGGCTGGCTAAAGACATTGGCGTGACTCCACGACGTATAAATGAAATCGTCCATGGCCGGCGCGCAATAACCGCCGACACCGCGCTCCGCCTTGGGCGTTTTTTCAGCATGGAAGCGCCATTCTGGCTCAACCTCCAGACGCACTACGATATGGAGGTAGCGCTGGAGGCTCTGGAAGACAGGCTTGACAAGGAAGTTCATCCATTTTCACGTGCGGCTTAGAATGCTGCCTTGCCGAACCGTCGGATTGACCGGAACTTCGTTTGGCTATCCTGGACCGTTGGCGATGCCTGGCAAATTTGCTGTGAAGGGCATAAAAAAGGCGCGGAGATCGACTCCACGCCTTTTTGTGTCTGCTGCTCATATGGATTGATAACTTGGAAGTATAGACTGAAGGATTCCGCTGTCGCTGAGCTACCTGTTCTCTTCTTGGGGCGGGTCAAGCAGTCGAAGCCTGAAGAGCTTTTTCGCCAGGGCGTACACATCATCGCGGCTTCCATCGCGACGGATACCCACCGCGACAATGAAAACCACCACCGTTTCATCCCTGATCGTATAGATGATCCTGTAACGCTGCCCCACGGCACGAATACTGCGATATGCGGCAAGCTCTCCCACCAGCGGCTTGCCCTGTTTTTCGGGGTCTTCCGCCAGACGATCGATAACTGCTGCAATCTTTCCCCGCACTCGACGATCGGTAATATCTTTCAGCATCCGCAAAGCGGTTGGCGTGACGGCAATACGCCATGTCACAGCTCAAGTTCCCGTTTGGCTTCATCCCAGGTGAGCGTCTTGCCTGTTTCCAGTTCACCGATACTTTGGCGAAGCAGGGGCATCAGTTCCTGATCGGCCATAATATCCAGGGTTTCCATCACAGCCTCGTAGAGATCCCATGGTAACACGGCCAGCACCGGTTTCCCCCGCCGCGTGACCTCCAGGACGTCCGCCTCACCGTCGTGCATCAATGCTTCGGGAAAGGTGGTAAGCTGTCTGCGTGCCTCCATAATCGGCATTGTTCTCGTCATAGGACAATTCCTCCTGTACTTTTAAGAGTACATAAAAGCGTTCGCATTTGCAAGAGCGTTGTTCAACGATTGACGTGCATGGGGCACCTGATTTTACAACAAAAAAGGCGCGGAGTCGAAACTCCACGCCTTTTTTGTGTTCAGCTGCGGGCTGGTTTCATGCGCCCAACGCCGCCTTCAGGTCCGCATCCGCCGTGGTGATCTGGCCGATGTTGAAGTTTTCCACCAGGAAGTTGAGGACGTTCGGCGTCAGGTACGCCGGCAGGGCCGGTCCGAGCTTGATGTTCTTGATCCCCAGGTGGAGGAGCGAGAGCAGGATCACATGGGCCTTCTGCTCATACCAGGAGAGGATGAAGGAGAGCGGCAGGTCGTTGACGCCGCAGTTGAAGGCGCCTGCCAGGGCCAGGGCGATCTGGACCGCCGAGTAGGCGTCGTTGCACTGCCCCACGTCGAGGAGTCGCGGAATGCCGCCGATGTCGCCGAACTCCAGCTTGTTGAAGCGGTACTTGCCGCAGGCGAGCGTCAGGATGACGCAGTCGTTGGGGACCTTTTCCGCCAGTTCGGTGAAGTAGTTGCGCCCCGGTTTGGCGCCGTCGCAGCCGCCGATGAGGAAGAAGTGCTTGATGGCGCCGCTCTTCACCCCTTCGATGACCTTGTCTGCCACCCCCAGGACCGCATTGTGGCCGAAGCCGGTGAGGATCTCCTTGCCCGGCGCATCGGGGAGATCGGGGCACTCAAGGGCCTTGTTGATGACCTCGGTGAAGTTCCAGCCGGTCATGTGCTTGATACCGGGCCAGCCGACCATGCCCCAGGTGAAGAGCCGGTCCTTGTAGGAGTCGGCCGGGCGCTGGATGCAGTTGGTGTTGAAGATGATTGCGCCGGGGAAGTCCGGGAATTCCTTGTGTTGATCCTGCCAGGCGCCGCCGAAGTTGCCGTAGAGGTGCGAATACTTCTTGAGGCCGGGATAGCCGTGGGCCGGTAGCATTTCGCCGTGGGTGTAGACGTCGATTCCCTTGCCTTCGGTCTGCTTGAGGAGCTCTTCCAGCATGCGCAGGTCGTGGCCGGAGACGAGGATTCCCTTGTTCTTCCTGGTGCCGAGCTGGACTTTGGTCGGGACCGGCTGGCCGTAGTGGTCGATATGTCCCTGGTTGAGCATCCCCATCACCTTGATGTTCATCTTGCCGCATTCCATGGAGAGGCCGACGAAGTCCATCAGGCCTTTGGTGGTGTCGGTGGTGGCGGCGAGGGCCTTGTGGAAGAAGGCGAAGACCTCTTCGTCGGTCTTGCCGAGGATGAAGGCGTGGTCGGCATAGGCGGCCATCCCCTTGAGGCCGTAAATGAGCACCTCGATGGCGGAACGGATATCCGGGTCGGTGTGGTGGGTGTTGATGCCGTGGGCCTCTCCCTGCTTGACCAGGCCGACAAGATCATTGGCGATCACCCAGGCGGCGGGGCCGTCAGAGATCTGCGGGGCGTGATTGCCGGTCTTTTCCCGATAGGCGGTCTCATACAGGGCCTTGATCTTCTCCTTGTTGTCGAAGCACTTGCGGAGCTTGGCGGCGATGCTGACCGGGTCGAAGTCCACGTTGGTGACGGTGGTGAAGAGCCCTTCGAACATGAAAAGGTCGATGGTCTCGTCTCTGGCGCCGAATTCGCGGGCCTTGTCGGCATAGATGGCGAGTCCTTTCAGACCGTAGATCATCAAGTCCTGCAGGGCGGCAACCTCGGGATTTTTACCGCAAACTCCCATGATATCACAGCCGGTACCCTTGGCAGCCTGTTCACACTGGTTACAAAACATTGACATGGTTACTCCTCCTTTTTTACGGGACTAACTCCCCGTGTAGGCTTAATATCTGATAAGTATAGCCTGTCTCCGACCTATTTCAATCTTGTCCGGAATGGACCTTATTCCAATTCCAAATCAAGGCGCTATCTTCGTTGGCTCGTCTTCGGCTCCTCAACGTACTATCTGTACGCCTTCATCACCTCACTCCTCGCCGCCTTGATTTCATTCTTGATTTGAAATTGAAATTACTCCCTCTTTGCAGGATACTCTTTGACCTTGGTCAAGTTTTGGCGGAAAATGTAACGATGCGGTTTGGGTGGAGAAATCGGCAAGGGGTAGGCTATGGGTGACGAGCGGCTCAAATGGGATGAACGTTATAGCGGCGAGGAATATCTGCTGGGCGTTGAGCCATCGGGCTTTCTGACGGAGAAGATCGGCTTGCTCAAATCTCTCTGCCCGGGGAGGCGGGCGCTTGATATTGCCTGCGGTGAAGGGAGGAACAGCATTTTTCTGGCGCAGGCCGGTTTTGGGGTTACGGGCCTGGATATTTCCCGAAAAGGGCTCGACAAAGCCATAAGACGTATGAACGAAGAGGGGGTGCAGGTTGATTTTCAGCTTGCAGACCTTGAATCCTATGAGTTTTTCGAGACATATGACCTGATCATCAACTTCAACTTTCTGCTCCGCGAACTGATCCCGAAGCTGGTTTTCGCCCTCAATCCAGGAGGGGTAATCGTATTCGATACGATCCTCGATGCCCCCACGCTTCAAGGGATGCACAACAGGAGATTCTTATTGCTGCCTGGCGAGTTGAGGGCGATTTTTGAGGGGTTTGCGGGTAAGATCCTATATTATGAAGAAAAGCCTCTGGATATGACTCCAACAGCGAAGTTGATATTTCAAAAAGTATAATGCCAAAGCGCCATTTTCAATCCGGTTTACTTTTCACCGACGTAGACGGTGGCAATGCCTCCGGTGAGGTCGAAATGTTTCAGGTTCTTGAAACCGGCACCGGCCATGATGGCCTTGAATTCCTCCTGGGAAGGGAATTCCATGACCGAGTCCGGGAGATACTTGTAGGCGCTGAACTGGGAGAAAAGACCGCCGATGACCGGCAGGACCTTGAGGAAATAGAAATGGTAGAGTGCCTTGAACAATGTTGAACGCGGGGTGGAGAATTCCAGGATTACCGCCCGGCCGTCCGCTTTCAGGATCCGGTGCATTTCCTTCAGCCCCTGCGCCCTGTCCACCACGTTTCTGATGCCGAAGGCGATGGTGACGGAATCGAAGCTGCCGTCGGCAAAGGGGATGGCTTCGCAAGGGGCTACCTGCATGGATATGCGGGCAGCAAAAGGGGAGCAGTTTACCTTCTCTTTTCCCAGTTCAACCATCTCTTTACTGAAATCGACGCCGACAATGCTGATCGATGCCGGCGTCTGGGCTGCAATTTCCAAGGCCACGTCACCGGTTCCGGTGGCGACGTCCAGAATACGCCCACCTTCAGCATAGCGTATCTGCTTCACTGCGAATCGCCGCCACTTGCGGTCGATGCCGAAACTGAGCAGCCTGTTGAGGAAGTCGTAGCGGGGGGCGATGGTATCGAACATCTCCTGAATCTTCTCACCCTTTTCCGTAAGCTTGAACATTTTTCCTACCCTTTTTGCCTCAAAAGTGTTATAAATTCAGGGTTTTTTCTGTATCAACCGATGGATAAACAAGGAAACAATTTTTAGCATAAACCTGCCGGGCATGCCAGCAAAATATTAATCTGCTCGGCTCCCCGGACAATATAACTCGTAGAGGTTGGGCGGTTTTGAAATCATTGGTTAAGGGCCTGTCAAAGATGGCCCGAAGATGAGATGCAAGAATGTAACAGTTATTTCTTGACAGGCCCTGAGAGGTAAGCAGCTTGTTCCCCTATTTTCGTCCACAGGACATCGCCGATATACTCATTATGAGTTTTCTTGTTTACCAGCTTTACAGCTGGTTCAAGAATACGAGGGCGCTCCAGGTCGTGATCGGACTTGGTTTTCTCGGGCTCCTCTATGTGATCACGAAAAATCTCGGCCTGTTCATGACCAGCTGGATACTCCAGGAACTGGGAACGGTCCTGTTCATCCTGCTGATCGTTATCTTTCAGGCTGAGATCCGGCAGGCGCTATATCGGTTCAGCCTCCTCAGAAATCTTTTCGGCCGCCAGGGGAGCGCCTCGCAGCTTGACCTGATGGATTTCTCTTCTACCATCTTTACCCTGGCCCAGGAGAAAACCGGCGCCCTTATCGTTTTTCAGCGGAAAGAAGCGCTTGACGATTATCTCCTCCACGGTGTTCAACTGGACAGTCTCCCCAGCAGTCAGCTTCTTATGAGCATCTTTAACGACGGAACGCCTCTTCATGACGGGGCCGTCCTGATAAGGGACGGCCGCGTTGCTCTCGCTTCCTGTCATCTCCCACTCTCTACCAGCAGCGATATTCCCCAATATTATGGGACCAGGCACAGGGCCGGGCTCGGGATATCGGAGCGTTCCGATGCAGCCGTGGTGATAGTCTCGGAGGAGCGAGGCGATGTGTCCCTGGCGCTTGCCGGAGAGTTGCACAAGATTAAATCACCGGAACAACTCCATGAATGGCTCCATTCGCTCTTGGCGCCACCGTCGCAGGAGGCGAGCAAGATCAGCATAAAGAGCAGGCTGTTCAGTAATCTCTGGCCCAAGCTGGCGACCCTGATGCTTGTTCTTGTCTGCTGGATGTTGATAACCGCCCGTCAGGGGGGGATTCTTACCGTCACAGCTCCGATCAAGTTCCATAACCTTCCCGACAATTTGGCGCTGACAAAAAGTTCTCCGGAAGAGGTCGAGGTCCAGCTGAAGGTTTTTTCCAATCTCGTCCCATCGCCAAAGCAGATGGATATCGTGGCCGACCTTGATCTGTCCAAGGTTAAAGAGGGGGTAAACAACCTGGCCATACGCAATGACGACTTCAAGTTGCCGCCGGGGGTGGTTATTGCCGGGCTTAACCGTTCTGTGGCGAAAGTGATAATTGATAAAAAGGTTCGTAAGCAGCTTGTCGTCAAGGTAAAGACGGTGGGACGGCTCCCCGGCGGGCTGCGGCTCCGTTCGTTAAAGGCTGATCCGTCGACGGTAATGGTGGAAGGCGCAGCGCATATCCTTGACCAGTTGGAGTTGTTGCAGACAGAAGATGTTGACCTGTCAACGGTGCGGCAAAGCACTGTAGTGGAGCGGCGGGTCTTATCGCCGGCGCCGCAGGTAAGGGTACTTTGGGATGAGCCGGTTAAGGTCCGACTGGTCACTGCTGGTCGCTAACCAGTTTCTGTCCGGAAAGGGTGCTTTTTCGCCCTGGCTGTGTCAATCTTCGGGCTTGCTTGTGACTTCGGCCTTTGGCCTCACCCTTCGGGCGCCTTCGCGGTCCAATTTTGCATGCAAAATTATGCGGCGTACCTATGTACGCCTCCGCGCAACCCCTTGATTTTCTTGCCAGGACAAAAAATTCTTGCTTTCCGAATCAGCAGCCAATGGCTTCTCATCAGGGGTTTCCGGATGGAAACTATCTAGTGTCTTTACTGATGCGATTTCCCGGGGGGTTGACAAAACTATCTTTTTGTTATACAAATAACAAACTTTTTAATTTATTATAGAACAATGAGGGGGGGACATGGCTAATAACATTAGGGTTTTACTATTCTGCGTTATCGTTCTCTCCTTTCCTTCGCTTGTTCTTGCTGCAAAAACCCACAAAGTAAAAAAGAATGAAACAATTTTTTCCCTCGCCCAAAAATATCACGTCACCGTTGAAGAACTCAAATCGACTAACAACCTGGTAAGTAATCACATAAAACCGAAAGAAGTGCTGATTATCCCACCGAGATCGGTTGCGAACGGTTCAGGAGAGCATGAATCGGGCGGAAGAACCAAGGTTGCCACATATAAGGTTAAAAAGAGTGAAACACTGTCACGTATTGCGAGAAAGACGGGTGTTTCTGTCCGCGAACTGAAGCGCCTCAACAACCTGACCAATAAGCGGGTAAAAGCCGGTAAGATACTTGTACTACGTGAAGAAAGCGCTGCCGAAGAGCCGCCGCAGCGGACTGCGAAGAAGCTTCAGTTGCGCCATGGCGATCTTTTTAACGAAAAGGATTATGAGCAGAGTCTGTCGGAACTTGCCGAACTGGACCCGGACCAGCAGGTTGACCTGAAAAAAAATACCGAGCTCAAGCTGGACAGCATCCAGGAATTGAAAAAATCAGCCTATGGTTTTCTCGGCACACGTTACAGGTTTGGCGGCAGTTCAAAAAACGGCATCGACTGTTCCAGTTTTGTCCAGAAGGTTTTCAGCGAACTGGAAGTGTCTCTTCCCAGGACTGCCCGGGAACAGTACGGCATTGGGACTGAAGTGGCACCCGGCGATCTGCAGAAGGGCGACCTGATTTTCTTCCGCACCTATGCTTCCTATCCCTCCCATGTCGGCATTTATCTTGGTAACAATAAGATGATCCATGCTTCTTCACGGGATCGGCGTGTGGTGATTTCGCCGATGAACACCGATTATTACCGTTCTCGCTTTATCGGCGCCAAGCGGATCGCCAAGATCAATCCGGAAGTATTCAAATTTGATGATCTCATTCTCGGTGTCGAAGAAGAGTCGGTTGACGATGCGATTTCAAACGATTCCCTGGGGCTGACTCAGGTAAAATAAACTGTAAATCATAGCTGCATAAAAAATCCGGTCACTGACCGGATTTTTTTTATGGAAGGGAAGCAAGAATTTCGAAGGAATTTGCCAATGCAGGTACTGCTTGCCTATAAATCTAATATCCGCGGTGCAAAAGATCCGTACACGTCACTTCTTCCCATTGGCCTGGGATATATCAATGCGGTTCTCCGCAAAGAAGGCTACCCAACTCAGCTTGCCAACTTTTCCCAAACGAGCTGGAAGGAGATAGAATCTCACCTCGCGACCTTGCAGCCTGAAGTTCTCGGCATTTCCCAATTGACCCACAATCGGTTTGAATCACTCAAGCTGGCCGGGCTTGCCAAAAAAATAAATCCAGCCACCATCGTCGTTTTTGGCGGTCCCCACGCTACCCACCAGTTTCAAGAGATTCTTGCCCGGCAGACCGAGGTGGATGTCGTGGTTATGGGGGAAGGGGAGGATACCTTTCTCGATCTGATGAATACCGTCAGTAGAAAAGGAATATCATCCCTCGGCGAGGTGAAGGGCATCGCCTTTCGCAAAGACGGCGTCGTTGTCTCTACCGCTCCCCGACCACCCATTGCCGACCTCGATTCGATCCCGTTTCCCGCCGGATATTTCGAGGGAGGCATAGGTGTCGATATCCACCGTCAGCTCGAATTTATCGTCACCTCAAGAGGGTGCCCGGCGGTGTGTGTATTCTGCTCGTCGCCGTTGTTTTGGGGACGATCCCTCAGGTTACGCTCTCCGATGGCTGTGGTCGACGAAATCAGGATGATCCGGGATCGCTATGGTCTCCTCTACTTTTCCATCCGTGACGATACCTTCACTGTCGATAAGGGGAGGGTCATGGAGTTTTGCCGGCTTCTGCAGGATGAAAAGGTCCACATCCTCTGGAACTGTCAATCCCGCGTCAATGCTGTTGATGAGGAGATGCTGCTGGCGATGAAGCGGTCCGGCTGCGAATGCATCCAGTTCGGAGTGGAATCCGGTTCGCCGCGGGTACTCAAGGCGCTCGGCAAGCGAATTACCACTGAGGAGGTCAGGCGGGCTGCCGCTGCCGTCCGGCTGGCGGGAATACATCTCTCCATTTATCTGATTACCGGGGTTGTCGATGAGGCAGACGAGGACCTGAAGGCTTCCCTCCGGCTGATAGAGTCTATTCGGCCCCATGACGGTCAGGTTTCGCCGCTGGCGTATTATCCCGGCACCGCCCTGTTTGCCGGAGGAGTAAGGTCGGGGAGGATTGACCAGGACATTTTCCTGAAAGACCGACGGGAGGCTTTTTATGTGCGAGAAGACCCATTTGTTGCGTCCTCGACAAAAACCCTGCTGAAGACGCTGAACAGGGTTGCGGAGGTCAGTCGCTTTACCGCTGCCGATTATCGCGCCCAGAAGAAGCAGCTTGGTTACTGCCATACGACCAATATGATGGCTGGGGAAATGTATGAGGAAAAAGGGGACTGGGTGCTGGCGGAGAGGGAATATCGGGAGATTACCGAAAATGAACCGGAAAACCCTTGGGGATGGTTGCTTCTCGGTGGGCTCTATGGCAGGGTGGAAGAGTGGGAACGTGGTCGTCGGGCGTTCAATCGGGTACTCCGGCTTGTGCCGGCCCATGCGCCTGCCTACTCTGCGCTTGGGGAGCTGAACATGTTTGCCGGGAACAGCTCTGAGGCGATACGTAATTTTCAGCGGGCTCTTTCCTTGAATCCGTTCGACAAGGCGGCCCAGGATGGTCTAGGAGCCTGTCGGACTTAGGAATGAATCTACTGCGAGAATGGCAAATCGGGCCATATCTCCGTAAATTTTCGACGAATAGGTCCACTATTAGCTCTCAAATTTCCGGAAATCTGTCCTCGATTTCCCATCCTCTCGCTACGATTCCCTAAGTCCGACAGACTCCTAGGGGAACTTGGTGAATAAATAAAGGCGAAACCTTTGCAGGTTTCGCCTCGAAGATTAAAACAGGATGAAAAGATGCTTATTTGCCGGCAGTTCTCAAGCCAGGGGCAAAAATGATCTTATCAAAGGTGCGCTTCAGAGTCTTGCTCTGGAAGTTCACCATCGGTGGTGAGTCAGGGAACTCGACAGTCTCGCCGACTTTTACCTTGGTCTGCATAACGGCTACCCACAGTTTCTGGCCGTTTTCTTCCACTTCAACATAGGTATATCCACCGGAATCCATGGTCTGCAGAACTTTTCCCTTATGACCTGATCCAGCAGGAATCTCCTGCGGTTTCAGACCGGCATGGGGATCGCCACCCGGAGTTGCGCCAGCAGGCATCTGCTGAGCGGGTGCACCGGCTTCTGGTGCCATTCCTTTGGGAGCTTCTTCTTTTTTCTTGCAACCGGTAGCTGCAAGAGCAACGATTGCCAACATAACTACTAATGTCTTCTTCACCGTTATCCTCCTGTTGGATATTATTAAGCGCTGGTTAAAATAGCACACCTTTAAATTATTTGACAATAAAAAAGTATGGGCTATTCACTCGTTTTATTGAAAGAATTTAAGACGGCCTATTTGCCGATTATTACTTCGCCGGTGTCGGTGATAAGCCTGCCGGGAAGCTCGAACACCCGCTTGAATATGTCGAAAACTCCTCTTGCCAGGGATTTCACCGGAATAGCGGTAACCTTCGGATCATCGGCCTTTCCTTTTGCCTCGAAATAAGCGGTTATAAGGGTTTTGTCCTTACCCGTAAGTATCCAGCCGACGATGGGGATGTGACTTACCACTTTGTCAACGGTCTGCAGAGGTTGCACTCCTATGGTGGCATCAAGTTCTTCCTTTATCAGGTCGAGTTTGCCGACGGCGGAAATGTTCATGGCGTCACTGTCTATAAAAAGGTCTTTAGTGGAGATTACGCCATCGCGGATAGCGATGGAACCGGTTATTTCATTAAAAGGCATGCCGCCGGAAACCATGTCTGGCAGCTGCAGTTTCAGCAATTGAGAGACATTGAGAATGGAGAAGATTTTCGAAAGGGTCGAAAACTTGCGTAACGAGCCTTCTTCGATGGTGAGTTTTACGGAGCCGAGCGCTGTTTTTTTGATGTCGTCTCCTGTATTCCCCTTTGCCGTCAATTCTCCCTGCATGGTAAGTGTACCGGTGATTTCCTGCTTCTTTACGCCAACGGCCCGTGTGACCTTTTCGGCTGAAACCTTGTTCAGGTTAAAACTGACATGGTAGCGCGGGGCGCCGTTCGTGCCGAAATCGAACCGTCCCTTGCCCGATACATCCCCACCGAAAGCCGAAAACTCGACCGGTTGCAGATAGAGAATTTTATCATCAAGCATCGCCACGGTTTTCAAACGCTTGAAATCCATATCCTTGAACTTTCCGGAACTTGCCAGGATTGTCGCCTTCAGCCCGATCCTCATTGGAGATTTATCCTTGATGTTCACCTGTTCCAGCTTCGACAAGAGAAGGATATCTTCTATTTCCAAATGGGGGGAGTTCACGGTGATGTCGATTTTTGGATTCTTAATGTCCTGGACAGTCCCTTTGATGTTTAACTGAGAATTATTGATCTGTCCGGAAAGGGTTTTTATCTGGAGATTATTGTCCGTCAGAGAGATGTTGCCCTGCAACTTTTCAGTCCTGACCTCTTTTTGCGGGACGTGAAGTCCCAGATCGGAGAAATAGAGGGATGACGAGGCAAAGGTAATATTGAACGTCGGGTTTTTGAAGCCGGTTAATGAGCCCTTGCCGTAAATGGTCGAATTCCCGAGTTTCATCGAGAGTTGGGATGTTTCCAGCGAATCACCCTTGAAGCGGACTGCGCCGGTCATGTTGCTTACGGTCTTGATGGAATCGGACGGTTTGAACGAAAAACCGGAAAAGGAAACATCGCCTCCCCAGCGGAGATTTGTCAGATCTTTATCGTTACTTTTAGCGTTGATGACGGCCTGGATTCTACCGGCTGGCTGGTATTGCCTGAAATAGGGGAGCATGGCGGCAACTTCGCCGAACGGAAACTGGTTCGTTTTGAGTTCCAGTTGCAAAAGGTTTTTGCCGGTGAAGCGGTAATCGGCGCTGGCGGTGAGTGCCAGCGGCGAGAGGTTGTAGACGAAAGAGGAAAGCCTCGCTTCCTGTTTGGTTATGCTCCCTTTGAAGGCCAGGGTGTTGTTCCGACCGGCCGGTTTGTTGATCATGTCGGGAAAGCTGTATGAGGCAGAGGTCAGGTTCCAGTCGCCGGCAAGGTTGTAAGCGTGTGTAAAGCCGCTGCCGCTCAGGTGCAGGGTGGAGTCTCCCGCAAACGCGAGTTTTTGCCCCTTTTCCCGTCCCAGAAGCCATGCCAGTTCCGCTTGCCGTGGCGCCATTTTCATGGTGAAGGGATAGGACGATGGGGTGTCTAACGGATAGTCGGCGATTTTACCATCAAGCGTAAATGGTGATGAGCCGAAGTTTCCTGACATGTGCAGCAGGTTGAAATCCTTGCCGCGCATCTCCAGCTCGCCCTTGATGCCGTTGAAGGTCGGTACCTGCGCCCCGTAGGAGACGAGCCCTTTTTCCACTTTCCCCTTGATGAAGAGGACGTTGTAGTTCTGTCCGCGTTCCATGTGCAGTATCTGGCTTACCCGCCCATCGAGCCTGCCTTCGTCAAGCTTGTACGTGCCGCCTTTTATGTGCTGTTCTATGAAATCGGCCGGATCCTTGACGATTACACCGTACGGAATATATCCGCCAAACTCCTCCAGCCTGAACTGGGACGTTGAGGCATTGGCAACGATGCGGGGGTCGCCGCTGGGTATGTCTTTGATTGCGCAGTTTCCCTTGACGTTCAGTCCGTCGACCGTCAGGTTGAGGGACTTCACCGATATATCCCGGTTAGTCAGCTCCATATCATAGTGAAAGTGGAGGTCCCTGGGGGCGAGAACGGCGTGAAAGACCTGCGGATAGTCGAAGCGGAGGCCGGAGATCTTCATCTCACCGTTGGACGTGAAGGCGAAAAAACTGCCGATAAAGTTCGTATCCATATCAAACCGTCCGAGAATTTTACGGAACGGAACATATTTGCTGTAATATGGCCAGAAGTGGGCGACATCAAGGCTTTTAACGCCCAGCTTCATGTTGAATGACGTTTCGCTTAAAGGCTTGTCCTTGTCGGAAAGCTTTGCTGTGCCGGCGAGCGAAAACCCGTTTCCCTTGCTAAAACCGGCAATGGACGTGGTTAGTTTTACGTCGCAACTTTTGCCTCTGACAAACTGACTGATGTTAAGGTCGGTATTCTCCAGAACGGTAGTTACACCCGCAGGGGTGATGGCCATGTCCTGGAAACGAATGGTCCCCTTTTTGAGTCGGATTCCCTTCAGATGCAGGGTTACGGCGGTTTTTTTTGCTTCCAGCAGGTCGCTTATGTTGAAAATGCCTTGATTGTTCCGACTGAGCGCAATATCGGGGCGATCAAGAAGCATTTCCTTGAGAGAAACCTTTTTTTCCAAAAGAGGCAGCAGGGCTATTTTAAAAGTGAGCCGCTCGGCGGTAACGAAGTCGGTCAAGCCGTCCTTTTCCTTGACGACGACCTTGGAAAAGGTGAAGGATGGGCCGAATTGCAGGGAGAACTCCCCCTTTTCATAGAAGACCCGGCGGTTAAGGGATTTTTCTATCTCAGCGAGGATCTGCGTCTTATAGCTTTCAAGGTGGAAGAGTTTGTCGAGGAGGACAGTCACTCCGCCGCCGGCGACGAGAACGATGATGAGGATAGAAAGCAGGATTATGATTTTTTTGCGCTGTATATGCATGGAATGATATCTGGTTGTTTTGGGCTCTTGCCGGATTAGTGGCGATCTTGAAGGAGTATACTCCTCCCACGACCCAGGTGCAAGCATGTCATGTGGTTTACTATCGGCGGTGCGGCAGGATAGGGATTAGTTGAAATTAACTTGCGTGTGGCGATTTTGCTTTAAAGAAGCCGCAACGTGGGCCGATAAGAAGACTGTAAGCGCCGGTTTGCCCGGCACTGAAAAGTTTGCAAGGAGGTTTTTCTGCATGAAAAAAGTTTTGATCGTCGATGACAGTATAGCGGTTGTACGCCAGCTCGAGAAAATCGTCAGCGGAACAGGCGAGTTTTCGGTGGTTGGCCATGCGAAGAATGGCGTTGAGGCCATCAAGATGAACCAGACAGAGCATCCTGACATCATCTGCATGGACATGAACATGCCCGGAATGGATGGGTTGACGGCGTTGCGCACATTGATGGCGCTTAATCCGGCCACAAAAGTGGTCATGGTGACATCGCTCGGCGGAGTTGGTGACAAATTCACCGAAGCCATGAAAATGGGCGCTCGCGCGGTGATTTCCAAGCCGTTTGAGGCCGAGCTGGTTTTGCAGGTACTTCGTACCCAATAGATCGATAGGTTGTTACTATTATTTATTAAACGTGAGAGGTCATCTATGGCAGTGAAATTTTTCGGCCAGTTTCTTATTGAGAAAGAAATTGTTTCAAGAGAAGTCCTTTTGAAGGCGGTTGGGTTGCAGGAGCAGGTTAATCTCAAATTCGGCGAAATGGCACTGGACATGGAACTTATTACCGTCGCGGATGTGGGGCGGATCCATGATGCGCAACGCTCGGAAGACCTGATGTTTGGCGACATGGCCGTGAAGCTTGGGATTCTGACGGATGACCAGATAAAGCAGGTCCTGATCAGGCAGAAGAATTCACACCTCTATATCGGCGAGGCGCTGGTGCAGGTCGGTGCCCTGAACACCGAGGAACTACAGCGTTATCTGGAAGAATTCAAGGCGGACCAGGCTCCTTATGCCACAACTAAGGTGTTCATACCCGATGGGGTGCCACATTCCGATATCTGGGAAATGTCGGCCGACCTGTCCGGCAAGATGATATCGAGGATTGTGAATCTGCCGTGTCGTCTGGGAGAATGCCGGAAAACGGAGAGGATTGAAACTAACGATATTGTCGCTGCCATGGATTTTCGTGGCGACATAAATGCGCATTATCTCCTTTCCGTTTCATTTGCTGTACAGAAAAAGATTGCGCTGGCCATCCTGAAAGAAGAGACGGTTGAGAATGAACCGCAGGAAGTGCTGGATGATGCCGTTATGGAGCTGGTGAACATCATATGCGGCAATATCGCCGCGAAAGCTGCGCAGCGGGGCAAATGCACGGAGATCGAACCGCCGCTTGTTTTTCACCCCGGTCCCGGGGGGATCGAAGTGCCGTCGGGGGAACAAGGGATTGTTTTTCCGATTCACCTGGCAGACGCGGAACTGGTGGAGCTGGCTATCTTCATAAAAGACTGAATGGGCAAAACGAATAAGGGACTTGGAATTAACTGATATACCAGGTTTTACGCTCAGATTTAGGTCAGGTTTGTCGTTCCTGATTGAGCAAAACCGCAGGCGTAGCAAGGCTACGCTGAGGATTTTGCGATTGAAGGGGCGGCAAAGATGGCCTGAAGATGAGATGTAAAACGGTATATTGGTTAGTTCCGAGTCCCTAAGTTATAGTTTGCTAAAGAAGGGGCAACTACAATAGTTGTCCCTTCTTCATACCAATGTTCCGCTGACCGGCAGCTCAATAACGAAGATGGTTCCCTTGGGTTGGTTGTCTTTCGATCTGATGAAACCGTGGTGGTCGGAGATGATGGTGTTGACGATGGCGAGCCCCAGGCCGGTACCGGATTTTTTAGTGGAGAAGTACGGTTCGAACAGTCTGGGCCGGTCTTCGGCTGCTATGCCGTGGCCTGTGTCGGCAACGGTAACGGTCGCCATTTTCAATTCTTGATTATAACAACTCTCAATGATGATGCTCCCATAGCCGTCAATGGCTGCAACGGCATTGTCCAGGAGATTGATCAGCACTCTTTTGATCTGGTCGCGGTCCAGCAGGAACAGGGGTATTGATTCGTCGGTGCGGATGGTAAAGGTTATGTTGCGGTGGGCTTCCTGGTAAAGGGGGAGGGCTTCCCGCAGGACTTCGTTAAGGTTGTTGGGGGTCGGCTGTGCAGCCGGCATCCTCGCGAAGTTTGAGAATTCATCCACCAGGGTTTTCAGTTCGTCCACTGATTTGATGATCATGCCCGTACATTCGTCGAAGACCTTTTCCTCCCCTTCGAACCGTGAAAGATAGCGTTTCCTCAGGCGCTGGGCCGACAATTGGATCGGTGTCAAAGGGTTCTTTATCTCGTGGGCTATGCGCCGTGCCACCTCACGCCAGGCAGCCATGCGCTGTGCCTTGATCAGTTGGGTCAGGTCGTCGAACACCACCACCGTGCCCATGAACTCGTCGTTTTCGTCTTTCAATACGGTCAGGTTTACGAGAAGGGTCAGCTTGGTGCCCTTCAGGGGAATGGTCACCTGTTTGCTGACCGTATCGTGCTGCGCCAGAACCATGTCGCGCAGCATCCCTTTGACTATGTCCAGGTGGTCCGGCTGCAAAACCTCGCGAAAGTTCTTTCCGGTCACTTTCTGGGTGTCGATGTTCAATAACCGCTCGGCCGACTTATTAACCGTGGTCAGTATACCATCCCTATCCACCGAGATGACGCCGGCGGTGACATTTTTCAGGACGGTTTCCATGTAGCGGCGTCTCTGTTCCAGTTCCATGTTGCTTCTGCTTACCTCTTCGTTGGTCTTTTTCAGGGCAAGCTGATTGTTTCGCAGGTCTTCCGTCATCTTGTTGAATGATGCAATCAGCATCCCTATCTCATCGGTCCCCTTTTCCCCCAGGTGAACTTCCAGGTTCCCTTCCGCAACCTGCCGCGTTGCTTCGGCAAGTTCCTGGATGGGGATGGTAAGGCTCTTTGCCAGGTAAACACCAAACCATACGGCAAGAAAGACGATCACCATGGTTATGAGAAACAGGGTGAGGATATAGCCGGTAGTGATGGGGTTCTTCAGAATCTTCAACTGGCGGAACTCATGGTATGATGCGGATATCTCCTTCATCTTGCTTACCAGCGAGTATGGGACATAGTAGTTTACCACCACGACACCGACCACATCTTTGGCATTCCAGTTGGAATAGACCGGAACAATGCCGCGGATAAGATCAGCCTTGCCGATGGAGTTCACCTTGGTGAGTTGTTTTCCGAGCAACCCGACCTTGATGTCTTCTGATGACGGATTGGTGAACTCTCCCCGCGGCAGCTTCGGGTTGGCAGCCCTGACCAGCTCTTCCCGCTGGGATGAATACACCTCCACAACACCCAGGTTGTATTCTTTCTGTTTCTGGCGGATTACGCTCTTCAGGCGCGGAAGGTTTTCCTCGTTCAACAGCTTTTGTTCTTTGATGATGGCGCTTATCTGCTCGCCGTAATAGATGGCGTTGGCTGCGGAGCTTTTGTAGTAGGTCTGGGCGACTTCCATGGATTCATCGAGAGATGTTTCCACCTGTTTGTTGAACCAGTTTTGGATGCTGTTGGTTATGAAGCCCGCCGAAACAAAGAAGAGGAGCATGGTCGGCACCAGGGAGAGGCCTACAAAGGCCAGAACAAGCTTGGTGCGGAGTTTGGCGCCGATGGCGTTTTGCCGCCGTTCCAGCATGAGCTTGGCGACGTTCCTGAAAACCAGGTAAATGAGGAGGATGATGAGCAGAATGATGACGTTGATTATGCCGAAGATAATGATGTTGTTGCCCATCGGCACTTCGGAGCTCAGCTTCGAGAGATGAATCTCCGTAGAGGTGAGAAAAATGATCAACAGGAGAGAAAACGCGACAATAAATCCTTCGCGTTTTCTTTTGCGCAACTCTTCCGGCGGCAGGCCTTTGTTTGTTTCTGTTTTCACTCGTTTCCCTTGGTTGAGATAAATGCAGAGCTAACATTATCTGAATCAGATGTTTATTTCAAGGTGTTATCGGCGTTGCACAAGGACGGCGCCGCGACCGGTCACTGCAGTCGGGTACGAAACAGGCTGCTGCTCCTGAGTTTACTGTCTGGGGAAAAATGCAGTTTAAATCTATTTTGGCTGTATCCTTTTTCTCTGGTTCCCGTCTATAGAGATGGAAAGGAGGTGAAGCTCATGTTCGGATGGGAACACGGATGCGCGGGTTTCTGGTGGATATGTCCCATCGCCATATTCATCTTGATTATCGGTTGTATCTTCATGATGCGCGGCTGCTTTTGCATGCCGGGCCGGCATTCCCCAGATGGGAAGACCCACCGCTTCTCGGACAACTCGGCAATGGAAATCCTTGATAAACGGTATGCCCTTGGGGAAATAGATCGAAAACAATACGAGGAAATGAAGAACACGGTAACCGAGGATGGGAAAAAAGGCTCTTAACGGAGAATATAGAGCCGAGCAGGAAAGGAGTTCCTATGAAAAAAGTGAAATCGTTTTCTCAAAAATTGAAAGCTTCTATTTGCCATAATTGCCCGCTGTGCAGGCATGCAAGGAGCCATCCGGAATCGTTAATCGGAAAAATCGTTCATGGTAAGCATGCTAAAGACTGCCCCATGTGGAAAGCGGAAGAGGAAGTATTTGGAAAAGAAGGATAAAATCAACAAAGGAGAAACCACAATGTCCATTCTGAACAATCGTGAACGCGAACTCGTAGCCATAGGCGCCGCACTGGGAAGCAATTGCGTGCCCTGCATCGAATACCACATCCAGCAATCCCGCAAAAGCGGCCTTTCCGATGCGGAAATTGCCGAGGCGATAGACTTTGCCGATAAAATCAAGCGCGTACCGGCTGAAAAGGTGCTGGAGGCCGCTTCACGCACGCTTTCAGAGCCGATCGACGAACAGAAAGCAGCGCCCGGGGGCTGCTGCCAGCCGGCGACCGCTGTAAAATCATGCTGTTGATAACGCGTTGCAGGGTGACAAGCCTTGATGGATCTGGCTGCGCTTTATAACCAATTGGCAATGGGACATGAGGCCCCCCTGGCCGCTGCCAGGGGGAAACCCAAGGTCTGACTGCTCAACTCCACTTTTGGAGAATTATAGCCGAACTATCTTATGGGTCGGAAACCGAAATATAAAGCTTGTTTCGGGCATTGATCTATGCAGTCTCCACAGTTGATGCACTTCCGGTCATTTACGGTCGCTTCGTTATTTTCGACATATTCTTTTACTTTAACACCCATCTGGCAGCTATCGGTACATTTGTCACAATTTCCACATGATGCCTTGTGTATTCCGATTTTCACCAGACTGAATTTTGAATATAAGCTCAATGTGCCGCCAATCGGGCAGAGATATTTACAAAACCACCTGCTCCCCAAATAATAGGTCAAGAACATGGTTATCGGCATCATTGTTATGACTCCTCCGATAAATATCCATAAACTGTTTGTCTCATAACCATAGTTTGAACTGAAATTGATGGCATTGTAATTTCTGTAGAGACCAGTCACCAAACTGCTCAAAAGGACTGCAGTAAAGAAAAAGATAAGATTTTGCTGCCCATATTTTCTTTTGGAGGGGTCAAATCCAAACGTTTTAAGCAAGTTGGCCGATTGTTCCTGCACCGGTGCGAATACACAAAGCCAGCCGCACAGTGCTCGTCCCCATACAAATACCATTAGCAGCATTACCAACCAGAAAATGGAAGCCTGCCCGAATTGTCCCTTTGAGATCAAGTCAGTCGTTGAACGTGGACAAAGGCTTTTCAATTTGGTCACTCCGGCAATCGTGAGACTGGTATGTAAAATAATCAAGGCATACACAATGGAATGAGAATACATTCTCCTTGTTTTCCAATTACCCAGTTTGGGCCATTTGAATCTGATTCTCTGAACAGGAAGCGTATGCGTTGAAGTATATAAATATAAGCCAAAAGCTACTATAGTTATAGCAGCCCCGGCGCCTGTCGTATACCAACGATAAGTTCTTAAAAACTCAAACGCGTGCTCTGAAATGGTGCCATTGAAATACAGAAAACCATCAATAGGGCACATTAGACAGCCATGAATTTCTTCGGTTATTGATCCAATTCCGAATACCAAAACAAATAATCCAAAAACGAGTAAATACTTGCTGAATCTTGACATGATGCTGCCCTCCATAGCTTTATTTTTTTCTGCTCATAAAAAAAGAGGTAGAGGGGAATAGCTGTCCCCTCTACCTGGCCTCCAGTTCTCTGGTAATTCGCAGTTCGTTATGTTTAGTTGTTAGATGGTTCGATTGATTCTCGGTGAGGTTTAACTAATTAGCTGCACCCAGTTATCTAATCTTAACGTATTTAGTTGATTGGTGATATATTATTTAATAACATAATGCAACTATTTTTTTGTAATTCGCTTATGGAAAGCAGGGTGGCAAGCGCGGGGGAAAACCCGTGAATATCTTCAGCAGGGAAGCCAGGACGCTAAAGGCAGCGGGCGGGTAGCCGGAAGACTGAATCAACGACTAAACCTATCCAGCCTAAGAGATAAAGGACAGTAGGTGGTGACCCGTATGGATCGTTACGTGAAAGCAACAACGATTGAACAATTTTTTCCTAATGCCCCGCCCTTGAGCTGGTCACCGAATATGCGCACAAAACCTCATAGGCGAGAACAGGCGGTTATTCATAGAATAGTATTGTTGCATATAACATATAATATAGTTGCACAATTTGGTGATTTATTGTAGGAAGGCGGAAAAATATTTTCGCAAGGCGTATCCTTTTTCGCATGTTCACCGTCTAAACAACCATGCTGCTCAAAAACTCCGGTTAATTTAAGGAACGAAACCATGCCACAAGATTTTCTGCGTTCTCAACCCAAAAACCTCTTCTTTACCGGAAAAGGAGGGGTGGGCAAAACCACCACCTCGGCTGCAACCGCCATAGCGTTGGCCGACAGCGGTAAACTGGTGCTGCTGGTCAGCACCGATCCGGCGTCGAATCTGGAGGAGGTACTGGGGCTGACACTGTCTGCAGAACCGTCACAGGTACAGGATGTTCCCGGCCTTTTTGCCCTGAACGTGGATCCTGAAAAAGCTGCCGCCGCATATCGGGAAAAATTGGTTGGCCCCTATCGCGGCATTCTGCCCGACTCCGCCCTGCGCAGCATGGAGGAGCAACTTTCCGGAGCCTGTACGGTAGAGATTGCCGCCTTCAACGAGTTTGCTACCCTCATGGGTAATCCGGCAGCCGTGGAGGTGTTTGATCACATCATCTTCGATACGGCTCCCACCGGTCACACCCTGCGGTTACTGTCCCTTCCGGCCGCCTGGAGCGACTTCATCGACACCAATGTGGGAGGAACCTCCTGCCTCGGACCGCTGGCAGGATTGAAGGCGCAACACCTGCTCTATGCAAACACCCGCAAAGTACTCGGGGATGCCGAGCAAACCCTGGTGGTCATGGTCAGCCGCCCGGATGAAGCTCCCTTGAAAGAAGCGGCCCGCGCCTCGGCTGAACTGCAGGAGTTGGGAGTCGCCAACCAACGGTTGATAGTGAATGGTGTCTTGAGGTTGACCGATTCGTCCGATCCGGTTGCTGTTACCCTGCGCGAGAGAAATATGTCAGCTCTGGCTGCAATGCCCCATGCCCTGGCATTACTTCCGCGCACGGAAATTCCGTTGCAAGGGGCTGAACTGGTCGGAATCCCTGCGCTACGTTCTTTTTTCTCGATCGAGCCCCAAATTGCAGCATCATGCCCGGCATCCGACCTGACTGATCCCCTCCCTCCCCCGCTTACAGACCTGATCAATAAATTTGCAAACCAGCCTGGTGGGGTCATCATGACCATGGGGAAAGGGGGCGTCGGGAAGACGACCCTGGCGGTGACCATCGCCACCGTATTGGCCCGACAGAGGAAGCAGGTTCATCTGACGACGACCGACCCGGCTGCCCATGTAGCACTTACCCTTGGTGAAGCCCCATCGGGAATGCGCGTGAGCCGGGTTGATCCAGTGGTTGAAACGGAGGCATATCGCAATGAAGTTCTCAACACTGTTGGCGCGAGCCTGGATGATGAAGCGCGGGCTCTGTTGGAAGAAGATCTGCGCTCCCCATGTACCGAGGAGATTGCTGTTTTTCGCGCATTTGCCAAAGTCGTGGCTGACGGGACAGACAGCTTTGTCGTTATTGATACCGCCCCCACCGGGCACACGCTTCTGCTGCTGGATGCCGCAGAAACCTACCATCGGGAGGTTTCCCGCTCCATGAACGAGATCCCGGAAGCGGTACGTCAACTCCTGCCCCGCCTGCGTGACCCCAAATTCACTAAAATCTTTCTGGTGACCCTGCCGGAGGCTACTCCGGTTCATGAAGCTTTGTCGCTGCAATCCGACCTGCGCCGGGCAGGAATCGAAGCAGCCGGCTGGATTATCAACCAAAGCATGGCTCCGTTGCCCCTGACCGAGCCGGTTCTTGCCCAACGCCGAGCGCGGGAACACCGCTATATTGAAGAGGTTGTTCGTCAGGGCATCTCTACCTACCTGATCCCGTGGCAGGCCCAGCCGACAGCCACCATCTGATCGAATTTTTCAATTCACCATCAAACTTTAAAGGAGACACACCATGAAAATCGAGATCTTTGATCCAGCCATGTGCTGCGCAACAGGTGTTTGCGGCCCAAGCGTTGACCCGGAGCTGGTCAGAATCCAGGAATCGCTGCGCCGGATACAGAAACTTGCGCCGGCAGTAAAGGTTGCACGTTGTGGACTCTCGTCCGATCCGCAAGCTTTTGTCACTAACAGTGCCGTTGCCGAATTACTGGAAGTAGAAGGCCCGGATTGCCTGCCGCTGGTTTATGTGAACGGAGAACTCATCAGCAAGAGGTGTTACCCAGGCAATGAGCAACTGCAGGAAATCCTGAAGCAGGCCGGCTTTGAGGTAACGCTGGGCGAAAAGAAGATGACCTCCTGCGGCTGCGGAGCTGGTAGTTGTTAAGTCGGAATAACGGGTCCATTGATTCAGTAGAAACGACAAGGAGATCTGAATGACGACAGAAGTAAACGAAAACGATAAGCTCTCAGAGCCAGAGCAAGCTTTATCTGCTGAGACATCTCCCCTTTGTGGTCCGGGATGCGATTGCGGAAAACCGGTCGATAAAGGCAACACTAAATTCAAGGTGGCCGTTTGTGTGGTCGTCGTTGTGGCAGTGTGCGGAATCCTGCTCTTCAAAACAACAAGCGCCCGACAGAGTGCCCCTCTGGCTGGAGGAAACGGATTTTCAAACCTGCCTGCTCCGGCAGGTAAGGGGCCAGTGACAAACAGTGCAGGTCAGAAGGGGGGCCGCGGCGCCTCATTGTCTTCAATTGCCGAACTCAACACCGTGGCAGCCTCGCTGGACACGGTCTTTCTCGTTATTCCGGGCAAAGACAATGCCCCGGCCACCAAGGAAACCGGCGCCGTACTGGCCGCGGTTGAACGGACACTGAACGCGAAAGGGGTGAGTACGGGAATATACACTTTGCAACCTGCCTCGCCCGACTACCCCGACGTTGCAGCCAAGGTGACGCCGCCGGGGATTGCCGTGCTGACCAAAGACCGTGGCATAGGTTTTCTCAGCGGCGCAATATCGGAAACGAACCTGATGCAGGCTTACGTAGCTTCGACCCGTGGCGGAGGTTGCGGACCGGGCGGCTGCCCGACTTCCGGTGGCGGAAAGGCTGCTGTTCCGTGCAATTGATGAGGTAATGTGTGCTTGAATATTGTATCAAGACTCTGCAACATGCTGCAATGCAGCCGGTGGGCTTGCTCTTCGCCCTGCTGCTCGGCATGGTGAGCGCCGCCACCAGCGCCTGCTGTGCGCTGCCGGTAATGGGCATTCTGGTAGGTTATTCCGGTGCAAGGGAAGAGAAAAGCCGCCGTGCTGCGGCCATTTCTGTCGTCTTCTTCACTGTGGGTATCGTCGTCTCCCTGATGACCATCGGCGGCATTGCCGGCTTTGTCGGCCAGACTGCGCAAGTCTCCCTGGGAGGCTATTGGAAGCTCTGTGCGGGCATTATAGCCATTGTTTTTGGCCTGGCAACGCTGAAGCTGCTTCCCTTTAATCTGCCGGCATTCAGCATGGGAAAATCAACGAAGGTGTCCGATAAACTGGGGCCGGCGACGACAGGGCTTTTCATGGGAGGCGGCGTTGTCGCCACTTCCCTGCCCTGCTGCAATCCCGGCATTTTCATCATTCTCGGAGCAGCTATCCTGCAGGGTCAGGTTATCTGGGCAACCCTGTTATTGGCCTTGTTCGCGCTCGGTTTCAGCCTCCCCTTGGGGGCCGTATTGCTTGGGGTTTCCCTGGGGAAAACTGCGCTTGTTTCAAAGAATGCCGACGCCGCAATCCGCTGGGTATCCGGATGTTTTCTTCTGGTTGCGGGATTCTATCTCCTTGTCACTTTTTAACACCATAGGTGCAGAGGAGGAATCCACCCCTGCTATTTGAAGCAGGAAATGTCTGTATCAGTTGAACATCTTGCATATTAAAAAAGGAGTGCACTATGATTCGTTGTACCATTCTCGCCGTTCTCTTTGCTCTTACCACACCGTTTGCCCTGCTGGCAAAACAGGAAACAAGGGATATCCCGTTCAGGTTTAAAAACGCCGATTCTGTCGTTTTCAACCATGATGTACATTTGAAGAAATATAACAATTGCAAGATCTGTCATGACGCAATATTCGATCTGAAAAACCCACGGCATTACACCATGGTTGAAATGGAAAAAACCAAGTCCTGCGGTGCCTGCCATGCTGGCGTAAAGGCTTTCAGCGTCGCCGAAGATAAAAATTGCGTGCGCTGCCATAAAGGGATACCTCGAGACATCGCTTATAAAGTCAAAGGTGCTACCGATGCCGTTTTCAGCCACACATTCCACTCCGGCGTATACCGTTGCAATGACTGTCACACCAAGCTTTTCCAGTTGAAAACAGGTGCCAAACGCTACACCATTGGAGAGAAGCCGTGTTGTGGCGCTTGTCACAATGGCAAAGTCGCCTTTTCGAGCGATTCCTGTCAAAAATGCCATCCCGGTTACAAGCAGCCTTAAGCAAGAACCGAGTTAAGTTATGCATGATCCACAAAAACCTGTACAGCTGCAAAAGACAATTACCATATGGAAAGGTCTGGCGCTTGCGGTCAGTACCGTAATCGGCTCCGGATTGCTCGGGCTGCCGGGTATGGCCTTGGAGATCGGAAATGTCCATACTGTGGTCGGCGGCTGGCTGCTCATCTCCCTGATGCTCATACCGCTGGTTTATATTTTTACATACCTTGGGCTGACATTCACTTCTTCGGCCGGTCTATCAAAATATGCGCAGGTGAGTATCGGGGATTGGGGTGGTCATGCGGTTACCGCAGTTCTCTGTGGCACTTTCGTGGTCGGGATTCCGGTTCTTGCCCTGATTGGCGGTGCTTATGCGCAAAATATGTGCGGGTTCTCCGAGAACGCGGTTTTTGTGTTGGCGATCGGCATTCTGGTTTTATCGACCGGCTTTAATCTGCTGGGTGTGGCGGCAACAAACTGGATCAATACGGCTTCATTGATAGCATTGGTTGCAATGACAGCGGTGATTGTCCTGTCGAACGCTTCCTTTTTTATCATCGGGATAAATACGTTTGGAGAAACCCTTGGCGGGAAAGGTCATCTACACTATAACGACCTGTGGCGTACGGCAGCACTTTTATTTTGGGCCTTCATAGGATGGGAAAATCTGTCGTTCAGTATGGAAGAATTCAAAAATCCATCGAAGACGATTCCAGCTGTTTACTGGATCAGTTTTGTCATGGTTATTGCGCTTTACATGGCCTTGACAATTACGAGTATCGGCGCCGAGGTTTCGGGGGTCTCCGTGAAGGGAGCATCGGGACTGGCATCACTGGTTAACCGGACGCCAATCGGTATGCTGCTGGTAATAATAATGGTCGTCGTAATAACAGCAAACGCTTGCGCGTGGGTTATGGGTGCCAGCCGACTTTATTATGCTTCTGGTAGAGATGGCATTTTACCCTCAATCATTGGAAAACTGACCAAGAAAGGTATTCCTCGTAACAGTTTACTGCTGTCACTTATGATTTATTCCGTAGTGATAATTGCGGCGTATCACTTTAAACTGCCGCCGGCAAACCTGGTATTGGTTGTCAGCCAAAACTTCCTGGTTCTTTATCTGATAAGCATCTTTGCATATTGGAAGACTGAACGTAGGAGCCGTAGATGGCTTATTACCGTGCTTGGTCTACTATCATGTGCATTTCTCTTATCGGGATTTAGCTGGTGGATTGTCTATCCTGTATTTTTGGTTGGAGTCGGATATTGCAATTACTGCTGTATAAAGCTCAAGACGGCGACTTTATGAAAAGATCAGGTAAAGACAATAAGGTGGATAAATAACCAAGGTTACAAGCATCTTGCAGTGCGATAATGCTGCGACTTTTGCCCGCTAGCCCCCCTGATTAGCTTCAGCAGACCAAAAGCCCCTCGTCTTCCGATATCCCCAGGGTAAGCAGAAATTGATGATGTGCCTCCGGTGCCCGTCTTTCGGACTCGGTGGCCACCTCGTCATGGCAGCATCATCCATACCAGCAGCCCGAAGCTTGTCATTCCAGGCCTTCTTATCAATTGGTATCAACATCGCGTGAATAAAAAAAGCAGCCGTGCAGGCTGCTTTTTTTCCGGAGTATGTGAGTGCTGTGTTCAACAGGCTTCCAGCCAGGCCATTTCGGGGAGACTGATAGGGAATGACGCTGTTTTGTTTTCGGGGGGTGTCAGCTCCATCAGGCTCCAGCAATCGGAGCGGGAAAGGAGTTCGGTGATGAATTTATGGTTCAGCTCGTGTCCTGATTTGCAGGCCTTCACATGGCCGACGAGATGAACGCCGGCAAGGGCGAAGTCACCAATCGAATCGAGGATCTTGTGGCGGACAAATTCGTCGGTAAAACGGAGCCCCTCCGGATTTACTATGCCGTTGTCATCGATGCCAACGGCGTTTTCCAGTGAAGCCCCCAAGGCGAGCCCGTGTGCCATGAGCGCCTCTATTTCGGCAAGGAAACCGAAGGTCCTGGCCGGGGAGAAATCATCGGCGAAGGATTCCCGATCGAACTTCATGGTCCTGAACTGGCGGCTTATGGCCGGATGGTCGAAATGCATGTCGAATGAAATGCGGTAGTAGCGGGAGGGGAGGACGGTGATTCTCTTGTCGCCGTTTCTGATGGTCACCGGCTTTTTTACCACCAGGTATTTGCGTGATTTGGACAAGGACTTTGATCCGGCGTTTTTGATACCCTCGACGAATGGGGCTGCGCTGCCGTCCATGATCGGCACTTCAGGGCCGTTGATATCCACATGGGCGTTGTCTATGCCGCAGCTGAAGAGGGCGGCCATGAGATGCTCGATGGTGGAAACCGCTGCGCCGTTTTTGCCGATAGTTGTGGAAAGCCTCGTGCTTACGACATTTTCCGTCCTGGCTTCGATGGAAACGGGCGGAGTCGTGTCAATGCGGTGGAAAACTATGCCGGTTCCTGCATCAGCAGGGCGAAGCGTCAGTGTAATCTCTTTTCCCGAGTGCAGTCCGATGCCGCTGAACGCCACTTTGTTTTTCAATGTCTGTTGAAAGGCCATGCCAGGCTCCTTTAGCAATATAGTCAGTATGCTTATTATTTAGCAAATTCTGAGCCAAGATGCAAGAGTGATGATTGGCCTGTAATATCAGGTGGGTAGCGACTGCGGTGGGGGTGTGGGGTAGGAGGATGGACAAGTAAGTGTTGCAAAAACGACGCTGTTGTTGCAAAAATGCAACAGTGTTGGGAGCCTGTCGGATTTAGGAATCGTGACCCTAGAGTCGGCCGGAGCGAATGATGGCTATCACCCACCAAAAGCCGATCAGGCCCGCGATGGTATAGCCGAGGAAGGCGAATGCGGGAAAATCCATGATGAGGGGGCCCTTGTTTGTCTGCATGACGATGGACGAGCCGATGATGAGGGCAGCAATGATGAGACTGAAGGAGAGCCGGTTGATGGATTTGTCCAGTTCCTTGCTGAAGTGGTCGAGTCCGCGGTGTTCCAGGTCGATCTTGAACTTGTTGCGGTTGAGGCGGTGCAGTATTTCCCTTATTTCTCGCGGCAGGCTTTTTGTCAGGCTGACATAGGACATGAGCGTGGCGCTCAAGTCCCTGGCAAAGCGGCCGGGAGCCATCTTTTCCCTGATCGCTTGTTCCATGAACGGACGGAGGTGTTCCACCATGTCGAAATCGGGGTCCAGTTCACGCCCCATACCTTCGACAATGACGAGCGACTTGGTAAGGAGCATCAGGTCGGGCTGGAACTTTATATGGAAGGTGGTGATAATGTCGATGAACTCTGCCAGCATCTTACCGACTTCTATATCCTGAAGCGGGATTTCGTAATAGCTGTCGATGAATTCGGACAGATCCCTCTTCAGCGCCCTCGTGTTGAGGTTCTCGCTGATTTCGCCCGAATAGGTAAGCAAGGAGATCACTTCGTCAACGTCCCGTTTGAGGATGGCCAGAAGGATGTCGGTCAGATAAACCTTCAACTGGGCGTCCAGACGCCCCACTATGCCGTAGTCCAGAAGGCAGATCACGTTGCCCGGCAGAATCAGCACATTGCCGGGATGTGGGTCGCCATGGAAAAAGCCGTGCTCCAGCACCATTTTCAGGAAGGCGTCTGCTCCGCGTCTGGCGATGAGTTTCCTGTCGAGTCCGGTGCGCTCGATGGCGGCAAGGTCGTTGACCTTGATGCCATCGATGTACTCCATGGTCAGCACGCCTTTGCCGGTCTCCTGCCAGTATACCTTCGGAAAGTGCAGGGTCGCGTCGCCGCCGAAGTTGTCGCGGATCTTTTCAATGGTGTGCCCCTCGCGGGAAAAATCCATTTCCCGGCGGATGGTACGGGCGAACTCCTTGACCAGGCCGACCGGATCGTAGATGTCGCTCCCCGGCATATGGCGCTCCATGAGGAGCGCCAGCCCCATCAGGACGTCGATGTCGGTTTCGATGACTTCCACGACACCGGGGCGGCGCACCTTTACCACGACATCCTCGCCGGATATCAGACGCGCCCGATGGACCTGGGCGATAGAGGCAGCGGCAATGGCAACGGGCTCAAGGTAGGAGAAGAAATTTTCAGCCGCTTTCCCTAACTCCAGCCGGATCTGCGTCTTGACTTCCTCAAAGGGGAAGGACGGGACATTGTCCTGCAGTTTGGCGAATTCATCGACAAAGTTTCGAGGGATTACGTCCGGGCGGGTGGAGAGGACCTGGCCGAGCTTGATAAAGGAAGGCCCCAGTTCTTCCAGGGCAAGCCTCATGCGCTCCGCCGGAGAAAGCTGGGCAATGGTTGACCCGTTGCGGCGCAGAACTCTCCGGCTCCTGGCAACGAATTGCGAGAGGTTGAAATATTCCAGCAAGTGATCAAAGCCGTACTTGATCAGGATTTTTACGATCTGCCGGTAACGCCTGATGCTGCGGATATTGCGGTTTAACTGGATAATGTTCAGCATTCAGACCCCGGTTCGTTTTCCGTTAGCGTGCTTTCCAGCGCCTCGACGCGCTTTTGCAGACGGTCGAACTCATCGCGGGGGACCAGACCGATCCGCTCGATGACCTTTTTTACTTCGTTTTCGGCGATCTCCGTGATCCGTTCCCTGCTGTCTTTGGCCATTACCTGAATCTTGTCCAGGATCGACTTTCCCTCTTCCTCACTCAACTTATACTTCTCCTTCATTTCCGTTACCAGTTCTTCCGCTTTTTTCTGTGTCATGGATACTGCGCCGAGCCCTGTCAATAAAGCTTTTTCCAAGAGTTCAAACATATCGGCCTCCGTATTTGGGGTATTTACCGTTAAAAGGTAACAGAAAAGCTGGAGATTTCAAGGGGGAAAGGAGTCTGCCCATGGTTTATCGCTTACCGTCTGAACAGCCAGAGGATGAACGAGAGGATAACAGAGATGAGGATGCTGGTGGCAAGGGGAACGTAAAAGGTGAAATTATCCCGCTTGATATAGATGTCGCCGGGAAGCCGCCCCAGCCAGGGGAGCTTGCCGGCGAGGGTGAAAATGACGCCGATGGCGGCGATGACGAGCCCCAGAATGATAAGGTATTTGCCGATACCGGGCATATCAGTTTCCTTCTTAGCGGGAGGGTTGCGGCGCGTAACGCTCTTTTTCGCTGTAAATGCAGCCGCAGTACTGTTGTCGATAGAGTCCCATCTTTTTCGAGATTTCTATGCCCTCCTTCCATCCCCGGCGGTAATCGTCATAGTGGAAGGAAACGCCGTACTTTATGCCGAACCGTTCCCCAAGCTCTTTGATTGCATCATGTTTCTGATACCTGCTGTAGAGCAAAGAAGAAGAGTAGGTGTCGAAGCCGAGTTCCGCAGCCGTGGCTGCAACGGCTTCCAGTCGGGAGCTGTAGCAGTAGAGACAGCGTTCACCGGGGGTGGCGGCAACGGCTTCCAGGAAATCCTCCAGGCGGTATTCATCCCTGTAGATGACCTCCAGGTCGATTTTTTCCGCATATTCACCTACCGTATCCAGACGTTTCCGGTATTCCGTATATGGATGGATATTGTGGTTGAAGAAAAAACCGGTTACTTCCATGCAGTTGGAGCGCATTTCCTTGACCGGATAAATGGCGCACGGTGCGCAGCAGATGTGGAGGAGAATCTTCATGCTATAGTTCCTTGTGATCCGAAATACCGGCAGTCAGCGTATTGGACAGATGTAAATGTAGCGTGACGACAGGGACAAAGCAAATATTTTTTACATGGACGCGGGTGACGTCAAATGTCCAGAATGACAACCGCCCGCCAGCCTGTGTCGGTCTTTTCCAGGGTGAAGCGGTGGAGGGTCACCGCCTTGACATCGCTCAGGAGGGGATGTTTTTTCGGGTTGATCTTCTCACCGTAGGCAATGGCCTTTGCGTTGAATTTACCGCCGTCTTCCGTGATGCTCACCGATTTGACTCGCAACAGGAGGCACCGGGCGTCTTTGAGGAAGACCAGTTCGCTGAGGAAATTGTAGAGCAAAAGGTCAAGGTCGGTGTGTTCCGTTTCAAAGGCCACGGTTTCTTCGCTGCCGATGCTGGCCAGCTCTTCCACCATGGTGTTCATGACCGCGTCGCCAGCGGCAACGAAGAGCTCTTCGATGGTGTCGCCGAAGGCCTCGAACGCCACGTCCGCAGTGGCTATGTGCTCAAGATAACGATACGGCATCGGTCGGTTTATCCCTTGATGTTGCCGACCGGCACGAGACGCACGACCCGCTTGCTCAGTCCCGCCAGCTCGGTGGCTGCCACCACATCATCGATGTCCTTGTAGGCTGCGCCCGCTTCCTCGGCCAGTCCCCCCCAGGAGTCGGTGCGCACGTAAATGCCGCGTTCTTCCATGTCCCTTTGCAGTTTTTGTCCCCTGATCATCTTTTTCGCCTGGTGTCGGCTCATGGTACGCCCGCTGCCGTGGGCGGTGGAAAAAAATGTCTCGGCGCCGCTCTTCATGCCGGCCAGAAGATAGGAACCCGTTTCCATGCTGCCGCCTATAATCACCGGCTGGCCGGTTTCCCGGTAGCAATCGGGAATGCCCTCCATGCCGGGACCGAAGGCCCGCGTCGACCCTTTGCGGTGGATGAGGACCTCGCGTTTCTTGCCGGCAACGGTGTGTTTTTCCAGTTTGGCGGTGTTGTGGGCCACGTCGTAGACCATCCGCATCCCCAGCTCTTCAGGGTCCTTGTGGAAGACGGCGGAGAAGACCTCGCGGATTCGGTGGAGGATCACCTGGCGGTTGGCGAAGGCCATGTTGACGGCGCATTTCATGGCGGCAAAGTAATCCTGCCCCTCTGGTGAGCGGAACGGGGCGCAGGAAAGTTCCCGATCAAGCACCTTGATGCCGTACTTCCTCTCCATGACGCTGAGAAAAATCTGCAGGTAGTCGGTTGCCACCTGGTGGCCGAAGCCGCGGCTGCCGCAGTGGAACATGATCGCCACCTGGTTCGGGATGGTGAAGCCGAAGGCGCGGGCCGTTTCCTCGTCGTAGATATTTTCCGGCCTGGCCACCTGGATTTCGCAGTAATGGTTGCCCGAACCGAGGGTCCCCACCTGGTCGTATCCCCGTTCGATTGCTTTGTGGCTGACCTTCGAGGCGTCGGCCCCCGGGAAACAACCCCCTTCCTCGGTCATCTCCAGGTCTTCGGGCCAGGCATAGCCGTGTTTCAGGCACCAGCGCGAGCCCTGTTCGACGACGTTCCTGAATTCATCGTGGGAGCATCTGACGAAACCGGTGCAGCCCACGCCGGTGGGAATCCGGTAGAAGAGGGCGTCAACCAGTTCGCGCAGGTGAGGTTTTACTTCATCGTAGGTGAGGTTGGTGAGCACGAGCCGCATGCCGCAGTTGATGTCGAAGCCGATGCCGCCGGGAGAGATTACCCCGGTTTCCGGGTCCATGGCTGCGACGCCGCCGATGGGGAAACCGTATCCCCAGTGCCCGTCCGGCATGCAGTAGGCGTAGTTGATGATGCCTGGTAGACAGGCGACGTTGGTTACCTGGTCGAAAACACCCGCATCCATGGTGCCAATGAGTTTTTCCGTCGCTATAATCCGCGCCGGCACCAGCATCCCTGCTTTATAGGAGATGGGCAGTTCCCAGACCGTGTCGGATATCTTTTTTATGGCAGATGGTATCGTCATGTATCCCTCCCGCCCAGCTGATTTTCTCAATTCTACCATAAATGACGGTGAATTGGTTTTTCAGCTACCTTCTCTTATTTTCCGTACTTTGAAGAAGCGCCCCTTGATCTTATTGCCGGTCAGGCAGGAGAGGGCCTGGTCGGCACTTGACCGGACGATCGCCACGTAGGCGTGGAAATCGAAGACGTCGATCTTGCCCACCTCGCTCGCCGCTATCCCTCCCGCGCCGGTCAGGGCGCCGAGGATGTCGCCGGGGCGCATTTTGTTTTTGCGCCCGCCGTCGATGCAGAGCGTCACCATGGGGGGCGCAAGGGGCCCGCCCGCAGCGATGGTCAGCGACGCCAGATCCCCACGGGGGATGGGGGTGCCGAGAGCCGTTTCGATTGCCTGCACCCGCCGGCTTTCCTGCGCCGTCACCAGGCTTAAGCCCAGCCCCGTTTCGCCGGCGCGCCCGGTACGGCCGATGCGGTGGATATGAATCTCCGGGTCGCGGGAGAGCTCATAGTTGATGACCGCAGCGAGTTCCTTGATGTCGAGGCCGCGTGCGGCCACATCGGTGGCCACCAGCACCGAAACACTCTTGTTGGCAAAGCGCACCAGCACCTGATCGCGTTCCCGCTGTTCCAGGTCGCCATGGATGGCCAGCGCCGAGAAGCCCCGCTTGACCAGTGCATCGGCCACCTCCTGGCATTCTATTTTCGTGTTGCAGAAGACCAGGGTCGATTCCGGGCGATAGTGACCGAGAATGCGGGCCACGGCTTCTGTCCGCTCCTCCTTGTCCACCTCATAGAGAACCTGCTCGATAGCGCTTTCGTCATGCACTTCATCGACACTGACTGCGACCGGTTCGTGCTGGATCGTCGCGCTCATGGCGGCAATCGCCTCGGGGTAGGTGGCGGAGAAGAGCAGGGTCTGCTTCTTTTTCGGGGTGGCGTCAATCAGGGCGCTGATCTCGTCCTGAAACCCCATGTCGAGCATGCGGTCGGCTTCGTCCAGGACCAGCGTCTGCAGGCAGGTCAGGTCGAGACTCCCCCGGCGCAGATGATCCAGGATGCGGCCGGGCGTACCGACGACGATATGGGCGCCATGTTCCAGCGAGCCGAGCTGGGGGCCGAAGGGGACGCCGCCGCACAGGGTCAGGACCTTGATGTTATCGGTAAAGCGGGCCAGGCGCCGCAGCTCCTTGCCCACCTGGTCGGCCAGTTCCCTTGTAGGGCAGAGCACCAGCGCCTGCACGCGGGAGGAGGTCGTCTCCATGTGTGACAGCAGGCCGATACCGAAGGCGGCGGTCTTGCCGCTGCCGGTCTTTGCCTTGGCGATCACGTCCTTGCCCGCGAGAATCAGCGGCAGGCTGTGGGCCTGAATCGGCGTCATCTCGGCATAGCCGAGGGAGGCGAGGTTCTTGAGCATGTGGATTTTTAAGTGGAGTGATGAAAATGCTTTAGGGGTCATGGGATACTCTCTTTCTGGCTGACATCCTACTTCAGACGTGGATATTCGTCCAGCTTTCTATGGGTAATTGTTCTCCGGGTCCCGGCCATGCCATTTGCCAACCCCGAAAAAAATACTACACTTCAAATGAACAGACGTTCATGGTCTTTGGTTCTCACGGCCTAAATTCTTTGGTTTTTAGTTTTTAAACGTAGCGTCGTCGCGCCGTTGCGTGAAAAAAACTGTTTGGTTCCGGCTTTGCCGGTCTGGGGGGTGAATAATTCGAAGAATCAAATGTCTATCCGTTGACACCGTGGCACGCCGTTTGACAACTGCAACTATCCTCTGCTCCGTGCTGGCTTTGCTCGGCGCCTGTGTCTGCCCGACTGCGAAGGGGCCGGCCGCCGGGCGGCCACCCGCTGTCCGTGACGCGGAGATCGCTGACGTTCTCCGCCTCCCGCAGGAGATCACCCCCTATGCCGACGCCGCCGGGGAGCGGCTGGCGATCGGCGACAGCTGCCGCGCAACCCTGCTGGGCGAATTCCGGGTGCGCTTTTTTGCGCCGTGGACCCGTACTGTCCCCTTCTGCGATCCTGTCGAGGAGAAAAACCTCATGACGAAAGTGGCGCGAGCGAACTGGTACGGGGAGAACCGGCGGATCGTGGCGCCGAAGCTTTTGCAGGAAATCCTGGACAACTGCGCCCTGGAAACCTTTCCCGCCCGCAACGAGGTGGCCATAGCCGTCGCCCCGTCTCATCTGCGCGGGCTGCCGACTCGCCTCCCGCTCTTCGGGGCACCGGATGACTACCCCTTCGACATGCTCCAGTACCCCAACGTAAAGCTGAACGAACCGCTCCGGATACTCCATGCCTCGCGCGACGGGATCTGGCTCTATGTGGAGACCTCGTACACCTGCGGGTGGATGGAGGCCCGGGACCTGGCGTTGGCCGACGCGGGCTTCGTCACCGCCCGGATGAAGCTCCCGCACCTGGTGATCGTCCGTGATTACACCGCTGTCAACGACGGCAAGGGGGGGACAAGCTACGGGGCCAAGATCGGCACCATCCTCCCGCTTGTTGCCGCGGGCGAAGGGTGGTGGGAGGTGGAAGTAGCTGCGGCGGGTGAGGGGCGCAAGGCCGCAGGCCTCGTGGCACGGATTCCCCGTGCGGTGGCCGCCCTGCACCCCTTGGCGTTCAACCGGGAAAACGTGGCCCTGATCGGCAATCAGCTGACAGGGCAGCCCTACGGTTGGGGGGAAATGTACGGCCTGAGGGACTGTTCGGCGATGCTCAGGGACTTTTTCATGCCTTTCGGGATCTGGATGCCGCGCACCTCTGCAGATCAGATCGCCTCCATCCAGAAGCGGCTGGATCTGTCGGGCTTCACGCCGCGGGAGAAGGAGGCGGCGGTCGTCAGGCAGGGGCTCCCCTTTCTCAGCCTGTTCTTCAAGCCGGGCCACGTCATGCTCTACATCGGCACGGACCCGGAGGGACGGCCGCTGGTGTTCCACAACGCCTGGTCAATCCGGGTGAAGGATGCCGCCGGTGCGGGGCTGCACCACATCGGCAGGGCGGTCATCACCACCCTGGAACCGGGAAAGGAACTGGGGCTGGTGGAGGCAGGGTCGTTACTGGAGCAGGGGACCGCTCTGGCGACCATCACCGACCGGTGCACAGGTGCACCGGACCCCGCAAAATAATCGCAGAAAACAGGAGGGTCTATTCTTCGTGCGGTCGGGCAAGGTTGCATAGTCCAGCGGGTGGGAAGTGGGAAGCCCGCCCCGGAGGGATACATTAGAATAAAGATTTGACTCTCTTTTTGTGCAACTCAACAACTCAACTACCCATCCCCTTATTTCTCCGTTGTCTTCGTAATTTGGTGGATTTCTCGCAAAAACAAAACTGGATTTGCCGATTAATGGAATGCCCGTATTTTTTACTCCCCCCTAATCACAGTTTCTGCGGAAGAGACTGAATCCATCACTTCCCTTACCACTTGGGCGAACGCCATTGCTTGTGGCGCATTCACGCTGTCTTTATGCCGGATCAGGTTGATAGTGGCTATCCCTTCACGCTGCGGAAAGTCGCACATACGAACATATGGTGCAATGTGATCTCTGGTTACTAGCCGTTCCGGTAACACAGTTACTCCGACACTTCCAATCGCACAGGCCAGGACGGTATCAACGTTGAGAAGATTGAGATGCCTTGAGCTCACTATTCCCATGAACTGAAAGGCATCGATCATGGCTTGTCTATAAGGGCAGGTGGAGGAAAAAACGAGCGAAGTAACATCATTGTTGTCGATGGGATAATCAGGTGCATAAACCATCACAAGTTTCTGTGGCCATGAATATTCCGTGATGAGTTCAGAGTTTCCTACCGGAATTTCGAGAAGTCCATAGTCCATAGAGTGGTCCAGCAAGCTATTAAGGAGTCTCTTTCCGAAGAGAGTTTTGACTGTGACGTAAACTTTAGGAAACCGAGCATGATACGTCCTTAGTATCTTTGGCAGATACGCAGAAGCAACAGTCTGTGTCACGCCGATGGTCAGCGGACCCATAACATTGTCCATTTGCAGAGCCTGGAATGCCTCGCGCGATAGCCGGATTATCCTGTTGGCATGCTCATAGAATTGCTTACCGTAAGATGTCAAAGTTACGTCCCGACTATTACGGTAAAAGAGTTGAACGCCGAGTTCTTCCTCAAGTTTTTTGATACGCGCCGTAACGTTTGGCTGGACGCAGTTCAGTTTTTTGGAGGCTGCGGTAAAACCTTGCTCGTTGGTGACAGCCAGAAAAATGTGCAGATCACTCAATTCCATATGTAACGATCCTCCAATCAAAGGATTCTATCACAACGCTATGGTTGCATGATATCCGAAAGGAGGGCATGCACATGGCTGCCTCGTCCTTGAATTTCTTCATGTAGACTGCTGGGTGTACGTTCCATTCGGTCTCCTCCTGTGGGCTCTAATTTACCGCATTTGATGTCCACTTTTACCATTCTAGCGTACCAGTGAGCTGGTCTTGGAGAGAAGCACCTCTTGGCATTATTTCAAACTTTGTTTGGTGTAGTTTCGATTTTCATATCCATAACTCAAAATGATTAATGTCATCATAATTAAGTATTTGCAATGATGGGTCAATAAAATATATTTTATCATAAAACGGTATTTGATTCAAGCCAACACATCTATTGCTGACAGATAAATTCAAATAAAATCAAATTGTTACAAAGTCATTTTGGGGCATTGTAAGAAGTTTTTGGAAACCATCATAAATTAAAGGAGGTTTCAAATGTCAAGAGGGCGTGTTGAATACATAAACCAAACAAATTTCGTTCCCAATCCCGAAAAAGTATTAATTATTTCTCCCCCCAGAGATGTATACGAAAATGATCCTTTATCTAACAGAGAAGCGTGTCTAACAGATGAGGGTTTGATAGATGGTTTCGCAGAATACAATACAAACATCCCGAAGGAGTGGAGATTTTCCACTGCTCAGAAAGACTACGGCTTCGCATTTTTGGAAGCTAATGTTGTTGGGCCGACGTATCTCCACTACTCTTATGACAAAACTATTACAGAACATCTTGAAAGTGGCAAGTATGAAGTACTTGCCATTTCAGCACTTACATGGACACTTCCATGGGCACTTGATTTAGCTCGAAAAGCAAAAAGTAAATATGGTTTTAAAGAGGTTTGGCTTGGCAGTTATGCAGTTATGACTGATGAACCTCAAATAAAAGAAGTGTTTGATCGATTGTTTTGGGGCTATTCAGAAGATGAACTAAACAAAGCTATTGGCAAAGGTCCAATTTTAAAGGACGACATTAGGCATCCAGACTTAACCACAAGAGCAAGTTGGCTCGGTAGAACAACTAAGGTAGGACACTTGCTGTTTAGAAGAGGTTGCTCTAATAAATGCACATACTGTGCTGATCCGGCTTTTGTCCCAGGTGGGGACCATCCATTATCAATTGAAGCTATAGAAAGAATTTTGGATTACTATATAGAGAATGGAATACGATCTGTTTATATTTCCAATCAGGATACTAATCTTTTCGATTCTGTTGGAAGTAAGGTATTGAAAGCAATAACGCAACGAGGTTTAAGTTTTGGCATGCTAACCAGCTTTCATTCGCTGGCATTTTGTGGTGAAGACGGAATAAAAGAATTAAGAGATCGTGGTTTGACGTTTTTGCTTATAGGACTTGAGACTTTAAATGATACAAACATTGAAAAAACAAAAAGAAGAGCTAATCATGATTTTATGGTACGAACTCTCTCGTTGCTTAGAAAGCTGAACGTATCTGTTACAACTACATATATGATTTGTTTTGAGGATGATACTGAGGAAAGCATTAGGGAAGCTAAGAAAAAAATCATTGATCTGGGCGTAACAGTATCTCTTTTCAATATTACTATGCCTCTCCCGGGAACCCCCATGTACTGGTCATATAAACAACAAGGGATTATTACTGATTGGAACTGGACCCACTGGACTGGAAATTATCTTGTATGGAAACATCCCTGTATTTCACCTGAAAAGGCAAAAGAACTTTTAATGGAAATTAGATATGAAGTTAATGTCCCTGATACCAATCCAACCTTAAAATGCCAATGGGAAAGAAGTCTGAAAAAACAGTCCACATCCTCTCTTCTGATTCAGCCAGAAATGGATATGAGGACTCATATAATATTATAATTGGCAGTTTTCACAGGAATAACAATAAAGTCGTCAATCTATTGAAGGAACTATTTCTCACAAAAGGAGTAAAAAATGTCTTTACCATCCTGCGTAATTCTCAACTATACTCCAAAGCAAGAACTCTTCAACAGGATTCATAAGTTTCAAGAATTGTTGATCAAAAATTGCATAAACGGAGCTTTAATAATACAAAAGGCTGACTTGTTTTATTTCAGCGGGACTTGCCAAAATGCACATCTTTTTATTCCGGACGAAGGTGAGCCGCTTTTAATGGTTAAAAAGAGTTTTGAAAGAGCTCAAGCTGAAAGCGGCATTAATAATATTATTCCGGTACAAAGCCTTGAAGAAATACCGAAAAACATTTTTGGCCAATTTAAGAGACTAGACAAAATTGGGATAGAAATGGATGTATTGCCGGCAAACTTATATATAAAATATAAAAGCGCATTTCAACCTTCAGAGTTAGTAGATGTTTCGATGTTAATTCGTGAACTTCGATCGATAAAGTCAACGTATGAGCTTGATAAGTTAAAAGAAGCTGCAAATCTTAATTTTGCGATGTTTTCCAAGGTGTCTAGTATTTTAAAAGAAGGAATACGAGAAATCGAACTTGCTGCTCAATTGGAGGCAGTATATAGAGTTGGAGGCCATCAAGGTGCAATCAGAATGAGAGCATTTAACCAAGAAGTCTACTATGGTCATATTTTATCGGGATGGAATTCGTCTTATCCAAGTTTTTTTGGCGGCCCTACAGGAGGAACTGGAGTTAGTCCCGCTTATCCGCAAAGTGCTGGTTTTAAAACAATAAACAAAAACGAGCCGATAAAAGTGGATTATGTTGGTGTTTGTGACGGTTACATGGTTGATCAAGCAAGAATATTCTGCATAGGCAATCTGCCGGAAAAACTTATCAAGGCTCACGAAATCGCAATTAAAATAAAAAATCATATTATTAAAGAAACACGACCAGGCATGAACGGAAAAGACCTATACAATATGGCTTATAACATTGCTGTTGACTCTGGTAACAAGGATTATTTCATGGGATATACTGAAGATAAAATCAATTTCATAGCTCACGGGATCGGGGTTGAATTAGATGAATTACCATTAATAACCCGGAATACTGATGTAACTCTTAAGCCGGGGATGGTATTTGCCGTTGAACCTTCGTTTATTTTCCCAAATGAAGGAGCGGTTGGTGTTGAAGACACTATGGTTCTAACAGCTACAGGATTTGAACAAATAACTTACTTTGATGACCCAATTACTTATTCCTGATCCATCTGTATTCTTACAGGTGGCAATGTCGCAACCAGCACAACATTGAAAAACATATCTGGCTTATAACAGAGGATGATGTGATGTTGCCGTCTGCTCCCGTGAATTTATGAGTGAAAAGATCAATATGCGATCTAAACAGAAGGATTGCTGCGAGGAATACCTCTCAATAGGTGAACTCGCCAAGACCTTTGGAATCACAACCAGAACGCTCCGCTACTACGAAGAGGTTGGAATACTTGAAACACCACGGCGCCTTGGTGGTGGAGTCAGGAGCTATTCCGCAAGTGAAGTCCGCAAGCTCATGTTTATTCTCAAACTGAAGGAACTAGGCTTGACAATCAAGGAGATGCAGGATCTGGAGGCTATCTATGCCGAAGCGATGGAGACCGACAAGATCATCCCTCATCTGATTGAGATGCTTGACTTTCATACAAATAGGCTTGACGAAAAAATATCAGTTATGGCATCACTGCGCAAGGAGATAGTGCACTACCGTCAGCGCATGATCGTATGTTTTCAGTTGAAATTATAGTATTAATAGAACTGGGTCACTCTATGATATCCAATAGTAATTTTGTAAAAGGACTCTACTTTTCTCTTTATGAGACATCGCTTGGTTTTGGTGGTGTGGTTGCGAACAATCAAGGACTTATCAGGGTACTAACGCCTTTTTCTAATCTAATTCGTCATGAAATGAACAGGGAAATAGTTGAGTTGTATCCAGATGCTCAGTCGGCTAATACAATTACAGCGAAAGCTGCTACTCTACTATCAAGCTATTTTAAAGGCGAAACAGTCGAATTTGACATCTCGTTAGATTTCACCGGCTTGACATCTTTTCAGAGAGCCGTGTACGAAGTTGTTCGCCAGATTTCGTCGGGCCAGACTAAGTGCTATTCCCAGGTTGCAATCGAAGCAGGCAGAGAACGTGCTGCTCGGGGGGGCGGTATGGCTATGGCAAGGAATCCATTTCCAATTATAATTCCTTGCCATCGTGTGGTCGGCAAGTCTGGCGCGCTGGTAGGTTTTTCTGCACCAGGAGGAGTGGAGTCGAAACATCGTCTTTTGCTATTGGAAAGAAGAAATACATAAGAAATCAATATCTATTCAAAGGTGTCACCCATTAAAGGGCTGTCCGTCTGCATGGCGTGTTCTCCTGACATTTAAGCTTTCGCATTTGCCCTGCAAGACCGTTGGGCTTGAAGGGATTGAGACCAAATGACCGAACCTAACGGTTTCATTATTCGAGCATTGTCGCCAGAGATATTAGATGACTACCTCGCCTTCTTTGACCATGAGGCCTTTGCTGACAATCATCGCTGGGCCTCTTGTTATTGCTATTTCCACCATGCTCCGTACAGCTACCGACAATGGAAAAAGCGAACGGCAGCACAAAACCGCGCCGCCGTCAGCCAACGAATCCTTGACCTCCAGATGCACGGATATCTTGCCTATTTCGGTGGCAAACCCGTCGCATGGTGCAATGCTGCACAACGCACGCTGATGACTACCCTCTACGAGGAGAAGGAACTCCCAGTGGAGCAGATCGGGTCTATTGTCTGTTTTGTCATTGCCAAACCCAATCGCGGTCAGGGGATTGCGCGCCGGCTGCTCGAAGCCGCATGCGAGGGTTTCCGGCGACAGGGCTTACAGTTTGCCGAAGCTTATCCACAGAAGGTTGCTCAGAGCGACGCCGCTAACCATCGCGGGCCGTTGTCGATGTACTTGGCTGCAGGATTTGAACCCGTCCGAGATATGGACGGGACCGTAATTGTCCGTAAAAGGCTCTCGTGAACCGCTTGTTCTCTCGTTCTGATTACCTTCCCTTACTCTCAATCCCATCCTTAGCAGCTCAGGAATGCTCGGACGAGTCTGGCGCGGAATTCCCTGCGAGATTTCGCCTCGTTCGATTGTCAACATTAAAGGGCGGTCATCACCACCCTGGAACCGGCCACTCTGGCGACCATCACCGACCGGTGCGCAGGTGCGCCAAGCCCCCAGTAATCCGTGTAAATCCGTTCGATCAGATTTGATCCGCGTTCTATTGCTTCTCGGTTTTGGTTTTTATTTCCGTACTTATCTTACCGGACATTTTTTAATTTATAAACCCTATGGGTCTCCAATTTTTCGCCATTTGTGGTAAGATAATTGTATGAAATCATTGCGCTTTGCCATCGTTGTACTCATTGTAATGCTCCTTGCCGCTCATGTCGATGCCAAGGTGAAGGTCAAGTCGCTCTGCAGGGTTCACTATCCGAGCGATGCCCGTATCGAGTGGCAATGCCGGAAACTGAAGTGGACGGACACGCCCGAAAAGCTTTTCGGCGAGCAGTGGCAGGACGTGCTCCGTTTTAACCGTCTTGACCGGCGCCATTTCATCGGCAACATATCGATCAAGGTGCCGAAACGCATGGAAGATATCAAGGATTTTACGCCGCTGCCCGCAACGTACCCGGACGCTGCCGAGGAGGAGAAATTCATCCTGCTCGACCAGTCCGAGATGTTCCTGGGAGCCTATGAATACGGCGAACTCGTCTTCTCTTTTCCCGCGGCGGTCGGCATCGCGGGGCACCGGGTGCCGAACGGCGAATTCAGGATCGACGCGGCCGACCGCAAACACATATCGAACCTCTACACCATCGAGGAAATCGGTCGCCGCTATCCGATGCACTACGCACTCCGGTTTTATGTGGACAAGCGTGCCAAAGGCTGGACGTCCTACTTCATCCATGGCCGCGACATCCCCGGCTACCCCGCCTCCCACGGCTGCATCGGCCTCTACGATGAGGAAATGCAGCTGGAGTATTACGGCGCCTATGACAGGAAGGTGAACAGGCCGTATTACCACGAGTTGAAGCCCCCGTTCCTCGAAGGCGCCAAGAAGCTCTACCTCTGGGTTATCGGCTCCCGTCACGACCCGGGAGGGTTCCACAAGATCAGCAACGGTCCGCGGATGTTGATCGTCGGCACCCCACCGTTGTAAGGGCAAGGTCGGATAGGAGAAAATCGATGAATAAAACTACGAGGAGAGAAGCTCTCGGACTGCTGGGCGTCGCCACTGGGGCCGCAGTGATGGGAACACTCTTCAACGGAAAGCGTCCGCCGCAAAAGAGCGTGTTTTGATATAAGGGGACAGGCTGGTTTGAGGTTATCCGCCAATAACGTCCAAGAGGTGCTCACAATCCCTATTTACATCGCATAAAAGACCCTCTTTCGATCAACTTGGCAACCCTCTGTGTTTCTACCTCCCCAACAACGTCATGTCCCGCCGGTTTTTTCTTTTGGCCTTTAATCAACCTGTTCAAGCATTCGACTATGACATTTCCAACTGACCCGTGTGATAATCTGATCATGCCCATTACTTCCTCCTCTCTTGTTTAACGCAGTTGATAAACCAGACGAAAAAGATGTAATACACGTTTCGTCAAAAAAACGAGAAACTTTAATTTATTTTATTAGTAAGTTAGAAGTTATTTTCTGCGCTTTTCAGGCAGAAAATAGCTTCGTTAACGCACTTATCCTGTTTATCGGGGTTAGGTATGGCAAATTGCCCGGAATTCATGGGCAGGAGCTTGCGATTGCGGAGATGAGGAGGGGGGAAAGGTTCTGTTTATAGGCATGTTCCTTATGCCAATGGCCGTCTATGCCGGTCAATCCAGTATCCCCACAATATCAGGAGCCACTGGGACTGCCCCACCCAGGCCAGCGCGGACGCGTTCGGCGGCGGCGGGCCGAAAAGATTTCCCAGATAAATAACGAGGAGAAACCCGATCAGTAGCCATAACGACCATTTTCCGACTCTATCCATGGCTTTGGTCTGCCTCAGATATATTGCCACGCCGACGGCGAAAACAAGCAGCTCGACAACAAGGGTTCCGGGTAACGAAGACCAGAGGCCAAGGCCGACCTTGATGGTGCTGCCGGGGGACAACGGCAGGTCAGGGCGATGGACGATGAGGTCGAGAAACCAGTGGCTCATCACGAGTAGCCCGGCAACTACGGCGCCACGGGGATACCTTGTTATGAGCTGGTAGACCAGCGCGAGCAGCAAGGCCCATCCGGTTACCGCCAGGAGGCTGTGGGATATGGGGTAATACTCGAAGTCGAGAGGTGTAACCCTGGTGATGCCGGGCGCAATGCGGACACGCTCGGCACCCATGAGGAGAAGGGAAGGCCAGAGAAGGTCTATGAACTGAGAGGCAAGAAAGAGGGTGCCCAGTGATGTTTTGGGTGCAGCTGCCTTGGCTCCGAATCCTGCGCCGAAATGACCAATGAACATGGGTTGGTTCCTTTATTTTGGGATAGTGCAATTTTTCCTATGTCCAGGGCAGAGCACTTTGGCACTCCCGAATTGGTTCCGGATCATCGACACCGAGGAGCAGGCTACTGTTTTGGGAAATACCGCACGCCGGGGAGGCTTCGGAAATGCTCATCCTGGGTCCAGAGGGTCGCATCATGAAGTCGGGTCGTCGCCAGAATGATGCTGTCGGCCATGGGAAGCGCCAGCTCCAAGCTCGTACGTGCGGCGATCATTGCCAGGGACGGCGATAGCTCCACCGATCTTCCCTGCTGCATAAGGGCTGCCGCCTGCAAGGCCGCATCTTCTCCGCGCTGGCGGCAGACTACCTTGAACACCTCATAGATGGTGATAGTCGGGACAATGAGTGATGCCCGGTCAGCGAGAGGGAGAGCGAATTCCCCCGCATTCGGACCGTCCGCGAAAAATTCCAGCCAGGCGGAAGAATCTACTACATTCATACGCGGTCCGATTCCCGCTCGACGGTGGTATCAATCCCCTTCAAAAACCCGCGCATATCGGCGATGTCCCTCTCCGGGATCAGCTCAATCCGGTTGCCGTATGCAACCACCTGCATCCGCTGGCCGGCCACCAGGCGTAACTTTTCCCGGACCTCGCGGGGAATGACAACCTGGAATTTCGGGGAAATTTTCACTGCTTCCATTACACACCCCTTGTCGATCTTAATTTCGTAAAACGATACACCTATCGATACGTGTTGTCAATCAGATGAAAAGCGGAAGGAACGCGAAAAGAAATCATTGCTTCTTGTGGAGTGAAAGCACCCAACATTTTACAAAACTTATTTTTGTTAATTATTGAACTCTGACCCTTTTGTTTGCCCCCTTTAGCTCCGAATCCAGCGCCGAAATGGCCAATGAACATGGGTTGGTTCCTTTATTTGTCCTATGTCCAGGGCAGAAACCTTTGCCACTCCTGACCTCAATTCCTTCTAATTACTGTGTCCCAGCATCTCTTCCCTTAGAAGACGTTTTCCATGAACAACGGCAATGATGTAAATCTGTGCAGTTGTGGGGATATGCCGATAGACGATTCGGTAGGGATCGACAATTACTTCTCTATAAGGAGAGGCGGGGAATTCAGGAAGGTTACGACCGGAGGTGGGAAATTCAGGCAATCGTTCGACGGACACAATAATTTTCAATCTGGTGTCGGGCATAAAAGGGAGAGTCGGCAGCGATATAATCATAGATATCTTCAAGGTCGGTTAGCGACTTCTCGGCCCAGATTACTGTTGCCATTTGCGGGAAAGCCTCCGGACAGCATCTTCATGTAGAACGGTACGTTCTTCCTGGATATCTGCCTCGCCGGCCTCGATCTTTTCCAGGAGATAGAGACGGTACATTATCTCCTCCGTATCTACCTCTTCGGGGAGGTTTCCCAGGAAGTTTTCGAACTTGGTTTTCGTGATTTGCATAACGGTCACCTCAGTTTGTAGCGAGTTGTACTTTAAGAAAACATACATCAATACTGGTGTCAACGGCAATCGAAAATTGACCCACTTTGCCACACGATCGGAAATTGAAAATTGACCCACCTCCCTTTCAATTGTCGATCTGAACAGTGGTCAGTTGCTGGCCCAGGATACCCGCTCGGCGCTTCTCCTTGAGACGGTAACTGTCGCCTCTGATCTGGATGACGTGAGCATGATGAAGCAGCCGGTCGAGCATTGCTGATGTCAGTGCCGTGTTGCCCCCGAAGGCTTGCTCCCACTCGCCAAAGCTCAAATTAGAGGTAAGGATGACGGAACCTTCTTCGTACCGCTTGGCGATTACCTGGAAGAAGAGGTTCGCCTGCGTATCGCTGAAAGGCAGATACCCGATCTCGTCGATAATCAGAAGCCGCGGCCCCAGGACACTGCGTCGCAGCACCTCTTTATAACGGCCTTGGCGCTGGGCACTTTCCAGTTGCAGCATCAGGTCGGCGGCAGAAATGAAGCGGACCTTTACGCCGCATTGCGTTGCCCGGTAGCCCAGGGCGATTGCCAGGTGGGTCTTGCCGGTGCCGCTGGGACCGAGCAGGATCACGTTTTCCTTTCGTTCCAGAAATGCCATGGCGGCAAGATCGACGATGCGCTGTTTGGGAGCTCCGGTGGCGAAGTCGAAGTCATAGTCTTCAAGAGTCTTGATCGCGGGGAATCCGGCAAGCTTCGCCATCGTATGTCGTGAACGCCCCTGCCTGAGTTCGTTCTCAGCCTTGAGGACTTGCTCCAGATACTCGATGTAGGATGACTCCTGTTTCGCCGCCACATCGGCCAGATCGGCGTAGACATCAGCCACCGCCTGAAACTTGAGATCATCGCAAAGGGTAACTATCCGTTGGTGCTGTACGCCGCTCATAACCGTCCCTCCTGAAGCATCTGCTCGTAGATGGCGGGAGTTCGTTGAAGAGGCGTCACGGGCCAGAATGCAGGGCCGATGACTTCCGGCTTTGCCGGTTCGACCAGCAACCTCTGTGGGAGCGGCAACATCGCGTGGCGCTCGATTTCCAACCGGTCGCAGGGGCGCTCATTGGTTTCGCCGTGAATTCGGCAGTTGGCTACCTCATCGAGCCACTTTCGGACCTCGATGTTTGCGGTGGCCACATCGAGGTTCAAGCCGGCCTGCTTCAGGCGCGACAGCAGGGGATAGTAGAAGCTGTACCGAAGGTAGCGGTTGAATCGCTCCACCTTCCCCTTGGTCTTGGCCCGATACGGTTTGCACAGCCTCGGCATGAACCCGAAGTGTTTCGCGACGTCCCACAGGCCGGGATGAAAGCGGTGCTTGCCTTCGCCGAAGGCGTTCCGCTCCAGCACCACCGTCTTCATGTTGTCATAGAGCACTTCGAGCGGCACGCCGCCGAAGAATGAGAATGCCGCCTCATGGCATTCGCGAAGAACATCGAAACATTGACTGTTGGTGAACATGACGAAGGCATCGCGGCTGAACCCCAAGGTTGCAACAAAGGCGTATAGCGGGTCTTTGCCTTTACGCAGTTCGCACCAGTCGGCCTGCATCTGCTTGCCGGGCTCGGTCTCGAACCGTACAACCGGTTCTGGATCTTTGGCCGGATGATGCTTAGCCAGAAACAGCCTGACCAATCGCTCAGAGCCTGTAAAACCGAGATTCCTGATCTCCCGCGTCAGCACGGGTGCCGGAAGACGGTGCGGCAAAGCTGCCTTCATCCGCTCTTCCAGGAATCTCTTGAAAGGATCAAGCTTCCCCGGTCGTTTCGCTCGTTCTTTGTACCCAGGTTCCGCCGCTGAACGAAGAAACTTCCGGATGGTGTTGCGAGAGTGGCCGGTGATCCGTTTGATCTCCCGGATGCTCTTGCCTTGCTTACTGAGAATTCTGATTTCCATACTCTCTTCCTTTCCGATCATGCCGACCTCCCGGTCGGCTAGTATAAAGGAAAGAGTGGGTCAAAATTCAGTTTCCGAGGTGGGTCATTTTTGCATTTCCGCTAACACTGGCGTCAAGTTACGTAGAAACTCATGTTTTCCCTTCGACAAAGTTGAGCATGGATGTCCCCATTTTTATTCTGTCAATGTTTAGACGCGACATCTATACGCGCCCCTGAACTGGTAGACCAACGCAAACAGCAAGGCCCATCCGGTTACCGCCAGGAGGCTGTGGGATATGGGGTAATATTCGAAGTCGAGAGGTGTAACCCTGGTGATAGCCGGGGATAAAGCGGACACGCTCAGCACCCATGAGGAGAAGCAAGTAATGTGAAGGTCTTGGGACCCCTAGGTCTTCTCTTTAGAATTTTATGCAATCGTCAAATGTTTTCACCGTAATTGTTTCACTAGCGTTTAGAGACAGCATCCATCTAGCCATAATTAATATTTTGGGATCTATAAAACGATAATGCGAGCGATTTGGTATTTTACGTAAAATTGCTTGATCTCCTTTTGATAGCTTTATTAATGTTCCTGATACGTTCAACATCTTGTTGTTTGTGCTGTTAGGAAATAATTCTCTCAATTTAATTTCAACTTTGTTATAATTAAATTCATTTGTTTCTAACTGTGTCAAGGTGTAAATAATCTGATTTCTTCTACCATGTCGAGTTTCAACCGAATTAATATTGTGCTCAAGCCTAGAATGCTCAGAAATCAATGCTTCCTGAACCCAGCATTTAACGCTATTTAAATATAATTCATGAGTAATAAGATAATTATTCTCTTCACCTTGTATTGATAGTTCGAGGCATAACTCGTGAATATATTGCGGAATATTAGCAGTAAACCAAGAAATTGCGTTTAATAAGTATTCTTCGTCAAATTCGTTTGAATCTTTATTGACAACTTCAAAACGCTGCTTCTCAATTAAGCCTCTTCTTGCCAGAACCTTAGTTTGACTTACCGATAAAACTGAAACTTCAGGGATTTCTTGTATCCTATTGATAATTGTTTGACTGAATTCTATAGTGTGAAAATAGTCCCTAATGTTACTAGGAGTCCCAACTAATAATAACCTAACATTATATTTAGAATATTTTTCATCATCTAAATATAGAATAAGTGCAGTCAGTTCTTTTAAATAATTTTGATTACTGAGGATATGCTCCATGTTTTCAATAACAAAAAAGGATGGTTTTTCTTTGCAATTTGGATTTCCAATCAATTTTATTAAATCATAATATGGATCTTGTATTTGGTATACGTATTTGTCTTGATGTTCTAAATTCCCTTTAAATGCAATAATATTTGCTTCAGCTGACTTTTTTTCATCATAGCCAGTTATAATAACTGGATTTAGCCTTGAAACTATAGTTTTTATAGCCTCAGACAATGATGCTTTATCAATAATAATTGCTGCATTTAAAACCTCATATCTTATTTTCTTGTTAGCAAATAGATTCTTATACAACCATGTTTTGCCACTCCCACTCTCGCCATGAACAATAATATGCTTGGGTTTCCTAATAGCCTTCGTTAAAGCACCCTCAAGTTCTGGCCTTGGAATGTACATTTCAGTGTTAACTTTAGGCCCTTTAGGGGTGAATATTTCTTCTGGTTTGACTTTTGTTGAAAACATTAACTTACTCCTTCAAATATCAATAGGTGAATTCAAGGGTGAATTCTACTCATAAGTGCACCTAAAATCTCATAAGATCATAAAAACACTTCACTGCAAATTGATCACTCATCCCAGATATAAAATCAAGAATAGATCTGACGAATTGAGTCTCATTGCGTAAATCGTACACTACCGTGTTCTTATATTTTCGTAATACTCTTTCGTCATTATTAGCATTTGAGTATTTTACAAGCCATTCAACGAACGTAGCAACAATAATAGGATGTCTTGATGTCATTGCCGTTATGTAACTGTATGTCTTTTCTCCTGCATATAAAGAGTATAAGAATTCATAAATAGACTCAATTACAACCTTTGCATATCTTTTATAATAATTTAGCCGTTTATGATGGTAAATGTTCTTGTAATTAAAATCCTTAATTAAATTCATAAACTCAAGATATTCTCTCGAAAAGCATATTCCTTTATCAGGTTCGCTATTTTTGCAAAGATTCAAGATGAAATGGTGCATTAATATGGTATTATTCACTTCTCTGATATCGATCTTGGTGAGCGTCTTTATAATTTTGGAAAGCTCTCTAATTTGATGTCTTTCCAAAATCTTCAAAGAAATTGCGTCCTCGATATCACGTCCGAGGTACGAAATTTTATCTGCTATCTTCACTACGCATCCTTCCCAAGTATACGGAGAGAACTGATTGGGTCTATCAATAAATGAAATATCTATAAAGTCATTACGAGGATTGATAGCATTTTCATTGACTTCACCACAATGACAAACAATGCCGTCCCTAACAGCATATGTTAGATTAAGGTTAGCCTCGTTACCGTGTGGATCAGGTAATGTTTCTATTTGATCAACAAACCATAACGAATTTCGTTCATGCCAGAAGAGATCTTTAAGAACTCCTTCCCCGAGTCCCTTTATGATCTTTTCACCCTCGTGTCCAAATGGAGCATGTCCCAGATCATGGCCGATTGAAATCGCAGAAGTTAATTCAGTGTTAAGACCTAGTTCCGTTGCTATAGTATAACTGACAGAGGCAACATGGCTAACGTGCTCGATTCTTGTACATACATGGTCATTCTCTGGAGCAAAAAACACCTGGGTTTTGTGCTTCAATCTTCTATATGCAGTGCAGTGAAGAATGCGATTATAATCTCTGATAAATTGACTGCGGATTTCGTCAACGCGGTCGTAAAGATTAACCAATCTACTGATAGAGGTCTCCCATTTCGGTGAACCAGGAAATGCTCCGACATCTTTGAATTTACCCCCCATCATCTGCCTCCTTATCTAGGTTCAGTATTACGTGAAATTAGGAAAATAAAGGTGCCGCGTCTAAACATTGACAGAGCGAATTCCGGGAACAAGCGAATTCTGAAGCGAACTCTGGGGACAATACGTATTTCGCGTAAATCAAAAAGGGGGACGGGCCGCTTTCTACCGCCCGTCCCCCTTTCAACCCTACTCTTTATGCCCCTTCCCCTTGCCTTTCCCTTTTCCCTTGCCGCGTCCTTCGCCCGTCCCGCCTGCCGGCATCCCGCTCAGCACGAAGTCTCCCCGCTTGAGGGCGTGGAATTCGGCTGACCCCGGCTTGATGCCGAGTTCCTTGGCGATCACTCCCCATCCCTTTCCCTTATGGGTCTGGTAGACCCGCACGACCGTCTCTGGGGGCTTGCTGGCCATCTGGCCGAGCTGGAAGACCATGAAGGCGTCTGCCGGGTCCTTGACCGTCTGGATGACGGCCTGGACCTTGGGCTGGGGAACGCCGAACTGGGCGCTTACCTTGGCGGAGAAGCCGGGAAGGTCGGCCCGTGCCTGGACATTGAGGCTGCTCAGGAAGCCGTCGAGCCCCCCTCCGGCGACCGCCTGGCCGCAGAAGAGGAGGATCGCTGTTACCGCGAGGATAATTCTTTTCATGGTGATACCTCCTTGCAAAGAATGGAGCGGATGTGTGGATGATTAGAATTTGCTGAAAAATACAACGGGGAGGGGAGGGTGTCAAGGATTTAAGCAAGATGAATTGACACCTACCTCTTCGAAGCCAGACGCAGCAGCACCATTCCCGATTGCTGGTCAAGTTCGCGGGTCGCATCGACGCCGAGGATCTCGGTAATGACGACTTCCAGCACCAGGAAGGCCTCGCTGTCGCGGCGCAGGCAGCCGGCCCGGACGCTGTCGTGCTTGGCGTAGGCGCCGTGAAAGTGGACCTTGGGCTGGTCCCCGTGCCAGAAGATCGTGCCGAAGCCGGTCGCCTCGTGGCTTTCAGTCAGTTCGCGCCAAACCGGCACCGGCGGCATCGCCTCGGTTTCGGGGCCAACCACATAGCCCCCTTTCCTGATCCCTCCGACCATGCTGAAACAGGCGGCCCGCAGGTTTTCCCGGCGGGCAATCGTCTCCAGTCCACCCAACACATCATCGCCATCATTGAAGCGGGCGACGATGATCCTCCCAGGTTGTCCCACTTGATATTCCATTATCCACTCCTCATGTCAATTCTGCTGATTTAAGGGCACAACGGGTCAGGAAGGCCGCAAAGTGACCACTTCAGATGCCCCATTTGTATTCCAGGTAGGTCATGGTCTGTTCGTACCCCTGGGTCCATTCATGATTTGATCAGATGGGCGCTTGCCACGACCCGCTCAAAGGTCTTGATGTCACGATCGAAGTAATGGCGCCGGGGTGCGGCGTATTTTATCTCGTAAAACCACTCGCCGTGCATCAGTCCGTAAACGACCCCTTGCATCTTCAGGCCGTCGACGGTCTTATAGGAATAAGCTACCCTGAAACCGGGCTTTCCCATGATCTTCACAGACTTGCTTTCCTTTACCTTAAAATCATTCACCTGGTCGTTTGAGGCGATGTTGTCCATGATCACCTCGGATGCCTCCAGCGGCAACATCCCCTTGCGGAATTTCTTCTTGGTATGTTTGAGGACATCGTTGACGTTGATACTCTCCACCAGGATACTCTGCAGGAGCACCCCGTCCCGGGTGATGAGAAGATAATCATCGGTGTTCAGGCGCATCCAGCCGTCCGGGAGATCCAGGGAAACATTCTCTCCCGTGGCCTCATACGGACCGCCCATCCGTACCCACGGCGCACAGCCGTTGAGCAGGAGCGTGACGACGATCAGCAGAAATATGTTTTTCATGTTTCCCCTCCAGTACGGCATCATTATTTACACTGAGCCACGTAATCCTCGATATACGACCTGTCCGGGGCATGGGGCGCTTTTGCCAGGTATGACTTGAAGGCCTTCACCGCCTGTGACTTTTTTCCTTCCTTGAAGTAGATGAGCCCCAGCCCCTTGTAAGCGTCCGGATAGGAAGGGTCGACGGAAACCGACTTCTGGAACAGTTTTTTCGCCTCTGCCAGGTCTCCATCTTCCCCTTTTTGCCGGGCAATTTCGCCGAGGAGGTAGTAGCCGCGGCCGTCTTTCGGCCGGATCGTCAGGTATTTCTCGGCGCTGTGCTGGGTCCGCGGGAAACGCCCGGCACGGAAATCCATGAGGGCGTTGTCGATGATCACCTTGGCCACTTTCTTGCGGAATGTTTCGGTGTTGGTGACACCGCCAACCTTGCTCCCCAATCCCTCCAGGAAGTCGTTGTAATTTTCGCTCCGCTCTTTGAGGCGCGGATGGCTGCCGAAGAAGAACGGCTCCTTCTGTTCGTCCTCCTCCATCTCATCCTTGAGGTGCTGGAAGAGCTTGGGGGCCTCCCTGGGGTCATAGCCCGCCTTCACCACCAGCTTGATCCCAACCATGTCCGCTTCGGTCTCCAGATCCCGCGAATGGCCGTTGATGGAAGCCTTGGTGCCTATCTCGCCGAGAACCGTGGTCAGGTCGCCGATGCCGGGAAGCCCGCCGAGGAGCGAGCGGGTGGAGGCGAATATCGCAGACTTGTTGAGCATGCCCCGGAACTCCCGAATCTGGTGGCGATGGGTGGCGTGGGTCATTTCGTGGGCGAGGAGGGTGGCGAGTTGGGCCTCGTTGTCCATCCGGGCCAGGATGCCTGTATGGATGTAAATGTGGCCGTTAGGGTAGGCGAAGGCGTTGCAGTAGGGATTTTTCAGGACATGGATGTGAAACGGTATCCGCTGGTAGGCCTCGGGAGGCTGGACCTTTTTGGCAATGCTGTTGAGATATGCCTCCAATTCCTTGTCCTGGTAGAGCATGCCGCTTTGGGCAATGGACTGCTCCTCTTCTTCGGAGCGGTTCCAGAGGCGTTTTTCGTCGTCTTCGAAGACAAAATCCCTGGATGTCACCGGCGGCAGACTGGTGGTGGCGCATCCGGAAAGAGCCGCCAGTAAAAGCGTTAAGAGGATGAAACGGATCATTTGCCCTCCCGTGGGAATTCGCCCAGGAGCTCTTTCACGAACTTCCTGGTGCTGTCCGGTTCGCGCAGGTCGTATCCGCCGCTCTCGTAAAAGAAGTTATCCCAGAGGATGTCCCCTTTCCGGTCGGTCAGGGCGATTTCCACTTCTGTCGTGCCCGACCTGGCTGCCGTGGCGAAGGGGGTGATCGCCTGCACCACCCGCAGCGCCTTTCTCCCAGACGACGAGATCTCGTCGTCCGCATGGACCAGCAGCAGGCCGTCCGCTTTCTGTTTTTTCAGGAGCTTGTCCAGGGAGCCGACCGTGTAGTCGAAGTTTTTCAGCCGGTCAGGGAAGAAATTGTGGTTCCGGCCGTTCCAGAAATAGGCATGGGCGTACATGCTGTCCTTGACCGCCTGGTAGAGGGCCTTGATCTCTTCGACCTCGTTCACCATGTCTGCGGGTACCTGGAAGACCTTGGCGCTTATCCCTTTCCCATTCAGGTTTTCAATGATGGCCTTTTCCAGATTCTTCCGCCCGGCAGCGCACCAGTCGTCTCGCTGCTCCCTGACCCCGCCGACGCTCAATTCACAGATCTTCGTGTCGGGTGGGAGCAACAGGACGTTCCTGAGTTTTCGCGCGCGGGTGTCCAGCTCTGCCCGATTGCTCTGCAAGGTCGGTGCACAGCCGGCCGTTGCAAGCGCCAGCATAGTAAGCACCCATACGCATCTTCTTTTCATGTCCCCTCCTCGATTAAATGACGCACTTCCGACAGGGCGGAACTCTCACCCTCTCCAGGAACAAAAAAGGCCACTGCCCCGGCATTAACCCGGTACAATGGCCCTTACTAACCCCTATTCCCCAAGACAAAAAACATCCGCACCCCGGATTGCATAACAAAACTCAATGAAAGTCATCAAACTACCGCTAACGGCAGGAGAAGTCAAGAGCGCACAATGTTATTACCTGAATTCTGTAAACCTCGCCAGACACAGAGAAAACCTTGAGCCTAAGCCGGACAAGCCGGAACCAAACAAGAAAGCAGAACCTCAATTGGACGCAGAAAAGGCGGAAAAATCGGATAAAGGCAGATTAACCTTAAAGCCACAACGAGCATGAAGCCATAAGTTTTTTAAAATCCGCTTTGATCCGCCTTTTCAGATTTTTCTGCGTCCCGTTTGTTTGTTTTGAGGTCTAAAACAGAGGTCAGCGCTGCAAGGCTTCTTTTGCCTGGCGCAGGCTGATCTTTCGCTTGGTGGCAATGGCGTGGCGGCGGATCTGCTCCAGGGCGTTCAGCAGGGATGGGATATCGCGGCGGATATGGACGAGCAGGTGGGCGATTACGTCTTCGGGGAGCGCAACCTGCCGGTCTTCGGCCAGTTTTTGCAGAATCATGCGCAGGGAGTCGTCTCCGGAAATATCCAGTTTCGTCACAAGTCCCCATAAAAGGCGCGAGGTAAGGTGTCCATCGAGATGGGGGAGTTCTTTGGGGGGATTGAGGCCGGTGATCGCAATCTTTTTCCCGGCGGTATAAAAATCGTTGAAGAGCTGCCAGAGTTCAACCCGAATGTTGTCGTTGTCCGGGATCAGGTGGATGTCGTCCACCAGAAGCGCCGGGGAATTGCTGAACCGTTCGGCAAGCTTTGACGTGTCTTCTGCCGGATAGTTTCCCCGGTACAATTCATCGATGTTTTTGAAGGAGATGGAGGGAATGGCATCCAGCCCGGCCTCGCGGCAAATGCTGTTTGCCATTGCCGTCAACAGGTGGGTTTTGCCAGAGCCGGTGGAGCCGTACAGGTAGAGCAGGTTTTCAGTGCCGTCCCCCTCTGCCAGTTGCCGGGCAAAGTGATAGGCGGTTTTGTTGCCTGCGCAGACCACAAAATTGTCGAAGCCGAATTTGGGATTAACAGGAAAATCGAAAATGAGTTGCATGGCTAAAAGAGTTTCCCTTGCGGCGGTTCCGGCACGATCCGTCCGAAATGCAGGTAGGCGGCCTTGGTGGCGACCCGGCCGCGCGGGGTGCGGTTCAGGAAGCCATTCTGGATCAGGAACGGTTCATAGACGTCCTCGATGGTGTCGCTCTCCTCGCTGATGGCTGCGGCGATGGTGTCGAGCCCTACCGGTCCGCCGCCGAACTTGTCGATGATGGTCAGGAGGATCATCCGGTCCATCTGGTCGAATCCCATTTCGTCGATTTCCAGGAGCGCCAGGGCATCCTGCACTACCTTCATGGTAATGACGCCATCCGCCTTCACCTGGGCGAAGTCGCGGACCCTGCGCAGGAGCCGGTTGGCGATCCGGGGAGTGCCGCGGCTGCGGCGGGCCATTTCTGCCGCTCCGTCCGCCTCGATCGCCATGCCGAGGATGCGTGCCGATCGGGTGATGATGAAGGCCAGTTCCTCGTCGGTGTAAAATTCCAGGCGGGAGATGACGCCAAAACGGTCCCTGAGCGGCGATGACAGAAGCCCTGCCCGAGTGGTCGCCCCAACCAGGGTGAACTTGGGGAGATCGAGCTTGATGGTGCGGGCGCTCGGTCCCTGGCCGATGATGATGTCGAGCTGGAAATCCTCCATGGCCGGGTAGAGAATCTCTTCGACCACGTGGGAAAGACGGTGGATCTCGTCGATGAAGAGCACGTCGTGGGCTTCCAGGTTGGTGAGGATGGCGGCCAGGTCGCCGGGGCGTTCGATGACCGGTCCCGAGGTGGACTTGATGTTGACCCCCATCTCACAGGCGATGATATTGGCGAGGGTGGTCTTGCCCAGTCCCGGCGGGCCGTAGAGGAGCACGTGGTCGAGGGCTTCGTCCCGTCCCCTGGCAGCGTCGATGAAGACCCGCAGGTTTCCCTTGGCCTTTTCCTGCCCCACATAGTCGTCGAGGGCTCTCGGCCGGAGTGTCGCCTCGATCAGGGCATCGTCGTCGGTTATGCTTGGGGTTATGGTCCGGGTCATTATGGTATCCTGTAGAGGCGGTTCGATGGAACGTGAATGGTGGGGTGGGCCTTGCCCCGCACCGCTGTTTACTTCATCAGCTTTTTCAGGGCCTGTTTGAGGATCGATTCCACCGAGGCGTCAGCCGGGATGTCGATTGCTTCCAGTGCCTTCTGCACCACGGCTTCCTTGTATCCGAGGTTGACCAGTGCGGAGACCACGTCATCCCTGATGTCCTGTCTGCCGGGGGAGGGAGGCGCATCCTCCCGGATGGAGAACGGACCCATTTTCTTAACCTTCTCCCGTAATTCCAGGACCAGGCGCTCCGCGGTTTTTTTGCCGATCCCGGGGATGGCGGAGAGCCTTGCCAGATCACCCCGGATCAAGGCGTCCGAGAGGTTTTCGGCCTCGATGTTGGAAAGGATGCCGTTCCCCAGCTTCGGTCCCACACCCGAGACGGAGATGAGGAGCTGAAACATCTCCTTCTCTGCCATGGTTCGAAAACCATAGAGATTGATGGCATCTTCCTTGACGTGGGTGTAAATGTTGAGGGTGACTACGCCGCCTGCGTCCGGCAGTGCGTAATAGGTGGAAAATGGGATCTGCACCCGGTAACCTACGCCGCCTACGTCGAGAATGATGAAGTCGGGGGATTTGTGTGCCAGTTTTCCTGCCAGGAGCGCGATCATGGGAAATCCGTGAATAGTGAGCAGTGAAAGGTGAATGGTGACGAGCAAAAAAGACTAAGCATTGGTTTTCCCCACTTTGTCCATTATCTTCAACATCCCGGACAGAACGGAAGAGTTTGCGTGGCAGACAGCCACAGCCAAGGCGTCCGAAGCGTCTTCCTGGGCGATCTCCGGCAGGTTGAGCAGCACTTTTATCATCTGCTGCACCTGCTGCTTGGCTGCCTTGCCGTTTCCCACCACGGCCTGCTTGACCTGAAGGGCGGTGTATTCAAAGACCGGCAGCCCCGCGATGACACCTGCGACAATGGCGGCGCCCCGTGCCTGACCGAGTTTGAGCGCACTTTGCACGTTATTGGAGAAAAAGATGTTTTCCACTGCCACGGCATCCGGCCGGTACGTTTCGATGATCTCGGCGAGCCCCCGGTAGATGCGTTCCAGCCGGGCGGGGAAGTCTTTCGCCTTGTCGGTGAAAATCGCACCGTTGTCCACGTGGATGAGGCGGTTGCCTTCTTTCGAGATTACGCCGTAACCGGTGATGCGGGAACCCGGGTCGATGCCTAATATTTTCATGTTTCCTTTTGGATGCTGCCGAAACGTTTAGGGGCGGGTTTCAAACCCGCCCCTAAAATTTACATCATTTTATCCATCTCTTCTTCAGAGATGTCGAAGTTGGCGTAGACGTTCTGGACATCGTCATTGTCCTCCATCCGATCCATGAGTTTGAGCATGTTTTCAGCCTGCTTCCCTTCTAGCTTGACCATGGTCTGGGGAATCATGGTCACCTCGGCCGATTCCGGCTTGAACCCCGCTTTTTCCAGGGTGTCCCGTACTTCCATGAAGCTGACCGGGTCGGTCGTTACCTCTATCTGTTCATCCTCATCGGAGACATCATCGGCGCCCGCTTCGATGGCTGCTTCGAACAGTTTGTCGAAATCAACGGATTTGGGGAAAACCATCAGCCCCTTCTTGTCGAACATCCAGGAGACGCATCCTGATTCCCCCATGTTGCCGTTGCACTTGGTGAAAATGCTGCGGACATCGGAAACGGTGCGGTTGCGGTTGTCGGTCATTACCTCGACCAGTACGGCCGCGCCGCCCGGACCGTAGCCTTCGTAGGTGGTTTCCTCGTAGACGACGCCATCCATGCCGCCGGTTCCCTTTTTGATGGCGCGCTCGATGTTGTCCTTCGGCATGTTTTCGCCCTTGGCCTTGTCAATGGCGGTGCGCAGGCGGGGGTTGCCTTCCGGGTCACCTCCACCGAGCTTGGCGGCGACGGTGATTTCCTTGATGAGCTTGGTGAAGATCTTGCCGCGCTTGGCGTCAGCGGCGCCCTTTTTGTGTTTGATGGTGCTCCACTTATTATGTCCTGACATATGAAACAAATCCTTTCACGTGTAGTAATCGGGGTAAAAAAACCTGCAAATAGTAACATGGAGAAAATGGGGTTGTAAAGAGGGAAAATGCGGCTAATATTGAACGAACTATGGTTGTCATGCACCGTCAAACCCAAACAAGGAGAGTCTTCTTACATGTCTGTACCGGAAAACAATATGAAAATCGAAAACGGAGTGAAACGCAAGCATTGCCCTGGAGCAAGGAATATGTTTGGTCTCTTGCGGGCAGGGTGTCTGGCCGCATGTTGCGCAATTGTTTTTGTGGCTCTTCTGACTGGATGTGCCACAACGAATTCGGGTGGCAGGGAACTCCCGCCGCTGCTTGCCCAGGATGAACTTCTGCGTCCTTATGTGAAGATGGCGGTGGTGGAAGTCAACCGGGAGCAATTCGGCGATGTGTACGAACTGAAAACGGAGGATTATGACTGGGCATACCAGGCGCTGCGCGAAGAGGCTGCAAAGATCGGCGCCGATGCCGTTATCCTTCCTGAAATAAAGGTGGAAGCCACATCCTATATATTTTTCCCTTCCAGCAATGTAAATGGGCGGGGAACAGCAATCAAATTTCGTTGATCCGATCTAAGGAGCCTGTCGGACTTAGGAATGAATCTACTGCGAGAACGGAAAATCGGTCCATATTCCCGGAAATTTTCGACAAATAGGCCCACTATTCGCTCTCAAATTTCCGGCAATCTGTCCTCGATTTGCCATTCTCTCGTTACGATCCCCTAAGTCCGACGGGCTCCTGGATTTTCTTCCCTTAAATTTTCTGCATGCCCAATCCATTGTAAGTAAAACCATCTTTGTCCATTCAGGTGATTATGTAAAGCCTTCAAAAATAATGCTTTACGCAAATTGAGGGTAGACGTTTATACCTTTTGGCAATTAAATAAACCCATGTTTTACAATATATGTGATATATTACGGTATGTAATTGTATATCGGTTCAAAATTGAAAAACCTTGAGAATAGGGGTTTTACAACTTTTTAAAGAAATTAAAATAAAATACTCTTGACTGTAATAAAACGACGTGTTAAAAATTTAGAAAAATAATTACAATAATATTTAAAACGTACATTGAATTATGTGTAAACGGGAGCATTATGGACCGTGAAAAAAGTTCATACGCTGTTCAAGCCGTTGAAAATGCACTCGACATCCTTGAGACGCTCGCCGAGGAAACTCCGGATGGGACGCTGCCGTATCTGGCAAAAAAACTGGGGATTAGCAGGAATAAAGCATTTCGATTATTAGCAACTTTAGAAAATAGGGGCCTGGTCGAAAAGGAAGAGTGGAGCGGGAATTACCGGCTTGGGATTTCTACTGTAGAGCTGGCGCAACGATTCCTGAAAAACATAAGCCTGATCAAGCATGCCCATCCGGTCATGGAGGGGCTTGTCAGGAGACATGACGAGGCTGTTTACATGACCGTGCTGCGTGGGAGCGAGGTGCTTTTCCTCGACATGGTCGATTGCGATCAGCAGATAAAGGCTGCGCCCCTGGTCGGGAAAAGGTTCCCTTTTTTCACCAATGCAGCGGGTAAGGCAATAAAAGCCCTGGAATCGAGGGATTTGCTGGAAAAGTTCTTCCATCGCCGTAATAAGGACATTCCGGACCTGGCCGGGCTTGAGGTCGAACTGGACACCATTCGCGAAAAAGGGGTTGCCGTTGACAGCGGAGGTCTTGGCGAGGGGATTGTCAGTGTTGCCGTTGCCGTAAGGGATTATGCGGGAAAGGTTGTTGGCGCCCTTACCATGCTGGGCCCATCGTTTCGCATGGTCGCCAGCCGTCTTGAAAACGAAATTATCCCGTCGCTGTGCGATGGGGCTGAAATGCTTTCCATGAAATTCGGCTATGCCAGGATGTGAGTAGGAAACGTATCATGGATAAAAAAAATTACGAAAGGGGGGTGGCTTAGAAAATTCTTGTACATGAGGCGTGAAACGCTTCCTTCTAATGGTTATCTTACTATGAAAGGAGTAACTACCATGGCAGAAAGACAGTATGACTGGGCGGCGATAGCCAAAAACCCAAAATTTGTAGAACTCCACCACAAAAAAACCGTATTTCTTTTCGGTTGGTGGATTTTTTCATCCGTATTTTATTTTCTCCTCCCAATCGGCGCGGCATATACGCCGGGCCTCTTCAAGATCAAGATCATCAGCAACATTAACTTCGGTTATCTGTTCGCTCTCTCCCAGTTCTTTGTTTCCTGGGGGATTGCACTGTATTATTCACATGTGGCGAACAAGGATTTTGACCGGCTTACCCGCGAACTGGTAGACGAACTCAAGTAAAGGAGGACTAAAAAACATGAAAAAATTATTTGCTGCGTTGACTTTAGCCCTCTCATTGGGCACCCTCGCCTACGCCGCCGAGCCGGCAAAGGCACCTGCCGCTCCGGCCGCCGTTGCGCCGGCTACTACACAGGCTGCTCCTGCAGCCGCCACGGCAGCATCTCCCACTGCCGCCCCGGTAGCAGCCACGGCCGCAGTTCCAGCCGAACCGCCGAAGAAGATCAAGGCCAATAAAACAATCACCATCGGCATGTTCGGCATCATCATTGCCGCTACCATGTGCGTCGTTGTCTGGGCTGCAAAGCAGACCAAGACGGCGGCCGATTTCTATGCCGCAGGGGGCGGGATCACCGGCACCCAGAACGGTTGGGCCATCGCCGGTGACTACATGTCGGCGGCCTCGTTCCTGGGTATTTCCGGCCTCATCTCCCTCTACGGCTATGACGGATTCATGTATTCGGTCGGCTGGCTGGTGGCCTACATCACCGTGCTCCTGATCGTTGCCGAGCCGTGCCGGAATGCGGGTAAATACACCCTTGGCGATATTCTTTCCTTCAGGACCGACCCGAAACCGGTGCGCGCCATAGCGGCGATTTCGACAGTTGCTGTTTCCACATTCTACCTCACCGCCCAGATGGTCGGTGCAGGCAAGCTCATGCAGCTGCTGCTCGAAATCCCCTACAAGACGGCCATCATCGGCGTCGGCTGTCTCATGGTCGTCTACGTAGTGTTCGGCGGCATGACCGCCACCACCTGGGTACAGATCATCAAGGCCGGTCTGCTCATGAGCGGCGCATTCCTCCTCTCCATTCTGGTCATGCTCAAGTCCGGGATGAATCCGTTCCAGTTTTTCCAGGATATCGTCAGCAGCACCAACATCCAGGACCATGTGCAGATCAACGTCCTGAAAGACGTGGTGAAAAAGGAAGGGTTCGATTACGGTCAGCGGTTCCTCGAACCAGGCCTGTTCCTGAAGAATCCGCTCGATCAGATATCACTCGGTATGGCGCTGGTGCTCGGTACTGCCGGCATGCCGCACATCCTCATGCGTTTCTTCACCGTTCCTACTGCACAGGCTGCACGTAAGTCGGTCGTCATCGCCATGTTCATTATCGGCTCCTTCTACATCCTGACCACGCTGCTCGGCTTCGGTGCTGCCATTCATGTTACGCCGCAGAATGTCATTGCCATTGACAAGGGTGGCAACATGGCCGCCATGATGCTGGCGCAGAAACTGGGCGGCGATATCGCTCCGATAGTCGGCGACATTTTCCTTGCCTTCCTCTGCGCGGTTGCCTTCGCCACGATCCTCGCCGTTGTTTCCGGTCTGGTGCTTGCCGCTTCAGCTGCAATCGCCCATGACATCTATGTAAACGTCATCAAGGACGGTCATGCCGACCAGCACGAGCAGGTAATGGCTGCCCGTATTACCTCGTTATGTGTCGGCGCAGTAGCCATCGTCATCGGTATCGCTGCAGAGAAGCAGAACGTTGCCCACCTGGTGGCGCTGGCGTTCGCGGTTGCTTCCTCCGGCAACCTGCCGGTTGTCGTTCTTACCCTCTTCTGGAGGAAGTTCAATACCGCCGGTGTTATTTCCGGTCTGCTGGTCGGAACAATCGCTTCCATCGGCCTGGTTATGGTATCGCCCAACATGACCTACCCGAACAAGGTTGCCGATGACGCCAAGAAGGTTTATACGGCGCTGGAGAAGAAGGCCGCTGACGGCAAGGTTCTCAGTGAAAAAGACCTGAAGACCATTACCGACAAAAAGGCAGAAGAAGTCAAGAACCGCGGCGGCAAATCGATCATGGGGCTGGATAAACCGCTCTTCGATCTGAAAAACCCCGGCATCATCTCCATACCGCTCGGCTTTATCGCCGCCATACTCGGCTGCCTGGCATTCCCGAGCAGGCGTTCCGAGGAGATGTTCGACGAACTCTATGTTCGGCAGAATACCGGTATCGGTATGGCCAAGGCCGTTGAACACTAACAAGTGGTTGTATATGTGATAGAATTGGGGAAGGCTTGCCTTCCCCATTTTTTTATGGAAATAGAACGATGCCCCATGGAAACATATTAACGCAGGAATCTTCTGCTGAGGTCCTGGACAACGTCATTGCGAGGGTGAGGGATTTTATGCCCCTGCTTGAAAGGGGGGAAACCCGGCGTTTGCTCCATTCTCTCATCGGTGATCTGGACCGGGAAATGGAGTGGATGCGGACTTTGTCTGCACGGGAGACCGATCTTCGGCAACAGGTTGTCGTCGCCACAGAATACCACCTTTTGAAGGGGGTTCATGACGCGCTGAATGCCCTGGAGATGGAACGATTCCTGAAAACCCTCTCGGTTCCCGCCCTGCACAAAAACTGCACCGAATACCGGGATGTCCTGGCAGGCCGTGCGTTGGAGCTGGTTGCGCAAGAGATGGAATCCTCCGGCAAGGGCGCGCCGCCGCTTTCGTTTGCCCTTATCAGCATGGGGAGCGACGGTCGGGAAGAACAGACACTCATCACTGACCAGGATTACCTGGTCGTTTACGAAGATGGCGGTGGCGAGGCTGCTGACGACTATTTCCGCGAATTTTCCGAGCTTCTCGTGGAGAGGTTGGCGGAGGTCGGTTTCAAGAAATGCACAGGCGACATAATGCCGAGCAATCCCACCTGGCGCGGTTCTCTCTCCCAATGGAAGAAACGCCTCCTGGCGATTGTCCGCTACGAATTTGCGGATTACGCAAAAAACCTCATGGATCTCATCGTCCTTTCCGATGCCCGTTATGTTGCCGGTGACCGGGAACTGGCGGCCGGCCTCATAAGAACCATCCGCGACTTGCAGCAGGATTATTTCCACGTCCTGTGGGGAATGGCCAAGGCCGCCACCGAGATGAAAGTGGCGCTCGGCTTCCTGAAAAGGCTCTGGACCGAAGGAAGTGGGGAGCACAAGGGGGAGTTCAATCTGAAGCTGCTCGCCTGGGCTCCGCTGGTTATGAATGTCCGCATTCTTGCCATCAACCAGGCGGTTCCCGCGACCAGCACACTGCAGCGCATAGAGCTTCTCGAAAAGGAGAAGAGCTTTTCCACTACCATGGCAGGCGGCCTCAAAGACGCCTACCACATCCTCACCCGGCACCGCATCCTGCTGCAGATCAAGGTAATAAAGGGAATCGCGAAGGACTCCTACCACCTGAACCCTTATCAGTTGCCCACTGCAGAGCGGGAACGCATCCGCCATGCCCTCCTTCGCATCGAAGAACTGCAGAAAACCATTCACGTCAATTTCTCCATCATGTAGGTTCAGTCCCGCCAGGTGGTCATGGCTCATAACTTGCTGATTATTCGATTCCTGTTATAAACCCCAAAACGGCAGTTAGCCACGAATGACACGAATAAACACTAATGTTTTTAACCGCTTGTAAAGTCTTGAGTAGTCACCGATCTGGTGAGTGTCTTCTGCATCACAAGAGCTTGTATATTCGTGCAAATTCGTGAAATTCGTGGTTAAAATGCTTTTTATAGGATAAATGGCTGGATTTTTTTTGCGTGTATACATAATATGCTGTAATCCCCGTCGAATTAAGGCTTTTCATGCACAGGTATCTGTTCAACTTCATGATCAATCTGAAGCTCCGCTGGAAGCTGCTCGTGGTGGTGTTGCCGCTGGTTATCATTCCCATTTTCCTGGTTGGCGGTGTGATCGGCTACATATCGACCCAGCAGGCCTACCTCGGCATCACCCAGACGAGTAAGGCCGATCTGGAGCACATGTCGAGCTTTACCATCGATCTGATCAACTCCCACCGCCAGCAGTTTCAGGTATACAAGAAGGACAAGGAACGGAGCTTCAATCTGGAGTTGGCGACCCTCACCAACCTGTCCTACAATCTGGTCGAAGCGGAGCAGCGCCAGTTCAGGAGCGGCCGCATAGATTTATTGACGGCCCGCCAGGAAGCGCGCAAAGCCCTGAAAAAGGTGAATGTCGGGGAAACCGGCTATATCTACGCCATGTCAAGCAGGGGTGATCTCAAGGTCCACATCGCCCGTGAGGATGAGAACGTTTATAATGAGAAAGATGAAAACGGCCGCTACTTCATCCGCGAGATGTGCGAGAAGGCGCTCAAGTCGAAGCCGGGCGAGGTGCTATATATCGTTTACCCCTGGCGCAATGCGGTTTTGGGTGATAAATATCCCCGGAAAAAGGTGGTGGCGTACCGCTATTTCAAGGACTGGGACTGGATCATCGCCACCGGCGGTTATCTGGAGGAGACCTACGAGGATGTCGCCTTTGAAAAGCGTTCCTTTGCCGAACTGAAGGAGAAGATCAAGAGCAAGCAGGTCGGCAAGACGGGCTATATCTTCTGCATGGACAGCAAGGGGAACTTCACCGTTCACCCCGACGGGGAAGGGAAGAACTTTTACGGTGCGAAGGACAGCAACGGCAACCATTTCATTCGGGAGATGTGCCTCAATAAGAGCGGTTGGATTCGCTACCCGTGGAAAAACGCTGGTGAAAAAGCGCCGCGGATGAAGATCGTTAAATACGCGTATTTCCAGCCCTGGGACTGGATTGTGGCGGTCGGTTCCTACGAGGATGAATTCTACCAGGAGGCCAAGGATATAAAGCGGCGCATCCTCGAAAGCATGGTGGTGCTGACCTTTTTTGTCTGCATGATTGCCGTGGCGCTGGTTTTTCTCGCTTCCAAGGTGCTGACCGATCCGATAAACCACATGATCGCCGTTATCCGCAAGGTCAAGCAGGGACGGCTCAGCGAGCGGATGGAAGTCGACACGAACGACGAGCTGGGGGAGCTGGCACTGGCCTTCAATCGCATGACCCAGATCATAAAAAACAACAAGGAGATGGAGGCAAACCTGGCGCAACAGGGAAAAATGGCGTCTTTGGGGGTTCTTTCCTCCGGCGTGGCCCATGAAATCAATAATCCGCTCGGGGTGATACTCGGTTACGCCGGATACCTTGAAGGGAAGATGAGTGCCGACGATCCCAACTTCCGCTTCATTCACGAGATCAAACGCGAAAGCAAGCGCTGCAAGAAGATCGTCCAGGATCTCCTGAGTTATGCCCGGACGCCGAAGCCGACCCTGGAGGAGACCGACATCAACGAGCTTCTGGAGCAGATCGTCGATTTTGCCGCCAACCATACCGACATGCACCATGTTTCGGTGGTGAAGGAGTTTGCCAAGGATCTGCCGCGGATCATGGCGGACGGGGACCAGTTGCGCCAGGTGGCCATCAACCTGATTCTCAATGCCGGCGCCGCCATGCAGAGCGGCGGCACGCTGGTAGTGCGCACCATGCTCGATAACGAGGGGTATATCCATCTGATCTTCAGCGACAACGGCGCGGGCATTTCCGCCGAGAACCTGGAAAAGATATTCGAGCCGTTCTTTACCACCAAGACCAAGGGAACCGGCCTGGGGCTGGCGATCACCAGGCAGATCATCGAGCAGCACCAGGGAAAAATCGCCATAGAGAGCGAGCCGGGGAAAGGGACGACGGTAACGGTAAAGCTGCCGGTGGAGAGGGAAGAGTTTTGAAACAGGTCTCTATTCTTACGATTCGACGGTTGGAACTTATCAGGCAGCCTTGGAACCGGAGAGAGCGACATGAATCTCAATGTCATCCCATGGTACCAGAACTTTATCTTCCTTGTCCTTTGCAATAAGGCCCAGCTCCATCAGTTTGACGACGGAAGAGTGGACATTGCTGTAGTTACGACCCAGGATCTTGGAAAGCCGGTAGACCGATTGCGGTCCTGTTTTCTTCAGTGTATCGAGAAGCTCCATGCGCTTCGGCGTCAGCTCGGCGAAGAGCTGAGCCGCAGTGGCGAAATTCAGACGATAATCTGCGGGAGCGAGCCGCTCACCTGTGTCGATGCCGGCAGCGATGGCGTGCAGTTCGCTGGCCGTTTCTTTGAAATTGGCTATGCCGATGATTGCTTTGGTCATGGTTTCTCTCCCGTGAGCCGCTCGATGTCGGCGTAGAAATCCCGGACAAGCTGTCCGAAGGAACTGAAGTGATAGGGATGCTCGGTGGTGCCGTAATGGATATGATCTCCTTTGCCGGTTTCGTTGTCATAGCGGACAATGCACTCACTATTCCGTCCGCAGTAAAGTCGATACTTCAATCCGTGGGGCCGGTCAGCAGTCGGCTCCGGTAGCTGCCAGATTACGGCCTCAATGAGCAAGCCGGAAGGATAGGTATCTTTCTTCGCATAAATAAGCGTGGCATCCATGTATTGCATTATAGACAATATATTGTCCCGGTGCAATACGGAACAATTGATTTGCAATGACTTTATCAAACAGGCGGGCGATATGAAACGATTGATCTGGGTTCTGGGGAATGCTTGGACTGATAGAAAAATAGACAAGAACGTCCCTCTTGGTGCTCCGGGCTGCGTTTGCTGACCAGATGGTACGATATCACATTGATCGCTCTGGCAGCCTTTGGAAAGGTATCCAAGCCTTTAGCCCGACATCTTTCTTATAGGAAATAGAAGCTCTTTCATCTCGGCTTACTGCTGTGAAGGCAGAAATAGAGAAAGGACATGACCAAGCAGCGGGTTGAAAGAAGAATGATAAAGGGTCAAGAATGACCCCTATGGCTGTTAAAAATGCGCACTTGAATGAACCATATATTGTACGTTATAATGTACAAAAAACAGTTATGCGAGGTGCCGTATGCAAAGGTTGAAAATTGATCGGGATATCAGGCCGATGTCGGAGTTCAGGACGGGGATCGCTTCGTTTCTCAAGCAGGTGCATGACACCAAACGACCTATGATTATTACCCAGCATGGTAAAGGCGTAGCCGTTTTACTTGACGTGAACGAATACGAAGCCATGCAGGAAAAAATCGAACTTCTTCAGGATATACAAACGTCCATCAGCCAGTTGGAAAGCGGCGCCGGCATGGAAAATAATGATGCAAAGGCAATGGTGCTGAAGCGAGTTGGAAAATGAGGATAGTCTGGTCCCCTCTCGCAGTAGATAGGGCATCTGAAATAGCCGGATATATAGCCCAGGACAATCCAACCGCAGCGGAAAATTGGGTAAATGCAGTCTTTGCACAAGTTGGGCGGTTAACGTCGTTGCCCGATAGCGGTCGCGTTGTTCCGGAAATCAATAATGATAGTTTTCGAGAACTGATTTACGGAAATTATAGAATTATTTACCGAGTAGAAGAAAAACAGGTCTCTATCCTTACGATTCGGCATGGAAAGCAGATTTTACCCGTGGATGAAATTCTTGGATAAGCAGGTCGCAGAGGAGTTTCTCCTTCAAAGTCGGCCGAAACTGACGTAGTCAGGGAAGCATTGAATAACCGGCAGGTGCAAAATGATCTGCTTCGTCGTATAACCTCTCCAAAAGGAGGCCCAGGATGAAAAGAAAGTTCAATGGCAAACGGCAGGCAGCGAAAATGGTCCTGGGGGTTGCCTGGTACGAGCCGGAGCAATGGGAGCGGCTGTTGGATATTTCCGCGGACCGCGACGAGCTTGAAGCCACCCATGCCGAGTGGGAACGGAATGCCGTTCAGTCCATGAAGAGGTTGTCGCGTGGCGGGGTCTGGCTGGAAAAGGTGACGGTAGATCTGGAGGAGCTTGTGCAGTGGTGTCTCTCCCGGAACCTCCCTGTGGATGGCAAGTCGCGGGCTGCGTTTGCTTCGGAAAAGCTGCGTCAAGGGTCGGAAGAGCACAAGTTGGGTTGAGGCGTGCTTGCCTGACCCCTCCGGCTTTCCTCTGGATGTTGAGCGGTTTTCCTCTCATCATCCTTATTGGAATGTTATCCAATATCAATATTGTATATACTACAGATAGTTACGTAAATATTGTATAAGAATGAAAAACAGTTGGGAAGATGGCCGGTTTTCTGGTCAATAACGGTTGCATGGCTAATGTTTTTTCATGTTCACAGACTAAATGTTCCGTTTGGGTAGATCACCGGTTCATGCGCGCGCGTGAACCGGTGAATAACGAGTTGGTCGCGGAAAAAATGACAAAATCGAAGAACGAACATAAGCCTGTGGACAAAGGCGCAGAAATCACCGCAGATGAACTCAATCTCCTGAATCTAACTCTAGACGAGTTGGCAGCTAAGATTTCTGACAACCACCTTCCTTTCCTGGGAACCGAAGGACAGCGAAAGGGTATTTTCCATGGGGCATGCCATGATCTGGCGAAGGCCATGCGGGAACCCGGTGTCTGCATGTATCCTGGCTGTCTAGCACTTTCCATTCCACGTTCGCATACTATCCAGAAGGCAGGCCCTCTAAATTTCATTGCTGAGGATTCACACGTTGTCACCCCTCAGATTGCAAAAAATGCTAAAGGTTACTCCATTACCCGAGTTGGTCTCAACGACGCCTCGACCTTCCCGGGATTTTGCCAAAAGCATGAGGCTCTCTTTCACGAATTTGAGAGAGCCGGTGGGATTAAGACTGAAAGAGATATCACGCTTCAAGTATTCCGTACAATTTGCCGCGAAGTTGCAGTGAAAAAGATTCAAAAGAGCCAAATAACCAAGCTACGCGGGACTCATGACAGTCTTGTCTCAAGTAAGGGAATTGAGGCACTAAAATGCAGCCTCGGCGCTCCTTTTTTTGAAAAGCACGGCGGAATACGTAACCTAAGATTAAACGGTGTGAGCAAAGGACAAGTGACGATGTTGGAGTGTGAGAAGGAACTTGAGGAAGCGCTGAAGGTGTTGGAGAATGAATTTCTTCCTGCCTCGGTAAGGGAGCTAAATGGAAGCAGTTCACTTTCTCACTTCTCACTGACTGTTCAACAACCACTTCCTGTCTGCCTATCCGGTGTTGCGAACTTTTGGATTAATGACAACGGAAAGAGTCTCAGTGTAAAAACTATCCTTAATGTCCTTCCATCTTCGCAGCGAACCCTTATCTTGGCATCAACTTTAGCAGTTCACGAACCTTACCTGCACACTTACATGCAGCAAATGCTAAACCAGATGCTTGGTGCTTTGATCATGGTGGAAACTTGGATGATCAGAGGCACCGACCATTGGTTTATGACGCCCAGCGAATGGGGGCGCATACCAAAAATAAGACAAGCTAAGATACTTGCGGACATGCTAGACGAATCTCTCTCAATTGGCTCGGCATACTTCACGTCGGTTCTTGATTCAGTGCGTGAGCAACACCTGAGGCTGCCGGAATGTAAGGCGGAACCACAAGATATTTTTGACGCAGAAGCATTAAAACTGGCTGATCATGCTGCTGGTTAGTAGGAGAATCGACTGACCGCTTCAAAGAGATCAGCCCTTGAAAGTGGAATAGTTAGAAACAGCGATTCCCAACTCACCGTTGGACACCGACCGGGCGATAAGGCAGCCCGGACGGGTCAACGGCTGGCCCGTTATCCAAAACCGAAACTGAGAAACTGAGAAACTGAGAAACTGAGAAACTGAAGGGGTCTGTTATGCCCGAAAAACAGTTAGGCATTCTTGCTGGCATAGACACAAATGAACTTGTATATGAAGCGCCGTTTTTGTCTCTGATGGAAATCAGTGACGAGTCTCCTGAAAAGTTTTCAATGGACGATATGGCTTTCATGTCAGTTCAAGAATTCTACGGCTCTGCCAGCCCACCCCCAAAAAATTACATTAATCCCAAAAAAGATAACCTCAAATATTGGGAGCCCATAAAAAATGAATTTGTGATCCTCTTATGCACAAATGATAAAAAATATGATGATTTGCGAAAACAATTAAAAACCATAAAAACACCGGCTCTCACAACTATTTCTGCTGCCATCGGAGCTAAGATCGGAGTTGAATCAGCCGTAATAATAAACTTCTGTGCGATATGTGTATATTTCGCGGTTAAAATCCATAAAGAGGCATTTTGCGCGGAGCTACGTAAAACAAACAAATAAAATAGCGAGAAGCGAAAACACCAAATAATAAATAATCAAAATTTATTACTCATGAATAATTAGAGGTGTTCTACAAATGGCTCGTGACGTAAAATCTATTGGCATAGATAATCTCTCTAAACAAAGTAAAGATTTTTACGAAGCCATAAATGAAGGAACCGATTTAGCTTGTGTATTAATTAGCACGAGTTTCCTAGATCAATGTCTAGCCTCATTACTCGAAAAATACTTCATAGTAAGTAAAACAGCTCAACACCTGCTTGACTATAGATATGGGGCTATTGGCGCATTATCCACCCGAAACGATCTGTCTTACTGTTTAGGTCTAATATCAAAAAGGCTTTATCAAAATATCAAAGATGCCGGTAATATTCGCAATGTATTTGCGCACAGCCATATTTCAATTAGTTTTACTGACACAGATGTGTCCAAGCTGGTTGATAATCTGACATTCCCGTCAATACTTGCCGCTACAAGAATTGAAAACGGGGAATCGCAGCAAGTTTCAGACCCTTTCAGCAATTTTACAGAACCTCGCCTTCGTTTCAGTATTATTATGGCACTGACAGTCAATGAGGTGATCGCCGCAGCAATGTCGACAGATCATAAACCTAAGAAGTGAAATAAAGTTGTGAGTCAATTAAATTGCATAACAAGGCTTACGACCTGCCAGAAAAACCCGGCAGGTCAAAGCCATTCCCGTTCTACGGTCCTTTATCCCGCACGCGGGAAGGATTTTCTCGACTGGGAGACAATCAACAAACTTTGCGAACAAAATGGAGACTTTGCAAGGTTTGTAGAAGATGTCAAAATCGATTTTGAATCAAAACGGATTCACAAGTCAGAGTATGACGAAATACCGAAAGACCCGGAAAAATACATTGGAGAGAAGCTTGGAATCGAGCAATCGTGATGACAGCGCTAATAGATTATGAGGTGATCATACCATGAGTCCAACAGTATTCCGTGAAGCCGGCTATCGATTCTACTTCTTTTCCAGAGAAGAACCGAGAATGCATATTCATGTGCAATCGAGCAAGCTAAATTCTGGATCGAACCGGAAATTCAAATTGCCCACGGCCTTTCAATGAAGGAACTTAACGAGGCAGACAGCCTCATAAAGGAGCATCAAAATGAAATCCGCACGGCGTGGCAACAACATTTTCCCGGCTGAAGTCACTAACATTTCATGCAATGGCATCTGGATGTTGATAGGCAACAAAGAAATGTTTCTGGCATTTGAACATTTCCCGTGGTTTCAGGACGCATCAATAAAGAAAATCCTGCATGTTGAAATGCCCTCAGAAAGCCATCTTTACTGGCCTGAGCTTGATATTGATCTGGATGTAAACAGTATTCTTTATCCAGAAAACTAAGCCAGCATCGAGTCGAACAGTAAAGCACTTCTGCCAAAATTCCCAACAAGGTGGCGGCACTCAGTCGGCGCGATAAACCTGCGCCGTTATGCTTCTGCTGCACTCCTCCAGCCCCTCCCATCGAAGGGAGAGGGGCTTATTAATTAACTATTCACGAGGTTTGAGAAGTGTCCAACAAGAAACGAATCATGGTGATCGACAACGAGGAAGGGCTGTGCCGGATGATGGAGGCGATCCTTCTCGATAACGGATATGCGGTAAAGGCTTTTCTCCGGTCGTTTGAGGCTGTTGAGGAGTTTTCAGCCGGTCAATGGGACCTGGTGGTCACCGACATAAAGATGCCTGGCATGGATGGCCTTGAGGTGTTGCAGAAGATAAAGATCAAGGACCCCACCATTCCGGTAATCATGGTGACCGCCTATGCCACGGTGGAGATGTCGATCCAGGCCCTGCGCCGGGGGGCCTACGATATGCTGACCAAGCCGTTCGAGCCGGAGGAGCTCCTCTACCGCGTGAAAAACGCCCTCAAGCATACCCAGCTCCTGGAGGAAAACCGGGAGCTGCGTGAAGAACTGGTGGGTAAATTCCGTTTCGACAACATCATCGGCGCTTCGGACGGGTTGAAGGCTGTGCTGGAGCGGGTGGAAAAGGTGGCGATCCGCGACACCTCCGTCCTGATAACCGGGGAGTCCGGGACCGGCAAGGAGCTTATCGCCCAGGCTATCCACTACAATTCCCTGCGCAAGGAGAAAAAATTCGTCGCCATCAACTGCGGGGCGCTTCCCGAGTCGCTACTGGAGAGCGAGCTGTTCGGCTACAAGAAGGGGGCCTTTACCGGCGCCAAGGAAAACCGCCAGGGGCTTCTGGAGGCGGCCGATGGCGGCACCCTGTTCCTTGACGAGGTGGGGAATCTTCCCATGAACGTGCAGAAGACCCTGCTCCGCTTCCTGCAGGAGCAGGAATTCCATCGCATCGGCGATACCACGCCGACCAAGGTCGATGTGCGGATACTCTCCGCGACCAATTCCGACCTGAAGGCTGCTGTGAGAAGCGGAGAGTTCCGTGAAGACCTCTACTACCGGTTGAACGTGGTCAACATCCACTTGCCGCCGCTGCGGGAGCGGAAAGCGGACATCCCTCTCCTGGCTGCCCACTTCATTGCGTTGCAGAACAAGAAATTCGGCACCATGGTGCAAGGTCTTTCTCCCGAAGCCCTCGAAGCTGCCCTCGGCTATAGCTGGATGGGGAATATCCGCCAGCTGAAAAACGTCATCGAGGCTTCACTGGCCATGGAGAGCGGTGATTACATCAGCCTGCCGGTAATTTCCCAGTTTATTGAAGTTCCCCTGGCAGAGGACGGAACCGGGGTTGTCGCTGAAGAAGGGGAATATACCAGGGCCTTGTCACGCTTTGAAATCGAATACCTGAAGGGATTATTGCGCAAAAGCAACGGCAACATCGAGGCCGCTGCCCGCGAGGCGGGAATGAACATGGCCACCATTTACCGGAAGATAAAAAAATACAACATCAGGAAAGAGGATTATTCGTAACCTTGACGCTTTACAGGATGATCCCGGCTGTGACGGGAGCAATTCGCATTTGTGCAAAAAACATGAAAACCCTTCGCATCGCTGCAAAACCTCTATTTCCGTTTATCCCCATTTCGTAACCCACTTAAATCACTGCTTTTTGTTGTACTGTGATTCAACAACGCTAAAAAATTCCGTTTACACTAAAAAGTGGATTCCGCAAAACTCGTTTGCATTTTTGCAAAAGCCCGCCTGCTCCCTTTCCGTTAATGTTTGTATTCTTTGTATTGTAACATGCTTAAATATAAGGATAAATTCGCATATATCCGCAATTTTACCGCTTTGGTACGGTGGTTGCTAATAGTGTATACAGTTACTCCTTCATTGTAGGGGATGATGCCGGAGAGGTTGGGAGGCTGATCCGGCGTCATCCTGTACGAAAAACAAAAAGGCCTGCGGGCTTTAGAAACCATATGAGGTCCCCATGAAGGTTGAGACAGTCTGCCCCTTCTACGGAAAAAACGATGATTTTTGTGATGTCGGTTGTGGATATATTTCGCCGCACGATGTCAATCAGATAATTAGGTTCTGTAGTTGCCGATACAAGGAGTGTTTTAAGTATCAGGAGCTGTCGGACCGTCTGCCCAAAGAGATTTTCGAACCAGCTTGATGCTGATTTACAAGGAGGATGCCATGCTTTACAACCTGTGCCTTCATTTTAACGGAATGTATTTAACTGCAGCGATTACGTTGGCAGCAGCTTTTGTTCTTATTTCAATTATAAAGGAGAAAAAAGATGAGCGAAAAAGAGCTTGAACTATTGGCAAGAATAGAAGATCTGGAGCGGCACACCTGGCGTAACAGCGCCATCCTGAGGGCCGTGGCAATGGTTGCTTTTACCGCTTTTTTCGGCATTATCATCGCCTCCGGCGTTGTCGGCGGCGGGCGCGGCAGCCACTGGTCGGGACCTGCCTGGAACACCATGTGGCTCTACGGCCTCTTTGCTGCGAATGCGGTGTCGATGTTCTGGACCACGCATAAAGAGTAGGGGCCGGCCATGTGCCCCCCGGATACCGGGCATCCACACATGGATGCACCTACCGAATTGAACTTTAACAGGAGGATAGAACAATGCCGATGAAATTTACAAATATAGTTCTGCTGCTGGTCGTGGTAACGCTCTGTGCCACGTTTTCCATGCGCATTTTTCAGGGCCTGGACGAGATGATGGGGGATCAATACTGGGTTGTCGATACCACCCAGGGAGATCATGGCTGGTATGCCATGGGACTCCTTCCCCATGTGACGAAGGTGGCCAAGGATGTGGTCAAGGCCGCAAACACCGACCCCACAAATAAAGAAAAGTACATCATTTATGCCCAGAGCGGCGACTTTGCCGGTAACTCCGTGTACGGCATCTGTTTCGGCATTCCGCTCATCATGTACCTGATCTGGTTCGCCTTCATCCTCGGCTTCCCCGACCGGGTCGATCCGTACCTTCTCCCGAGAAGGATCTTCACCATTGCTGCGGTCATCATCTGTTCGGTTCTGGTCAACCTCTTCCTGATGAGAATCGCTGCCGACTTCGCCCGCGACCCGATGGCTCGCATCGCCAATGTTGCAGGCAACCACTCATCGCTTCTTTTCCACAACGCAGGCATCTGGTTCGCCATTCTTTTCTCGGCTCTCGGCACCCATAACCACAGCGCCCAGGAATCCGCCGCACCCGATAGCCGCAACTGGCAGACCCAGGCCAACGAGAAGTTCTCCTGGATGTTTACCCTGCTGGCAGCAGTGACTGTGCTGGAAGTGGCTCTGGTGAGTAACAAGCTGGCCTTGCCCGACGCAGCCGTCGACTATTCCGTCTGGATCATCTGGGTGGTCATCTTCATGCGCATGTACGGCTTCTCTCCCAAATACTGGATGAAGCGCGGCCGCGGCATCGCCATCATGGTCGTCGGCACCATCCTCACCCTCCCTGTTTTCTACCTGCTGGAGAGGGCAACAGGGACGCTCGGCGCCGGCTTTGCCTCACCGATCCTGACCAAGGCGCTTGGGCCCGAGAACGCCAATATCGGCCTATCTCTCATGGTTTCCATCTACCTCATCTTCTGGATGGAGTTTGCCACGGCAATCAGGATGAACGGCCCGGCCAAGGCAGCGGCGGTGGAGAAACACTGACGGCGGTCGATGGTCGATAATGGCGGTCGATGGTTGATAGTCGATAGTAAATGGTAAAAAACGGCAGCGAGAGATCGCTGCCGTTTTTTTTCCTTCTCCGCCATCGTCCGGCACACCGAAAAAATCTTGCCAGGGTGATGGGGCATCTGATATCACAGCAACATGAAGTCTCCCGAATTTATCGTCTCAGCATGGCTCTTTCCCGTCCTTTTCCTTACCGGCATGTTCGCCGGCCTGGTCGATTCCATTGTCGGCGGCGGAGGGCTCATTACCCTCCCGGTATTGCTCGGCCTCGGCATGCCGCCACAGTACGCCCTCGGCACCAACAAGCTGCAGTCAACCTTCGGCTCTGCCAGCGCCATGGCCCACTTTGCCCATGCGGGGGTCATCAGCCTGAAGGAAAGTCTGGCCGGCGTTGTCTGGACCGCCTGCGGCGCCGGTCTCGGCGCTTATACGGTGCAGCTCCTTGATCCCGGTTTCCTGCGACGGGTAATTCCCTATCTGCTGCTGGCCATAGCCCTCTATACCCTCCTTTCTCCCAGATTGGGGCATGAAGATGTTCATCCGCGCCTGGAGCGCAAGGTCTTTTACCTCTTTTTCGGCCTTCTGCTCGGTTTCTACGATGGGTTTCTCGGCCCGGGAACCGGCTCTTTCTGGGTTATCGCCCTGATGCTCGGTCTCGGCCACAACATGAAAAAGGCCACCGGCTACACAAAGCTGATGAATTTTATCAGCAACATTGTTTCCCTGGTCGTGTTCGTTGCCGGGGGGCATGTCTATTACGGGGCAGGTCTTGCCATGGGGGTGGGGCAGGCTGTTGGGGCCAGGGTTGGATCAAGGCTGGTCCTGGCAAGGGGGGCTCGCTTTGTCCGGCCGATTTTTATAGCGGCGGTGTTTGCAGTAACTGCCAAGCTACTGTATGAGAACTACCGTTGAATAACTGCAACGCAAAAGGGGCCGTAAAAGGGCCCCTTTGTTCTGACAGTATGAGGTGATGATATTCAGGGCTTGTGGTGGCAGCGGGTGCAGTTGTCCTTGATCTGGAAAGCTTTTTCGCCGTTGTGGCATCTGCCGCAATACTTGCCGGCATAGAGATCATTCATGGTTATCTTTACCCCCCCTTTTTTCATCTCGGGGAAGATGACGGAGTTATGGCAATCTTTGCAGGTCAGCCCGGCATTTTTGTGCGTTTGGCCATCGAAAACAACGGCCCCCATCGGGCTCCCGCTATATTCCAGTTTTTTGTCGGCTTGCACGGCAAGGGCAGCGCCGCTAAAAGAGAATGCCAGGATAACGCCAAACATGAATGTTTTCGTTTTCATCGTTCATTTCTCCTTTGCGTTAAGACATTAGGGCGATGTAATATGTCTCAACTATGCCAGCATATCCGGCAATGTCAAGAACAGGTCAGGCATCGCCGTTTCCCCCGCCCGGCTCTACTCGCGTTTCCAGTGCTTCCAGTTCCCCTTCCAGGTGGGAGATCAGGTTTACCACCTGTTCCCGGTAAGCGGAGGGCACATCCGGCACGCTGCGCAAAGCAGTATCCAATCGCCGGGCTGCGGCCAGGCTTGCCTTGACAGGGACCAGCGGGTCGGCTTTTTCCTCGCCATGGGCGGCGGCAACTTCCTTGAACCGCTTCAATACCGTTGGGTGGCTCCGTTCCTCCTCCACCACGCTTTTGCGCAGTTCGGCGTACTCCTCATCGGAAAACCGTTTCTCCTCCCTGGCCTGGCGGAGCAGGTCCACGGAACGATAGTCAGGCAGCGGCTTCAGCTCGTCACGCCGCGCCAGCAGTTCCGGCTCCTGTTTCTCCATGTAGCGGTAGGCGAGGGTGAGCTTCTCTGCCGTCCCTTTCTTGATGCGGATCTCCTGCACGCAGTACTCTTCGAAACTCTGGTAGCCCCATTCCCGGAAGTGGCCGCGTGAGCTCACCTGCAACAGCTTGTCTCCCAGTTCCACCCAGGATGATTTGAAACGCTTTGCGGTGTCGAGCACCTGGTAGCGCTCCGAGTCCGGCTCAAGCTGTTCCATGATCTTCTCGATATGTCGTTCGCCGCTTGATTGTGGTGTGTCGGTCATGGTCTGCACTCTCCTTCTAGTTTTGGCTGCATGGCAACTTATCAGAACGGAGGATGTTTTTGAAGTTTTTTCACTTGGCCGTGGGGATGGTTCGGGTTAGAATCCATACCGTGATCGCGGTTTGAACCTATAAACGGCAGTTGAACCGCAGGACGCAGGGCTGGGTGGATAAGAATCAAAGCCCAAAACCGTTCCACGCGGATAACTTCGGATATAATCGGATATAAATCTGATTTAACCTGTTGAAAGGTTTAAGGTTTGATCCGCCTTTATCCGAATTTGATCAGATTTGATCCGCGTGCTATTGCTTCTCAGGTTTATCCCGGCTTTGCCGGCTTAGGTTAAAAGGATACGAAATGCAGCAGGAAAAAAGGACGATAGGCCCGGAAACGGTGCGGATGATCGAACTGGGGCATCCATGGATCATCGCCGACAGTTATACGAAAAAATGGCCGGCAGGGAAGGCCGGTGATGTTGTAGAGCTGGCGGATGGCAACGGGCGCTTTATCGCCACTGCGCTTCTTGACCCCGATGACCGGATCGTGGCGCGGGTGCTCTCACGGGAACGGATGCGTCCGGACAGGACATGGCTTTCAAGACGCCTGCAAACGGCCATTCAGCTGCGTCGGAGCCATGCCGATCTGGCAGATACGAGCGCCTACCGCCTGGTCAATGGCGAGGGGGACGGTCTTCCCGGCCTGACGGTGGACTGCTATGGCGAGTATCTCATGGTGCAGCTCTACAGCGCGGGCTGGCGTCCTCATCTGAAGGCCGTGACCCGGGTTTTGCAGGAACTGCTGCACCCTGCGGGGATCTACGAGAAGTCCCGGCCGCAGAAGACCAGGGAGCTTGAGGCGGTGAGCGATACGAAAAGCTATGGACGCTTGCTGGCAGGTGCCCCTGCGCCGCAACCCCTGCAAGTGCAGGAAAACGGCCTGAACTTCCTGGTCAGCCTGGAACAGGGGCTGAACACCGGCTTGTTTCTGGACCAGCGCAAGAATCGCCGCGACCTGATGGCCCGCGTGCATGGAAAACGGGTGCTCAACCTGTTTGCCTACACCGCCGCTTTTTCCGTGGCGGCAGCGGCAGGAGGGGCAAGCCTCGTTACCAGTGTCGACGCCTCATCCAGCTACCTTGAGTGGGGCAAGGCGAACTTCGGCGTCAACCGGCTCAATCCCAAACGCCACGAATTCATCATCGGCGACTGTCTGAACGTGATGCAGGAACTGGCAAGACAAGGAAAGGTCTACGACATCATCATCATGGACCCGCCGTCGTTTTCCACCACCGCCAGGAGCCGATTCACCACCCGCGGCGGCACAACGGACCTGGTGGCAGCGGCGCTTCCCCTGTTGCAGTCGGGAGGCCTGTTGATCACCTCTTCCAACCACCAGAAGATCGATGTGGCCGATTACCTCAAGGAGCTGCGCCGCGGCGCCCTCCAGGCGGAGAGCGAGCTGCGCGTCATCTCCCTTGCCGGCCAGCCGGAGGATTTCCCCTATCCGGTCACGTTTCCCGAGGGGCGCTATCTGAAGTATGCGGTGAGTGTGAAAGCAGAGTAAAGAGTCAAAGTAAAGAAGGAGTTTAGTATGGAAACACGTCTGACCGATATGGAAACCCTCCTGATGCACCAGGAGAATACCATCCAGCAGCTCAATGAAGTGGTAAGGGAACAGCAGAAGATGATCGACGGCCTGCGCGCCGAGGTACAGCTGATCAAGGAGCATCTGCAGGCCCTTTCTCCGTCTGTCAACAGACTTCCGTCGGAAGAGGAGCCGCCGCCGCATTACTGATAATGCAATTGTTCTTTGAACCGTTTGGTTTTAACCTGAAAACGGCAGTTGGACACGGATTATCACGGATCTAGACGGATTGACACGGATAAAGCAGAGACATATCGATTAACCTTTGGGGTCTGTGCTCTTGGCTTTCTAAATCCGTGAAAATCCGTACAAATCAGATTTGATCCGTGTTCAAATGCTTTTCCAGGTGTAAATTTGAAGGAGACATCGATGAAGAAGGTAGCACTCGGCAATACCGGCTTGAGCATTAATCCGCTCGTTTTCGGCACCCTGCCGCTCGGACCGCTCCAGGCGGGCTTTACCCCGGAAGAGGGGGGGAGGCTGATCCGTTATGCCCTGGAGCAGGGGGTGAACATGCTGGACACGGCGGAGCTCTATCAGACCTATCCCCACATCCGTGCGGCCCTGAACGGTTATAAGGGGGAGGTGCACATCGTCAGCAAGACCCATGCGCCGGACAGGGCACAGGCACGGGCCCACGTGGAACGTGGGCTCAGGGAGCTGGGGATAGAGCGCTTCGACATCGTCCACCTCCATGGCGCGCGGATAGCCGACCCGTTCGTCGAGCGGAAAGAAGTGCTGGATGAACTGCTCCGGATGAAGGAGGAAGGAAAGATCGCCCATGTGGGGCTCTCTTCCCACTACATCTCGGCCATGCGCAAGGCCGTCTCACACCCGGAGATAGAGGTCGTCCATCCCCTCATCAACCGGACCGGGATGGGGATACTGGACGGGACTGCCCTGGAAATGGCGGAGGCCATCGCGGCCAACGGCCGGAGCGGCAAGGGGGTCTACGCCATGAAAGCCTTGGCCGGAGGCAATCTCATCTCCGAGGCGCGCGCCAGCATTCGCTATGTGCTGGGGCTTGACGGTGTAGACGGGGTGGCGATCGGCATGCTGTCCGAGGCAGAGATCGACGCCAACCTGGCGCTCTTCTGTGACGGAATAGCGGATGAAAAGGTCTGGACGGGGCTTGAGAGCAAGCGGCGCAAGCTCAGGATCATGACCCGGTTCTGCAAGGGGTGCGGCAAGTGTCTTGATGCCTGCGCCAGCAGCGCCCTGTCAGTGGTGGACGGCAAGGCGCAGGTGGATGAGGAGGCCTGCATCCTCTGCGGCTACTGCGCCGCGTCCTGTCCTGAGTTTATAATCAGGGTGGTTTAAGGGGAAAACGAAGGGTGGCAGCCGTAAAGGGCAGCTACCTCGACAAGGCGTTTGAATTTATAAAACAGCGTGAAACAAACAAACTTCCTAATACTGATTTTGTTAGATTCAATCAAGATGAACTAGAATGGGAAATAGTTGACATAGTGAAAGAAATCAGGAGCTTGAAGGCCTCAGAATCAAGTACTATTAGAAATACGCCTGGAGAAAAGTGATGGACAATTTATTATCTGGGACCATTGGCGCCATTCTTGGGTCTTTAATTTCAATATTCTATGTTCATTTCATTGAAAGATTAAAATCAAGGAGACAACTTGCAATCGATATTATCGATCACGTTGAAACGATGTATCACCGTCTGATGGCTTTAGGAAGTATTGAAATTCCTGAATTAGCCGAGCGCCGGCAGCAGAGCGGTCTTACTCTGCTCAATGATGATGAGAGAAGACAGTATGTCGCTGAATTTCTTCGGCTATTAACGACATATTCACCTTTTGCAAAAATCGATATCATTTTTGATGATAAGGAGCTGTCTTCAACTTTGGAGAGGTTAACAAAGGGATTTCAATCGGCTTTTCATAAAATTAAAAATAAATCAGAATTTATGGACTTATTGAATTCAGAAGTTGATCCTCATTATCAGAAGTTATGTGTTTTACTTAGAGGCAAAACAAAGTTGTTTCATATGTTCTGAGATTAGCTAACCAGACTCCGCACTAGGATTGCCTTAAGGACATGAAAAAGGTTTAAGACATGAAAAAATATCGCTGGCAATGTCGATCTCGGAGCTTGTTGAAAGGGTGTCCATGGTCTATGGCGTCAATCCCGAAGCTCTTGCCCGGAGCACAAGGAGTGGATGCATTGCCGAGGCGCGCAGCGTTATCTGCTTCTTGGCAGTGCGGGAAATGGGATGCAGCGGTGCCAAGGTTGCCGGGGTTCTGCGGATGAGCCGTGCTGGAGTCAGCGTTGCTGCCGGAAAAGGCGCTTCATCTTTTCTCTCTGACCCCGACCTACGGAGAAAAATTGGGGTTAATTGACAATTCAACAATTCCCCTCGTGCCCCAGCAAACCATTTAAGTGCTTATGGCTATCTGGTAGCTTTTCTCCCGCATTTACCCGTCTATAATCTGACTTGACCTTTCCCCCGCCAAGTAGTTATTACCAACGGCAAAATTGGCCAAAATAGGCTGTAAATAATAAATAGCTTATCATAAACGTATTGCAATGATTTGGTTCTTGTGCTATTTAAGGTGCCTCTATTGTGTCTGACACATATATTTTTCTGAGGGAGGTAGTACAATGAAGAAGAAAATGGTTTTATTGCTTGCATCCGTATTGATGTCGCTTCCGGCAGTTACGCTGGCAAGCGTCAGTAACGATCAGGTTCTGTCCCAACACATCAAGGAAGCTGTTGACGGTTCGACAGACCAGAACACAAACGCCGGCACCGGCGTCAAAACCAATCACATCGTCGACACTGCCGTCACCAACGCCAAGATCGCCAACGGTGCAGTGACCGACGCCAAGATTTCCGGCACGATCGCAACATCCAAGTTGAGTGTTGGCACTGCCGCCGGGACAGTTGCCGCCGGGAATCATACCCATGATGGTACTTACCAGAAAAACGTCTCTAATATTATTGTTGTAGCTAATAGCGGTGGCGATTATACATCAATCAATGCGGCATTAAATGCCATATCTCCATCTGAAAATAACCCCTATGTTATAAAGATCGCGCCAGGCACCTATACAGACGCTGCAAATGGGGGAAGTGAAGTATTTCCGATTACCTTGAAAGCTTATGTCTCCCTAATCGGTTCAGGCGCAAACAATACCAAAATATATTCTCCTGAAAATCATGCAATCATTGGGGATTCAGCAGGCGTTCTGATCGATGGACTGACCAGCGAATCATCAAATGGAGCCGGGATTTTTCTGTCATCGGCAATCGACAAAGGCATAACGCTCAGGAATTCAAATTTTAAAGGGAATAATTCTTATGCCGCCTACATTGCTAATCCTTTCCCTGGCCACACGAGTTCCATTAACGTTACTAACTGCGAATTTTCTGGGACTGAAGGCCTCGGGATAGCAGCACAGGGTCTTGTTCAACCGGCGACAATAAACATTTCCAATAGTAAATTCATACAGACTGCCACTTATTCATCAGATAATGCACTTGATATTAGCCCTGGTGCCAGCAACGTGGTAATTAGCAATAATTTCTACAGAGGCTTTTCAAACGCAATATTTTTCACTAGTGCACAGGATAGAAGCTATGTCACTATTGATAACATCGATACTGACCGTGGCATATACCTAGATAACTCAACTTATAATAATGTGGTTGTGAAAAACTCACATTTAGGTGCCTCTAGCGAAGGCACATCAATTATCACTGGTTCTCCAGATACTGTAGTTAAAATTTCAACTACGATGATTGATGGAACAGTTCCGCCTGGAACAAAGCTGTTTCAATGTTTTGACAAAAACTTGAATCTAATAACTAACCCTTAATACATAAGCAGTGTTGTTAATGCATAATTTATTATCTCGTTCAAGTAACTGATATTAGGTTTTTGAATTTACTTTGGCCCGTTTCGGCGGGCCTTTTCTTTTGTGCGCCAGGAATGGCGCGTGGCGCGTAAGCGCCATCTGTTTGACTGTGGTGGTCAAGCAGTGACTTGGAGGTGCAAGTCCTCTTCGGACCTTGGTGGTGGAAACCGATAGCCGGACGGCAAGGGTGTCCGTCGCGAGGCGGAATCTGAAGCAGACATGAAAAAGGGTCTATCATCGGATTTTAGCAGATGACCTTCATGTGCTTAAGCAGCTTTACTGTGAGCCTTGAGCACTGACAACGCCGCCGGGTCATGATCCAGCAAAACAAGAGCGCTGCTGACAGCACGGCTAGGCAACAAGTCACCACTTTCGTATTTCTGGAAAGCCCGCGGGCCACCGCCGATCAAGAGGCCTGCCGCTTCCTGTGAGAGATGAAGTTTCTTACGGATACGACGAATTTCCTCCGGCTCAAGCAGCCCTTCGCTTCGGGCCTTGAGGAGATTCAACATCCGGTCGGAAACCTTCATATCCTCACCGGTATGCATGCTTTCCTCTGATTGGTCATACCCACTTGAGACGGGACATGATACACGTCCTGCCATCCATTACATCAACAGCCAGCGATAAAGAGGCAAGACGGTCACCTTCACTCCACCCACTTCCAGCTTTTCCGTGCTGTCAGCTGTAATGATCAGCCCCTCCTTCAATTCGAAGGCATTGCAGCATTCCAAAAGCCCGCGCAGTTCTCTTTTTCGTGTCTTTTCATCTGAGATTGTGACGGCCACCTGGATGGCTTCCGTTACATCAAATCCCTGCTTGATGATGAAATCGCACTCGGTATTCCCTTTGAAAAAGCAGACCTCTTTCTCCCGTCGCTTGAGTTCCAGGAAAACCGCCTGTTCCATACCCTTACCTGTATCATCGGAAAATTTGTAATCAAGGGCGTTCAGAAGGCCATTGTCGATGGCATAGATCTTTTTCTCCCCCAGTTCCCTTTCCACAAGCGATTTTGTCTGTTTCCTGAGCACCAGGGCCAGATAGATGTTCTGGCAGGCCTCCAGATTATCGTAGAGCTGGTTTTTTCCGATCTTGAACCCTGACGACTTCAACTCATTGTAGATGTTGTTCACCGACACCTGTTTGGTAGCCGAAGATATGAGCCGTTTCAGGAAGAATTTCAATGCCGGGATGTTCTTGATCTCGTACCGTTCCAGCAGGTCACGATAGATCATGACATTGAAGTATTCCTGAAGAACCCGGTTGCGCAAGCCGTCGTCGTAACCGATCACTTCCGGGAAGCCGCCATGCCGCAAGTAGTCGGCGAGATGGTGATTGATCATAGAAATGGACTTCGTGCTGTGGAGATCAATAGTTACCCTTTTGAATGAGAGATACTCGCGGAAGGAGAGGGGGAAGACCTCGTAACTGACGGTTCTGCCACGCAGGCTGGTGGCAATCTCGCTGCTCAGGAAGCGGGCGTTTGAGCCGGTGATGAATATCCTTCTGGTACCTTTGTCGTATATCCGTCTGACGAACTTGTCCCAGCCGGCAATGTTCTGGATTTCATCGAAGAAAAACCAGCATCGCTCAATGTTCGTATCGGGATAGAGCTCCTGATACGCCTGCAATAACAGGTCTAGCTCCTCTGTCTTCAGGTCAAGCCTTTCATCCTCGAAGTTTACATACAGGATTTCGGCCATGGGGACCCCCTGGGAAAGGATGTCTTCGATAAGGTTGAACAGGTATGAGGTCTTGCCGCTCCTCCTCACGCCAACAAGGGTGACAATCTTACCGGTGTCGAGGGGTATCTCCAGTGTCCGACGATTGAGCTTCGGCAACGGAGAGAGATGGAAGTCCCTGATAATCAGTTTTAGCAAATCTTTCTTCATGACAAGGAAAGAATAGCACAAATTGTCTTTTAAACAAGGAAAATATATGCGGTAAATCTTCTGAAATTTTGCCGGTCAGGCTGTATGAATATGGATTATGAAGGAAATGCCGGACATTTGTCGGCTTGATTGTCGATGCTGTCAGCAATGAAATGGCGATGATGCATTTCCGGTCTGAGGATTCCAGATCGTCAATCCTTCTGTTTTTCCCCAACTTCCTGCCTGCGGCAGTTCTCTTCAAGAAAGGCGATGAAGTCGATGTGGCTGTTGATGAACGTCAGGTTGTACCTGCTCTCGTAAAGTAGGAGTGCGCTGGCGGCGAAGAGGAACAGTCCGCCCAGAAGGGCGATTGCGGTGGGTATCCAGCTGGTTTCGGGGCCGCCGAAGGCGACATTGAAGGCTATCGCCAGGCTTGAGGCGATGAAGAGCGCCGTGGCGGTATAGAGTGCTGCCAGGGCCCGCTGGATGAGGGTGGTGCGGATGCGCTGCCGCCACAGCTGTGCCCTTATGTATGCCAGCCGTTCTTCGTGAAAGGTGAAATGACCCGCCAGTATCCCCTCTACCTCGCTCTTCATGGAGTTGACCCGGTCAAAGAGCCGCCCAAGCCGGCCGGAGGTGGAAAAGATGAGGGTGCCGCAGGCGGAGATGAGCACCGCCGGGGTGATCATCGAGGTGAGGATGCGGGTGCTGGACAGGGCATCGAGGAGTTCTTTTTCGTGAATGGCCATAATTAATCCAGAAGATTTTTTGCCACAGAGTCACAGAGACACGGAGATAAAGCAAGGGAAAAAACCAGAAACCAAGAACCGCAAACCAGACGGATAAAGGCAAAAAAGCAAGGATTTTGGTTTTTTAATAGCAAAAATGACCCATTAGCCCTTCAATCATTTTTCCTTGAAATCATAGGTTTTCTCCGTGTCTTTGTGACTCTGTGGCAGAATATGATGTTTTAATCCCGGTAACGTTTTAGCAGGTCCCCGTAGGCGTCGATGCGCCGGTCGCGCAGAAACGGCCAGATGCGACGGACGTCCTCGCTCCTTTTCCCGTTTATCTCCACGACTAGCACCTCTTCCCGGCCATTGCTCCCCTCTGACAGAAATTCTCCCTGTGGCCCGGCAACAAAGCTGTTTCCCCAGAAATCAATCCCTGCGCCCGCACCGCTCGGATCGGCTTCGAAACCGACCCGGTTGACGCTTACGAGCGGAATGCCGTTGGCCACTGCGTGGCTGCGCTGGATGGTTATCCAGGCGTCGAGCTGCCGTTTTTTTTCGGCATCCGTGTCGTTCGGGTCCCATCCGATGGCGGTCGGGTAGATGAGGAGTTCTGCACCGGCCAGGGCCATGAGCCGGGCTGCCTCGGGATACCACTGGTCCCAGCAGACCAGCACGCCGAGTTTCCCGACCGAGGTCTGGATCGGCTCGAAACCCAGGTCGCCGGGGGTGAAGTAGAACTTCTCGTAGAATGCCGGATCGTCCGGGATGTGCATCTTCCGGTATTTCCCGGCAATGGAGCCGTCTTTTTCCAGCACCACCGCCGTGTTATGGTAGAGACCCGGTGCGCGCCGCTCGAACAGGGAGGTGACGATCACCACCCCCAGTTCCCGTGCCAGCGCCCCGAACTGCTTCGTTGCCGGACCGGGGATCGGCTCAGCCTGGTCGAAGCATGATGTATCCTCGGTCTGGCAGAAATATGGTCCGCAATGGAGTTCCTGCAGGACCACCAGCTCCGCACCTTTTGCTGCGGCTGTTCTGATCCCCGCCATGCTCTTCTCGATGGTTGCATTTCTATCCGCTGTGCAGCTCTGCTGCACGAGTCCGACGGTCAGGTTTTTCATAATTATACCCCTGTAATTCACGTATTTTCCCTACGGTTCCAAAATCCCCTTCGGCAGCTGCATGGTGACGCAGTGCAGCGAGCCGTGCTGGAGGATCAGGGGGAGGCAATCGATGCCGATGATCTCCTGGTCGGGAAAGGCTTTGGCAACCGCCGCAAGCGCTGCCGCATCGTTTTTGTCCCGGTAGGTGGGGACGAGCACCGCCCTGTTGACGATGAGGAAGTTGGCGTAGGTTGCCGGGAGGCGGTCACCTTCCTCGTCGTATCTCGCTTCCGGCCAGGGAAGCGGGATCAGCCGGTAGGGGCGGCCGTCAACGGTCCTGAAGGCCTTCAGCTCCCTTTCCATGGCGCAAAGTGCCTGGTAATGCTCGTCATCGGGGTCGTCGCATGTCACATAAGCGATGGCGTCGTTCGGACAGAGCCTGGCGAGCGTGTCCACGTGGGAGTCGGTGTCGTCTCCTGCCAGGTAACCGTTTTCCAGCCAGAGGAAGTGTCCGGCCCCGCAGAGTTCCTTCAGCGCATCCTCCAGTTCGGCCTTGCCCAAGTGCGGGTTGCGGTTCCCGTTCAGCAGGCATTCGGCGGTGGTCAGGATGGTGCCGTGACCGTCGCTCTCGATGCTTCCCCCTTCCATGATCAGGCCGACGGTCTTGAGCGGCATGGCGCCGAACGCACCCAGTTTATGGAGACGGCGGGTGATCTGGTTGTCCTGGTCTGCGGCGAATTTCAAACCCCAGCCGTTGAAGCCGAAATCGAGGATGAGCGGTCGGCCGTCCTCAAATACGGTGATGGGACCGAAATCCCTGGACCAGGTGTCATTGGTATCCATCTCAAAGAGCCTTATCCGCTCAAGAGCCGCGCCGCTTTCCTGCAATTTTTTTCTCACCGGCGCCGTATCGGGGGCAACGACCACTACCTGCTCGATGAGGCTTATCTGTCTGACTATTTCAACGAAAACCGGCTCCACCGCGTCAAGCCATGGGCGCCAGTCGCTTCCTTCGTGTGGCCAGGCGAGGAGGACGCCGTCCTGTTCCTCCCACTCGGCGGGTAATCTGCGCAGCATATATTCCATCCCGGATCGAAAGATTATCGGAACTATAACCAATACAAAGGTAACAAGTCAAAAGCATTGCACGCGGATAACTTCTGATCGAATCGGATAAAATCGGATTAAAGGCAATTTTAAGGGCATAGAACAAAAATCTTTAAATCTGCCCTTATCAGAAATTATCCGATTTGATCCGCGTGCAATGAATTCTGCCTTTGTTTGGAGGATAATTCCGAAGATTAATGCAAAAAGGGAAGTTTATAGAAAAGAAGGGGAAAATGCAATTGTGAAGAGAACGGCCAGGGCTGGGGGTGACTGTCGATGCAACTGGATGCGGGAAAGAGACGCTGCCATCGGTGAGGTCGAGCTGATCAGCGGCCGTGCTTCTCCTTTTTTGTTCGTGTGATTTCTAGTCAAAATAATCGTGGTAAAATGATAATCATGATAGTCGTCGAGACCTACAAGGGAAAATCGATCAGCGAGCACCGGGTGGAGATCGTCGAGCGGAAGGGAACGGGGCATCCCGACCAGATCTGCGACTCGATCATGGATGCCATATCCGTTGCCCTGTCCCAGGAGTACCTCCGTGAATTCGGCACGATCCTCCACCACAACATCGACAAGAGCCTCCTTGCCGCCGGCAGGGTCGAGAAGTTTTTCGGCGGGGGGCATGTGGTGCAGCCGATGGAGCTGATCATCGGCGATCGGGCCACCTTCCGGGCCGCCGGGCGGGAGATCCCGGTCGCAGAGATCGCCGTGGACGCCGCCAGGAAATGGCTCGGGGCAAACATGCGCTTCGTCGATCCGGAGCGGCACCTGAACTACAGGATCGTGCTCGCCCCCGGTTCGGAGGAGCTGACCGACATCTTCGCCAGGCCCGGAGAGGTCCGGGTGGCGAACGACACCTCGGCTGCCGTCGGCTACTACCCGTTGAGCCCGACGGAACGGGCCGTGCTAGATCTGGAGCGGCATCTCAACTCGGCCGCGTTCAAGGGTCGCTATCCGGAGACCGGCGAGGACGTGAAGGTCATGGGGCTGAGAAGGGTGAATGTCCTGGAACTGACGGTGGCCATGCCGCTCCTTGCGACATTCATCAGGTCGGAAGAGGAGTATTTCGCCCGCAAGGAGGCGATACTCAAGGAGATGCAGGGATTTCTCGGCGACTATACGGGTTTCAGGAGGCGGGAGGTCCATTTCAACGGCCTCGATGCGCCCGGCCGGGGGCTTGGCGGCGTCTACCTGAGCCTGCTCGGCACATCGGCCGAGGATGCGGATTCGGGCCAGGTGGGGCGCGGCAACCGGGTGAACGGCCTCATCTCCATGAACCGGCCGATGGGGACCGAGGCTGCCGCCGGGAAAAACCCGGTGAGCCACGTGGGGAAGATCTACAACGTCCTCGCCCACAAGATCGCCCGGGAAATTTTTGAAACCATTGACGGCATAAAAGAGGTCTACGTGCTGCTCCTCAACAGGATCGGCACCCCCATCGATCAGCCGCAGATGGCCACCGCCCAGCTTCTCCTTGAGCGGGGCCGGAAGATCGACGAGATAGCAAAGACCGTGGAAGGTATCTTCGAACGGGAGTTTTCCGGGATAAACGCCTTCTGCACGGCGCTTGCCCGGGGGGAGTATCCGGTCTGCTGAAGTGATCCGCATTACAGCTCAAAAACCGCCTTCCGCGCCTTCTCCACGATCTCACCGGGGGATTCCCCGCTGAATCGGAGCGGTTCGCCGAAGGTGACCGTTACCCGCCCCCTTCGCGGCCAATGCGCGCCGCGGGGAAACACCTTTTCCAGACCTGCGATCTTTACCGGCACGACCGGTATCCCCAATTCCCTTACCATTATGCCGAGTCCTTGCTGAAAAGGGAGGAGGCTGCCGTCCTCTGACCTTTCCCCTTCCGGGAAAAGGAGGATGTTGATCCGGTGGTCGGCGAGCTTCCCCATGAACTGCAATGAGCGGCGGAATACCCCCGATTGTGGGAGGGGGAAGAGGTTGAGGGCTACGGTTCCGTACTCGTAGGTGAAGCGCTTCCATAGTCGCTGGCCGCTGTTTTTGAAGTTTTTGAAGAAGAATTCCTCCCAGGCGGCAGTGGCGGTGCGATAGCGCCATTGCCGCGGCATGGAGAACATGATTGCGGGCTGGTCGAAATAACTCAGGTGGTTGGCGATAAACATGACCGGCGCATCCGCCTTGGCCAGATTTTCCACCCCGGCCGTCTCAAGCTTGACGAAACAGCGCAGGAGGGGGTAATGGAGGAGGGTGTCGCAGAGCCGCCTTATGCCGCGCACCGGAAGACTGTTCGACCAGAACCGCAGCCGCCGACCTCTGCCGGATTTTTTTCGTGCTGCGATTATCCGCCGCAGGTCGGAAACCTTTGTCATCTGGTCGATGGCCGAGTCTTCCAGGTCGAGCCTGTATTCCTGTTCGATCTGGTTGATCAGCTCCAGTCGGCCGATGGAGGTGAGTCCCAGGGATGCGACCAGGAAAGAATCCTCGCGGATATCGCGGCCGTTCACGCCGGTGATGCGGGCTAGAAGGTTCAGCAATGAGTCCGCAGAAATCCCTGCTTCACTTTCCCGGCCTTCCCTGATCCGCTGTTTCACCTTGAACTTCTGGATTTTCATGGTGGTGGTTTTGGGAAAGTCGGTCTCGGGCCAGAGGGAAAAACCGGTGATCCTGTGCAGTTCGTCAAGGCGGCTATTGGCGTCCGCAACTATTTCTTCGGCGCTCCTGCCGCGTCCGTCAAGGATGAGCACGGCATGAACCTCTTCTCCTGCTCCCCTGTCCAGGCCGATAACACATGATTCCTTGACCCCGGGCGTCCTGTCGAGGATGTTTTCGATCTCGTCGGGGTAGACGTTGATCCCGGCGCCGGTGACGATCAACTCCTTGCTTCTCCCCTTGATGCGCAGCCACCTTTCCTCGTCCAGCTCCCCCATGTCTCCGGTGCGGAACCAGCCGTCTTCGGTAAACGCATCCGCCGTAGCGGCGGGGTTTTCGTAGTAGCCGCGAAAGACATTTTCTCCCCTGACAAATACCTCGTCATGTTCGATTTTCAACTCCACACCGGGGAGCGCCTTTCCCACGGAGCCGACGAGCTGCCTCTCCAGCGTGTTGGCCGTCAGTACCGGCGAGCATTCCGTCAGGCCGTAACCCTCTACCACCGTAAAGCCCATGGCGTCCCAGAAACGGAATACGTCAGGAGCGAGCGGTGCCCCGCCTGAGACGAAGAGAGTGAAATGTCGGCCGAACTTCCGCTGCACTGGAGAGAAGAGGAGCTTTCTCGCTTCACGCGGCAATTTCTCTGCCGATTTCATGAGACCATGGAAAACGCCGGCCAGGTGTTTGGCCGCGAATTCCCCTTCGATGGACCCTTTCAGAAGTTGCAGGAGGCGTGGCACGGCGATGACGGCGTAGATGTCTTCGTCGGCAAGCGCTTCCATGATGGCAGACGGCTTGAGGGTGCGGAGGTAGACGATGGCGGCGCCATGGTAGAGCGGGATGAAAAATCCCCCCATCTGCTCGAACATGTGGGAGAGCGGCAGCAGAGACAGGAAAGAGAACTCCGGGCCGACCACGGGAATGTGCCGGTTTACCTGGCTCAGGTTGGCGAGCAGGTTGCGATGGGTAAGGATCACCCCCTTGGGTGTGCCGGTGGTGCCTGAGGTGTAGATGAGCTGGGCAGCCTCGTCCGGTTCCGGTGAGGCAATCTCCATGAGCGGCTCAAGCCCGTCGAGGAGAAACTCCAGCTCTTCCATGAGGACGGCCGGGTGCTCCGTCATTCTTTCAAGTTTATAGCGGCTCTGGATGACGAGCCGGGCACCGGTCAGGTTGGCGATGGTCTCGGCGCGCTCCCGGCCGGACATGAAGTCGACCGGCACGACAATCCCGCCGCGGGTGATGATCCCCCAGAACGCCACTGTCCACCAGGGAGAATTCGGTCCCCAGAGCAGTACCCGGTCTCCATGTCCGATTCCCTGTCGGGCAAGCCAACGGTTCATCTTCAGTGACAAATCGGTCAGTTGTTCATAAGAGAAGACGAGGCGTCGCACACCGGTGCGATAGATCAACGAGGTTTCGTCGCCACGGTTTTTAAAGGTCTGGAACAGATCCGACAGGTTCTTCATCTTGTTCCTTCTTCTGCTCATAATGTTTTTATTGTTTCGGTGGTTAAACATATCAATGGTAGGGGCGAGGCTTGCCTCGCCCAATCGGGCAGGGCAGCCCCTGCCTTACCTCAGTGTTTTACATGTTTAGCCATCGGAGCAATAACTATAGCATTACATTCAATGAGCGCCAAGCCTGTTAGCACTGTTTGTGCTTTTGAGCGAGATGGTCGGCAAAATATGAATAAATAAATGCAAAGGACTTGAAAATAAAATTAGCGTGATATAATAAATGATATTTAAAAATGCGAGGAAAAGGAGATGCATTGATGGGGGTATTGGTGCTCTACAACAATAATGTTTATGACGTGGTCAGTGAGGAACGTCTGGATTCCCTGATAGCTGAAAAAAAAATAGTCGGTTATCACCGTTCAACTGAATGGGTGACCGTTGGGCATGACCCGTTAAGAGTGGATGGCGGAGCGTTTACGGACGGGGAAAGAGGAACGAATGCAGAAAGTGAATGATTGCCTGGAATGATCGGCTGTGACGTCGGTGAAGTGCATTATAAAGGCATCTTTTGCCTCACAAAGGAGCGTATTATGAAGTCTTATGTGAGCGCGGTTCCATTGTTCGTACTTCTGGTTTTCGGGATGGCATGTCCTGTGGGAGCCGATGTCGGCGCAGGCAGTAACGTCGTTTATGAAATCGACAGCAGGCTTGTATTGAGGGGGGGCGCGGCAGAGGGAAATGCTGCCGAGTTCATGGATTCCGATGGACTTGTGGGCGATAATGGGAAGAAAAAGACCATCACATGGTGTCGCAAGGCCGCCAGGAATGGAAATGCCCAGGCCCAGTACGATCTGGGGAGCATGTACTACATCGGTTGGGGTGTTGAAAAGGATAAAAGCGAGGCGATCATATGGTTCCGCAAGGCCGCTGAGCTGGGACATATCCCGGCGCAGAACGCTCTTGGTCTTATTTACTCGAGCGGTGAGGGGGGCAGACAGGACAATGTTGAAGCTGCCAAGTGGTTCCGAATGGCCGCAGAGCAAGGTGATGTAGATGCCCAATATAATCTGGGCTGCATGTACTATAACGGTTGGGGCGTTGAACAGGACAAACACGAAGCTGCAAAGTGGTGTCACAAGGCTGCAGCACAGGGTGATGCCCAGGCTCAATGCATTCTTGGCGCCATGTATGCTAAAAACGATGGGGTAAATCAGGATCTTGCAGAGGCAATAAAGTGGTTCCGAAGGGGCGCGGAACAGGGGAACCCCATAGCACAACACAACCTTGCCGTTCTATATGAAGACGGAAAAGGGGTGAAGCAGGATAAACAGGAAGCAATCAAGTGGTATCGTTTGGCGGCCCGACAGGGGGTGACGCAGTCGCAGGAAGCGCTGGCACTTCTCGGTGAGCATTGACGGACGCGATGAAACGGTGGCTGAAATAGGTAAATGTCTGTAGTTCGGGGAATAAAAAAAGCCGCATCCGAAGATGCGGCTTTTTGCAGGCATTGAACAATTGCTTACTTAGCAGCGGGAGCGGCAGGAGCAGCAGCAGGAGCAGCTTCCTTCTTCTTCTCGGCTTTCTTTGCAGCTTTTTTCTTTGCGGCTTTTTTCTTTGCAGCAGGCTTTTTCTCTTCTTTGGCGATCGGCGGATGGCCAGCGGGCATGCCGGCAGGAGCTGCGGCAGGCTCAGCTGCGAAAACAACACCGGCGAAAGCTACGGCTACGAGGGCTGCAACTACTGAGGAAAGAACTTTTTTCATGATAATACCTTTCTTTATACTTTGTGATAGTAAACCCGATTTCCTAACAGCAGATACCATGCCAGTTTCAATGAACAACGCAACCAGCCGATATTGTTGAGATGATCGCATTGGACGAGTAATGCCCTGCCGGGATGTATCCCTTAAATCATCATAGTTGTGCCTCATATGCGGTATAACCCGGCGGTGAATGGCTTGTGGCTCGTACCTGCAATTCATGTTTCCCATTCCTTGCACTTCGCCATATCTGCTCTACAATATACCGGTAACTTTCTAACCCCGATGAACGGGATAAGTCCCTTCACGAAAAATTCTTCGCAAAAAACATGCAAATAATTTTTCTAAGGGACTAACGAACATGGCAGCAGATTATGCGCGTATATACCGCTATATTTCAGCTTCATCTGCCCAGCCGCTCTCTCAAGGGGAAAAGAAGTATTGTCAAGAGCATCCTGGCGCGGGCTCGTAGTCGTTTTAATGTGGCGGCAGCCGAGGTGGACCGGCAAGACGAGCACGGGACGGCAATCATTGCTTTTGTCACGGTCGCAGAAAATGGCTTGCAGGCCCGCCGGCTCCTTGAAGAACTTGAAGCGTGGCTGGTTGAGGAACGACCTGATGTGGATGTGGCGGCAGTGGAAATTGAAGAACGGTGAGGGTTAAAAAAAGAAAAGGGAGGAGAAAACATGGTTTATTCAGCTAAAGATTATGCAAGGCTTATCGGAATGGCGGGGTTCAGCGAGGCGCTTCTAAAGAATCACTTTACGCTTTATCAGGGGTATGTGACCAACACCAACAAGGTGCTCGACATCCTTGAGCAGATGCTGAAAGAGGATAAGACCGCCACACCCGAGTTTGCGGAATTGAAAAGGCGGCTCGGCTGGGAATTTAACGGCATGCGTCTTCACGAGTACTATTTTGAAAATCTGGGGGGGAACGGGGCTCTTGATGCCAACGGCAAGCTGGGGCAGATGATTGCCCAGGGCTTCGGCAGCATTGAAGCCTGGGAAAAGGATTTCAGGGCAACGGGCGCCATGCGCGGCATCGGCTGGACCGTGCTCTACCATGACCCGACCAACGGCAGGCTCACCAATTTCTGGATCAATGAGCACGACGTTTCCCACCCGGCCGGTTGCAATCCCATCCTTATCATGGACGTGTTCGAGCATGCCTTCATGCTTGATTACGGCCTGAAGCGCGCCGATTACATTGAGGCGTTCTTTAAGAATATCGACTGGAAGGCTGCCGAGGCCAGGCTCAAGTAAGCAGGAGAAAGGAGCTAGGAAAAAGGAACGAGGAAAACCTTTAACCTCGAACCTCGCACCTCGTGCCTCGCACCTCGTGCCTGTCTGGGAGGAAACATGAAAGCCTTGATCATCAGTGCAGACAATTTTGAAGACTCGGAACTGCTGGTGCCATACTACCGTTTGAAGGAGGCGGGTATGGCGGTTGATGTGGCCTCCATGAAAAGCGGGTCCATCCGGGGGAAACACGATTACGAAGTGGCTGTGGCCAAGACCCTTGACGAGATCAATCCTGACGATTACGCCATTCTGATTCTTCCCGGCGGCAAGGCGCCGGAGAAAATAAGAAAGGAAGCAAAGGCGCTGGAAATTGCCCGGAGCTTTTTTGCGCGCAACAAGCCGGTTGCCGCCATCTGTCATGGACCCCAGACATTGATAAGCGCCGGGTTGGTAAAGGGGAGACACGCCACCTGCTACCGGTCGGTAGCGGGCGAGTTGAAAGATGCCGGCGCACTCTACGAGGACAGGGAGGTGGTTGTTGACGGTAATCTGGTTACTTCCAGGGAGCCGGCGGACCTGCCTGCATTCATGCGCGAGACCATGAAGCAGTTGAAACTTTAGCGACAGGGTAAAAATGGGGGGCAACGGATGAAAACTTATGTATCTGTCTTTGTTGTGGCGATTTTCTGCTTCCTTCTTCCGGGGTTGTCGTCGGGGGAGGAAAAGCTCTTCAAGGCCACAATCGATACTGACGGGGTGCAGCGGGTGGACATCGTGGGCGGAGGTTATTTCTTCGATCCCAACCATATCATCGTCAAGGTGAATGTGCCGGTGGAGTTGAAGATCAGAAAAGAGTCGGGGATAGTTCCCCACAACTTTGTGCTCAAGGCCGCTGACATGGCATTGGATCAGGATATATCCCTGGGCACTGAGCCCAAGGTCGTCAGATTCATTCCCACAAAGCCTGGTAAATACCCGTTTTATTGCAGTAAGAAGCTGTTGTTTTTCGAGAGCCACCGTGAAAAAGGGATGGAAGGCGTGCTTGAGGTGGTTGAATAGGGATTGCGAGGTCTTTATAAAATTGCACGGAAAAAACAGGCGAAGCAGCAATGCTCCGCCTGTTTTGTTGACATCCCTCTGCTCCTCAAATATACGCTTCACACCGTGCGTAAACAGTGCTATGTAATGAAATGGATTACGACGTTACCAACCGTTTTTGAATGGAGCAGAACGATGGCAAATGAGGACCTCACCCGATTAAAGATAGACAAGGAAGCGATCGGCACCCGTCGGCCTCGGCATAGAAAGCCGCTCTTCTGGGTGATTATCGGCCTGCTCGTTGTTATCATGGGCATCCTTGCCATGAAAGGGGTCTTCACCCCGAAGGTGGAGGTAGAGTTGGCGACGGTTTCTCAGGTCTATCCTTCCCAGGCATTTACCCTCCTGAATGCCAGCGGTTATGTGGTTGCCCAGCGCAAGGCGGCGGTGGCGTCCAAGGCAACGGGCCAGTTGGTATGGCTGGGAGTGGAGGAGGGTAGCCGGGTCCGGCAGGGAGAGGTCCTTGCCCGCCTGGAGAATCGCGATGCCATAGCCTCGCGGGACCAGGCGGCGGCCAATCGGGGCAGTGCCCGGGCGGCACTGGAGCAGGCAAAGGCGGAGTTGCAGGATGCAACGCTTGCCTACAACCGGCAAAAGGAGCTGCTTTCCCAGGGGATCGTGGCAGAAGCCGACTTCGATGCGGCCTTCGCGCGTTACAAGCGGGCAAAGGCCGGGGTAAGCGGGGCGGAATCCAACATCACCTCTGCATCAGCCGCCCTCCAGGGGGCGGATGTGGCGATAGACTACACCCTGATCCGCGCCCCCTTCGATGCTGTGGTGTTGACCAAAAACGCAGATGTGGGTGACATCGTCACACCGCTTGGAGCGGCGGCAAATGCCAAGGCTGCGGTCGTGACCATAGCCGACATGGGGTCGCTCCAGGTGGAGGCCGATGTTTCGGAATCCAACCTGGAAAAGATCAAGGTCGGGCAACCGTGCGAGGTCATTCTTGATGCACTGCCCGAAGTCCGGTCCCGCGGGATTCTCCACACGGTTGTTCCCACCGCTGACCGTTCCAAGGCGACAGTGATGGTCAAGGTTAAATTTCTCGACATGGACAAGCGGATACTGCCGGAGATGAGCGCCAAGGTGGCTTTTCTGGAAAGACCGGTGAAGAGCGACGAGCAGCGGCCCGTAATAGCGTTGAATCCCCAGGCAGTCTCGACCCGCAACGGGAAAAAATTCGTCTTTATCGCGAAGGGTGATCGGGCGGTGGAGACGCAGGTCGATGTGGGTGCGCCGATCGGCGATATGGTCCGCATCGTGAGCGGGGTGAAGGCCGGTGACAAGGTGGTCGTGAAGCCGCTGGACAAGCTCAGGGACGGCTCGCGGATCAAGACGGCGGAGAAATAGGAACGGGTATTTTTCGATGACAAACGATAAACCTCCCATGGTGGAGATTAAAAACCTTTCCAAGGCTTACCGGCGTGGCAGCCAGATCATTCCGGTGCTTCAGGACATCTCCTTCGATATCGGCGAGGGTGAGTTCATGGCGCTCATGGGGCCGTCCGGCTCGGGGAAGAGCACCCTCCTGAACCTGATTGCCGGGATCGACAAGGTCGATACCGGCATTATCCGGGTGGGCGGGGTCGACATCACCACCCTGACAGAGGCCGAGCTTGCCGGCTGGCGCGCCGCAAACGTAGGCTTCATCTTCCAGTTCTACAACCTGATGCCGGTCCTCACCGCATTTGAGAACGTTGAGCTCCCCCTGCTCCTCACACCTCTTAGTCGAAGAGAGCGGCGGGAGCACGTGGAGATGGTTCTGGGAGTGGTAGGGCTTGCCGACCGGATGGACCATTATCCGTCCCAGCTTTCTGGCGGTCAGCAGCAGCGGGTGGCCATTGCCCGGGCCATAGTCACCGATCCGACGATCCTGGTGGCCGACGAGCCGACCGGCGATCTGGACAGGGTTTCGGCCGAAGATATCCTCAGCCTCATGGACAATCTTGTTCATAAATTCGGCAAGACGATCATCATGGTGACCCACGACCCGCGGGCGGCGGAAAAGGCCCACATTATCCAGCATCTGGAAAAAGGGGTTTTGACGGCTTCGTAACCTTTACAAATCTGCCACAAGACACAGAGAAAAACCTGAAAACATGTTTGCCGCAGATCAAAGCGGAAAAGGCGGATTTAACCCCATACAAAGCAATTGGATCAAAAGTTGATTTATTTCGTTTTTTCCGTTTTTTCTGTGGCCCTTTTAGAGATAACCGTGCTCCGTGCTCCGTGGCAGAATTCGGCCTTTTATGTTTATTATTAAACTCATCATACGCAACGCCTTCCGCCACAAGCTGCGCTCCTTCCTCACCGTCCTGGGGGTGGCCATTGCCATTCTCGCCTTCGGTCTCTTGCGGACCCTGGTCGGACTTTGGTATCTGGGGGTGGAGCAATCGTCAGCCACCCGTCTTGTTACACGCAACGCCATTTCTCTCGTTTTTTCTCTCCCGATTTCATATAAGGATAGGATCAGGCAGATCCCGGGGGTGAAGCAGATCTCCTACGGCAACTGGTTTGGCGGAATCTATATCGACGAGAAGAACTTTTTCCCCAATTTTGCCGTTGAGCCGCGGAGCTACCTCGAACTCTACCCAGAGTTCGTTCTCTCTCCGGGAGAGAGAGACGCCTTTATCCACGACCGCCGGGGTGCTGTGGCCGGACGCAAGCTGGCCGCCAAGTACCGCTGGAAGGTCGGCGACATGATTACCCTCAAGGGGACCATCTTTCCCGGTGAGTGGGAGTTCGTGCTGCGCGGCATTTACCGCGGCGCGCAGAAAAGTACGGATGAGACCCAGTTTTTCTTCAATTGGGAGTATCTCAACGAGACCATGAAGAGAACGGTGCCGCGCCGGGCCGACCAGGCGGGTTTTTACATGATCGGCGTGACCAAGCCCGAGCTGGCTGCCGAGGTGTCGCAGGCGGTGGACAGCACCTTCAGGAACTCCCTGGCCGAAACTCTCACGGAGACGGAAAAGGCCTTTCAGCTGAGCTTCGTTTCCATGACCGAGGCGATCATGATCGCCATCAAGATCGTTTCCTACGTGGTGATCGTCATCATCATGGTGGTGGCTGCCAATACCATGGCCATGACGGCACGTGAGCGGATAGCCGAGTATGCCACGCTCAAGGCCCTCGGTTTCGGCGCGGGTCACATAGCCGGAATCGTCTTCGGCGAATCGATCGTCATCGCCATGATCGGCGGCGGAGTGGGGGTGCTCCTCACCTTCCCTGCAGCCCACTGGATCGAGACCGAACTGTCCCAGTTCTTTCCCGTCTTCAGCGTCTCCCCGCTCACCGTTTACCTCGATCTGCTGGCCGCCCTGGTAATAGGGGTGGTGGCTTCAATCTTTCCCACATGGCGCGGGGCGACGATCAGGATTGCCGATGGGTTGAGGAGGATCGGGTGATGGGCATCCCCTACTACTACAGCTTCAGAAACCTCTGGACCCGCCGTCTTACCACCATCCTCACCGCATCGGGGATGGCGCTGGTGGTGTTCGTCTTTGCCGCCACCCTGATGCTGGCCGAGGGACTGCGCAAGACCCTGGTGGATACCGGCTCCTATGATAATGTGGTGGTGATCCGCAAATCGGCCACCTCCGAGGTGCAGAGCGGTGTGGAGCGCCAGCAGGCATCTGTCATCGAGAGCCAGCCGGAGGTGGCGATGGGCGCTGCCGGCCGCCTGCTTCTGGCCAAGGAGCTTGTGGTGCTCATCAACCTGCCGAAGCGGGAGACTGGCAAGCCGGCCAACGTCATCATCCGCGGCATCGGTCCCGCCTCCATGTGGCTTCGACCCCAGGTAAGGCTCGTTGAAGGGCGGATGCCGAGGCAAGGCTCTGCGGAGGTCATCGCCGGCGCCAGCATCGCCAAGCGCTTCAAGGGGGGAGGGCTCGGCGAGACGCTCCGTTTCGGCATGCGCGACTGGACCGTTGTGGGGGTCTTCGATGCGGGGAGCACCGGCTTTTCTTCGGAGATTTGGGGTGATGTTGACCAGCTCATGCAGGCGTTCCGCAGGCCGGTATACTCGTCGGTCCTCTTCAAGCTGCGTGATCCGGGCGAGTTCGGGCGTTTCAAGCAGCGGATCGAGAACGATCCGCGTCTGACCGTCGAGGCCAAACGGGAGACCAGGTACTACCTGGACCAGTCGGAGGCCATGTCGAAATTTCTCACCATCCTGGGGATTGCCCTGACCATCATCTTTTCTCTCGGCGCCATCATCGGGGCGATGATAACCATGTTTGCGGCCGTGGCCAACCGGATCGTGGAGATCGGCACACTGCGGGCGCTCGGATTTGGTCAGGGGAGCATCCTTGTCGCCTTTATCCTCGAGTCGCTTTTTTTGGGCCTTCTCGGCGGGCTTGTCGGCCTTTTCTTCGCTTCGTTCATGCAGCTTGTCACCATTTCCACCATGAACTGGCAGTCCTTTGCCGAACTGGCCTTTTCATTTACATTGACCTTCGAGATTGCCTGGAAATCGCTCCTTTTTTCCCTTGTCATGGGCTTCATCGGCGGGGTGCTGCCGGCGTTCCGGGCGGCGCGGATGAATATCGTCGACGCCCTCCGCTCGACCTGATTCTTACGGCACACTTTCGCCACAGAGTCACGGCCAAAAGTAGGCGCTTCTAAGCGAGGCACGGAGGAAATCACAGGGAAATTACCTGGTGATTGTAACTTGCTGAATTTATTTAATAATACCTCTGTGTCTCTGTGCCTCTGTGGCAAAAATTTATTCTGAAATCATGGGTGCGTCGATGAAGTTCTCCAATCTGCGTTCAAGATTCATTGCTCTGTTCATGCTCATCGTGTCGGTCATCATCTACGGCATCGATTATCTCGTTTCAGGCAATACGGGGGAAATCTTTACCGGATTTCTCGGTAATCTGGCCTTTCTTCCGATCTACGTGCTGTTCGTCACCCTGATGATCGAACGGGTTCTCAAGGAGAGGGAACGGGAGGCCATGCGGCAGAAGCTGAATATGGTCATCGGCGTCTTTTTCAGCGAGGTCGGCACCATTCTGCTCAGGGACTGTTCCGGCTTCATCACGGATTCGCGGGAACTGTCCGGGCGGCTGAAAATCGCTTCCCAATGGACGGCCGGCGATTTTAACAGTGTCACGGAATTCCTCCGTGGCCACGAAATCCAGGTGGATAGCCAGAGGGGCGACATCGTTGCCTTGAAAGCCTTTCTCCAGGAGAAGAGAAGTTTCATGCTCGGCCTGCTGGAAAACCCCAATCTCCTGGAGCATGACGAGTTCACCGACCTGCTCTGGGCCGTTTTCCATCTCATCGATGAGCTGGAGGCGCGCAAGTCGCTTGCCGGTCTGCCGGCGGCGGACATGGAGCACCTGTCGGGCGACATAAAACGGGCTTATAACTATCTGCTCAGGGAATGGGTGGTGTACATGCGGCACCTGAAGGAGGCGTACCCCTATCTCTTTTCCCTGGCGGTCAGGACCAACCCGATGAATCCCGATGCGCGGGTGGAGATAACATAGGGGCGGGTGAGCAAGGGTTTATGGTTGCAAGTTTAAGAAAATTTCCGTTGTCTGCCGTGGCAGCGCTGGTTATCGGCTGCCTGAGCTGCGCATGGTCCTTTGCTGCTGATGAAAGGGCGCTTCCCGGCGACGGGCAGTTGCCCCCTCCGGCAGTCCGTGCAGATAAAGGGGTTGACCTTTTAAAGCGGTTGTGGGAGCAGCTTCTCCCGGAAAGAAGGGACGATAAGAACTTGCAGGATTATCGTGCTGCAACTGTTCTGCGTTCCCTTGATCCGCAGCGGTATCCCCTTTTTCCCTCTGCCGATGGCGGGACGATACTGCTCGATCCCGAGGGAACGCTGCCGATGATGGTGAAATCGTACATTCTGCAGAAGGAGCCGGGGCTTCGGGTTGTATCCGGGAGTCCCGATAATCGCAAGCAATTCTATAATTCTCTCCTCGCTGCCGGGAAATTTCTCTCTGTCGATGAGGAGGTAAGCCTTGCGTTTGGCGAAGACCCGACTATTGTGGCCTATGTTGACTTCAAAATCGAAAAAAAAGGGAAAGGCCTGCACGAAACCGAGAGCGTCCTGCTCAACGTCGATGAAAAACGGGGAGGGATCCCCGCAGTGCTGCGCTCATTGCTTGAAGAGAGAGGATTCAGGATAATCGATGCCTATCCGGCTTCTACGGTAAGTGAGCAGAGAAATCAACATCGGCTTCATCCCGTTTCAGCCGTTGACCCGCTCAAGATCGTTGATTCTTTGCTGCATGCCCTGGCTCTTCCCTACGACATCGACAGGTGGATAGAATTTGCCGGTCATGAGCCTGACGCAAAACAGGTAAACAGGGTAGCCAGGTATTTCGAGCTGAACGGCCGTCGTTTCGTGGTAGCCCTTTTCAACGGAGATCCGGCGAGTTACACGCTTTTGCGCCTTCTGGAAACCAGCGGATACCAGGTAGTTATGCTCGATGCCCGGGATGACTTGCGCAAGGTTTCCGGCAAGCTGCTTCCCCGGCTGGGGATATCCGCCGAGTACGTCAGGCACGATCTTTTGCCGGCCCCGGACCGCCGCTATAACGTGCGGATGTCAGGGGTCATGCTTTCCGACAGGAATGGTGGCGGAAGCATATTTCTGACCGACAAGCTTTTGGATAAAGATATTGGAAAGCTGCTTGAAACTGCGGGATACCACCTCGTAAAAAATAATGAGTATCATTGACCCGTTGACGGTTTTTCATGGGGGTAGTCAATCCAGAAAATATTTGCATTTTTAGAACCTTTGCTATAAATTAGCCCCTCCATAAATATCCAGAATCCTTCCTAAGGTGATTCACCTTGCAAAAAAAGAAAACACTTGCAGATTTAAGAAAAGAGATCGACTCGTTAGACGACCGGATGCTGGAGCTTTTGAACGAGCGCGCTTCCCGTGTCATTGAGGTGGGGCGTCTCAAGGCGGGTTCAAAAAGCGATTTCCATGTGCCGAGCCGCGAACGGGAAATCTACGAGCGTCTCATCGCCCAGAACCCCGGACCCTTTCCAAGCCAGGCGCTGAAAAGCGTTTTCCGGGAGATCATCTCCGCTTCCCTCGCCCTGGAAGCGCCGATGAAGGTGGCGTTTTTCGGCCCGAAGGCTACTTTCACCCACATGGCCGCCATGCAGCAGTTCGGCCTCTCCGCCGAGCTGGTGCCGCAGAAGTCGATACCTGCGGTCTTCGAAGAGGTGGAGAAGGGGAGGGCGCTGTACGGGGTGGTGCCGGTGGAAAACTCCACCGAAGGAATGGTTTCCCACACCCTGGACATGTTCATGGAGAGCGAGCTGAAGGTAAATGCCGAGGTGCTCCTGGAGATCCACCATTATCTCCTTTCCCGCACCGGCCGGATGGAGGATATCAAAAAGGTCTGCTCCCACCAGCAGCCGATTGCCCAGTGCCGTAACTGGCTGGCGGAGAACCTGCCGAACGTGCCGGTCGTTGATGTTGCATCCACGGCCGTGGCCGCCCAGATTGTCAGCGAGGATTACACCGCTGCCGCCATCGCCAGCGAACTCGCCGCCTCCATGTACGACCTCAAGGTGGTGCGGGAGCGGATCGAAGACCAGGTGAACAACTTCACCCGCTTTCTCATCATCGGTAAAAAGATGGCGGAAAAGAGCGGCGACGACAAAACTTCCCTCATGTTCTCGGTCAAGGACGAGGTCGGCATTCTCTACCACATGCTGGAGCCCTTCGCCAAGCGTGGAATAAACCTCTCCAAGATCGAATCCCGACCACTGAAAAAGAAGGCGTGGGAGTACATATTCTTCCTCGACCTGGTTGGGCACATCTCTGATCCTGTCATTGCGGAAGCGGTGCAGGAACTCAAGGGGTGCTGCCAGTTTGTCAAGGTTCTCGGGTCGTACCCGAGAGCAAAATAAACGCATATGTAGGGGCGCGGTTCTCGCGCCCTGGGCTGGGGTCTCGCGCCCTGGGCTGGGGTCTCGCGTCCAGGGCGGGGTTCTTGCGTCCAAGGCGGGGTGACCCCGCCCCTACGAAATCACGAATTTACAGGAGAAATCCATGCCGCTCATTCAGCGGTTGGCCATAATCGGCGTCGGCCTGATCGGCGGCTCGCTGGCCCGCATCCTCCGGGAAAAAGGGGCGGTTGTCGAGATCGTCGGGATCGGCAGGGGCGAAGCCAATCTGCGCAAGGCCGTGGAGCTGGGTGTAATCGACCGTTACTCCCTTGACCCCGTTTCCGGCGTGGAAGGGGCTGACCTGGTTTTTCTTGCCACGCCGGTCTGTTCCATTATCGACATGGTAGCCCGGATTGCGCCTGCCCTTGCTCCCGGTTGCGTGGTGACCGATGGCGGAAGTGTAAAGGGGGAGATCGTGGCGCCCTGTGAAAAGCTGCTCCCGCAAGGGACATTTTTCGTCGGCGGTCATCCCATTGCCGGCACGGAGAAGTCCGGGGTGGAGGCCTCTTTTGCAGCACTCTACCAGGGAAAGCGCTGCATTCTGACCCCGACCGCCCAGACCGATGGAGACGCCCTGCGCAAGGTGACGCAGATGTGGGAACTCGCCGGAAGCGAAGTTGTGTGCATGGATGTGGAGAAGCATGACCGGGTGGTGGCTGCCATCTCCCACTTGCCGCACATGGTCGCCTATTCGCTGGTCAACGCGGTCGGCGGCTACGACCGCTTTTCGGAGAACATCCTCAAGTATTCGGCCGGCGGTTTCAGGGACTTCACCCGCATCGCTTCTTCGGACCCGGCCATGTGGCGCGACATCGCCCTTATGAACAGGGAAGCCGTTCTGGAGATGATGGATGTCTTCAGCGAATATTTCGCCGGTTTGCGCAACCTCGTAGAGAAGGGGGACGGCCATGGCCTGGAAGCGTTCTTTGCCCGATCGAAGCAGAACCGGGACGCCATTTCATAACCAATAAACATTGCCGCAGAGGAAATCCAATTGCAGACCTATACCATAAAACCAGCACAGTCAGTTCGCGGCGAGATCGCCGTCCCCGGCGACAAGTCCATCTCCCACCGTTCCATAATGCTTGGTTCCATTGCCCGGGGGACCACCACTGTTTGCGGTTTTCTCCGGGGCGAGGACAATATGGCCACCCTCAACGCCTTTCGTGCCATGGGGGTCGATGTCCGGGACGACGGCGAAACCTTGCGCATCGAAGGGAAAGGACTTGCCGGCCTCAATGAGCCAACCGATGTGCTGGATTGCGGAAATTCCGGGACCTCCATGCGGCTTATGACCGGCCTTCTGGCCGGCCAGAGGTTTTTCTCGGTCCTGACCGGCGACCAGTACCTGCGCAACAGGCCGATGAAGCGGGTCCTGGAGCCGCTCAGCCGGATGGGCGCGACCATCTTCGGCCGTGCCGGCGGCGACAAGGCGCCGCTTGCCGTAGTCGGGAGAGGGCTTACCGGCGTAACTTACGCTTCGCCGGTATCGAGCGCCCAGGTCAAATCCGCGATTCTCTTGGCCGGGTTATATGCGGATGGCGAAACTGAAGTGACCGAACACCATCTCTCCCGCGATCACTCGGAGAGAATGCTCCGCTATTTCGGCGCCGATATCGAAACCTTTGCCGATGGGGTAAAGGTACGCGGCGGAGTAGAACTGACCGGGCGAGACATAACGGTTCCCGGCGACATTTCATCGGCGGCCTTCTTCATCGTCGCCGCGCTGATCGTCCCCGGTTCCGAACTGCTGATCAAGGGGGTCGGGGTCAATCCGACGCGGACCGGTATTATCGATATCCTGACCGCCATGGGTGGTTCCATCGAGCTTCTGAACTGCCGTGAGATCTCCGGTGAGCCGGTGGCGGACCTGCTGGTCAGGGCGTCGGAACTCAAGGGAATCGAGATCGGCGGAGATCTGGTGCCGCGGGCCATCGACGAGTTTCCCGTCATCTGCGTCGCCGCCTCCTGTGCGGAAGGGCGGACCGTTATCCGCGACGCCAGGGAATTGCGCGTAAAAGAAACCGATCGCATTGCCGCAATGGCCGTCAACCTGCGGAAGGCGGGGGTAGACGTGGTCGAGACCGAGAACGGCATGGAGCTTATCGGGGTTGAGCGCCTGGAAGGGTGCACGGCGGAAAGTTTCGGCGATCACCGCATCGCCATGTCCATGCTGATTGCAGGTCTTGCTGCCCGGGGCGAGATTACCGTCAACGATACGGAGTGCATCGCCACATCCTTCCCCAATTTCATCGCCCTCCTGGAAAAGGTTGTGGTCCCATGAGCGACAGGTGTGCCGCTGGACGTAAAAACGGCCTGATTGTCGCCATAGACGGCCCTTCCGGGGCGGGAAAGAGCACCATCACCAGGCTTCTGGCCGAACGTCTCGGCTATATCCATATCGATACCGGCGCCATGTTTCGCGCCATTGCCCTCAGTGTCAGGCGCGCCGGCGTTGCCGCCGATGATGACGTTTCCCTGGCTGCCCTCTGTCGCCGGACCGACATCGTTTTCGTGCGCGACAACGGGTGCTGCCGGGTTATGCTTAATGGCGAAGATGTATCGGATGCGATCCGCACCCCCGAGATCAGTGCCCTCACCTCCCGGATATCGGCGAGAAAACCGGTGCGCGACAGCCTGCTTGAGCTGCAACGGCGGATGGGGGAGGACGGCGGCGTAATCCTGGAGGGACGCGATATCGGCACCGTGGTTTTTCCCGATGCAGAGGTGAAATTTTTCCTTTCCGCCTCGGCCGAGGAACGGGGGAGACGCCGCTATCTGGAGTTGACGGCAAAAGGGGAGGTCGTCACCCAGGAGCAGACCATTGCTGCGGTAGTCAAGCGTGACGAGCAGGATGAAAGCCGTGAGCATGCCCCACTGCGCTGCGCCGATGATGCTGTCGAGATCGATTCGACCGGCTTGTCCATTGACGAAGTGCTTGCGCTCATGGAAGGGAAGGTCAGAGAAAGACAGAAATATTGTGCGGAGAAAAACGAGAAATGAAAGTCATACTTGCCAAACAGGCCGGTTTTTGTTTCGGGGTGAAAAGGGCCACTCAGATGGCCTTCGAGGCTGCCGACAAGGGGGGGAAGACATACACCCTCGGCCCGATAATCCATTCTCCCCAGGTGGTACAGAAGCTGGAGGAGATGGGGGTAAAGGCGCTCAAGGATATTTCCGGCATGGATGACGGGACGATCATCATCCGTTCACACGGCGTTGCATCCGGGGAGCTTGAGGAGGCGGTCCGCAAGGAGCTGGAGATCGTGGACGCCACCTGTCCGTTTGTCAAGAAGGCCCAGGAACATGTGGAGAGCCTGTCCCAGGCGGGTTATGACGTGGTCGTGGTGGGAGATGCAGACCACCCCGAGGTGCAGGGGATAGTTTCCTATGCTTCCGGGAAAGTCTACGTGGTCGGGTCGGGGGATGAAGCGGCTAAGTTGCCGAAAATGGCGAAGATAGGGGTCGTTGCCCAGACCACCCAGTCGTTCGAGAATCTGAAAAACGTGGTCGACGCATGTCTCACCAAGGGGGGGGAGATCCGTGTCTTTCATACCATTTGCGACGCGACTGCCGTGCGCCAGGAGGAAGCCAAGGAACTGGCCAGCCAGGTTGACTGCATGATCGTGATCGGCGGCTACAACAGCGCCAACACCAAACGCCTCGCCGAAGTCTGCACTGAACTGCAGCCGAGAACCTACCATATAGAAATGGCGCAGCAACTCAACCCGCGTTGGTTTGAAGGTGTGGGCAAGGTTGGCGTCACCGCCGGCGCATCGACTCCGAAGTGGCTTATCGATGAAGTCCTGGAACAGATAGAAAAGATTAATAAGGATAAAAACCATTGAATTTTTCAACAGATGTGATAAATTATCTTGATTTTTATACGGAGAAATATTTCAGGGGGTAATGTTTTAATGGGAGACGACAAGAAAACATTCAAGAAAAAAGACATGCCGATCAGGCGATTGCATGATACGGATGAGGAGATGGAGCAGGAGGAGCGGGGAGAGTTTGCCGAGCTTTATCAGGACAGCCTGCGTCAGCCCCAGTCCGGCGAAATTGTAAAAGGTGTGGTCGTGCAGATCGAAGCGGATTGCGTTCTGGTGGATGTGGGATACAAGTCGGAAGGGTGTATCCGCATCAACGAATTTATAGATGAAACTGGCGAACTTACGGTCAAGATCGGCGATGAAGTCAATGTATTCTTTGAGCGCGGCGAAAACATCCGCGGGCACATGGTTCTTTCCAAGAAAAAGGCCGACTCGCAGGTGGCGTGGGAAGCCATAGCCGCAGCCGGTGGTGAAGGCGGAGTCATCGAAGGAAAGATAACCGGCAAGGTGAAAGGTGGATTGATCGTCGATGTCGGTATCGAAGCCTTCCTTCCCGCTTCACAGGTGGACATCAGACCTGGCGGCAACCTGGACAGATTCATCGGTGAAACCTGCAAGTTCAAAGTCCTGAAAATGAACAGGAAACGGGGCAACATCGTCCTCTCCCGCAGGGTGCTTCTCGAAGAAGAGCGTGACAAGGCAAGGACTACTACGCTGGCCACCCTGTCCGAAGGGGATGTGGTCGATGGGATTGTCAAGAACATCGCCGACTACGGCGCATTCGTAGATCTCGGCGGGGTCGATGGACTTCTTCATGTCACCGACATGTCCTGGGGGCGGTTGAATCATCCGTCCGAGGCGGTAAAGGTCGGCGATACAATCAAGGTTAAAGTACTGAAGTACGACCGCGAGAAAGGGAAAATATCCCTTGGTCTCAAGCAGACCATGGCTGATCCCTGGCTGAACGTTGAAACAAAATATCAGATCGGCGAAAGGGTGCAGGGCAGGGTTGTGAGCCTCACCGATTACGGCGCATTCATCGCACTTGAAGAGGGTGTCGAGGGCCTTGTACACATTTCCGAAATGTCCTGGACCAAGAGGGTGCGCCATCCTTCCGAACTGCTTACTGTCGGTGACAATGTTGAAGCCTTGATCCTCGGCGTAGACACCTCCAACCGTCGTATTTCGCTCGGGCTGAAGCAGACCGAGGTGAATCCCTGGACAGTCATTGGTGAAAGGTATCCGGTAGGAACAAAGATAGAAGGTCAGATCAAAAACATAACCGATTTCGGTGTGTTCATCGGTATTGAGGACGGTATAGACGGTCTCGTACACGTTTCCGACATATCCTGGACCAAGCGGATCAAGCATCCCGGCGAACTCTACAGCAAAGGCCAGACAGTACAGGCCGTGGTTCTCAACATCGATGCTGAAAACGAGAGACTTTCCCTTGGCATCAAACAACTTACTCCCGACCCGTGGGAAGAAATCCCGAGCAAATTCAAACCCGGCACGCGCATTAAGGGGAAAGTGACATCCGTTACGGACTTCGGCGTGTTCATGGAGATTGAAGAAGGTATCGAGGGACTTGTTCATATTTCCGAGCTTTCCCAGGAAAAACTGGCCTCAACCAAGGATTTCGCTGCGGTCGGCGATGAACTCGAAGCTGTGGTGCTCAATGTGGATACGGTCGAGAAGAAAATAGCCTTATCCATCAAGTCCTTACAGACTGCCATTGATAAAGCCGAGCTGGCCTCCTACATGGGATCACAGGGCGAAGCCACATCAAACCTTGGGGCACTGTTGAAAGAAGGGTTAAAGAAAAGCGGGGATGAGTAGTAGCCAATAGCAATTGCTAGCGAGCTATTTATAATGATAATTTGATTGCAGCAAGAGGTGTTTGATGACTAAAAGTGAGCTGGTGGACAAACTTGTAGAAGTAAACGGCATACTGAGCCGTAAAGAATCCGAGGCGATAATCTCCATTGTCTTCGATTCCATGTGTGAAGCGCTGAAAAGCGGGGAAAAGGTGGAAATACGCGGTTTCGGCAGTTTTACCATCAGAGACCGCGAAGCTCGTGAAGCCAGGAACCCCAAAAGTGGCGAGATCGTCAAGATCGCTTCGAAGAAAACCCCGTTCTTCAAGACCGGCAAGGAACTGCGAGAAAGGGTGAACAATCTCTAACTGCGGCGACGCCGTTTAAAGTCGCTGCATTAAGCGCCCGGGTGGCGGAATTGGTAGACGCAAGGGACTTAAAATCCCTCGTTCGCAAGGACGTACCGGTTCGATTCCGGTCCCGGGCACCACGTAAATAAAGGGCCTATAGCGATATAGGCCCTTTTTGTTCCATGGGTATATTAAATTTAAACCTCGACCGACTTGGCCGGGGTTTTTTTTATAGCTCATAAATTATATTTACAATTTATTGCTTATAGGATATATGATTACTTTATTGCTTAAAGGCTATATTTGATTTCCCTGGAGCCACGACATGACGCAAAAAATTCTTTCTCCCGAGAGTCTCGGAGCGGCATTACGTAAAGAGCGCAAGAAGAAAGGGCTGAGCCAGACCGACGTCGGCAAATCGGTCGGTATTGACCAGCCAACAATATCAAGGGTTGAAAAGGGGAATCCCGGGACGGAATTGGCGACTCTTTTCCGACTGTTGGCAGCGCTCGATCTGGAACTGAAAATTCAATCACGGCAACAATCGGCTAACGACACAAGAGGAGACGTTTGGTAGATGTCACGAACTCGTCTATCATCTGACCTGCATGTTTTCATGAATGGCCGAACGGTTGGCCGTCTGACTCGGACTTCCAGCGGGAAGCTTCAGTTTTCCTATTGCGAAGAGTGGTTGAGTTGGGAACTCGGCCGCCCTTTGTCCCTTTCCATGCCCCTGACCCAGGAGCCTTACGCCGGGGAGGTTGTGGAGAATTATTTCGACAATCTCCTGCCCGATAGTCAGCCGATCAGAAATCGCATTCAAGCCAGGTTTGCAGCCCGGTCAAACCGATGCTTTGACCTGTTGTGGCATGCGGGGCGGGATTGCGTCGGAGCCCTGCAACTCATCCCTGAACATGCAGGACCACTCGATGTGCACAAGGTCGAGTCGGTACCCTTGAGTGACGCTGAGATTGCCGATACGCTCCGCAACTATCAAACCATGCCATTAGGAATGGGGAGAGAGAGCGATTTCCGCATTTCCATCGCCGGGGCGCAGGAAAAGACCGCCCTGCTATTGCAGGATGACAGGTGGTGCCGCCCGTTGGGCGTTACCCCTACCAGTCATATTTTCAAACTGCCCATCGGCACAATTGCTCACAGCGGTATGGACTTGTCCGACAGCGTCGAAAACGAATTGCTCTGCCATCTGATTTTGAAGGGCTACGGTCTGCCCGTGGCAAATGCGGAGATCAGGACGTTCGATGGGGTTAAGGTTCTCGTGGTGGAACGTTTCGACCGACGTTGGGCTGAGGACCGGTCATGGCTGATACGATTGCCACAGGAAGACATGTGCCAGGCGCTGGGTGTACCGCCGGCATTGAAGTACGAGAGTGACGGTGGGCCGGGTAGCGAAAAAATCATGAATCTCCTCCTCGGTTCGGCTGAAGGTTTGCGCGACCGAAGGATGTTCATGACGCTGCAGGTGCTGTTCTGGCTGTTAGGGGCAATAGACGGCCATGCAAAGAATTTCAGTATCTTCCTGTTGCCGGGAGGAAGTTATCGGCTCACCCCGGCGTATGACATCATATCGGCATACCCGCTTGCAGCAAAACGTCAACTTGAGTTGCAAAGCCTGAAAATGGCCATGGCCGTCAAAGGGAAAACCAGCCATTACCAGTGGACGAGAATCAGTTACCGGCATTGGCTCTCCACGGCAGTGCGGTGCAGATTTTCTGCAGCAGAAATGGCTATCGTTATAACTGAACTTCTGGAGCGGATGGACGATGTCATTGCTGCGGCTTCAGGGCAGTTGCCGCAATCCTTCTCCGAAGGGGTAAGCGAGGCGATTTTTGACGGGATGCGTAACGCTCGGGATCGTTTGGTGCGTTCACGAACTGCGTGACCGATAGCCACCACAAAAATCCAAACGCCGCCATCGCAACGAACTACCAGAGTTGCCAAATTCATCTTGCGTAGGAAGTGGAACATTTATGGGATCTTATCCTCCTTAAAGACGGATTCAGAAAGAAACCCCCTCGTTCGCAAGGACGTACCGGTTCGATTCCGGTCCCGGCACCACGTAAATAATGGGCCTATAGCGATTTCGACTATGCGGAGTTTGCCGATAAGGGCGGGTTGCAGAAAGCGTGGGGGCTGTTCGGGGCGGAGCTGGATTTGGTGATGACGGAGATGACCGAGGAATTGGTGGCGTGAATAGAATTGATTTGACGGGAGTATTTTTTATGTTTAAACTCTGTTTAGACGTAGTGAAAAGGAGTTAAGCCATGGCTCACGTAGAAGCAGTTCTTGGTATAAAACAGTGGGGCAATAATCTGGGGGTGCGGCTGCCGGTGAATGTAGCGCGTGCAGCCCATCTCCATGTCGATCAAAAGGTTCGGATTGCTGTAGAAGAGGGGCGGGTGATCATCACCCCTGTTGACGATGCAGCGCTGACCCTTGAACAGCGGCTTGCCCTGTTTGATCCGTCCAGGCATGGCGGCGAAGCGATGGCCGCCGAGCCGCAGGGTGCTGAAAAATGGTAGCACCGGTAAAACTGGTTGCAGCTGGGAAGCGGCCCTGGGTGCCAGAGCGTCAAGATATCATCTGGATTAATTGTAACCCCCAAGCCGGAAATGAAATGCGAGACCTGCATCCTTTTCTGGTGCTGTCGCCACGCGCTTTCAATGAGCGCACTTCTTTGGTAATCGGCCTCCCCATGACAACGGCGGAATACAACGCCGACAATCCATTTGCCGTGGCTGTGGGAAGTCCACGGGGTAAAAAGTCGGAAAAGACCAGTTATGTGCTGTGTCACCAGCCCAAATCCTTTGACTGGCGAAGCCGCAAGGCAGCGCCCCATCCGCTCAAGCGTCTGGCGGACAGCCATTTTGCCGAGTGCTGCGCCCGGCTGAATCAGATTGTGCAGCTTGCGCTGTAGATTGGTTGGGATGTATCTGATGAGCGAGGAGTTGGTGGCGTAGAAAAAGTCGAAGAACTCCTTTCCGACCTCGATGCCGGGGTGGCCGAACTGAAGGCCCGCGCTGAACCCATGATTGCCACCGCAAAGTTGAATCTTTGCAAACTCTATTGAATCAAACCCTGATCCATAACGCTGAGACGAAGAGACGCAGAGAAAAAAGCTCTAAAAACAAGCCGTTGATCTTCTTTGCGTCTCTGCGCCTCTGCGTTAAATTTATGTTTTCTGGACTTTCAATTTAAATACGATTGGACCGAAATCCTTGCCAAGGAACTGTAACGGGAAAACCGATCCCGATCCCGACGGAGAACGGATTTAGCCGGGCAGTAACCGCATCTTCCCCCTTTTTCTTACCTGATTCGTTCGAACAATCGATTCCCACTATTTTGCATATTGACAGCAAAAATGCTTGACAACTTTAAAACATTGTATTAATAAACTTCCCATTGTTTTTAGTTTAATTAAGTTATGCTTTTGGGGGCGGTTTGAGTTAACGTAAGGGGATGCAGCACCTTGTAACTGGTGAGGCTTCCCCTTTTTTGTTGGATATCTAGAGACGAACTTGTGATATGTGTAGCTCAGGTACTTGTGGTGTCAGTACTTGTGGTGTCATATGTTGTGCCGGACAAGGTCGAGCAGTTCCTTATCCGAAAGAGGTGTCTTCGGCCCGCGTTTGGCCGACGCCGCAACAGATACCCTCTCCACGTGAGCCTTTCTGGTGTAGAAGGTGGAACGAGATTCCAACAGGGGTTCCATCGCGGTCAGAAGATCTCACTACAAATCCAGTTTTTCCAAAAAAAGAAAAGCGTATTGCACCAAAGACAGTTGATTTGGGGAAGAAACACCGCCAGATTAAACCTAGTATGACACAAATACCGAGCAAGAGGAAAAAGCATGTCAAACCAAGTGAAGCGCAGACACAACCTCAGCCGAGGAAGCAGGCCCATAAGACGGCGTCAGCGCAAAATATTTCTTCGCACAAACATATCATTGTACCTTCAGTAAAACCCGAAGACAGCAAATAAATGAACTGATTCTGTATTGTGTTTATTGAAGGAGGGTTTCAACATGCGCCGCTTGGCTTTGTTTCTGCTGGTTTTGATGGTTTGTGCAGTTTTCTATGGTGCTGATACCGCTGTCGCAGGGTCCGGATTTTACCCCGATTCACCAGTTCAACGCGCACCGGCAAACAATGTTGGCGGCACAACCATTAACTTCTCCTCTAATTCATACTATACAAACTACTATGGTTATGATGCCAGCCCAACTAATTACTACATTGAGATTTACCAAGGCGGTACTCTCATATATGGCAACTGGACAAATGGAAGCACCAATTTTTCTGTTCCGGGTTTTCAAGATATTGGTGCCTCATACACGTGGAGAGTTCTTGCCTATTATGAGTTCTATTATGAGGGGGTCTATGACGGTTACGATTATACAAATTGGTCTGGTTACTTTAGCTTCACCAATGGTCCCAGTGGACCTCCCGCAGCGCCGAGTGTAGTCAACCCCTATCCAGGAGATAACGAAGGTGGCAGTACAGTTTCTTTCCAATGGAACCCTGTTACCAGTGCGGATAACTACCGACTATTGGTTAAGGCACCTTCGGGAGCTGTTTTCTACGACCAATGGCTCGGCAATTACGATGGTGTCGATTTGACCGGCTTCCCTGACATCGGTGAAACTTATACTTGGCAGGTGCAGGCGAAGAATACGATCTATACCGGTCCTCTGAGTGGAACTTGGTCTTTCACCAACGGCCCGAGCGCAGTGCCGAGTCAGCCGGTGCAGAGCATATCACCACCAAGCGGAGCCGGACCTGAGATCGTGCTGAACTGGAGTTCGGCGCGCGCCAATGACTACCATCTGCAGGTAGCCACCGACCCGAATTATACAAGTTATTTCGGCGGCCCAATCGTCGATGAATGGACCGGCAACTATAGCGGCATGTACCTTAATACCCCCGATGACGGAACAACAATTTATTGGCGGGTACAGGCGAAAAACTCATTAGGGACAACGGCCTACAGCAGCAGCAGCTTCACCAACGGCCCGAGCGCAGCGCCACCAGCACCGACGCTTGCTGTTCCTGCAAACGGAGCCAACGCACCTGGAACGCAGGTTCTGCTGGAATGGACAGAAGCACCACGAGCCAATGACTACCAGCTGCAGGTAGCCACCGACGCCGGGTTCGCCGAGTTGGTGTTTGATGAATGGGTAGGTGATTACGTCGGCGTATACCTGGATTTTGATGACGACGGCACCACCTATTACTGGCGCGTAGCAGCCAGGAATTCTTTAGGCTCAAGCCCATATTCATCTGCCTACTTTGTCAATGGTTATTTAGATGCTCCTAGCTTGATCATTCCATTCCCCGGAGACAACGAAGGAGGCGGGACCGTATCGTTCCAATGGACACTGGTCGCAAAGGCTGATAATTACCGTCTCTTAGTTACTTCAGAGTCGGGTTCCGTGTTCTTTGACCAATGGCTGGGTGATTACGACGGAGTAGACCTGCCGGGATTCCCGGATATAGGCGGAACCTATTTGTGGCAGGTGCAGGCGAAAAAAGGCGACACAACAGGTCCGCTTAGCGGAACCCAGTCATTCATCAACGGCCCGAGCGCTCCTCCTGTGCCAACTCAGATAATTCCGCTTCCCGATGACTACGAAAGTGGCGGAACGGTATCGTTCCAGTGGTCCACTGTTGCACGCGCTAATAACTATCGCCTCTTGATTACTTCGGAGGCTGGGGACGTTTTCTATGACCAATGGCTTGGCGATGTTGATGGTATAGAAGTGCCAGGATTCCCCGATGTCGGAGGAATTTATTCATGGCAAGTACAGGCGAAAAGCGATACCCAGACGAGCCCGCTCAGCGATCCTGCTTGGACGTTTATCAACGGCATTGCCCCTCCGCCTGACGCACCTAGCCTTCTGTCGCCAGTAAATGGTGCTAACGTCGCAGGATTTACAGTCACTTTCAGCTGGAGTCAGTCTGCGAGGGCTGATTCATATGTAATTCAAGTTGCAACCGATGAGAACTTCAACAATATTCTGGGAGAGAATGTTGTTGAAGGGGCAACGGCTGTCTCCTTGGATGGTTTTGGCAATGTGGGGACCACCTACTACTGGCATGTTGCTGGAGTAAAAGGTGTCGAAATGGGGCCTTACTCTTCCTACGCAACCTTCACAAACGGTATGCTCAATAAGAGCACGGAACTGCCCATTACATGCATGGAGTCCGCAGCTTGCTCATCGACCAATGTAGCTACAGGTTCCCTGTCCCATGACCAGGAACTGTTCTCTGCCAAGGGAACAGCGATCCAGCTTTTCTATAACAGTCTTCCCTCATATCTGGGTTCATTGGGGCTTAATTGGAGCCATACTTACGACATCAGTCTGACAGAAAATGCGGATGGATCCGTTCTCCTGCGCACAGGCAGCGGCGGGAGAAGCTTCTATACAAAGTCTGGCAGCAACTACATCTCATCTCCCGGTGACTACTCAAGCCTCATAAAGAACGTGGACAACAGCTACTTCATTACCTATCGGGATGGAAGCAAATATAATTTCCGGCAAGACGGTAAGATTGCCTCTATTGTGGATCGTTTCAACAACACCATTTCGTTTGTCTATACCAATGGCGACCTTACCAGCATAACCGATCCTGCATACAGGACGACGACAATAAGTTACGACCTGACGACGACTCCTCACCGGATAAGCGCCATTACCGACCCGAACCAGAAAATATATGACTTCTCATACCAGGGCAACACCCTGTGGAAAGTCATGCATCCGGCCGCCGACCCAGCTATAAGTCCGGAACGGGGTTATTGGGAATATCAGTATGACTCTCAAGTCCAGGGGCTTTTGAAGTCGAAGAAGGACCCGAACGGCAATGTCTCCCAGTACACTTATTATGCCGATCACAAGATGGAAAAGGCCATCGACCCTGAAGGAAACGGAAGCCCAGACAAACATACCCGCTCCTATGTCTATCCAACAAACTCTGACAATATCAGGACCACTACCTTTACCGAAAAGGATGGCGGGCAGTGGCTCTATACATTCGATGCCCAAACCGGAGTCCTGAAATCAAAATCTGATCCTAACGGTAAAGCAACAACATTCACCTATTACCCGAACGGCAGCCTCAAGTCCACAACCGAACCGAAGGACGGTGCGGTCCGGCTTACCACCTTCTACACCTATGACAGCTACGGCAATGTTCAGACTCAGACCGAACCTGTCGATCTCAATAGCTACAACCCTGCCATCGACCCGGAAACCGTGACTGATCCGTCAACCCTGTCGAGCCTGATACCTCCCATATCGCCTGCTTTCAACTACTACTACAACAACTTCAATTATGACCGAATAATAGCCATCATGGACTGGCGCGGGACCAAGGCTCTTAGTACGAGATTTACCTATGCAACGAATAATGGCGGGGAAGTTGTCTTCGTTATCGATCCAGCGAGTAATGGTACCATTATCCGACACAATCCCAACGGCACAGTGAAAGAGATTGTCGATGCCAACAATACTAACTTTGTGGGGGGCAGGGGCCTTGTCGTCACCGAAAAGACCGGTGCGACAAAAACCGTCCTCACCTACTATCCCGACACCCCTGAAAACCGCACAGCCGGAATCGTTGGGCTTCTGGAGAATGTTACCACCCCGGACGGAATCACCACGACCATCGCCAGCTACGACAAGACCGGCAACCCGTTGGAAATCTCGTTAAAAGATACCGCAGGCACGGTGCGGCTTACCTCAAGCCAGCAACATGACGCGCTGAACCGGCTCAAGCAGCTGACTAAGATCACCGCCTCGCTGCCGAATATAATCACCAAATACGGCTATGACTTCACGGGTAACCTGAACTCTCTGATCGATGCAGAAAACAGGGAGACCAGATACGAATACAATTACAACCGGCAGGTGAAAAAGATTACCGACGCCAAGCGGAACGACACCATCTTCACTTACAGCGGCAGCGCAGGGAGCGGCGTCGACCAGCTCGTCGGGGTGTATGACGCCAACGTCGCCAAGAACACCCCGCTTGACAACCAGCCCCACACGTCCTTCACCTATGACAAGCTCGGCCGGGTGGAATATGAGACCGATCAGCTCAACAAAAGGATGCACTACACTTACTACGACAACGGCCTGCTCAAGGAGAAATACGACGCCACCGCCTCTACGCCGGGCATCTTGCTGGCATCATTTGTATATAATAACCAGTGGCTGGTAACCGATAAGAACTTCGCAGACGGGACCTCCGAACACTATACCTACTACCCCGACGGCAAGCTCTGGACCGCCTCTAATCAGAATATCAGTTACACCTATGTCTATTATGATGACGGCCGTTTGCATACCATCACCGACACCACCAATAACCGCGTCATCAGCTACGACCAGTACGATAAGCTCGGCCAGCGCAAGCAGGTGACCATCCTCAAAGGGGCCGGGGCCGACGAGCGGGTCATCGGCTATGACTATGACGCGGCCAACCGGCCCTGGCACATCACCTCAAACGCAGGCACCTTCACCTATGCCTATGACAACCTCGGCCGGCGTGACACCCTCACCTATCCCAACGGCACCACAGCCGACTTGTACTTCGACGACTTGAACCGGCTCACGGCCATCACTAACAAGGTAACGGGCGGCGCGGCCTTTGCGGCTTTCAACTACAGCGACTACGACAAGGTGGGGAACCGTAAAGCCGTCAGTGGCAGCAAGAACGAAACCTACGGCTACGACGAGCTGTATCGTCTGCTCACAGTCACTGCCGTCAAATCCGAGACCTTCGATTACGACGCGGTGGGGAACCGCCAGAGCGGCCCCGGAGCTGCCGATGCCGCATATGTGCCTAATGCCGCAAACCAGATGACTGTAGGAAGAAAGCTCGGCTACACTTACGACAACTTCGGCAACCAGACGACCAGGACCGTTTCCGGCGCAAGCGACAAGAGCTGGGTGCAGACCTGGGATTTACAGAACCGGCTGGTGAAGGTGGAGAGGACAACAGCGGCGGAGCGGCGGACCGTTACCTTCAAGTACGACCCGCTGGGCCGCAGGATCGGCAAGCAGTTGACCACCGTGATCGATGGTATCAGCAAGACCGAGACCTGGAGCTACGTCTATGACGGCGGCAGCATCGCCGTTGAGATCTACACCGATGAGAGCAACACGACCACCAAGACCTTCTACACACAGGGGCCTGGGGTCGACGAACATCTGGCCATGGAGCGTGGCGGGCAGTTCTACTACTACCACACCGACGGCCTCGGCAGCGTCGTCACCATAACCGACGCGGCCAAAACCGTGGTGCAGAGCTACGAGTATGACAGCTACGGTATGGTGACGCCGAGCACGGCCTTCCGCAACAGTTACACATACACGGGAAGGGAGTGGGACTCGGAGGCGGGACTCTACTACTACCGCGCTCGTTACTATGATCCGATGGAGGGAAGGTTTATCCAAAAAGACCCTATCTCTATATTAGGCAATATCTATACTAATCAATTTAATGTCACGTTTGATCAATACGTTAAGTCAGTTACTAATGCCTATGTATATACTGATAATAATCCGATAAATTATACTGATCCTTTAGGATTAGCGCCTTTCGACGCACAAAAGTGGGCTCAACTTACAAACTCTGTCACATATTACAGCACAAAGTATAATGATCGTTTAAATGCAGCATTAAACTGGGTTGGTGGCAAAATTCAAGGCAATGCGTTAGGTGTATCGCCTCCATCAGATTTCACTCGCTGGACTCTTTTAGGTTTATTAGCAAAAGAAATGATGAACCCTAAAGAACTATCTGATCCTTTGATGGACAAAAATGGTAATTGGCGCTTCCCTAACGGAGATCCAGTTCAATGTCGAAAGTAGAAAAAGCAATAAATTATTTATGAAATACATGATAATTCTAATGTGAAGAGGTATTTATGGTAAATGATAAAACTAAAACAGATTTAAACATGTTTCAAAATGTATTCAGGTTAAGTTGCATGTTATTGCTATTTATGATACTAAATTTATTATTTAATTATATTAAAACATCATATGAATATTATTATTACTCTGCTATTTTCTTAATTTGTTATATTGCTTTACTGGTATTTGCAAAACATAAATATTCTTATTATGATAAAAAAACTAAATTTATATTATTGCTTGCAACTGTTGTTTTATCGATATTGCTATTTTGTTATATGTATGTGAGATGAACTGAAATTACACATAGTAAAGAGTAAATTGCTGAATTTAGTGCAAATAATATCTTTAGTGTTCTTTGATAACTTCAAATGCTTTAATTTAGCTTATACCCGAGAATTTTTTCGAGGGCAATTGTAAACCCTGCTTTGAAGATTGTTCGTCCATGGCTGTTTATTATACGGCCATTCTTCTCTATCTTCCACCCTTCTTGTTCCATTAATTCGGTGGAAATGGCATGTGATAGAGCAGCTAATTCCGTTGGTGTAAGGCTTTCTATAATGCCAGTTAACTGGGGATCTTGATATTTTGTTGTTGAGAGCGGGATTGTGCGGCGATCAATTACAATCTCGGCTTGCTGCTTCAGCAGATTTACCTCTCTCTGAAGTTTGGAATTAGCCGCCAGAATGGACCCTACAATCGATCGCACCGCAGGGTCGCTTATCTTGCCCAGGATGGAGCTAATGCCACTTTCTTGGATTTTGGGAGGTTTTTTCATTGCTCCCTTTGAATGCTCAGCCCAGGTGGCGATCAGTGTCCGGAAATCGTCGCCACCTTTATTGCGTATCGTCTGAGGTGATGGGCCACCTTGTTCTGATGACAGGCGACCGATAGTTGCAATAGAGAAGTCACGGCTACTCCTGTCGAGTTGTTCTTTGCAGATGCCGCTAACTATGTCGAGCGAACGCTGCTTGCGGGCATTGGATTTTGATTTAAGGAGTTCGAGAAGTTCATCTGGTGTCATTGGGCACCTCCTGTTGTATCAAGCAGCACGATAGGCTGTTTTGCCGTCATCTGAATTGCAGAGGCATGGAGTTTGAGCAGGTCGTTGTTCTTTCCGTACCCGAGGAGGTTTATGGTTTCATCCAGAAGACCGTACTCCTTTAGCCTGCTGCCACCTTCGACGAACTCAACGGCACCTTTTAAAGATCCAGTACGGGACTTGATAAGGGTCATGAGTTCGTTACCGACTCGAAGCTGCTGATCTGGTGTCAGTTTTAGAAACACAGGAGTTTGGCCATTCATCATCAGCATTGCATCAAGTATCTGACTACGGCGGAGAACAGCCTTGCTGGCGTCAATTTCGAGATAGAATATGGCATTCTCGCAGATCACCTCCAGTTGGTGCAGGTCGGACTGGGTTTCCATTAGCGCCCACTTCACGTCACTGATGCCGCCAGCAGGAACCAACTTTATGCTGCTATCGGTTTCCGCTTGTTCGAGGAGTTTCATGCAACGGTCAATAAGCCTCAAGGTTGCATTCAGGTCATTGGCAAGCTTGTCAGCCTTCTGGGCTTCCTGCTCATAAAGACGATACAGCTTGTTCAGCTCCTCCGATTTTGAGAACGGCAAATCTTTTTCGTCGCAGGCATGGCGGTAATCTTCCAAGCTCTTGATTTGTTCCTCCATCGAGACATACCTCGTTGAACATTCGTTGAGTTGGAAACTGATTGAATTGAAGTGAGCTTGAAGACCAGGAAGAAAAGCAGGGCCGGTGATAAAGAAACGGCAACGAACACAGTTTTTCTCAAGAGGATAGCCAGGTACGGGTAGATAGAGATTCTGTCTTGGGTCAACAACTGATTGATTGACTCTCTCTCCTCCACAATCGCAGCCTGAACCACCCATTGGGCATATCCCCCTGTCTTCGATTACCATGCTTGCCGAGGATTTCCGTTGGGTGATGACTGATAAGGCATCAGTAGTGTTGAATGCCGCTCTGGATTCAATTTGGTCATAGTTGGCATTGGCTAGGAAGCGACGGAACGATTGCTGATCCGTCTCTAGGATTCGTCTTTCTGCCGCATCCATGAGTTCTGTGACGTGTGCCACTCCTGCCTTCACGTAGTAAATGGTCATAATGAGACGGGCATGGCCGGCAATAAGCTTGGAGAGAATGGGCATCGGAACTCCACCTTCCAAAGCATATGCAGTTATTAGTGACACACGTAATGAGTGCAGGGGAAAGAGAGTTGTTGCATAGGAACCTTGCTTAACGAAGCTAAGTGGCGACCCGTCTTTGAGGGTTTCTCCTCTCGCGGCGCAACGGGTCTCTAGTTCGGATAAGAGGTGAAACCACATTCTTTCTGCAAAGCTTAAAGTGATCGGCTTTGCCCGATCACAGATGTCCTTGCAGGCGGCAGCGTCCCGGAAGAGGAAACAGGAGTTCCCCTTGTCAGTCAATACTTGGTCAGACTTTATTTCGCCGATATGCTTGAGTTCGAGTTCTGTCCATGGAACAGGGGCCTTGATCTGGTTGAACTTTTCTTGCCAGTTGCGGAGTTTTTCAAGCCAATAGAGGACGGCATCATGCTGCCAGGGGATTACATATCCTTTTTCTTGTTCAACCCGGTAGATGTCGGCTGTTTTGTTTGTATTGATGAAAAAACCGGTTAAAACTTTGCCGTCTTCGGGGTTAATAAGACGGCGGAAGACGCCTTTCTCGACGGGAGATTTAACAGTTCCTTGTGCGAGTAGTCGGTCATTAAGGTTCCAATTACCATCCTCATAACGCCAGGTATCGGCTTCGCCGCTGTCGAGCATGCGCACCTGTGTGGTACGAAGGGGTAATTGAAGCTTAACGTAGATAACCATAGCGCGGACAGGAGACCAGATTTCGTAGATTTCTCTCCCGCCAAGTCTATACGGTCCACCACTTTTTGCGTAGTAGTCCTTGTTGTACAGATTGGCAGTTCGAATTCGCCATACGCAATCGGGGTCGTTCTTGTCGATTAAGCTGGGATTGATTTCGAACCAGTCACCATATGTGTTGTGGTCTACGGCGTGATGAGCCCACTTCCAGTCACGGAAGTGTTCTCCTGGGCAAAGAATGTCGCGCAGCTCTTTGATATATCGATATGGCAGAGGAGTCCTGACCGTTTCGCTCAACACGATGCCTGAGTTTTTGAGACGCGGAATCGGGTTGTGGAATTCGGCTGGTGTGACTCTATGGCCGTGGTCATCTTCTACGGCAATTGTTTCATCTACTATCCAGTTCAAAAAGTCGTGGACATGATTGACGATCTTAACAACCCCTTTAGGCTGAATCCCCTGCAATTGATCCCTAATATCTGGAAGTTTTGTGCTTCTGAGAAAGAATACATGGGGAAGCTTAGCTGGGCCTAGTTGAGGGAGGAAGTTGCAAAGGAATTTGTCGAGTGCTTGCCTCTTCATGTTTCTACCGTGGATCTGCTTGTCGAACCAGGAAGAGGCGAATACCCTCCAAGGCTCGATTTCAGAGTCAATGGCGAGTACGTAATTGAACTCCAGGTCTTTGGACTTTACCAAAACAAAGGGTTTGCGTTTTGTCATGTTATTTCCCGTTCTTCAGTTTTGGCCTGGGACCGGAGAGGAGACCTAATGGGTCCACGTTCTCAAAGCCGTAAACGGTGATGTCAAAAGGCGATTGGATTGACTGGCCAGAGTCCAGAATGCAGGCAGCATCAGCGAGTTTCTGTGTTACTTCGGCGATATGAGACTCGGTATAGACCAGTTGTGACTCCAGTGACCTGTGATGCAATGCTGCCTTGATAATCAACGGGTCTTTGGTCGCTTTGACTCTTTGACCGTAAGCGTGCCGATGTCCGTGCTCTGTGGTGCCTTCCATCTTGGCAACCATAAGGCCAATTCGCTCGACAGCGCGAGTATGGGCATCTCGGTAGGAAGCGATGGAATAAGGTTCTCCGGCACGCTTGCCATCAAAGGAGACGAAAGCAAAGGGGTGTTGACGGTCCACTTGGACCAGTTGGAGCAGGTAGAGGTTCCAAAGTTTGTAAAACAACCTGCCCCAGTCCCTGGGAAACCAGTGGACGTGCATATAAAGGTTTCGCTGATGGTCAAGGTGCGGATTTTTCCAGCCCGCGTGAAGACTGCCGCCTTTGGGATATTGCGTACGAGGACGCATGGCATATTTGCCGCGCAGATAGGTATTCCGGTTACCGACAAAGGGTTTGCCCTTAGCATCAGGCCAATCGGCTGGTGCCAGTCCTTCTTCCGGGTGGTAGATGCGAACCATAGCAACTGTGGGATCAAGAGGGTCGGGTTGCACATCGTGGACATACAGGTGGAATGCTTCGGAGACTCGGACTCCGCCACCATGCAACAAGATGGTGACTAGGATGTCCCGCAGGTTCAGCCGGTCTTCGATTCGAGGGCTCTGTTGCCGACCTGGAACAATAAATCCCTTGAACAGCAGGTCACCAATCTTGCTTTCAGGGAAGAACTTGACATCGGAATGAACGGCTGATGGCAAGTATCTTAATTGAGTTTGGCGGGCTTCTCTTGCGGTTCCAGATGCCCTGTCACGATTCCAGGTATGAGCTAGAAAAGCTCGGTTGTGTCTCTGATGGTAGGCGGCCCAGTTCAGCATCTCCTCATATCGAGATGCGGGTCGCAACGGGTTAAGTGGCGTGGTACCGGATCGATCAGCCAGCCATTCGGTGAAATCACTCAACAGGAGCACAAGTTGCCGTGCGTTTTGCACTTTTTTCGGGAGCCAGTAAAGGCCACTTGGGTCAAGCCCACTCTCACCAATGGTGCCTCGATGAAGACGCTGGGCAAAAGCGGTAAACAAAACTTTGGGTTCATTGAAACAGTTTTGATTCGCTCTTAGATAATCAAAAAGGAGGCCAACTGCCTGAACAACTTTCTGCATCCAGGAATAACTGCGGGCATGAACTTTTTCCAGGAAGTAGTCAACTAAAGGGATTAGCACTCCGTGTTCAGTAACGATGACGGGGAACTCAAGTTCAATGCCTGTGTTATCCTGAATCACCTTGGCTTTTGCAGTTACGTGGCTCATCGCAACTTCCTGAGTTGGTTTCTTTAACCGCTCAAGCAATATACTTTTTAACAGACCTGATTATTACATTAGTACAATAATGATTACATATATGAATGGAAGATCAATGGGGAATTCAACATTCTATAACCGTAAATCTCTTAAAAAGACCTTAAAGATTATAGAAAGGCAACCCCCTATCGATTGGGTTTGCGGGTGGGGTAAATGTCTATGCTTACACGGGTGAGAATCCTGTAAATTTTATTGACCCCTTAGGGTTAGAATCAGTCAGTGACTTTGTATATGATGCCTCCACTTTCCTTGTTGGTATGGGGGATGTAATCTCATTAGGCGCTACAAAAAAAGTTCGTCAACATTTCGGTTATGACGATTCCGTTAATAAATGCTCAACGGCATATAAGGCAGGTGAACTAGCCGGGATTGCACATAGTTTAGCTTTAGGTAGTGCCGCAGGTCTGAGAGCAGCAGGTACTAAGGCAATCGGAAAGGAATTGTCTCACTGGATTCCTGCGAGAATGGGAGGTTCACGATCACTGTGGAATGGTAATTACGTGACAAAGGCTGAGCATGCGCTATCAGATCCTTACAGATACCGATTTATGTCCCGTATATGGAAAGCTGAAAACCCAATGCCGAATGTAATCAGTCAGCAATGGAAACGGCTTCCTAATTCCATATTGGGAACCGGGGCAGGCGCCGGTTATGGCGGCGCATCAATTTCTATCAATGAATCTATGGATGATAATGAGGTAAAATGAATATACGTATTTTATTTAACTGGCTCATTCCGCCACTAAACTCTTTAGAGAAGAAGCTATTAAGCGCTGTTGCTAGCCATCTAGCACCAGACGCACAATCATTATTTAAGAAGCAAATAGAACAGATCAATTTTGTGCAGCGGCATGCTTTGAACAAAGAAGTAAATCTATACTGCATGAGAAATGGCAAGGCTTTCTACGATAAGTGTTTAAGATTCCCATTTGACCAAGAAGAGGTGAAACTATCGTCTATCTTAATAAGTAATACTGATAATCACACTAAATATGATGTTGCTATTTGGTTGATCAAGGGGTTTTTATTTTCTATTGAATTTAGTTATAGCCCTAAAGGTCTAATTGCAGACCAGGTTGAAATAATAAATGTAAAATTGTTGGTGGATCCAATGAGACCAGCTAAAACAAAGCATAAGGATAGCGTTAACATTAATGCACTCCAGGGTTGGATACTGGCGCTAGCAGTGAAGTGGCATGTAACTGATCTTAAAGAACCACTTCCTAAGACAGAACGCGAGGATGTCATAAGCAAGCTTGCCATAAAATTGCCAAGTGATTACCTTGAGCTTGTTACACAAACGGAGGGAATGAAACTTGATGGATGTTGTATATTGGGCCTCTCAGAAATTCGTGATCTCCTGATGGAGAGGAGTAATTATTATGTTTTAGCGGAAATTGAGGGTAAAGGTGTTCTTGCTCTGAGACAAAATAGCGGTGACACGGAAATCAAATTTATAGGTTTCGAAGAAGACGATGAAGTAGGCCTAGGTTCTTCTTTCCGTTATGCATTAGAACGGATGATAACGGCATAAGCCCTCTGTGAGAATGTTGTCGGCAACGCGTCAGAAATTTGCAGACCTGTTTGCTGATACAATACAATGGACATAGAGATCTTGGAGAATTGACAGGGTCAGCCTTTGCCAGAGGACAACTAGTGTTTAGTTGCAATAATTAATATAAGTATTACAATATCTCCATCCCACTAAAGATGGAGGTGTCATATGCCCAGAGTTGCCATATCGCTAACCTGTGAACCTAAGGTCGTGCAAGAGCTAGAGCGCATAAGCAGAAGCCGGACCGAACAAATACGTCTTGTGGAACGTGCCAAAATCATACTCAGCTGCCTGTCCGGCAAGCGCAACGATGAGGTCGCCGCTGAGCTTGACACTCAATCCTTGACCGTAGGCATCTGGCGTAGACGCTTTGCTGCTCAAGGTATTTCGGGTTTATATGACAAGCCCCGTTCAGGCAAGCCGGCTAAATATCCAGCAACAGAGTTGAGACAGCGTATACTCGCCAAACTGGAAGAGTCACCGCCAGCAGGCCTGGCGGTATGGGATGGCGGTACACTGGCTAAAGCATTGGCGGTCTCAGATGATGCTGTCTGGCGTATACTGCGCAAAGAAGGCATTCAGCTGCGGCGGCACCGTTCGTGGTGCGTCAGCACTGATCCTGAATTTTCAGCAAAATCAGCCGACATAATCGGCTTGTACCTGGCGCCACCCCAGAAAGCATTGGTCCTTTGTATTGACGAGAAACCATCTATACAAGCGTTGGAGCGATCAACCGGCTATGTGCAAACAAGCAGCGGTAAAATTGTTCGCGGCCTCAAGAGTACCTATAAGCGACATGGCGTCATCAACCTATTTGCAGCACTCGATGTGGCCGCCGGAACTATCCAGTCGAAAACGACTGTGACTAAAAAGCGGCCAGACTTTCAGGCGTTTCTGGACGATATAGTGTCAACAGTTCCAGACGATAAAGATATTCATGTGATTCTCGACAATTACTGCACTCACAAGAAAAACGAGGAGTGGCTGGCCTTACATCCCAATGTCCACTTTCACTTTACACCGACCTCGGCCAGTTGGCTCAATCAGGTAGAAATATGGTTTGGAATCCTTAGCCGTAAAACCTTATCAGGAGCCAGTTTCTCAAGCACAGAGCAGCTGACAAAAGCAATTGAAGCCTTTATTGCCAGTTATAACGAATCTGCTTCTCCATTTGTTTGGCGCAAACGAGAAGTCAGAGGCGCTCAACTTAGGAATACGATAGCCAACTTATGCAATTAAACACTAGATGGTCAAATTGAAACAATTAAAAGTCATAATCTGCGCTCTTTTGCTAGCCGTTATTTTCCAAGTCCCGACTCTTTCCATTGCCTCGGAACAGGTGGTTGATGGGCCAATTGCACGGCAGCATCTGCAGCGTACCGTTCTGAAAATGTTGTATCGGGAGAAATTCGACGACCTGGAAAAAATGTCCGGTGAATTCAGGAAAACCAAGGCGAGGTTCCCTGACGGAGTCTGGAAATTGGAATTTTTTTATAACGGTCTGTCTAGCCCGTTTGAAAAGTCTGCTGACGGGTGGAAACGTTACCTCGCCAAGATGGACAAGTGGATGCAAAAATCTCCTGATTCAATCACCGCGAAGGTTGCCGCGGGTGAGGCCTGGATTTCGTTCGGAATGTATGCGCGTGGTGGCGGTTACGCAGACAGTGTCAGTGATGAAGGTTGGCGTTTGTTGGCGGAACGCATTCAGAAAGCCTATTCATTGCTTGCGGCAAAACCTTCCAACCGCGCAGATGATTGTCCGGTTCGTTATGATTATCTTCTGTCTCTGGCCAAGACACAGGGCTTACCAAGACCGCAGTTTGAAGCATTGTTTCAAGAGGCTATTACATTTGAGCCTGCTTACTTTTCTTATTACCAGCGCAAGGTTGAATATCTTCAACCAAGATGGCATGGCGAAGAGGGGGAGTGGCAGCAGTTTGCGCAGGAAATACTCAAATTAGACCCTGAGAAGGAAGGGAAAACGCTGTATACACGCGCCTTTCTCTGGCCGTTATGGAAGTATAAGAAATTTACATCCTTCAATGCTCCCGGTGTCTCCTGGCCCTTGATGAAGCAGGGCTTCATCGATGCGGAAAAGAGTTTCCCCGGCTCACCGTGGCTTCTGAACAACTTCTGCAAATCCGCCTGCATTGCAGGAGACAAGGAAACAGCCCGGGAACTCTTCAGACGGATCGATAACCATCCGTATCTGGAGGCATGGGATGATCGGGATGGGTTTGAAAAGTGGCGTGAATGGGCTTTCCCATCTGAAAAGCGTGACGATAAGTCCCGGCAGCAGAAACCATACGGTGAATCGGAAGATCGTCGGCAAATGCTGAAGCTTGCCGAGGAAGGGGATATGGAAGCTCAGTACCAAGTTGGACGTTTGTATGAAAGCTGGCCCCATGGCGCACCGGATAATGCGAAAGCTCGTAAATGGTACGAAAAAGCTGCCGAACAAGGCCATCCTGAAGCTCAGTTTAATGTCGGAAGATTTATTTCAAGTGGGACAAGTTCCTCGAAATTGACAGAGTCTGCCAAATGGGATTCCATGGCGGCAATGCAAAGTAGTGAGCAGGCTGCGGTAGCGATGGGCAATAAGTACAAACTCGGCGTAGGGGTAGAAAAGGATCTTGTTAAAGCATTCGCTTGGTTCAGCCAGATAACAAGCAGGAATGACCCGAATGTCAAAGAAATAGCCGTTAAGTTTACGAAGGAAGAAATGAAACTGGCTGAGTTGGAAACAAGTAAATTGCGTGATGAAATCCAATTGAACAAAATTGCCGCTGAGAGCAAATAAGGAGGAGAAGACCATGAAGAAATTGCTGATTGCTTTATTGCTTGTAGCCACAAGTTACATCCCGGCTATTGCTGTCACGACTGCTCGCGAATATCCAGGGTGGAAGACTTCCGAACGCTTTGAAATCTCAAAGATTGAAGGTTACCAAGAGGTTTACAGCGCGCAAGAACCCATTGTTTTCTATCTTGAAGGGAAGTCTGACAAGATGGATGTTGAACAAGCAAATGGTTTCTATGTAAGTGCTACACTCTATGATGTCCCCCGCACAGGCATTCAGAATGCGGTAGTAAAATACGATCCTGCCAGACGTGCCTGGCTGGTTAAGCTCAAGGCGCCGACAGACAGCACGAAGGCATATGAAATTCAAGTCCATCTCTACTGCGGAAAAGAAGGGAGCGCATGTACAGGCACCTATGGCCTTTCAGCGCAGAAAGAAATCATTCTTCCATTAAGCGTTCGCTGAGAAGGTTTGAAAAGCACTCAAGATAACCAAACCGCGATAATCGACAAACAGTATCCTATACAACAAATTCTCTTATGAGGTGACCAATGTCTGAATCAAAATCACGCAAATACTCTTTTCGGATTTCAGCAGTGTCAGCAGTATTCAGCATCAGTATGCTGTTTCTTACCGGGAATGTCCAGGCCGACGCCTTATGGTACGCTTTGGAAAGCGGCTCGAAGGTCGAATTGCCTAACGGCTCCAATACGGAACTAACTGGCCGAATTGCACTCTTGGGTTGTGGCAACGAACGATTAGATACTAAATCGTCTAAAAGACGATATCCCTTCCATGCTGTTAAATTCTACAACACGCCTGAGGTGCTGGCGGCACATGTTTACGACCCTAAAAGCGCGGAAATACCACTTTTCGGTGGACCTGGCGTCGGGGTTCAACATAGACCGTTGATGACTACTGAGCACGAAGGGAAGGTTACTGATTTCACATGGTTTCTTCAGCATAAACTTGAGCAGGATTATGGTACTGAAGCATTGATATTCAACCGCCTGCTGGCGCTGGATGAGAATCAGGATAGCAGGATCTCCTTTCGGGACGAGACACAAATTTGCCCTGATACTATCAGCCTCTCTCTGGTCATAAAAGATACTAAGGATACGTACAAAGCTGTACTTAAAACATCTCCTTCGGGAGAGCAGATTACAACTGCTAGCCCCAAAGGAGACAGGAAAGAGGAAATTGTCGGCCGAGTTACTATTATTGCCACTGCCATACCCGGTTCTGAGGAGATAATCAAAAGCAGGTTTCTCGAAAGTCCTGTGCATGTTGATCAATCAGAGAAGTCCCTTTCAACTCCTCAGGATGATGCTACGAACGCGACCCAGACTCAGCCCGCCTCAATTAAGGACAACCGTATTCGTCCGAAAAAGTTGCTGAAGGTCCAGCCATAAGCAAGGAGAAAGTAAAGGTTCGGAATAATAGAACCGGTAATGATCAGAGTTAGACTGATCATTTGGATTACTTTTGGAATCCGGTAGTCAGCATTTAGTGATTGTGATTCGTTGTAATCAAAAGGAGTGGAAGATGAATAAGACGGGGATCATCGCCATCATACTTCTAGGACTGTTGCTTCTTTCTTGGTCTGGTGCGTCGGCAGCGACGGATGGTTTTTATCAATTATCCGAAGTGGCAGTGGCCTGGGATGGCACTGATGCCAATCGAACCAAGGAAAGTAATGCTGATTGTACCTATACCTATGGTGATGAATCGAGCGTCTCTTATAATCTCCCCTGGTCATTCACCTTCTACGGCCAATCCTACAGCCAGATAACCGTCGACACCAACGGCAACGTCTGGTTCGCCGCCACCGGCTCCGCCCACTCCTTCAACCTGGCCACCACCGGTCGCGGGCCGGTCATTGCCGCCTGGAACAACGACCTTTCTTCCTACTACTACGGCGGAGTCTTCATCCAGCATAAGACCAACCCCGAGCGGGTAGTTATCGAGTGGCAGGCCGAGACCTACAGTGAGGAGGGGTACTACAAGCCCAATACCTTCGAGGTGGTGCTGTACCCGAATGGCAATGTCCGGATCGACTACAAGAGCTTCACCGCCGCGGTTGCCAAGGACTTCGGTTCCGGGATTTCCAAGAACGATGGTTCGCATTACCTTAACCTCACCACTCTTTACGGGAACGCTTTCAACTTTGCCGGGAACTCATTCGTCTTCGTCAACACTTACAGCATGACTGCATCTGTCATTGGCGGCAACGGATCAATTACGCCCAACAACGCAACTGTCAACAACGGCGACAGCACAACATTTACCCTAACGCCAGCAACCGGCTACCACTTGACCATGCTCACCGACAACGGTTTAAATCTCACTGATAGCGTAAGCGGTGACACCTATACTATTAGCAACATCGCGGCCAACCACACCGTTGTGGCCGTCTTTGCCGTCAACACTTACAGCATGACTGCATCTGTCAGTGGCGTCAACGGATCAATCACGCCCAACAGCGCAACTGTCAACTATGGCGACAGCACAACATTCACCATAACTCCGGCTACCGGCTACAGGCTGGCCATGCTTACCGACAACGGCATTGTTGTCACGGCCGGTGTCATCGGCAACAGCTATACCATCAGCAACATTACTGCCAACCATACCGTTGTGGCCGCATTTGCCGTCAACACCTACAGCATGGCTGCATCTGTCATTGGCGGCAACGGAACAATCACATCCACCACTGCAACCGTCAACTACGGCGACAGCACAACATTCACCTTAACGCCAGCAACCGGCTACCGGCTGGCCACGCTTACCGACAACGGCATTGATGCCACGGCCGGTGTCATCGATAACAGCTATACCATCAGCAACATTACTGCCAACCATACCGTGGTTGCATCCTTCACTGCTACACTGCAGATCGCCGCGGGGTACGCTCACACCGTGGCGCTGAAAAACGACGGCACGGTGGTGACCTGGGGGTATAACTATTACGGCCAACTCGGCGACGGCACGACCACTCAACGAAACACCCCTGCGCCGGTGCCGGGGCTGACCGGGGTGGTGTCGATCGCCGCGGGGTATAATCATACTGTGGCGCTGAAGAACGACGGCACTGTGGTGACCTGGGGGGATAACAGTCAAGGTCAACTCGGCGACGGCACGACCACAAACCGCCTCACTCCGACGTCGGTACCGGGGCTGACCGGGGTGGTGGCGATCGCCGCGGGGCAATACCACACCGTAGCGCTGAAGAACGACGGCACGGTGGTGGCTTGGGGCTATAATTTTAACGGCCAACTCGGCGACGGCACGACCACAAGCCGCTACACCCCGACGCCGGTGCCGGGGCTGACCGGGGTGGTGTCGATCGCCGCGGGATCTTCTCATTCCGTGGCGCTGAAGAGTGACGGCACGCTGGTGGCCTGGGGCTATAATTATTTCGGCCAACTCGGCGACGGCACGACCACAAGCCGCTCCACTCCGACGTCGGTGCTGGGGCTGACTGGGGTGGTGTCGATCGCCGCGGGATCTTCTCATACCGTGGCGCTGAAGACCGACGGCACGCTGGCGACCTGGGGCTATAATTCTTTCGGTCAGCTCGGCAACGGCACGACGAGAACAAGCCGCTCCACTCCGACGACGGTACCGGGGCTGACCGGGGTGGTGGCGATCGCCGCGGGATCCATTCACACCGTGGCGCTGAAGAGTGACGGCACGCTGGTGGCTTGGGGTCATAATGGTTACGGCCAGCTCGGCGACGGCACGACTACAAGCCGCTACTCCCCGACGCCGGTGCCGGGATTGACAGGGGTGGTGGCGATCGCTGCGGGGTACGCTTACACCGTGGCGCTGAAGAACGACGCCTCGGTGCTGGCTTGGGGCCCTAACACTTATGGCCAACTGGGCGACGGCACGACCACAAAACGTCTCACTCCGACGCAGTTACCGCGGTTGTCCTTGAACATAAATACCTACAACGTCATCTCTTTGGTCAGCGGGAGCAACGGGACCATAACTCCGGCTAACACCGCAATCAATACCGGCAGCAGCGCCACCCTGACCATTGCTCCGGCCTCCGGCTACCTTCTGGACACCCTTACCGACAACGGCACCGATGTCAAGGCCAACGTTGGCGACAGCACCTACACCATCAGCAACATCACGGACTTCCATACCGTGGTCGCCACCTTTGCTAAAAGTATCTGCTCAATAAGTGGTTCGGTTACCGGCGGCAACGGAAGCATCTCCCCGACAAGCACCACGGCCAACTATGGCAGTAATGCCACATTCATCATCACACCGGACGCTGGTTATCGGCTGGCGATTCTGTTAGACAACGGTTTTTCCGTGACGGAACGCGTTAGCGGCAACAGTTATAACATTACCAACGTATCAGCCGACCATGCCATTGTTGCCGTCTTTATCGAGAACACATCCCCAACGGTCACCCCGCAGCTCTCCGCGGCGTCCAATCACACCGTGGCGCTGAAGAACGACGGCACGCTGGTGGCCTGGGGGGATAACTATTCCGGCCAGCTAGGCGACGGCACGACCACAAACCGGCTCACTCCGACGCCGGTGCCGGTGCCGGGGATGACCGGGGTGGTGGCGATCGCCACGGGGCAATACCACACCGTGGCGCTGAAGAACGATGGTACGCTGTTGGCCTGGGGGTATAACTATTCCGGCCAGCTAGGCGACGGCACGAACACAAGCCGCTACACTCCGACGCCGGTACCGGGGCTGACCGGGGTGGTGGCGATCGCCACGGGAGACAGTTACACCGTGGCGCTGAAGAACGATGGCACGCTGGTGGCCTGGGGCTATAACTACTCCGGCCAACTCGGCGACGGCACGAACGCAAGCCGCTACACTCCGACGCCGGTACCTGGGCTGACCGGAGTGGTGGCGATCGTCGCGGGAAACAGTCACACCGTGGCGCTGAAGAACGACGGCACGCTGGTGGCCTGGGGCTATAATTCTTCCGGCCAGCTCGGCGACGGCACGACCACAAGCCGTTACACTCCGACGCCGGTACCGGGGCTGACCGGCGTGGTGGCGATCGCCGCGGGATTCGATTACACCGTGGCGCTGAAGAACGACGGAACGCTGGTGGCTTGGGGCTATAATTTTAACGGTCAACTCGGCGACGGCACGACCACAAGCCGCTCCACTCCGACGCCTGTACCGGAGCTGACCGGGGTGGTGGCGATCGCCGCGGGAAACACTTACACCGTGGCGCTGGAGAGTGACGGCACGCTTGTGGCCTGGGGCGATAATGGTTACGGTCAACTCGGCGACGGCACGACCACAAGCCGCTCCACTCCGATGCCTGTACCGGGGCTGACCGGGGTGGTGGCGATCGTCGCGGGAGCCAATCACACCGTGGTGCTGAAGAGTGACGGCACGCTGGTGGCCTGGGGCAATAATTCAATCGGCCAGCTCGGCGACTGCACGACCACTCGACGAAACACCCCTGCTGCGGTACCGGGAGTGTCCCTTGGCATAAATACCTATAGCGTCAACAGTACGGTAAGTGATGGTAATGGCGCCATTACCCCCACAAACAGCACCTCAACCTTTGGCGGCAATGTTACGTTCACCATAGCGCCATCAACCGGCTATCACTTGGCCTCGCTCACCGACAACGGTTTAAATGTCACTGGTAGCGTGAGCGGTAACACCTATACTATTAGCAACATCGCGGCCAACCACACCGTTGTGGTTGCCTTCGCCATCAACACTTACTGACTCTACCGACGAGCTTACACGGGCTGATGACAGCAAGAAGTCATGAGCTGGCTGATGAGTGCGAACATTGGTTCAAAGGTTGTCAGAGATTCAATGCTAATCAGGCAAAGCCGGAACCAAACAAGAAAAGCATTTTGGGAAGCAGGTGATGTGGTGAATCAAACACCGGCTTTATGAACTTCCTGAATATAGTACGCAAGCTGGCCGGCAGATTGCCGTCGGCGACTGGCGGATACTGTTCAACATATTTGAGGAAATCAGCATAGCCAGCATTGAAGATGTGAAAAAGCGCGATGAAAACACATACTGAGTACCATACCATTGATTATCAGGGCAAATCCGCTTTTGTGCTGGTTCCGTGGGAAGAATTCAAGCGCGTCCGCCCCATCCTGGAAGGGGACAAGTCCCGCGCCACCGGCATACCGCAAGCGGTTGTCGAGGCGCATGTTCTGCGCGACGTTCCCATTATCCGGGCATGGCGCGAACACATCGGCATCACCCAGGGGGAACTTGCCGCCCGCATGGGTGTCAGCCAGGCCGCCGTCGCCAAGCTGGAAAAGCCCGACGCGAAACCACGCGGCGCTACCCTTAAGAAGGTGGCTGAGGCCTTGGGAATATCACCGGCGCAACTTGAGGTTTGATGCAATCTTTTCAGAATTGCCCATCTCAGGCATTTAATCTATAAAACAATCAAGGACCTGGCTGACGAGCGCCGGGTCCTTTTTTTGTCTCAGGCGTCGTTGATGCAAAAATTGACGGAGATTCTGCGCTCGTGGTATGTTATCATCCTCTGAGAGTTTCTGGTCTGCGTTTCGGCATTATTCGTGTAAATTCGGTACGCCAGGCCAAGCCTGGCTGATCTATCTGACTGAAAAGTGTCAGACATGTAAATTGCTCGTTCACCATGTAGTCGCGGTCTGTCACGAGAGGGTAACCAAACGTGGGGAGTAAGACC